>Ga0160459_100012_pt1 | contig 435648 bp, 399 predicted proteins | sample HID1973K_E6MG_FD_108208 | JGI IMG/M metagenome (GOLD analysis project Ga0160459, IMG submission 108208) | Enriched mosquito-associated microbial communities from UW Madison campus, WI, USA - HID1973K_E6 MG | ecosystem: Host-associated > Arthropoda: Insects > Digestive system > Unclassified ...
CTTCAACGGCAATGACAGCTTCGTCGTGACCATCGACGACGGCCACGGCGGCACGGTGGACACCACGGTCAACATCGTGGTCACGCCGGTCAACGACGGCCCGCCCGTGCCCGTCAACCCGGTGAACCCGGCTGACCCGAGCGAGCCGCTGTACCCGAACCAGAACCTCGACCCGGATACGCACGACTACACCATCACCACGCCCGAGGACACCCAGTTCGACGGCCAGGTGGCCGGCACCGACCCGGACAACGATGCGCTGACCTACACGGTCATCGACGAGCCTGAGAACGGCACGCTGGTGTTCAACCCGGATGGCACGTACACCTACACGCCCGACCTGGACTTCAACGGTGAGGACAGCTTCGTCGTGACCATCGACGACGGCCACGGCGGCACGGTGGACACCACCGTCAACATCGTGGTCACGCCGGTCAACGACGGTCCGCCCGTGCCTGTCGACCCGGTGAATCCGGCCGACCCGAACGCGCCGGTGATCCCCCATCAGAACTTCAACCCGGACACGCACGACTACAACATCACCACGCCCGAGGACACCACGTTCGACGGCCAGGTGGCGGGCACCGACCCGGACAACGATGCGCTGACGTACACGCCCAAGGACGGCGCAGGCCCGACCCACGGCACCGTGGTGGTCAACCCGGACGGCACGTACACGTACACGCCCAACCATGACTACAACGGCAATGACAGCTTTGTCGTGATCATCGATGACGGCAATGGCGGCACGGTCGAGACCACGGTGAACGTCGAGGTCACGCCGGTCAACGACGCACCGCCGGTGCCGGTCGACCCGGTCGACCCGAGCAACCCGAACGCGCCGGTGATCCCGCAGCAGAACTTCGACCCGGCGACGGGCGACTACACCGTCACCACGCCTGAAGACACGCCGGTCTCGGGCCAGGTGATGGGCACCGACGCGGACGGCGACCCGCTGACCTACACGGTCATCGACCAGCCGGACAACGGCACGCTGGTGTTCAACGATGACGGCACGTACACCTACACGCCCAACGCGGACTACAACGGCGACGACAGCTTCGTCGTGACCATCGACGACGGCCACGGCGGCACGGTGGACACCACGGTCAACATCGTGGTCACGCCGGTCAACGAGGCCCCGGTGCCGGCCGACCCGGTCAACCCGGCCAACCCGAGCGAGCCGCTGGTCCCCAACCAGAAGTTCGATCCGGAGACGGGCGACTACACCATCACCACGCCCGAAGACACCCCCGTGTCGGGCCAGGTGACGGGTACCGACAAGGACGGCGACGAGCTGACCTACGTGGTGGACACGCCGCCCGCCAACGGCACGGTGGTGGTCAACGAGGACGGCACGTACATCTACACGCCCAACCCGGACTTCAGCGGCGAGGACAGCTTTGTCGTGACCATCGACGACGGCCACGGCGGCACGGCCGAGACCACGGTCAATGTGGTGGTCACGCCGGTGGACGATGCGCCGGAATGGGTCGACCCGCATGTGCCTGGCCAGAACTTCGATCCGGCCACGGGCAACACGGCCGTCAGCACGCCGGAGAACACGCCGGTTGACGGCAAGGTGGTCGCGGTCGATCCCGATGGCGATCCGCTCGAGTACGAAGTCGTGACCCCGCCGGCCCACGGCACGGTGGTGATCGATCCGGACGGCAGCTTCCACTACACGCCGGACCAGGGCTTCCACGGCGAGGACAGCTTCGTCGTCATCGTCGACGACGGCCACGGCAATCGCGTGCCGGCCATCGTCAACGTCAACGTGGTGCCGGCCACGGTCACCGGCCGCGACGACTATCCGTTCGTGTTCATGCCCGAGAACAGCCTGGAGGCGGAAGTCCGTCGTGGTGACGCGCAGCGCTTCGAGGTTCCCCCGGGTGTGCTGACCGACGCGGTCAACAGCATCGATCCGCTGGCTGGCACGCCTTCGCTGCGCGCCGAAGGTGCGGTGCTGCAGGCTGTCAACGGTGTGCGCTCGCTCAACGGCACGGCTTCGCTGGATGCCCGCGGCGCAGTGCTGCAGGCGGTCAACGGCGTCGACTCGCTCAAGAGCATCGACCAGCCGGCGACGCAGCAGGGCGACCTGCAGCGCACGCTGGGCGGCCAGAGCGGCAGCTTCGGTGTCGAGCCGGCCCTGCAGTCGTCGCTGCGCCTGAATGGCGGCGCGCTGTCGATCGACCTGACCAGCCGCGGCGCCCAGGTGGCGATCGATGTGGCGTCGAGCGAAGGCCTGAGCAGCGTGCATGTGGTCGGTGCGAACGGTGCGGCGCTGCCGCAGTGGGTGCACGCGGACAACCGCGGCCACATCAGCATCGACCGCCCGGCCGACGTCGACCGCCTGCGCATGAAGCTGGAGCTGAAGGGCAGGAACGGCGCCAGCCAGAGCCGCGTGATCGAAGTCGACTTCAACTCGGGCCAGATGCGCGAAGTGAAGCAGGGTGAGGCCGCCGGCAAGCCGGTGGAGCGCCATGCGAGCGCCGGCGCCGCGCCGGACTTCGCCGCCCAGCTGGCCCGTGCATCCGACCGCAGCGACACGATCGACGCCGATCTGATGGACCTGCTGAGCTGAACGCGATCGGCTTGATGCCGGCCAGGCCGCCGGGGTGCATTGCGCCCCGGCGGCCTTTTTTCCGGGCGCCGGCGGCGGCATGGGGCACCGCGATAATCGCGGCATGCTCTTCCTGCTGTCTCCCGCCAAGTCGCTCGACTACGAAACGCCTCTTCCCAAAGACCTGCCCGCCACCACCCCGCATTTCGAAAGCGCGCGTGGCCCCTCGGTCGAACTGATCCGCATCCTGCGCCAGAAGTCGCCGCAGGACATCGCGGCGCTGATGAAGCTGTCGGACAAGCTGGCGGCGTTGAACGTCGCACGCTACGCCGCCTGGCGCGCCCGCAGCACGCCCGAGAACGCACGCCCGGCGGTGTTTGCCTTCAATGGCGACGTGTACGGCGGCTTCGACGCCCCCTCGCTGCCGCGCGCCGACCTGGCATGGGCGCAGCAGCATGTGGTGATCCTCAGCGGGCTGTACGGCGTGCTGCAGCCGCTCGATTACCTGCAGCCCTACCGCCTGGAAATGGGCACCGCGCTGGCCACCCCGCGCGGCAACACCCTGTATGACTTCTGGGGCCGGCGCATTGCCGACTACCTGAACACCCGCGCCGCGGCCGACACCACGCCGGTGGTGATCAACCTGGCCTCGCAGGAGTACTTCCGCGCGGTCGACCGCAAGGCCCTGAAGGCGCGGGTGGTCGAATGCGTGTTCGAAGAGCGGCGCCCCGGCGGCGCCTACAAGATCATCAGCTTCCACGCCAAGCGCGCCCGCGGCCTGATGGCGCGCTGGGCGGCCGGCCAGCGCGCGGCCACGCCGCACGCGCTGGAGGGCTTCGACCTGGAAGGCTATGCTTTCGACGCCGCCGCCTCGCAGCCGCACCGCATGGTGTTTCGCCGCGACGGCGCCTGAAGCGCACCGCCCGGTGCCGCTTGAACCATTGAACAACGTCCCGCAAGGAGCCGCCCGATGGCGATGGGCCACGATCACCACAGCCAAGCCGCAAGCCCCGAACTGCAGGCCTGGCTGACCCAGCAACAGGCCGCCGGCCACTCGCCGGCGGCGCTGCGCACCGCCATGCGCGAGGCGGGCTGGCGCCAGGAAGCGATCGACGCGGTGCTGCCCGGCGGCGAGGCGCCGCCCGTGCAGCTCGAGCCGCTGACGGTGGTGGCCGCCCGCGCCGCCATGCCCGGGCCACAGCTCGATGGCGCGCCGCTGTACATCGACGCCGGCGACCGCCAGGTGCAGGTGCTGCAGACCCTGCGCCACCCGCGCGTGGTGGTGTTCGGCGACCTGCTGTCCGATGCCGAGTGCAGCGAACTGATCGATGCCGCGCGCGAGCGCCTGGCGCGCTCGCTCACGGTCGAGACCCACACCGGCGGCGAGGCGCTCAATGTCGACCGCACCAGCGACGGCATGTTCTTCGAGCGCGCCGAGAGCGCGCTGGTGGCGCGCATCGAGCAGCGCATTGCGCGCCTGCTGAACTGGCCGGCGGAATTCGGCGAAGGGCTGCAGGTGCTGCGCTACGCACCCGGCGCGCAATACCGCCCGCACTACGACTATTTCGATCCCAAGGAGCGCGGCACGCCGCTCATCCTGCGCCGCGGCGGCCAGCGCCTGGCGACCTTGGTGATGTACCTGCAGGAGCCGGCGCAGGGCGGCGCCACCACCTTCCCCGACGTCGGCCTGGAAGTGGCGCCCAAGCGCGGCAGCGCGGTGTTCTTCAGCTACGAGCGGCCCGACCCCGCCACCCACACGCTGCACGGCGGCGCGCCGGTGCTGGCGGGCGAGAAATGGGTCGCCACCAAGTGGCTGCGCGAGCGCGAATTCATCTAGCCACGCCGCCGCAAGGGCGCGTGCGTCATCACACAACATCACGACAGGGAACACGACATGAAGGTCCAGGCCAACGGCATCGAGATCGAGGTGGAAGACAGCGGCGCCGACGGCAGCCAGGCCGATCGCCCGGTGGTCCTGCTGATCATGGGCCTGGGCATGCAGCTCATCGCCTGGACGCCCGATTTCGTGCAGCCGCTGGTGGATGCCGGCTTTCGCGTGATCCGCCACGACAACCGCGACATCGGCCTGAGCCAGGGCTTCGACCAGGCGCCGCGGCGCAGCATCGCGTGGCAGATGCTGCGCGGGCGCTTCGGCCTGCCGATCCGCAGCGCCTACACACTGCAGGACATGGCGGCCGACGCGCTGGGCGTGCTCGACGCGCTGGGCATTCAACGCGCGCACATCGTCGGCGCGTCGATGGGCGGGATGATCGCGCAGCGCGTGGCGGCCAGTGCGCCCGAGCGCGTCATCACGCTGACCAGCATCATGAGTTCCAGCGGCGCAGCCGGGCTGCCCGGGCCCGACCCGGTCATCGCCCGCGCGCTGTTCCGTCCCGCGCCGGCGCGGGACGAGGCTGCGCTGACCGAGTTCAGCCTCTCCTTCATCCGCCTGATCGCCAGCCCCGGCTACCCGTACGACGAAGCCGCGCTGCGCGATCGCATCGTGCGGGGCCTGCGCCGCGCCTACCGGCCGGCCGGCCTGCTGCGCCAGATGCTGGCCATCGGCGCCGACACAGGCCGCGCCCGCGTGCTCGGCAGGATCACCCGCCCGACGCTGGTGCTGCACGGCGAAGCCGACAAGCTGGTGCCGGTGGCTTGCGGGCGCGACACGGCCACGCGCATTGCCGGCGCCCGCTTCGTCGGCATTCCCGGCATGGGGCACGACCTGCCGCCGGGTGTCGTCGAGATCGTGCTGCGCCATCTCATTCCCTTCATGCAGAACCAGGAGCTCACGGCATGAGCCTCGACAACACCCCCGAACAATCGCAGCTGGGCCGCGCCTCCGCCTACATCGACCAGTACGACCCGAGCCTGCTGTTCCCGATTGCCCGCACCACCCAGCGCGAGGCCATGGGCATCCGTGCCGGTGCCTTGCCCTTCTTCGGCGCCGATTTGTGGACCGCCTTCGAACTGAGCTGGCTCAACCCGCGCGGCAAGCCGCTGGTGGCGATCGCGCACTTCACCATCCCCTGCGAGACGCCCAATATCGTCGAGAGCAAGTCCTTCAAGCTTTATCTCAACAGCTTCAACAGCTCGGTCTTTGCGGATGCGAACGCGGTGCGCGAGCGCCTGCGTGCCGACCTGGCCGAGGCGCTGTGGCGCGGCAGCGAACAGAGCGGCAGCATTGGCGTGAAGCTGCTGCTGCCCGAGCAGTTCGACCAGGAGCCGGTGCACGAACTCGACGGCCTGAACCTGGATCGCCTCGACGTCGAGTGCACGCATTACCAGCCGGCGCCCGAGCTGCTGTCGAGCAACACGGTCGATGGCCCGGTCACCGAAACGCTCAGCAGCCGGCTGCTCAAGAGCAACTGCCTGGTGACCGGCCAGCCCGACTGGGGCAGCGTGCAGATCCGCTACAGCGGACCGCAGATCGACCAGGAAGGCCTGCTGCGCTACATCGTGAGCTTTCGCCAGCACAACGAATTCCACGAGCCCTGCGCCGAGCGCATGTTTGTCGACATCTGGCAGCGCTGCAAACCGACCAAGCTCTCGGTGCTGGCGCGCTACACCCGGCGCGGCGGGCTGGACATCAACCCCTACCGCACCAGCTGGCCGCAGCCGCTGCCGCCCAACCACCGCACCGCGCGCCAATGAGGCCGCTGGGCCCGGCCTGGCGCGTGCTGCGCGTGTGGCTGCTGGCGCTGGCGGCCGGCGCGCTCGGCGTGGCCGCCACGCTGGCGTTTCGCGCACTGCTGCACGGCATCGAGTGGCTGGCCACCGGGCACGGCAGCGGGCTGGTCGAGGCGGCGCGCGCCATCCCGCCCTGGCAGCGCGTGCTGGTGGCCACCGCCGGCGGCCTGCTGGCCGGGCTGGTGATGCTGCTGGGCGCGCGCTGGGCACGTGCGGGGCCGGCCGGCGAGCGCAACCTCGACTACATCGACGCCGCGCGCCAGGGCCGGGTCGACCTGAACGACCGCACCACGCTGGTTCGCAGCCTGGCCTCGCTGTGCTCGGTCGGCACCGGCGCCTCGATCGGCCGCGAAGGGCCGATGGTGCAGCTCTCGGCCTGGTTCGCCGCCACGCTGGCGCGCTGCGTCGAGCTCACGCCCGACGAGCGCAAGACCGTGCTGGTGTGCGGCATCGCGGCGGGCATTGCCGCGGCCTACCACGCACCGGTGGCGGCGGTGGTGTTCGTGCTGGAGCTGGCGCTGGGCTTCTTCGTGCCGCGCGTCGCCGGCCCGGTGCTGGTGGCGGCGGCCTGTGCCGGTGCGCTGATGCAGTGGGGCGTCGAGCCGACCTGGCTGTACGTGATGCGCCCGGTGCAGGTCGCGCCGACCTCGCTCGGCGCGGCCATCGTCGCCGGCCTGGTGTTCGGCGCCATTGCCTGGGCGCTGCTGGGCCTGCTGGAGCGCAGCCGGCATGCGTTTGGCCGCATCGCCTCGCCGGTGTGGCGGCTCGGCCTGGGCGGCTTGCTGGTCGGGCTGCTGTCGGTCGGGGTGCCGGAGGTCTGGGGCAATGGCTACAGCGTGGTCTCGTCGGTGCTGCAAGGGCAGTTGCTGTGGCAGGGCCTGGCGCTGGTGCTGCTGACCAAGGTGGTGGCGACCGCGCTCAGTTCGGGCAGCGGCGCCATCGGCGGGGTCTTCACGCCTTCGCTGCTGGTGGGCGCCTCGGCCGGCAGCGTGCTGGCGCAACTGGCGGTGGGGGTGCTGCCTGCCGCCTGGGTGGGTGACCCGCGCGGCATGGCGGTGGTCGGCATGGCCGCGGTGCTGGCGGCGGTGACGCATGCGCCGCTGATGGCGATCGTGATGGTGATGGAGATGACGCACCAGTACGAGCTGCTGCTGCCGGCTATGCTCGCCACCGGCGTGGCTTACGCGGTCAGCACCGGCTTTGGCGTTCGCCCGCTCTATGGCAACCCGATCGAGGCGCACAGCTGAGGGCTTGGCGGGCCGGCGTCTTGCTTTGTTTCCTGACCGCGCGCAAACCGCGCCGGCATGCATTTTTCGAGGTATCCCGATGTTCTCTTTTTCGCACGCGCCCAGCTGGCGCCTGATTTCCCTGGCCGCCGCGCTCGCCCTGGCTGGCTGCGCCGCCTCGGCACCGCCCAGCGCAGGCAGCACGGCCGCTCCTGCTGCTGCCACCACCGCACCGATCCAGGTCAAGGTCTTCGTCGCCGCCATGTTCGAGATCGGCCAGAACACGGGCGACCGCGCCGGTGAATTCCAGCACTGGTACGAGCGCTACTGGAAAGGCGCCACGCCGATCACCGTGCCCGGCGCGCTGAACCCGGTGTACTGCAACGCCGACGGCGTGTGCGGCGCCGTGCTGGGCATGGGCAAGGTCAATTCCTCGTCGTCGATGCAGGCCATCCTGCTCAATCCGAAGCTCGATTTCTCCAAGGCCTACTACGTGATTTCCGGCGTGGCCGGCACGCCGCCTTCGCGCGGCACCATCGGCGAGGTGAACTGGGCGACCTGGCTGGTCGACTTCGACCTCGGCCACCGCTGGGCGCCGGAAGAGGGCAAGCCCGGCGCGCCGACTTTCATGCCGCGCAAGGGCTATGAAAACTACCGGCGCTTCCAGCTCAACCCGGCGCTGGTCGGCTGGGCCATGAAGCTCAGCGCCGACACGCCGCTCAAGGATTCGGACGCGGCCCGCACCTACCGCCTGCGCTACCCCGACGCCGCCGCGCGCCGCGCGCCCTTCGTCGGGACCGGCACGCACATCACCGGCGACACCTTCTTCCACGGCCCCGGCATGTCCAGGCAGGCCCAGTACATCGCCAAGCTCTACGGTGCCGACGACTACGTCATCACCGAGATGGAGGCCGCCGCCATCACGCTGGTGATCCAGCGCACGCACCCGATCGACCGCGTGATGAGCCTGCGCGGCGCCGTCAATTTCGACCAGGGCAACCCGCGTGAAACCACGCTGGAGCACCTGGACCCGGCGCCCGGCCAGACCGCCGGCGGCTTTGCCGAGACGGTGGAGAACATCGAGCTGGTGGGTTCGCGCGTGGTCGACCACATCGTGCGCAACTGGCCGCAGTGGCAGGGCGGCGTGCCGGCGCTTTGATCGCCCGCGCGCCGCTGCGACAGTAGCCCGGCTCCTACAGGCCGGGCGAGCGCCGCGCGCCATACTGCGGCCGATGAAAACCTCCCCCGGTGCGCGCAGCTGGATTGCCGCTGGCGTGCGCCACGAGTTGCTCTCGCGCGTGCTGCCGGCCCTGCGCCACGACATGGCGGCACCGGTCTCCGTCATTCGCATGGGCCTGTTGCTGCTGCGCCGGCAGGTGAGTGAACCCGAAATCGACGCCCAGGCCTGCGGTGAGCGGGTCGCGCTGATCGACGACCAGATCGGCGAGATGATCAAGGGCGTGCGCTCGTTGCGCGACTGGGAACTGGCCACCGCCGACAGCGGCATCTCGCGCCCCGCGCTGGTGGCGCAATGCGCCGGCCTGCTGCACGCGGCCTTCGACACGCTCGGCGTCGCCCTGGAAATCGACCCGGCGCTGCAGCGCGAAGACGATGTCCAGCTGTGGCCCCGCGCCGCCGCATTGCGCTACATGCTGCTGGCCGCGCTGAGCTTCCTGCACGACAGCGCCACCGAGCGCGGTGCGGTGCTGATCGAGCCGGACGGCGAGCGCGGCCTGGCCTTGCGCTGGCAGGCGCGCCCGGCCGACGAAGCCGCCGGCCTGCGCGACGGCGTGGCGCACCGGGCGCCGCGCAAGCTGGCAATCGACGCGATCGCCTTGCAGAGCCTGGCCGACGACCTGGGTTACGAAGTGACGCTGGAGCGCGCCGAGCTGGTGCGCCTGCCGCTGGCCGCGAGCGGTTGACGCACGTGTGCGCGCGGGCGCGCCGCGCGCGCCTGCCACTGCAGGAAGGCCAGCAAGCGCGCCTCCGCCGCATGCAGGCGTGAAGCCACGCCGCCCCGACCCGCCAGCCGGTCCCAGATGCGGTTCGTGTCGCGTGGCGACGCTGCGCCTTGGGCGCCGAGCGCCAGCACCGCCGGGTGCACGTAGGCCTTCTTGCAGACCGCCGGCGTGTTGCCCAGTTGCGCGGCGACGGCCGCCAGGATGTCCTTGGTGGTGGCCGTGGCGCTGGCGGGCGTGGCCGCTTCGGTGTCGCCCCGGCCGCAGGCCAGCCGCGTCAGTTCCAGCGCCAGCACCGTGCCGTGCCAGGTGCGGAAATCCTTGGCCGTGAAGCTCTCGCCGTCGGCGCAGGCGCCGGCCTCGCGCAGGTAGTCGTTGACGTCGGTCGAGCTCACCGTACGCAGCGCGTCATCACCCTGGGCATCGTCGGCGGCGTACTGGAACAACTCCTGGCCCGGCAGCTGCAGGCAGCGCCGCACCACGCGCGCCACCCGCGGATCGTCGACCTGCGCCGTGTGCACCACGCCGCTCTTGCCGCGAAAGCGCAGGCGGAGGGTGCTGCCCGCCACCTTGGCGTGCGGGTTGCGCAGCGTGGTCAGGCCGAAAGAGCCGTTGCTGGCGGCGTAGGCCTCGTTGCCCACGCGCAAGTAAGTGGTGTCGAGCAGCCGCACCACGGCAGCCAGCACGGCGGCGCGCGCCGGCGCGCCCTGGCCGGTCTGGGCCAGGTCGCGTGCCACCCGCGCCCGGATGCGCGGCAGCGCGCGGCCGAAGGCGACCAGGCGCTCGAACTTCGCCTCGTCGCGCGCGCTGCGCCAGTCCGGGTGGTAGCGGTACTGGCGGCGCCCGCGCGCGTCCAGCCCGATTGCTTGCAGATGGCCGTTGGCCAGCGGGCAGATCCAGACTTCGCGGTAGGCCGGCGGGATTGCCAGCGCATCGATGCGCCGGATCTCGTCGGCATCGGTGATCCAGCCGCCGCGCGTGTCACGGTAGCGAAAGCGCTCGCCGCGGCGCACGCGGCTGAAGCCCGGCATGCCGGGGTTGACGTAGACCAGGCCGTTGCCGAGCGGGGCAGGGCGCAGCGCTCGCGGGGTGGAGGCCTGGGCGGTGGGTTGCGCGTGCATGGTGGCCCGAGCATGGCGAGCGCGCCGCAGGCGGCGTTGTAGGACGTCCCAGCCAAAGCAGGTCCGCTGGCGGCGCTCAGAACAGCGAGCCGGTGAGCGACTGGGCCGCGTCCGCTTCCGTGCTGCGCGTGCGCCGGCCCGCCGCGGCCGGCGGCGCGACGGCCGCGTCGCTGTCGGCCCGCACCAGCGTGCCGACGCGCACGCCGAGCAGGCGCAGCGGGCGCTCCAGCGGCACGCGCTTGAGGCAGAGGCCGGCGCTCTGGCGGATCAGCCGGGCGTCGTCCGTGAACTGGTCGATGGTCTGGTCGCGCGTGGCGATCTTGAAATCGTCGTAGCGCAGCTTGATGCCGATGGTCTTGCCGACATAACCCTTGCGCTGCAGGTCCTCGGCCACCTTCTCGCACAGCCAGGTGAAGATGGCGCCGAGCTCGGCGCGGTCGCGCACCGCGTGCAGGTCGCGCTCGAAGGTGGTTTCGCGGCTCATCGAGACCGGTTCGCTCTCGGTCACCACCGGGCGCTCGTCGCGGCCCCAGGCCACTTCGTGCATCCAGGCCCCGGTCGACTTGCCGAAGTGCGCGATCAGCCAGTCGCGCTCGCGCGCGGCCAGCTCGCCGATGGTGTGGATGCCGTGGCTTTTCAGCTTTTCGTCGGCCTTGGGGCCGATGCCGTTCACCTTGCGGCAGGCCAGCGGCCAGATGCGCGTTTGCAGGTCGCCCTCGTGCACCACCGAAATGCCGTTCGGCTTCTCGAACTCGCTGGCCATCTTGGCGATCAGCTTGTTGGGCGCCACGCCGATGGAACACGTGAGGCCGGTGGCCTGGAAGATCGACTTCTGGATCAGCCGTGCCAGCACGCGCCCGCCCTCGCGCTGGCCGCCGGGCACCTCGGTGAAGTCGATGTACACCTCGTCGACGCCGCGGTCTTCCATCAGCGGCGCGATGTCGCGGATGATCTGCTTGAACTGGCGCGAGTAGCGGCGGATTTCCTCGAAATCGACTGGCAGCAGGATCGCCTGCGGACACAGCTTGGCGGCTTTCATCAGGCCCATCGCCGAGCCCACGCCGAAGGCGCGCGCCGGGTAGGTGGCGGTGGTGATCACGCCGCGCCCGGCGTAATCGCGCAGCAGCGGGAAGCTGGCCAGCGGAATGTCGGCCAGCGTGCCGCCCTCGGGCACCTGGCGCAGCACCTCGTCGACCTTGCGCCGGCCCCCGCCGATGACCACCGGCAAGCCCTTGAGTTGCGGGTAGCGGAGCAGTTCGACCGAGGCGTAGAACGCGTCCATGTCGAGGTGGGCGATGCGGCGGGGAAGGGCGGACACGGGCGTGATTTTGCCGTGCGCCGGGTGGCCCGACTGGTAACAGGCGCTGGCACGCCAGCGGGTTCGATGCCATCATTGGCGCCATGCAAACCATCGCCTCGGTTTTCTGGCGCCGGCTCGACGTGCCAGGCCACGATGCCTGCCGGCTCGAACGGCACGCCGAATCGTGGCAACTCGACGGCGCCGCGGTGTTCCTGCACACCGACGGGCGGCCGGCCCGCCTCGACTACCGCGTGTACTGCGACAAGGCCTGGCACACCAAGTGGGCGCGCGTGCGCGGCTGGATTGGTGGTGCGGCGGTCGACCTGGCCGTGGCGCGCGATGCGCGCGGCCAATGGACGCTGAACGACGAGGCCGCGGCCGACCTCGGCCACTGCATCGATTTCGACCTGGGCTTCACGCCCGCCACCAACCTGGTGCAACTGCGCCGGCTGAACCTCAAGCAGGGCGAGAGCGCCGAGGTGCCGACCGCCTGGATCGACCTCGACGGCGATGCGCTGGGCCTGCTGACACAGCGCTACGAGCGCGTGGGCGAGGGCGAGTACGCCTACGCGGCGCCCCGCTTCGACTACAAGGCCACCTTGCGCGCCACGGCCGAAGGCTTCGTCACCGACTACCCGACGCTCTGGCAGGCCGAGGCCTGAGCCCCGCTGCGCGGAGCGTTTACTTGTCGTGGTGCAGGTAGTTGGCTTGCCGCGGCAGGCGCAGCGCCACCAGGAAGGCGATCACCATCATCACGGTGACGTACCAGTAGAAGTTGGACTCCACACCCTCGGCCTTGAACTTGAGGGCCACGAATTCGGCCGAGCCGCCGAAGATCGCGTTGGCCACCGCGTAAGCCAGGCCGACGCCGAGCGCGCGCACTTCGGGCGGGAACATCTCGGCCTTCACGATGCCGCTGATCGAGGTGTAGAAGCTCACGATGGCCAGCGCCAGCACGATCAGGGCAAAGGCCGCGTACGGGCTGGTGACGTTGTGCAGGGCGCTGAGGATCGGCACCGTGCACAGCGTGCCGAGCGCACCGAACAGCAGCATGTTGTTGCGCCGGCCGATGCGGTCGGACAGCATGCCGAACAGCGGCTGCATGCACATGTAGACGAACAGCGCGCAGGTCATGATGTAGCTGCTGGTCTTGAGCGGCAGGTGCACCGTGTTCACCAGGTACTTCTGCATGTAGGTGGTGAAGGTGTAGAAGATCAGCGAGCCGCCGGCGGTGTAGCCCAGCACCGTGAAGAAGGCGGCCTTGTGGTCGCGGAACAGGGCGGCCATGGTGCCGGCCTCCTTGTTCTTCTCGCCGAGCGCGGCGTGCGTTTCGGTCAGCGAGCGGCGCAGCAGCATCGCCACCACGGCGGTGATGGCGCCGATGACGAAGGGAATGCGCCAGCCCCAGGCCTTGAGTTCATCGGTGGAGAGGAACTGCTCGAGGATCACGATCACCAGCACCGCCAGCAGTTGCCCGCCAATGAGCGTGACGTACTGGAACGACGAATAGAAGCCGCGCTGGCCGCGCAGCGCCACTTCGCTCATGTAGGTGGCGGTGGTGCCGTATTCGCCACCGACCGACAGGCCCTGGAACAGGCGCGCCACCAGCAGCAGGAAGGGCGCCCAGGCGCCGATCTGCGCGTAGGTCGGCAGGCAGGCGATGACCAGTGAGCCGCCGCACATCATGCTGACCGAAATGACCATCGAGGTCTTGCGGCCGGTGCGGTCGGCAATGCGGCCGAACAGCCAGCCGCCGATCGGGCGCATCAGGAAGCCGGCGGCAAACACGCCGGCGGTGTTGAGCAGTTGCACCGTCGGGTCGGACTTGGGAAAGAAGGAGCCGGCGAAGTAGATGGCGGAGAAGGCGTAGACGTAGAAGTCGAACCATTCGACCAGGTTGCCCGACGAGGCCGCCATGATCGAGAAGATGCGGTGGCGCTTTTCTTCGCTGCTGTAGTGCGTGGGCGGCGGCGCAGTGCCGGAGGGGGAGGCGGTTGAACTCATATCGGCTGTTGTATTGGGGTTTTTACGGGGGGATTGTGCCTCCAACAAAAAGTAACCGACTGTCAGCCAGATTCGCCGGATGGCCTCGGCCAAGGACTGCAGTGCTCTAATGAATGCGCCGTGGGCGCCACGTGGCGCCCGCAACAACGAGGCCAGAACAATGACGCCAACAACGCCCGCTCGCAAACTTCCGCTCTATCGTTCCCTGTACGTCCAGGTCATCACCGCCGTCATCGTCGGTGTTCTCCTGGGCCACTTCTATCCGCACGTCGGCGAGACCATGAAGCCGCTGGGCGACGGCTTCATCAAGCTCATCAAGATGATGATCGCGCCGATCATCTTCTGCACCGTGGTGATCGGCATCGCCGGCATGGAAGACATGAAGAAGGTCGGCAAGACCGGCGGCCTGGCGCTGCTGTATTTCGAGGTGGTCAGCTCCATCGCGCTGGTGGTCGGCCTGGTGCTGGTGAACGTGCTCAAGCCCGGTGCCGGCATGAACGTCGATCCCGCCAGCATCGACACCAAGTCCATCGCCGCCTACACCGGGCCGGGCAAGATGGAAGGCACGGTCGATTTCCTGCTGCACATCATTCCCAACACGCTGGTCGACGCCTTTGCCAAGGGCGAGATCCTGCAGGTGCTGCTGATCGCGGTGATGTTCGGCTTTGCGCTGCACCGCTTCGGCGGGCGCGGCACGCTGGTGTTCGACGTGATCGAGAAGGGCTCGCACGTGCTGTTCGGCATGGTCAACATGATCATGAAGCTGGCGCCCATCGGCGCCTTCGGCGCGATGGCCTTCACCATCGGCAAGTACGGCGTCGGTTCGCTGTTCTCGCTGGGCAAGCTGATGGCGGTGTTCTACATCACCTGCCTGCTGTTCATCTTCGTCGTGCTGGGGCTCATTGCGCGCTTCCACGGCTTCAGCGTGTGGAAGTTCATCAAGTACATCAAGGAAGAACTGCTGATCGTGCTGGGCACTTCGTCGTCGGAGTCGGTGCTGCCGCGCATGATGGAGAAGATGGAGAACCTGGGCGCCAAGAAGACCGTGGTCGGCCTGGTCATCCCCACCGGCTACTCCTTCAACCTCGACGGCACGTCGATCTACCTGACCATGGCGGCCGTGTTCATCGCGCAGGCCACCAACACCGACATGACGCTGACGCAGGAACTGACCCTGCTGGCGGTGCTGCTGCTCACCTCCAAGGGCGCGGCCGGCGTGACCGGCAGCGGCTTCATCGTGCTGGCCGCCACGCTGTCGGCGGTCGGCCACGTGCCGGTCGCCGGGCTGGCGCTCATCCTGGGCATCGACCGCTTCATGTCCGAAGCGCGCGCCCTGACCAACCTGGTGGGCAACGGCGTGGCGACGCTGGTGGTGGCCAAGTGGGTGGGCGAGCTCGATGAAGACCGCATGCGCGCCGCGCTCAACAACGAGAGCTGGGTCGAATCGCAGGAGCCCGAGCAATTGCTCAACGCCAAGGACGAGAAGATGGCCAACGCCGGCCGTTAGGCAAGCCTACGTAACTGATGACACGAGCGGGCTGCGCTCGAGTAGACCGTGAAAGTCCGATGACTTCATGGTGCGATCACCTCCCTGAGTGAGCTTGGGGACCTTTCCGGGTCCGCATGCTGTCTGCGGACGCACTGCTTCCATCCTCTATCTACGGCCTGCGCGACTTCCAAGGATTCGACAGCAGTGTCAGCAGATGGTCCGTCTTCTTCTGCAGCTCGCGGAAGCGCTCCTTCAGCAGGCCGAACTGCAGCTTGATAGCTCGAAACGGGTGCTCGACCTTTGCGCGCATGCTGGCCTCGCGGTGTTCTTCCTTCTGTATCCGTCTCTTTGCGCTGCTCTCGGACATTTTGGCAATGTCGCTGGGCCTAGCCCCTCGGCCTCCAAAGAGGTCATTACTGAAGCCTCAAGCACCTGAGGGACCCGTGATGTCGAAGTGTTTCGTCGCCGCAATGCGACGAACTCGTTCCTGGACTGCGCAGCGCATGTGACGCGTATGGCTGTCGGGAAAGCCGAACGGCTTAGCTACCAGACATCAATGGAACTGATGCGTAGTTGCAACGCAACGCACCTTTCTGGTGCTTGTTCGCGTGACAGAAGTCCGCTTTTCGTCATCGCAAGTTTCTGGATAGTTACTTAAGGAAACTAATACATACAATTTAAAACACCCCCCCCCAATGCTTTGTTAACTAATGTTCATGAATTCACCTTTTTTCCGCTCCCTGGTTTCGGCCGCCGTACTGGTGACCCTCGCTGCCTGTGGCGGCGGCGGTGGCACATCCACGACCACGCCTCCGATCAACGAGACGCCCAAGTCGCCGGCTGAGCCGGCCAAGGTCCAGGTCACCGGCGTTGCCGCCACTGGCGCGCCCGTGCAGAACGGTAACGTCACGATCCAGTGCGCCAGCGGCGCAAGCCTCAGCACCACGACCGATGCGAACGGCGCCTTCAGCGCGACCGTGGACAACCAGACCTTCCCCTGCCTCGTGACCGTGAGCGGCGGTAACCTGCCTGAAGGCCTGTCGCTGTATTCGCTGGCCCTGAGCGCCTCGAACGTGAACGTCACGCCGTTGACCGGCCTGGTGCTGGCCAGCGCGCTGAACGCCGCCCCGTCGACCCTCGCGGCTTCGTCGCTCACGGACGCCGCTGCCGCCGCGCTCGAAACCGGCTTGGCCAACGTGAACGCCAGCCTTGCGGCATCCGGCTACAAGGCCATCTCGGGCAACCCGCTGACCGACGCCTTCCAGCCCGTCGCCGGCGACGTGCACGACGATCTGATCTCGCAACTGCTGCGTTCGCTGAAAGACGAGAACCAGTCCTATGCGCAACTGCTGGTCGATGTGGCCGCTGCAGGCAGTGCCAAGGTCTCGATCCCGCTGACGCATGTGTTCACGGCCGCGGAACTCACGCCGACGGCGATGCCGCAACTGAACAAGGCTTCGCTGAGCACCACGGGTGACGAACTGACGATGTCGCTCCTGGCTGGCGTCAACCCGATCGGCGCCTTCGTCGGCGGCGGCATCGGCAACAAGGCCGTGCTGCAACTGCCGGGCCTCGCGGGCACCAAGCTCATCGACTTCAAGAACATGTCGATGGACGTGAAGGGCACGACCTCCTTCAACGGCAAGAACATCTACGCCTACGTCAACCTGATGGTCGACCTGACGTGCGACGGCGAGCCGCTCCCGGCGAACGCCACCCTCGAACAAGTCCGGGCGAAGCACCGCATCGTGATCTTCGATCCGTTCGTCAACTTCGTTCAGCAAGCGCAATCGCCGATCACGAACAACGCGTTCACCACGGTCCGGTTTAGCCGGGAGACGCCGGGCTGGCGCATCTCCGCCGGTTCCTCGGTCGGTGCGGGCGTGGCGATCAACCCGGACTACATCGGCAACGAAACCCTCGCCGGTTTCGACTTCGAGCACTATCCGACCGCCTGTGTGGTTGACGGCATCTCGGGTGACGGCGGCATGTTCCGCGCCGACGCGAGCGATGCCCACACCGACCCAGCGTGCAACGTCGCATCCGGTCTGCCGGATTCGGCCCCGGCCGCCTGCGGCAAGTCGCACAGCGGTGCCGTCGTTGTGCTCGGCGATAGTGGCACCGACTTCGCTTCGGATTGGAAGGTCAAGAAGATCCGTTTCGAAGGCACCAACGCGCGCAACTTCGCTTTCCAGTAAGCTGCCTGCCTGCGATTGACAAAGCCCCGCTGCGAAAGCAGCGGGGCTTTTTGCTGCGCGGCGAACCTAGGGAAAGTCTGAGCAACTTAAAAACATATGAGTCCGCTGCGCTCGAGTAAGTCGCGAGAGTCTGACGAAGTCATGGTGCGATCACCTCCCCGAGCGAGTTCGGGTGCCTTTCTAGGTCCTCCCGCTGTCTGCGGACGCACTGTTTCCGTCCTCACTATCAACTGCCCGCGCGTGATCCAGGTTCGACAGTGCGAGCAATGCCTGCAGATGCTCGCGCAGCGGCTTAGAAAGTTCCCGGCAGCAGGATGCTCGAATCCACCGTTTCGATATCGGTGCGCCCGCAAAACGCCATCGTGATGTCGAGCTCCTTGTGGATGATCTCCAGCGCGCGCGTCACACCGGCTTCGCCGTAGGCGCCCAGCGCATACAGGAAGCTGCGCCCGATGAGCGTGCCGTGCGCGCCCAGCGCGCGCGCCTTCAGCACGTCCTGGCCGCTGCGGATGCCGCCATCCATCCACACCTCGATCTGGGTGCCCACCGCCTCGGCGATCGCCGGAAGTGCATCGATGGAGGCCGGTGCGCCGTCGAGCTGGCGCCCGCCGTGGTTGGACACCACGATCGCGTCGGCCCCGCTCGACGCTGCCAGGCGCGCATCTTCCACGTCCATGATGCCCTTGAGGATCAGCTTGCCGCCCCAGGCCTGCTTGATCCATTCGATGTCGGCCCAGTTGAGCGACGGATCGAACTGCTCGGCCGTCCATGACGACAGCGAGGACACGTTGCTCACGTTCTTGGCGTGGCCGACGATGTTGCCGAAGCTGCGCCGCTTGGTGCCCAGCATGCCCATGCACCAGCGCGGCTTGGTCGCCAGGTTGATCAGGTTGGCCAGCGTCGGCGAAGGCGGCGTCGACAGCCCGTTCTTGATGTCCTTGTGGCGCTGGCCCAGCACCTGCAGGTCGAGCGTGACCTGCAGCGCGCTTACGTTGGCCGCCTTGGCGCGCTCGATCAGGCGCAGCATGAAGTCGCGGTCCTTCATCACGTAGAGCTGGAACCAGAAGGGGTGCCTGTCGGTACCTTCAGCAATGTCTTCGAGCGAGCAGATGCTCATGGTCGACAGCGTGAAGGGGATGCCGAAGGCCTTGGCGGCCCGCGCGCCGAGGATCTCGCCGTCGGCGTGCTGCATGCCGGTGAGGCCGGTCGGCGCGATCGCCACCGGCATCGCCACTTCCTGCCCGATCATGGTGCTGCGCGTCGAGCGGCCTTCCATGTTCACCGCCACGCGCTGGCGCAGCTTGATCTTCTTGAAGGCGTCCTCGTTGTCGCGGTAGGTTCCTTCGGTCCAGGCCCCCGAATCGGCGTAGTCGTAGAACATGCGCGGCACGCGGCGCTTGGCGATGACGCGCAGGTCTTCGATGCAGGTGATCTTGGAAAGCTGGGGCACGCAGGCGTCTCCTTTGAAATGCGCAGGCCGCGGTGATGCGGCAAATACCCACATTATCGTTAGCATGACTTGCGTCAGCCTGGTGTTCTTCCGCACCATCGCGCTGGCCTGGCCGATGGGCCTGTTCGTGACGCTGCAGGCCCATGTCTATCCGTTCACGCTGATGGTGGTGGACTGAAGGGGCTGGCGCTGCAGGGCGCAGCGAACGCGCTAGTGAATGGCTTCGCCCGCCAGGCGAAGCGCGCCCCGCGTTGCGCGGGGCGCTGGCATGCAAGGATCAGGGCGTGGTCACGTGGACCTGGGCCATGATGCCGTAGCCTTCGGCGACGGGCGTGCCGTTGCGGATCAGCGTGCCGGTGCCGCCGTCGGTATCGGAGCCGACCGTCGGGGCCACGACGGACGAGTCATAGACGCCGACGTTGAGCGAGTCGTAGCCGCCCGGCGTGCCCAGGGGCGGCGTACCGTAGTTGGCGGTGTTGAAGGAGACGGCATAGCGGAAGGTGTCCTGCACGGTCACGCCAAGGGAGCGAAGATCGAACGTGATCGGGAACGCCTTGCCGTTGTAGCAGTTGCCGTCTTCGGCCTTCCACTGGGTTGCAGAGGTGCACTCCAGAGCCGGAGCAGGGGTCGGGCGATAGGGAATGACGAAGTCCTGCGTCTTCGTTGCCAGCTCAGTGCCGTTGGCATCGAAGATGGTGATGGTGATGGGATGCTCGAACGAGCTGCCTGGGGTCGTCACGCAGCCAGAGGTCCAGTTGCCGCTTTCGCAAGCCCAGCTGCTCATCGCCACGTCAATGCTGTCGAGCAGGCGCGGGCCACCCGATTTCAGCGTGATTTCTTCGCCCAGGCTGGTGGTCTGGGTTGCCGCGAAGGCATAGCTGGGCATGTTCGGCGGGAACGGCGAAGGCATCGAATCAAAGCCGACCGACACGTCCGGCGACACGGTGATGGTGACCGTCGCGGGCTCGCTGCTCTGCTTGCCATCGCTCACCACAAGGCTGGCTTCGTAGGTGCCCGAAACGTCCGGCGTGAACGTCGGCGTCGCGGTGGTGATGCCGGTCAGGCTGACCTTGCTGCCATCGGGTTTGCTCACCAGCGTCCAGGCAAAGCTGAGCGCGTCGCCATCGGCGTCCGAGCTGGCGCTGCCGTTCAGCGTGACTTCAGTGCCGGTCTTGGCGGTCACCGCGCTGCCTGCGTTGCTCACGGGGGCCGCGTTGCCGGCCGGGGCTTGCGAAACCGGGGGAGGGGCCAGCGAAACGTCAGATCCGCCACCGCCGCAGCCGGCGAGGGTCAAGGCTGCCGCGGCAGCAACGAGGGTGGTGACAAGGTGCTTTGGAAAGGAGGGAGCCAAGAGAGTCTTTCTAGGTTTCAGGGTTGTGATAATTCGTTTTTAAGTGTAACTATTGGTTGACATTTGAAGATTTGAAAGCACCGAAAAGCGTGATTTAGTTCCAATAATTGGCCCGGATCGCAGATGTGTGTTTCCGTACTACAACGAGCGTGAGTAACTCCTGAAGTGGGCGTGCGTGCCACCGCCCACGGCACGCCAGTTGCTTGCCCCGCCCCCATGCAAGCCGCCACCCTGCCCATTCCCGCCAGCGACCCGCTGTGGCAGCGCCAGCTCGGCCTGCTGCTGGATTCGACCGGGGAGGGCATCTTCGGCATCGACCTGGCCGGGCACTGCATGTTCATCAACCCGGCCGGCGCGCGCATGCTGGGCTGGGAGGCGGCGGAGGTGCTGGGCCGCAACATGCACTGGCTCACGCACCATTCGCATGCCGACGGCAGCCGCTACGCCGACGCCGACTGCCCGATCTTCAATGCCTTCCGCCAGGGCCTGCCGTGCCGTATCGACACCGAGGTGTTCTGGCGGCGCGACGGCAGCGCCTTTGCGGTGGAATATTCCAGCCACCCGATCCTGGACGGCGACGCGGTGCGCGGCGCGGTCATCAGCTTCCTGGACATCACCGAGCGCAAGCGCGCGGCGCAGGCGCTGCAGCACGCCAAGGACGAACTGGAGCAGCGCGTGGGCGAGCGCACGCGCGAGCTCTCGGCCGCGCTGGGCCAGTTGCGCGAGCTCTCGGCTTATCTCGAATCGGTGCGCGAGGAAGAGCGCACGCGCATCGCGCGCGAGGTGCACGACGAGTTGGGCAGCCTGCTGGTGGCGCTGCGCATGGACGTGAACTGGCTCGACAAGCGCCTGGGCGAACAGCAGGCGCGCGAGCCCGAGGCGGCGCAGGCCATGCGCGAACGCATGCGCTGCAAGTGCGGCAACATGAGCCGGCTGATCGAGAGCGCGGTCGGCAACGTGGGCCGCATCATCACCGACCTGCGCCCGAGCATCCTCGATCACCAGGGCCTGTGGGCCGCGCTGGAATGGCAGGCGCAGGAGTTCGCGCAGGCGGGCGAGCTGGCGCTGGCGTGGGACGTACCTGAATCGGCACTGCCCGAACTGCCGGAGCCCACCGCGATGGCGGTGTTCCGAATCTTCCAGGAGATGCTGTCCAACGTCGGGCGCCATGCGCAGGCGCAGCGGCTGCAGGTGCGCATGGCGCGCGACGGTGCGGCGCTGTTGCTGTGCGTGCGCGACGATGGCCGCGGCGCACGGCCCGAGGCCTTCGAGGCAGCCGATGCGTATGGTGTGATGGGCATGCGCGAGCGCGCTCGCCAGCTGGGTGGCAGCCTCGCCATCCGCAGCAGCCCGGGCGCGGGCTGCGCGCTGGAACTGCGGCTGCCGTTGCAAGGCGAATCGACATGAACGACCCCACGCGCGACCCCATCCGCGTGCTGCTGGCCGACGATCACCGCATCGTGCGCGAGGGCCTCAAGCAGGTGCTGGCCGACGCACCGGAGATCGAGATCGCGGTGGAAGCCACCACCGGCGCGCAGGCGCTGGCGGCCGTGCAGGCGCTGGGCGGGCCACCCGCGCTGCACGCCGTGCTGCTCGACATCGCCATGCCCGAAGGCGACGGGCTCGACGTGCTGCAGGCGCTGCACCAGGGCTGGCCGCAACTGCCGGTGCTGATGCTCAGCACCTACCCCGAGCGCCAGTACGCGGTGCGTTGCATCCGGCTGGGCGCGGCCGGCTACCTGAACAAGGGCGCGGACCCCGACGACATGATCGCCGCCGTGCGCAAGGTGGCGGCCGGCGGGCGCTACGTCACGCCGGCCACGGCCGAGGCGCTGGCCAGTGCGCTCGGCGGCGCCTCGGCGCGCAGCGGGCAGGAAGCGCTGTCGCACCGCGAATACCAGGTGTTCCGCCTGCTCACGGCGGGGCACAACGTGAGCGAAATTGGTGCGCGGCTGTCGCTGGCCGCGAACACGGTGAGCACCTACCGCGCCCGCATCCTGGAGAAAACCGGCACCAAGAACGACGTGGAACTGGCGCTGTACGCCGAGCGCCATGCGCGCGGCGGCTGATTTGTAGGGCTGGCACTACACGGCATCGCGCCACGCCCCGCGAATTTCAGGGCAACGCCCCGCGCCGGCCCGAACGGGCCCGGCGCTTGCGAAGGGCAGGGCATCGCTTCAACCAGGTGCCTCCATGTCCTCAATGCCCACCGACGCCCTTGCCGCGCCCAAGACCTACGACGCCTACGACGCCGACCGTCCGCTGCTGATGCGCTGCGCCTGCGGCGAGGACCATGCGCCGACCGAGCATGGCGCTGCGTCCGCGATGAAGACCGCCAGCGTGGGCGACGAGGAATCGCTGTCGCAGGACTTCGTCGAGGCGACCCTGGTCAAGGCCCTGTTCCCGCAGGAGAACGTGCGCCGCCGCTTCCTGCAGCTGGTGGGCGCCAGCACCGCGCGCGCGGCCATCGCCTCGCTGCTGCCGGTGGGCGCGCTGCAGGCCATGGCGCAGGAGCGCGGCCCGCTGGAGAAGAAGGACCTGAAGATCGGCTTCATCGCCATCACCTGCGCCAGCCCGCTGATCATGGCCGACCCGCTGGGCTTCTACCGCAAGCAGGGCCTCAACGTGCAGCTCAACAAGACGGCGGGCTGGGCGCTCATCCGCGACAAGATGCTGAACAAGGAATACGACGCCAGCCACTTCCTCTCGCCGATGCCGCTGGCCACCTCGATGGGCCTGGGCTCCAACCCGGCGCCGATGCGCGTGGCGAGCATCCAGAACACCAACGGCCAGGCCATCACGCTGCACCTCAAGCACAAGGACAAGCGCGATCCGAAGCAGTGGAAGGGCTTCAAGTTCGCCGTGCCCTTCGAGTACAGCATGCACAACTTCCTGCTGCGCTACTACCTGGCCGAGCACGGCGTGAACCCCGACACCGACGTGCAGATCCGCGTCACGCCGCCGCCCGAGATGGTGGCCAACCTGCGCGCCGGCAACATCGACGGCTTTCTCGGACCGGACCCGTTCAACCAGCGCGCGGTGTACGACGAAATCGGCTTCATCCACATCCTGTCCAAGGAGATCTGGGACGGCCACCCCTGCTGCGCCTTCGGCCTGTCGGATGAATTCATCCAGCAGAACCCGAACACCTTCGCCGCGCTGTACCGCGCGGTGCTCACCGCCAGCTACATGGCCAGCATGCCCAAGGACCGCTCGCTCATCGCCAAGGTGATCTCGCCCGCGCAATACCTCAACCAGCCCGAGACCGTGGTCGAGCAGGTGCTCACCGGCAAGTTCGCCGACGGCCTGGGCAACATCCGCAACGTGCCCGATCGCGCCAACTTCGACCCGATGCCCTGGCAGAGCATGGCGGTGTGGATGCTCACGCAGATGAAGCGCTGGGGCTACGTCAAGGGCGACGTGAACTACCACGCCATCGCCGAGCAGGTGTTCCTGCTGACCGACGCCAAGAAATACATGTCGCAGGTCGGCTTCCGTCCGCCCGAAGGCGCCTACCGCAAGTTCAAGGTGATGGGCAAGGAGTTCGATCCCGCCCATCCGGAGGAATACCTGCAGGGCTTCGCCATCCAGAAGGCCGCGACGGCGTGAAGGCTCGGGCATGAAGCTGCTCAACCTCAAGGCGGCGCTGTTGTCGGCGCTGCTGCTGCTGGCCTTCATCGGCATCTGGCACGCCGCCACCTTGCCGGCGGCGGGTACCGGCGCACCGGTTTCGGACATGACGCCCGAGCAACGCGAGTACGCGAAGATGATGGGCAAGGACCTGGGCGCCGCCAAGCTCACCGGTTTTCCCACACCCGCCCAGATGGCCGCCGCCGCCGCGCGCCAGCTGGCCGACCCGTTCTACGACAACGGCCCCAACGACAAGGGCATCGCCATCCAGCTCGCGCATTCGCTGGGCCGCGTGGCGCTGGGCTTTCTGCTGGCTTGCGTGGTGGCGGTGCCGCTGGGCTTCGTGATCGGCATGAGCCCGCTGCTGCAGCGCGCCTTCGATCCTTTCATCCAGGTGCTCAAGCCGATCAGCCCGCTGGCCTGGATGCCGCTCGCGCTCTACACCATCAAGGACAGCGCGGTCTCGGGCGTGTTCGTGATCTTCATCTGCTCGGTCTGGCCGATGCTGCTGAACACCGCCTTCGGCGTGGCCTCGGTCAAGCGCGAATGGCTCAACGTGGCGCGCACGCTGGAGGCGACGCCGCTGCGCACCGCCTTCCGCGTGATCCTGCCGGCCGCGGCGCCGACCATCCTGACCGGCATGCGCATCAGCATGAGCATTGCGTGGCTGGTGATCGTGGCGGCCGAGATGCTGGTCGGCGGCACCGGCATCGGCTACTTCGTGTGGAACGAGTGGAACAACCTGTCGCTCACCAACGTGATCTTCGCCATTTTGGTGATCGGCGTGGTGGGCATGCTGCTCGACCTTCTCTTTGCCCAACTGCAAAAGCTGGTGACCTATGTGGAGTGATGTCGCACAGCGTCCTGCTGCGGACCGCCCGCACCCCGGAAAGCGCCCGATGCCGCAGACCCCCGCCTTCCTCCAGGTCGAGAACCTGGCTCGCGCCTTCACGCCGCTGCGGCCGGTGTTCGCCGGTGTCGACTTCAGCATCGCCCAGGGCGAGTTCGTCTGCATCATCGGCCACTCGGGCTGCGGCAAGACCACCATCCTCAACGTGCTGGCCGGGCTCGACCAGGCCAGCGAAGGACACGTCTTCATGGACGGGCGCGAGGTGGCCGGGCCCGGGCTGGAGCGCGGCGTGGTGTTCCAGAGCCACGCGCTGATGCCCTGGCTGACGGTGCGCCGCAACATCGCCTTTGCGGTGGAGTCGCGCTGGCCCGACTGGAACCGCACCCTGGTCGATGCGCAGGTGCAGCGCTTCGTCGAGATGGTCGGCCTGGCCGGCGCCATCGACAAGAAGCCGTCGCAGTTGTCGGGTGGCATGAAGCAGCGCGTGGGCATTGCGCGCGCCTTCGCGATCCAGCCCAAGATGCTGCTGCTCGATGAACCCTTCGGCGCACTCGACGCGCTGACGCGCGGCTCCATTCAGGATGAGCTGATGGCGATCGTGCGCAAGACGCGCCAGACTGTTTTCATGATCACGCACGACGTGGACGAGGCCATCCTGCTGGCCGACCGCATCCTGCTGATGCGCAACGGCCGTGACGGCCGCGACGGCTACGTGCCCGGTAGCATCGCCGAAGAGGTGCTGAACCCGCTGGCGCGCGAGCGCAGCCGGGCCGGCCTGCACCACCTGCCGGGCTACTACGCGCTGCGCAACCACGTGGTCGATTTTCTGGTCTCGCGCGCCGGCGTGGCCTGAGCTTCTTGTTCTCACCCATCCCCCACTTTCATCGCAGGAGCAACGCATGAACCGCAACGAAGTCACCGAGAAAATCATCACCGCCAAGGTCGCCCAGGGGCTGACCTGGGAAGGCATCGCCGACAAGGTCGGCCAGTCGAAGGAATGGACCACCGCGCTGTGCCTGGGCCAGATGACCGCCACCGCCGAGCAGGCCGCCGTGCTGGGCGAGCTGTTCGCGCTGAGCGACGAGGAGCGCAAGTGGCTGCAGATCGTGCCCTACAAGGGCTCGCTGCCCAGCGCCGTGCCGACCGATCCGCTGATCTACCGCTGGTACGAAATCGTCAACGTGTACGGCAGCACCATCAAGGAGCTGATCCACGAGGAATTCGGCGACGGCATCATGAGCGCGATCGATTTCAAGATGGACATCCAGCGCGAGGCCGACCCCAAGGGCGACCGCGTCAACGTGGTGCTGTCGGGCAAGTTCCTGCCGTACAAGACCTACTGAGCTTCAACCCACTTCAGCGTGCGGCCGCCTTGACGCCGGCGCCGCGCACCTCGAGCCGGATCTCGTCGCTCACCTGGCCGCGTGCGTCCGCCAGCTGCAGCGTGTGGCGGCCCGGCCAGGGCAGCCATTGCACCTGCGCGCCACGCGCCAGCGGCTTGCCGTCGAGCAGCCAGCGGGCATCGGCGCGGTCGCTCAGCAGGCGCAGGCGCTGGTTGGCCGGTGGAATGTCGGGGTCGAGCGCGACGATGGTGCCGTCGGAGGGCGCGAGGATGCGCCCGCCCGTTGGCGCACCGGCGTCCGCGCGCTGCGGCGCATCGAGCGCGTACAGCGCCTGCCCGGTGCCGGCGATGAACCATTCATCGCGCTCGGCTTCCAGGCCATTGCCAAAGCGCACGTGCTGGCGTTCCACGCCGGGCGGCGGCGTCGGCGCGCGACTCGTTTCGTTGCTGTGCAGGAAGCCCATCACCTCGGCCCACACCGGCGCCGCGCCGCTGCTGCCGCTCACGTCCCACATCGGCGCGCCGCTGGCGTTGCCGACCCACACGCCGACTGTGTAGCGCTGCGACCAGCCGAGCGCCCAGTTGTCGCGCATGTCCTTGCTGGTGCCGGTCTTCACGGCGCTCCAGAAGCGGGTGCCCAGCACGCTGTCGAGCCCGAAGGTGCGGGCGCGCGCATTGGCGTCGCTCAGGATGTCGCCGACGATGAAGGCGGCGCGCGCATCGATCACCGGCGTGGCTTGGCGCGTCGCATCGCCCGGCAGGAAGCGGGTGGGGCCGTAGCGCCCGCCATTGGCCAGCGTGCGGTAGGCGTTGGCCAGCGTCAGCAGTGACACCTCGGCGCTGCCCAGCGCCAGGCTGTAGCCGTAGTAGTCGCCGCTCTCGCGCAGCGGCAGGCCGTTGTCCTTGAGCGAGCGCGCAAAGGCTTGCGGCGACACCATCACCAGCGCACGCACCGCCGGCACGTTGAGCGAGGCCGCCAGCGCGGTGCGCACCGAGACGTAGCCCTTGAACTGGCGGTCGTAGTCCTGCGGAATGTAGAGGCCGCCGGCGGTGTTGATCTGGGTGGCCGAATCGTCGATCAGCGAGGCCGCGGTGAGGCGCTGCTGCGCGATCGCCTGGGCGTAGAGGAAGGGCTTGAGCGTGGAGCCGGGCTGGCGCAGCGCGGTCACGCCGTCGACCTGCGCCGCGCGGCTGAGTTCGCCCGAGGAGCCGACCCAGGCCAGCACCTCGCCGCTGGCGTTGTCCAGCACCACCAGCGCGCCGTCTTCCACATGGCGGCCCTGCAGTTCGCGCAGGTGGCGTTGCAGCGTGGCCAGCGCAAAGCGCTGCAGCGGCGCGCGCAGCGTGGTGCGCAGCGTGCCGCCTGGCTGCACTTCTGCCGATGCCGCCACGGCGCGCCGCGCCAGGTGCGGCGCGATGCCGGCGCTGGCGTCGAAGGCGCGCCGCCCGAGCACCGCGGTGGTGAACAGGTCGAGCGCCGCGCAGTCGGGCCGCGCGTTCGCCTGCATGTCACGCAGCAACTCGCAGGCGCGCCCGGCCACGCGCGCCGGCGCGGCATTGGGTGCGCGCACCAGCGCCGCGGCCACTGCCGCCTCGCGCTGGTCGAGGCCGCTGGGCGCCTTGTCGAACAAGGTGCGCGAGAGCGCGTCGATGCCGACCAGCTCGCCGCGGAAGGGCACCAGGTTGAGATAGGCCTCCAGGATCTGGTCCTTGCGCCAGTCGTTTTCCAGGCGCGTCGCGGCCCAGGCCTGCGCCACCTTTTGCGTGACGGTGCGGCCGCCGCCGTTGCGCTGCAGCTCGTCGTCGAGCAGGCCGGCCAGCTGCATGGTGATGGTCGAGGCGCCGCGCGTGCGGGTGTGCCACAGGTTGCCCCAGGCGGCCGCCGAGACGGCTTGCCAGTCGACCCCGCTGTGCTGGTAGAAGCGCTGGTCTTCGCTCACCACCATGGCGGTGCGCAGGGCCGGCGACATGGCTTCGAGCGTGATCCACTGGCCGCGCCGCACGCTCGGGTCGGTGCGCTGGCGCTGCAGCAGTTCGCCGTTGCGGTCCAGCACCAGCGTGTCGGAGGGCGCATAGCCGGCGCGCACCTGCGTGAAGGCGGGCAGGGCGTGGGCGGCACCGGCCAGCCAGGCGCCCAGCAGCAGCGCGGCGCCGATGCGGCGCAGCGGCATGCGGCTCGGCTTGGCGCGCGGCTCGAAGCTGAGCAGGGTCTGATGCTTCTGCCCATGGCGTTTTGTCTTGCTCCCTCTCCCCAGAGGGGAGAGGAGCGAATCCAGGGCGTTGAAAGGGCTGGGCCTCAAGGTGCGGCCTCGACCTGGATGCGCGCGTTGGGCGCCTCGCCGAACATCTCCGGCGCGTAGAGGGCTTCCACCCGCGTCGGCGGCAGGGCGAAGTCGCCCACGTTGTTCAGCCGCACCGTGTACTGCGCCGTCACCGTGCCCTTGGGCAGGTATTCGTAGTAGCTGCGGTAGGCCTCGAAGCTGCGTTCCTCGAAGGCCGGCGCGGCGTTGCCGGTGCTCTTCTCGCCTTGCGTGGCGATCTGCGAATCGCGCCCCAGGCCGCTGCCCAGGATGGTGCTGCCGCCGGGCACCGGGTCGGTCAGCGCGACCCAGGTCATGTCGGCGCTGGCGTTCACCTCCAGCGTCACGCGCAGGATGTCGCCGCGCGTGTACTTGCCCGGCCTGGCCTGCTCGATCGGCGTGATGGTCTTCTTCACCGTGTAGCCAGCCGAGAAGGCTTCCTTGAGTGGCACCGCCGCCATCGACTGCAGCGTCAGCCAGGGCTTGCCGGTACCCTCGTGCAGCACCAGCAGCGCGTCGTGCACCGGCTGGCCGCCGGGGCCGGCGGCCCACGGCAGGAACATCGCGTTGTTGCGCAACTCACCCGGCGCGCTGGGCGCGCCGAAGGCACTGGTCGCATGTGCCGCGCCTTCGGCATCGCTGGCCTTCACGCGCTCCACCTTGCGCCAGTCGACCGCGGCCCGTTCGCCGCCCACGCGGGCGATGGTGCTGCCACTGACCGGCGTGCTTTCGAACCTGGCGGAGAAGCTGTCCAGCGCCAGGCTGCCCCACAGGTTGGCGGTGGTGGTGTGCCAGGCGCCGCCTTGCTGGCGCCCGATGAAGCCGTTCGCCAGCTTGCCCATGTCGCCCTCCCAGGCCGGGTCGTCCATCACCGCCAGCATCAGGCGCGCGGTGTTGACGTCGCCGTTGGCCATCAGCCACCACCAGTTGTCGTCCTGCTCGGTGCTGAAGCCGACGCGCGTGCCCTGGTAGTTCAGGCGCGACTGCAGCAGCGTGTTCGCCTCGCGCAGGCGCTGCGCGCGCTGCGGCAGCGTGTCCAGCCGCTGCAGGATCTGCAGCCAGTCGATCAGCGCGCTGGTCGGCCACTGGTTGGGCGCGAGGGTGATGCTCTCGAGCATGCGCGCGCTGGCCTTGCCGTGGCGCGACAGCGCCTCGATGGCGGCCAGCTTGCGCACGTCCAGGTCGTTGCGCGGACTCCAGAACTTGCGCTCGATGCGGCCTTCGACGAACTTCACCAGGCCTTGCTCCATCTGCGCCAGGCTGTCGGGCGGCAGGGCAAAGGCCGGGTCGATGCGCGCGGCCGCGTCGGAGGCCGCCACCAGGTAGGACGTGAGGATGTCGCTGCCGCGATCGCCTTCGCCATCGCGCGGCGGGAAGTAGTTGGCCAGGCCGTCGCCGTCGAGGTAGGCCGGCAGCGCCGCGCCGAGCGCGCGCCAGGCCGCGCCGTCGCGCAGGCCGATCGCCTTGCTGGCCTTCTGCTCCAGGCACGCGTACGGGTAGTCGGCAAACCACGCGCGCACGCCGGGCAGCCCTTCGGCCAGCCGTGGCTGCAACGCCATGCGCACGCCGCCGCGGCCGGGCAGGGCGTCGGCCGGCGGCGCCACGTCCAGCGTGTAGGGCCCGTCGAGCTGCACCAGCGTGGCCTGCTGCACCGACATCGGCACCGAGGGCACGATGCGCTGGCGCAGCTTGAGGGCGTCGGTGGCGTCGCCCAGCAGGTCCTTCGCCTCGATCACCCACAGCAGCGAATCGACGCGCGATTGCGCCGCCTGCGCCGGCGCGCTCACTTCCCACGCCACCTCGCGCGCCTCGCCGGGGGGAATGTCCACCGTCTGCACGCCGGGCGAGAGCAGGGTGGCGCGCGGCGTGACCTCCACCTTCATCGCCTTGGCGGTGGTGTTGCGCAGCGTGACCTGGGCGCGGAAGCGGTCGTCTTCCCGCACCAGCGGCGGCAGGCCGCTGATGATCTGCAGATCCTGCGTGGTGGTGAGCGTGGTCTGCCACTGGCCGAACATGTCGGGCCCGCGGTCGGCCACCGCCGTCACGCGGAAGGTGGAGAGCGCATCGTTGAGCGGCACCGTCACCGTGGCCTGGCCCTGCGCGTCGAGCACCACGCGCGGGTTCCACAGCAGCAGCGTGTCGAGCAGTTCGCGCGTGGCCGTCTTGCCGCCGCCGCCACCCGGCGCCACGGCCTTGCGGCCGTAGTGGCGCCGCCCGACGATTTCCATCTGCGCGGTCGAGGTGCTCACGCCCCAGCTGCGCCGCTGCATCATCGCGTCGAGCAGCTGCCAGCTGGTGTTGGGCATCAGCTCCAGCAGCGCTTCATCCACCGCCGCCACCGCCACTTCGGCGCCGGCCGCCGGCTGGCCGTTGGGCAGCGTGCCGGTGATGGTCACCTGCGCCTTGCTGCGCACCGGGTAGCTCGGCTTGTCGGCCGCCAGCCGCAGCACGATGCGGTTGGATTCGGCGTCGACCTTGACCTCGGCCACGCCGAAGCGGTAGGCCGGCTTGCTCAGGTCGACCAGCGCGGTCGGGGCGACATAGCGGCGCCCCTCGTGCCAGAACGCGGTCCACCACTCGCGCGGCGCCTTGTAGCCCCAGGTGAAGAAGCTGTACCACGGCACCTCGCGCAGCCGCCCGCGCAGCGCCAGCACGCTGACGTAGACGTTCGGCCCCCATTCGGGCTTCATCTCCAGGCTGAAGCTCGGGTCCTGCCCCTGCAGCTGCACCACGTGGCTGGCCAGCACGCCCTCGCGCTCGACCGTGACCAGCGCGGTGGCCGCGCGGAAGGGCATGCGCACCTGCAGGCGCGCCACTTCGCCGGCGGCGTAACTCTTCTTCTCCGGCAGCACGTCGATGCGGTCGTTGTCCTGGCCGCCGAACCACACCTCGCCCTGGTTGGTCACGTAGACCGAATCGGCCGCCAGGCTGGCGTGCCCGGCCTCGTCGCTGGCGCTGGCCACCAGCTCGATGCGCCCCGGCGACTTGAGCTGCGTCTCGCACTGCAGCAGGCCGAAGGCATCGCTGCGCCCGCTGCACACGGTGCCCAGCGGCTGCGTCTCGCTGTGGTTGTCGTAGGTGTAGAAGCCGCCCACCAGGCGCTTGCGGCTGGTGGTGGTGACGTGCGCCACGGCGCTCACGTCGATCGGCACGCCGGCCTTGGGCTTGCCGTCCAGGCCCAGCGCCAGTGCGCGAAAGCGCAGCGTGTCGCCCACCGAGACCCAGCCCTCGGTACGGATGCCGGCAATCACCGCGGCAGGCCAGAGCGTTTGCGTGCTGCGCAGCGTCTGCACCTCGCCGTTCGGGTCGGCATAGCTGGCCTCCAGCAGCAGTTCGCGCGGCGTGGCGGCGCTGCCCAGCTCGGCGATGCGCACGTGGCCCAGCCCTTCGCGGTCGAGCGTGGTCGCCAGCTTGTCGGCCACCACGCGGGCGTCGCTGCCGGTGGCGGGCTCGTCCTCTTCCGCCATGGCGTCGTCGTTCGAGTTCGGAGCGGCGAAGCTGTAGTCGTCGAAGTCGGGGAAGTTCATTGCCTTGCCGCGCACCAGCGCCGACACGCGCACCGGCAGGCCCGAGGCGGCGCCGCCGGCAACGTAGTTCACCTGCACGTCCAGCGGCACCGCCTGCGCCGCCACCAGCGGCGCGCTGTCGCTCGGGCCGATGCGCCCCTGCAGCACGGGCAGGCGGAATTCCTCGACGCGGAAATGGCCGCTCTGCAGGCTCGGTCCATCGTCGTCACCGCCCTTGCCGGCGCGCAGCTCGATGCTGTATTCGCCCAGCTTGGCGGCCACCGGCACCGCGAAGCTGCTCTCCGCATCCAGGCCGCCGGTGGCGGTGCGCCGCCACTTCAGCGGCTGCTTGTATTGCTGGCCGCTGCCCAGGTGCGTGATCACCAGCGTGGAAGGGCCCTCGGGCGGCACGCCAAAACCATTGGCGGTGCCGATGGCGGTGCGCAGCAAGTGCTTCATCGACACGGTCTCGCCGGCGCGGAATAGCATGCGGTCGAGCACGGTGTGGGCCAGGCGGTCGGGCTGCACCTCCTGGCTGGTCGGCAGGTTGAAGCGCCAGGGCTCGATGCCGCGCTGCCAGTCGCTCCAGGTGAAGGCCAGGTCGTCCACGCCGGCCGCGTCGCGTGCGCGGGCGCTGACGAAATAGGCGTCGCTGTAGGCCAGGCCATCGTCGCTGTCGCTGCAGGTGGGCGGCTCGGCCGCAATGCCGCTGAACTGCACGATGCCGTTGGCGTCGCTGGTGCCGCTGGCCACCGGCTTGCCGCGGCAGTCGGACACCTGCACGCGCGCGCCGGCCACCACCGCGCCCTTGTCGAGCGAGGTCACCCAGGCCAGCGAATTCTCGCGGCCCAGCTTGAAGTGCACCGCCAGGTTGGTCGCCAGCACGCTGGTGCGCACGTACATCGTGCGGGCGCCGCCGTACTGTTCGTCGAGCAGCGCATCGCCCAGCTTGCGCGAGGCGACTTCGAGCACGTGGAAGCCCGGCTGCAGCGGCACGCCGATGACTTCGAAGGGGCGCGGGTCGGTGCCGTCGGCCTTGGGCATCTCGAGCGCTTTCACGCCGCTCTGGCCGGCCAGCAGCGAGACCATGCGGCTTTGCACGCTGTCGTCGTTCTTGTCGATCACGCGCGGCAGCGGGCCCTTGACGTCGTGCCGCGCGATCTTGCGCTGCACGTTGTAGGCCTGGTCGTAGTACTTGATCTTGCGGTACCAGGCGATGATGTCCGCATCGCTGTCCGGCTGCACGCTGCTGATCTGCGCCGGCGACCAGGCCTGCACGGCCAGCGCCGGTTCGATGCGGCGCACCGTGATCGGCATGATCGCCACGCCGTCCGGCTCGGCCAGGCGCTCGACCACGCCGAAAGGCGAGGCGGCGAACTTGGCCAGCGGCGGCATGGCGCCGGTGGCCACCTGCATCGGAAAGGCATCGGTCTCGGCCAGCGGGCGGCCGGAGGCATCCTGGAAGCTGGCCGGCAGCTCGATGCGGTACTGCGCGTTCTCGGCAAAGGGCGGAGCGAAGCGCACTTCCTCGACCAGCGTGTCGTCGCCCGCGCGCTCATCGAAGCGCGGGCGATGCGTCTGGTGCTCGCCCTTGAGCGTGACCTGCGCGGCGAGCTGGCGCGTCACCGGCGCGCTGAAGCGCAGCGTGAGCGGGCGCAGCGGCAGGCAGTCGGCCTGGGCGTTCTCGCGTTCGCAGCTGAAGGATGCGGTGAGCGGCGCGCGCACCTCGAAGCGGTAGCGCTTTTCCACCGTGTTGGCCACGCCGGAGGGCGTGGCGACGCCGGTGCCGTACACCAGTTGCAGCTCACTGCCGGGCGTGAGCGTGCGGTTGCATTGCAGCGTGGCGAAGTTCAGCGGTGCCTTGGCGGCCGCCTTCTCGTTGCCGCTGGCGGTGAGCGCGCCCTGGCGCACATCGCCCTCGACCAGCTTGATTGGAATGCGCTCGCCGAGGTCGTCGGCCTGGCACCACACGTGTTCGCGCAGGCTCTCCAACGTGGCCGGCCCGTTGAGCGCCAGCACGAACACCTGCTGTTCTTCCACGTCGCCGCCGCCCGGGCGGATGCGCCGTACGAAAGGCCCGCCGGTGTTGAAGGCGTAGCTGGCGGCCGCGCCGAGCGTGGCCCCGCCCAGCCCGCGAAAGCCGGCCACCGGGCTCAGCGTGCAGCGCACGCCGGGCGGCAGGTCTTGCGTGAACTCGGCGACCCACTGGCGCTCGCTGGTCCAGCGCCCGGGCAAGGGGCTCACGCTGGTATCGTCGCAGCGCAGCGCCATGGGGGCGGGCGCCTTCGGGTCGCCGAAGGTGATGGCCGCCTGGTCGAACTTGACCACCACCTGGCGCACGCTGGCCACTTCGCCCTGCGGCGAGACGCTGCTGACCTGCAAGGCCAGTGCCGATGTTGCGGCCAGTGCCGTTGCCGTTGTCGCTGCCGCGCTCAGCAGCGCGCTGCGGATGCTTGTCATGGGTCCCCTCCTGCTGGAGGCCGAGCGTACCTCCCTTTTCGGCCCGCGCCACGGGGCGACTTCGCTACCATGCGTCGAATCACCGAACGGAAGGAACTCTGTGCGCAACGACGAGGGCGATGACAACGGCAGCGTGGCGCTGTACTGGGATTTCGAGAACCTGCACGCCAGCCTGTACGAGGCGCGCCACGGCGAGGGCAGCTACGCCAAGGCGGACAACCGCTTCAAGGTGCAGGAGCCGCTGGTCGACGTGCAGGCGGTGGTCGACCTGGCCGCCTCCTTCGGGCCGATCGCGATCAACCGGGCCTACGCCAACTGGCAGTACTGCGGGCGCTACCGCGACGCGCTGCTGCAAAGCGCGATCGAGCTGATCCAGCTGTTCCCGCCGGGCGCCTCGGCCAAGAACGGCGCCGACATCCGGCTGTGCCTCGATGCACTGCAGGACCTGGGCACGCATGCGCACATCGGCACCTTGCTGATCGTGGGCGGCGACAGCGACTTCATGCCGGTGGCGCAGAAGATCAAGGCGGCCGGCCGCACCTTGGTGGGCGTGGGCACGCGCAAGTCGACCAACCGGCACTGGGCCAAGAGCTGCCACGAGTTTCGCTACTACGACAACCTGGTCGAAGCGCCGGCGCCGGCCGAAGACGCCGGCAGCGCGCAGCAGCCGCCCGCCGAGAGCGTGCCGGCGCTGGCACCGGCAGCCGAGATGCTGCGCCGCGCGATCAGCCTGCTGGCCGAGCAGAAGGGCGACGTGTGGGTCAAGAAGGGCGCCGTCTGGCACATGATCCGGCGCCTCGATTCCACCTTCGACACGCGCGAGCATGGCCATGCCAATTACTCGGCGATGGTCAAGGCGCTGGACGACGTGGTGGAAGTGAAGAAGGGCGAGTCGGACCAGCTGCTGCGCTGGCGCTGAGTCGCTCTTGCAAGGTCAAGGTGTTCTACGGCCCTGCCTTGCTCCCTCTCCCCAGAGGGGAGAGGAGCCAATCCAGGAAGCGCTATCCAATGCGCACGGGCACGAAGATCTTGTCGTCGCCGCGCTGGACCAGCAGCGCCACCGACTTGTCCGACTTGGCGACCACGTCGCGCACCTGCGCGATCGAGCGCACCGGCGTGCCGTTGATGGCCAGCAGCAGGTCGCCCGACTGCACCCCGGCCAGCGCCGCGGCGCCGCGGGCGTCCTCGATCAGCAGGCCGTCCTCGATGCCGGCCTCGCGCCGCTCCTGCGGCCGCAGCTGGCGCAGCGCCAGGCCGAGCTTGCCCTGCTGGTCGCCGCTGTCGTTGCTGGCAACCTGGTTGCCCTTGGGGTCGGCGTTGCCCAAGGCGGCGCTGATGTCCTGCCGCTCGCCCTTGCGCCAGACTTCCATCGCCACCTTGTCGCCCGGGCGCGCCATGCTGATGGCCGCCGGCAGGTCGCCCGAGGAGACGATCTTGTTGCCGTCGACGGTGCGGATCACGTCACCGGTCTGCAGGCCGGCCTTGTCGGCCGGGCCGCCTTTTTCGACATTGGCCACCAGCGCGCCTTCCGGCGTCGGCAGCTTGAAGGAATCGGCCAGCGTCTGGTTCACTTCCTGCACCGTCACGCCCAGGCGTGCGTGCTCGACCTTGCCGTGCGCCACGATCTGGTCCTTCACCTTGATCGCCAGGTCGATCGGGATCGAGAAGGACAAGCCCTGGTAGCCGCCGGTGCGGCTGTAGATCTGCGCGTTGATGCCCACCACCTGGCCGCGTGCATTGAACAGCGGGCCGCCCGAGTTGCCGGGGTTCACGGCGACGTCGGTCTGGATGAAGGGCACCGCGCTGTCGTCGGGCAGCGAACGGCCCTTGGCGCTCACCACGCCGGCCGTGACGGTGTTCTCGAAGCCGAAGGGCGAGCCGATCGCCAGCACCCATTCACCGACCTTGAGCTCCGTGTCCTGGCCGATCGCCACCACCGGCAAATCCTTCGCCTGCACCTTGAGCACGGCGATGTCGGTCTTGGGGTCCATGCCCAGCACCTTGGCCTTGAGTTCGCGCCGGTCGGTCAGCTTGACGGTGACTTCCTTGGCGTCCTTCACGACGTGCGCGTTGGTCAGGATCACGCCGTCGGGCGAGACGATGAAGCCCGAGCCCTCGCCGCGCACCGGCACGCCGTGCGAATGGCCGCCGCGGCTGCGTGGCTGCTGCTGGAAGAAGGGCTCGAAGGGGGTGCCGGCGAAGGGGTTTTCCTCGTCGCTTGCGTTCGCGCTGTCGGCCTCACCCACCACGCTGATGTTGACCACCGCCGGGCCGTACTGCTCGGTGATCTTGGAGAAGTCGGGCAGTGCCACCGGCACGCCGGCCGAGGTGGTCACGGCCGAGGTGGTGGCCGCGCTCACCGGCGCCGGCTCGGCGCGGGCGCGCGTCAGGTCGAGCGCGGAGACGCTGGCCCCGCCGACAAGACCGGCGGCCACCAGGGCCATGAACAGGCGCGAAGGGGTGAGGGATTCGAGTTTCATCGGTCATCTCCTGAGGGTGTGGAATGACGCAATGGTGCGGCGCTGCGCTTAGGACAGACTTAATCCGGTGGCGCGTTGGCGGGGCATTGGCAAGGCCTCAGCGGCGCGGAAAACGCACCGTGGCGCGCAGACCGCCCAGGCGCGCCGAGCTGCCCAGTTCGACGATCGCGCCGTGCCGCTCGGCGATCGTCTTGACGATCGCCAGCCCGAGGCCGCTGCCGTCCGCGGGCGTGCCGCTGACGCGGTAGAAACGGTCGAAGGCGCGCTCGCGCTCGTGCGCGGCGATGCCCGGCCCGTTGTCTTCCACGCACAGCAGCACCTCGCCGTCCTGCTGTTCCAGCGACACGTCGACCTGGCCGCCTTCGGGGGCGTACTTGATGGCGTTGTCGACCAGGTTGCCCAGCAGGATGCGCAGCGCCGCCGGCTGGCCGGTGACGCTGGCCGGCTCGGACTGCGCCACGCCGATGTCGATGCCGCGCGCCTGGGCCCGCGCCAGCGCGCCGGCAATGCACTGGCCCACCAGGTCCTCGAGGTCGACCGCCACCGGCGGTGCCGGCGCTTCCTCGCCCGACTCCTGGCGTGCCAGCATCAGCAGCTGGCCGACCAGGTGGATCGAGCGTTCGATGCCTTGCTGCAGGCGGGCGATGGCGGTTTCGCGCGCGCCTTCGTCGGTGGCGCGGCGCAGGGCTTCGGTCTGCAGCTTGAGCGCGGTGAGCGGCGAGCGCAGTTCGTGCGCGGCGTCGGCCACGAAGTTCTTGCGCGCCTCGAAGGCCGAGCCGACGCGGTCGAACAGCAGGTTGAGTTCCTGCACCAGCGGGCGCACTTCATCGGGCAGGCCGGTCTCGGGCAGCGGCGAGAGGTCGTCGTCGGCACGGCCGGCCACATTGCGCCGCATGCGCTCGATGGGGGCCAGCGAGCGCGCGATGATCAGGCCCACCGCCAGCATCAGGATCGGCGCCATCAGCGCCATCGGCAAGGTGGCGCGCAGCGCCAGCGTGCGCGCGCGGGCCTGGCGCGCGTCCATGTCCTGCGCGATCTGCACCGTCTGCAGCGGCGTCTGCAGCGAATACACGCGGTAGCGCGTGCCGTTCACGATGGCGTCGGAGAAGCCCAGCACGGCGCGCTCGGGCAGGGCGGCGCGGGCCGAGCGGAACACCTGGGTGCCGTCCGGGCCCCAGATCTGCACGAACACGTCGAAGCCTTCCTCGCCGTAGTCGAGGTCCTGGTTGCCACCGCCGCGCGGGGCGCCGCCACCGTGCATGGTGTGCGCCATCTGCTGCAGGTGCATGTCGAACATCGCATCGGCGTCGCGCAGCGCGCCGCGGTAGGCGGTCACGCCCAGCGCCGTCGCCGCCAGCAGGATGGAGGCGAGCACGAAGCCGATCAGGCGCCGGCGCAGCGAGTGGCCGTGCGCCGCCGTCATTCGCGCGGCACCAGGTAGCCCAGGCCGCGCACGGTCTGGATCAGCCCGGCGCCGAGTTTCTTGCGCAGGCCGTGGATGTAGACCTCGATGGCGTTGCTGCTGATGTCGTCTTTCCAGCCGTACAGCTTTTCCTCGAGCTGTGCGCGCGAGAGCAGCACGCCCGGGCGCGCGATGAGCGGTTCCAGCACCGCCCATTCCTTGGCCGACAACGGCACCGGCTGGCCGTCCAGCGTGGCTTCGTGGGTGGCGGGGTTGAGCGTCACGCCGTGCTGCGAGAACACCGGTTCGCCGACGCCGGCGCCACGCCGGATGAGGGCGCGCACGCGCGCCAGCAGCTCGCTCGTGTCGTAGGGCTTGACGACGTAGTCGTCGGCGCCGGCGTCGAGGCCGGCCACGCGGTCGGCCACCGCGTCGCGCGCGGTCGCCACCAGCACCGGCGTGCGGTCGCGTCGCCCGCGCAGGCTGCGCAGCACCTCGATGCCGTCGCGCTGCGGCAGGCCGAGATCGAGCAGGACCAGGTCGTAGCTTTGCGTGTGCAGGGCGGTGTCGGCCATGGCGCCGTCGCGCACCCAGTCGACCGCGTAGTGCTCGGCGCGCAGCAGGTCGAGCAGGGCTTCGCCGATCATGTGATCGTCTTCTACGAGCAGCAGGCGCATGGGAGATTCAAGGCAATGGCGGAACGCCCATTGTCCCGCGTCGGCTTAAGTCGGGCTGAAGCGCGGGCGAAGGGCCGTTGCCGGGGGCGCCCGGCGCCCGCTCAGCGCGCGGCCTGGCGTTGCTGGCAGGCGCGCGTCACGGCCTGCGCCAGTTCGCGTCCGTAGACTTCCCAGGGCCGCTGGCGGGCGCTCTCCTGCGCCGCCCGGCCGGCCGCTGCCACCCGCTCGGGCTGGTCGAGCAGGCGCACGATGGCCGCGCGCAGGTGTTCGGTATTGCCGGCCTCGACCAGCCAGCCGTTGCGGCCGTCCTCGATCAGGTCGAGGCCGGCGGTGCGGTCGGTGGTGATGACCGGCGTGCCCTGCGACATGGCTTCGGTGATGACCAGGCCGAAGCCCTCGAACAGCGAGGGGAACACGAAAACGTCGTTCGCGCGCATGAGTTCAAGCACATGGTGGTGCGCCAGGCCGCGAATCCAGCGGTGCTTGTTCAGGGCGGCTTCGATGGCCGGGTTGGGCGGGCCGATCTGGTGGCCGACCAGCGTCAGCTGCACCGCGTCGCCCAGCGGTTCGACCGCGGCCAGCAGGTTGGCCACGCCCTTGCGCTGCGACAGCGAACCGACGAAGAGCAGGCGCAACGGGCCGCCGGGGCGCGCGTCGGCCTTGGGTGCGCCCACGGGCGGGTAGCCGTAGGGAATGGTCTCGATCGGCGCCAGCGGGCCGGGAAAATCGGCCAGCGTCTGGCGGGTGAAACTGCTGGCCACGAAGATGTGATCGGCCAGGCGCAGTTCCTCGTCCTTGCGTTCGAGCTTGGCCGGCGAGTCGGCAAAGCCGGTCATGGTCGAAGCCCACTCGGGCCAGCGTTCGAGCTCGGGCTGCAGCAGGCGGCGCGCCGTGCGCCAGTAGCCGATGGGCAGGTCGTAGATGCAGGCCAGGCCCAGCGCGCGGGCCGCGCGGAACGAGGCCTCGGCGCCATCTTCGTAGGCGTAGACACCGGCCGTGCCCGGCGCGGCCGCCAGGCACGAGGCGACGCGCCGGTCGAGGCTGCGGTAGACGGCGTCGACGCTGAACGGGCCGCGCTCATGCGCGGTGAGGCTGGCGATGCCGGCGCGCGAGGCCAGCACGCGGCCGACCTCGCGCCACGGCCACATGGAGGTGGCCTGGCGCAGGGCCGGGTCGAAGCTGCGCCGGTTCAGCTCGTTGAGGCCGGGCAGCGACGCGGCGCGCCCGAGCCAACTGCCGGGAAAGGTGGCAATCGCGGTATGGAAGGCGGCGAGCTGTCCAGCCTGGGCCATGCCGAGCGCGGCGGCGCGCGTGTTGGCATTGCCCGTGGGATGCGACAGGACGACAGAGGCGGCAGCATTCACGCTTTAGCAGGCCGGACGTGCCGGCACAAGACTAGAACGGGGGTTGCAAAGAGCGTGGAGATGGCGTTCATGGCCCGTAGTGTGTTTCAACAATGCATATCGCGGCAAGCGTTCAGGCCCTGCACAATCTTGAGACAATTGCTCCCTCGAATCGTTCGGTGCCCACTGGCACCATGATGTCGTCAGATGCACGCGGGCCGTGCGGTTGGCGCACCGATCGAATGCGCTCCGTGCGCCCCTTTTCACAGTTTCAATGAATCCGAATCAACGCAGCCAGCGCGCGTGGGAGATCGACGCGCTGCGCGGCCTCATGCTGGTGCTGATGACGCTGACGCACCTGCCGACGCGTCTGACCGACCCGATGGGCCAGCCCTTCGGCTTCGTCTCCGCGGCCGAGGGCTTCGTGCTCCTGTCGGCCTACATGGCGGGGCTGGTCTACAGCCGGCTGGCGCTGCGCCAGGGCGTGGTGGCGATGGAGCGCGCTTTCTGGCGGCGCGTCTTCAAGGTCTACCTGGCGCAGGCGGCGATCCTGCTGTTTCTCTTCACCGTGATCACGGCGGTGGGCCTGCGCATCGACCACGGCGCGGTGCGCAACCTGGTCTCGTATTACCTGGCGCAGCCGCTGGACGGTTTCGTGTTCGGCCTGCTGCTGCTGTACGAGCCGGCGCTGCTCGACATCCTGCCGATGTACATCTTCTTCATGCTGCTCAGCCCGTGGGTGCTGGCCTACGGCATGCGCCACGGCTGGGTCGGCGTGATGCTGCTCAGCGCCGCGTTGTGGGCCGGCGCGCAGTTCGGCCTGTCGGAGTGGGTCTATGGGCAGGCGGTGCGCTGGCTGCACTTTCCGGTGCCTTATGGCGAGCTGGGCGCCTTCAATACGTTCGCCTGGCAGTTCCTGTGGTTCGCCGGGCTGTGGATGGGCGCCAGCCGCAGCGCGCCCGGGGCGCAGCCCTGGCGCTTTCCGCCCTGGCTGCTGGTGCTGGCCAGCGGCATTGCGCTGTGGGGACTGGTCTGGCGCCACGGCGGCGCCAACGGCCAGGCGCCGTTCGGAGGCGACGTGGCGCGCAACCTGCTGTTCGACAAGTGGCAGCTCGGCCCGTTGCGCATCGTCAACCTGGTGGCCCTGGGCATCGTGGTGATCCGCTTCGGACCGACCGTGGCCGGCTGGCTGCCGCGGCTGCGCGCGCTGGAGACGCTCGGGCGGGCCTCGCTGCCGGCCTTCTGCGCCCACCTGATCGCCGTGCTGCTGGTGCTGGCGCTGTATGGCGACGACCAACTGGCGCGCCCCTGGTGGGGCGACGTGCTGCTGCTGGTGTGGGTGTTCGGCTGGATGTACGCGGTGGCGCGAGTCAGCCAGAAGGCCGACGCCACGCCGCCGGCGGATGCGCTGCCGGTTATGCAGGAAAACGCCTGAGCGGACGGGCTGTCAAGCCGGCTCGCCGAGGTTCCTGCGCTCAGCCCAGTCGCTGGCGGTGGCGGGCGATCTGCGCGCGCACCTGCACCGGCGCGGTGCCGCCCAGCGTGTTGCGCGCGTTCAGCGAGCCGCGCAGGCTCAGCACGTCGAACACGTCCTTCTCGATGCTGGCGTGAAAGCCTTGCAGCACCGCCAGCGGCAGTTCGGACAGGTCGACCTGGTGCGAGATGGCCGCCTTGACGGCGTGCGCCACGGTTTCGTGCGCGTCGCGGAAGGGCAGGCCCTTCTTCACCAGGTAGTCGGCCAGGTCGGTGGCGGTGGCGTAGCCGCGCAGTGCGGCGCGTTCCATCGCCTCGGGCTTGACGGTGATGCCGCCGACCATCTCGGCAAAGATGCGCAGCGTGTCCTTGAGCGTGTCGACGGTGTCGAACAGCGGCTCCTTGTCTTCCTGGTTGTCCTTGTTGTAGGCCAGCGGCTGGCCCTTCATCAGGGTGATCAGGCCCATCAGGTGGCCGACCACGCGGCCGGTCTTGCCGCGCGCGAGTTCGGGCACGTCGGGGTTTTTCTTCTGCGGCATGATCGACGAGCCGGTGCAGAAGCGGTCGGCGATCTCGATGAAGCCGAAGCTCTGGCTCATCCACAGCACCAGTTCCTCGCTGAAGCGGCTGATGTGGATCATCGCCAGCGAGGCGGCTGCGGTGAATTCGATGGCGAAGTCGCGGTCGCTCACTGCGTCCAGGCTGTTCTGGCAGACGCCGTCCATGCCCAGCGTGCGCGCCACCATCTCGCGGTCGAGCGGGTAGCTGGTGCCGGCCAGCGCGGCGGCGCCCAGCGGCAGGCGGTTCAGGCGCTTGCGCACGTCGAGCATGCGCTCGGCGTCGCGGCTGAACATTTCCACGTAGGCCAGCATGTGGTGGCCAAAGCTCACCGGCTGCGCCACCTGCAGGTGGGTGAAGCCGGGCAGGATCACCTCGACGTTCTTCTCGGCCAGCGTCAGCAGCGACTTCTGCAGGTCGACCAGCAGGCCGGAGATCAGGTCGATCTCGCCGCGCAGCCACAGCCGCACGTCGGTGGCCACCTGGTCGTTGCGGCTGCGCCCGGTGTGCAGGCGCTTGCCGGCGTCGCCGGCCAACTGGGTCAGGCGGGCCTCGATGTTGAGGTGCACGTCTTCCAGTTCGAGCTTCCAGGTGAATTGGCCGGCCTCGATCTCGCTGCGGATCTGCGCCATGCCTTTTTCGATGGCGGCGTGGTCCTGCGCGCTGATGATGCCCTTGGCCGCCAGCATGCCGGCGTGCGCGAGCGAGCCCTCGATATCGGCCTGCCACAGGCGCTTGTCGAAGAACACGCTGCCGGTGTAGCGCTGGACCAGGTCGCTCATGGGTTCGGAGAACAGGGCGGACCAGGCTTCGGATTTCTTGTCGAGTTGGTTTTCAGACATGGGAGGCAATAATGGGTTTGTCACCCAATGTTTCATTGATGCGCAACCCATCGATTTTATCGGCCACCCCCGATCCAGCGACAGCGGCGCGTGCACGACCCTCAAATTCAGGTCGATTGGCCGCTTTCGACGTCTGCCAGGTCGGTGTCGTGCTGCGCGCCGTGCTGTTCGTCGAAGCCGTGCTGGCAGTGGCCAGCCTGTTCGTGGCCGCCAGCCCGATCGAGTGGCTCGGCGTGGTGGCCACGCTCACCGGCGGCGCGCTGCCGGCCACCTTGCTGTGGCTGGTCGCGATGTGCGCGCTGCGCCGCAAGCTGCTGGCCCGGCTGAACGTACGGGCCCAGCACGCGGTGGGCGCGGCACTGGGCGTGCTGGCGGCGCTGTACGGCTGCGGCCTGCTGCGCCTGACCGGCGCGCTGGGCACCGCGCCGTGGCTGGCCAGCGCGCTGGCCGGCCTGCTGTTCGCGCTGCTGGCCACCGGCTGGCTGGCGCTGCGCGCGCGCGGCCAGATGCCGGCTGCCGCCACCGCGCGGCTGGAGGAACTGCAGGCGCGCATCCGCCCGCACTTCCTCTTCAACACGCTCAACAGTGCGATTGCGCTGGTGCGCGAGGAACCGGCCAAGGCCGAGACCCTGCTGGAAGACCTGAGCGAGCTGTTTCGCCAGGCGCTGGCCGACCCCAGCGAATCGGTCACGCTGGCCGACGAGATCGGCCTGGCCGAGCGCTACCTGGCGATCGAGCAGGTGCGCTTTGGCGAGCGTTTGCGCGTGCGCTGGGACCTCGACGCCGCGGCCAGCCAGGCGCGCCTGCCGCCGCTGCTGCTGCAGCCGCTGGTGGAAAACGCCGTCAAGCACGGCGTGGAGCCCAGCCCGCAGGGCGGCCGCCTGCGCATTCGCACCGAGCGGCGCGGCGACCGTGTGATCATCGAGGTCACCAACACGCTGCCGCCGCTGCGCTGGGCGGAGCAACCGCTGCCGCGCGGCCATGGCATTGCGCTGGCCAACGTGCGCGATCGACTGCACCTGCTGCACGACGTGCAGGCGCAGTTTCGCGCCGGGCTGGACCAGGACAACTACCGCGTGCGCATCGACATTCCGGCGCACACTTGAACAAGGAGAGGGCTCAATGAGTTTGCGGACCCTGATCGTGGACGACGAGGCGCTGGCGCGCTCGCGCCTGCGCACGCTGCTGGGCGACTGTGGCGCCTCGGCCGCCGTGGTGAGCGGCGAGGCCGCGGACGGCGCCGAGGCGCTGGCGCGCATCCGCACCGAATCCTTCGACCTGGTGCTGCTCGACATCCGGATGCCCGGCGTCGACGGCGTCGAACTGGCGCGCACGCTGCGCGCGAGCGCCCATCCACCGGCGGTGGTGTTCGTCACCGCGCACGCCGAGCATGCCGTCACGGCCTTCGAGCTGGAGGCGGTCGACTACCTGACCAAGCCGGTGCGCGCCGAACGGCTGCAGCAGGCGCTGCAGAAGGTCGAGCGCTACCTGAAGGAGCGCGCCGCCGCCGCCAGCGCCGGCGAGGTGCTGGTGATCCAGGACCGTGGCCGCACCGAGCGCGTGCCGCTGGCCGAGGTGATCTACCTGAAGTCCGAATACAAGTACCTCACGGTGCGCACCGCCAGCCGCAGCCACATCCTGGACGGCTCGCTCAACGAGTTCGAGGAGCGCTATCCCAACCATTTCCTGCGGGTGCACCGCAACGCGCTGGTGGCGCGCGAGGCCATGCGCGCGCTGGAGCGCTACGACGACGGCGAGGACGCCGACGGCTGGGCGCTGCGCCTGCAGGGCGTGGCCGAGCCGATCCTGGTCTCGCGTCGCCAGCTCGCCGCGGTGCGCGACGTGCTGAAGGACGCCGGATGAGCGAGGGCGATCCGCAGCTGCCGGTGGTGCAGGCCGAACCCGAACCCGAACCCGAACCCAAGGCCGACCTGGTGCCGGCGTTGGCGCCGGCCGGGCCCGCTGCGCAGAGCGTGCTGCCGCACGTGCCGATCGACGTGCGCAGTGCCGCGCTGGTGTTCCTGGCGGTGCTGGCCGGCGTGTTCACCCTGCAGTGGGCGGCGGCCTTGTTCATCCCGCTGATGGTCAGCCTGCTGGCCACCTACGCGCTGGCGCCGTTGGTCGACTGGGCCGAGCGCCGGCACGTGCCGCGCTGGCTGGGCGCCGCGGTGCTGCTGCTGGGCATTGCCGGCCTGCTGGGCTGGACCGGCTATTCGCTGGCCGACAGCGCCTCCAAGGTGGTCGACTCGCTGCCGGTGGCGGCGCAGAAACTGCGCCGCGCCATGAACGTGCGCAACACCCACGACAGCGCGCTCGATACGGTGCAGCAGGCCGCCACGCAACTGGAGCAGGCGGCCGCCGCCAACAACCCGCGCGCGCCGCGCGGCGTGACGCGGGTGCTGGTCGAGCGGCCCGCCTTCAACATCCGCGACTACCTGGTGAGCGGCACCATCGGCGTGGCCACCGCCGCCGGCCAGCTCACGCTGGTGGCTTTCCTGACCTATTTCGCGCTGTGCTCGGGCGACACCTTCCGGCGCAAGCTGGTGCGCATGGCCGGGCCCAGCCTGCAGCGCATGCGCATCACGGTCAACGTGCTGGACGACATCACGCGCCAGATCGAGCGCTACCTGATGGTGCAGATCCTGACCAGCGCCGTGGTCGGGCTGGCGACCGGGCTGGCGTTCTGGGCGCTCGGCCTGGAGAACGCGGCGGTGTGGGGCATCATCGCCGGCGTCACCAACCTGATCCCCTACGTCGGCTCGCTGATCGTGATGGCCGCCTCGGCGCTGGTCGCCTTCCTGCAGTTCAACGACATCGAGATGGCGCTGACGGTGGGCGGCGTCTCGCTGCTCATCCACACCTTCGTCGGCAACCTGCTGACGCCCTGGCTGACCAGCCGCGCCAGCCGCATGAACCCGGTGGCGGTCTTCGTCGGCGTGCTCTTCTGGGGCTGGCTGTGGGGCATCTGGGGGCTGCTGCTGGGCGTGCCCGTGCTGATGGTGGTGAAGGCGGTGTGCGACCGGGTGGAAGACCTGCAACCGGTCGGCGAACTGCTCGGTGATTGACGTGGCCAACAAAGTTGCGGGCGGTGTGCCCAATGTCATGCCACGGTGCGCCCCGCTTGCGGTAGCGCGCTTATATTGGCCCGATTGCAGCGCCACCCGGTGCTGCCAGCGAGCCTTCATACCGTGTCGATCCTTGATGCCAAACAATCCGGCCTGACCACCGGCGGGCCCAGCTTCTCGTTGCGCAATCGCCTGATCCGCGCGCTGTGGATCGTCGTGTGGCTGCTCGGCGCGCGCTGGACGCCGCGCCAGCTGCACCCCTGGCGGCGCTTCCTGCTGCGCAGCTTCGGCGCCTCGATGGCGCCCGGCAGCGACGTGCGCGGCAGCGCCACCGTGTGGCTGCCGTCGAACCTGGAGATGCATGAGCGGGCGCTCATCGGGCCGGGCGTCACCTGCTATTGCATGGGGCGCATCGTGCTCGGCCACGACGTCATCGTCTCGCAGCGCGCCCACCTGTGCGCCGGCACGCACGACTACAACACGCCCGACTTCCAGTTGCAGGCGCGCCCGATCAGCATCGGTGCCCACGCCTGGGTGGCGGCCGAGGCCTTTGTCGGGCCGGGCGCGGTCATCGGCGAAGGCGTGGTGCTTGGCGCGCGCGCCGTCGCCCTGGGCAAGCTGGAGCCGTGGACGGTGTATTCGGGCAACCCGGCGCAGCCGGTGCGCGCGCGCCGCCGCGCGGCCTTCGTGGGCGCGGACTGAGCTGTCAGCCGCTCAGCCTGTATTGCGCAGGCCCGCGGCGACGCCGTTGATGGAAATGTGGATGCCGCGCTGGATCAGTTCGCTGCCCTCGCCGGCGCGGTAGCGCCGCATCAGCTCCACCTGCAGGTGGTGCAGCGGATCGATGTAGGGAAAGCGGTGGCGGATCGAGCGGCGCATGTCGTCGTTGCCCTCCAGTCGCTGCTTGGCGCCGGTGATCAGCGTCAGCGCATCGGAGGTGCGGTGCCATTCCGCCTCGATCGCGCTGAACACCGCCTTGCGCAGCTTGCGGTCGGGCAGCAGTTCGGCGTAGCGCGAGGCCAGCGCCAGGTCGCTCTTGGCCAGCACCATGTCCATGTTCGACAGCAGTGTGCGGAAGAACGGCCACTGCGCGTACATCTTCTGCAGCAGGGCCTGGCGCTCCTTGCGTGCGGCCGCGCTGCCGGCACTGTTCAGGAAGGCCTCCACGCCCGAGCCGAAGCCGAACCAGCCGGGCAGGGTGAGCCGGCACTGGCCCCAGCTGAAGCTCCAGGGCACGGCGCGCAGGTCTTCGATGCGGCGGCTGGGGTTGCGCGAGGCCGGGCGCGAGCCGATGTTGAGTTCGGCGATCTCGCGGATCGGCGTGGCGCTGAAGAAGTAATCGTCGAAGCCCGGCGTGCCGTACACCAGCGCGCGATAGGCCGCCATGCTGGCCACCGACAGCTGCTCGGCGGCGTCCAGAAAGGCGGCCGGGGCGGAGCGGGCGGTCGGCATCAGCGTGGCCTCGAGCGTGGCGGCAACCAGCACTTCGAGGTTGCGCCGGCCGATCTCGGGGTTGGCGTACTTGGCGCCGATCACCTCGCCTTGTTCGGTCAGGCGGATCTGGCCGCGCACCGTGCCCGGCGGCTGCGCCAGGATGGCCTGGTAGCTGGGCCCGCCGCCGCGCCCGACGGTGCCGCCGCGGCCGTGGAACATGCGCAGGCGCACGGCCTGGCCGGGCGGCGCGGTCTTGGCCATGTCGTCGAACAGCGCGACCAGCGCGCGGCCGCTGCGGTAGAGCTCCCAGTTGCTGGTGAAGATGCCGCCGTCCTTGTTGCTGTCGGAGTAGCCGAGCATCACGTCCTGTTCGCCGCCGGAGCGGCGCACCAGTTCGGCAATGCCGGGCAGGCCGTAGAAGGTGCGCAGGATCGGCGCCGCGTTGCGCAGGTCGTCGATGGTCTCGAACAGCGGCACCACGATCAGGTCGCACAGCGCGTCGTGCGCCAGCACGCCGCGCAGCAGGCCGACTTCCTTCTGCAGCAGCAGCGCTTCCAATAGATCGCTCACCGTCTCGGTGTGGCTGATGATGTAGTGGCGGATGGCTTCCGCGCCGAAGGCGGCGCGGGCTGCGCGCGCCGCATCGAAGATGGCCAGCTCGCTGCGCGTCAGCGGCTGGTAGGCGGCATCGGGCACGCGCAGCGGGCGTGCATCGTCGAGCAGGCGCAGCAGCAGCGTCTGCTTTGCGTCCTCGGCCAGCGCGGTGTAGTTCGGCTCGATGCGGGCCTGCGCCAGCAGGTCGGCCACCACCGCCTCGTGCTTGTCCGAGCTCTGGCGCAGATCGATCGTGGCCAGGTGAAAGCCGAACACCTCGACCGCACGGATCAGCGGGCGCAGCCGCGCCACCGACAGCGCGGCGCCGTGGGCCTGCAGCGAGTCGTCGACGATGCGCAAGTCTTCCAGGAAGTGCGAGGCCTGCGGGTACGGGTTCTGCGGCGCGACGGCATGGCGCGCGGCCTGGCCGCCGGTGAGGGCGTGCAGCGTGGCCGCCAGCCGGGCGTAGATGCCGATCAGCGCGCGGCGGTAGGGCTCGTGGCGGCGGTGCTCGCTGGTGTCGGGCGAGCGGTCCGCCAGCGCCTGCAGGTCGGTCGAGACGTCGACCAGCGTGTCGGACAGCGACAACTCGCCGCCCAGGTAATGCACTTCGGTGAGGTAGTGGCGCAGCACCAGTTCGCTCTGGCGGCGCAGCGCGTATTGCAGCGTTTCGGCGGTGACGTTGGGGTTGCCGTCGCGGTCACCGCCGATCCACTGGCCCATGCGCAGGAAGGGCGCGATGCCCTCGTGGCCCAGCGCCTGCTCCAGTTCGGCGTAGACACGGGGAATCTCGCGCAGGAAGGTCGCCTCGTAGTAGCTCAGCGCGTTCTCCACCTCGTCCATCACGGTGAGCTTGGAAAAACGCAGCAGGCGGGTCTGCCACAACTGGGTGACGCGGATGCGCAGTTGCGCCTCGTTTTCCGCCAGTTGCAGCGGCGACAGCGCGTCCTTGCCGGCGCCCGGTGCGCTGGCATAGGCCAGCCGGCGCAGCAGGATTTCGTCGCGTGCGGCCAGCAGCTGGGCGATGCCGCGCTCGGCATCGAGGATGCTCTTGCGCTGCACCTCGGTGGGGTGCGCGGTGAGCACCGGCGAGACATAGCTGTGCGCCAGCGAATCGACGATGGCGGCGGTAGACACGCCCGCCTTGCGGATGCGCGCGAGCGCCACGTCGATGCTGCCCTCGAGGGCAACGCCGGCGCGGTCGGCATCGCTGCGGCGGCGGATCTGGTGGCGGTCTTCGGCCAGGTTGGCCAGGTGGCTGAAGTAGGTGAAGGCGCGGATCACGCGCACCGTCTCGGTTTCGGAGAGCCCCTTGAGCAGGCTCTTGAGCGCGCGGTCAGCCGACTGGTCGGCATCGCGCCGGAAGGCCACCGACAGGGTGCGCACCTTTTCCACCAGCGCGAAAGTCGCGTCGTCTTCCTGTTCGCGGATGACGTTGCCCAGGATCCGGCCGAGCAGGCGGATGTCGGCGATCAGCGGCTCGTCGCCGGTGTCGGCCGGGGTGTTGCGACGGGCGCTTGCGCGGGGGCTGGAACGGGTGGGCGAAGCGACATTCTTGGTGTTTTTCACAGTGCTTGGATCCTCGTCGGCGCCGGCGATGTGCTGCGGCGCAGCATGCTAGCATCGAACTCGTTTTGACTGCGCGGAGACAGGCCTTGAGTGAGATCGTGATCGCCACGCGCGAGAGCCGCCTGGCGCTGTGGCAGGCCCAACATGTGCAGGCCCTGCTGCAGCAACAAGGGCACAGCGTGCGGCTGCTCGGCATGACCACCCGCGGCGACCAGATCCTCGACCGCAGCCTGAGCAAGGTGGGAGGCAAGGGGCTGTTCGTGAAGGAACTCGAGGCGGCGCTGGAAGACGGCCGCGCCGACATCGCCGTGCATTCGCTGAAGGACGTGCCGATGGAGTTGCCGGCCGGTTTCGAGCTGGCTTGCGTGATGGCGCGCGAAGATCCGCGCGACGCATGGGTCTCGCCCGCTTATGCATCGCTGGCCGATCTGCCGCCGTGCGCGGTGGTCGGCACCTCCAGCCTGCGCCGCGCGGTGCTGCTGCGCGCCATGCGCCCCGACCTGCAGATCGAAGCCCTGCGCGGCAACCTCGACACCCGCCTGCGCAAGCTCGATGAAGGGCATTACCACGGCATCGTGCTGGCGGCAGCGGGGCTGAAGCGGCTGGGCCTCGCCTCGCGCATTCGCACCGTCTTCGAACCCGACCGGATGCTGCCGGCCGCCGGCCAGGGCGCGCTGGGCATCGAGATTCGCAGCGGCCGCGTCGACCTGGCCGCGGCGCTGGCGCCGCTCGCCTCGCGCCCCGATGAGCTGGCGACCGCGGTCGAGCGCGCCGTCAGCCGCGCCATGGGCGGCAGCTGCTCGATGCCGCTGGCCGCCCATGCGCGCTGGCAGGGCGGCGACCGGCTGCGCATCGACGCCGCCTGGGGCGACGCGGAGGGCGTGGCGCCGCTGGTGCGCGTGCATGCGCAAGGCCGCGTGAACGATGCCGACGCGGCCCGCGCGCTGGGCACGCAGGTCGCGCAGGCGCTGCGCGAGGCCGGCGCACGGACCGCCTGATGGCGACACGCCGCGTTGTCGTGACGCGTCCGGCAGCGGACGCGGCGCGCTGGGTGGCGGCCCTGCAGGCGCAGGCGGTGGATGCGCTGGCGCTTCCCCTGATCGAACTCGGCGCGGTGGCCGATCGGCAGCCCTTGCGGGCAGCGCGTGCGCGTGTGGATGATTTCGATGCGCTGATGTTCGTCAGCGCGGCTGCGGTGACGCATTTCTTCGCCGAGCCCGGCTCGGCACCTGGGCCGCGCACGCGCTGCTGGTCGACCGGCCCCGGCACCAGCGCGGCGCTGGGGGCGGCCGGCGTGCCGGCCACGGCGATCGACGCGCCGGCGCAGGCCGCGGAGCAGTTTGATTCGGAGCACTTGTGGCCGCTGGTGCGGGCGCAGGCGGCACCGGGCAAGCGCATCCTGCTGGTGCGTGGCGGTGACGCCGACGGCCGGCCGAGCGGGCGGCCGTGGTTGGCGCAGCAGATCGAGGACGCCGGCGCCACGTTGAGCGTGGTGGTGGCCTACCGGCGCACGGCACCGGCCTGGGATGCGGCGCAGTGCGCACAAGCGTGCGCGCTGGCCGATTCGGGGGCGCTGTGGCTCTTCACCAGTTCCGAGGCGGTGCGCCATCTGGCGGCGCTGTTGCCCGGGCAGTCGTGGCGCCATGGCGTGGCGCTGGCGACCCACCCGCGCATCGCCCAGGCCGCGCAGGACATCGGTTTCGGGCAGGTGCACACCGTGCGGCCCGGTCTGGCGGCCTTGATCGCGTCGATAGAATCCATCGCATGAGTGCTGCCTCCACGACCGACCCAGCCCTGCACGAACGCGGTGGGCCGGCGCCGCTGCCGGCCGGCGTGGCGCCCGGAGCGCCGCACCCGGGAGCGGTCTTTCTCTCGCGCCTTGCCTTCGGCGTGCTGGTGCTGGTGGCCGTGCTGGCGCTGGTGATGGTGATGCTGCTGTGGCAGAAGGTCTCCGGCATGCAGGAACAGCTGGCGCGCCAGAGTGGCGATGCGTTGTCGCAGGCCGGCGAGGCGCGCGCGCTGGCCAAGCAGGCCAGCGAAGTGGTGCGGGAGGCATCGGGTCGCATCGCCCTGAATGAATCGCGTGTCGCCGAGCTGGCGCTGCAACGCGCGCAGTTCGAAGACCTGATGCAGAGCGTTTCGCGCTCGCGCGACGAGAACCTGCTGGTGGACATCGACTCGGCCATCCGCCTGGCCTTGCAGCAGACCCAGGTCACGGGCAATGCCGAGCCCTTGCTGGCCGCGCTGAAGGCGGGTGAACAGCGCGTCGCGCGCGCCGCCCAGCCGCGCCTGGTGCCCTTGCAGCGCGTGATGCAGCGCGACGCGGACCGCCTGCGCGCCAGTCCCAACAACGACACCGGCGAGGCGCTGCAGCAGCTCGACCAGCTGATGCGCGCGGTCGACGACCTGCCCGCGGTGAACGCGGTGGCTTCCCGTGGCGGCACCAGCCTGCTGCAGGCCGAGCCCTTGGCGGACGATGCCAATTGGTGGGAACGCCTGCTGTGGACGGTGCGCAGCGAGGCGCGCTCACTGCTGCGCGTGGGCCGCATCGAGCGGCCCGAGGCCGTGCTGCTGTCGCCCGACCAGACCTACTTCCTGCGCGAGAACCTCAAGCTCAAGCTGCTCAACGTGCGGCTGGCGGTCCTGTCGCGCCAGTTCGACTCGGCGCGCAGCGAGTTGCAGGGCGCGACCAACATCATCAACCGCTATTTCGATCCGGCCTCGCGCCGGACGCAGTCGGCTGCCACGCTGCTCCAGCAACTGCAAGGCCAGGTCAAGGACCGGGAGCCGGTGCAGGTGAACGACACGCTTGCCGCGCTGGAGACGGCAGCAGCCGGGCGGTAGTCAATGCGTGCTGCGATCTGGTTCCTGGCGCTGTTCGGCGTCGCCGCCGCGGTGGCGCTGTTTGCCGGCAACAACCAGGGCACGGTCACGGTGTTCTGGCCGCCGTGGCGGGTCGACCTGTCGCTCAACCTGGTGGTGCTGAGCCTGCTGGCGATCTTCGCCTTCCTGTATGTGGCGCTGCGCGCCATCTCGGCGCTGTTCTCACTGCCGCGCCAGGCGCGGCAATGGCGGCTGCAGCAAAAGGAGCGCACCTTGCACATCGCGCTGCTCGAAGCGCTGGTGCAACTGCTGGCCGGCCGCTTTTCGCGTGCCCGCAAGGCGGCCCAGTCGGCGCTGGCGCAGCAGAAGGCGCTGGAATCGCTCAATGCGCGCCTGCCGCAGGCGCAGATGGTGCGCGTGGTGGCGCATCTGCTGGCGGCGGAAAGCGCGCAGGCGCTGCAGGACTCGGCCTCGCGCAATGCGCATTTGCAGCTTGCGCTCAATGACAGTGCCGAGCGCACCGGCGCGTCCAGCGTGGAAACACGCGAAGGCGCCCAGTTGCTCGCCGCGCGCTGGGCGCTGAGCGATCGCGATGCGCCGGCCGCACTCGAATGGCTGGGCCAGCTGCCGCACGGAGCGCGCCGCCGGACCCTGGCGCTGCGGCTGCACCTGAAGGCGGCCCGGCTGGACGGCCGCACGCGCGACGCGCTGGAGACCGCGCGCCTGCTGGCCAAGCACCGGGCCTTCTCGGAAGCGGGCGCGCACAGCATCATCCGCGGGCTGGCGACTGACCTGCTGTCGCAGGCGCATGACCCGGCGCAGCTGCAACGGGCCTGGGCCGAACTCGAAGCGAACGAGCGTGCGATACCCGATGTCGCCATCTTTGCCGCCCAGCGCCAGGTGGCCCTGCAAGGCGACCTGGGCGCTGCGCGCGACTGGCTGCTGCCGGTGTGGGAGCAGATGATCGGCCAGCCGCAGCGCCTGGGCGACGCGCTTCGCGTCCGGCTCACCCGCGTGCTGGACATGGGCCTGGGGGCGGTCGATGCCGACTGGCTGGCCCGGATCGAGGCGGCGCAACGCGCCAATCCGCGCGACGCCAACCTGCAATACCTGGCCGGCATGGCCTGCCTCAAGCGCCAGCTGTGGGGCAAGGCGCAGCAGTTGCTGGCCCAGGCCGGCAGCGGTCTGCAGGACCCGGTGCTCTATCGCCAGGCCTGGCAGGCGCTGGCCCGCCTGGCAGAAGACCGCGGCGACGTCGAGCAGGCCGCCCAGGCCTGGAAGCACGCCGCCCAGGTCGATCCGGCGCACGCCTGAAGGCGACCGCCCAGGGGGCATCGAAAACGATGCAAGCCCTCAAACCGGACATCCGACACGGCCGAACGGACTAAAGCGCAAGAGGACTGGTCCTCGGCTTTTTTGTGCAGTACATTCGTAACGCATTGAAAAGTATTAATCCCAAAGCTAACGTTCCGGGGCCGTGGTGAAACCTAATTTTCTGTATTCGTTGCTGGCATGCGTCATTTTGTTGCCGGGCTGTACGGTCATTCCCGGCTTCGATTCGCCGCGCGACGAGCTTTCCACGGCCAATCCGACGCTGCCGGCCAGCATGGGCGCCCCCGGCGCAGACCAGCCGCCGGACGGCGCGATCACCCCGATCACGCCAATGCTGGTGAGCGCCCTGCGCGGCGATCGGCCGGACACGCTCAGCCCTGAAGTCACCGCCTTGCTGGGCGAACCCGAGCCCTATCGCGTCGGGCCGGGCGATGTCATCGGCATCCTGGTCTACGACCATCCGGAACTGGTCTTCAGCACCACGCCGGCCACCACGGTGGCCGATCCGGCCAGTATTTCGCCTGCGCCCGGTTTCATCATCTCGAGCAGCGGCATGCTCAGCTTTCCCTATGCCGGCCCCCTGCGCGCAGCGGGCATGACCATTCCGGAATTGCACGATACCTTGACGCAGCGGCTGGCCCGGGTCTATCGAAATCCCCAATTGAGCGTGCGGGTCGAGGCCTTCCGCAGCAAGCGCGCCTACGTCGAAGGCGAGGTGCACACGCCGGGCCTGCAGGTGTTCACCGACCTGCCCATGACTTTGCCCGAAGCGATCAACCGGGCCGGCGGCATGACCGCCGCGGGCGACCGCTCGTACGTCACGCTCACGCGTGCCGGCGTGACCACCTCGATCGACCTGATGCGCATGGCCGAAGCCGGCGTCGACCCGAACCGCATTCCGCTGAAGAACGGCGACATCGTCTACGTGCGCAACCGGGACGAGCGCAAGGTGATGGTCATGGGCGAAGTGCTGCAACCGCAGGCGATGCTCATGCGCAATGGCCGCCTGACCCTGAATGAAGCGCTGGGCGAGGCCGGCGGCGTCAATCTGGGCACCGCCAATCCGCGCCAGATCTACGTGATTCGCAACGAGCCGCAGGGTGGGCATTCGATCTACCACCTCGATGCGCGCACGCCCACGGCGCTGGCCATGGCCGAGGGCTTCCCCCTCAAGCCGAAGGACGTGGTCTTTGTCGACCCGGTGCCGCTGGTGCTGTGGAGCCGCGTCGCGAGCCTGATCCTGCCGCCGACCAACATCACCACCTCGGTGCGTGACCTGTCCAGGTAAGGGAGGGCAGGGGCATGGCGATCCACAACATCCTCACGGTCTGTACCGGCAACATCTGCCGCAGCCCGATGGCGCAGGCCCTGCTGGCCGCGGCGCTGCCGCACTGCGAGGTCACCTCGGCCGGCCTGGCGGCGGCGGTCGGGCTGCCGGTCGACGCCACGGCGCGCGAAGTGCTGGCCGATCACGGCCTGGACATTGCCGACCACCGCGCGCGCGATATCGACCAGACGCTGTGCAAGCGTGCAGACCTCATCCTGGTGATGGAGCACGAGCAGCGGCGTGCCCTGCAGGAGCGGTTTCCCTTCACGCATGGCAAGGTGTTTCGCCTGTGCGAGGCCCAGGGCCTGGATGTGCCTGATCCCTATCTGCACGATCGCCGTGCCTTCGAACACTCTTTTGCGCTCATCGACGGTGGCAGCCGGACCTGGGCGCGCCGCATTTCGAGAATTGACGCCTGATGAACTCCACCCTACCGCACCTATCGCAAGCGCAAGCGCCCGCCGTGCAGGCCGCGGCGCCGGACGATGAAATCGACCTGGGCCGCTATGTCGATGCGCTGCTGGCCAACAAGTGGCTGATCCTGCTCGTCACCGTGATCGTGCTGGTGCTGGGCACGGCCTACGCCGTCTTGCAGCGTCCTGTTTTCGAGGGCAACACGCTGATTCAGGTCGAAGACTCGGAGGGCGGCTCGCGCAACGTGCTGGGCGACGCCAGCACCTTGTTCGATCTCAAGACGCCGGCCACGGCCGAAATCGAAATCATCCGCTCGCGCAACGTGATCGGCCAGGCCGTCGATGCATCCAAGTTGTATATCAACGCATCGCCGCGCTATGCGCCTTTCGTGGGCGGCTGGCTGGCCCGACGCGCCAACGGCCTGTCCGAGCCGGGCTTTCTCGGCATGAAGGGCTACGTCTCGGGCACCGAGAGGATCAATGTCTCGCGCTTTGAAGTGCCTGGGCGCCTGGAGGGCAGCGCCTTCATCGTCAGCGCCATGGGCGACGGGCGTTTCACGCTCAGCCATCCGTCGATGGAGCAGCCCTTGAGCGGCACGGTCGGCACCTTGCTCCAGGCACAACTGCAGGACGGACCGATCGAACTGCAGGTGGACCGCCTGGACGGCAAGTCAGGCGCCGAATTCACGATCAGCCGATCCTCGCGCATCGGCACCATCGAGAGCGTCCAGTCACGCCTCAACCTGCTCGAGCAGGGCAAGCAATCGGGCATCATCAGCGTGTCTCTGCAGGACATCAGCCCCTATGTGGTGGCCGGCGTGCTCAACGAGATCGGCATTCAGTACGTGAAGCAGAACGTCGAGCGTCGCGCCGCCGAAGCGCAGAAGACGCTCAGCTTTCTCGATGTGCAACTGCCCTTGTTCAAGCGCCAGTTGGAAAACGCCGAGGAAGCGTACAACCGCTTCCGCAATCTCAACGGCACCGTGGCATTCGATCAGGAAGCGACCCTGATCCTGGGCACGGCGGTGGATCGCCAGACCAAGCTGCTCGAGGCGCAGCAGCGTCGACGCGAGATGGAGTCGCGCTTCACGCCGAATCACCCGCTTGTCCAGACGCTCGACGCGCAGATCGCGGCGCTCAATCGGGATATTTCCGATACGCAGACCCGCATCAAGGGGCTGCCGGCGATCCAGCAGGAGGCCGTGCGCCTCGAGCGCGACGTCAAGGTCAACACCGAGCTCTACCAGTCCTTGCTCAACAATGCCATGCAGTTGCGCCTGGTGAAGGAGGGCAAGGTCGGCAACGTACGCGTGCTCGATCCGGCGGTGGTGCCGATGGTGCCCGTCAAGCCGAACCGGCTCACCATCGTGGCCGCGGCGCTGGCCCTGGGCCTGTTCCTCGGGGTGTTGGCCGCGTTGGGGCGCAACATGCTCGTCGAAATGCGCATCAAGGATCCGCATGAGGTCGAGGTGCAGACTGGCCTGCCGGTTTTCTCGACCATCCCGATCAGTTCGGCGCAAGCGGCGATTGCCCAACGGCGCCTGACCGGGGCCACGGGCGTTCGCCTGCTGGCGGTCGAACGCCCCGACGATCCGACCATCGAGAGCCTGCGCAGCCTGCGCACGGCGATGCAGTTCGCCATGCTGGAGGCCCCCAACAACTGCGTGGTCATCACAGGCGCCACGCCCGGCTTGGGCAAGAGTTTCATCACCGCCAATTTCGCCGCGCTGATGGCAGCGGCCGGCAAGAACACCTTGCTGATTGACGCCGATCTGCGTCGCGGCCACGTGCATCAGTACCTGGGCCTGCAACGGCACGGCGGCTTGTCCGAACTGATCGCCGGGAGCCTGACGATCCAGCAGACCGTGCACCGTCAGGTGGTGCCGCATCTCGACTTCCTGGCAACCGGACAGTTGCCGCCCAATCCGGCTGAACTGCTGACCTCTGACTCGTTCGGCAAGGTGCTGAAGAAGCTGGGTGAGCAGTACGACCTGCTGGTGATCGACACGCCGCCGGTTCTGGCGGCTTCCGATACCCCCGCCATCGTGGTGCATGCCGGCACCGTTCTCCTGATTGCGCGTGCAGGCATCTCGACCATGGGCGAGGTCAAGGAGAGCACGCGTCGGCTGGCGCTGGGCGGCAAGGCCGCAGCGGGGCTGCTCCTCAATGGCATGGACCCCAAGCGCCGCTCCTATGGCGGCAGCAAGGCCGGTCGCTATCGCTACACGCAGTACAACTACGAGAGCATCCTTCCGGAAGAGCAGTGAGCCGCGGGTGGGGCGAGGGCGCCGCAGCTGGGTTCTTGCGACAACCTGCCGGCGCACCAGGCGTCGGCCATCCGGGCTGATGTGAAGGTGGCGGTTGAGGTTTGAGCGTCGGCGCCGTCGGCGGCGGTGCTTGCAAGCCTCGACCTTCGTTCAGCAGGGCTCGCGCGCAAGGCCTGGTACCGAATCACCCACGTGGATCAAGGCTCGGTGCGAATGCGATGCAATTCCAGGAGCTCACCGCTGTCGACGACAACGAGCGCCGCCGGCGTTCATCATGCGATCAATGCTGGCCAGCCGCACGCCGGCCGCGCGCGATTCAGGCGCCGGCGACGGCTGCGCAGCCCAGCAATTCCTCTTCGAAACGCGCCAGCACGGCGTCGCGATCGAGGTGCTGTTCGGCCCATTGCCGGGCGTTGTGCCCCAACGATTGGCGCAGCGACTGGTCGCCCGCCAGGGTGACGATGGCATCGGCAAATGCCTGGGCATCTTCGGGCGTGACGACCAGCCCGCACGAAGCCACGACCTGGGCCAGCTCGGTCTCGGGCCGCGCGCCGGCAATGACGGGGCGGCCGCTGCTGAGCATGCCCGTCAACTTGGAGGGCATCACCAGGTCGGCTGCGTCGGCGCGTTGCGGCAGAAGGTGGATGTCGGCGAGGCCCAGCAATTGCGCAAGCCGCTCGAGTGGCTGCAGGTCGAGGAAGTGCACGTTGGCCATTGCCGCGCATTGCGAGACCAAGGCATCGCGTGCGGTACCTGCGCCGCAAAAGACGAAATGAACCTTGTCGTTGCCGCGGAATTTCGCTGCGACATCGCCCAGAACTTCGAGCCCCTGCTTGCCGCCCATGTTGCCCGAGTAGAGCGCGACGATGGCGTCCTTGGGAATGCCCAGTTCACGTCGGAAGGTGCTGGGCTGGGTGAGGGGCTGAATGCCCGAAATGTCGGCCCAGTTCGGCAGGCTGATGCGTTTGGCCGGGTCGACGCCCTTGGCCGCCGCGCGATCGAGCATCCGGCCTGAAATCGTGGACACCCTGTCGAAGGCGCGCAGCAGGCGGCACTCGACCCCGGTGCATAGCGCGCGCAAGGTCTTGCCCTTGAGCATGCCCAGTTCGAAAGCTGCATCGACCTCGTAGTCCTGGATGTGGAGCCACGAGGTGGCGCCGCGCAACTTCGCGAAAGCGAGCGCTGCGGGTGCGCACATCAGGGGAGGTGCTGCCATCCAGACGATGTCCGGGCGCCACTGCCACTGGCGCAGGAGTGACGGGATGCTGGCGGCGGCGAAGCTGGCCAGATGGAGAAGCCGGCGCATGCCGGTGACCTTGCGCGGAACCCAAAGCGGTGCGCGAAAGATCTCGACACCCTCGATGAGTTCGCGCGTATAGCGTCCAGCACTGTAGCCAGCGTGGACCTGCCATTCGGGATAGTAGGGCGGTGCCGTCACGACGCGCACGTCGTGCCCGCGCGCTGCGAGCCAACGCGCCATCTCGCCGGTGTACTTGCCAATGCCGGTCATCTCCGGCGCGTAGTTGATGCCGTAGATCAGCACCTTCAGTCGGCGCGGGGGCACGGTGGCACGCGCGCGATCGGATGGTCCGGTCGAGGGTCCACCCATTGCGTCGTCACGAAAGCGCATGGTGTTCCTTCAGTTTGGAGGGCGCGGTCGAAGTCGCCTGATGAACGATATCGACCAGGTGGCGCGCGACCTGGTCCATGCGGAACCTGCGGTCGAAACTGCGGACAGCGTCGGCGCGCATCTGCTTGACTTCGGCCGGCGATGTGCTGAACCAGCGTTCGAGCAGGGCGATGGAGCCGGCCAGCGTATCGGCCTCGACCAGACCGGCGCCATCGGACTCGATCTCTCGCCAGATGTTGACCTTGTTGCTGATGAGCACGGGGCATCCGCATGCCAGGGCCTCGACCACGGCAATGCCGAAGTTCTCCTGGTGGGAGGTCAGGCAGAAGGCGTCGCTGGCATGAAAGGCGCCCCATTTCAGGTTGCCGCTCAGCATGCCGGTCCAGGTGACACGCTCCTGCAAACCGAGTTCGGCGATCTTGGCACGCAGCGCGTCAGGCCACTGGCCCAGATCTGGCCCGGCCAGCACGAGCTGCACATCGGGCCGGTCGCGGCAGGTCGAGGCGAAGGCTTCGATCAGAAGGTCGCAGCCCTTCTTCTCGTGAATGCGGCCCAGGAACAGAAGGAGATGCTTGCCGCGCAAATGAGGAAACGCTTCAAGGAAGCATTCGCCAGACACGTCTGAATCTGCCGGCGGCGGCGCGGTGCCGTAGGAGCTGATGAATTCGCGTGCACGGTAGAGCCAGAACGACTCACGGGCCAGGCGCCTTTCCTCGTCGCAGGTGAACAGCACGCCGGCGGCGTCACGCAAGACGCGGTATTCGGCCCATGGCCAGTACAACCATTTCTTGAGATGCTTGAGCGGATAGGTGTGCTTGAACCACGGGTCCAGCATGCCGTGGGGAAAGACGAAGTAAGGCGTTTCGCTTCCGGCCAATGCCCGATGCGTCGCCAGACTGGGGAACTGCCAAAGTCCGTTGACCAGGACGGCATCGAAATCGCGCGCGTTCTGGCGCAGCCAGGGGATCATGGCGGGGCTGTACCCGTAGCCACCCTTGTTCGGCCCGAGTGCATGCACGGGCGCTCCGACCGTCTCGAGCATGGGATCGCCCGCCAGGTCGGAGGTGACGAAAGCGCCGTCGTGTCCCAACTCGCGCAAGGCGCGATGCAATTGTCGAGCGCCCTCAATGGGGCCACCGCCCTGGGGATCGACCGAAGAAATGACGTGAAGGAATCTCAAGAGGCGCCTAACCGTTTAGCTGCATGCGCGGATATCGGGTGGACAACAGCGCAAAGAGAAAAAATAGCCCGAACATGCCGTTGGCCGTGATCTGGCCGATGACCGGCCATGTCACCAGTGCGATCGAGACGGAGATCCATATCAGCAGAGGAAACACGGTTCGCGTGCGCAGCGCAAGCCGCAATCCGGCGATCATTCCGAGCACAACGGTTGCGACCTTCAGGAGCATGAAGAGATAGCCCAGCAATCCACCTTCGAGCAAGGTTCGACCGGACTCGGTTTCCCCTAACCCGAACACGGTGCGGCTGCCGACCACGGCGTACTGCCCGAGATTCGATCCGACGCCGATGCCCGACCCCAGCACGCCAGCCGCATCGGCCACCCACGGCTCACCGATGAAGGTCGCCAGGATGCGATCCCCCAGGTTTTCGGATTGACTGGCACTGGCAAAGCGTTCTTGCGTCACGCTCACCGCATCGCTGAAGACGTAGAGCATTCCGGCGACTGCTGCGACCACGATCAGGACGGTGAGGATGGCGCGCCCCTTCCTTCGCGCCGGAGCGAAGATGATGTTGCCCAGCAGGTAGAGCGCGACGATCGCGGCGCTGAAGAGCACGGTGCTTCGCGCACCGCTGACGAGGGAGCCCGCCGCCATGCAGCCCAACGCGATCAGTGCGTACAGAAACTGGCGGATTGTTCGCTTGCGTGCCTCGATGAGGCCCAGCACGAATGGCGCGCACATGGCGAGGAAGAAGGTAAAGCCCGCCGTGAAGGTGAAGGTCCCGGTGGTCCGCACGACACCCTGGACCACCATGAAAATGTCTTCCGGCGCAGTGTCCGGCGTGAGGTTGAGCACACTGGTGGGCGGCGCGTAGCGCTGCAGGATCACCAGCGGCGTCATGAGGATCATGCAGGCCAGCAAGGTGCGAATACTGACGTAGTAGTCCCGCTCCGTCACAAGCGTCGCCGCGGCCACCGCAAACCAGAGGTACAAGAGCCAGAAGCGCAGTCCGATCAGGAAAACGGTGAAGTTGCTCTGACCCAATGTCAGTTGCAGCAATCCCCATCCCACGACACACATGGACCAGAGGAGCATGCCAAGGCTGACGCGGTGCATCTGGCGAAAGCTGCCCTGATTGAAGGCCTGGAAGATCACGTACAACGCCAGCAGGTCGCGCAGGACAATCAACGGACCAGCCAGGCTCGGCACAAACCATTTGCGGACCGCACCCTCGAAAACCACGAGCAGCAGAATGAGCAGCACGATGCGTCCGGTCGTGGACATGCCGGTGCGCACCTGGCGCGCCGGACGCGCAATGTGGGTTGTCGCGCTCGGGGTCATGTTCAGACTGGCGCGAGTGCACGTGCACTCGGTGTGCCCAAGAGCGATCGGAGCGCCTGGGCATGGGCCTCGGCGCGGTGGGGCAAGTACCACTCGCGTGCCTGCATGCCGATCTGGCGCGCGTTCGGGGCGCGTGGGCCCAGGGCCGACGCGCCGGCTATGTAGTGTTCATTGGCGCGCAGCCCATCGTGCACGGGATAGCTGGGGGCAAGCAGCACGGGGCAGATGCCGTGCGCGCAGTAGGCAGCGAAGATGCCGCTCTTGGCAACTTCGACAGTCGCATACCTGAGAACGCCGTAGCTGGCGTCGACCAGGACGCGGCTGACCTCGTGCGCCGGAAGCAGCCCGTGCCAATGAATGTCGCGGGTTTCACGCAGTTTCTGCTCCAGGCGGGGCGCGATCGCGGGGCCGACATCATGGACTTCGAAGCCGCCTTCAACGCACCATTTCCAGAACTTCTCGTCCATGGCCTGGTAGGCCAATGCGCGGCTGGCAGCACCTCCGAAAACGACCACCTTTCGCTTGTCGCGAACGGTGATCAATTCAGGCTCACCCACATTGGAGATCACCGGCAGGAGCGCTCGGGGGACACGGGACGAGTGTCGATTGAGCCAGGTCTCGGACGATTGCCGATTGGTCATCCAGAAGTCGGCAAGGCGTACGAGATCGACGGCGATCTGGCGTTGCACGACGTGCAGCCAGAACGCCGAGCGCCACGGCGGACCGCTCGCAAACAGTTCGTGGAAATACACGCCCACCCTGCGCGGCTTTGACTTGAGTTGGCGCAGACGTTGAACCAGCCAGGTCGGGACGCCGCGCGACTGGTAGCCGTAGCCGCTGAAGTGAAGCAGGATGTCTCCATCGCCGTAGTCCGCCAGCGGCGTCTCGGGGCTCACCGCCAGCAGCCGCGTGCGAACATGCGTTGCAATGACTTCGGCAAAGTCCCGAACGCCGCCCGGTCCAGGCGGAATCAGCATGACCAGTTCAGCGCTCATTCTGGAGTTCGCCGGTGTTCGGTTCGAGCGCCGAACGCTCCTGTTGGGCCAGGAAGTCCTTGTACGCGAGGCGAATGCCTTCATGCAAAGGTGTCTGGGCCCGCCATCCCAAGCGCGCCAGGAGACTGACGTCGAGCAGCTTGCGGGGCGTCCCGTCCGGCTTCGTCGTATCGAATGCCAATTCGCCGCGATAGCCGACCGCTTGTGCGATGGCCAAAGCCAGATCGGCGATGCTCAGGTCCTGGCCGGTGCCGATATTGATGTGGCTCTCCATCGGCTGGGTGTGCGCCTGGTATTGATCGCGCGTGAGTGCCATGACGTGCAGGCAGGCGGCGGCCATGTCGTCTACATAGAGAAATTCTCTTTGGGCGCGACCGGTGCCCCAGATGGTCACGACAGGTGCGTCATTGACCTTTGCTTCGTGGAATCGCCGGATCAGGGCCGGGAGCACGTGGCTGTTGACGGGGTGGTAGTTGTCCCCCGGGCCGTACAAGTTGGTCGGCATGACGCTGCGATAGTCGCAGCCGTACTGGCGGTTGTAGCTTTCGCAAAGCTTGATGCCTGCGATCTTCGCAATTGCATAAGGCTCGTTGGTCGGCTCCAGCTTGCCGGTTTGCAAGGCCGCTTCCTGAATGGGTTGGGGTGCCAAGCGGGGATAGATGCAACTGGAGCCCAGGAAGAGAAGCTTCTGGACCCCATGGCGCCACGCCTCGTGAACGACGTTGGCTTCGATCATCAGATTCGAATAGATGAATTCGGCGGGGTAGGTGTTGTTGGCATGGATGCCGCCGACCCGCGCAGCTGCCATGTACACCTCGTCGGGTTGCTCATTGGCGAAGAATTGGCGGACCTGCGCTTGATCGGTCAGATCCAATTGCGCATGCGAGCGGACGATTGCCGTGACGGTGGGATCGCTTCGAAGGCGGCGCAGCAAAGCGCTGCCGACCATGCCGCCGTGGCCTGCCACATAGATACGTCGTTTGCGTTGACTCATGACCAGAGCACCCGGTTTGTAACTGGAGCGAACGACCTTATCAGCGCGAGCCGTCGCCAGTGAGGACGACCTTCACGGTTTTTGCAAGTATCGTCAGGTCCAGCCACAAGGACCAGTTCTGAACATAGTGGATGTCCAGTTCCACACGTTTGGCATAGGGCAGGCGATTGCGTCCGCTGACCTGCCACAGGCCCGTGAGGCCCGGCCGCATGGCGCAATAGCTCTCCCAGCCTCGGCCATAGAGACTGCGCTGGCGCTCCATGCAGGGGCGAGGGCCCACCAGGCTCATGTCGCCCTTGAGCACATTCCAGAACTGCGGAATCTCGTCGAGGCTGAGTTTTCGGATCACGTTGCCGACCCAGGTGATTCGCGGGTCCTTTTCCAACTTCTGGAACGTGTCCCATTCGGTTCGCGCCATGTCGTTGCGGCTGAGAAAGTCGTCCAGCACGGCCTCCGAGTCATGCACCATCGAGCGAAACTTGTAGAAGCGAAAGCGCCGGCCGCCTTGCCCAAGGCGGACCTGACCAAAGTGCACCGGACTTCCCATGCTGATGCGAACGCACAGCATGATGAAGGCATACAGCGGCGCCATCAGCGTCAGGAAGGTGAGGGCGCCGACGATATCGATGGAGCGCTTCAATGCGCGGTCAATGGCCGTTTGGCGGCTCGCCGCCACAGGGCGTGGCAGCGAGGGGATGCCATCACCTGGCGGCAGCTGGGAAGAGACATGGCGGGGGGCGCCGGAATCGGTTCGGAACATTCAGTTTCCTCGGGCGTGTGCCTCTGTAGGCGTCCGCGATGGGGGAAAAAAAGCCTGTAACGCTTTACTACTATTCGAAAGAATTTGAACACATTCGGACTACTTTGTCTTGCATTCAAAGGATGTAGTTCTTCCGATAGAAAGCGGGATTTTTCTGAGAGAACCGCTCTGTGGGCGGCCTGAATGTGAGGGCTCGCCGACGGCGCAATTGATCAACTGCGGCTTCTGTGATTTAGTAACACCGCCGCGAAGTTTCGCGTTGTTTCAGCACCCCATAACTCACACATCGTGTAAGCAGATGTCGCTCCGATTTGCGCCCCCGCCAGTCGGGTGCCGAGCCATAAAAAAAGCGACCGGGGCTGCCCCCGGTCGCTTTTTCGTTTCGTGTGCGGCGATCGCCGCCGCCGATCCCGTTTACTGCATATTGACGGGGTTCGATTCCTCGAACGGCAGTTTGACCTGTGCCAGGTCACGGCGCGTCTCGACCAGAATCAGCGGACCGTCGTCGATCACGATGGCCGGCGGACGTTCGCGCGGGACGCGCACAGGGCGTGGCTCGGCTGCGATGGCGGCCTGGACCTGCGCTACCTTGCTCGCGTCGGAATTGACCCATTGGAGGCCTGAGCCGGCAGCGATCTGCGCCAGGTCGCCCAGGGGCAGCACGTAGGGCGCCACCTTGGGCAGGCCATGGTGCTGGCCGGCTGGTTCGGCTGCAACGACGTCTTGCGGGACCGCGCGCGTCGCCGGCTGGCTCGGCGCCAGCACGATGTCGTCTGCCGGCGAGCGGACGGGCGCCGTGGTGGCTTCGACAGGCAGGATATTGCTTGTTGGCGCGACAGCAGTGGGCTCGACAGCCTCGACACGCGCTTCGGCAGGCAAATCCACCGCAGCCACATTGACAGCTTCCTGCTGGCCTTCGCTGACCGGCGCATCTTCGCGCGGCGCCCGTTCACGGCGATCGCGGCCATAGCGGTCGCGCGAGCGGCCACGACGACCTTCGCCTTCCGTACGGACGCCGTCGGCGCTGCCTTCGCTGGCAGGCGCTTGCGAGGATGCCGCGTCCATGGCGTCATCCGCCGCGGGTGCGTTGTCGCGCGGAGCCCGTTCTGGGCGCTCGCCACGTTCCGTGCGCTCACCGCGCTCGCCGCGCTCACGGCGTTCCCCGCGCGGACGCGGCGGGCGCATATTGATGGCAGACGGCATGTCGCCATTCGTCGCCTCTTCGCCCGCGATGGGGCTGTCGATCAGGTTGGTGCTGTCGACCGAAGCGGGTGCGTTGCGCAGATCGCTGTCGCGGCGTTCACCGCGGCCGCCACGGCGTTCACGCTCGCCGTCGCGTCCTTCGGAGCGCTGGCCTTCGGCATTTGCAGTTTCGCTGCGATTCCCTTCGCGCGGCGCACGTGGTTCGCGCTGCGGGCCGTCGGTGCGCGCTTCCGGGCGCCCGTCGCGACGCTCGCCATTGCGTCCACCGCGGCGTTCGCCATCACGTCCCCCTTCGCGACCGCCTTCGCGGTTGCCACGTGCCTCGCCGCGCTCGGTGCGTTCACCGTCACGGCCACCGCGTCCTTCGCCGCCGCGGCCACGGCGTTGCTCGCCATCGCGGCCGCCACGCGATTCGCCATCGCGACCCGAACGGCCCTCACGCCGTCCGGACTTGGCCGCTTCGGTCGCCACGGGTGCTGCTGCCGGGGCCGGCGCAGGCGCCGGGGCGCCACCGAACAGGCTCTTGAGCCAACCGAAGAAGCCATGCTCGGCAGGCGCGGCTGCCGGCGCGGGCGCTGCTGCAGGAGCGGCCTTGGCCGTCGCAGGCGCTGCAACTGGTGCGCGCACCGCTTCCGGCTTGGGCACCGCGACCGGCGCCGGTGCGTCGGGCAGCACGCCCTTGATGATCGGCGTCTGCTTGTTGGTCGGTTCCTGCGAACGGCGGGTGACGGACGTGATGTCCTCGACTTCGTCGGCCATCTTGTAGCTGGCTTCGATGTGGTCCAGGCGCGGATCGTCGTGCTTGAGGCGCTCGAGCTTGTAGTTCGGCGTCTCGTAGGCCTTGCTCGGGATCATCAGCACGGTCACGCGCTGCTTGAGCTCGATCTTGGCAATTTCAGGGCGCTTTTCGTTCAGCAGGAAGGAAGCCACTTCCACCGGCACCTGAACGTGCACGGCGGCCGTGTTGTCCTTCATCGACTCTTCCTGAATGATGCGCAGGATCTGCAGCGCGCTCGATTCGGTGTCGCGGATGTGGCCCGAGCCGCCGCAACGCGGGCAGGGGATCGAGGCGCCTTCGCTCAGCGCCGGCTTCAGGCGCTGGCGGCTCATTTCCATCAGGCCGAACTTGCTGATCGAGCCGAACTGCACGCGGGCACGGTCCTGGCGCAGCGCGTCGCGCAGCCGGCTTTCGACCTCGCGGCGGTTCTTCGACTCGTCCATGTCGATGAAGTCGATCACGATCAGGCCGCCCAGGTCGCGCAGGCGCATCTGGCGGGCCACTTCGTCGGCGGCTTCGAGGTTGGTGCGGGTCGCGGTTTCCTCGATGTCGCCGCCCTTGATGGCGCGCGCCGAGTTCACGTCGACCGACACCAGCGCTTCGGTGTGATCGATCACGATCGCGCCGCCGCTGGGCAGCTGCACCGTGCGGGCGTAGGCCGATTCGATCTGGTGTTCGATCTGGAAGCGGCTGAACAGCGCCGCGTCGTCGCGGTAGCGCTTCACGCGGGCGGCATGCTCGGGCATGACGTGCGCCATGAACTGCTGCGCCTGCTCGTAGATGTCGTCGGTGTCGATCAGGATGTCGCCGATGTCGTGATTGAAATAGTCACGAATGGCGCGGATCACCAGCGAGGATTCCTGGTAGATCAGGAAGGCGCCCTTGGCACCCTTGGCCGCGCCGTCGATGGCGGTCCAGAGCTTGAGCAGGTAGTTCAGGTCCCACTGCAGTTCGGGCGCCGAACGGCCGATGCCCGCCGTGCGCGCGATGATGCTCATCCCCTTGGGGTATTCGAGCTGGTCCATCGCTTCCTTGAGCTCGGCGCGATCTTCCCCTTCGATGCGGCGGCTCACGCCACCACCACGCGGGTTGTTCGGCATCAGCACGACATAGCGGCCGGCGAGCGAAATGAACGTGGTGAGCGCCGCGCCCTTGTTGCCGCGTTCTTCCTTCTCGACCTGGACCACCAGTTCCTGGCCCTCGCGAATGACGTCGTTGATGCGCGCCTGGCTGGCCGAGACGCCTTCAGCAAAGTACTGCTTGGAAATCTCCTTGAACGGCAGGAAGCCGTGGCGGTCTTCGCCGTAGTCGACGAAACAGGCCTCCAGCGACGGCTCGACGCGCGTCACCACGGCCTTGTAGATGTTGCCCTTGCGCTGTTCGCGCCCTTCAATCTCGATCTCGTAGTCGAGGAGCTTTTGTCCGTCGACGATGGCCAGGCGGCGTTCTTCAGCCTGCGTGGCATTGATCAGCATCCGCTTCATGATGCGTTGTCCTTGTATCTCTATCGTTCTACAGGCCCATGACGGGCCAACGATGCACGGACGTTCGCTCGCGAAACGACGGGAATTGCCACTTGACCCCGGTTGCTGCGATGCTCCGCCCGCGTGATCGCAGGCAGACCAGCCGAGCGCTAGCTCGACAGCCGGGGTGGGGGCGCGTGGATGGGCGCGAGGCCGCTGTGGTGTTGAATTGCTATTGAATGAATAGCGACGGGTGCCGGGTTGGCACGCTTTGCTCGCGATCCAAAGCCGAAAGCCACTGGTTTGAACCAGTGTTGGCATATTTGAATCAGCAACATCAACACAAGGAGCTCGCTTCGATCCGCCGGCAGATGTTTCGTCTGCCGACTGGTATTCCGTTCGGTGTTTCGTGGGCGTCGGCTTGACTTGAATCACGCCTCTGCCACTTTGCGCTGCTGCGCGGGGTTTGCAGATTCGTTGCCCAAGCGGCATCGACCTCTCAGTGCAATCGCTCGGGTGCTCTAAACTTCTGTCTAATCAAGCACTTACAAGACCGCACTGGTGAAAAACATTATAGGTGCGAAGTCGGGTCCGCCAGCGTCTGCACCGCGCGAAACCTCAGATTCCGTCAAATTCATAAGCGTCGACGACGAGTCGGCCGGCCAGCGGCTGGACAACTTCCTGTTCCGCCATCTCAAGGGCGTGCCCAAGACGCACGTCTACCGCATCATCCGCTCGGGCGAGGTGCGCGTGAACAAGGGCCGTGCCCAGGCCGACACCAAGGTGGAGGCCGGCGACGTGCTGCGCCTGCCGCCGTTGCGCACCTCGGCCACGGCGCGCGCGGCGGCACCCACGCCCGCTGCGCCGGCGCGCGAATTTGCGCTGTTGCATGAAGACGACGCGTTGCTGGCCGTCGACAAACCTGCCGGCGTGGCGGTGCACGGGGGCAGCGGCGTCAGCTTCGGTGTCATCGAGCAACTGCGCGCGGCACGGCCCGCGGCGAAATTCCTGGAACTGGTGCACCGGCTCGACCGCGAAACCTCGGGCGTCCTGCTGGTGGCCAAGAAGCGCAGCGCGCTCAAGGCGCTGCAAGACCAGTTTCGCGAGCGGGAAACCGGCAAGACCTATCTGGCGCTGGTGCTGGGCCAGTGGCCCGCCAACAAGAAGGTGCTCGACGCACCGCTGGCGCGCTACCTCCTGCCCGGTGCGGACGGCAGCGCCGATGGCGGCGAGCGGCGGGTGCGCGTGGTGCCCAAGGACCATCCGGACGCCATGCGCGCCGTGACCTTGGTCAAGGTGCTCGGCGAGGTGGCGGTGGCGGGCGAAAATGCCCCCATGACGCTGCTGGCCGTGACCATCAAGACCGGCCGGACGCACCAGATCCGCGTCCACCTGGCCTCCAGCGGCCACCCGATCGCCGGTGACGACAAGTACGGCGTCTTCGAACGCAACCGGGCGCTGCAGAAGGCCGGCCTTCGCCGCATGTTCCTGCACGCCTGGCGCCTTCAATTCAACCATCCCGCAGGCGGCGAGCGCATGGCGCTGCAAGCCGATCTGCCTTCCGAACTCGCTCACCTGCTGTCGCCGGCACTGCGCGATCAACTCTCCCGCCATGACTGATTCCTCGACCCGACGTTTCGACCTGATTGCCTTCGACTGGGACGGCACCCTCTATGACTCCACCCGCGTCATCGTGCGCTGCATCCAGGAAGCGGTGGTCGACGTGGGCGGCGTGCGCCCGACTGAGCAGGATGCCGCCTGGGTCATCGGGCTCGGCCTGGGCGAGGCGCTGGCGCGTGCGGCGCCCGATGTGCCGCGCGAGAAATACGCCGAGCTGGGCGCCCGCTATCGGCATCACTACATGCGCCACCACGACGACCTGGTGCTGTTCGACGGCATCCTGCCCATGCTCGACGCGCTGCTCGCGCGTGAGCACAAGCTGGCCGTGGCCACCGGCAAGTCGCGCGCCGGGCTGGACGCGGCGCTGACGACGGTTGCGCTGCGCGGCCGCTTCCACGCCTCGCGCACCGCCGACGAGACGGCCGGCAAGCCGCATCCGCGCATGCTGCTCGAACTGATGGCCGAGTTGGGCGTCCCGCCCGAGCGCACGCTGATGATCGGCGACACCACGCACGATCTGCAGCTTGCGAAAAATGCCGGCTGTGCCAGCGTGGCCGTGAGCTACGGTGCCCACACGCCCGACGCCTTCGCCGAACTGGGCCCGCTGTTCATCGCCCATTCGGTGCCTGAACTTGCGGCGTGGTTGTTGCACAACGGCTGAGCGAAGGCGGCCTGTTCGTCGCTAGAGTGGCGCGCATGTCCGATGTCATTCCGCTGTGCAATTCGGCTGACCTGATCGAAGGCGGCCAGGCCGTTTCCTTCGACGTGGTGCATGCCGGCCAGACCTGCCGGGCCTTCGCCATCCGCTTCGAGGGCGCGGCCCATGCTTTTCTCAACCGCTGCTCGCACGTGGCGATGGAAATGGACTTCCAGCCCGACCGCTTCTTCGACGATACCGGCCAGTGGCTGCTGTGTGCGACGCACGGCGCGGTCTACAAACCCGACAGCGGCGAATGCATGGGCGGGCCTTGTCGCGGCGGCCTCGTCAAGATCACCCTGAGTGAATCCGACGGCGTGGTGCACTGGCATACTGACTGGAATTTGCTACCTGTACTGTTCTGACATGACCGACTCGCCACGCACCGAGCCTGAAGGCTTCGAGCCCTTTCACGCCAGATCCGAGGGTCTGGCAGGCGGTGCGCGGGCGACCGCGGCGCCGGCCGGCTGGGAGCGCGCGACGCTCGAGAAACTGGCCTTTGCCGCGCTCAACGAGCAGAAGGCGACGCGGCGCTGGAAGACCTTCGTGCGCCTGGCCTGGCTGGTCTTTTTCGTGGCACTGGTCTGGCTGGGCTTCTCGCGCGCCGCCCCGACCACTGTCAAGTCCACCACCCACACGGCGGTGGTGGAAATCAAGGGCGAGATTGCCTACGGCGGCGACGCCAGCGCGGAATTCATCGTGGCGGCCATGAAATCGGCCTTCGAAGACGAGGGCGCGAAGGCCGTGGTGCTGCTGATCAACTCGCCCGGCGGCAGCCCGGTGCAGGCCGGCATCATTGCCGACGAGATCAAGCGCATGCGCGCCCAGTACAAGAAGCCGGTGTACGCCGTGGTGGAGGAAAGCTGCGCCTCGGCGGCCTACTACATCGCTGCGGCCACCGACAAGATCTTCGTCGACAAGGCGAGCCTGGTGGGCAGCATTGGCGTGCTGATGGACGGCTTCGGCTTCACCGGCGTGATGGACAAGGTCGGCGTCGAGCGCCGCCTCCTCACCTCGGGTGAGAACAAGGGCTTTCTCGATCCCTTCAGCCCCATGAGCGACGCCCAGCGCGCGCACGCGCAGCAGATGCTCGACCAGATCCACGAGCAGTTCATCGGCGTGGTGAAGGCCGGTCGCGGCGACCGGCTGAAACTGCAGACGCCGGGCCTGTTCAGCGGCCTGTTCTGGACCGGCCAGCAGGCGGTGGACATCGGCCTGGCCGACCAGTTCGGCAACGTCGCCTACGTCGCGCGCGACGTGGTCAAGGCGGAAGAAATCATCGACTACACGCGCCGCGACAACGTGGCCGAGCGCCTGGCCAAGCGCTTCGGCGCCGCCTTCGCCGAAACCACGCTCAAGGCGGCGCGCGCGATGCCCGAGCTGCGCTGACGCCGCGCCCTCGGGCGGTGCTCAGCGGCCGATCGCGAAAACAGCCGGATGCCGCCCCAGGTCGGCAGGGGCATTGCGCCACGCCTTGACGCTCATCGATCGAATGGACGCGTCGCTCAAGGTCAGGCCACTGGCCACGGCCAGCCGCGTGTTGTGCTGCAGGCCCTGCACCAGCGCCTGGTGCAAGGCGGCGTTGCGGTAGGGCGTTTCGATGAACAACTGGGTCTGGCCCGTCTTCAGCGCCAGCGACTCGAGTTCTCGGATGCGGCGCGCCCGGTCCTGGGCGTCCTGCGGCAGGTAGCCGACAAAAGCAAAGTTCTGGCCGTTGAGGCCGCTCGCCGCCAGGGCCAGCAGCAGCGAGACGGGGCCCGCCAGCGGCACCACGCGCGCACCCAGTTCATGCGCCGCCTTCACCACCGAGGAACCCGGATCGGCCACCGCGGGCATGCCCGCTTCGCTGACCAGGCCCATGTCCTGCCCGTCGATCAGCGGCGCCAGCAGGGGGCGCGCGTCGTACTGGCCGCCATGGTCGCCTTTCTTGTGCACCTCGCGGGGCAGTTCGACGATGCCTTGCTCCTGCAGTGGCACGGCCAGCGGGATCACGCTGTCGATCCGCTTGAGGTAGGCGCGGGTCGACTTCGCGTTCTCGCAGATCCAGTGGCGCAACGCCGCCGCCGCCTGCAGCGTTCCCATGGGGATCGACTGTTGAACCGGCGGCTGCTCGTCGCAGCCGAAATCCAGCGGCGAGGGCACCAGATAGAGCGTGCCGGGCGTCACAGCAGGTCGACGCCCGCGGCGCGCAGCATGTTGGCGGTGCGGATCAGCGGCAGCCCAACGAGGGCCGTCGGGTCATCGCTGTCGATGGTCTCGAGCAGGGCGATGCCCAGGCCCTCGCTCTTGGCGCTGCCGGCGCAGTCGTAAGGCTGTTCGGCGCGCAGGTAGCTTTCGATGGCGGCGTCGCTCAGGTCGCGAAACACCACGCGCACCGGCGCCAGGTCGCGCTGCTCGAAGCCGCTGGCCAGGCACACCACGGCCACCGCCGTCTGGAAGATCAGGGTCTGGCCACGCATCTGCCGCATCTGCTCGGTGGCGCGCGCATGGTTGCCCGGCTTGCCCAGGGCCACGCCGTGCAGGTCGGCGACCTGGTCGGAGCCGATGACGATCGCCTCGGGAAAGCGGCGCGCCACCGCGTGGGCCTTGGCCAGCGCCAGGCGCTCGGCCAGCGCGCGTGGCGTCTCGCCGGCCAGCGCGGCTTCGTCGACTTCAGGCGGGATGGCATCGAAGGCGATGCGCAGGCGGGACAGGAGTTCGCGCCGGTAGACGGAAGTCGAGGCAAGGATGACGGTGCGTGCGTTCATGGAGGCGATTGTGTGGGAAGCAGGGGGCCGCATTAGACTCCTGGCATGACGAGAGAATTTTCGCCGGCCCGGCTCGATGTCCGGGCCTTTGCAGAAGCCAATGCCAACCTGTCGGGTGAATCGGCGCTGGCAGCTTTTCCGCGCCTGGCCGACGAAGCGGTGGCGCCCGGCGATGCCGACGCCGTGAGCTGGTCGGCGACGGGTGAAGAGCGCCAGGACGCCGCCGGCGCCAGCGAGCCCTGGCTTCACCTGTCCGCCCAGGCGGCCATCACGCTGACCTGCCAGCGCTGCCTGGCGCCGGTCGTGGAATACCTGGAAGCAGACCGCTGGTTTCGCTTTGTCGCCAACGAGGACTTGGCGGCTGCCGAAGACGAGCTGGCCGAAGAAGATGTGCTGGCCATCAGCCGCGAGTTCGATCTCACGGCCCTGATTGAAGATGAGTTGCTGATGGACATCCCCATCACGCCGCGCCACGAGGTGTGTCCGCTGCCCGTCACGCTGTCCGCCCAGGACCCGGATTTCGAGGCGGCCCAGAAGGAAACGTCCAAGCCCTTCGCCGTACTGGAAGCGCTGCGCCCCAAGAAGCAGGACTGAGCCGGCCTCGCCAAGTGAGCGCCTTTTGTGCTACAATCGGAGGCTTCGCGCGTGTCATGGGCATTGAGCTGCAACACGCCCATTTACCCACCCAACCGAATTTTCAGGAGCCATCATGGCCGTCCAACAAAACAAGAAGTCCCCGTCGAAGCGCGGCATGCATCGTTCGCACAACGCCCTGGGCGTGCCCGGTATCGCTGTCGAGCCCACCACCGGCGAAACGCACCTGCGTCACCACATCAGCCCCAACGGTTTCTACCGTGGCCGCAAGGTGCTCAAGACCAAGTCCGAAGCCTGATCGATCCGATCGACCTGATCAAGGCTTCTCAGGCCCAAGGCCCGAGGCTACTTTCACTGTAGCGTCGGGCCTTTGTTTTGATGTCGACGATTTCTGATTCTTCTGTCGCGCCGGCTGCCATCACGCTGGCGGTTGACTGCATGGGTGGCGACCATGGCCCCAAAGTGGTCGTGGCGGCCTGCCGCTCCTTTCTCGAGCGGCGTCCGCAAGCCTCGCTGCTGCTGGTGGGCTTGCCCGAGGCGCTGAGCGGCTTCTCGCATCCCCGCGCCACCGTCGTTCCTGCCAGCGAAGTCGTGAGCATGGACGATCCCGTCGAAGTTGCGCTGCGCCGGAAGAAAGACTCTTCCATGCGCGTGGCGATCCAGCAGGTCAAGGACGGTCGGGCGCAAGCCGCCGTTTCTGCCGGCAACACGGGCGCATTGATGGCGATCGCACGCTATCTGCTCAAAACGCTCGATGGCATCGATCGGCCGGCCATTGCGCCGCAGCTGCCCAACGCAAAGGGTGGTGCCACCACCGTGCTGGACCTGGGCGCCAACGTCGATTGCGACGCCGAAGACCTGCTGCAGTTTGCGGTGCTGGGTTCGGCCCTGGTGTCGGCCCTCACCGGCAACGAGTCGCCCACGGTGGGCTTGCTCAATATCGGTGAAGAAACCATCAAGGGCAGTGAAACGATCAAGAAGGCATCGCAATTGCTGCGTACAGCTGCCAATTCGAACGATCTCAATTTCTACGGCAATGTCGAAGGCAACGATATCTTCAAGGGCACGACCGACATCGTGGTCTGCGATGGATTCGTCGGCAACGTGGCGCTGAAGGCCAGCGAAGGCGTTGCGGCGATGATCGGTGGTTTCATCCGGGAAGAATTCTCACGCGGGATTTTTACCAAGATTGCCGCGATCATTTCTTATCCGGTTCTAAAAGCGTTCAAAAATCGCGTTGATCACCGTCGCTACAACGGCGCGGCGCTGTTGGGGCTGCGCGGACTGGTGTTCAAGAGCCATGGCTCGGCGGATGCGCTGGCCTTCGGGTACGCGCTGGATCGCGCTTATGATGCCGCTCGCAACAACCTGCTCGATCGTGTTCGGGCCCGCATCGCCCACGCCGCCCCGCTCCTTGCGCGGCAAGAGTCGGCGAAGCCGGCCGAAGCGCCTGAACTCCAAGCCTGATGATTCCTTTTTCACGCATTACCGGGACGGGAAGCTACCTTCCCCCGCGCCGGGTCACCAACGACGACCTGGCCGCCGAACTGGCCGGGCGCGGCATCGAGACCTCCGACCAATGGATCGTCGAGCGCACCGGCATCCGGGCGCGCCACTTCGCGGCGCCTGACGTCACCAGCAGCGACCTGGGCGTGCAAGCGGCGCGCCATGCGCTCGAGGCGGCCGGCCGCAAGGCCGGCGATGTCGACCTGATCATCGTCGCAACCTCGACGCCGGACATGGTGTTCCCCTCGTGCGCAGCCATTCTTCAGCACAAGCTGGGCATTGCCGGCTGCCCGGCCTTCGATGTACAGGCGGTGTGCAGCGGCTTCGTGTACGCACTCACCGTGGCCGACGCGATGATTCGCACCGGCAGCGCCAAGTGCGCGCTGGTCATCGGCGCCGAGGTGTTCTCGCGCATCCTCGATTTCAACGATCGCACCACCTGCGTGCTGTTTGGCGACGGCGCCGGCGCCGTGGTGCTCGAAGCCAGCGAAACCCCCGGCATTCTGGCCAGCGACCTGCATGCCGACGGCAAGCACGTCGGCATCCTGTGCGTGCCGGGCCATGTGTCCGGCGGCAACGTGCTGGGCACGCCGCTGCTGCACATGGACGGGCAGGCAGTGTTCAAGCTGGCGGTGCGCGTGCTCGAAGAGGCGGCGCGCACCACGCTGGCCAAGGCCGGGCGAACGGAAGCGGATATCGACTGGCTGGTGCCGCACCAGGCCAACATCCGCATCATGGAAGGCACGGCGCGCAAGCTCAAGCTGCCTTCGGAGAAGCTGGTGGTGACCGTGCACGAACACGGCAACACCTCCGCCGCCTCGATTCCGCTGGCGCTCGACGATGCGGTGCGCGGCGGCAAGATCAAGCCGGGTGACACGGTGATGCTCGAGGGCGTCGGCGGTGGCTTCACCTGGGGCGCCGTCCTGCTGGACATGTAGTCGGTGCGCGCTCAGGCTTGAGCGCGGCGCGACGGAGACACAAGAATGAAGACATTTGCATTTGTATTCCCGGGCCAGGGCTCGCAAGCCGTGGGCATGCTCGACGCATGGGGCGACCACCCCGCGGTGCTGCAGACGCTCGGCGAAGCCAGCGAGGCGCTGGGCGAAGACGTTGGCGCCCTGATCAAGAACGGCCCCAAGGAAGCACTGGCGCTGACCACCAACACCCAGCCGGTGATGCTGGTGGCCGCCATCGCGGCGTGGCGTGCCTGGCTGGCAGAGGGCGGCACCGAGCCCGCCGTGGTGGCCGGCCACTCGCTGGGCGAATATTCGGCGCTGGTTGCTTCGGGCGTGCTGACGCTGGCCCAGGCGGCGCCGCTGGTGCGCTTTCGCGCCCAGGCCATGCAGGAGGCCGTGCCGGTCGGCACCGGCGCCATGGCCGCCATCCTCGGCATGGCGTCGGCGCAGGTGATCGAAGGCTGTGTGGAAGCCACCCGTTCCTTTGGCGACGGCTCGGCCGAGATCGTCGAGGCGGTGAATTTCAATGACCCGATGCAGACCGTCATCGCCGGCAGCAAGGCCGCCGTCGAGAAGGCCTGCGAGGTGCTCAAGGCGAACGGTGCCAAGCGTGCCTTGCCGCTGCCCGTGTCCGCCCCATTCCACTCCAGCTTGATGCGGCCGGCGGCCGAAGCGCTGCGTGCAAAATTGCAGACCGTGCAGTTCGCCGCCCCGCGCATTCCGCTGGTCAACAACATCGACGTGGTGGTCGAAAGCGACGCCGAACGGATTCGCGACGCGCTGGTGCGCCAGGCCGCTGGCCCGGTGCGCTGGGTCGAGACCGTGCAGGCACTGCAGGCACGCGGCGTTGGCGCCGTGATCGAATGCGGCCCGGGCAAGGTGCTGGCCGGTATGGTCAAGCGCATTGCGCCAGACGTCGCTTCCGGCAGCATCTACGATCCGGCTTCGCTGGCTGAAACCCGACAACTACTGGCTTGATTCATGAGCACGATGGCATTTGAAGGACAGATCGCCCTGGTGACCGGCGCCACGCGCGGCATCGGCGCGGCGATTGCGCTGGAACTGGCGCAGCGCGGACTCAAGGTGATCGGCACCGGCACCACGGCCGACGGCGCCGCCAGGATTTCCCATGCGCTGGCCGCCCACGGCGGCGAAGGCCAGGTGCTCGACGTGAACGACGGCAAGGCGGTCGATGCGTTGGTCGATGCGCTGGTCAAGCAGCACGGTGCGCTGCACGTGCTGGTGAACAATGCCGGCATCACGCGCGACACCCTGGCCATGCGCCTGAAAGACGACGACTGGGATGCCGTGCTCGACACCAACCTGAAGGCGGTGTTCCGCCTGTCGCGTTCGGTCATCCGCCCGATGATGAAGCAGCGCTACGGCCGCATCATCAGCATCACCAGCGTGGTGGGCGCCTCGGGCAATCCAGGCCAGTCGAACTACGCCGCCGCCAAGGCCGGCGTGGCGGGCATGACGCGCGCCTTGGCACGCGAGCTCGGCAGCCGTAACATCACCGTCAACTGCGTGGCGCCCGGCTTCATCGAAACCGACATGACGGCCGGCCTGCCCGAAGCGCAGCAGCAGGCCTTGCTCTCTCAGATTCCGCTGGGCCACCTGGGCAAACCTGCCGATATTGCGCACGCCGTGGCGTACCTTGCCTCGCCGCAGGCCGGGTACGTAACGGGGCAAGAAGTGCATGTCAATGGCGGCATGTACATGTAAGCGCCAGCGAGCACATTTTCCGTCAGCCGCGTCGGGCGAAAGCAACAGTCCGGCCGGCTAAAATCCCCGATCTTTTACAACCCTCAGAGGGAACCAAATGAGCGATATCGAAGTACGTGTCAAGAAAATCATCGCCGAGCAACTCGGCGTGGAAGAGTCCCAGGTCACCAACGAAAAAGCCTTCGTGGCCGATCTCGGTGCCGACTCGCTCGACACGGTCGAACTCGTGATGGCACTCGAAGACGAATTTGGCATCGAAATTCCGGACGAAGACGCCGAGAAGATCACCACGGTGCAGAACGCAGTCGACTACGCCTCCAAGAATCAAAAGGCCTGATCGGCCGCGTCATTCCGTTCGGCACCCGCGCCAATGACTGGCAGGGCGCTGCGCAACGGAACATGTTCTCCCTGAAAGGTTTGCCGGCATGACCAAACGCCGCGTCGTCGTGACCGGACTCGGTTGCCTCGCCCCAGTCGGAAATACGGTGTCGGAGGCTTGGGCCAACCTGTTGGCCGGCAAGTCGGGTATCGACACCATCACCAGCTTCGATGCCAGTGCCTTCGCCTGCAAGTTCGCCGGCGAAGTCAAGGGCTTCGACATCACCCAATACATTCCCGAGAAGGAAGCGCGCCACATGGACCGCTTCATCCATCTCGGGCTGGCCGCCGCCGTGCAGGCGGTGCAGGACAGTGGCCTGCCAACGGGCGACGCGCTGTCGCCTGAACTGGCGGTGCGCATCGGCTGCAACATCGGCTCGGGCATCGGCGGTTTGCCGATGATCGAGGAAACCCACACCGAGCTGGTCAACCGCGGCCCGCGCCGCGTGTCGCCCTTCTTCGTGCCCGCGTCGATCATCAACATGATCTCCGGCCACGTCTCGATCAAGTACGGCTTCAAGGGCCCGAACGTGGCGGTGGTCACGGCCTGCACCACCGGTCTGCATGCCATCGGCATGTCGGCCCGCATGATCGAGCACGGCGATTGCGACGTGATGATCGCCGGCGGCGCCGAGTCGACCGTCTCGCCGCTGGGCGTCGGCGGCTTTGCCGCGGCGCGCGCGCTGAGCACCCGCAACGACGACCCGAAGACCGCGTCGCGCCCGTGGGACAAGGACCGCGACGGCTTCGTGCTGGGCGAAGGCGCCGGCGTGGTGGTGCTCGAGGAATACGAGCACGCCAAGGCCCGCGGCGCCAAGATCTACGCCGAGGTGGCCGGCTTCGGCATGTCGGGCGACGCCTATCACATGACGGCGCCCAACGTCGACGGCCCGCGCCGTTCGATGGCTGCGGCGCTGGCCGATGCCCGCATCAACGCCGACCAGGTGCAGTTCATCAACGCGCACGGCACCTCCACGCCGCTGGGCGACCTGAACGAAACCAACGCCATCAAGCTGGCATTCGGCGACCACGCGAAGAAGCTGGTCGTCAATTCGACCAAGTCGATGACGGGTCACCTGCTGGGCGGTGCCGGCGGCATCGAGTCGGTCTTCACCGTGCTCGCGCTGCATCACCAGAAGAGCCCGCCGACGATCAACATCTTCAACCAGGATCCGGAGTGCGATCTCGACTACTGCGCCAACGAGGCGCGCGATCTGAAGATCGATGTCGCGGTCAAGAACAACTTCGGCTTCGGGGGCACCAACGGCACGCTGGTGTTCAAGCGGGCTTGAGCCGCGGCTTCACATGCACAACGCCCCATCGGTGACGTATCCGGTGGGGCGTTCGCGCAAGGCCCGATCGATTGAAATGAGCTTGCTGGCGGCTGGTGCCTGCGCGGTCGTGCTGTTCGCCCTGCAGGTGCAGGGGGCGGGGTGGCACAAGGCGGCGCTGGCGTTGTCGTGGGGCGCTGCACTGGCGGCCACGTTGCTGGCGCGCCGGCGGCCTGCCGTGGCCCAGGCCCGTTGGGACGCGCCGCTCTGGACCCTCGGCGGCAGCCGGGGCGAGAGCATCCTGGGCGCCGCCCAGGCCCATGTTCACCTCGACTTGCAGTGGCTGCTGCTGGCGCAGCTGACCGACGCGTCGGGCGCCTCGCGCTGGTTGTGGTTCGACCGCGCGGCGGATCCGTCGCGCTGGCTGGCCGTCCGGCGGGCCCTCTACGCGCAGTCGTCCGGCGTCCCCGGCGCGGCATCCGCAGCCGAGGCGGGCGCATGAGCGACAAGCCGACCGCGCCGCCGCCGTCCGAGGCGCCGGCGGACCCGACAACCGAGCCCGCCGCCGAGATCCGGCCGGGCGACGCCGACCTGCTGCTGGTCCAGCGCACCGTCGCGGGCGACAAGAAGGCCTTCGAACTGCTGGTGATCAAGTACCAGCGCCGCATCGAGCGCCTGATCGGGCGCATGGTGCGCGACGTCGACCTGGTCGAGGACATTGCCCAGGAAACCTTCATTCGGGCCTACCGGGCGCTGCACCAGTTCCGCGGCGAGGCCCAGTTCTACACCTGGCTCTACCGGATTGCGGTCAACACGGCCAAGAAGGCCCTGGTCGACATGAAGCGCGATCCCACCGTTCCCGAGGCCGCATTGCGCGCGAACGAGGACGACGATGAAACTTACCGGCCTGGAAACGAACCAACCACCGACGAAACCCCCGACACGGTGCTGGCGGCCAAGGAAATCGCGGCCGCAGTGAACGCCGCGATGGAGGCGCTGCCGGCCGAATTGCGCCAGGCGGTGACGCTGCGCGAGATCGAGGGGTTGAGCTACGAAGAGATTGCCGAGGTCATGAATTGTCCGATCGGCACGGTTCGCTCGCGCATTTTTCGCGCGCGCGAGGCCATTTCGGCCCGGGTGAAACCGCTGCTCGACAACCAGTCTGGCAAGCGATGGTGAGTTAGGCAGGTACCTCAGATGAACGACAAAGACATTTGGCTCGAACGGATTTCCGCAATGGCGGACGGGCAACTGGACGCCCAGGAATTCGATGAAGCGCTCGGCGTCCTGTGTTCGGACGAGGGCATGCGCGCCAGTTGGCAGGCCTATCACGTGGTCGGCGAGGTGTTGCGCAACGGCCAGCACACCGCCTGCCGCGATGGCGCGGCCTTCATGGCCGACTTCCACGCCCGCCTGGCGCTCGAGGACGCCTTGCAGCCCGCACTGCCGGTGGCGCCGGCCGTGGTTCGCCACGAGGCCGCCAACGAACCGGTGTTCCGCTGGAAACTGGTGGCCGGCGCGGCCTCGCTGGCGGCGGTGGCGGCGATCAGCTGGAACTGGATCGGCGCCGTCGGCGTGGGCGCCAACGCGCCGCAACTGGCGCAAGTCGCGCCGCCCACGGCCGTGGTGGCTTCGGCGGCGCCGGCACCGGTCCCCGCGCAGCCCTTGACGGCGCAGCGCGTCGTGATCGGCCCCAGTGCGACGCCGCAGGTGATGCTGCGCGATCCGCGCCTGGATGCCTTGCTCGAAGCGCACCAGCAAGCGGCCGGCGTATCGCAGATGCCCTCGGGCTTCCTGCGCAATGCGACCTTCGAAGGTCCTTCACGTTGAACCCGGGAGCCTGACGTACCCATGACGCTCCCGCAGCCGAACGTGCCTGGAAAGTGGCTGGTCGCCGCTGTCGTGCTTTGCCTGGCGCAGGCCGCGGTCGCGCAGAAGCCTGTGGCTCCGGCCAATCACGCTGCGCCGGCGAGCGACGGCGAGGTCGTCGAGCCCCAGGCCGAGGCGCCGGGCGTGGTCGATTGGCTGGCGCGCATGCATACCGCGACGCGCAAGCATTCCTATGTGGGCACCTTCGTGGTGTCGGTCGGTGGCGGCAGCCTGTCCAGCGCGCGGATCTGGCACGCCTGCGAAGGCGACGCGCAGATCGAGCGCGTGGAAGCGCTGTCGGGCCCGCCGCGCTCGACCTTCCGGCGCAACGAGCAGGTGCTGACCTTCTTTCCCGAGGCACGCGTGGTGCGCAGCGAACGCCGCGAGAACCTGGGCATCTTCCCGAACGTCATCAAGCAACCCGACTCGACCATCTCGCAGCATTACGGGCTGCGCCGGGTGGGCCACGGGCGCGTGGCCGGCTTCGACGCCGACGTGATGCAGGTGGTGCCGCAAGACCGGTTGCGCTTCGGCTACCGGATCTGGACCGAGCGCAAGACGGGCCTGCTGATGAAACTGCAGACCCTCGACGACGATGACCGCGTGGTCGAGCAGTCGGCCTTCTCCGAAGTCGAGCTCGACGCGCCCGTCAAGCTCAAGACGCTGGCGCAGATGATGCAAAGCACCGCCGGCTACCGGATCGAGAAGGCCGAACTCGAGCGCACGACGGCAGCGGACGAGGGCTGGTCGCTGGCCCGCCCGGTGACGGGTTTTCGCCCGGCCGGCTGCTATCGGCGCCTGATGAAGGGCGCCGGCAGCGAGCCTGAGCGGGTGGTGCAGTGCACCTATACCGACGGCCTGGCTTCGGTCTCGCTGTTCCTCGAGGCCTACGCTGCCGAGCGCCAGCCCAAGGAGGCCTTGCTGACGCTGGGCGCGACGAATACGCTCACGCGACGCCTGCAGACGAACGGCGATTGGTGGCTGACCGCGGTGGGCGAAGTGCCGACCGCCACGCTCGACGCCTTTGCACAAGGCCTTGAGCGCACCCGTTGAGCCGATGCGCCGCGCGCGGTGAACCATTGGCGTGCGGGCCGCTCTATCGGCGATCCGCAGAATTCAGATCATCCATGGAGAGAGAGTTGAAGATGTCCGCAGTCCAGGGAAACCCGTTTCGCACCATGGCGCTGGCCGCCTTGCTGGCCACCGGCGCACTGCTCGGCTTCGTGCCGGCCGCGCCGGCCGCTGCGCAGACGCGCACGCTGCCCGACTTCACCGACCTGGTCGACCAGGTCGGGCCGGCGGTGGTGAACATCCGCACGCTGGAGAAAGTCTCGCAGCGCGGCGGCGGTCCTGAAATGGACGAAGAGATGCAGGAGTTCTTCCGCCGCTTCTTCGGCCAGCCGCTGCCGGGCGCGCCGCGTTCCGGCCCGCGCCCCGGCCGGCCGCAGCAGCCGCAGGAAGAAGAGCGCCCGCGCGGCGTCGGCTCGGGCTTCATCCTCACGCCCGACGGCTACGTCATGACCAATGCGCACGTGGTGGAAGACGCCTCCGAGGTCATGGTCACGCTGACCGACAAGCGCGAATTCAAGGCCAAGATCATCGGCTCGGACAAGCGCACCGACGTCGCGGTGGTGAAGATCGAGGCCACCGGCCTGCCCAGCGTGAAGGTGGGCGACGTCTCCAAGCTGCGCGTGGGCGAATGGGTCATGGCGATCGGCTCGCCCTTCGGGCTGGACAACACGGTGACGGCCGGCATCGTGAGCGCCAAGCAGCGCGACACCGGCGACTACCTGCCGTTCATCCAGACCGACGTCGCCATCAATCCCGGCAATTCCGGCGGCCCGTTGCTCAACATGCGCGGTGAAGTGGTGGGCATCAACAGCCAGATCTACTCGCGCTCGGGCGGCTTCATGGGCATCTCGTTCTCGATCCCGATCGACGAGGCGATCCGCGTCAGCGACCAGCTGCGCGCCACCGGCCGCGTCTCGCGTGGGCGCATCGGCGTGCAGATCGATCGCGTCACCAAGGACGTGGCCGAGGCGATCGGCCTGGCCAAGCCCGAGGGCGCGCTGGTGCGCGGCGTCGAGGTCGGTTCGCCGGGCGAGAAGGCCGGCATCGAGGCGGGCGACGTCATCACGCGTTTCGACGGCACCGCCATCGACAAGCCGAGCGACCTGCCGCGCCTGGTCGGCAACACCAAGCCCGGGACGAAGAGCACCGTGACGGTGTTCCGCCGCGGCAAGTCGCGCGACGTCAGCGTGATCGTCGGCGAAGTCGACTCCGATCAGGTGGCCAGCGCCGCGCCGGCCGGCGCCGAGCCCGAGCCGCAGAAGAGCAGCAACATCGGCAAGGCGCTGGGGCTCGAACTGAGCAACCTGACGGAGGAGCAGAAGCGCGAACTCAAGCTCAAGCATGGCGGCGTGAAGGTCGACGGTGCCACCGACGCCGCCGCGCGCGCCGGTTTGCGCGAGGGCGACGTGATCCTGGCGGTGGGCAACAGCGAGGTCGCCAACCTCAAGGAATTCGAGGCCGCCGTGGGCAAGGTCGCCAAGGACAAGTCGGTCAGCGTGCTGTTCCGCCGGGGCGACTGGGCGCAGTACGCGCTGATCCGGCCCGCACGCTGAAGCGGCCCGGCGCGTCAAGTGGCCCCAGTCCGTTGTCGGACTTTGGGGCTATCTGGCGGGCCGAATCCGGGGCCGAAAGCGCTTTTTTCAAAAAAAAGTTGGCCTCGAAATGTCAACAAGTTAGTTAGTGAAAACTAACTTAATTTCAATCTTAGGACGATTTTGGGTAGAATAGGGCGTCTTTCGCGTCGCGACAGTGCATAAGCACCGACCGCCTATCCACGATGCGAGATACCAGATGACAGTCCACCGGCGCTCCACAGATCGCCCACAAGTTGTCCAGAAACTCACCCACAGGTATTGTTGATAAGCTGTTCATAAGTTGCATGTTGCTGACCTGCAACGAGCCCCTCGGGCTGTCCCCTCGGCTGTACGCGCCCACCTTTTTGCCTACAATGAAGCTCCAACTACTGCAGTTGCCATTGCTTGTTGGTTCAGGGCGCGTCTCCAGCGGACGCGCCCTTTTTTCTTGCCTGTCGCCCCCGCGTGCGCAAGGCAATTCAAGTACTTAAGCGTTCCCGTTGATGAATCACATCAGAAATTTTTCGATCATTGCGCACATCGATCATGGCAAGTCGACGCTCGCTGATCGATTGATCCAACGTTGCGGCGGACTCGCCGAACGCGAGATGGAAGCGCAGGTGCTCGACTCGATGGACATCGAGAAAGAGCGTGGGATAACCATCAAGGCACAGACCGCAGCGCTGCGCTACACGGCGAAGGACGGCAAGGTCTACAACCTCAATCTCATCGACACGCCGGGCCACGTCGACTTCTCTTATGAAGTGTCGCGCTCGTTGTCGGCGTGCGAAGGTGCGCTGCTCGTGGTCGATGCATCGCAAGGCGTGGAAGCGCAGACGGTGGCCAACTGCTACACCGCGCTCGACCTCGGCGTGGAAGTGGTGCCTGTGCTCAACAAGATGGACCTGCCGAACGCGGACCCCGACAACGCGCGCAGCGAAGTCGAGGACGTGATCGGCATCGATGCGACCGATGCGATTCCGTGCTCCGCCAAGACGGGCATGGGCATCGACGAGATTCTCGAAGCCATCGTGCAGAAGATGCCCGCGCCGCGCGGCAACGCCGACGGCCCGCTGCGCGCCATGATCATCGACAGCTGGTTCGATCCCTACGTCGGCGTGGTGATGCTGGTGCGCGTGGTGGATGGCCGGCTGGTGAAGGGCGAGCGCATCAAGATGATGGCATCCGGCGCCGCCTACAACGCCGACAACATCGGCGTCTTCACACCGGCGAACGAACCGCGTGCTTCGCTCGAGGCGGGTGAGGTGGGCTACATCATTGCCGGCATCAAGGAGTTGCAGGCTGCCAAGGTCGGCGACACCGTGACGCTGATCAAGGCGGGCACGGGCGGCGCGGCTGCCACCGCCACCGAGGCGCTGCCGGGCTTCAAGGAAATCCAGCCGCAGGTGTTTGCCGGCCTCTACCCGACCGAGGCCAGCGAATACGACTCGCTGCGCGACGCGCTGGAAAAGCTCAAGCTCAACGATTCGTCGCTGCGCTACGAGCCGGAAGTCAGCCAGGCGCTGGGTTTCGGTTTCCGCTGCGGTTTCCTGGGCCTGCTGCACATGGAAATCGTGCAGGAGCGGCTGGAGCGCGAGTTCGACCAGGACCTGATCACGACCGCGCCGAGCGTGGTCTACGAAGTCATGAAGAGTGACGGCGAAGTGATCATGGTGGAGAACCCCTCCAAGATGCCCGATGTCGGGCGCATGGCCGAGATCCGCGAGCCGATCGTCACCGTGCACCTGTACATGCCGCAGGACTATGTGGGCGCCGTGATGACGCTGGCCAACCAGAAGCGCGGCGTGCAGATGAACATGGCCTACCACGGCCGCCAGGTCATGCTGACCTACGAAATGCCGCTGGGCGAGATCGTTCTCGATTTCTTCGACAAGCTCAAATCGGTGAGCCGGGGCTATGCCTCGATGGACTACGAGTTCAAGGAATACCGCGCCTCCGATGTCGTCAAGGTCGATATTTTGCTGAACGGCGAAAAGGTCGACGCGCTGTCGATCATCGTGCACCGCAGCCAATCGCAATACCGCGGGCGCGCGGTGGTCTCCAAGATGCGCGAGATCATTTCCCGCCAGATGTTCGACGTCGCCATCCAGGCGGCGATCGGGGTCAACATCATTGCGCGTGAGACAATCAAGGCACTTCGCAAGAACGTGCTCGCCAAGTGCTACGGCGGCGACATTACCCGCAAGAAGAAGTTGCTCGAGAAGCAGAAGGCGGGCAAGAAAAGAATGAAGCAGATCGGCTCGGTCGAGGTTCCTCAGGAAGCCTTCCTCGCGATCCTGCAAGTCGAAGACTAAATCCAATGCCATTCATTACTTCTCTCATCCTGGCAGCTTTTGCCGGCTATATCGGCGCGTGGTATTTCGGTGCAGTGGAGGGCAATTTCGCGCTGCTGCTGTTCCTGGCCACCCTGGTCACCGGGCTCTACTGGCTGGCCGAGCGCCTTTATTTCCTGCCGCGCCGGCGCCGGGCGGCGCAGGCGCTGGAAGCATCGCTGGCGCAGCGCAACGCCAGCCTCTCGACCCAGGGCATCTCGCAAGTGGACACGGTCGACGGCAAGGCGCGCGAGCGCCTGCTGATGCAGCCCTGGTGGCTCGACTGGACCGCCGGCCTGTTCCCGGTGATCCTGGCGGTCTTCCTGCTGCGCTCCTTCGTGGTCGAGCCTTTCAAGATCCCCTCGGGCTCGATGATGCCGACGCTGCTGACGGGCGACCTGATCCTGGTCAACAAGTTCACCTATGGCCTGCGCCTGCCGGTCATCAACACCAAGGTCACCGACGGCACGCCGCCCCAGCGTGGCGACGTGATGGTGTTTCGCTACCCGCCCAAGCCGAGCATGGATTACATCAAGCGCGTGATCGGCGTGCCGGGCGACGAAGTGGCCTACCTGAACAAGAAGCTGACCATCAACGGCCAGCCGGTCAGCAAGGACGAGGTGCCCGATTTCTTCGACGAAGAAACGATGCGCTATCTGAAGCAGTACAAGGAAGTCGTCGGCGGCACGGCGCACAACCTGCTCAATGACGAAACCCGCCGCGCCGGTTTGTCGGACGCCGAGATATCGGCCTTCCCGAACCGTGAAAATTGTCGTTACAGTGTCGAGGGTTTCGTGTGCAAGGTGCCGGCCGGTCACTATTTCATGATGGGCGACAACCGGGACAATTCACTCGATTCTCGTTATTGGGGCTTCGTGCCGGATCAAAACATTGTGGGCCGTGCGTTCTTCATCTGGATGAACTTCGGTGATTTCAAGCGCATTGGTCGATTCCAGTAATTTCAATTCGAGGGGCAGAGGGAAATGAAGGTTCATCCGTCGAACAAGCGACTCAAACAGCGCGGAATCTCCTTTATCGGCTTGCTGTTCGTGGCCGTCGTGCTGGCGTGCGTAGGGGTCGTGGTGGCGCAGGTCATCCCGACGCTGATCGAATACCAGGCCATCACCAAGGCGGCCAATCGCGCCGCCGAAGGCTCCACCGTGCCCGAAGTGCGCTCGCTCTTCGATCGCCAGCAGGCGATCGACGATTTCACCTCCGTCAGCGGCAAGGACCTGGACGTGCAGAAGGTCGGCGACAAGGTGGTGGTGGGTTTTGCCTACCAGCGCGAGATCCACCTGTTCGGGCCTGCCTTCCTGACCCTCAAATACGAAGGCAAGTCGCGCTGACGCGACGACGCCTGCCCCTGCCTCTGTGACGGAAAGCGGACTCACCGCGCTCCAGGCGCGACTCGAACACCGCTTTTCCGACCTTCGGTTGCTGCAGCGGGCCCTGACGCACCGGAGCTTCTCGGCCGACCACAACGAACGCCTCGAATTCCTGGGCGATTCGGTGCTCAACCTCGCCGTGTCGACGCTGCTGTTTCGCCGGCTGGCGGACCTGCCTGAGGGCGATCTCTCGCGCGTGCGGGCCAACCTGGTCAAGCAGGACACGCTGCACCAGCTGGCGCTCAAGCTCTCGCTGTCCTCCTTGCTGCGCCTCGGTGAAGGCGAGGCCCGCTCGGGCGGTTCGGCGCGCCCGTCGATCCTGGCGGATGCGCTGGAGGCGCTGATCGGCGCGGTCTACCTCGATGCCGGCTACGCCGCCGGCGAGGCGCTGGTGCACCGGCTCTACCAGTCGGTCGAGATCACGCCGCGCATGGAAGCGGCGGCGAAAGACCCCAAGACCGAATTGCAGGAATGGCTGCAGGGTCACAAAATGAAGCTGCCTGCCTATCGCGTGGTCGCCACGCTGGGCGCCGCGCACAAGCAGACCTTCGAGGTCGAATGCGAAGTGGTGGAACTGGGCATGCAGGAAAAGGGCATTGGCGGATCACGCCGTGCGGGCGAGCAAGCTGCCGCCGCCGCGATGCTGATCCGCCTCAAGGCGCGAGCCAACGGAAAGAAATGACTACAGACACCTCCAGCCCGCCCGTCGATGACGCCAGCCCACTGGGCGACACCGCCGCCGTGCAAGCCGCCCCGGTCAGCGGGCGGCGCTGCGGCCTGGTCGCCATCGTCGGCAAGCCCAACGTCGGCAAGTCGACCCTGCTGAACGCGCTGGTCGGCCAGAAGATCAGTATCACCTCGCGCAAGGCGCAGACCACGCGCCACCGCATCACCGGCATGCGCACGGTCGCCACGCCGGGCGGCGAGGGCACGCAGTTCGTGTTTGTCGACACGCCCGGTTTCCAGACGCGCCACGCCAACGCGCTCAACCGCTCGCTCAACAAGACCGTGCTCGGCGCGGTGGCCGACGTCGACCTGATCCTGTTCGTGGTGGAAGCCGGCAGCTTCACGCCGGCCGACGCCAAGGTGCTGGGCCTGCTGGGCAAGGACATCCCGACCCTGCTGATCGCCAACAAGCTGGACAACGTGCACCGCCGTGGCGACATCGCGCCGTGGCTGGCGCAGATGGGCAAGGAGCACCCGTTCACCGAATACGTGCCGATGTCGGCCAAGAGCCCGAAGGACATCGAGCGCCTGCTGGCCATCTGCGAGAAATTCCTGCCGCAACAGGACTGGTGGTACGACGAGGACGAGCTGACCGACCGCAGCGAGAAGTTCCTGGCCAGCGAGACCGTGCGCGAGAAGCTGTTCCGCCTGACGGGCGACGAGCTGCCCTACACCTCGACCGTGGTGATCGACAAGTTCGAGGAAGAAGCGCCCAAGAAGAAGGGCCACAAGCGCTTGCTCAAGATCGCCGCCACCATCGTGGTCGAGCGCGATGGGCACAAGGCGATGGTGATCGGCGACAAGGGCGAGCGCATCAAGCGCATCGGCACCGAGACGCGCCAGGAACTGGAGAAGCTGATGGACGCCAAGGTGTTCATCGAGCTGTGGGTCAAGGTGCGCTCGGGCTGGGCCGACGACGAAGCGCGAGTCAAGTCCTTCGGCTACGAGTGAATGCCGGAAATAGGTTGATTGGTGGCCACGCACCGCGTTTCCCACGAGCCCGCCTACGTCCTGCACCGCTACGACTGGAGCGAGTCGAGCCTGATTCTCGAGACCTTCACGCGGCACCATGGGCGCATCGCGCTGGTGGCCAAGGGCGCCAAGCGGCCGACCTCCAATTTCCGACCGGTGCTGCTGCCGCTGCAGCCGCTGCAGCTCAACTTCGGCGGTGATTCGGAAATCCGCACCCTGAAGGGCGCCGAATGGGTCGGCGGCCACGTCATGCCGACCGGCGAGGCGCTGCTCTCGGGCTACTACCTGAACGAACTGGTGCTGCGCCTGCTGGCGCGCGACGATGCGCACGAGGCGCTGTTCGACGCCTACGCCGCCGTGGTGCAGGTGTTGGCGAGCGACCACGGCGGCGCGCAAAGCGCCACCCAGTCGTCCGCCCTGCGCGCCTTCGAACTGCTGCTGCTGCGCGAAGTCGGCCTGCTGCCGGTGCTCGACCTGGAAACGGCAACGCTGGCGCCCTTGCAGGCCGACGCCGGCTACGCGCTGGCGCCCGAGGTCGGCCTGCGCGCGGCGCACGAGGGCGAGCCGGCGCTGAGCGGATCGCAATGGGCCAGCCTGCAGGCCGCGCTGAGCGCCTACACCCCCTTCACCGCCACGCTGCGCGCCATCGCCACGCTCAACCCCGGCAGCAACGCCGTGCTGCGCGCCCAGTTGCGCGTGCTGCTCAACTACCATTGCGGCGTATCGACGCTGCGAACGCGCCAGATGATGAGAGACTTGCAAGCCTTATGAGCACGCACGCATCCACCCCCTCGCCGAGCCACGCCGGCACGGCCCTGTCGGTCAACCTGAACAAGGTGGCGCTGGTGCGCAACACGCGCCACCTGGGCATCCCGAGCGTCTTGTTCGCGGCCGCCTTGTGCCTGGACGCCGGCGCGCGCGGCATCACCGTGCACCCGCGCCCCGACGAGCGCCACATCCGCCCGGCCGACGTGCAGGAACTGTCGGCGCTGCTGGCGCGCGACTGGCCCGGCGTCGAGTTCAACATCGAGGGCAACCCCTTCCACAACCTGATGGATTTCCTGCGCGAACTGCGCCCGCACCAGGCCACCTTCGTGCCCGACAGCGAAGGCCAGTTCACCAGCGACCACGGCTGGACCTTTCCCGACGACGCCGAGCGCCTGCGCCCGCTGATCGAGGAAGCGCATGCGCTGGGCGTGCGCGTGAGCCTGTTCATGGACCCGGACGCCGACATGATGGCCGCGGCCAAGGCGGTCGGTGCCGATCGGGTCGAGCTCTACACCGAAGGCTATGCCGCCTCGCGCGGCACCTCGCGCGCCGACAGCGTGCTGGCGCTCTACGTCGAGGCCGCCAAGGCGGCGCAGGCGGTGGGCCTGGAGGTGAATGCGGGGCACGACCTGAGCCGCGAGAACCTCACGGATTTCCTGCGCGCCGTGCCCGCGGTGCGCGAAGTGTCGATCGGCCATGCCTTCATCGCCGACGCGCTGGAACTGGGCTACGCCGCCACCACGCGCGAGTACCTGCGCTGCATCGCCGAGGCGCAGTGATCTACGGCATCGGCACCGACATCTGCGACGTGCGCCGCATCGCCGCCACCTATTCGCGCCAGGGCGAACGCTTTGCGCGGCGCGTGCTGAGCGACGCCGAATTCGCGATCTGGCAAAAGCGCAGCGCGCGCTGGCCCAAGCGCGGCCTGAGCTACCTCGCCACCCGTTTCTCCGCCAAGGAAGCCTTCAGCAAGGCGGTCGGCATGGGCATGCGCATGCCGATGAGCTGGCGCCTGTGCGAAATCGCCAACCTGCCCAGCGGCAAGCCGGTGATCGTGCTGCACGGTGCGCTGAAGGAGTGGTTCGAGGCGCAAGGGCTCAGCGCGCATGTGACCGTGACCGACGAGACCGACTACGCCGCCAGCTTCGTGGTGGTGGAACACAACGCATGACTTCCTTGACCGTTCATTCGCCACTCGTGATCGACGTGGCGGGCACCGAGCTGACCGACGCCGACCGGCGCCGCCTGCAAGACCCGCTGGTGGGCGGCGTGATCCACTTCGCGCGCAACTGGAAAGACCGCGCCACGCTGAGCGCACTCAACCGCGAGATCAAGGCGCTGCGCCCGGACATCCTGGTCTGCGTCGACCAGGAAGGGGGGCGCGTGCAGCGCTTTCGCAGCGATGGCTTCACCCGCCTGCCGGCCATGCGCGCGTTGGGTGAGATGTGGATGCGCGAGCCGATGCAGGCGGTGCAGGCGGCCAGCGCCTGCGGCCTGGTGCTGGCCTCGGAGCTGCGCGCTTGCGGCGTCGATTTCAGCTTCGCACCGGTGCTCGACCTGGACCACGGCGACAGCAGCGTCATCGGCGACCGCAGCTTCCACCGCGACCCGCGCGTGGTCGCGCTGCTCGCCAAGAGCGTGGCGCACGGCCTGCTGCAGGCCGGCATGGGCAGCTGCGGCAAGCACTTTCCGGGGCACGGCTTCGTCAAGGCCGACTCGCACGTTGCGATCCCGGTCGACCGGCGCAGCCTGAAGGCGATCCTGGCCGACGACGCGCGGCCTTTCGAATGGCTCGGCGGCACGCTGTCGGCCGTGATGCCGGCGCATGTGATCTACGCCAAGGTCGATCCGCTGCCGGCCGGCTTCTCGGCGTGCTGGCTGCAGGCCATCCTGCGCGGCCGGCTGGGTTTCGAGGGCGCGATCTTCAGCGACGACCTGAGCATGGAAGCCGCGCGGCATCTGCGCGGCCAGCAACTGGGTTTTGCCGATGCCGCGCTGGCGGCACTGGGCGCCGGCTGCGACATGGCGCTGCTGTGCAACCGCAGCCTGGGCGACGGTGCCGTGCTCGACGCCTTCCTCGATGACATGGCCGGCGCCGCGCGCGATGGCCGTTGGCAGCCCAGCGTGGCCAGCGAGGCGCGCCGCCGCGCCTTGTTGCCGGTGGGCGCGCAGCCCGAATGGAATGAACTGGTTCAGCGCCCGGCGTACCGGCGGGCGCAGGTCCTGGTGCAGGCGCTGGTCGCCTGACGCAGCCGGCTCAGCCTGGCTCGGCGGGCAGGGCCGACGTTCCCGGCCACAGCGGCTGGCCGCCTGTGTCGAGGTGCGTCAGGTACAGCCGCAGATCGAATTCGAAGCGGTGGTAGTCCGGCTCCATGTGGGTGCATAGCGCGTAAAAAGCCTTGTCGTGCGCGCGCTCCTTCATGTGCGCCAGCTCGTGCACCACGATCATGCGCAGCCATTCCAGTGGCACTTCACGAAACAGGCTGGCGACGCGGATCTCGCGCTTGGCCTTGAGCTTGCCGCCCTGTACCCGCGAGACGGTGGTGTGCGTGCCCAGCGCATGGCGGATCACGTGCAGCTGGTTGTCGTAGGCCACCTTCGAAAGCGGGCCCGCGTTGCGCATGTTCTCGTTCTTCAGCTCGGTGACGTAGTCGTACAGCGCGCGATCGGTGCGGACTTCGTGCAGCGAAGGGTAGCGCTGCAGCAGCAGTGGGCCGAGGCCGCCATGGTCCAGGCGCTCACGCACCTGCGCCAGCAGCGCCGGCGGATAGCCGCCGAGGTACTTCATCGCGCCGGCGCGGCGGCGTAGCGCTTGCGCGCCGCGTAGGCCAGGCCGGCGGCGACGCCACCGAACAGGTCGCCTTCGACCAGCGGCACGTCGAGAAAGCTCTTGTGCAACGCGTGCTGGAACGGACGCAAGGCCGACGAACCGCCGGTGAGGTAGAGCGCGGCCAGGTCGCCGCTGCGCAGGCCCGCCGCACGCACGCAGGCGTGGGCGCAGGCGACCACGCTTTCCAGCTGCGGCGCCAGGTGCTGCGCCATGTGCTCGGGCGACAGGGCGGTGTTCAGGTCGCGCTCGACGAAGTCCAGGTCGACGGTGCTGGCGGCATCCTCGATCGAGGTGCGGATCTTGGCCAGTTCCACTTCGTTGGCGATGCGGTGGCCGTAACGCTCTTCCAGCACCATCATCAGGCGGTCGTGCAGGTGCCGCTCGGTGTAGTTGTTGCGCAGCCCGGCGGCCTGGGCAATCGCCTTGGGCGCCTGCAGCCAGTGGATCAGGTGCCAGGTCGAGAGGTCGAAGAAGACGCCGCTGGGCACTTCGCGCCCTTCCGGGCCGATGTGGCGATAGCCCAGCAGCGGCATCACGCGCTCGAGGTTCAGGCGGTGGTCGAAATCGGTGCCGCCGATGTGCACGCCGGTGGTGGCCAGCACGTCGTGCGTGCGGCTGGCCTGCGCGATGCGCTCTGGCCCCAGCCGCACCACCGTGAAGTCGGAGGTGCCGCCCCCGATGTCGACGATCAGCACCAGCGATTCGCGCGTCACGCGCTGCTCGTAGTCGAAGGCGGCGGCGATCGGCTCCAGCTCGAACGAGACCTCGCGAAAGCCGGCCACGCGGGCGGCATCACGCAGGCTGTCTTCGGCGCGCGCGTCGCGCTTGGCGTCGTCGTCGACGAAATGCACCGGGCGGCCGATCACGGCCTGTGTCGGCCGCACGCCGGTCTCGCGCTCGGCGCGGCTGGCCAGTTCGTGCAGGTAGCGCGCCACGATGTCCTGGAAACTCACCAGGCCGTCGTACACGGCGGTGGTCTCCTGCATCAGGGCGCTGCCCAGCAGGCTCTTGAGCGAGCGCATCAGGCGCCCCTCGGTGCCCGCCAGGTACTGCGCCACGGCGTCGCGCCCGAAGTGCGTACGGCGTTCCTCGGCGTTGAAGAAGAGGGCGGTCGGCATGGTCGTGGCGTCGCCTTCGATCGCCAGCAGCCGCGCCGCGCCATCGGCCGGGGCCCAGGCCACGGCGGAGTTGGAAGTGCCGAAGTCGACGCCGATGGGCGCCGCCACGGCTGTGCTCGCGGGCTTCAAGCCTCGCGACGCAGGGCCGGGAACAGGATGACGTCGCGGATGCTGGGCGAATCCGTCAGCAGCATCATCAGGCGGTCGATGCCGATGCCGCAGCCGCCGGTGGGCGGCATGCCGTATTCGAGCGCGCGCACGAAGTCGTGGTCGTAGAACATCGCTTCGTCGTCGCCGCTGTCCTTGGCGGCCACTTGCGCGTTGAAGCGCGCGGCCTGGTCCTCGGCGTCGTTCAGCTCGGAGAAGCCGTTGCCGAATTCGCGGCCGGTGATGTACAGCTCGAAGCGCTCGGTGACTTCCGGGCGCTCGTCGTTGGCACGCGCCAGCGGCGAGATCTCGGTCGGGTGTTCCATGATGAAGGTCGGCTGCCAGAGCTTTTCCTCCACCGTTTCCTCGAAGTACAGCACCTGCAGGCTGGCCAGGCTGCGGCCGGCCAGGCGGTGCTTTTCCTCGGTGAGGCCCAGCTTGCGCAGGGCGTTGGTCAGCCAGGTGGCGTCGTCGACCTTGTCGCCGGCCTCGGTGTACTTCACGATCGCTTCGCGGATGGTCAGGCGGGCAAAGGGCTGGCTCAGGTCGACCGGCTTGCCCTGGTATTCGAGCTGCTGCGAACCGGCCGCCTTGTCGGCGATGGTGCGGATCAGCGTTTCGGTGAAGTCCATCAGGTCGCGGTAATTCCAGTAGGCCGCGTAGAACTCCATCATGGTGAACTCGGGGTTGTGCCGCACCGAGATGCCTTCGTTGCGGTAGCTCCGGTTGATCTCGAACACGCGCTCGAAGCCGCCCACGATCAGGCGCTTGAGGTACAGCTCGGGCGCGATGCGCAGGAACATCTCCTGGTCGAGCGCGTTGTGGTGCGTCTTGAAGGGCTTGGCGTTGGCGCCGCCGGGAATGGGGTGCAGCATCGGCGTCTCGACTTCCAGGAAGTCGTTCGCCACCATGAACTCGCGCAGTGCGCTGACGGCGCGGCTGCGCGCCGTGAAGCGGGCGCGGGCGGTCTCGTCGGTGATCAGGTCGACATAGCGCTGGCGGTACTTCTGCTCCTGGTCGGCCATGCCGTGGAACTTGTCGGGCAGCGGGCGCAGGCTCTTGGTCAGCAGGCGCAGCGCGCTGACCTTGATCGACAGCTCGCCGGTCTTGGTCTTCATGAGCGTGCCTTCGGCGCCGACGATGTCGCCCAGGTCCCAGCGCTTGAATTCGGCGTAAAGCTCCTCGCCCAGCGCGTCGCGCGTGACGTACAGCTGGATGCGGCCCGTGGCGTCCTGCACGGTGGCAAAGCTGGCCTTGCCCATGACGCGCTTGAGCATCATGCGGCCGGCCACGCTCACGGTGACCGGCGTGCCGTCGAGCACTTCGGCGTCTGCCGCGCCGTGCGCGGCCTGCAGCGCGGCGGCGCGGTGGCCGGGCTTGAAGTCGTTGGGGAATGCGACACCCTTGCCGTCGGCCTGCGCCGCGCGCAGCGACTTCAGTTTCTCGCGACGCTCGGCGATCAGCTGGTTGTCATCGGTGGCGGCTGCGGAGGTGGGCGTGGTGTCGGTCATGGAGTGGGTGCGGAGGGGGACGCGCGGGAAAAAGCAATCGACCCGGAAGGTCTGCGCGAAACCCTCTATTTTAGCCGGGGCGCCTTGTCCTGGCGTCCGGCTGCGGCGTCTGCCGGTCTGTCCGCGTGGATGCGTTCAGGCAATCCCCGTACGCGCCAAGAGGTCGCTCACCAGTTCCAGCCGCATCAACGGGCTGTCAAGCGCCATCAGGCGCTGCTTGAGCGGTGCCGGCACCGGCAGCAGTTCGCACCAGCGGTTGGCGACCCAGCCGCAATCGTCGAAATGCCACGGCTCTCGCAAGGGCAGGCGCATGTCGGTGGCCTGCTCGGCCCGTTGCCGCTCCTGCAGCGTCTCGACGACACGGCGCAGCGCCTGCGCGACGTGCTGCAGGTCGTCCGGCACCGGCAGCGCGACGTCGTCCGCCAGCAGCTCGACGCTGGCGGTCCACAGGCCGTTGACCAGGCGCTGGCTGCCGCGCACGCGAAAGCGCTGGGTGCCGACGCAGTCGACCTGCTGCAGGCCGGGCTGCGGCGAGGCCAGGCGGTCGATGCGCGCGAGCGTGCCGACGGTGGCGAATTGCTCGGCCTGCGCGCCGGCCACGCGCACTTCGGAGCCCTGCGTCAGGCACACGACGCCGAAGGGCGTGCCGGCCTTGTAGGCCTTGCCGACCATGTCGAGATAGCGCACCTCGAACACGCGCAAGGGCAGCAGCGCACCGGGAAACAGCACGCTGCCGAGCGGGAACAGCGGCAGTTCAGGCAAGGTGGAAGGAGCAGAAATGGGGGTCATGCGTCGCGATCATCGCACCGGCGCTGTGTACGATTGGCGCATGCCCTATCAGATCCTCTCGTTTCTTCTGGACGTCGTCGTCGGCCTGCTGGGCGGCGCCTGCCTGTTGCGCCTTTACATGCAGATCCACCGCGTGCCTTTCGGCAATCCGCTCGGGCGCTTCGTCTTCGCGGTGAGCGACTGGATCGTGATGCCGTTGCGCCGCGTGATTCCCTCGTTCCGGCGCTGGGACATCGCCAGCGTGGTGGCGGCGTGGCTGCTGGTGATGGCCAAGTACCTGCTGCTGGCGCTGCTGTTCGGCGGCGGCATCCGGTTGGGTGCGCTGCCGCTGCTGTCGCTGTTCGGCCTGCTGCAGCTGGCGGTGTCGGGCCTCACGGCGCTGCTGGTGGTGTACGCCGTGCTGTCATGGATCCCTTCGGCCTCCTCGATGCTGGCCGACCTGGTGGGCCGGCTGGCCGATCCGCTGGTGCGGCCGATCCGCCGCTTCGTGCCGCTGATCGGCGGCATCGACCTGTCGCCGCTGGTGGCGATCGTGCTGCTGCAGATCCTGGCGATCGTGCTGGGCAACGCGCTGGTCTGGGCCAACTCGCTGGGCGGCTAAGCGCCCGGCGAGTTGGCGGCGCGCGATCAGAGCACCGCGTCGGCCGGCAGGCGCTGCAGCATGGCCAGCGAGCTGGCGATGGTCTTGCGCAGTTCGCGGCGGTCGCAGATGAAGTCGATCGCGCCCTTGGTCTGCAGGAACTCGGCGCGCTGGAAGCCTTCGGGCAAGGTCACGCGCACGGTCGATTCGATCACGCGCGGACCGGCGAAGCCGATCAACGCCTTCGGCTCGGCGATCACGATGTCGCCGACAAAGGCGAAACCGGCGCTCACGCCGCCCATGGTCGGGTCGGTCAGCACGCTGATGTAGGGCAGGCCCTTCTTGGCCAGGCGCGTGAGGGACGCGTTGGTCTTGGCCATCTGCATCAGCGAGAGCAGGCCTTCCTGCATGCGCGCGCCGCCGGTGGCGGTGAAGCAGATGAAGGGCACCTTCTGCTCGATCGCGGTCTCGACGCCGCGCACGAAGCGCTCGCCGACCACGCTGCCCATGCTGCCGCCCATGAATTCGAACTCGAAGCAGGCGGCCACCACGTTGATGCTGTGCACCGAGCCGCCCATCACCACCAGCGCGTCGGTCTCGCCGGTGTTCTCCAGCGCTTCCTTCAGGCGTTCGGGGTACTTGCGGCTGTCCTTGAACTTGAGCGCATCGACCGGCAGCACTTCCTGGCCGATCTCGTAGCGGCCTTCCGCGTCGAGAAAGGCGTCGAGCCGGGCGCGCGCGCCGATGCGGTGGTGGTGGCTGCAACTCGGGCAGACGTTCTGGTTCTGCTCCAGGTCGTTCTTGTAGAGCACCGTCTCGCAACTGGGGCACTTGATCCACAGGCCCTCGGGCATCTGGCGGCGTTCGCTCGGATCGGTCGGGGCGATTTTCGGGGGAAGCAGTTTTTCAAGCCAACTCATGGAATCTCCTGGCAGGGGGCTGTATTTTGCCGTGTCAGCAGCCGGCCGCGTTTTTTGCGGTGGCGGCGGGCAATTGGTCGAGGGCGCTGCGGATTTCGGCCAGGAACTGGCCGACCAGCGGCGCCACCTGGTCGCGCGGCTGGCCGTCGATCAGCTGGATGATGCGGGTGCCGATGACGACCGCGTCGGCCGCGCTGCCGACCGCCTGCGCGGTGCGTGCATCGCGGATGCCGAAGCCCACGCCGACCGGGATCTTCACGTGCTGGCGGATCTTCGGCAGCATCTGGCCAACGGCGTCGGTATCGAGGTGGCCGGCGCCGGTGACGCCCTTGAGCGAGACGTAGTAGACGTAGCCGCTGGCCAGCCGCGCCACCTGCGCCATGCGCTGCGGCGTGCTGGTGGGCGCCAGCAGGAAGATCAGGTCGATGCGGTGGCCGCGCAGCTGCGCGGCGAAGTCCTCGCACTCCTCGGGCGGGTAGTCGACGATCAGCACGCCGTCGACGCCGGCCGCGGCCGCATCGCGCGCGAAGGCTCCCTTGCCGTGCGTCAGGTCGTAGCGCTCGACCGGGTTGGCATAGCCCATCAGCACCACCGGCGTGCTGTCGTCGGCCTGGCGGAAGCTGCGCACCATCTGCAGCACCTGCGTCATGCCGATGCCCAGCGCCAGCGCGGCTTCGCCGGCCTTCTGGATCACCGGGCCGTCGGCCATCGGGTCGGAGAAGGGCACGCCCAGCTCGATCACGTCGGCGCCGGCGGCCGCCATGGCGTGCATCAGCTCGGGCGTGACGTCGGCTTGCGGAAAGCCGGCCGTGACATAGGGAATGAGCGCCTTGCGCCCTTCGGCCTGCAGGCGGGCGAAGGTGGCGGCGATGCGGGGCGTGGAAGCCATGTGGGTGCTTTGCGGCGCGTTCATCACTTGCCTCCCTTCACGCTCAGGCCGCGCATGGAGGGCCGGTCGTAGAAATCGACGCCCGCCAGGTCGGCCACGGTGCCGATATCCTTGTCGCCCCGGCCCGAAAGGTTGACCAGGATGGATTGATCCGGGCGCATGGTCTTGGCCAGCTTCATGGCATAGGCCATGGCGTGGCTCGACTCGAGCGCGGGGATGATGCCCTCGGTGCGGCACAGGTAGTGGAAGGCTTCGAGCGCCTCGCTGTCGGTGATGCCGACGTATTCGGCGCGGCCGATGTCGGCCAGGTAGGCGTGCTCGGGGCCGACGCCGGGGTAGTCCAGCCCGGCGCTGACGCTGTGCGTCTCGGTGATCTGGCCGTCTTCGTTTTGCAGCAGGTAGGTGCGGTTGCCGTGCAGCACGCCCGGGCTGCCGCGCAGGATGGAGGCAGCGTGCCTGCCGCTGTCCAGGCCGGCGCCGGCGGCTTCCACGCCGATCAGGCGCGTGTTTTCGTAGGGGATGTAGGGGTGGAAGATGCCGATCGCGTTGCTGCCGCCGCCCACGCAGGCCACCACCGCATCGGGCTGCTTGTCGGGCGCGCCCAGCATGTCGGGCATCTGGCTGAGGCACTCGGTGCCGATCACGCTCTGGAAGTCGCGCACCATCGTCGGGTACGGGTGCGGCCCGGCCACGGTGCCGATGATGTAGAAGGTGTTCTCCACGTTGGTGACCCAGTCGCGCATGGCTTGGTTCAGCGCATCTTTCAGCGTGCGGCTGCCCGATTCGACTGGCACCACGGTGGCGCCCAGCAGGTTCATACGGTAGACGTTGGGGCTTTGGCGCTTGACGTCTTCCGCCCCCATGTAGACCACGCATTCGAGCCCGTAGCGCGCGCAGATGGTGGCCGTGGCCACGCCATGCTGGCCGGCGCCGGTTTCGGCGATGACGCGCGGCTTGCCCATGCGGCGCGCCAGCATGGCCTGGCCGATGGTGTTGTTCACCTTGTGGGCGCCGGTGTGGTTCAGGTCTTCGCGCTTGAGGTAGATCTGCGCGCCGCCCATCTCGCGGCTGCTGCGCGCGGCGTGGTAGATCGGTGAGGGGCGGCCGACAAAGTGCGCCAGTTCGTAGCGGAATTCGGCGAGGAATTCCGGATCGTCCTTGTAGCGCGCGTAGGCGTCGCGCAGTTCGTTGATGGCGTGCGTCAGCGTTTCGCTGGCGAAGGTGCCGCCGTAGATGCCGAAGTGGCCGGTGGCGTCGGGTTGCTGGTAGCTGTACATGTTGGTCGAGCCCTTATCGAGGCAGCCGCGGCGCCGGCCGCTGGGTGCGGGCGCGCGAGGCTAGGAGAGGGAAGCGAGCGCGTCGGCGGCGCGAACGGCGGCGACAAACTCGCGGATCTTGCCGGCGTCCTTGATGCCCTTGGAGGCTTCCACGCCGGAACTCACGTCAACGGCCAGCGCAGGCGTGCGCGGCCGCAACAGGCGAATGCCATCGCCGACGTTGGCAGGCGTCAACCCACCAGACAAGACGAGGTGAGCGTTTGCGACGTGTGGAAGGAGTGACCAATCGAATGCCTTGCCGCTGCCGCCATAGCCCTCGACATGGGCGTCGAGCAGGATGGCCTGGGCGGCTGCGAAATCAGAGGCGTATTTTACGAGGTCGAAGGCCGCGCCGGCCAGCCCCAGCGGAATGCGGGCGGCGCGCAGGAATCGCCAGGCGCCGCCGGCGGTCGATTCCAGGCACTGCGCGGGCGTTTCGTCGCCGTGGAATTGCGCCGTGGCGCCGGGAATGTGCTGCAGCGCGGCGCGCACGGCGGCGGGCTGTTCGTTCACGAACAAGAGAACCGGCGTGACGAAGGGCGGCAGGCGGCGCGCCAGTTCGCCGGCGCGCTGCACGCTCACGGCGCGGGCGCTGCCGGCATAGAGCACGAAGCCGATGGCGTCGGCGCCGGCGGCGACGGCGGCGTCAACGTCCTGCTCGCGCGTCAGGCCGCAGATCTTGATGCGGGTGCGTTGTGGCGTGGCAGAGGAGTCGCTCATGGCTGTCCATGATAGGCATCGGCCGGGCCGCCCAGCGTGGCCTCGGGCGGGAGGCCCCACTGCGCGTCGTACTGCGGGCCGAGAAAGTACAGGCCGGCCGGCGAGAAGGTCGGCGCCGCCACCACGCGGCTGCGTGCGGCCAGCACCTGCGCCATCCAGCCGGGGCTCTCGTTGCCCTGGCCGATGCGCACCAGGCAGCCCATGATGTTGCGGATCATGTGGTGCAGGAAGGCATCGGCCTCGAATTCGAAATGCCAGTGGCAGCGCTCGCCCTCGCCGATGCGCTGCACGTCGATGCGGCGCATGTCCTTCACCGGCGACAGTGCCTGGCAGGCCGAGGCGCGGAAGGAACTGAAGTCGTGTTGGCCGAGCAGCATGGCGGCCGCTGCGCGCATGGCCTCGCCATCGAGCGGGTACATGGTCCAGCCGACGCGGCCGCTGTCGAGGCTGGGCCGCACCGGCGACTGCGACAGCACGTAGCGGTAGCGCCGCGTCAGCGCACTGGCACGGCAGTGGAAGGCGGCGGGCACCGGCTGCGCCCATTGCACGGCGATGTCGTCGGGCAGGTAGCGGTTGGTGCCGCGCACCCAGGAGAAGGGCGTGCGCTGCACCTCGGTGTCGAAGTGCACCACCTGCATCAGCGCATGCACGCCGCTGTCGGTGCGCCCGGCGCACAAAGTGGAAACGCGCTGGGCGGCAAAGCGACCCAGCGCGGCTTCGAGCTTGTCCTGCACCGTGCGCCCGGACAGCTGGCTTTGCCAGCCCTCGTAGGCCTGGCCGTTGTAGCGGATGCCGAGGGCCAGCCTCACGGATGAACCCATGCGGCAGCCGTTCAGCGCAATTGCACGAGCAGTTGCTGCGCCTCTTCGCGCACGTCGCCGCTCGATTCGGTGGCGACTTCTTCGACCAGCGAGCGCGCGCCTTCGGCATCGCCCAGGGCGTGCAGTTCGCGCGCCAGCGTCAGCTTGATGGCGGCCGGGTCTTCGCCGCTGTCCTGGAAGGGTTCGAGGCGGGCCGGCGAGGTGTCGGTGCCCAGGCCGCCGGAGCGGGTGCTGGTCTCGAACTCGACGAAGCCCGAGTCGCCCGGCAGGCCGGCGCGCAGCGTGGCCGGCTGCGTGTGTTCTTCATCGTCGCCCAGGCGCGGCAGCGGACGGGCCATCGGCTCCAGCGCGGCCGGTGCGGTGTCGAAATCGTTCTCGAAGTCGAGCGCGTGGTGCACGGCCGCGAGGCCGGTCGGCACGATCGGCGCGATCTTGGGTTCGGCCTTCGCAAGCGGGCCGGGCACGGTGTCGCGCAGGGCGGGGGCCACGACGGCGGGCGCCGGCTTGTCCAGTTCGAGGTCGAAGTCCAGCGGTGCCACCGAGGGCACGAAGGCCGGCGGCTTGGCCACCGGTTCGCGCTCGGGCAGCACCGGCACGGCCATGGCCACCGGCGCGGGCGCCGCTGCCACGACGGACGGGGCCTCGGCGGCCTTGGCCGGCGCGTTGCTGGGCTGGTAGAGCGGGTTGCCGGGGTCGAGGTCGCGGCCGAGTTCGACCACGCGGGCCCAGTCGTTGCCGCTGCCGCCGGTCAGCTTGTGCACGTCGGCGGCCAGGCTTTCGTAGGCGCGCAGGTCACGGCGCTTGGCGTGGATCTCGAGCAACTTGAGGTGGATCGCGGTGCGTTCGGGGTTGGTGCGCAGCGCTTCGCGCAGGATTTCCTCGGCCTGCAGGTCGCGGCCGTAGGCCAGGTAGACATCGGCCTCGGCGACCGGGTCGACGTCGCCGGCGTCCAGCTGGCTGGGCGAGTACGAGAGCGAGGACGCGGCCGTGGTGGACTGGTTCTTGGTGTCGACCGACTCGCCGCCACTGGCACCGAAGAACGAATCCTTCGGAATGCGGCTTTCCAGGAACACGCTCTCGCTCATGGTGGTGCGGCGGCGCCCCAGCACGCGGTAGAGCAGGAAACCGATCAGCAGCGCGACCAGGGCAATGCCCGCGAGGATGATCGGGTTCTCCATCAGCTCGTCGAAGAAGCTGGCCGGCGGGGGCGGCGGCGGTGCAACGACCTTTGGCTTGGGCTTGGGGGCGACCGGCGGGGCGCTCGCGACGGGGGCGGCAGGCGCGGCTTCAGCGGGGGCAGCAGCGGCTGCCGGGGCGGCGGCGCCGGCTTCGGTTGGCGCAGCAGCCGCTGCGGCCGCCGTGGCCGGGGTTGCTGCGGCATCGGCAGCCGGTGCGCTGGCGGCGGGTGCCGGTGTGGCTGCGGAGGCGGCAGGGGTTGCAGCCGGCGCCGCGGCGGCAACTGGTGCCGGTGCGCTCGGCGCGGCGCCAGCGGCCGGCGCGGCGACGCCTGCGCTGGCGGCGGCGGCCTTGAGCTTGTTCAGGTCGTCCAGGTTCTTGGCCAGCTCGGCGGCGCGCGCCTGGGCTTCCTGGGCCTGGCGATCGGCCAGCAGCTTGTCGTCCGCCGTGGCGGCGGCAGCCGCCGGCGCGGCCTGCGTGATGGTCAGCTTGTCGGGTGCGGCTTGCGTGGCGCTGCGGTCCTCGACGCTGGCTTCGAGCTTGCCGCCGGCGGCGCGGTCGGCGCCGGCGACCTTGGAGGTCGGCGCGTTGTCGGCCAGGCGGCGGCGGTATTCGTTGAAGTCGCGGCTTTGCGCAACGACCGTGCGGCGCGCCTCGGCAGGCGGCGTGGCGGCGGCCTGGCTGGCGTTCGGCATGGCCATCACGGCGCCGGCCTTCACGCGGTTGATGTTGCCGCCGATGAAGGCGTCCGGATTGGCGCGCAGCATCGCCACCAGCATCTGGTCGAGCGAGACGTCGGCCGGCTTGTAGGCGGCGGCCAGCTTGCCGGCGGTGTCGCCGCGCTGCACGGTGACCTGCTGTTCGCCGCCAGCAGCCTCACTGGGGGCGGGCACGGTGACGGGCGCCGGTGCGGGTGCCTGGGCGCGTTGTTCGACCACGGCCGGCGCCGCGGGGGCGGCGGGGACCGGCGCGGCACTCGCGCGCGGGCGGGCCGGGGCGCTGGGGGCACTGATTTGCGGCGCGATGGGTGCGGGCTGCGCATCGGCCAGCTTGCGGGCGGCCGGGGGGTCCAGCAGCAAGGTGAAGTCGCGCACCACGCGGCCGGTCTGCCAGTTGGCTTCCAGCAGCAGGTCGATGAAAGGTTCGTTGAGCGGGCGGGCGCCGGTCAGGCGCACCACGTAGCGCCCGCCATTGCGCTCGACGTTCACGCGCACGTCGGCCAAGGCCGGGTTGTAGCTCACGCCGGCTGCCCTGAAGGCGTCGGGGCCGGCCACGTGCACGCGCAGGCCGTCGGCTTCGGCGGCCGACACGTCGGACAGATAGAGTTCGGCGCGCAGCGGTTCGCCCAGGGCCGATTGGACCGTCAGGCGGCCGAGCGTCAGCGCGTCGGCGTCATGGCTCCATGCGCCGATCGACAACACCAACGCGGCGCTCAGGGCGGAAAGCTGAAGACCCGGCACCGAACGTTTGAGTGGCGAACGGGTCGCCCCAACGGAGGCGGCAGGCAACGGTTGTCTTGTCATGCTGAGGGGGGCAGTGCGGCCCGAAAGTGTAAAAGTACGTTAACACCATCACCGTGCACTGACAAGGCGACCGGGGTTTTTGCCCCAGTATGTGCCAACTTCGTGTGAGGCTTCGCGTTGCTATGTCGCAACGAAAATCGCCCGCGGCGAAGCGGGCGAGCCTTCACGCATCCAAAAGTACGCGCAGCATCCGGCGCAGCGGTTCGGCCGCACCCCACAGCAGTTGGTCGCCCACGGTGAAGGCGCCGACATACTCCGGCCCCATCGCCAGCTTGCGGATGCGGCCGACGGGAATGGTCATGGTGCCGGTGACGGCCACCGGCGTGAGGTCCTTGATGGTGGCTTCGCGCGTGTTCGGAACCACCTTGGCCCAGGCGTTGTCGGCGGCGATCATGGCCTCGATGTCGGCCAGCGGCACGTCCTTCTTGAGCTTGAAGGTCAGCGCCTGGCTGTGGCAGCGCATGGCGCCAATGCGCACGCAGAAACCGTCGACCGGCACGGCCGGGCTGTCGAAGCCGGCACCCTGGCCCAGGATCTTGTTGGTCTCGGCGCCGCCCTTCCACTCTTCCTTGCTCATGCCGTCGCCCAGGTCCTTGTCGATCCAGGGGATCAGCGAGCCACCCAGCGGCACGCCGAAATTGGCGGTTTCCTGCGCCGACAGGCCTTGCTGGCGGGCCAGCACCTTGCGGTCGATTTCCAGGATGGCGCTCTTGGGATCGTGCAGCAGCTCGCGCACTTCGGCGTTCAGGGTGCCGAACTGCGTGAGCAGTTCGCGCATGTGCTGCGCGCCGCCGCCCGATGCAGCCTGGTAGGTCATGCTGGTCATCCACTCGACCAGGCCGGCCTTGTACAGGGCGCCCACGCCCATCAGCATGCACGAGACGGTGCAGTTGCCGCCGATCCAGTTGTTGCCGCCCTTGGCCAGCGCGTTCTTGATCACCGGCATGTTGACCGGGTCGAGCACGATGACGGCGTCGTCCTGCATGCGCAGGGTGGAGGCAGCGTCGATCCAGTGGCCCTTCCAGCCTTCTGAACGCAGGCGGGCGAACACCTCGGTGGTGTAGTCGCCGCCCTGGGCCGTGACGATGATGTCGCAGCGCTTGAGGGCCGCGATGTCGAACGCGTTCTGCAGCGTGGTTTCGTTCTTGGCCATCGCGGGGGCCTTGCCGCCGGCGTTGGAAGTGGAGAAGAACAGGGGTTCGATCAGATCGAAGTCGCGCTCTTCGGTCATGCGGTCCATCAGGACCGAGCCGACCATGCCGCGCCAGCCGACCAACCCTACTAACTTGCTCATTTCAGATGCCCTTTCAGAAGAATGACTAACAAACAGTGCCGAAGGGACTGATCGCCTGGCTCGTCAGAGGCCAGGAAGGGCGCACGACGAACCAGGCTGGATCAGCCCTTAATGGTCGTGGTGGTTTTTTCCGCAGAGAAAACGGTGTCCGGGCGTGCGCCGCGCAGGCCCAGGCCGGCCGAGACGGCGGGCTGATGGTTCAGGGCAGGTGCGCAGGGGGCGGACATGGGTGCGGATTGTAGCGGAATGGGCGCGCACGGGCCCGGGGCAGGGCGGGAACGCGCTGCCTCTGAAGCAGCGCGTTCCGCCTGCTTGGGCTTACAGCGCCTTGAGGACCGCGTCGCCCATCTCGCGCGTGCCGACCTTGGTCGTGCCTGCGCTGTAGATGTCGGGCGTGCGCAGGCCTTGCGACAGCACCTTCTTCACGGCGTTCTCGATGCGCTGGGCGGCGGCTTCCTGGTCGAGCGAGAAGCGCAGCATCATCGCGGCCGAGAGGATGGTGGCCAGCGGATTGGCCACGCCCTTGCCGGCGATGTCGGGCGCGCTGCCGTGGCTGGGTTCGTACAGGCCCTGGCGGCTGGCGTTCAGGCTGGCCGAAGGCAGCATGCCGATCGAGCCGGTGAGCATGGCGGCCTCGTCGCTCAGGATGTCGCCGAACATGTTGCCGGTCACCACCACGTCGAACTTCTTGGGTTCCTTCACCAGCTGCATGGCGGCGTTGTCGACGTACATGTGGTCGAGCTCGACGTCCGGGTAGTCCTTGTGCACCTCGGTCACCACGTCGCGCCAGAACTGGAAGGTCTCCAGCACGTTGGCCTTGTCGACGCTGGTCACGCGCTTGTTGCGCTTGCGGGCGGCCTCGAAGGCGACGCGGGCGATGCGCTCGATCTCGGGGCGCGTGTAGCGCATGGTGTCGAAGGCTTCTTCGGCGCCGGGGAAGTTGCCGTCGGGCGAGGTGCGCTTGCCGCGCGGCTGGCCGAAATAGATGTCGCCAGTGAGCTCGCGGATGATCAGGATGTCCAGGCCCGACACCAGCTCGGGCTTGAGGCTGGAGGCATGGGTCAGCTGCTCGTAGCAGATGGCCGGGCGGAAGTTGGCGAACAGGCCCAGGTTCTTGCGCAGGCCCAGGATGGCCTGCTCGGGGCGGAACTGGCGCTCCAGCTTGTCGTATTTCCAGTCGCCGACGGCGCCGAACAGGATGGCGTCCGCTTCCTTGGCCAGCTTGAGCGTCGCTTCGGGCAGCGGATGGCCATGCGCCTCGTAGGCGGTGCCGCCCACCGGTGCCGTTTCCATCTCGAACTTCAGGTCCAGTGCGTTGAGCACGCGCACGGCCTGCTCGACGATTTCGGTGCCGATGCCGTCACCGGGGAGAACTGCGATTTTCATGAGGTGTGTTGCTTGAAAGAAAAGGGAGGGGCGCTCAGCGCGCCATCTGGTGCGCGAGCCACGGCTTGGTGGCCAGGCGCTCGGCTTCGAAGGCCTTGATTTTGGCCTCGTGGCGCAAGGTCAGGCCGATGTCGTCCAGCCCGTTCATCAGGCAGTACTTGCGGAAGGCCTGCACCTCGAACGGCAGTTCCTGGCCGTCGGCCTTGATCACCACCTGGCGCTCCAGGTCGATCGTCAGCTCGTAGCCCGGGAAGGCCAACACCTCGTCGAACAGCTGCGCCACCTGTGCTTCGGGCAGCACGATCGGCAGCAGGCCGCTCTTGAAGCTGTTGTTGAAGAAGATGTCGGCGTAGCTGGGCGCGATGAGCGCGCGAAAGCCGAATTGGTCGAGTGCCCAGGGCGCATGCTCGCGCGAGGAGCCGCAGCCGAAGTTGCGGCGCGCCAGCAGCACCGAGGCGCCGGCGTAGCGCGGCTGGTTCAGCACGAAGTCGGGGTTGGGCTTGCGGCTGGCGGGGTCTTGCCCCGGCTCGCCATGGTCCAGGTAGCGCCACTCGTCGAACAGGTTGGGGCCGAAGCCGGTCTTCTTGATCGACTTGAGGAACTGCTTGGGGATGATCGCGTCGGTGTCGACGTTCTCGCGGTCCATGGGCGCCACGAGGCCCTTGTGGAGGGTGAATTGCTGCATGTCTTTTCCTTGTCGCTTCGCCGGTCAGGCGATGGTGCGCACGTCGACGAAATGGCCCTTGATGGCCGCTGCGGCCGCCATCGCGGGGCTGACCAGGTGGGTGCGCCCGCCGGCGCCCTGGCGGCCTTCGAAGTTGCGGTTGCTGGTGGAGGCGCAGCGCTCGCCCGGCTCCAGCCGGTCGGCGTTCATGGCCAGGCACATCGAGCAGCCCGGCTCGCGCCATTCAAAGCCGGCGGCCTTGAAGATCTCGTGCAGGCCTTCGCGCTCGGCCTGTTCCTTCACCAGCCCGGAGCCTGGCACCACCAGCGCCAGCTTGACGTTCTTGGCGACCTTCTGGCCGAGCTTCTTGACCACCGCCGCGGCCTCGCGCATGTCCTCGATGCGGCTGTTGGTGCAGCTGCCGATGAACACCTTGTCGATGAAGATGTCGTTCATCGCCTTGTTCGGCTCCAGGCCCATGTAGGTCAGCGCGCGTTCGATCGCGCCGCGCTTGCTGGCGTCTTTTTCCTTGTCGGGGTCGGGCACGCGGCCATCGACCGGCAGCACCATCTCGGGCGAGGTGCCCCAGGTCACCTGCGGCTTGATCTGCGTGGCGTCGAGTTCGACCACCGCGTCGAAGTGGGCGCCGGCGTCCGAGTGCAGCGTCTTCCAGTAGCTCACGGCGTGGTCCCATTCGACGCCGCTGGGCGCCAGCGGGCGGCCCTTGACGTAGTCGATGGTCTTCTGGTCCACCGCCACCAGGCCGGCGCGCGCACCGGCTTCGATCGCCATGTTGCACACCGTCATGCGGCCTTCCATGGTCAGCTCGCGGATGGCAGAGCCGGCAAATTCGATGGTGTAGCCGGTGCCGCCTGCGGTGCCGATCTTGCCGATGATGGCCAGCACGATGTCCTTGGCGGTGCAGCCCAGCGGCAGCTTGCCTTCGACCTTCACCAGCATGTTCTTCGCCTTCTTGCCCAGCAGCGTCTGCGTGGCCATCACGTGCTCGACCTCGCTGGTGCCGATGCCGTGCGCCAGCGCGCCGAAGGCGCCGTGCGTGGAGGTGTGCGAGTCGCCGCACACCACCGTCATGCCCGGCAGCGTGGCGCCCGATTCGGGGCCGATCACGTGCACGATGCCCTGGCGCTTGGACAGGAAAGGGAAGAACGCGGCGGCGCCGAACTCGGCGATGTTGGTGTCCAGCGTGGTGACCTGTTCCTTGCTGGTTGGGTCGGCAATGCCGTCGTAGCCGCGCTCCCAGCCGGTGGTCGGCGTGTTGTGGTCGGCCGTGGCCACCACCGAGCTGATGCGCCACAGCTTGCGGCCCGCCACGCGCAGCCCTTCGAAGGCCTGCGGGCTGGTCACTTCGTGCACCAGGTGGCGGTCGATGTAGAGGATGGCGGTGCCGTCTTCCTCGGTGTGGACGACGTGCTCGTCCCAGATCTTGTCGTAGAGCGTGCGTTGCATGGTTTCTCTTTCGTGGGGATGCGTGTTGTAGCGGGAACGTCAGGCGCGCAGCGCGCCCGCTTGGGTGTGTGGCTGGTGGCGGGCCTGGCGCTGCGGCGCGGCGGGAGCCGCCTGCTGCAGGTGGCTGACCAGCGAGCGCGCCGCCACCGGCAGCGTCGAGAAGTCGCGCGCGACGAGCCGGATCTCGCGCTCGGCCCAGGCGTCGGACAGGGCCACGTGCACCAGCTGGCGGCCGATGCCGTGCTGCATGAGTTCGAAGGCGCGCAGCGGCATCACGCCGATGCCCAGGCCGTTCTCGATCATGCGGCACATGGCGTCCAGCCCGGTCACGTGGATGCGCAGCTTGATGCTGCGCCCGGCCTCGGTGGCGGCCTGGTGCATGGCGACGTAGATCGAGCTGTTGGTGTGCAGGCCGACGTGGTCGAAATCGAGCGTGTCGGCCAGCGCCACCGCGGCGTGTTCGGCCAGTGGGTGGCCGGCCGGCATCACCAGCGCCAGCCGGTCCTTGCGGTAGGGCAGGCTCTGCAGCTCGGTGCTGCCTTCGCTCAGGTGGCAGATGCCCAGGTCGGCCGCGCCTTCCTGCACCGCGCGCAGCACTTCGCTGCTCAGGTGCTCTTCCAGGTCGACCTTGATCGCCTCGTGCGCCCGGCTGAAGACGCCCAGGTCTTCCGGCAGGTACTGCACGATGGCCGAGATGTTGGCGTGCACCCGCACGTGGCCGCGCACGCCGTCGGCGTATTCGCTCAGCTCGCCCTGCATCTTCTCCAGGCTGTAGAGCACCGAGCGGGCGTGGTGCAGCAGGCTTTCGCCGGCCGGCGTGAGATCGACCCCGCGCGTGTGGCGATACAGCAGCGGCGTGTGCAGCGTGGCCTCGAGGTCGGACAGGCGCTTGCTGACGGCCGAGGCCGCAATGAATTCGCGCTCCGCCGCGCGCCCGATGCTGCCCAGCTCGCACACCGCCACGAAGAGCTGGAGCGAAGTGAGGTCGACGCGACGCACGAAGTTGCGGTCGGGGCTGCGATCAGGGTGGGGCATGGCGCTTTGTCATCGCGGATGGCGATGTGAAAGGCGATTTTCCTCCAGTTTTCGGGGGTTTGTCATCGCGAACGGCGATGGCTGAGTTGCCGTGATGCGATGAAGCCGCTCCCCAACGAAAAAAGCTGCCCGAAGGCAGCTTTTCGTGGGAGGCAACGGCCGATCAGCGGGCGCCGATGGGCTTGACGTCGCGGCGCGGCGAGCCTTCGAACAGCTGGCGCGGGCGGCCGATCTTGTATTCCGGATCGCCGATCATTTCGTTCAGCTGGGCAATCCAGCCGACCGTGCGGGCCAGCGCGAAGATGGCCGTGAACAGCGGCACCGGGATGCCGATCGCGCGCTGCACGATGCCCGAGTAGAAGTCGACGTTCGGGTAGAGCTTGCGCGAGACGAAGTATTCGTCTTCCAGGGCAATCTTCTCGAGCGCCATCGCCAGCTTGAACAGCGGGTCGTTTTCCAGGCCCAGTTCGCTCAGCACTTCCTTGCAGGTTTCCTGCATGAGCTTGGCGCGCGGGTCGTAGTTCTTGTAGACGCGGTGACCGAAGCCCATCAGCTTGACGCCGGAGTTCTTGTCCTTCACCTGCTTGATGAACTCGCCGATCTTCTCGACGCCGCCGGCCTTCTGGATGTCGCCCAGCATGTTCAGTGCCGCTTCGTTCGCGCCGCCGTGCGACGGGCCCCACAGGCAGGCCACGCCGGCCGCGATGGCGGCGAACGGGTTGGTGCCCGACGAGCCGCACAGGCGCACGGTCGAGGTCGATGCGTTCTGCTCGTGGTCGGCGTGCAGGATGAAGATGCGGTCCAGCGCGCGCTCGAGCACCGGGCTGACCTTGTATTCCTCGCACGGCGTGGCGAACATCATGTGCAGGAAGTTGCCGGCGTAGCTCAGCTCGTTCTTCGGGTACATGTACGGCTGGCCGATGGTGTACTTGTAGGCCATGGCCACCAGCGTCGGCATCTTGGCGATCAGGCGGATCGCCGCGATCTCGCGGTGCTGCGGATTGTTGATGTCCGTGCTGTCGTGATAGAAGGCCGAGAGGCCGCCGACCAGGCCGGTCATGATGGCCATCGGGTGCGCATCACGGCGGAAACCACGCAGGAAGAACTGCATCTGGTCGTTCACCATGGTGTGGTGCGTCACCAGGTCGACGAACTTTTCCTTGCCGGCGGCGTCGGGCAGTTCTCCGTACAGCAGCAGGTGGCAGGTTTCCAGGAAGTCGCAGTTGGTCGCCAGCTGCTCGATCGGGTAGCCGCGGTAGAGCAGTTCGCCCTTGTCGCCATCGATGTAGGTGATGGCCGACTGACACGAGGCGGTCGACATGAAGCCCGGGTCGTACGTGAACATGCCGGTCTGTGCGTAGAGCTTGCGGATGTCGATGACGTCCGGGCCCATCGTGCCCTTGTAGATGGGCAGGTCGATGGCCTGGCCGCCGTTGCTGAGCGACAGGGTGGCTTTGTTTTCAGAGGCTTTCATTTCGACTTTCTTTCTGAGAGGTTGGGTGTGCTGGGTGGAATCGACGGACTCAGGGCTGCGGCGGGCGCAGCAGGTTCACGATTTCGACCACGTCGGCCCCGGCCAGTTCTGGCGCGGGCTCCTTTCTTCGCAGGAGCAGGTCGAGCAGGTCGTTGTCGGGGAGGTCCATCAAGCTTTCCAGCGCCTGCGCCTGTTTCAGCGTCAGGCCTGTTTCATGCCGCTCGAAGAAGCGTTCGATGAAAAGGTCGTTCTCGAGCAGGCCGCGCCGGCAGCGCCATTTGAGCCGCGCGAGCGCGTGGGCGTCGAGTGGCTGGTCGGGCAGGGCAGTGGCAGCTTGCATGATCGCGACAATGTCTTAGATGGCGCTTAGATGGCCCGGCGGACCATCAATTCCTTGATCTTGCCGATCGCCTTGGTGGGGTTCAGGCCCTTCGGGCAGACGTCCACGCAGTTCATGATCGTATGGCAGCGGAACAGGCGGTACGGGTCTTCCAGATTGTCCAGGCGCGCGCCAGTGGCTTCGTCGCGGCTGTCGGCGATGAAGCGGTAGGCCTGCAGCAGGCCGGCCGGGCCGACAAACTTGTCCGGGTTCCACCAGAAGCTGGGGCAGCTGGTCGAGCAGCTGGCGCACAGGATGCACTCGTACAGGCCGTTGAGCTCGTCGCGTTCCTCGGGCGATTGCAGGCGTTCCTTTTCAGGTGCGGTGCCTTCGGTGATGAGGTAGGGCTTGATCGAGTTGTACTGCTTGAAGAACTGCGTCATGTCCACGATCAGGTCGCGGATCACCGGCAGGCCGGGCAGCGGCTTGAGCACGATGGTGCCCTTGAGCGTGTTCATGTTGGTCAGGCAGGCCAGACCGTTCTTGCCGTTGATGTTCATCGCGTCCGAGCCGCAGACGCCTTCGCGGCAGGAGCGGCGGAACGAGATCGACGGGTCCTGCGCCTTGAGCTTGATCAGGGCGTCCAGCAGCATGCGCTCGTGGCCGTCGAGTTCGATCTCGACCGTCTGCATGTACGGCTTGGCGTCCTTGTCCGGGTCGTAGCGATAGATTTGAAAGGTGCGCTTCATGTTGTGTTCTCGTGGGACTGCGGTCGATCAGAAGGTGCGGACCTTCGGCGGAACGCTGTCCACCGTCAGTGGCTTCAGGTTCACGGGCTTGTAGCTCAGGTTGTTGCCCGCGCTGTGCCACAGCGTGTGCTTCATCCATTCCTTGTCGTTGCGGCCCAACGGGAAGTCGGGGTGGTCGGCCGGGTGCTCGTAGTCGTACACCGTGTGGGCGCCGCGGCATTCCTTGCGCGCGGCGGCCGAGACCATGGTGGCCTGCGCCACTTCGATCAGGTTGTCGACTTCGAGCGCTTCCATGCGCGCCGTGTTCCACACGCGCGACTTGTCCTTCAGCGTGACGCCGCCGACCTGCTCGCGGATGGCGTTGATCTTGTCCACGCCCTCGTCCATGCTGGCCTGCGTGCGGAACACGCCGGCGTGCTGCTGCATGGTGGCGCGGATGTCGTTGGCCACGTTCTGCGCGTAGACGCCGTCGGTGGAATCTTCCAGCTGGTTCAGGCGTGCCAGCGTGCGCTCGGCGCCGTCGGCCGGCAGCGGCTTGTGCTCGCCGCTTTCCTTGACGAAGTTGACGATGTGGCGGCCCGCCGACTTGCCGAACACCAGCAGGTCGAGCAGCGAGTTGGTGCCCAGGCGGTTCGCGCCGTGCACCGACACGCAGGAGCATTCGCCCACCGCGTACAGGCCGTTCACGACCTGGTTGCTCTGGCCGTCGTGCACCACGACCTGGCCATTGATGTTGGTCGGGATGCCGCCCATCTGGTAGTGGATGGTCGGCACCACCGGGATCGGCTCCTTGGTGATGTCGACGTTGGCGAAATTGACGCCGATCTCGTACACCGAAGGCAGGCGCTTGTGGATGGTTTCGGCGCCCAGGTGGTCGAGCTTGAGCAGCACGTAGTCCTTGTTCGGACCGCAGCCGCGACCTTCCTTGATTTCCTGGTCCATCGAGCGCGAGACGAAGTCGCGCGGCGCCAGGTCCTTCAGGGTCGGTGCATAGCGCTCCATGAAGCGCTCGCCGTTGCTGTTGAGCAAAATCGCGCCTTCGCCGCGGCAGCCTTCGGTCAGCAGCACGCCGGCACCGGCCACGCCGGTCGGGTGGAACTGCCAGAACTCCATGTCCTGCAGCGGGATGCCGGCGCGCGCCGCCATGCCCAGGCCGTCGCCGGTGTTGATGAAGGCGTTGGTCGAGGCCGCGAAGATGCGCCCGGCACCGCCGGTGGCCAGCAGCACGGCCTTGGCCTGCAGTTCGTACAGGTCGCCGGTTTCCAGTTCCAGTGCGGTCACGCCGACCACGTCGCCGTCGGCGTTGCGGATCAGGTCGAGTGCCATCCACTCGACGAAGAAGTTGGTCTTGGCCTTGACGTTCTGCTGGTAGAGCGTGTGCAGCATGGCGTGGCCGGTGCGGTCGGCCGCGGCGCAGGCGCGCTGCACCGGCTTCTCGCCGTAGTTGGCGGTGTGGCCGCCAAAGGGGCGCTGGTAGATCGTGCCGTCCGGGTTGCGGTCAAAGGGCATGCCGAAGTGTTCCAGCTCGTACACCACCTTGGGTGCTTCGCGGCACATGAATTCGATCGCGTCCTGGTCACCCAGCCAATCGGACCCCTTGATGGTGTCGTAGAAGTGGTAGTGCCAGTTGTCTTCCGACATGTTGCCCAGCGAGGCCGAGACGCCGCCCTGCGCCGCCACGGTGTGCGAGCGGGTGGGGAAGACCTTGGAGAGCGAGGCGACGCTCAGGCCAGCGCGCGAGAGTTCGAGGGCGGCACGCATGCCGGAGCCGCCGGCGCCGACGATGACGACGTCGAACTTGCGCTGCGTGATTTCTTGTTTGGTATAGGACATGGGGTCAGACTTTCCAGAGCACTTGAATGGCCCAACCCGCGCACCCGACAAGCCAGACGATCGTGAAGATTTGCAGGATGAGGCGAACGGCGACGGCCTGGACGTAGTCCATCCAGACATCGCGCATGCCAACCCACACGTGATAGAGCAGCGCAACGATCACCGCGAAGGTGAGGACCTTCATCCATTGCGCGGCAAAGATGCCGGCCCAGGTGTCGTAGCCGATCGGGCCGCTGGTGAACAGCACCTGCAGCAGGAGGATGAGGGTGAAGACGGCCATGAGGCCGCCGGTGACGCGCTGGGCCAGCCAGTCGCGAAAACCGTAGTGCGCGCCGACGACGGTGCGCTTGGAGCCGTAGTTAACTGACATCTCTTGTGTTCCTCAGTACGCGCCGAACAGCTTCAGGCCCAGCACGATGGTCAGCAGCACGCTGACGGCCAGGGTGAAGAGCGCCGAGCTCTTGCCGAATTCCTTGGACACCGCGGCGTGGCTGACGTCCATCCACAGGTGGCGCAGGCCGGCAATGAAGTGGTGCAGGTAGGCCCAGATCAGGGCCAGCGCGACCAGCTTGAGGAACCAGCCGGGGACAAAGCCCAGGCCTTCGTTGAAGGCGCCCTTGAAGCGGGCAAAGGAGATCTCCGAAGACACCGAGGTATCGAACATCCAGATGATGAAGGGCATCAGCAGGAACATCACCACGCCGCTGATGCGATGCAGGATCGACACGATGGCCGCCGGCGGCATCCGGTAGCTGGGCAGGTCGGAGAGGGCGTTGATGTTTCGGAACTCGCGACGCGGCGGTCGAGAGGATTTGGCAAGCTCTGTCATGTGGGCTTTCTTGGCTTCTGTCGAGGGGCGACTGGTATGTCACTTATTCGTGAACAACATAAAATTCTATTGCAATGCAACATGCTGTGACGTCCGCCCTCGCGACAGCGCAGTGCGCGAGTCGGGTGTTGCAGTGCCGGCCTGCCGCCGGCGGCAGGCGCCTTTGTACCCGTGTTGCACCCACAAGCCAACCCATCAGCCGAGCTCGTTGCGGTAGTGGTGCGTGTCGGTGCGGTACAGGCCGCGCCGCAGCTCCATGGGCGTGTCGTGGTACGTGTGGGCCACGCGTTCGACGCTCAGCAGGGGCGTGCCGATTGTGACGCCCAGCAGGCCCGCCTGCTCCGCATCGGGCAGCACCGCCCTGATTTTTTCTTCGGCCCGCACCATGCGCACGCCGAATTCGGTTTCGAACAGCGCATACATCGGGCCGTGCCATGCACGCAGGCGCTCGGAGGTGAGGCCCTTGAAGGCGTTTCCGGGCAGCCACAGGTCTTCCAGGATGGTCGCCGCGCCGCGGTAGGCGAGCACGCGGCGCACCTGCAGCACCGGGTCGCCGGTGCGCAGGGCCAGCGCGCGGGCGACGTCGGCGGCGGCGCGCTGGCGCCGGCAATCGACGATGCTGCGGTCGGCCGGTCCTTCGTCGTTGACGTCGCCGTTGTCGGGCACCAGCTTGAGAAAGCGGTATTGCACGTGGGCTTCGGCATGCGTGGCCACGAAAGTGCCCTTGCCCTGGCGGCGCACCACCAGGTTTTCTGCCGCCAGTTCGTCGATCGCCTTGCGCATGGTGCCCTGGCTCACGCGAAAGCGCGCGGCAAGGTCCATTTCGCTGGGGATCGGCTCGCCCGGCTTCCATTCGCCGGCCTGCAGGCCTTGCAATATCAATGTCTTGATCTGCTGGTAGAGCGGGCTGAAGGCGGGGGTTGCGGAGTCGGCGGACGGAGAGGGGCGCGTGTTCATCGTGGCGGTCGATGCCGGTGGGCCAGGCATCGCGGGCTACATCTTATATAAGACATAAGACGAGCGCCATCAAAACCTGAAATCGGCATAAAATGTGAAGCCGTTCCGGCCGCGGCAGCGGTGCCCCGGCCGCACAGGCCGGGCTGCACGCCGCGTCGCCCGTCCGGCCGCATCCATTCACTCACCATCTGGAGTCTTTCCCATGAGCAAGAAGCCTGTTCGCGTTGCCGTTACCGGCGCCGCCGGCCAAATCGGTTACGCCCTGTTGTTCCGCATCGCCTCGGGCGAAATGCTGGGCAAAGACCAGCCCGTGATCCTGCAACTGCTCGAGATCCCCGACGAGAAGGCCCAGAAGGCGCTCAAGGGCGTGATGATGGAACTCGACGATTGCGCCTTCCCGCTGCTGGCCGGCATGGAAGCCCACGGCGATCCGATGACGGCGTTCAAGGACGCCGACTACGCGCTGCTGGTCGGTTCGCGTCCGCGCGGCCCCGGCATGGAACGTGCCGAGCTGCTGGCCGTCAACGGCGCCATCTTCACGGCGCAAGGCAAGGCCCTCAACGCCGTCGCCAGCCGCAACGTGAAGGTGCTGGTGGTCGGCAACCCGGCCAACACCAACGCCTACATCGCCATGAAGAGCGCCCCTGACCTGCCGCGCAAGAACTTCACCGCCATGCTGCGCCTGGACCACAACCGCGCCGCCAGCCAGATCGCCGCCAAGACCGGCAAGCCGGTCGCCGCGATCGAGAAGCTCACGGTGTGGGGCAACCACTCGCCCACGATGTACGCCGACTACCGCTTCGCCACCATCGACGGCGAAAGCGTCGCCAAGATGATCAACGACCAGGAATGGAACGCCAACGTGTTCCTGCCCACCGTCGGCAAGCGCGGCGCCGCCATCATCGACGCGCGCGGCCTGTCCTCGGCTGCCTCGGCCGCCAACGCCGCCATCGACCACATGCGCGACTGGGCACTGGGCACCAACGGCAAGTGGGTCACCATGGGCATCCCGTCGGACGGCCAGTACGGCATTCCGAAGGACATCATGTTCGGCTTCCCCGTCACCTGCGAAAACGGCGAGTACAAGCTGGTCGAAGGCCTCGAGATCGACGCGTTCAGCCAGGAACGCATCAACAAGACGCTGGACGAGCTCAAGGGTGAGCAGGACGGCGTGAAGCACCTGGTCTGAATCTGAACCGCCCGCGCGCACGCGTGACGCTTCTGTGCAGCCCTTGCATCGGGCAGCCATGGCAGCATCGCGCGGCGCGCCTTCCTTTTTGCGAGGTCGCACTTGAGCCAGCTTGACTGGAACCCCGCGCTGTACCGTCGCTACGAAGACGAGCGCACCCGCCCCGCGCGCGACCTGCTGGCGCGCGTGGCCCTGCCCACCGCGGCCCATGTGGTCGATCTCGGCTGCGGCCCCGGCAACTCGACCGAGTTGCTGGCCGAACGCTTTCCCGCGGCCCAGGTGCTGGGCACCGACAACTCGGCGCCCATGATCGAGGCCGCGCGCGAGCGCCTGCCCGCGGCGCGCTTTCCCCGGCTGCGCTTCGAGGTGAGCGACATCGCCACCTGGCAGCCCACGGCGGCGCCGGACCTGATCTACGCGAACGCGGCACTCCAGTGGGTGCCCGATCACGAAAGCCTTTTTCCGCGCCTGCTCGATGCGCTGGCGCCCGGTGGCGTGCTGGCGATCCAGATGCCGGACAACCGCGACGAGCCCACGCACCGCCTGATGCGCGAAGTGGCGAGCGAAGCACCGTGGCGCGAGCCCATTGGCGACGTCTCGCACCTGCGCACCGAATTGCTCGGCCTGGAAGGCTATTACGACCTGCTGGCCCCGCTGGCCGGCAGCCTCGACGTCTGGCGCACCGCCTACCAACACCCGATGGCCTCGGCCCGCGCGATCGTCGACTGGGTCCGCGCGACGGGGCTGCGCCCCTTCGTCGACCGCCTGACGCCGGCGCTGCGCGAGAGCTATCTCGCCAGCTACGAAGAGCGTGTCGACGCGGCCTATCCGGCGCACACCGACGGGCAGCGCCTGCTGGCCTTTCCGCGCCTGTTCATCGTCGCCACGCGCAAACCGTGAGCAACGCATCCATTCATCCCCGTGAGGTGCTGCGTGGCGCGCAGGCCGGCGCCGTGAGCCTGCCGGTGTGCGACCACTACAGCGGCGTCGAGGCGCGCATGCGCAAGAGCCTGGCGCTGCAGGCCGAGATGGCGCAGGAGTTCGGCGCCTGCGTGTTCGACGTGACGCTCGACTGCGAAGACGGCGCCCCGGTCGGCGGCGAGGCCGAACACGCCGCGCTGGTGACCGAGCTGGCGCTGGCCGCGGCGCCCGCCATGCGGGTGGCGGTGCGCGTGCATCCGGTCGACCATCCGGCGTTCCACGACGACGTGCACGTGATTGCCGGCCAGGCCGGCCAGCGCCTGTGCCACATCATGGTGCCCAAGGTCGAAACGCTGGCCGATGTCGAGGCCGCCGCGCGCGCACTCGACGCGCAGGGCGCCACCGCCTTGCCGCTGCAGGTGCTGATCGAATCGCCGCTGGCGGTGCGCAACGCCTTCGACATTGCCGCCCATCCGCGCGTGCAGTCGCTCAGCTTCGGGCTGATGGATTTCGTGTCTGCGCACGGTGGCGCCATTCCGGCCGACGGCATGGCCGCCGGCGGCCAGTTCACGCACCCGCTGGTGGTGCGTGCCAAGCTGGAAATCTCCTCCGCCGCGCATGCGCACGGCAAGGTGCCTTCGCACTGCGTGGTGACCGAGTTTGCCGATGTCGATGCCATGCGCGCCGCGGCCAGCCGCGCCGCCCGCGAGTTCGGCTACACCCGCATGTGGAGCATCCACCCGGCGCAGATCCGTCCCATCCTGGAAGCCATGGCGCCGGGTGAACGCGAGATCGAGACCGCGACCCGCCTGCTGCTGGCCGCTGCCGCCGCCCAGTGGGCCCCGGTCAGCTTCGACGGCGTGCTGCACGACCGCGCCAGCTACCGCCATTTCTGGCATGTGCTCGAACGTGCCCACGCCACCGGCCGTGCCATGCCCGCCGAGGCACGCGCATGGTTTTCCTCGCCAGCCCATTCCTGACAACGCCTCTTCATCCCAAGGAACCCGCATGAAAAAGATTGCCCTGATCGCCGCCGTGGCGCTCGCCATGCCCCTCGCCAACGTGGCCTTCGCCGCCGGCGAAGCGGCAAAGCCCGCCTACAAGGCGCCGACGAAGGCCAAGCGCGTCACCCAGAAGGTCGTGCCCAAGAAGATCATCAAGAAGGTCGAAGAGAACCAGCCGATCGACGATGACCCGAACGTCGTGCTCACGCCCGAAGACCTGGAAATGGCCAAGTCGGTCTACACCGGCAACATCAAGTGCGAACTCGGCGCCAGCGTCGACGTCGAAGCCGACAGCGCCAAGCCCGGCTACTTCAACATCTCGACCGGCCAGCAGAAGTTCCGCATGCACCCGGTCAACAGCCGTACCGGCGCGGTGCGCCTCGAAGACCCGCGTCAAGGCGCGATGTGGCTGCAGCTGGGCAACAAGTCGATGCTGATGAGCCAGAAGCTGGGCGAGCGCCTGGCCGACGAATGCCAGGCCGTGGCGCAGCTGCAGGTGTCGGAAGAGATGAAGAAGGCCCCGCCCAAGAGCCTGTTCGAGCCCGATTCGCCGACCGCGCCGGTTGTCCCCGGCAAGTAAGCACCCAGGCGACCGCGGCCCGCCTTTTGCATGGCCGCCCGAAGTCCAGTCCCCCCGGAGAAAAAAATGTTGCAAGCCTACAAAGACCACGTCGCCGAGCGCGCAGCGCTCGGCATCCCGCCGCTGCCGCTGACGGCGCAGCAGACCAGCGAAGTCATCGAGATGCTCAAGACCGCGCAGAGCGGCGCGGAGGGCGACTTCCTGTTCGACCTGCTGTCGCAACGCGTGCCGGCCGGTGTGGACGACGCGGCCAAGGTCAAGGCCAGCTACCTCGCCGCCGTGGCGCACGGCAGCGAGAAGTGCGCGCTGATCTCGCGTGCCAAGGCCACCGAACTGCTGGGCACCATGCTGGGCGGCTACAACATCGGCCCGATGATCGACCTGCTGGGCGATGCCGAAGTGGGCACCGTGGCGGCCGAAGGCCTGAAGAAGACGCTGCTGATGTTCGACCAGTTCCACGACGTCAAGGAACTGGCCGACAAGGGCAATCCCAACGCCAAGGCCGTGCTGCAGAGCTGGGCCGACGCCGAGTGGTTCACCAGCCGGCCCGAAGTGCCGCAGAGCATCACCTTCAGCGTGTTCAAGGTGCCCGGCGAGACCAACACCGACGACCTCTCGCCCGCGCCCGACGCGACGACCCGCCCCGACATCCCGATGCACGCGCTGGCGATGCTGAAGAACAAGCGCGACGGCGCGCCCTTCACGCCCGAAGAAGACGGCAAGCGCGGCCCGGTCAAGTTCATTCAAGACCTGGTGGCCCGCGGCCTGCCCGTGGCCTATGTCGGCGACGTGGTCGGCACCGGTTCCTCGCGCAAGTCGGCCACCAACAGCGTGCTGTGGTGGACCGGTGAAGACATCCCCTACATCCCGAACAAGAAGTTCGGCGGCATCTGCCTGGGCACCAAGATCGCGCCGATCTTCTACAACACGATGGAAGACGCCGGCTCGCTGCCGATCGAGCTCGACGTCAACCAGATGAACATGGGCGACACCATCGAGCTGCGCCCCTACGAAGGCAAGGCCCTCAAGGACGGCCAGGTCATCGCCGAGTTCAAGGTCAAGAGCGACGTGCTGTTCGACGAAGTGCGCGCCGGTGGCCGCATTCCGCTGATCATCGGCCGTGGCCTCACGGCCAAGGCGCGCGAGGCGCTGGGCCTGCCGGCTTCCACCCTGTTCCGCCTGCCGCAGGCCCCGGTCGATTCCGGCAAGGGCTTCTCGCTGGCGCAGAAGATGGTCGGCCGCGCCTGCGGCCTGCCCGAAGGCCAGGGCATGCGCCCGGGCACCTACTGCGAACCGCGCATGACCAGCGTGGGCAGCCAGGACACCACCGGCCCCATGACCCGCGACGAGCTGAAGGACCTGGCCTGCCTGGGCTTCTCGGCCGACCTGGTGATGCAGTCGTTCTGCCACACCGCGGCCTACCCGAAGAAGGTGGACGTGAAGATGCACCACGAGCTGCCGGACTTCATCAGCACCCGCGGCGGCATTTCGCTGCGCCCGGGCGACGGCGTGATCCACAGCTGGCTGAACCGCCTGCTGACGCCCGACACCGTGGGCACCGGCGGCGACTCGCACACGCGTTTCCCGATCGGCATCAGCTTCCCGGCCGGCTCGGGCCTGGTGGCCTTTGCCGCCGCCACCGGCGTGATGCCGCTGGACATGCCCGAATCGGTGCTGGTGCGCTTCAAGGGCAAGATGCAGCCCGGCGTGACCTTGCGCGACCTGGTCAACGCGATTCCGCTGTACGCCATCAAGGCCGGCCTGCTGACGGTCGAGAAGAAGGGCAAGAAGAACATCTTCTCGGGCCGCATCCTGGAAATCGAAGGCCTGCCCGACCTGAAGGTGGAGCAAGCTTTCGAGCTGTCCGACGCCTCGGCCGAACGCTCGGCCGCCGGTTGCACGGTGCACCTGAACAAGGAGCCGATCGCCGAGTACATCAACAGCAACATCACGCTGATGAAGTGGATGATCGCCGAGGGCTATGCCGACGCGCGCACGCTGGCACGCCGCATCGCCGCGCAGGAAGCCTGGCTGAAGGACCCGCAGCTGCTCAAGGCCGATGCTGACGCCGAGTACGCCGCCGTGATCGAGATCGACCTGGCCGACGTGCACGAGCCGATCGTGGCCTGCCCGAACGACCCGGACGACGTGAAGACGCTGTCCGACGTGGCCGGCGCCAAGATCGACGAAGTGTTCATCGGCTCGTGCATGACCAACATCGGCCACTTCCGCGCAGCCTCCAAGCTGCTCGAAGGCAAGCGCGACATCCCGGTCAAGCTGTGGATCGCACCGCCGACCAAGATGGACGCGCAGCAACTGACCGAAGAAGGCCACTACGGCGTGTTCGGCAATGCCGGCGCGCGCACCGAAATGCCGGGCTGCTCGCTGTGCATGGGCAACCAGGCGCAGGTGCGCGAAGGCGCGACGGTCATGTCGACCAGCACCCGCAACTTCCCCAACCGCCTGGGCAAGAACACCAACGTGTACCTGGGCTCGGCCGAGCTGGCCTCGATCTGCTCGAAGCTGGGCAAGATCCCGAGCAAGGCCGAGTACATGGCCGACATGGGCGTGCTCAGCGCCAATGGCGAGCAGATCTACAAGTACCTCAACTTCGACAAGATCGAGGACTACATCGAGGTGGCTGCCAAGGTCGCTGCCTGACCACGGTCGGCTCCGACAGGAAGACCCGCTTCGGCGGGTCTTTTTTTGCCTGCAGCGCTGGCCTCGGCCGCACTCGGTAGTGCAACCGATGCCGTGCAGCGCGCCCTCGTGTTCAATGGTCGCAACGCAGCACGGAGGGGTCGTTCACATGAAGCTCGGCAAGATCATCCTGGGTGGGCTGGGCGCGATGGCGGTGGCCGTGGTGGCCTTCTGGTTCACCCTGGACAAGGAAACGCGCGGCCTGCTGGCCACCCTCTGCCCACCGATCGCGACCTGCTGTTCTGGAGCCAGGCGCAACGCGATGCGGCCTTTCGCGCACTCGACCGCTTGCCGCCGCTGGCCAAGGCGCGCGCGGTGCCGGCGGGCACGACGCCCTCGGCCCTGCCTGCCGGTGCGCCGCTGGCGCTGCCGCTGGACATCGACGCCTATCTCGCAGGGCAACGCGCCGCCGCCCTGGTGATCCTGCAAGGCGGCAAGCTGCGGCTGGAGCGCTACGGCCTGGGCTTTGACGCGCAGGGCCGCTGGACCAGCTTCTCCGTCGCGAAGTCCATCACCTCCACCTTGCTGGGGGCCGCCGTGCGCGACGGCCACATCCGCAGCCTGGACGACAAGGTCAGCGACTACATCGCGGAGATGAAGGGCTCGGCCTATGACCAGGTCAACATTCGCCAACTGCTGACGATGACCTCCGGCGTGCAGTGGAACGAGGACTATGGCGATCCGCAGTCGGACGTGGCCCGCTTCAACAACCACCAACCCGAGCCGGGCGTGGATGCGCTGGTGAGCTACCTGCGCAAGCTGCCGCGCGCCGCGCCCGCCGGTACGCGCTGGAACTACAGCACCGGCGAGACCAACCTGGTGGGCGTGCTGGTCACACGGGCCACCGGCAAGCCCTTGGCCGACTACCTGTCCGAGAAGATCTGGCGGCCCGCCGGCATGGCGCAGCCGGCGACATGGTTGTTGAGCCGCAGTGGCCAGGAAATCAGCGGCTGCTGCGTCCAGGCGACGACACGGGACTTTGCCCGCTTCGGGCAGTTCATCCTCGATGGTGCGCGCGTGGGTGGCCAGCGCATCGTGCCCGACGACTGGCTGGCCGAGGCCACCACGCGCCGCGCCGACATCGGCCAGCCGGGGCGGGGCTACGGCTACCAGTGGTGGACCTACGACGACGGCAGCTTTGCCGCGCGCGGCATCTTCGGCCAGGGCATCTTCATCGACCCGCGTCGCCAGCTGGTGATCGCTTCCAATGCCAACTGGGCTGGCGGCGCCGTCGACCCTGTTGCCGTGCGCACCCGCGAGGACTTCTACCGGGCGGTGCAGAAGGCCGTCGACGACGAGGTGGCGGCCAGGGACGGTCCTGCGCGTTAGCGCGCCGGGCGCTCGAACAGGCCGGCCAGCAGCGCCGCGTAGTGCGCCACCAGCTGCGGCTCATCGGGCAGGTAGCGCCCGATCAACTGGCGCTGGCGCTCGCGGTAGGCCACGTGCTGCGCGTCGAAGCCGTCGATGATTTCCAGCACCCGCTGCGCGCCCTGGCTCACTTCATTGGCTTCGTAGAAGTAGCCCAGGTCGGCGCACAGGCTGGCGTTGTGCACCAGCGGGTAGCCTTGCCAGCACACGTCCAGGTAGAAGTAGTTGAGCGGGTTCTCCAGCTGGTGCGAGACCATGATGTCGGTGCGCTCGGCCAGGAAGGTGGGCGTGTCGTAGCGCCCGAGGAACACCGCCTTGTGCTGGCGCACGATGTCCATCTGGTTCATCAGCGTGATGAACTCCAGGCTTTCCTTGGCGATGCGCTCGGCGTTGGTGACTTGCAGCAGTTCAATCGCCTGCGGCCGTGCGCGGTAAGCCAGCTCGGCGATCAGCACCGGGTAGAAGCAGAACTTGGTGATGTTGATGTTGGGCTCCATCACCGAGATGCGCCGCGCCGCATTGCCGCGCGGTTGGTAGGTGCCGTGCGCAGGCATTGACGCGGTGCGCTGTTCGAGGAACACCGGGCTCCAGACAAAGGGCACCGGCCGCGCCTGCTGGCGGCGCAGCACTTCGAAATACGGCCGGCTGATGTGGTCGACCTGCGGGACCATCCAGATGTCGTCGTAGCGGCGGTTGACGAACAGGTTGGCGCCCCACAGCGGGCGGTTGAACAGCACCGACTCCATCGAGCTGATGTATTCGAAGCCGCAGCAATACGACACCAGCCGGGCGTTGCGTTGCTTGAGGTGCTCGGTCTGGGCGGCGTCGATCTGGCCGCCCAGCTCGATCAGCACGTCGACCCGGTCCTTGGCGCCGTGCCAGTCGGTGGTGGGAAAGCGCTGCAGGTCCCACGGCAGCGCGGCGGAGACGGGCACCGCCGTGGTGTTGACCAGCAGCACCTCTTCCACCTGCGGGCAGTTGCGCAGCGCCATCGAGAGGTAGACGGCGTTCTGCTTGATGCCGTTGTTCCACAGCGTTTCGGCCGCGTGGTGCAGGCCGATCGTGATGCCGATGCGCATGGTTCGAAGCCCTGGTTGCCGCTGTAGTTTCTTGTTTCAAACGGTTTCAATAACGTCAAACAAGTGTTTCTTATTACAGCGATATCTGCAATTCTCTCACCGCAAAACAGGGGGCGGTCGCGGCACGTGGGGGAGATGAGCCCATGAACAAGTTGCATCGTTCGGTTTTTTGCGCTCGCACGGGGACCTGTGTGGCGGTGTCTGAAATTGCCAGGGCACCGCACGGGCAGCGCAGCGCGCAGGTTTCTGCGGTGGCGCTGGCGGTGCTGGTGCTGTGTGCCGTCGCGAACACGCGCCAGGCGCAGGCAGCAAGCCTGTACATCCAAGGCGCCGACAACCGCAGTGACAGCGGGTTCACCAACTACGCCCGCTCCAGCAACCTGTCGATGTCCATCTCGGGCGACAACGACGACAACTGCGGTTCGGTCTCTGTGCAGGGCCGCACCGACGTGCCCGGTGCGGTGGGCGCTGGTACGCCTGCAGCGCTGACCGTGGCGCAGCTCTACAGCAGCATCATCGGCAACACCACGGGCCCCGGCATCAACGCCCAGGGCATGACGATCTGGGACACCTACACCACCTCGCAGCAGTTCACCGGCGTGGGCACCGTCACCACCCCCGGCCAGGGCTACGCCACGGGCTATCTCACGGCCGAACCGCGCGCCTGGGGCGTGGGCTCCTTCCTGGTCGGCTGCGGCACCACGGCCACCGGCAACTACAGCCAGGCGGTCGGCATGGCGGCCACCGCGACGGCACCGGCGGCCATGGCCTACGGCGTGGGCGCGCTGGCCTCCGGCAAGGCGGCGGTCGCCATTGGCGTGGGCTCCGAGGCCTCGGCCGAATCCGCCGTGGCGCTGGGTTCCCTGGCGTTGTCGCAGGCCCCAAACGGCGTGGCCATCGGCAATCTGGCAACGGTGGACAGCGATGCAGCGGATGGGGTGGCGATTGGCACTAACGCCGGCACGCATGGCAGCCGCTCGTTTGCGCTGGGCTACCAGGCATATGCGCAAGGCAACAGCGCCATTGCCATCGGCGACAGGGCACGGGCCAACAACACGAATGCGATCGCGGTGGGGACGCAGTCCCAAACGGTGGGAGAAGCGACCATCGCGATCGGCTATTTCACCACCGCCGCCGGTGCCGGTGCCATTGCGCTGGGCAACAACGCCATGGCCAGCGACTTCATCACGCCCACCGTGGCAATCGGTGAAAACGCCTTTGTCAGTCTCGCCAACTCGGTCGCGCTGGGCGCGAACAGCCAGGCCACCGCGTTGGTGCCGACCACCACCTGGACCACCGCCGACGCCGTGGTGCAGGGCAGGACGTTCACGGTCACGCAGCTACCGGACAACGGCATCGTCGCCATCGGCAACCGCAAGTTGCAGGGCCTGGCCGATGGCGAGGTCTCCGCCACCTCCACCGATGCCGTGAGCGGCAGCCAGCTCTACCAGGTGGCGCAGGCCATCGGCCCGGGCGGTACGCCCTACCTCGTCATCAACAGTTCGGGCACGGTGCCTACGGCCTTGGGCACCGACGCCATTGCAGCGGGTGCGTCGGCGCAGGCCGCCGGCGCGGCTGCCGTTGCGCTGGGCAGCGGCGCCTCCGCGGCGTACGCGGGCGCGGTGGCCATCGGGCAGGGCAGCGTGGCCGACGTGGCGCCCAGCGGCGCAGCCTATCTGACGGAGCAGGCGGCGCCGGCTTCGGCCGTGTCGGTGGGCAGCACCAGCGCGCAGCGGCGCATCCAGAACGTGGCCGATGGCGCGGCCGCCAGCGATGCCGCCACGGTGGGCCAGTTGAGCACCGGCCTGTCCACCACCGAGGCGAGCATCGTGAGCCTGTCGGGCTCCACCTCCACCGGCCTGGCCACGCTGTCCACCGGGCTGGCCACCACCGACAGCAACCTGACCGACTTGTCGGGCAGCGTGAGCACCAACACCAGCAGCATTGCCTCGCTGTCGAGCGGCCTGGACACCTTGTCGAGCTCGACTTCGACGGGCCTGGCCTCGCTGTCCACCGGCCTGGCCACCTTGTCGACCGGCGTGGACTCGTTGTCGACCGGCGTCGGCTCGCTGTCGACCGGTTTGGACACCTTGTCGAGCTCGACCTCCACCGGCCTGGCTTCCTTGTCGACGGGCATGAGCTCCCTGTCGACCGGCTTCGACAGCGTGTCCACCAACGTCTCCAGCCTGTCGAGCACCGTGGCCTCGGTGTCGACCACCACCAGTTCACTCTCGACCACGGTCGACACCCTGTCCACCACCGTGGGCGGCATGTCCACCAGCGTCAGCACCGCGGTGAGCATGACCACCAGCCTGTCGAGCGGCGTCAGCTCGCTGTCGACCACCGTCGGCGTGTTGTCGACCAGCGTGAACAACGTCGGCGCCGGCGTGGCCGCGGCACTGGGCGGCGGCGCGGCCTTCGACGCCGCCACGGGCCAGGTCACGGCACCGACCTATTCCACCTACAACGTCGACGCCAGCGTGGCCACCACCAACAACGTCGGCGCCGCCATCGACGCCATCAACACGCAGGGCACCAAGTATTCACACGTCAACTCGGCACTGGCAGGCTCTCAGGCAACCGGCAGCAACGCGGTGGCGATCGGCCCGCAGGCGGTGGCCAGCGGCGCGAGCGCGGTGGCGCTGGGGCAGGGCGCACAGGCCACCGGCACCAACGCCATCGCGATCGGTACCGGGGCGCTGGCGACCGGCTCGGTGGCGCTCGGCCTGGCCAGCCGCGCGGGCGGCGGCGGCATTGCGCTGGGCGACAACGCCGATGCCGGCGGCACGCCGGCCAGCGCCGCGCCGACGGTGGCGCAAGGCACGGCGGTGGGCTTCGGCGCGGTGGTGCAGACCGGTGGCGGCGTGGCGCTGGGCACGGGCTCGGTGGCCCGCACCGGCGCCGGCGTGGCAGGCTTCACCCCGGCCGGCGCGACCCAGCAGCAAGAAGCCGCCATTGCCGCCACCACCAGCACGCAGGGCGTGGTGGCGGTGGGCGACCCGGCCAACGGCCAGTACCGGCAGGTGACGGGCGTGGCGGCCGGCGGGGCCGACAGCGACGCAGTCAACGTCGCGCAACTCAAGGCCACCAACAACGACGTGGCGCAGGTCGTCAACCAGATCGACGTGCTCAACCAGCAGTTCGTCGGCCTGGAGCGCAACATTGCCGAGGTGTCGCGCGTCGCCTATTCGGGCATTGCGATGGCCTTTGCCATGTCGGGCGCCTACCTGCCGACGCTGGCGCCGGGCGAGAAGGCCATGGGCCTGGGCGTGGGCGGCTACCAGGGCTACGGCGCGATGGCGCTGATCTTCAAGCAGGTGTCGGCCGACGGCAGCATGGGCTGGGGCGCCGGCGTGTCGACCACCGGCAACCAGTGGGGACTCAATGCGGGCATCGGCTGGAAGTGGCGATGAAGGGCGCTGAACGGACGCTGGAGCCGCGCTGATCTGGCGCACGGCTGTACGCCAATCCCGTTTTCGTTAACACTCGCCGCGTGCGTATCGGAATTTCAGTCATCACCCATGCGGGCCAGAACATCTGGGAAAACGGCATGGGCCAGAACGTGTTGTTCCTGGCGCGCGCGCTGCAGCAGGTGCCCTTCGTCGAGTCGGTGTGCCTGATTGATGTCGGCGACCAGGGCGCCATGCCGCCGCAGGTCGACCTGCGGGCCCTGGGGCTGCGGCTGCTGCGCCCACGCGAAGCCACCGACGCGATCGATGTGGTGATCGAACTGGCGGGCGCGCTGCCCGCCGAATGGCTGGCCTACTTCAGGGCCTGCGGCGGCAAGGCGGTGTACCTGTGCGTGGGCCAGCCGCACGTCGGGCTGGCCGAGCCGCTCTTGTTCACCGACAAGGCCACTTTCGTGCGCGCGGAGCGTTGCGACCGCGTCTGGCTGCTGCCCAAGGACGAAGGTTTTGCGCCCATGCTGCGCACGCTGCACCGGGTGCCGGTGCAGGTGGCGCCCTACCTGTGGTCGCCCCTGTTCCTCGATGCGCGCGCGCAGGAAGTGGCGCGCGCCGGCTACCGCTTCGGCTACCAGGGCGGCGGCGCCGCATGGCGCGTGGCGATCTTCGAGCCCAACATCTCGGTGGTGAAGAACTGCCTGGTGCCGATGCTGGCCTGCGACGTGGCCTACCGCGCGCAGCCCGGGCGCATCGCTTCCATGCAGGTGCTCAACGCGCTGCACATGAAAGACCACCCGACCATGCTGTACATGGCCAATTCGCTGGACCTGGTGCGCCAGCACAAGGCGGTGTTCCACGGCCGGCACGACTTCGCCGGCTTCATGGTCCAGCATGCCGATGCCGTGCTGGCGCACCAGTGGTGCAACACGCAGAACTACAGTTATCTCGACGCACTGCATGGCGGCTATCCGCTGGTGCACAATAGCCCGTGGTTGCGCGAGGTCGGCTACTACTACCCGGACTTCGATATCGCCGCCGCCGCCGAACAGTTGCTGCATGCAGTGCAGGTGCACGACGCGCAGCTGGACGACTATCGCGCGCGCGCGCGCCGCTTCATCGCCACGCTCGATCCGCAGGCCACGGCCAACGTCGATGCCTGTGCGCGGCTGCTGCTCGATGTGGCCGGGAGCGCCGCATGAGCACCGCCGCATCGCGCGCGTCCGGGCGGCGCCTCAAGGTCGGCGTCTCGATCTACGTGCGCAAGGGCGAGCAGAGCCTGTGGGAGAACGGCATCTTCCAGAACTGCCTGTTCCTGGTGCTGCTGCTGCGTCAGTCGCCGCGCTTCGAGGAGGTGGTGCTGGTGGCCGGCGGCAGCGACGGCGGGCCGCAGGATGCGGACCGCTTCCTGGCCGATTCACCGGTGCCCATCATCGACATGGCCAGCGCCTTGCCGCGGCTGGACGTGATGATCGAGATGAGCGCGCAGCTCGGCCGCGAATGGGTCGTGCAGTTCCGCGAGCGCGGCGGCCGCGTGATCTCGATGCGGGTGGGCAACGACTACGTGATCGATGCCGAGCGGATGATCTTCGACAAGCCGCACGGCCTGCTGATCACCGGTGCGCCTTACGACGAGATCTGGACGCTGGCCGAGTACGCACAGGTCTGCGTGCCGTACTTCGCGGCGGCCTTTCGCGCGCCGGTGCGGCAGATGCCGCATCTGTGGAGCCCGCTGGTGCTGGAGAAGGCGCGCGAGCGTGCCGGCCAGCCGGGCGCATTCGCCTACCAGCCGGGGCGCCAGCGCTGGCGCGTGGGCATCTTCGAGCCCAACCTGTGCATGGTGAAGACCAGCTTCACGCCCATGCTGGCCTGCGAGGTGGCGCACCGCGCGCAGCCGCGCATGCTCGAGCACCTGTGGGTCTACAACACGCTGCACCTGAAGGACAAGCCGGCCTTCGTCGGCTTTGCGCAGAGCCTGGACGTGGTGCGCCACGGCCTGGCCTCGTTCGAGGGGCGCTTTCCGCTGTTCCAGGTGCTGCCGGCGCAGGTCGACGCGGTGCTGGCGCACCACTGGGAGAACGCCCAGAACTACCTCTATTACGAGGCGCTGTACGGCGGCTTTCCGCTGGTGCACAACTCGCACCTGCTGGGCGACTGCGGCTACCGCTACCACGGCTTCGATTGCGAGGAAGGCGGCGCTGCGCTGCTGCAGGCTTTCTCCCGGCACGACGGCGAACTGGGCGACTACCGCACGCGCGCGCGCCGCTTTCTTTCGCGGCTCGATCCCGCGCACGAAGACAATGTGCGCCTCTATACCGACGCAGTCGAACAGGTGGTGGCTCGGCCATGAACAAACGCATTCCGCACCGCATGGCCGCCATCGCGGCGCTGTGGGCATGTCTCGCCTTTGCGGCCAGCGCGCAGGCGCAGCAGCCGCCCGGCGCAGCGGTCGACAAGCTCGCCGCCGCGGCGGCCTCGGTCGGCATCAAGCGCTGCCTGCCGGCCATCACGCGCCTGTCGACGCTCAACCTGCAGGGCAGCCGCAGCCACGACCTGCTGCTTGACTGGGACCGCAAGCGCCCGGACGACGGCGCGGTGTTCGGCTTCCTCGGCATCGAGTACCCGAACGGCGGCGTCGCCACCTCCATCACCGCCTTGCCCGACAGCGGCGACGCCTGCACCGTCGCCGCCGAACGCATCTCGGTCGCGCCCTTCACCTGCGCCAGCGTGGCGCAGCAGGAGCTGGGCGGCTACCAGGCCAACCGGCTGCTGCCGGTCTACACGGTGTATGTCGACCCCAAGGACCCGGCGTCATCGGTCTCGCTGATCGATTCGCCGCCGGGCTGCCTGGTGATCCGGCGCTACGTGCAATACGACTGGAAGGACCCCAACGCTGCCGGCGCGGGCTCAGGCCGCCGCCGCTGAGCCGTGCAGCGCGGCCAGAGCAGCCGCCGTGGCCGCGTCCGCCGGGAAGAAGGATTCCACCGCCAGCTCCTGCAGCGTCACGTCCACCGGCGTGCCGAAGATGGTGGTGGTGCTGATGAAGGACAGCACGCCCGCGGCAGTGCGCAGCTGCAGCGGCACCACCACGCCGGCGAGGCTGCGGTCGGCGGGCGGCGCATCGCTGTCTTCGCGCACCGGATAGGCCGCCAGCTCGGCGCGCAGCGCAGCCAGGGTTTCATCGCCGGTGGCCGCCACCTGTTGCTCCAGGCGTTCCAGCAGATGCGCGCGCCATTGGCCGAGGTTGACGATGCGCGACGCCAGCCCTTGCGGGTGCAGGCTCAGGCGCAGCACGTTCACCGGCGGCGCCAGCAACTCGGCGGATGCGCCTTCCAGCAGGCGCGGCAGGACCGCATTGGCGGCGACCAGGTTCCAGTGCCGGTCCACCGCCAGCGCCGGAAAGGGCTCGTGGCCCTTGAGCACCAGGTCGACCGCGCGCCGCGCCGCCTCCAGCGCCGGGTCGTCCAGCGCGCGCTGGCGGTACATCGGCGCGTAGCCGGCCGCCACCAGCAGCGCATTGCGCTCGCGCAGCGGCACCGACAGGCGCTCGGCCAGGCGCAGCACCATCTCGCGGCTGGGCATGGCGCGGCCGGTTTCCACGTAGCTCAGATGGCGGGTCGAAATGTCCGCCTCCTGGGCCAGGCCGAGCTGGCTCAAACGGCGGTGCTGGCGCCAGTGGCGCAGGTGCGCGCCAAAAGGCTGGTTGGGGTTGGGCGGCGCGCCGTGCCGGGGCGGCCACGCGGTGCCCTGCGCAATCGTGGAACTGGACATGGGCGGATGCTAATGGCGCGCACGGAGGCAGGCCATGACCTCGCAAGTCATGGTGGCGCCTTCGGGTGAACACCGCCGGTCGCCGATCCCTGCTATCTTTCAGCGAAATCCCCCACGTTTCTCGCCAGGAGTACCCATGACTCAAGCCGCAGGGCATGCCTTTGCCGACACGCTCAAGACCTTCAAGACGGCGTCCGGCCGTGCCGGCAAGTACTACTCGCTGCGCGAACTCGCCAAGCACTACCCGAGCGTGAACCGGCTGCCGGTGTCGATTCGCATCGTGCTCGAATCGGTGCTGCGCAATTGCGACGGCAAGAAGGTCACGGCCGACAACGTGAAGCAGCTGGCCCACTGGGCGCCCAAGGCCGCGCGCACCGAGGAGATTCCCTTCGTCGTCACGCGCGTGGTGCTGCAGGACTTCACCGGCGTGCCGCTGCTGGCCGACCTGGCCGCCATGCGCAGCGTGGCCGACAAGCTGGGCAAGTCGCCCAAGACCATCGAGCCACTGGTGCCGGTCGACCTGGTGGTCGACCACTCGGTGATGGTCGACCATTACGGCACGCCCAAGGCGCTCGACCTGAACATGAAGATCGAGTTCCAGCGCAACAACGAGCGCTACCAGTTCATGAAGTGGGGCATGCAGGCCTTCGACACCTTCGGCGTGGTGCCGCCGGGCTTCGGCATCGTGCACCAGGTGAACCTGGAGTACTTCGCGCGCGGCGTCTACAAGGCGGCGGCCGACACCGCCGAGGTGCCGGTCTGGTACCCCGACTCGCTGGTCGGCACCGACAGCCACACCACCATGATCAACGGCGTCGGCGTGGTCGGCTGGGGCGTCGGCGGCATCGAGGCCGAGGCCGCCATGCTGGGCCAGCCGGTCTACATGCTGACGCCCGACGTGGTGGGGTTCGAGCTCAGCGGCAAGCTGCGCGAGGGCGTGACGGCGACCGACCTGGTGCTGTACGTCACCAACATCCTGCGTGCCGCCAAGGTGGTGGGCAAGTTCGTCGAGTTCTTCGGCCCCGGCGCGGCCTCCATCGCGGTGCCGGACCGCGCCACCATCGGCAACATGGCGCCGGAATACGGCGCCACCATGGGCTTCTTCCCGGTCGACGAAAAGACCATCGACTACTTCCGCGGCACCGGCCGCACCGATGAAGAGGTCGAGCGCTTCGAGGCCTACTACAAGGCGCAGGGCCTGTTCGGCATGCCGGCGCCCGGCGCGATCGACTACACGCAAATCGTCAAGCTTGACCTGGGCAGCGTCACGCCCAGCCTGGCCGGCCCCAAGCGCCCGCAAGACCGCATCGACCTGGGCCGGCTGGCCGGCACCTTTGCCGAGCTCTACAGCAAGCCGGTCGGCGAGAACGGCTTCAACCTGCCGCCCGACAGCCTGCACCAGCGCTACGCGCTGGGCGGTGGCGGCGAGCGTGCCGAGCACGACGTGAACGAGCCGCGCCCGGGCGCACCGCGCAACGTGGAAGAACTGGCCGCCAACCGGCCCACCAAGGAAGCGGCCAAGGCGCCCGTGAAGCACGCGCCCACGCCGCAGCCGGTGACCATCGGCAATGGCGACGTGCTGATTGCCGCCATCACCTCGTGCACCAACACCTCCAACCCCAGCGTGCTGCTGGCGGCCGGCCTGCTGGCCAAGAAGGCGGTGGAGGCGGGGCTGAAAGTGAAGCCGCACGTCAAGACCTCGCTTGCGCCAGGCTCGCGCATCGTCACCGAATACCTCACCAAGACGGGCCTGTTGCCCTACCTGGAGAAGTTGGGCTTCTACCTGGCCGGCTACGGCTGCACCACCTGCATCGGCAACGCCGGCGACCTGGCGCCCGAGATCAACGAAACCATCACCAGCAACAACCTGGTGGCCGCCGCCGTGCTCTCGGGCAACCGCAATTTCGAGGCGCGCATCCACCCCAACCTGAAGGCCAATTTCCTGGCCTCGCCGCCGTTGGTGGTGGCCTACGCCATCGCCGGCAACGTGATGGTCGACCTGATGACGCAGCCGGTGGGGAAGGGCAAGGGCGGCAAGGACGTGTACCTGGGCGACATCTGGCCGAGCCAGGCGGAGATCGACGCCAACCTGCGCTTCGCCATGAATGCCAAGGCCTTCCGCGCCAACTACGAGCAGATCGCGGCCAACCCCGGCAAGCTGTGGACCAGCATCAAGGGCGTGACCGGCCAGGTCTACAACTGGCCGAAGTCGACCTACATCGCCGAGCCGCCCTTCTTCGAGGGCTTCAAGCTGGTGCCGCACGCGGCCGATGCGGGCATCCAGGGCGCGCGCGTGATGGCGCTGTTCGGCGACTCGATCACCACTGACCACATCTCGCCGGCCGGCTCGATCAAGGAAAGCAGCCCGGCCGGCATCTGGCTCAAGGCCAACGGCGTGCGCAAGGACGACTTCAACAGCTATGGTTCCCGCCGCGGCAACCACGACGTGATGATGCGCGGCACCTTCGCCAACGTGCGCATCAAGAACCTGATGATCCCGGCCGGCGCCGACGGCTCGCGCGAAGAGGGCGGCGTGACGCTCTACCAGCCCGACGGGCAGAAGATGTTCATCTACGACGCGGCCATGAAGTACATGGCGGCCGGCGTGCCCACCGTGGTCTTCGCGGGCGAGGAATACGGCACCGGCTCTTCGCGCGACTGGGCCGCCAAGGGCACGCAGCTCTTGGGCATCAAGGCCGTGGTGGCGCGCAGCTTCGAGCGCATCCACCGGGCCAACCTGGTCGGCATGGGTGTGCTGCCGCTGCAGTTCCGCGGCGACGACTCGTGGCAGAAGCTCGGCCTCGTCGGCGACGAGCAGATCGACGTGGTGATCGGCGGCGAGCTCAAGCCGCAGATGGAGGTGACGCTGGTGATCCACCACGCCAACGGCAACCACCACGAAGTGAGCGTGCTGCTGCGCATCGACACGCCGATCGAGGTCGATTACTACAAGCACGGCGGCATCCTGCCTTTCGTGCTGCGGCAGTTGCTGGCAGCCTGAGAAAGCCACCCGCCCGAGGGCCGCGCAGGGCTACTTGGCCCCTGCGCTGCCAGAATGCCATGTTTTCGAGAATAATTCTCATTTTGTAGAGAACAGGGATCCCCCGGGTGACGACTTCGAACGGCGCGGCCGCAGCCGCCTTGAGCCTTGACCAATTTCCGCTGCATCAGTGGGCCACGGTGCTCGACGTGGCAGACCCCAGCGGGGTGCAGGATCACGAACTGGTGCTGCGTCTGGCCGAAATCGGGTTCGTGCCGGGCGAGCCGGTGCGCATCGTCGCGGCCGGCGTGCCGGGGCGCGAGCCGCTGGCGGTGCGACTGGGCCACACCACCTTCGCACTGCGTCGCCACGAGGCGGCCATGATCCGCGTCATCCCGGGAGCTGCACACCATGGCTGAAGCATTGCTGCCCGGGCGCGTCGCGCTGCTGGGCAACCCCAACTGCGGCAAGACCGCGCTGTTCAACCTGCTGACCGGCAGCCGCCAGAAGGTGGCCAACTACGCCGGCGTCACCGTCGAGCGCAAGGAAGGCACGCTGCAGACGCCTTCGGGCCGGCGCGTGTTCGTGCTCGACCTGCCGGGCGCCTACAGCCTCAATGCGCTGAGCGCCGACGAGGCCGTGACGCGCGACATCGTGACCGGCCGCAGCAAGGAAGCGCTGCCCGACCTGCTGGTGTGCGTGACCGACGCCACCAACCTGCAGCTCAACCTGCGGCTGGTGCTCGAAGCCAAGAAGCTCGGCCTGCCGATGGTGGTGGCGCTGAACATGACCGACATGGCCAAGCGCCAGGGCATCAGCGTTGACATGGCGGTGCTCTCGCGTGAACTGGGCGTGCCGGTGGTGGCCACGGTGGGCGTGAGCAGCGACGGTGCCAAGGGCCTGCTGGCCGCCATCGACGTGCCGGTGGCACCGGTGCAGCGGGTCGAGTGGCAGGCGCCGGCAATGAACGACGTGCTGGCGACGCAGCGCGAGGTGCGGCGCATCCTGGGGCTGGCCGTCACCATGCCGACCGGCAGCCTGGACACCAGCGACCGCATCGACCGCGTGGTGCTGCACCCGGTGTGGGGCATGCTGGTGCTGGCGGCGGCGCTGTTCCTGATGTTCCAGGCGGTGTTCAGCTGGGCCGAAGTGCCGATGGACATGATCAAGGACGGCACCGAGCAACTGGGCAACCTGTTGCGCCACGTGCTGCCCGAGGGCATGCTGCAGAGCCTGCTGGTCGACGGCGTGATCGCCGGGGCCGGCGGCGTGATCGTCTTCCTGCCGCAGATCCTGATCCTGTTCCTGTTCATCCTGGCGCTGGAAGATTCGGGCTACCTGCCGCGCGCGGCTTTCCTGCTCGACCGCGTGATGGGCACCGTCGGCCTGTCGGGCCGCTCCTTCATTCCGCTGCTCTCCAGCTTTGCCTGCGCCATTCCGGGCGTGATGGCCACGCGCACCATCAGCAGCTGGCGCGACCGGCTGGTCACGATCATGATCGCGCCGCTGATGACCTGCTCGGCGCGGCTGCCGGTCTATGCGCTGCTGATCGCGGCCTTCATCCCGGCGCGCACCATCGGCGGCGTGTTCAACCTGCAGGGGCTGGTGCTGTTCGCGCTGTACCTGTTCGGCATCGTCTCGGCGATGGCGGTGGCCTGGGTCATGAAGCGCTTTCGCAGCAGCACCGCGCAATCGCCGCTGATGATGGAATTGCCGGCCTACCGCTGGCCAAGCCTGCGCAACCTGGCGCTCGGCCTGTACGAGCGGGCCTGGATCTTCATCCAGCGCGTCGGCACCATCATCCTCACGCTGACCATCCTGCTGTGGTTCCTGTCCACCTTCCCGTCGCCGCCCGAAGGCGCCACCGGCCCGGCCATCCAGTACAGCCTGGCCGGCATGATCGGGCGCGGGCTGGAGCACATCTTCGCGCCGATCGGCTTCAACTGGCAGATCTCGATTGCGCTGGTGCCCGGCATGGCGGCGCGCGAGGTGGCGGTGGGCGCGCTCGGCACGGTGTATGCCCTCTCGGCCACCGGCGACGACGTGGCCGGCCAGCTCGAGCCCTTGATCGCCAGCAGCTGGTCGGTCGCCACGGCGCTCTCGCTGCTGGTCTGGTACGTGTTCGCCCCGCAGTGCATTTCCACGCTGGCGGCTGTCAAGCGCGAAACCAATTCCTGGCGCTATGTGTGGATCATGGCCGGCTACCTGTTCGCGCTGGCCTATATTGCATGCTGGATCACCTACCGGGTGGCCGTGGCCCTGGGGGCCGGTTGAGGAAGTCATGACGCAGAACATCATCGTTGCCCTGATCGTTGGCCTGGCCGCGCTGTATGCGGTCTGGCGCTGGATGCCCGCGTCGTGGCGACGCTCGGCCGCCGGCCACGTGGCCAGCGGCACGCAGCGCGCCGGCCTGGTCAACGAGGAACGCGCCCAGCAACTGGCCGCCACGCTGGCCAAGACCTCCGGCTGCGGCTCCTGCGACAGTTGCGGCTCTTGCGGCAGCGGCGCCCTCGGCGCCAAGGGCGGCGCGCAGCCCATCGAATCGATCGTCCAGCCCCCCGCACCCCACGCCCGTTAGGGCCTGTCAACGCCATGCAAGGGGTCGCGAAGCTCGCCACAGCTCGCCCATCAAGGCGCGCGACGCGGTGCGTGCATGTGCACGTGCAAGGAGCGCAACGCCGAGGGGCGGGCTGTGGCGAGCTTCCCTTCGGGTTGCCTCGCAAAGGGGCCGTCTGCGGCGTTGCCCGCGCTTGCAATGCTTCAGCATTGCTGCGCCCGGGCGCCTTGCAGCCAGCCCCTTTGCGAGGCAACGCGATCCCCTTGCATGGCGTTGACAGGCCCTGAGCGCATGTCTGCGCATCTGTTGATCGCCGGCGGCGGCATCGGCGGCCTGGCTGCCGGGCTGGCGCTGGCCCAACGCGGCCAGCGGCTCGACCTGCTCGAACAGGCCGAGGCCTTCACCGAAATCGGCGCCGGCATCCAGCTCGGCCCCAACGTCACGCGCCGCCTGCGCACGCTGGGCGTGCTCGACGCGCTCTCGCGCGTGGCGGCACGGCCCGAAGCGTTGGTGATCGCCAGCGCCGACAGCGGCGCCGAACTGGCCCGCATGCCGCTGGGCGACAGCATGGAGCGCAAGTACGGCGCGCCTTACCTGTGCGCGCACCGCGCCGACCTGCACGGCGTGCTGCTGGCGGCGCTGCGCGAGGCGCCCGGCGCCACCCTGACCAACGGCGTGCGCCTGACCGACGTGGTGGCGCGCGACGAGGGCGTGTGCGTCGCCATGCTCGACCGCCGCGCCTGGGAGGGCGATGCCCTCATTGGCGCCGATGGGCTGTGGAGCCAGGTGCGCCAGCACGTCGTGAACCCGGCGCTGCCGCCGCACGCCACGCGCCACACCGCGTGGCGCGCCATGGTGCCGCGCGACCTGTTGCCGCCGCGGCTGCGCAGTGTCGACGTGCAGGCCTGGCTGGGCACGCGGCTGCACGTGGTGGCCTACCCGGTGCGGCTGGGCCAGTGGCTCAACGTGGTGGTGATCGCCGAGGCGGACCATCCCGGCGATGTGACCGATTGGGACCTGGAAACCAGCCAGGGCGCGATGTATGCGGCCATCGGAGACCGCTGCGATGGCGTGCGGCCGTTGCTCGACGCGGTTCCCGGCTGGCGTGCCTGGACCATCCATGACCGCCCGCCGCTGGCCAGCGCCAGCGAGATGGTGCTGGGGCGGGTGGCCCTGCTCGGCGATGCCGCGCACCCGATGGTGCCCTACCTCGCGCAAGGTGCCGGCATGGCGATCGAAGATGCAGTGGCGCTGGGTGAGGCGGTGGGCGAGGGCGGCGCGGCCGAGCTGCCGGCCGCGCTGCAGCGCTACGCCACCGCGCGTTGGCAGCGCGCCGCGCGCATCCAGGCGCGCGCGCGGCGCAACGGCGAGGTGTTCCACGCCAGCGGCTCGGTGCGCGTGGCACGCGATGCGGCGCTGCGGGTGATGGGCTCGCACCTGCTGGATGCGCCCTGGCTCTATTCGGGCTGAGCAGCGTCCGCGGCGCGGACACCTTCAACGTCGCGCTGCTTCAGAGCACGAAGGCCTGCAGGTGCCCGATGCGTTCGACCAGCACGCCGGCGTCGGGCCCGGCTGCCGGCTCGCCCGGCTGGCTTTGCGCCAGCGCCGCTTCCAGTTCGGCCAGCAGCTTGTCGCGCGCGAGGCCCCAGGCGCGTGGCAGGTCGTCGTGCTGCTGCGCGTAGGCCTGCGCGATGAGCCGCGCCGCCGCCGGCGCGCCGCAGGCCACGCACTGCGCCATGGCGCTGCTGCTGGCGCGTGCGCCGTGCTGCAGATAGGCCTGCACCAGTTCGGGCGATACCGCGCCGTCGATGCCTTCCAGCGCATCCGGGCGCACCGGGGCATCGCCATCCAGCAGGGCCTGCGCCGCCAGATGGGCGCCGTGGCCCAGGGCGAGGTCGGTCGGTATCGCGGTGCCCTGCAGCGGGGCGCCGAACTTCACGCCGGCCACCGCCAGTTCGTCGATCAGCGCGGCGTCGTCGGTGGCAATCGCGTGGCGCAGGGCGATTTGCGCCAGCCCGGGCGATGGCGCCAGCGTGCCCTGGGCCAGCGGCGTGCGCCAGTCGGCGATGGCGCGGCGATACCAGCTCACCAGCCGGTCGGCCAGGTCGAGGTCCAGCCCGTGGTCGCCGTGGCGTTCATCGAGGTAGTCGAGCAGGGCCTGGCCGCAGAAGTAGTCGCCGGCCGGGGCCAGCGGGTCTTCGTCCAGGTGCAGCGCGGCGAAGGCGCCTTCGAGATCGGTCGCCACGGTGGCCACGCCGTCGGCATGCATGGCGTGCGACCACGCCATCGGCAGGCCCTGCTTCCAGGCCAGGACGTGGCCCTGCTGCGGGCCGGGTTCGAGCACCACGTAGAAGCGGTCGCTGTCTTCGAAGCCGCCGAAGGGCAGTGCGCTGAGTTGGCCATCGACCCGCCTGGCCGGGCTGCTGCCGCCCGAATGCAGCGCCAGTTCCTGTTCGATCGCCTGCATCAGGTCGTTCGGCGCCGCGGCGCCGGGCCAGAACAGCGCGTTCAGGCTGAGCGCTTCCTCGCTGCCGTTCATGCGCGCCGACAGGCTGTAGTCGAGTGCGCCGCCGGCGGTGAGGCGCCACAGGTCGAGCAGGCCCTGGGGGATCGGGTCGGCGCAATGGGCCTGCACTGCTGCGAGCTGCGCCGGCGTCATCGGCGGCTGCGCGTCGAAGATCACGCGCTGCGCGAACAGCACGATGCCGTGCGCGCGCAGGGTGCTCAGTTCGTCGGGGCTGAAATCGTTCATGGGTGCCTTCCTGCTGCGGCAGTGTGCCTGCGCAGCCCGGTGCTGCGCAAGCCGGCGCGCGTGCAGCGGCCCGATGCGATTAGTATCCGGTTAAGAATTATTCTCAATTGCACCAAGGAGATGGCAATGCGTTTGCAGGACAACTGGAAGACCGGCCGCCGCAGCGTGGCGACGGTGCTGCTGCTCAGCCTGGGGCTGGCGGCCTGTTCCAGCTTCACGCTGGACAACGTCTGGCGTGCGCCGGATTTCAGCGGCCCGCCGGCGCGCAAGGTGCTGGTGGTGGGCGTGAGCCAGAGTGAATCGAATCGCCGCATCTTCGAGGATGGTTTTGCGCAGGCGCTGCAGGCCTCCGGCGTGGTGGCGGTGACGTCGTACGGCCCGATGCCCGAGCCGGGCAAGGTCTCGAACGAACGGCTCAAGGCGGCCGTCGCGCAGTCGGGCGTCGACGCGGTGGTGCTCACGCGCCTGGTGCGCGTCGACAAGCAGGTCAGCGTGATGCAGCCGGCCGTGCCGATGGGCTATCGCGGCGGCTACTACGGCTGGTATGGCGCGGCCTGGGCGGCCGGCCCGGCGATGGTCGACACCTACAACGTGGTGTCCTTCGAGACCACGCTGTGGGACGTGAAGCGCGAGGCGGTGATCTGGTCGGGCGTGACCGAGGCCATCGAGTCGACCAACGTCGCCAAGTCGACCGCCGCGATGGCCAAGGTGCTGATCGACCGGATGAAGAAGGATGGCGTGATCTGAGCGCCGCGCTGCGCACGCCAGGCTACAGGTCGGTGCGCAGCTTCCAGATTTCGGGGAACAGCACCACGTCGAGCATCTTGCGCAGGTAGCTCACGCCACCGGTGCCGCCGGTGCCGCGCTTGAAGCCGATCACGCGCTCCACCGTGGTGACATGGCGGAAGCGCCAGAGGCGGAAGGCATCCTCGATGTCGGTGAGTTTCTCGCCGAGCTGGTACAGGTCCCAGTGCGCGTGCGGATCGCGGTAGACCACGAGCCACGCCTGCTCGACGCCGTCGCTCGCTTCGTAGGGTTGCGTCCAGTCGCGTTCCAGCCGGTCGGCCGGCACCGCGAGGCCGCGCCGCGCCAGCAGGCGCAGGGCCTCGTCGTACAGCGAGGGCGCGCGCCAGGCCGCTTCCACCTCGGCCAGCCGCGCCGGGTGGTGCGCATGCGGCTTGAGCATGGCGGGGTTCTTGTTGCCCAGCGCGAATTCGATGCAGCGGTACTGCGCGCTCTGGAAGCCGCTGGAACTCGCCAGGTAGGGCCGCATGCGCGTGTACTCGGGCGGCGTCATGGTCGACAGCACGGTCCACGCGCCGACCAGCTGTTCCATGATGCGGCTCACGCGCGCCAGCATCTTGAAGGCGTCGGGCAGTTCCTCGCGCGCGATGCAGGCGGTGGCCGCACGCAGCTCGTGCAGCATCAGCTTCATCCACAGCTCGCTGGTCTGGTGCTGGATGATGAACAGCATCTCGTCGTGCGCCGGCGAGAGCGGGTGCTGCGCGCTCAGGATTTCGTCCAGGTGCAGGTAGTCGCCGTAGCTCATCGACTGGCTGAAGTCGAGCTGCGCCTTTTCTTCCAGCACGATCTTTTCCGAGCTCATGTGACGGCGTGCCTGCGGTTGAATTCGGGGCGTTGCCATTCGTTCGTCTCCAGCACCGCGGCAATGTGCTCGACCGCCTGCCACACGTCGACGAAACCGAGGTACAGCGGCGTGAAACCGAAGCGCAGGATGTCCGGCATCTGCGCGTCTCCGGCGCGGTAGTCGCCGATCACGCCGCGCTCGATCAGCGCCTGCACGATGGCGTAGGCCTGCGTGTTGGTGGCGGGCGAGGCCAATGCCAGACAGACTTGCGAGCCGCGCTGCGCATGCGCGCGCGGCGTGACGACGCGAAAGCGGCCCGGGCAGCGCGCTTCTACCAGCGCGATGAAGGCATCGGTCAGCGCCAGCGACTTGGCACGCAGCGCGTCCATGCCGCCGTGCGGTTCGGCGGCCAGCACCGTGTCGAGCCCGCATTCGAGCGCGGCCAGGCTGATGATCGGCTGCGTGCCGCACAGGTAGCGGCCGATGCCCGGCGCCGGCCGGTACGCGGGCGTGAATTCGAAGGGCGCTGCGTGGCCCCACCAGCCCGACAGCGGCTGCTGGAACTGGCCCGCGTGCCGCGTGTGCGCCCACACGAACGCCGGCGCGCCAGGCCCGCCGTTGAGGTACTTGTAGCCGCAGCCGATGGCGAAGTCGGCATTCGCCGCGTTCAGCGCCACCGGCACCGCGCCGGCGCTGTGCGCCAGGTCCCACACCGTCAGCACGCCTTGCGCATGCGCGGCCGCCGTGACGGCCGCCATGTCGTGCATGGCGCCGGTGCGGTAGTTCACGTGGGTCAGCATCAACACCGCGACCTCGTGGGTGAGCGCCGCGCCCAGTTCTTCCGGCTCGATCAGTTGGAGCGTCAGGCCGAACTCGCGGCACAGCGATTGCGCGATGTACAGGTCGGTCGGGAAGTTGCTGCGCTCGCTCAGCACCAGCTTGCGCGCCGGGTCGGTGCGCGCCTGCGAGACGGCGGCGAACAGCACCTTGTAGAGGTTGATCGAGGTGCTGTCGGTGCACACCACTTCGCCCGGCGCGGCGCCAATGAGGCGCGCCACCTTGTCGCCCAGGCGCTGCGGCAGGTCGAACCAGCCGGCCGTGTTCCAGGAGCGGATCAGGCCTTCGCCCCATTCGCGCGACACCACCTCGGCAACGCGCGCCGGCGTCGCCTTGGGCAGCACGCCGAGCGAGTTGCCGTCGAGGTAGATCACGCCTTCGGGCAGGCTGAAAAGTTCGCGCAGCGGCGCGAGCGGGTCTTGCGCGTCGAGGCGCTGGCAGTCGTCGAGGGTCATGAGGTCAGGGAAGTGAGTTCGCGCAGGATGGCGCGCACGGGGGAAGCGTCGGCCGTCGTCAGCTTGAGCGGCAGCGCAATGAGTTCGTAGTCGCCTTCGGCCACTTCGTCGAGCACCAGGTTCTCCAGCACGCGCAGGCCGCGCCGGCGGATCACCTGGTGGCTGTCCAGGGTCTTGCTGTCGGCCGGGTCGATGCTGGCGGTGTCGATGCCCACCAGTTGCACGCCGCGGTCGGCCAGCGCTTCGATGGTGGCGGGCGCGAAGGCGCTGAGCTGGCCGTCCCAGCGGTCGACCGGCATGCGGCGGTAGGTGCGCAGCAGCACGCGCGGCGGCAGGTCGGCCAGCGCATGCTCGATGTGGCGCCATTCGACCAGCGGGCCGCAGTCGATCGCGTGGATCACGCGGCAGCGGCCGAGAAAGGGCGCGAGCGCGAGTGCGCCGACCGGTTCGCCGGCCGGGTCGTAGTGCAGTGGCGCATCGGCATGCGCGCCGACGTGCGGCGAGAGCGTGATCTCGCTGACGTTGACCGGGCAGCCGGGGCCGAGCGTGGCGGCCCAGCGCTGGCGGTAGGGTGTGTCGCCGGGGAACACCGGCGCGCCTTCATGCACCGGCGGCGAGATGTCCCACAGGCGTGGCGAAGGGGGAGGTGAGGGCATGGCGCAAAGGTAGCGCCGGGCGATGGGTCGTGGTGTCGGTTATTTCCAACGTCTGCGCATCCATTTGAATCCTGCTCCTTCCCCCTCTGGGGGAAGGCTGGGATGGGGGCTTGCGGCAGTGGACAGACACATGGCGGTGGACAGGCCCGGTGCCCTCACCCCGACCCTCTCCCAGCGGGAGAGGGAGGAAGACAGGGTGCTCAGCGTGCGGTTTCGGCGTCCAGCGGCGGCAGGCCGTGCCGGGCCCTCGCGCGCTCGCAGGCATCGCTGCCCGCTTCGAGTTCATGACAAGGATTGGGCCGCCATTCATAGATCCCGCAAGCCACCTTCTCGCCAATGCGCCCGGTGAGCGCCGCGCAGCGCGGCCGCGCATGGTCGGTGCCGCGCATGCGCGCCAGGCTGTCGTTCACATCGACCGCCAGCCCGGACGGCACGCGGCCACCGTGCTCGTCGAGTTCATGCACGCTGAAGTCGACGCGAAAGCTGGCGCAGCAGGCGCCGCATTGCTGGCAGGGGTTGGAGGTCAGGAGGCGCATGGCGGGGATCGATCGGCGGGGCCGTGAGTCTGCACCAGAACGCCGAAGCCGTGCCCGTTCAGGCCGGCGACCAGGCTGGCCTGGCCACCCATGCGTTGCGCGGCCTGGCGCACGATGGACAGGCCCAGGCCGGTGCCGGCCGCCTGCGCGGCGCTGCCGCGGAAGAAGCGCTCGAAGGCATGCCCCTGCTCGGCCGGCGGCATGCCGGGGCCGTCGTCCTGCACGGTCAGTTGCCAGCCGGCATCGGCTGGCGGGAGGGGCTGCAGGCTCACCAGCACCTGGCCGCCGTCATGGCCGTAGCGGATCGCGTTTTCGAGCAGGTTCTGCACCACCGAGTCGAGGGCGGGCAGGTCGACTTCGCGCAGCAAGGCGTCGGGCGCCTCCAGCGCCAGCTCGATGTGGCGACCGCGCGCCAATGGCTGGTGGCGCGCCATCGTTTCGCGCAGCCAGTTCGCCAGGTCGAGCCGGCGCGTCGGGCGCAGTTCGCTGTCGTCGAGCGCGGCCAGCGCCAGCAGTTGCTTCGAGAGGTGGGCCGCGCGGGCGATGGCGTGATCGAGTTGCCGGCGCGCTTCATCGCGCGCGGCGGCGTCATGGGAGCGTGCGAGCACGTGCGCCTGTGCGCTGATGACGGCCAGCGGCGTGCGCATCTCGTGCGCGGCGTCCTGCACGAAGGCGCGTTCGCGTTCCACCGTGGCGCGCAGGCGCGCGAGCAAGGTGTCGAGCGCATTCACCAGCGGCTTGAGTTCGCGGTAGGGTGTCGGCGCGCCAATGGCGCGCAGGTCGTCGCTGGCGCGTTGGTCGATGCGCTGTGCCAGTTGCTGCAAGGGGTTGAGGCTGGCGCGCACCGTGAGCCAGACCGCCAGCAGCACGAAGGGGAAGGCGACCAGCAGGTAGGGGAGGATGAAGCGCGCGTTGTAGCGCAGGAAGGCCGGCACGCTGCGCCGCGGTTCGAGGATGCGCAGGTGCCAGCGGGCGTTGCTGCGGTCGTAGCGCCAATAGGGGTCCGTTGCAGAGGCTGGATGCACGGCGGCCTCGGCTTCGGGCCAGCTTGCCGAGCCAAACACCAGCACGCCGCCGGCATCGCGCAGCTCGTACACGATGGTGCCAACCGCGCGCGCATCGGTGCGGCGGCGCAGGTTGGTCGCATGCGCGGTGCCCGAAAGGAATGCCCGCGCGGCGTCCTCATCCGCCTGCGCGTCGAGTGCCGCCAGCAGGGAGTCGCCGTAGCGATGCATGCCGGGCGCCTCGGCGAGGTACATGCGGTTTTCCCAGTACAGATAGCCCAGCAGAACGACCCACAGCAGCACGAAGACCCCCAGCACCGACCAGGTGCTGCGCCGCACCAGCGAGGGTTCGGCGAGCCGGCGCCACACGGCGTGCTGGCGCAGGTTCATGGCTCGAGCAGGTAACCGACGCCGCGCACCGTGTGCACGCGCTCGGCGCCGATTTTCTTGCGCAGGTTCGACACATGCACTTCGATGGCCGCGAAGTCCAGCGGATCGCCCAGCGGCTCCAGGCGCTGCGAGAGCAGGTTCTTGGCGACGACCGTGCCCGGTTCGCGCGCCAGTTCCATCAGCAACTGGAACTCGCGCGGGGACAGCGCCAGCGGTGCGCCCGCAAGCCGCGCCTGGCGCCGCCCGGGTTCGATTTCCAGCGCGCCCACGCTCCAGCGCTCGCTGGCCTGGCGCGCGCTGCGCCGCACCACGGCGCGGATGCGCGCCACCAGTTCGGCGGTCTCGAAGGGCTTGATGACGAAATCGTCAGCACCGTGCTCGAAGCCGGCCAAGCGGTCGTCGATCGCCGAGCGCGCGGTGATCACGATGATCGGCACATGCACATCGGCGCGTCGCCAGCGCTGCAGCAGATCGAAGCCGCTGCCGTCGGGCAGGTTCAGGTCGAGCAGCACGCAGTCGACCAGCGCGGCGTCGATGCCGTGCGGCGCGTCGGCCGCGCGGCGCACCCATTCGCTGCTGAAGTGCTCGACCTTCAGTGCCGCCTGCAGGGCGCGGCCGAGGTCGAGGTCGTCTTCGATCAGGAGAAGGTGCATGGCCGGGATTCTGCCGTGCCGATCTTTGGCTCCGCCAAAGGTTGGCGTTTCCACAATGGGCGACCAACCTGGGAGGAGATCGCGTGAAGTTGAATGGATGGACAGGGACGCTTTTGGCGCTGCTGCTGCTCGGTGGCTGTGCCACGGCGCCGACGCACCCCTCGCTGGAGAAGGCCACGCTGCCGCCGCTGATTCCGGTGCGTGACTTCGTGGCGAACATCGACGGTACCGGCAACTACCGCATCTCGCCGGACGGCAAGGCACTGGCGTGGAAGGGCGTCAGCGGCCTGAAGCCGGCGGTGTGGGTCAGGACGCTGGCGGATGGGTCGGCGCGCGCCATTCCGGTTCGCGCCAGCGGCATCGTGTGGTCGGGCGACAGCCGCTTTCTGTTCCTGACGGTGGATCGAACCGGCGACGAGGACACGCATGTGCTGGCGGTCGACATGCACCGCGCGGATTCGCAGCCGGTCGACCTGACGCCGTTCAAGGGAACGCGTTCCTCGATCGTTCGGCGTGTGGCGGGCAGCGCCGAGCTTGTCGTGGCGTCCAACGAGCGTGACAAGAAAGTGTTCGATCTCTACAAGATCGACCCGGTGACGGGCGGGCGCGCATTGATGGCGCAGAACCCGGGCAACGTCAGCAGTTGGTCAGTCGACCGCGAAGGGCGTTTGCGTGCGCGATCCGTGCGCGACGGCGATGGCGACGGGGGCTACCTGCAACTGCGCGACGGCGATGGCTGGCGCACGACGATGCGTTGGGTCACGGGCGACGATTGGTGGATCGCAGACTTCATGCCGGAAGGCCAGGCGGCCTGGGCGCTGTCCAACCGCGGGCGCGACAAGGCGGCCCTGGTGCGTCTCGATCTGGAATCGGGCGCCGAAGAGGTCGTCTACCAGGATGAAGACGTCGATGTCGAGCAGGTTTTGATCAGCCAGCGCAGCAAGATGCCGCTGATGGCCCATTCGATGCCCGGCAACCCACGCGCGAAGATCTTCGATCCGGCGCTCGCCGCGCGTCTCGCGCCGCTGACCGGTGGAGAGCCGGCTGCGGTGTACGTGAACAGCATCACCGACGACGAACGCGCCATGACGGTCAGCGTCGGCACCGACCAGGGCTGGAAGTACTACCTGCTGGCCGATCCTGCTGCCACGCCGGAACTGCTCGGCGAAAGCAGCACCAGCGGCATCGAAACAACGCTTGGCAAATCACAGCCGATCACGTATGCAGCGCGCGATGGCTTGCAGATCCACGGCTACCTCACGTTGCCGCCGGGCGTGCCGCAACGCCCCTTGCCGATGGTGCTGCTGGTGCATGGCGGACCGTGGGCACGTGACCTCTGGACCTACCAGGGCACCAACCGCAGCGTGCAGCAGTTTCTCGCCAACCGCGGCTATGCCGTGCTGCAGGTGAACTACCGCGGCTCCAGCGGCTACGGCCGCGCCTTCCTGAAGGCGGCAGTGGGCGAGTTTGCCGGCAAGATGCACGACGACCTGATCGACGGCGTGCGCTGGGCCGTGGCGCAGGGCGTCGCCGATCCGCGGCGCGTGGGTATCTACGGCGCGAGCTACGGCGGCTACGCGGCGCTGCTGGGCGCCACGCTGACGCCCGATGTGTTCGCCTGTTCGGTCGACGTGGTGGGCGTGGCCGACCTCGCCAGCCAGCTGGCCGAGGCACCGGCGTACTGGTCGCTCAGCCTGCCCTGGTGGAAGCGCTATGTGGGCGACCCGGCCGACCCGGCACAACGCGCGGCGATGGACGCCAAGTCACCGCTGCACATGGCGATGAACGCGAAGAACCCGATCCTGGTGATGCACGGCGTGAACGATCCGCGCGTGAAATTCTCGCAGTCGCAGCGCATGGTGGCGGCGCTGCAGAAGTACGGCAAGCCGGTGGAATTCGTCGCCTTCCAGGACGACGGCCACGGCAACCGAAAGTGGACCAACAACCTCAGCATGTACCGCCACACCGAGGACTTTTTCGCCGGCTGTCTTGGCGGGCGCAGCAGCGGCTTCGACTACTACCAATTGGGGGCGTGGGCGTTCTGAGCGAACTGGATCTTGGAACGAAATTCGCTGCCGCATGCGGCTCGTGGCCGGAACAGAACCTATTCGACCACGGCGATGAGATCCAACTCCACCGAAGCATTCTTTGGCAACTGTTGGACGCCAACGGACGTACGTGTGTGCCTACCGGCTTCACCGAGGACGGCATACAGAATTTCAGAGGCAGCGTCAGCGACTTCACTTTGCTGGGTGAAATCCTGAGTGCACTGCACGAAAACAGCCATACGAAGTACAGCACGCACCTTTTCCAGCGAACCGAGCGATTGCTGAAGTAGCGCAAGAGCGCGCATGGCACACACCTTCGCAGCCAGTTGCGCCTGGGAGAGATCCACGCTCTCGCCTGCACGCCCAACAACGACAATTTCGTTTCCGACTCTCGGAACTTGACCGCTGACGAAGACCTGCTCACCGTGCCGCACGATCGGAACATAGTTGCCTCCGATCTTGATTTCACCGTCGAAGTCATACCCAAGTTGACTGGCGATCTCTTTGAATTTGGCGTCACGTCCGTACTGCACGGGTATTCCTTGGTCTTGGTCTTGAATGTTGGAGGCTAATGCCAGCGGTCAGCGGCGCGTCTCGGGCAGCGAAGCATATTCGACGAGAGCGCCTTGCTATGCGTGTGCTCGTGTAGCGCGGGCCGCTATCTGGTGTCTCGAGCTTTGCAGTGCCATCTTGATCCGCTTGGTTGCCACGTACTCGGTGTCCGACGAAGTAATCAATGCTCGTTCCTCAAGCGTTTAACGTAAAAATCAGGAGGTGTCCAGTGATTCGCTGAAATGCCAGCTTAGGCGTTCTTGCTGACTTCACCAAAATACCAGTGCTCGGAAATATAGGGATTCCCATCTTCGTCTTCACCAGTCCGCTGGATGCCAATTTCAGAGAAGCCTTTTGGAATTTCGAGGTCCCATAATTTGGCTAGACTTTTATCTTGAATCCTTGCAAGCATTCCAAAGCAACTTCTTCCGCTGTTTGTGTGTTCGCCGAAGTATTCTTCCGAAGTGAAGATGCATATCTCGCTAGAAAACATATCGGGAAGACTAATGCAACAAGTGACCCTAAATGCCTCGGAGGCATCGGGTTTTGATAGATAAATTTTGTGGGCCGCCTTAATAAGCTGTTGCGCGCAAAAGGACTGATTTTGTATTGAAGCCTGCTTGCCCTGTACAAGGGTTAGAAGGACAGGAATTTTTGTATTCCAATATCTGTCGTTTGGGTTCAGTTTTGATGGAAATTCTCCAGTCCAAGATTCTGCCCACCTTGCTAGAGAGCGAAGACGACGTGGGATTCCCCGAACTCTTTTATTGGTGAGCGCAAGTCTACGAACGGTCATGGATTGGGCTTAACATTTGACATCCACGTTGGCTAGTAGCGCATATACGAATGGTGCCTACCGGAACGACAGGTTAGAGACGATCTGCCGGAATGAATTGTTGGCCGTCACTTCCTATGCCTCCAGTAGCCTGGCTTGCGCTTGAAGGGTGCAACGGCGAGGACGATCAAAGCGTCGGCTGTTTCCCGATAAACGATGGAATGCGGGAACTCCTTGGCGAAGACTCGCCGAGTACCCAATCGATACGGACTACCGATCGCAGGCATCGACGCCGCCAGTTGGACGGCAGCCTCGACTTGGGCAAGGAATCTCTCGCCCAGCCCGGCATCGCGATTCTCGTAGTAGACGGCCTGCTTCCGAAGTTCAGCGAGCGCCTCGGGGTGAAATGTCGAGGACTTCACCGACCCAGCGCACGCCTGACTTGGGTGAACACTTGACTGGCGGGAATCAGTTCAACAGCGCCGCGCTCAACCTCGTCAATTCGGCGGCGAAGTTCTTCATCCCATGCGGCATCTACCTCGCCGATGTGAGGGTCAAGGCTGGCCAGCAACTCTTCGGCAAGGCGAGCACGCTCTTGTGGTGAAAGTGCCTGTGCCTTGGCGGCCAGTTCTGCAACGAGGTCTGGCATGCAATGCTCCAATCCGATGGGTCAAGTCTTGGCAGTCTACGCCTCAGGGACGCTGGGTTCCCGTGCCGGGCAAGGCCAACGCCCAAGCTCGGCGCCTGCCGTAGGTGGCCCCGCTGGAGCGCGATGCGGGTCGTGTGCATGCAAACAACCCGAGTCAGGGCAAGAGTCGCTGCGGCAGCCTCGGATTCTTGGGCGCCGCGCCGATGCCTGGTCCTTCAGGCGAGGCGCCCCAGCAGCAAATACTCCATCAACGCCTTCTGCGCATGCAGCCGGTTCTCGGCTTCATCCCACACCACCGACTGCGCACCGTCGATGACTTCGGCCTGCACTTCCTCGCCGCGGTGCGCGGGCAGGCAGTGCATGAAGAGGGCGTCGGGTTGCGCGATGCGCATCATGTCCTCGTCGACGCACCAGTCGGCGAAGGCCTTGCGGCGGGCGTCGTTCTCGGCCTCGTAGCCCATGCTGGTCCACACGTCGGTGGTCACCAGGTCAGCGCCGCGGCAGGCTTCCATCGGGTCCTTGAAGACCTTGTAGCTGTCGCCCGAGCGGATGCCCGCCACGTCCTGGTCGACTTCGTAGCCGCTGGGCGTGCTCACGTGGACGGTGAAGCCGAGGATCTCGGCGGCCTGCAGCCAGGTGTTGGCCATGTTGTTGCCGTCGCCGACCCAGGCCACGGTCTTGCCCTTGATCGAGCCGCGGTGCTCGATGAAAGTGAAGATGTCGGCCAGGATCTGGCAGGGGTGGAATTCGTTGGTCAGGCCGTTGATCACCGGCACGCGCGAATGCGCGGCAAAGGCTTCGATCTTGCTCTGCTCGAAGGTGCGGATCATCACCAGGTCGACCATGCGGCTGATGACCTTGGCGCTGTCGTCGATGGGTTCGGCGCGGCCCAGCTGGCTGTCGCCGGTGGTCAGGTGCACCACGCTGCCACCCATCTGGTACATGCCGGCCTCGAAGCTCACGCGGGTGCGGGTCGAGGCCTTCTCGAAGATCAGCGCCAGCGTGCGGTCGGCCAGCGGCTGGTGGCGCTCGTAGGCCTTGAACTTGCGCTTGATGATGGCCATGCGCTCGAACAGGTACGCATAGTCATCGGCCGACAGGTCGGCGAATTGCAGGTAATGCTGGATTTTTTGCGGCGTGCTCATGGCTTGGATTCTGCAAGAAAGCGCTTCACGATGGGCACCAGGATGGCGACGATCTCGTCGGCCTCGGCCGGCGTCAGGATCAGCGGCGGCACCAGGCGGATCACGCTGTCGGCGGTCACGCTGAGCAGCAGGCCGGCCTCGCAGGCGCGATTCAGGATCGCGCCGCACGGGCGGTCGAGCTCGATGCCGAGCATCAGGCCCTGGCCGCGCACTTCCTTCACGCCGGCCACGCCGGCCAGTTCACGCGTGAGCGAATCCTTCAGGTGCGCGCCCACCTTGGCGGCGTTCTCCAGCAGCTTGTGTTCTTCCATGATGCGGATGGTTTCCACCCCGGCGCGCATGGCCAGCGGGTTGCCGCCGAAGGTGGTGCCGTGGTTGCCCGGGCCGAAGATGTTGGCGGCCTTGGGGCCGGCCACCACGGCGCCGATCGGCACGCCCGAGCCCAGGCCCTTGGCCAGCGGCATCACGTCCGGCTTGATACCGGCCCACTGGTGCGCGAACCACTTGCCGGTGCGGCCCATGCCGCACTGCACTTCGTCGATCATCATCAGCCAGTCGCGCTCGTCGCACAGGGCGCGCACTTGCTTCAGGTATTCCCAGCGCATCGGGTGGATGCCGCCTTCGCCCTGGATGGTCTCGAAGAACACCGCGACCACGTTGGGGTTGCCTTCGGTCGCCTTCTTCAGCGCCTCGATGTCGTTCAGCGGCACGCGGATGAAGCCTTCCACCAGCGGGCCGAAACCGGCCTGCACCTTGGGGTTGCCGGTGGCCGAGAGCGTGGCAATGCTGCGGCCGTGGAAAGCGGCTTCGTAGACCACGATTTCCGGCCGCTCGATGCCCTTGTCATGGCCGTACTTGCGCGCCAGCTTGAGCGCGGCCTCGTTGGCCTCCAGCCCGGTGCTGCAGAAAAAGGCGTTGGTCAGGCCCGACAGCTCGGTCAGCTTGGCCGCCAGCTGTTCCTGGCCCGGCACGTAGTAGTAGTTCGAGCTGTGGATCAGCTTGGCGATCTGGTCCTGCAGCGCGGGCACCAGCTCGGGGTGGTTGTGGCCCAGCGTGTTGACGGCAATGCCGCCCAGGCCGTCGATGTAGGCCTTGCCCGTGGTGTCCCACACGCGGCAGCCCTGGCCATGCGAAAGCGCGATCGGCAGGCGACCGTAGGTGTTCATGACGTGGGGCGAGGATGGCTGGGCGGTAGCGCTCATGCGGTTCTCCGGAGGCAGTGAAGGAGGGGGCGAGGGGCAATTCTAGGCGTCGCTCGCTGCGAATCCGTGAGGATTGCGCATCACAGCAATGCCCCTCACATGGCGGCAAGAAGGGCGCAAAAGGTAGAATACTTGTGCGCTGCAGCATCGCGGCGCCACGCCGCAAGAGATGGTCTCCCCCTCCGCCAAAGAAATCTTCATCCAGGGCATCACGCACGATGGCCGCACCTTCCGCCCGAGCGATTGGGCGGAACGGCTGGCGGGCGTCATGTGCTCGTTTCGCCCGGGCGGGGCGCAGCCGGGCAGCCACCTGAACTACTCGCCCTGGTGCGTGCCGACGGTGATCAACGGCGTCAAGTGCGTGGTGGTGAATGCCGAACTGCGCGACTACGAGCCGATGGCCTGGGACTTCGTGATCCACTTCGCGCGCGACAACGACCTGCAGGTGGCCGAGGCCTGCCTGGTGCCCGAGGCGCTGGAAAAAGCCGCCGCGCAGTCGCCCAAGCGCTGAACCCGCGCACGGCCGCAGCGGCCCCGGCCGCAAACACCGCACAATCCCCGCCGACATGAAACATCGGTTACGCGCTGTCGGCGCCTGGCTCCTGGCGTGGCTGCTGCTCGGCACGGCCGGCGCGGTCTGGCTCGCGCGCGACGGCCTGCGCCAGCTGCACGACGATTTCGACACCCAGGCGCGCATTGCGCACCGGCTGCTGAGCCAGCAGGTGGTGCAATACGACGCGGTGCTCGCCACGCTGGCGCTGCTGGGCAGCAGCGAGGACCGGCGCGAGGCCGAGTCGCGCCTGAGCAGCGTCTACCCCTCCATTCTTTCCGTGCTGCGGCGCGATGCCGCGCAAGGCTGGGCCGACCCGCGCCTGGCCGCGGCCGAGGCGCAGTCGCACGCCGCCCGGCGGGCGCAGCTCGGGCCGATCGACCTGCAACGCGGGCGCTACTGGCTGGTGATGGCGGCGCAGCCGGTGAGCTACGCGCTCGAAGTCGACCTGGCCCGCACCGTGCCGTGGGCCGACTGGCCGATGGACCCCCAGACCAGCCCCGAACGCGTCAGTCTCGACCTGGGCGAGCACCTGTACGTGGTGCAGCCCGGCAGCGCGGCCGGCGGCCTGTGGCATTTCGATTTCCGCAAGCACCTGGCCTCGGCCAGCCAGGATTTCGAGGTGGTCGCCGGGCGCGACGTGCGGTTGCGCGAACTGCCCTGGGGCGCCATGACCGCCTGGCTCGCCGCCGTGGCGCTGGCGCTGGCCGGCCTGCGCGCCTGGCTGCGCCAGCGCACCGAGCGGCGCCGCGCCGAGGACATGGTGCGCTTCGGCCAGGTGGCGCGGCTGAACGCGCTGGGCGAACTGGCGGCCGGCATGGCGCACGAACTGAACCAGCCGCTGACGGCGGTGCTGGCCAACACCCAGGCGGCGCGCCGCCTGCTCGACGATGCCGGGCCGGACGACCTGGCGACCGCGCGCACCGCCATGGGCAACGCCGTGGCGCAGGCGCGCCGCGCCTCGGAGGTGGTCGGGCGCCTGCGCCGCGTGATCGAGCGGCCGACCGCGCAGGGCCGCAGCCAGACGCTGCTGCTGGCCGAGGTGCTGCAGCGCGCGCTGCACCTGCTGGAACCCGAATTCGCGCGCCACGGCATCGCCGCCACGCTGGCGCCGCTGGCGGAGTCGCCCGGTGCCGCCACCTTGCGCGCGCAGGGCGATCCGGTGGCGGTGGAGCAGATCGTGCACAACCTGCTGGTCAACGCCATGCAGGCGCTGGCCGCGCAGCGCGCGCCGGAGCGGCGCATCGCCGTCAGCTACGGCGCGGCCGGCGCCGGTGCCTGCCAGGTCCAGGTGTGCGACAACGGCCCCGGCATCGCGCCGGACACCCTGGCGCACATCTTCGAGCCCTTCTTCAGCACGCGCGAGCACGGCCTGGGCCTGGGGCTGAGCCTGTGCGAGACGCTGGCGCAGGACATGAACGGCAGCCTCACCGCCGCGCCGGCGCCGGCCGGCGGCGCCTGCTTCACCTTGACGCTGCCGCAACCCACCGCCGCATGACCCACGACACCCCGCCCACACCGCAATCGCCGCTGATTCACCTCATCGACGACGACGCCGCCGTGCGCGAGAGCCTGGCGCTCCTGATTGGCACCATCGGCCTGCGCGTGCAAAGCTGGAGCGACCCGCTGCAGTTCCTCGCCGACTTCGACCGCAGCGGCGTCGGCGCGATCGTGCTCGACGTGCGCATGCCCGGCGTGAGCGGCCTCAAGCTGCTCGACACATTGGTCGCCGAAGGCGTGGACCAGCCGATCCTGATGCTGACCGGGCACGCCACGGTCGAGATGTGCCGGCGCGCCTTCAAGTCCGGCGCCGCCGAGTTTCTCGAGAAACCGGTGGACGACGAAGACCTGCTGGAGGCCTTGCGCCAGGCGGTGCGCCAGCACGTCCGCTCGCGCGAGCGCGGCAAGGGCGACCAGGCGGCACGGGCCCGCTTTGCCCAGTTGTCGGAGCGCGAGCGCGAGGTGCTGGCGCTGATCGTGCGGGGCCTGACCAACAAGGAAATCGCCAAGGCGCTGGCGCTGTCGCCGCGCACCGTCGAGAGCCATCGGGCCAACGTGTTCGCCAAGCTCGAATGCGATTCGCTGGCGCAGATGATCCGGCACTACGCCGACCTGGTGGACGCCGGCGCGTAGGCCACCCGCCCGGTACGGCACCGTACAACTACGGAGCGCCGGCGTAGCCGTACGAATGGACCCGCGGCGGGGCAATTTCTACAGTTGGCACAGCGGTGGCGAACGCGCCCCGCAGCACCTACCCACTGGAGATTTCCCATGCGTTTCAGCCCCTCGTTCGTTGCCGCTTCGCTGCTGCTCGCCGCCGCCGGCGCCCAAGCCCAGGGCGCGAACTTCACCACCCCCAAGACCATCTCGCTCGAAGCGGCCAACCAGGTCGCCGCCGGCGCCGTGGCCGCCTGCGCCGCCAACGGCTACAACGTCGCCGCGACGGTGGTCGACCGCGCTGGCGTGGTGGTGGCGGTGCAGCGCGCCGACAATGCCGGCCCGCACACCATTGCCGCCAGCGAGCGCAAGGCCTTCACCTCGGCCTCGGCCAAGAGCCCGACCAAGGCGATGATGGAAGGGGCGCAGAAGAACCCCGGCGCCGCCAACCTGGTCAACATCCCCGGCTTCCTGCTGCTGGGCGGCGGCTTGCCGATCAAGGCCGGCAACGAGGTGGTTGGCGCGGTGGGCGTGGGCGGTGCGCCCGGCGGCCACCTCGACGAGCAATGCGCCCAGGCCGCGCTGGACAAGGTCAAGTTCGAATAAGCACGAACCGATCGCCCAAGAAAAAACCGCCCGAAGGCGGTTTTTCTCTTTGCTGCAGCGCACCCCGATCAAACGGCGGACTGGCGGGCCAGTCCGGGCGATTTACCTGATAGGCCTCAGGCGGCGGCAGGTGCCGGGGCCAGGGCGAGTGCCTTGACCTTGGCGGACAGGCGGCTCTTGTCGCGAGCGGCCTTGTTCTTGTGGAAGATGCCCTTGTCGGCAACCATGTCGACGATGCTCTGCGCCTTGGCGAAGAGTTCGGCGGCCTTGGTCTTGTCGCCGGCCACGACGGCCTTCTCGACGTTCTTGACAGCGGTGCGGTACTTCGAGCGCAGCGAGGTGTTCGCAGCGTTCAGCTTGACGTCCTGGCGGACGCGTTTACGGCCCGACGCGAGGCGGGGGTTCTTTTTCTTGGGCTTGGCAGATGCCATGGTATGTGTTCCTCAGTGTCTGGGGATGTTGCAGCAAAGCCCTCCATTATAGGGGAAACTGCCGATTCCTCCAGACCCACCCTGAAAGGCACCGCTCGTGATCCTGGTTGGCCAATACGATTCCCCCTTCGTGCGTCGCGTGGCGATCTCGCTGCACCTGTTGGGCGAGCCCTTCACGCGCGACACGCGCAGCGTGTTTGCCGACGCCCCGGCGCTGCGCCAGATCAACCCGCTGGGCCGCATTCCGGCGCTGGTGCTGGAGGGTGGCGAGGTGCTGATCGATTCCGGCGCCATTCTCGACCACCTCGACGAGCAGGCCGGACCCGAACGCGCCTTGCTGCCGGCCGCCGGTGCGCTGCGGCGCCGCGCCTTGCGCCTGGTGGCGCTGGGCAGCGGGGCGGTCGACAAGGCCGGCGCCATCGCCTACGAGCGCATGCTGCGCCCGCCCGAAATGGTCTTCCAGCCCTGGCTTGCGCGCTGCGCCGAACAGCTCGCCACCGCGCTCCAGGCGCTGGAGGCCGAAGTTTCCGCCGTGGCGGACACCGGCTGGCTGCTCGGCGAGCGGCTGATGCAGCCCGACATCATGGTCGGCGCGATGCTCGGCTACCTGAACCTGCGCGTGCCCGACGCCTTTCCGGCCCGGCGCTATCCCGCGCTGGAGCGCTTCGGGCAGCGCTGCGAGGCCCAGGCCTGCTTCCAGGTGACGCGCCCGGCGCTGGACGAGGCCATGCCGGCCGGGCTCTGAGCCTGCGAAGGTGCCGGGGAGGGCGCCGCAACGGCCCGCATAAACTCCCGCGGTGTCGCTTTTCAAATCCGCCTCCACCGTTTCGCTGCTGACGCTGGCCTCCCGCATCACCGGCCTCGTCCGCGAACTGCTCATGGCGGCGTACTTCGGCGTCAGTCCGCTGACCGACGCCTTCAACGTCGCCTTTCGCATTCCCAACCTGTTTCGCCGCGTGTTCGGCGAAGGGGCCTTCAGCCAGGCCTTCGTGCCGGTGCTGGCCACCGTCAAGGCGCAAGGCGGCGAGCCGCGCGCACATGAGCTGGTCGACCATGTCGCGACGCTGCTGACCTGGGCGCTGGTGCTCTTGTGCGTGGCCGGCGTGCTGGGCGCGCCGCTGATGGTGTGGGCGCTGGCCAGCGGGCTGGAGCAGGCCGGCAAGGGCTTCGACGAAGCCGTGTTCATGACGCGGGTGATGTTCCCCTACATCGGCTTCATGTCGCTGGTGGCGCTGGCCGGCGGCATTCTCAACACTTGGCGCAAGTTCGCCGTGCCCGCCGCCTCGCCGGTGCTGCTCAACGTGGCGCTCATCGCCTCGATCACGCTGGGCGCGCCGCTGTTTCGGCGCTGGGGCATCGAGCCCATCTACGCGCAGTGCGTCGGCGTGATCGTGGGTGGCGTGCTGCAGCTGGCGATCCAGTTGCCGGCGCTGCGCCGCATCGGCATGCTGCCGCGCATCGGCGCCAGCCTGCATGCGTTGCGCACGGCCTGGGCCGACCCCGACACGCGCCGCATCGCGCGCCTGATGCTGCCGGCGCTGCTGGGCGTGAGCGTGGCGCAGATCTCGCTGCTCATCAACACGCAGATCGCCTCGCACCTGGCGGTGGGCAGCGTGACCTGGCTGAGCTATGCCGACCGCCTGATGGAATTTCCCACCGCCATGCTGGGCGTGGCGCTGGGCGTGGTGCTGATGCCGCAGCTGGCCAGCGCCCGCGCCTCCGGTGACGAAGCGCGCTATTCCGCCATGCTCGACGGCGGCCTGCGGCTGGTGCTGCTGCTGGGGCTGCCGTGTGCCGCCGCGCTGCTGGTGTTCGCCACGCCGCTGGTGGCGGTGCTGTTCCACTACGGCGCCTTCGCCGCGCGCAACGTGCAGCCGACCGCGCTGGCGCTGACCTGCTACGGCGTCGGGCTGGTCGGGCTGGTGGCGATCAAGGTGCTGGCGCCCGGCTACTACGCGCGCCACGACACGCGCACGCCGGCCCTCATCGCGCTGGGCGTGCTGGTGCTCACGCAATTGCTCAACCTGGTGCTGGTCCCGCTGCTGCAGCACGCCGCGCTCACGCTCACGCTGGGCATCGGCGGGCTGGTCAACTCGGCCTGGCTGCTCGTCGGCCTGGTCCGCCGCGGCACCTACCGCCCCTTGCCCGGCTGGGGCCGCTTTGCCGCGCAGGTGCTGGTCGCCACGCTGGCGCTGGCGGCGCTGCTGTGGTGGGGCGCGCAGCATTTCGACTGGGTGGCGCTGGGCACGCAGCGGCTCGCCCGCATCGGCCTGCTGGCGGCCATGCTGGCGGCGGCCGGCGTGCTGTATTTCGGCGTCCTGGTGCTGTGCGGCGTCAGGCTGCGCACATTTGTGCGCCGCTGAGCCGCCGCGCCTTGACGCTCCCCTGGGCCTCCCTTACAAAGCCACATGTCCCTGAGCATTTCTGCGCCCACCGCCCTTGAATATTTCGGCGTGCTCGTCCACAGCGACGAGCACTTTCCGCTGCTCGAAGCGGCCGCCAGCCTGGCGCAGGACGAATACCCCGATCTCGACGTGCAGCAGGTGCTGGGCGATGTCGACCAGCTGCTGGCGCGCCTGAAGCGCCGCCTGCCGGCCGATGCCGCGCCGCTGGCGCGCTTGCGGGCGCTGAACCAGTTCTTCTTCAACGACCTGTGCTTTGGCGGCAACCTCAACGATTACTACGACCCCGACAACAGCTACCTGAGCGCGGTGCTGCGCACGCGCCGCGGCATCCCGATCTCGCTGGCGGTGCTGTGGCTCGAACTGGCGCAGGGCCTCTCGCTGCATGCCTGCGGCGTCAGTTTCCCGGGCCACTTCATGCTCAAGGTCAGCCTGCCCAAGGGCCAGGTGGTGATCGACCCCTTTACCGGCCGCTCGGTCTCGCGCGAGGAACTGAGTGAACGGCTGGAGCCTTACAAGCGCAGCAACGGCCTGGTCGGCGACTTCGACGTGCCGCTGGGCCTGTACCTGCAGGCGGCCACGCCGCGCGAGATCATCACCCGCATGCTGCGCAACCTGAAGGAAGTGCACCGCACGCAGGAAGACTGGCAGCGCATGATCGCCGTGCAGAACCGGCTGGTGGTGCTGTTGCCGCAGGCCTGGAACGAATACCGCGACCGCGGCCTGGCGCATGCCGAGGAAGGCCACGCCGCCCAGGCGGTGGCCGATTTCGAGACCTACCTGGCCAACGCCGAGGATGCGCTGGACGTCGACGTCATCACCGAGCGCTGCGCCTCGCTGCGCCGCGCCGAGAAACGATGAGCGGCGCGGCCCTGTCCGGCGCGCCGGATCTCGGCACGCTGCACCAGTTCCACGGCGTGCAGCCGGTGCTGCCGGTGTCCGACGTGACGCGTGCGGCGCGCTATTTCCGCGACGTGCTGGGTTTCGAGCTCGATTTCATCGCTGGCGAGCCGCCCAGCTACGCGCGCGTCAAGAAGGGCGACCGCAGCTACGGCGACCCGGTCTACATCCGCCTGTGGCAGAGCGCGCGGCGCGACGCCGCACCCTGGCGCGGCGAGATCGTGATCCACGTCGGCCACGACCTCGACGGCCTGCACGAGGCCTATCGCCAGCGCGGCGTCGACATCGTCGAGGCGCCGGTGTCGCAGCCCTGGGGCCTGCGCGAATTCGCCATCCGCGAGCCCGACGGGCACCTGCTGCGCTTCTGCGGCTACCTCGGCGCGGACTGAACGCCGGCCGCGCCCGGGCGAATCAGTTGATCGCCTGCCGGCCCACCGACGGCGAACCCGCCAGCCCGAACTGGCGCCAGGCCCGCCGCAACTGCGTATCGGAACCAAAGCCCGAGGCCTCGGCCGCCTGCGTCACGTTGGCGCCCGAGGCCAGCGCCAGCTGCGCGCTGGCCAGGCGGATGCGCCGCAAATAGCCCAGCGGCGCGATGCCGGCGTGGTCGACGAACAGGCGCGTCAGGTGGCGCGGCGAAGCGTGCGCCACCGCCGCCATGCGCGGCACGTCCCATTCCAACGCGGGCCGCTTGCTGATCGCGTCCTGCACCCGGTGCAGCGCCGGATGCAGGTGGTTGCGGTAGGCCAGGAAGGGCGACAGCTCCGGGTCGTGCGGGCCGCGCCGCAGCGCCACCACCATCGATTGCGCCACCTGCGCGGCCAGCGGCTCGCCGCAGGTGTGGGCGATGCGGTGCAGCACCAGGTCGATGCCGGTGGTGACGCCGGCGCTGCTGTAGAGCGGCGGGTCGAGCACGAACACGCGGTTGCTCACCACTTCGCAATCGGGCGCCACGGCGCGCAGTTCGTCCAGATGGTGATGGTGCGTGGTGGCGCGGCGCCCGGCCAGCACGCCGGCATGGGCGGCCAGCAGCGTGCCGGCGCAGATGGTCATCAGCTCGATCCGCCCGGCCGCCAGGGGCAGGCCGCGCAGCCAGTGCAGCACCGCCTGCGTGTCCGCGCCGCTGACGTCGATGCGCTCGCCGCGCTGGCCGAGCAGCACGACCCAGGCTGCAGCGGCGCCATCGGACAGGTCGACCGGCAACGGGGCCAGGCCGGACAGCGTGACGCCGACGGAGCTGACAGCATCGGGCTGCGGGCTGACGAATTCGAGCGCGAAGGGTGCGGGCTGCCCGCTCGCCACGCACAGCTGGTTGGCGATGCGCAAGGCCTCCGCCGGGCCGGCCCAGTCGAGCGCCAGCGTGCGCTCGAGCAGCACGAAGACGACGCGGATCGGTGCGCTGTCGGGCATCGGCGCGTCCGGCTCAGGCGGCTTGCGTGGCCCGCACCCGTTCCAGCGCCTGCTCGGCGCTGCAGACGCTGGCGAAGCGGCCTTCCAGCACGGTGGCGGTGCGCTCGGCAATCTGCGCCGCCGGCAGGGTCTGGCCGGCCGGCGTCTGCATGGCCCAGGTCAGCGTGGCGTCGAGCGCGAACAGCACCTGCCAGCCCATGTCGCTGGCATGGCGGGCGGTGGTTTCGCAGCATTGCTCGGTGCGGATGCCGCTCACGACGATGCGCCCGATGCCCTGGCGCGTCAGCCACACGTCGAGCCCGGTGCCGACCAGCGCGCTGTGGCGCTGCTTGTGCACCGTCAGCGCGGGCTCGAAGGCGGCCAGGCCTTCGAAGGGGCGCACGTGGCCGGAAGCCAGGGCGAAGGGGTTGGCGGCGGTCTGCGGGCCGTCGACGTGGAACACGCGCACGATCGGCAGGCCGGCGGCGGTGAAGCCTTCCACCAGGCGGTTCTGCGCGCTCAGCCAGGCCGGCACGTCGGCCTCGGTGAAGAAGGGGCGATGGCGAAAGGATTCTTGCGCGTCGATCAGGATGAGACAGGATTTCATGGTTTCGTCCGGGGCTTATGGTGGAGGGATGGCTGTATTTTCACTGGCAAATTCAGCCCGGTCCACGCAGCGCCGGCCGCAAACCGATCAAATCAGGACATGACGGAAGGGCTCGCTTCGGGCGCCGCTTCGGCGCGCCCGGCGCGCAGGCCCAGCCCGGCGAGCGCGGCGCCCAGCAGCGCAAAGCCGGCGCCGGCCGCAAAGGCCAGCTGATAGCCCGCGAGCAGCGCCGCCTCGGGGCTGCCGCCCTGCGTCTGCGTGCGGGCGCCGGCCAGGCTGGCCAGCACCGCCAGGCCGAGTGCGCCGCCCATCATGAAAGCGGTGTTGACCACGCCCGAGGCCAGCCCGGCGTCTTGCGGGCCGACTTCGCTCATGGCCGCCAGCAGCAGCGGGTTGAGCGCCATGCCGGTGCCCAGGCCCAGCAGCAGCATGCCGGGCAGCACGTGCAGCACATAGCGCCCGTCCAGCGGCGCCAGTGCAAAGCAGGCCAGCCCGCCGGCGGTGAGCAGCAGGCCCAACATCACCGGCCAGCGAAAGCCGCGCCACAGCGCCAGCCGCGCGGACAGGCCGAGCGAGAACCAGGCCATCACCAGATTCGCCGGCAGGAAAGCCAGGCCCACCTGCAGCGGGCTGTAGTGCAGCAGTTGCTGCAGGTAGAGCGCGGCGATGAAGAACCAGGCGAACATCGCCGCCGACCACAGCACGCCGACCATGTTGGCGGTCGCCAACTGGCGCAGCCGCAACAGGCCCAGCGGCACCAGCGGCGCCTTGCTGCGCGACTCGACCACGAAGAACACCGCCAGCAACAGCACTGCCACGGCCAGCAGCGACAGCGTCTGGCCCGAGCCCCAGCCGGCTGCGTTGCCGTCGACCACCGCGTACACCGCCAGCATCAGCGCGAGCGTCACGCTCAGCGCGCCGGCCACGTCGAGCCGCGTGGTGGCGCTGCCGGGCGGGTTGTCGACCAGGCGCAGGCTCAGCAGCACCACGGCGATGCCGATCGGCAGGTTGATCAGGAACACCCAATGCCAGCTCAGCACATGCGTCAGCAGGCCGCCGAGCAGCACGCCCAGGCTGCCGCCGCCGGCGCAGACGAAGCCGTACACGCCCATCGCACGGGCGCGTTCGTCGGCGCGCTCGAACAGGTTGACGATGAGCGACAGCGCGACCGCCGACACCACCGCGCCGGCCAGGCCCTGCAGGGCGCGCGCGATGACCAGCAGCGTCTGGCTGTTCGCCAGCCCGCAGGCCAGCGAGGCCAGCGTGAACAGGCTGACGCCGGCCAGAAAGGCGCGGCGCGAGCCATACAGGTCGCCCAGCCGCCCGCCGAGCAGCAGGAAGCCGCCGAAGGTCAGCATGTAGGCGTTGACCACCCACACCAGCGCCGTCTCGGTGAAGCCCAGGTCGGCCTGGATCGAGGGCAGTGCCACCGTCACCACGGTGGTGTCGAGCACGATCATCAATTCGCCCAGGCACAGCACGAGCAGGGCCAGCCAGCGCCGGCGCTCGGCGGCGGGGTGGGGCACTCGGTGCGCTGGGGTGGCGGCGGGCGGCGCTGTCACGGGCGGCGCCGCTTCAGGCCATCGGCTTGGCGACGCCGTTGATCAGCCACGGCACGCCGAAGCGGTCGGTCACCATGCCGAACTGCTCGGCCCAGAAGGTCGGCATCATCGGCATCTGCACCTGGCCGCCGTCGGCAAAGGTGTCGAACACGCGCTTGGCTTCTTCGTTGGTGGCGCAGGACAGCGCCACGCCGAAGCCCTTCATGCCTTCGTAGGGCTGGCCGGCCATGGTGTCGGAGGCCATCAGCATGCCGCCGCCCTCGAACACCAGGCAGGCGTGCATCACGCGGTTCTCGCTGCCCGGGGCGAGCTCGGCGCAGCCTTCGGGCGGCGCCATGCCCATGTCGGGCGCTTGGGCGAAGGTCATCAGGGCCTGCAGCTTGCCCTTGAGCACGCGCTCGTAGGTGCGCATGGCTTCGGTGGCGTTGCCGTTGAAGGTGAGGTAGGCGTTGACGGGCGACATGAACTCTCCTGTGGCCCGCAGGCGGGCCGGTTGGCGTTGACGAGAAGGGCCGGGCGCCGCTGCCGGCCTCGAGCGCGTGCCCGGCAGCGGGCACTGTGGCGCAGGAAGCGCGGCATGACCAGGGAATCGCCCGGATCGCGCGCAGCGGACTTGATTTGTGTACGCTGTCCACAAATACTAGCAAGCACAATCGACGCTGTCCACATGAAATCGAAAACACCTTCCAGGCCGCGCGGGAAAAGCAGCCCCGATGCCAGCGCCTTGGCCGCGCGGCCGAGGCAGGCGGATGCCGTGGCGCCGGCTGCCCGCGCCACTTACCGCCACGGCGACCTGCGCCGCGCCTTGCTGGAAGCGGGCATCGCCCTGGCGCGCAGTGGCGGTCCGCCGGCGGTGGTGCTGCGCGAGGCGACGCGCCGGGCCGGCGTGGTGCCCAACGCCGCCTACCGCCATTTCGCCGGCCATGCGGCGCTGTTCGCCGCGGTGCGCGCGGCCGCGCTGGCGGGCGTGGCGCAGGCGATGGCCGAGGAGATCGCCGCCGTGCCGGCGCTGCCCGCCGAGCCGACGCCGGCGGCGTTGGTGGAACAGGCGCGCGCTTGCGTGCGCGCCGTCGGCACCGGCTATCTGCGTTTCGCGCTGGCGGAAACCGGGCTGTTCCGCACCGCCTTCGCGCCGCTCACGCCGGACGAAGCCGCCGCCGCCTTGCCGTCCGCGACGCCATCTTCGCCGGAGGACGCGCCGCATCCGTTCCGCTTGCTCGGTGCCGCGCTGGACCGCTTGATGGAAGCCGGCGCGCTGCCGCCAGCGCGCCGGCCGGGCGCCGAATTCCTGGCCTGGTCGGCGGTGCATGGCATGGCGCTGCTGCTGCTCGACGGGCCGCTGCAACCCATCCGCGGCGACGCGGCGCAGGCGCTGGGCCAGCGCCTGCTCGACATGGTCGAGCGCGGACTTTGAGGCAGGGCGCTCAGACCAGCTGCGCGGCCTGCAGTTCCTTCTTGGCGTAGGCGTAGTAAAGCGGCGCGGCCACCAGCCCGGCCGGGCCGAAGATCGCCTCGGCGACGAACATCACCGCCAGCAGCTCCCACACCGCCATGTGGGTGCGGCTGCCGACCACCTTGGCGTTGATGATGTATTCGGCCTTGTGGATCAGGATCAGGAACACCAGGCAGGCCGCCGCCGTGAGCGGCGAGACCGACAGGCCGACCAGCGTGATGACCGTGTTGCACACCAGGTTGCCGACGATCGGGATCAGGCCGGCCACGAAGGTCAGCGTGATCAGCGCCGGCGTGTAGGGCAGGCGCTGGTCCCACAGCGGCAGCAGGAACAGCAGGAAGGTCGCGGTGAGAAGGGTGTTGAAGGCGGCGATCCAGAACTGCGCGGCGACGATCTGGCTGAAGGCCTGGCCGAAGAACTGCACGCGCTGGCGCAGCAGCGCGGCCAAGGGCAGGCGCGGCGTCAGGCGCGGCGTTGCCACCGCCGCCAGGCCGCCGATGATCAGCCCCACGTAGGCGAACAGCAGGGCGTTGAGCCAGGCGCGTCCCGCCAGCGCGACGGAGCCGGCCTGCGTGCGCAGGTAGTGCGCGATCATGCGTTGCACGTCGTCGGTGGCGGCCGGCAGGTAGGCCGCCAGGTCCGGCGGCAGCTTCTGGCGAAATTCCAGGATGGTGCGCGCGATGTAGTCGAGCAGCTCGCGGTACTGCTGCGGCGCATCGACGAAATACTCGCGCGCCTGCGACAGGCCGAGCACCAGCAGCGTGACCGGGCCGGCCACGATGATCGCCACCGCGAGGGCGTTGAGCAGGCTGCGCAGGCCCGACGGCTGGTGCGCATCGCGCAAGCCGGGGGCACCCAGGCGGGCCGCCAGTTCAATCAGGGAACGCGCCAGCCAGCGCGTGACCAGGAAGCCGACGCACACGCACAGCAAGCCGATCAACAGGTGGTTGAGCAGTGCCACCAGCAAGGTGCCGGCCATGAGCACGTAGCTGGCGACCAGCGTGACGCGGGCGGCCAGCGGCGTTTGCGGGGGGGCGGACGGGTTGGGCGGGGTGGCCGACGCGGCGGCCGCGGCGCTCCGTGCGGCGCCGTCATCCGTCGGGAGTTCGCCGCCGGGTCGTTTGGTGGGGTCGCTCAGGTCCATCGCGCGGGCGGCTTCGGCCCTCAGGCCACCACCACCGCCTCGCCGTCGCCGCGCGGTGCAATGCGGCCGATCACGTGGACCGTCTCGCCGGCCTCGCGCAGCGTCTTGGCGCAGGCTTCGGCATGCGCCGGATCGATCACCACCACCATGCCGATGCCGTTGTTGAAGGTGCGGTTCATCTCGACGTCGTCGATGCCGGCCACCTTCTGCAGCCAGCCGAACAGCTCGCTCTGCGGCCAGCTGCCCTTGTCCAGGTGGGCGGCCGTGCCTTCGGGCAGCACGCGCGGGATGTTTTCCAGCAGGCCGCCGCCGGTGATGTGGGCCAGCGCCTTGATCGGGTGCTGCGCCAGCGCCTGCAGCACCGGCTTGACGTACAGGCGCGTGGGCGCCATCACGGCCTGGCGGAAGGGCTGGCCGTCGAGTGTCGTGGGCAGGTCGCTGCCGGCGCGCTCGATCACCTTGCGCACCAGGCTGAAGCCGTTGGAGTGCACGCCGGCCGAGGCTAGGCCCAGCACGGTGTCGCCCGGCTTGACGTCGGCGCCGGTCAGGATCTTCGACTTCTCGACCGCGCCGACGGCAAAGCCCGCCAGGTCGTATTCGCCGGCCGGGTACATGCCGGGCATCTCGGCGGTCTCGCCGCCGATGAGGGCGCAGCCGCTCAGCTCGCAGCCGCGCGCAATGCCGCCGACCACCGCCGCGGCGGTGTCCACGTCGAGCTTGCCGCAGGCGAAGTAGTCCAGGAAGAACAGGGGCTCGGCGCCTTGCACCAGCACGTCGTTCACGCTCATGGCGACCAGGTCGATGCCGACCGTGTCGTGCATGGCCCATTCGAAGGCCAGCTTGAGCTTGGTGCCGACGCCGTCGGTGCCCGAGACCAGCACCGGTTCCTTGTAGCGCTTGGGCACTTCGAACAGCGCGCCGAAGCCGCCGATGCCGGCCAGCACGCCTTCGCGCATCGTCTTTTTCGCGAGGGGCTTGATGCGGTCGACGAGCGCATCGCCTGCGACGATGTCGACACCGGCATCCTTGTAGCTGAGCGGAGTGGAAGAGGCGGAAGTCATGGCTGGCGGCAGGTGGATGGAGGCGCGCAGGGCGCCGTGGGAAGGGGCCTCGGCCGGCGGGAATGCCGGGGCCGATAGAATTCGCAACGATTTTAAAGGGTCTGTGTGGCCCGCCCAGGAACACCCCGCTCAAATGAAGCAGCTTGCGCTCGACATCGGCTTGACTACGGGTCCGACGCTCGAAGGCTTCTTTGCAGGGCCGAACGAGGCGGCCCTCCGACACCTCCAGGTATGGCTGGGCGAGTCCGGCGCTGCGCGCCTGCACTCGCCGGTGCCGACCTACCTGTGGGGCGAAAGCGGCAGCGGCAAGACCCACCTGCTGGGCGCCGCGCACGCCGCGCTGCGCGAGCAAGGCACGGCCGTTGGCTGGCTGCACCCGGGCCTGATGGCGCCGCCGGCCTTCGACGAGAACTGGGGCGTGGTGATCTTCGACGACGTCGATCGTTTCAACGCCGAGCAGCAGCACGCCGCCTTCAACTGGTTCGTCAACGCACAGTCGCTGCAGCGCGGCGTGCTGGCGGCCGGCGCGCTGCCGCCGGCCGACCTGCCGCTGCGTGAAGACCTGCGCACCCGGCTGGGCTGGGGCCATGTGTTCCACTTGCAGGTGCTCAGCGAGACCGAACGCTGGGCGGTGCTGCGCCAGGCGGCCGATGCGCGCGGCGTGGTGCTGGGCGACGACGTGCTCGACTACATGCTGCGCCGTTTCAGCCGTGACCTGGGCAGCCTGATGGAACTGCTGGCCCAGCTCGACCAATACGCCTTGCAGACGCAGCGCGGGATCACCATCCCGCTGATCCGCTCGATGCTCGAGAATGAATGAGCGCCGGCGCGCTCGCAACGAATGAACCCGCGGGAAGGTCCCGCGAAGAACAACCATGATCAAGAAACTCATCGACAAACTGCTCGGCAAGTCCGCCGCGAGCGCCAGCGGCAAGAGCCGCTTCGGCAAGCGCCAGGAGGTGCCCGCCAGCGTCCACGGCATCAACCCGGCGCTGGTCGACGAGCGTGCGCGCAACGTCGTGACCACGCTGCAGAAGGCCGGCTTCGAGGCCTACGTGGTGGGCGGCGCGGTGCGCGACCTGCTGCTGGGCCTGCGCCCGAAGGATTTCGACGTGGCGACCAACGCCACGCCAGAGCAGGTGAAGTCGCTGTTTCGCCGCGCCTTCATCATCGGGCGGCGCTTTCGCATCGTGCACGTGGTGTACGGCCGCGGGCGCGAGCATGAGGTGATCGAGGTCTCGACCTTCCGCGCCTACCTGGACAACGCCGCGGCCGAGCAGGTGAAGGGCAACGAGCGCACCAGCAAGGGCGAATTGGCCGCCATGCAGCACGCGGTGGACGCCAGCGGGCGGGTGCTGCGCGACAACGTCTGGGGACCGCAGGAAGAAGACGCGGCGCGCCGCGATTTCACCGTCAACGCGATGTACTACGACCCGGCCAGCGAGCTGGTGGTCGACTACCACAACGGCATTCGCGACGCCAAGAAACTGGTGCTGCGCATGATCGGCGACCCGGTCACGCGCTACCGCGAAGACCCGGTGCGCATCATCCGCGCGATCCGCTTCTCGGCCAAGCTGGCCGCGCTGGGTTTCAAGATCGAGCCGAAGACCGCGGCGCCGCTGATCGAGTCGAGCAAGCTCCTGGCCGACGTGCCGCAAAGCCGCATGTTCGACGAGATGCTCAAGCTGCTGCAGACCGGCCATGCGGTGGCCACGATTGCGCAATTGCGCCTGCTGGGCCTGGCGACCGGCATCTATCCGCTGCTCGACGTGGTGGTGGAGCGCGCCGACCAGCCCTTCGTCAAGGCGGCGCTGGTCGACACCGACCGCCGCGTGGCCGAAGGCAAGCCGGTGGCGCCGAGCTTCCTGCTGGCCTGCGTGCTGTGGAACGACGTGCGCGACGGCTGGGCGCAACGCATGGAAGGGCGCCACGGCCAGCGCGGACAGCCGCCGTTCCCGGCGCTGCAGGATGCCATCGACGACGTCTTCAACGCCCGCATCGGCGATGTCTCGGGCCGCGGCAAGCTGGCCGCCGACATGCGCGAGATCTGGATGATGCAGCCGCGCTTCGACAAGCGCACCGGCTCCACGCCCTACAGCCTGGTCGACCAGGCGCGCTTTCGCGCCGCCTTCGACTTCATGCGCCTGCGCGCCGATTGCGGCGAGGTCAGCGAGGCGATTGCCGAGTGGTGGCAGGAATTCAGCACGGCGGACGACCTGCGCAAGCAGGACCTGCTGGAGCAGGTGCGGGAAGAACAGAAGGGCAAGGGCCGCGTGCACGTGCGCGCGCCGGCGCCCAAGCCGGCACGCGCAGCGCGTGAAGTCGGCGCCGATGAGCCCGCGCAGCAGGACGCCCCGGACAACGACGACGAAGCGCAGCCCGAAGGCGGCGGCGACACCGGCGCGCCGCGCAAGCGCCGCCGGCGCCGCAAGCCGCGCACCGGCGGCGCACCGGTCGGCGAATGAACGCAGGCGCCGTCCTCGCTTTCGTGGCCCTTGGCGCCAACCTCGGCGATGCGCCGGCGGCGGTGCGCCAGGCGATGGTGGCGCTCGACGGCTTGCCGGCCACCCGCGTGACGGCGCGCTCCTCGCTCTACCGCACGGCGCCGGTCGATGCGCAGGGCCCCGATTTCATCAATGCCGTGGTGGCCCTTGAAACCGAACTGGCGCCGCTCGACCTGCTGCATGCGCTGCAGCGGATCGAAGGGGACGCCGGCCGCCAGCGCCCCTACCGCAATGCCCCGCGCACGCTCGATCTCGACCTGCTCAGCCATGGCGACACGCCCCTGCAGACAGCCGAACTGACGCTGCCGCACCCGCGCATGCAGCAGCGCGCTTTCGTGCTGGTGCCGCTGGCGGAAATCGCGCCGGAGCGCGTCTCGCCAGCCCAGTTGAAACAGGTCGCCGACCAGCCCATCGAACAGATCTGACCGCTCGGTCAGGGGTAACCCGGTGTCGCCCGTTAAACTCGCGGCACTTTCGGCGGTGTCATCACGCCGCCATGAAGATCAATTAAGGACCGCCACCATGTTTGGCAAGCTGCTGCCCCGGGAGGGCAATTTTTTCGAGATGTTCAACCAACACGCCGATCGCATCGTCGAGGCATCGCGCGCGTTCGAGAACCTGGTGGCGAACTACAGCGACATCCACCTGCGCGAGCAATACAACCGCGATGTCGACAACGCCGAGCGTGCGGCCGACCGGGTCACGCATGACGTGAACCGGCTGATCCACAAGACCTTCATCACGCCCATCGACCGCGAGCAGATCCACAAGCTGATCAACACGATGGACGACGTGGCCGACCTGTTCCAGGATTCGGCCGAGTCGATGGCGCTGTACGACGTGCGCCACATGACCGAGGAGATCACCCGCCTCACGGCGCTCAGCGTGAAATGCTGCGAGCGCCTCAAGGACGCCGTGAAGTACCTCGCCAAGATCGCCGACCCGGCCGTGGCCGAGGCCACGCTGAAGGCCTGCGAGGAGATCGATCGCATTGAATCGGACGCCGACCGCGTGATGCGCAGCGCCATGAGCAAGCTGTTCCGCGAAGAACCGGACGTGCGCGAGGTGATCAAGCTCAAGGCCATCTACGAACTGCTCGAAACCATCACCGACAAGTGCGAGGACGTCGCCAATGTGATCGAGGGCATCGTCCTCGAGAACTCCTGAGCCGCGCCCCATGGAAGCGGTTCACGTCAGCCTGTGGGTGGTCGTTGCGCTGGTCGCGATCGCGATCGCCTTCGACTTCATGAATGGATTCCACGACGCGGCCAACTCGATCGCGACCGTAGTCTCCACCGGCGTGCTCAAGCCCGGGCACGCCGTGTTGTTTGCGGCCTTCTTCAACCTGCTGGCGCTGTTCGTGTTCCACCTCAGCGTGGCGGCCACGATCGGCAAGGGCATCGTGCATCCGGGCATCGTCGACGTGCACGTGGTGTTCGGCGCCCTTATCGGCGCCATCGCCTGGAACCTGGTCACCTGGTACTACGGCATTCCCAGCAGCTCCTCGCACGCGCTCATCGGCGGCATCGTCGGCTCGGTGATCGCCAAGTCCGGCTCCGGTGCGCTGGTCGCCTCGGGCATCGTCAAGACCGTGGCCTTCATCTTCATCTCGCCGCTGCTGGGCTTCCTGCTCGGCTCGATGATGATGGTGCTGGTGGCCTGGGTGTTCCGCTACTCCACGCCCTCGGGCATCGACCGCTGGTTCCGCCGGCTGCAACTGGTGTCTGCCGGGGCCTACAGCCTGGGCCACGGCGGCAACGACGCGCAGAAGACCATCGGCATCATCTGGATGCTGCTGATCGCCACCGGCTACGCCTCGGCCGGCGCCGAAACGCCGCCGACCTGGACCATCGTGGTGTGCTACGCGGCCATTGCGCTGGGCACCATGTTCGGGGGCTGGCGCATCGTCAAGACCATGGGCCAGCGCATCACCAAGCTCAAGCCGGTGGGCGGCTTCTGCGCCGAGACCGGCGGTGCGCTGACGCTGTTCCTGGCGACCTTCCTGGGCATTCCGGTGTCGACCACCCACACCATCACCGGCGCCATCGTCGGCGTCGGCTCCACGCAGCGCGCCAGCGCCGTGCGCTGGGGCGTGGCCGGCAACATCGTCTGGGCCTGGATCTTCACCATTCCGGCGTCGGCCTTCGTGGCCGCCATCGCCTACTGGGTCAGCCTGCAGTTGTTCTGAGGCCGCGGCCGCCGCGCCGATTTCACTGGGAAATCTTCCGGCCTTCCTCCACCTGGTGCTCGAAATAGCGCTGGAAGCTGAAGGCCATGCTGGCCATCAGCACCGTCGCGCCGATCATCAGGGCGCAGGCCAGCGCGCCGATGGTGAGCCAACCGGTGCGGCCGGGCGCGCTGTCAGGCGCGGCGCCGGGGTTGAAGCGCCCATTCCACTTCTCGGGCGTCATCAGGCCATAGACGATGGCGACCAGCGCGCACGCGGCGATGGTGAAGCCGACGAAGGGAATCAGGACCCAGCTCCAGCCGTCGTCCAGCCCGTACATGCGGGCCCGTTCGATGCCGTACAGGCCGAGCGCGGTGGGCACCGGCATCAGCCAGCCGACGAGGTCGCCCATGCCGTGCAGGTAGAAGCGATGCAGGCCCAGCGGGCCGCCCAGGAAGGCCAGCCACGCGGCCAAGGTCTTGTTTTTCATTCGGGGCGCGTCGTGCTGCCGGCGCCGAGCACTTTTTCCATCAGCACCACGTCGAGCCACTGGTCGAATTTCCAGCCGCAGTCCTTGAGCACGCCGACATGGCTGAAGCCCAGCTTGCGGTGCACCCCGACCGAGCCGAGGTTGGCCGAGTCGCCGATGACGGCGATCAGCTTGCGCACGCCGGCGCCTTCCGCGATCTGTGCCAGTTCGGCCAGCAGCAAGGCGCCCAGGCCCTGGCCGCGTGCCGTTTCGGCCAGGTAGATCGAGTCTTCGGCCGAGAAGCGGTAGGCGGGACGCGGCTTGAACCAGTTGCAGTAGGCAAAGCCCAGCACCTCGCCGTCGCGCTCGGCCACGATGTAGGGCAGGCCCTTGGCCAGCACGTCGGCGCGGCGCGCCGTCATGTCGGCCACGCTCGGCGGCTCGGTCTCGAAGGTGCCGGTGCCATGCAGCACATGGTGTGCGTAGATCGCTGCAATGGCCGGCAGATCGGCATCGCGGCTGGCGCGGATGAGGGCAGAAGTCATTGAATTCCTGGTGGCAGGCTATAATCGTGGGCTTTTCAGCGTGTCGCTGGCCGGGTGGCCATGTCGCGTGTCTCAAACGCTGGAAGAAATCGCTGAAACAAAACGGTCGAATTGTTGCGCCAGAAGCGCAACGGTCACCCGTCAGCACCACCCAAGGATAAATCATGGTCGTCATTCGACTCTCCCGCGGCGGCTCCAAGGCCCGTCCGTTCTTCAACATCGTCGTGTCGGACAAGCGCGTTCGCCGCGATGGCCGCTTCATCGAGCGCCTGGGTTTCTACAACCCGACCGCCAAGGAAAACGAAGAAAGCATCCGCATCGCCCAGGACCGCCTGACGTACTGGAAGAGCGTGGGCGCCCAGGCTTCGCCGACCGTGCTGCGCCTGATCAAGCAAGCCGCCGCTGCCGCCCCCAAGGCTGCAGCCTGAGCGGCCGCGCACGGCAATGCTGCCCGCGCTCGAAGTCGCCGAATTGCCGGCGGACGCGATCGAAGTAGGGCGCATTGCCGATGCCTGGGGCATCAAGGGCTGGTTCAAGGTCCTGCCCCACAGCGCCCAGCCCGAGGCGCTGTTTTCGTCCAAGCGCTGGTTTCTGCAAGCCCCCGGGGCGGCCAGCGCGGGCGTCTTCCGGCTTCCGATCCGCGAAGCCAAGGAACATTCCGACTGCATCGTCGCCACCTCGCCCGACGTGCCCGACCGCAATGCGGCCGAGGCGCTGCGCGGGGCGCGCGTGTTCGTGCCGCGCTCGAGCTTTCCGAGCGCCGGTGACGACGAGTACTACTGGGTCGACCTGATCGGCCTGGCGGTGAGCAACCGCGAAGGCGTGGCGCTCGGCACCGTGCGCGAATTGCTGGCCTCCGGCCCGCAGACCACGCTGGTGCTCGACGATACGCAAGACGGCAAGCCCGTCGAACGCATGATTCCCTTCGTCTCGGCCTTCGTCGACAAGGTCGACCTGGCGGGCCGCACCATCACGGTCGACTGGCAGGCTGACTTCTAAGCCCCAGCGGCTTGTCTTCGCGCCATGCGCTTCGACGTCATCACGCTTTTCCCCGAGCAGTTCGCGCCATTTCTGAGCAGCGGCGTGACGCGTCGCGCCTATGAATCGGGTCAGGTGCAGGTGCAGCTGTGGAACCCACGCGACTACGCGCAGGGCAATTACCGCCGTGTCGACGACCGCCCCTTCGGCGGCGGCCCCGGCATGGTGATGATGGCCGAGCCCCTGTCGGCCTGCCTCGATGCGGCGCTGGCGGCACGCGGCGCTGCGGCGCCGGTGGTGCTGTTCTCGCCGATCGGCCAGACGCTGCGCCACGGCGCGGTGGAAAGCTGGGCGGCGGGCGAGGGTGCGGTGCTGGTGTGTGGGCGCTACGAAGGCATCGACCAGCGCTTCATCGATGCGCGGGTGACGCACCAGATCAGCCTGGGTGACTTCGTGCTCTCGGGTGGCGAGATCGCCGCGATGGCGCTGATCGACGCCGTGACGCGCCTGCAACCCGGCGTGCTGGGCGACGAGGCCAGCCACGTGCAGGACAGCTTCAACCCGCAGCTCGACGGCCTGCTCGACTGCCCGCACTACACCCGGCCCGAGCAATGGAACGGGCAGGGCGTGCCGGCCGAGCTGATGTCCGGCCACCACGCGCAGATCGAGCGCTGGCGGCGTGACCAGCGCCTGCGCATCACGGCGCGCCAACGGCCCGAATTGATCGAGGCGGCACGCGCTGCCGGCCGGCTCGACAAGGCCGATGAAAGCTTTCTCAGAAAAAAGCTATAATCGCAGGCTCCCCGATCCTCTATCCGGCCGCGGCCGCAGGTGTTGTGTGTCCCACACGCCCCACGCCGCCTCTTGTGTAGCGCGGACAAGATCGAATCAGGAAATCAAATGAACCTCATCCAGACTCTCGAACAGGAAGAGATTGCTCGACTGGGCAAGACCATCCCTGAATTTGCTCCCGGTGACACGGTCATCGTCAGCGTGAACGTCGTCGAAGGCAGCCGCAAGCGCGTGCAGGCCTACGAAGGCGTCGTGATCGCCAAGCGCAATCGCGGCCTCAACAGCGCCTTCATCGTGCGCAAGATCTCCAGCGGCGAAGGCGTGGAACGTACGTTCCAGACCTACAGCCCGTTGATCGCCGGCATCGAAGTCAAGCGCCGCGGCGATGTGCGCCGCGCCAAGCTGTACTACCTGCGCGAGCGCAGCGGCCGTTCGGCACGCATCAAGGAAAAGCTGCCGGGCAAGCGCCCGACCGCTGCTGCAGCGAAATAAGCTGCCAGCGCCACATCAAGGCCGCCTCCGGGCGGCTTTTTTGTTTCTGAAGTTCCTCCGTCATCCAGAGCAGCGCCTTGTGCGTTCAAGTCCTTAAACTCACCCTGCATTGAGCAACTCCACCCCGTCCCCCTCCCTCGAACCCGTTGAGCCGATCAACACGCTCACGCGCGCGCCGGTCGATCCCAAGGCGGTGCCTGTCGTCGGCATCGACAGCCACCTGCCGGCCGTGGGCGCCGAAGCGCTCACGGCAACGGCGCTGCGCGCGCGCTTTGCCGACCCGCCCGAGTGGACGCCCGAACTGCGCCGCGAGCCGCGCCTGTTCGATCGCCAGCCCGCGCAGGCGGCGGTGCTGATCCCGATCGTCCAGCACGCGCGGCCGACCGTGCTGCTGACGCAGCGCGCCTCCAAGATGTCGACGCATGCCGGCCAGGTGGCTTTTCCCGGCGGTCGGGTCGACCCGGGTGACGTGAACATCGCGGCGGCAGCCTTGCGCGAAGCCTGGGAAGAGGTGGGCCTGTCGGCGCGCTACATCGAGGTGCTGGGCAGCCTGCCGACCTACACCACGGTCACCTCCTTTGTCGTCACCCCGGTGGTGGCGCTGGTGCGCCCGGGTTTCGAACTGCAGCTCAATCCCTACGAGGTGGAAGCGGCCTTCGAAGTGCCCTTGGACTTCCTGATGGACCCAGCCCATCACCGCCGCCACGCCATGCCCGACGAAGGGCCGCAGGCCCGCCAGTGGTTGTCCATGCCTTACCAGGACGGCGCGCACGAGCGCTTCGTCTGGGGCGCCACCGCGGCCATGCTGCGCAACCTCTATCGCTTTCTCAGTGCCTGAAAGGGCCGGCGTGCGCGGGCCAGGCGCGCTGGCGCTGGCTATCATCGCCGCATGAGTTTCTTTGCACTCCTGTGTGCGTTGCTGATCGAGCAGGTTCGTCCGTTGCCTTATCACAACCCGGTGTATGCCGCGGTGCTGGGCTGGACGCGCTGGGTGGGGCGCAATTTCGACGCGGGCAAGCCGCATCACGGCTGGGTCGCCTGGTGCCTCACGGTCTTCGTGCCGACGGCCGCTGCGCTGGCCGTGCACTGGATGCTGGTGATCTGGCTCGGCGCGCCTTTCGCGGTGGTCTGGGCCATCGTGATGCTGTACGTCACGCTCGGCTTTCGCCAGTTCAGCCACCACTTCACCGACATCCGCGATGCCCTGGACGAAGGCGACGAGCCGCTGGCGCGCGCCCTGCTGGCGCGCTGGCAACACGTTGACGCGACCAACTTCCCGCGCAGCGAGATCGTGCGCTGCGTGATCGAGCACTCGGTGATTGCCGCGCACCGCCACGTGTTCGGCGTGCTGGCCTGGTTCTCCATCCTGGCGGCGTTCGGCCTGGGGCCGGCCGGCGCGGTGTTCTATCGCATGGCCGAGTTCGTGCCGCGCTACTGGGCGCACAAGAGCGCAACGCTGTCGCTGCAGCCCTCGAGCCCGTGGGCCCAGCAGGCTGCGGACCGCGCCTGGGCGCTGATCGACTGGTTGCCGGCGCGCATCACCGCGCTGGGCTTTGCCGTGGTCGGCAGTTTCGAAGACGCCATCGACTGCTGGCGCAACGACGCCGACCGCTTTCCCAACGAAAACGACGGCGTGATCCTGGCGGCCACCGCCGGCGCGGTGAACGTGCGCCTCGGCGGCGGCGCGTTGCGCCCCGAGCCGCCACGCGACGCGCTGCAAAGCGCGCAGGCCGGCGACACGCTGGTGATGGAGCGGCCGCTCGACAGCGGCAGCACGCCGGGCCGCGATGCCGAGCCCGCGCACCTGCGCAGCGTGGTCGGGCTGGTGTGGCGCTCGGTCGTGATGTGGCTGGTGCTGCTGGCCTTGCTGACGCTGGCGCGCCTGCTCGGATGAATGGCATGACGCTCGCAGCCTCCTTGTTCAGTCCCGGCATTGCCGCGCTGGCGCCTTACGTGCCGGGCGAGCAGCCGCGCATCGACGGCCTGATCAAGCTCAACACCAACGAGAACCCCTGTCCGCCCTCGCCGCGGGCGATCGAGGCGATCCGCCGCGCGGCCGAGCAGGGGCTCGAGCGCTATCCCGACCCCGAATCGACGGCGTTGCGCGCGGTGCTGGCCCGGCGTGCGGGGCTCGATCCGGCGCAGGTGTTTGTCGGCAATGGCTCCGACGAAGTGTTGGCGCACGCCTTTTTCGCTTTCTTCCGGCACAGCCAGCCGCTGCTGTTCGCCGACGTCACCTACGCCTTCTACCGCGTCTACGCCCGGCTCTACGCCATCGAGGCCGAACTGCAGCCGCTGGACGAGGCCATGCGCCTGGATGTCGATGCGTTGGCGGCCCGCGCGGCGCAAGGCTGCGGCGGCATCGTGCTGGCCAACCCGAATGCGCCGACCGGCATCGGCCTGCCGCTGGCCGACATCGAACGACTGCTGCGCGCCTGTCCGCAACGGGTGCTGCTGGTCGACGAGGCCTACGTCGATTTCGGTGGCGAGAGCGCGGTGGCGCTGGTGGCGCGCCATGCCAACCTGCTGGTGGTGCAGACGTTGTCCAAGTCGCGTTCCCTGGCGGGCTTGCGCGTCGGCATGGCCTTTGGCGCCGCGCCGCTGATTGAGGCGCTGACGCGCGTGAAGAACAGCTTCAATTCCTACCCGCTCGACCGCCTGGCCCAGGCCGGTGCACTGGCCGCGATGGAAGACGAAGACTGGTTCGAGCAGACGCGCCAGCAGGTCATCGACACGCGCGAAGGGCTGGCGCTGCAGCTCGAGGACCTGGGCTTCGACGTGCTTCCCTCGCAGGCCAATTTCCTGTTCGTGCGCCACCCCGCGCACGAGGGTGCGGCGCTGGCGGCGCAACTGCGCGCCCGCGCGATCCTGGTGCGCCATTTCCCGCAGCCGCGCATCGCGGACTACCTGCGCATCAGCATCGGCACGCGTGCGCAATGCATGGCGCTGGTGACGGCGCTGGCGGAGATCACCGGCGCCTGAGCTTCTTCAGGGAAAGCGGCGCTGGCTCAATTCGGCGAAGAGCTCGCCGTAGATCCGGTAGCGGTGCGCGCTGATCGGCCCTTCGTTGGCCGCCGATTCGACATGATCCCGCACGCCGCAGCCCGGCTCGTGCAGGTGCGTGCAGTTGTAGAACTTGCATTCACCGGCGTGCTGCGCAATGTCGGGCATCAGGTGGGCCAGCTGCATCGGCGCGATGTGGTTCAGGCCGAATTCCTGGAAACCGGGCGAGTCGATCAGCGCCGTGCTGCGCGCTGCGTCGACCCAGTACCAGGTGGTACTGGTGGTGGTGTGCTTGCCCGAATTGAGCGCCTGCGAAATCTCGCCGGTGAGCGCTGTGGCGCCGGGCACCAGCAGGTTGATCATCGTGCTCTTGCCCGAGCCTGAAGGGCCCAGCACCAGCGTCGTCTTGCCGTGCATGAGCTTGAGCAGGGAGGCGCGGTCGGCCTCGGCCGAGGCCACCAGCGACAGCGGCAGCACGCCGTGGTGCATGCGCCGGTAGGGCGCCAGCCGCGCCCAGGCGCGCTCGAAGGGCTCGACCAGGTCGCTCTTGTTGAGCGCGATGATCGGCGTGATGCGTTCGGCCTCGGCGGCGATCAGCGCGCGCGCCAGCTGGTGCTCGGAGAACTCCGGCTCGGCGGCGATGAGGATCAGCACCTGGTCCAGGTTGGCGGCGAAGGACTTGGTGCGGATCTCGTCCTGCCGATAGAACAGGTTGCGACGCGGGTCGACCTTCTCGATCGTGCCTTCGTCTTCGCTCGGCTTCCAGCGCACCCGGTCGCCCACCACGGTCTGGCTCTTCTTGCCGCGCGGGTGGCAGATGACGCGCTCGCCGTCCGGCAGTTCCACCAGGCAATGGCGGCCGTAGCTGGCGATCACCAGGCCTTCGCGCAACGCCGATGCGTCGGCCGCGCTGCGCGCCGCGCCCGGCTTAGCCATGGTCAGCCATGCGTCGGGCGCTCAAGGGGCGAGCAGGACATCGACCTGCGCGGCGCACGCGAGGTCAGTGGACGAGATGCCGCCGACGTCGTGGGTGTTGAAGCGGACCACGCAGCGGTCGTAGTGCACCGCGAGTTCGGGGTGGTGATCCTGCTTGTGGGCGATGAGCGCGACGCCGTTGACGAAGGCGATGGTCTCGAAGTAGTTGGCGAACGTGAAGGTCTTCTCGATCGCGACATTCGCGCCGTCGCCGCTCAGTCTCCAGCCGTCGAGCTGGGCCAGCCCGGCAACGGCCTCGGTGCCGTTCAGGGCGCGGCGCTTCTGGCCGCTCCAGGATCGGGGGGTCAGCATGCTGGTCATGAAGGTGTTTTCGTTCAGGTCGCGGCGGCCATGCGCGCCAGGCGCTCGGAGGCCGGCGGGTGGGAATAGTAGAACTTCACGAACACCGGGTCGGGCGTCAGCGTCGAGGCGTTGTCCTGGTAGAGCTTGAGCAGCGCGGCGGACAGGTCGGCGCCGCTGGTCTGCGCCACGGCATAGGCGTCGGCCTCGAACTCATGGCGGCGCGACGAACTGGCCACCAGCGGCGAGACGAACACGCTGAACACCGGCACGGCGAGCATGAACAGCAGCAGTGCGAGCGCGTCGTTGGGCGCCGCCAGGTTGGGCTGCACGCCCAGGCCGGTGTAGAACCAGGTCTGGCCGGACAACCAGCCCAGCAGCGCGAAGGCGGCCAGGCTCAGCGTGAAGAGCATCAGCATCCGCTTTTGCACGTGGCGGTGCTTGAAATGGCCCAGCTCGTGGGCCAGCACGGCCTCGACTTCGCTGGCGCTCAGCTGGCGCAGCAGGGTGTCGTAGAACACCACGCGCTTGCTGGCGCCGAAGCCGGTGAAGTAGGCGTTGGCGTGCGCGCTGCGCTTGCTGCCGTCCATCACGAACAGGCCCTTGGCGGCAAAGCCGCAGCGCTGCATCAGGATGGTGACGCGGGTCTTGAGCGTGTCGTCGTCCAGCGGCTTGAACTTGTTGAACAGGGGCGCGATGAAGGTGGGATAGATCAGCATCAGCAGCAGATTGAAGCCGACCCACACGCCCCAGGCCCACAGCCACCAGGCGCTGCCGGTGGCGCTCATCAGCCACAGCACCAGCGCGGCCAGCGGCAGGCTGATCACCGCACCGACCAGCAGGCCCTTGAGCGTGTCGGCCAGCCACAGGCGCCAGGTCATCTTGTTGAAGCCGAAGCGTTCTTCCAGGCGGAAGGTCTGGTAGAGCGTGAAGGGCAGATCGAGCAGGCCGCCGATGAGGGCAAATGCCGCCAGCAGCACCAGTTGCTGCAGCAGGCCGCCGCCCAGCCACTGCGCCAGCGCCTGGTTGAGCGCGTTGAGGCCGCCCAGCAAGGTCCAGCCCAGCAGCACGACGGCGCTCCACGCCATCTCGATCAGGCCGAAGCGGCCCTTGGCAATGGTGTAGTCGGCCGCCCGCTGGTGCGCCTGCAGGGTGATGGCCGTGTCGAATGCGGCGGGCACGGCGGCGCGGTGGCGTGCCACGTGCCGGATCTGGCGCGATGCGAGCCAGAACCTGAGCAGCAGGCCGGCCAGCAGCGCCAGCGCAAAGACGAAGGTGAGAAGGAGGGAGGGAGACATGCCGTGGCGAGTTTAGGTCATCGACGACAATCGCCCGATGCCCCAATCCATTGACCCGGCGCCTGTCGCGCCCACTGATTCGACCGCACCGGCGGCGCCCGCCACGCTCAAGAAAAGCGACCAGAACCTGGTCTGGCTGGATTGCGAAATGAGCGGACTCGACCCCGAGAAGGAACGCCTGCTGGAGATCGCCGTGGTGATCACCGGCCCCGGCCTTACGCCGCGCATCGACGGCCCGGTGCTGGTCATCCACCAGGACGACGCGGTGCTCGACGGCATGGACGCCTGGAACAAGGGCACGCACGGGCGCAGCGGGCTGATCGACAAGGTCAAGGCCTCGACGCTCGACGAAGCGGCGGCCGAAAAGCAGCTGGTCGAATTCATCGCCCGCTACGTGCCGAAGCTCGGCTCGCCGATGTGCGGCAACACCATCGGGCAGGACCGCCGCTTCCTGGTGAAGTACATGCCCAAGCTGGAGGCCTACTTCCACTACCGCAACCTGGACGTCAGCACGCTCAAGGAACTGGCCAAGCGCTGGAAGCCCGAAGCCTACAAGGCCTTCAAGAAACAGCAGGCGCACACCGCGCTGGCCGACGTGCATGAATCCATCGACGAACTCGAGCATTACCGGGAAACCTTTCTTCGGATCGAAGATTAGGTAAAAACCCGGATTCATGCGATAATCGCAGTCTTCGCTGCTTTTACGCCCTGGGCCGGGCAGCGCTCTCGCATCTCCCTATCTTGCACAGCGTGCCCCTCTGAATGGGCCGCAGTCCCGGCGAAGGCCGTGACTGGATGTCGTTGGATGGTTGATGTTTTTAACCACCCGACGCAGTTGCGGCCCACGGCCCTTCTGGCGTGCAAGAAGTTATTCCATGACCGACGCTTTTGAAGCGCAGGGCGAGCTGTCGCCTGCGCAATCCTCCGATTTCATCGCCGACCTGGCCACCGATACGCCCGTGCTCGAGGCGCTCGACGCCGTCGCCGAACCGGCGCAACCCAATGGTTTCGTCCAGCTCGGCCTCGCGCCCGAACTGGTCGCTGCCGTGGAAAGCCTGGGCTACACCCAGCCGACCGCCGTGCAGGAAAAGGCCATTCCGCTCGCCATGGGCGATGCCAGCGGCGAACGCACCCGTTTCGTCGACCTGATGGTCTCCAGCCAGACCGGCAGCGGCAAGACCGCGGCCTTCCTGCTGCCCGTGCTGCACACCCTGATCCAGCAACAGGCCCAGGCCGAAGAAGCGGCCAAGGCCGAATACCGCCGCCAGGTCGAAGAGGCCGAGGCACGCGGTGAAACGCTGCCCAAGAAGGCCAAGCGCAAGGACCCGACCAGCTCACGCAATTTCAAGGCCGCCACGCCCGGCGCCCTGATCCTGTGCCCGACGCGCGAACTCGCGCAGCAGGTGGCGCACGACGCCATCGGCCTGGTCAGCCATTGCCGCGGCCTGCGCATTGCCAGCGTGGTCGGCGGCATGCCCTACCAGCTGCAGATCCAGCGCCTGCAGAACGCCGACCTGGTGGTCGCCACGCCGGGCCGCCTGCTCGACCTGCAGCGCTCGATGCAGATCAAGCTCGACCAGGTGCAGTTCCTGGTGGTCGACGAAGCCGACCGCATGCTGGACCTCGGCTTTGCCGACGACCTGGCCGAAGTGAACCAGCTGACCATCGAGCGCAAGCAGACCATGATGTTCAGCGCCACCTTCGCGCCGCGCATCCAGCAACTGGCTTCGCGCGTGATGCGCGAGCCGCAGCGCCTGCAGATCGACTCGCCGCAGGAAAAGCACACCAACATCAAGCAGGTGCTGTTCTGGGCCGACAACGCGCAGCACAAGCGCAAGCTGCTCGACCACTGGCTGCGCGACACCACCATCAACCAGGCGATCGTGTTCGCCAGCACCCAAGTCGAATGCGACGGCCTGGCCAACGACCTGCAGCAAGACGGCTTCAGCGCCGTGGCGCTGCACGGCGCCCTGAGCCAGGGCCTGCGCAACCGCCGCCTGATGGCGCTGCGCCAGGGCCAGGTGCAGATCCTGGTGGCGACCGACGTTGCCGCGCGCGGCATCGACGTGCCCACCATCACTCACGTCTTCAACTTCGGCCTGCCGATGAAGGCCGAGGACTACACGCACCGCATCGGCCGCACCGGCCGTGCCGGCCGCGACGGCCTGGCCGTGACCTTTGCCGAGTTCCGCGACCGCCGCAAGATCTTCGACATCGAAGGCTACAGCCGCCAGCAGTTCAAGGCCGAAGTGATTCCGGGCCTGGAGCCGCAGCAGCGCTTCCCGCAAGGCGGTCGTCCGCAGGGCGATTTCGGCGGTGGCCGCGGCCGTGAAGGCCAGTCGCGCGAGCGCAAGTACGGCGGTGGCGGCGGCTTCCGTGGCAACAACGGCGGCGGCTTCGGCGGCAACCGGGGTGGCAACGGCGGCGGTCACGGTGGCGGTGGCTTTGGCGGCAATGGCGGCGGCCATGGTGGCTTTGGCGGCGACAAGCCGCGCGGCCATGGCGCAGCCGGCCCGGCCGCTGGTCAACGCAGCTTCGACAACGCCGGGCGCGGTGGCTTCGGCCAGCGCGAAGAGGGCGGTGGCGCCTACGGCCGCAAGCCGGGCTGGGGCGAAGGCGCTCCGCGCGGCGGCAACTTCGGCAATGGCGGCGCTGGCCGTTCCTTCGCACCGCGCGAGGGCAACGGTGGCGGTTTTGCACCGCGTGAAGGCAACGGCGGTGGCCGTGCCTTCGTGCCGCGCGACGGCCAGGCCAAGCGTGCCTTCAAGCCCAGCCGCTGATCAATGCCTCACGCCCGAGCGGGCGTGACGAAAAAAAGCCCGCATGCGTGACGCTGCGGGCTTTTTTCATTGCAAGGCGCCGTTCAGTGGCCGGCGCCGCCGGAGGCCTCGGTCATCTTTTCCAGCACCTGGTCCAGGCTGAAGCTGGCGGCCTTCTGGCGTGGCGGGAAGTCCTTGAAGGTGGCCAGGAATTCCGCGATCACGGCCTGCGCCGGCACCAGCAGGTAGATGTGGCGGAACATCCAGTCGTAGAAGGTGTTGGAGGTGATCTGCGCGCGCTCGTACGGGTCCATCCGCATGTTGAAGATGTAGGGCGTGCGCAGCACCACGAAGGGCTCCTGCCAGATCTTCAGCGTGCCGGTGACGCGCTGCTCCATGAACAGCATCTTCCAGTTGTCGAAGCGCAGCGCCGCCACGTCGCCTTCGTCGGTGAAGTAGATGAAGCCGGGGCGCGGGCTCTTGGCCACCTTGCCGGTCAGGTAGGGCACCAGGTTGTAGCCGTCCAGGTGCACCTTGAAGGTCTTCTTGCCGACCTTGTAACCCTTCTTCAGCTTTTCCTTGATGTCGGGTTCGCCAGCAGCGGCCAGGATGGTGGGGAACCAGTCCAGGTGGCTGATGATTTCGTTCGATTCCGAGCCGGGCTTGATGTGGCCGGGGAAGCGCACCATGCAGGGCACGCGGTAGGCGCCTTCCCAGCTCGAATTCTTCTCGTTGCGAAACGGCGTGGTGCCGGCGTCGGGCCAGGTGTTCATGTGCGGGCCGTTGTCGGTGCTGTACTTCACGAAGGTGTTGTCCGCGATGCCGAGTTCGTCGAGGAAATCGAGCATCTCGCCGATGCACTTGTCGTGGTCGATCATCACGTCGTGGTATTCCGATTGCCAGCGGCCGGACTGGCCCTTGCTCTCGGGCTTGACGTGGGTCCACGCATGCATGTGCGAGGTGTTGAACCACACGAAGAAGGGTTCGCCGGCGTCGTGCGCGGCCTGGATGAACTTCTTGGCGGCGGCCAGGAATTCGTCGTCGCAGGTCTCCATTCGCTTGGTGGTGAGCGGGCCGGTGTTCTCGATCTTCTGGCCGCCCTTGCCGTCGGCCCAGCAATGCAGCACGCCGCGCGGGCCGTACTTCTTCTTGAAGTTGGGGAAGTCCTTTTCGTTGGGGTAGTCGACTTCCTCGGGCTCCTCTTCGGCGTTCAGGTGGTAGAGGTTGCCGAAGAACTCGTCGAAGCCATGCATGGTCGGCAGGTGTTCGTCGCGGTCGCCCAGGTGGTTCTTGCCGAACTGGCCGGTGCGGTAGCCCAGCGGCTTGAGCGCCTCGGCGATGGTGATGTCCTCGGCCTTCAGGCCGAGATCGGCGCCCGGCAGACCGACCTTGGTCAAGCCCGTGCGCAGGCCGCACTGGCCGGTGATGAAGGACGCGCGGCCGGCGGTGCAGCTTTGCTCGGCGTAGGAGTCGGTGAAGATCATCCCTTCCTTCGCGATCCGGTCGATGTTGGGCGTGCGGTAGCCCATCATCCCTTTGGTGTAGCAACTGAGGTTCGACTGACCGATGTCGTCGCCCCACATCACGAGGAAATTCGGTTGCTTGTTCTTCGCCATGTCGTGGCTCCTTGGGTTTGAACGTTGTCCCCGTCAAGGGACGTGGTGGAACGCGCTGGCCCGAAGGGGCTGGCGCGCGGGTCGGCTTGGGCTGATCGAGGTGTTGTGGTTGTCGCGGCGCTGTGTGCTGCCGCCGGAGGGGCCCGGCTGCGGTTGCTCTGTGGAATTTCGTCAACCGTCTGCGCGGTTTTACTCCTGCCCGCCGGGGTGCGTCACTGTCCTTTGGTGCATGCGGGCGCCGCGCATGGGGCCCGTGCAAGGGCGTCGGCGGTCAGCGCAAAAACCTTGTGCAACATACTGGACGCCTTTGTAAAACGTAAGCACAATTGCTTACATGCCGAAAGACAACGACAGCGCCTATTACGACTCCGCCCGCGCGAAGGTCGACCGCACCGATTTCGCCTCGTCCCAGATGCCGCTGCATGTGCCCCGCCGACGGCGCAGCGGTGGCGGGCTGCTGCGCATCCTGGCCTGGGTGGTGGTGGCGGCGGTGCTGTTCGTCGTGGCCAGGCGCTACCTGTTCTGAATCGAAGGTCTGAGCGCAGAGGCCGTCGCGTTCAGTCGGGCAGCGTCTCCAGCAGCGCAAACGACGAATCCACCGTGCGCCCCTGCAGCACGGCGCGCATGGCGCGGTGCAGGTCGCTGGGCAGCACCGGCTTGTGCAGCAGCGGTACGCCGGTCGCCAGCGCTTCGCGCAGGCGCTCGGGCGCCGTGTCGCCGGTGATCAGCAGCACTGGCAGCTGTGCGCCGAATTCTTCGCGCAGCGCCGCCACCGCGCCGGCGCCGGTGCGCGATTCGCGCAAGCGGTAGTCGACGATCGCCAGCTCGGGTCGACGCAGCCGCGCCAGCGCCTGCGCCTCCTCGATCGAGTCGGCGACGTCGCAACTGCAGCCCCAGATCGACAGCAATTGCTGCATGCCGGCGCGCACCGCCTCGTCGTCGTCGATCACCAGCACGTGGATGTCGAAGGCCTGCAGCGGCCCGGCCATCGGCTCGACCGGCGGCGCGACGGCGCCGGCGCGGGCCAGCGGCAGCGCGAAGCGGAACACGCTGCCGCGCCCGGGGCGCGAGGCGAGCGTGAGCTCCTGGCCGAGCGCCCGCGCCAGCCCCTGCGCAATGGCCAGGCCCAGGCCCAGGCCCTTGCGGCGGTCGCGTTCGGCATTGCCCAGCTGGTGGAATTCGCGGAACACGGCCTGATGCTGGTCGGCGGCGATGCCCACGCCGGTGTCCCACACTTCCAGCAGCAGGCGCTGGCCGCGCAGGCGGCAGGCCACCAGCACGCCACCGCGCTCGGTGTAGCGGATGGCGTTGGAGACCAGGTTGCGCAGGATCAGGGCGACCAGCGCCGGATCGCTGCGCACCGTGGCGCGCGTCTCGCGTGAGCGGTAGACGATGCCCTTGGCGTCGGCCTGCGGCGCCAGTTCGTTCTCGATGCGGTTGAGCAGGGGCTGCAGCGCGAAGGTCTGCACCTGCGGCTGCACCACGCCCGCTTCGAGGCGGGAGAAGTCGAGCAGGGTGTCGAGCATTTCGGCCGATGCCTGCCAGGTGGTGCGTGCGTTGTCGAGCGCCTCGCGCTGGCCGCCGCTGAGGTTGCCGCGCGCCAGCACTTCCAGGAACAGGCCCTGCGCGTGGATCGGCTGGCGCAGGTCGTGGCTGGCGGCGGCGAGGAATTTCGACTTGGCGAGGTTGGCCTCCTGCGCGTCGTGGTGCGCCTGCTGCGCGTGGCCGCTCTCGATGCGCAGGCGCTCGATCAGCTCCAGGTTTTCATAGCGCAGGGCGATGGTGCGGCGCGCCGTGCGCTCGCCATTGCGTGCCTGGCCGATCAGGGCCGCCACGTACAGCACGGCGGTGCCGGCCAGCGTGGTGTAGGCCATGTCGCCCATGCTCAGCAACTTGCTGGCCATCACCACCAGTTCGGCCAGCGCGAACACCACGAACACCGGCAGCAGCGGCGCCAGCGAGGTCATCGAGCTGCCGCACACGCCCACCAGCACCGCCACCACCAGCACGCTGCCGGCCACGCCGGCATGGTCCAGCCCGACCCAGGCCAGCGCGCCCCACAGGGCGCCGTCGATCAGATTGAGCAGCACCTTGTAGCGCAGCAGGCGCGGCGCATCGGCCGGCCCGATGTTGGCGGCCAGCAGGCGCCTGGAGTCCCAGGCCAGGAACAGCTTGAAGACGATCACCGCCACGCACCACGCGACCAGCGGCAGCAGGTTGGCGTCGCCCGCCGCCAGCACCCACACCACCAACGGCGCCACCAGCAGGGTCGGGATCACCGAGCTGCCGACATTGCCCAGTTGCAGGCGCAACTGCTCGACCAGCATTTGCTGCTCGTGCAGATCGCCCGCGGGTTTCATCAGGCCACGATGCCGCGTTGGCGTGCGGCAAAGCCAGCTTCGGAGCGGCTGGAGACCTGCAGCGCCGCCAGCACGGCCTGCACGTGGCCGCGCACCGTGTTTTCCGAAAGATTGAGGCGGCGCCCGATGACCTTGTTCGACAGGCCCTGGCAGACCAGGTCGAGCACTTCACTTTGACGCGGCGTGAGCAGCGGCTGCGCTGCCGCGCTCTGGCCGGCGCGCGGCTGCGCTTCGCGCTGCACCGGCACGCCCAGGCGCACCTGTTCGATCACCGACAGGATGCGATCGGGCGGATCGGCCTTGGAGACGAAGGCCGTGGCGCCGCGCTCCAGCGCCAACTGGATCTTCTGCGGCGAGGCTTCGGAAGACAGCACGATCACCGGCGTGTTCGGCCAGCGGCGGTGCACCAGCGCCATCCCTTCCAGCCCGTTCAGGCCGTGCAGCTGGATGTCCAGCAGCACCAGCGAAGGCGGCCGCGCCATCTCGATGCGCATGGCCTCTTCCAGCGATGCCGCTTCCTGCACCTCCAGTTCGGCAATGGCCGAGGCCAGCACCATGCGCAGGCCGCACCGGAACAGCGAATGGTCGTCGATCAGGAGAATGCGGGGCGGGGGCAGGGACACGAGGGCGGGCGATGAAATCGAGGTAGGGCAATTTTGCCGAAAGGCCTGTCGATATGACCGATCCAAACGGACTATTTACCTTTGTGTTTTGTCCAGTCACTATTGCGGCCCAATTCATGCCTTCAGGATTTCCTGTCCCTACCTTCCGCCTGTGATGAAGCCCCTGGTCGACGTCCACCGCACTGCCACGAATGTCTACACCTATTGCGTCAGCACAGGCCGCGCGGGTGCAGCGAGCGATGGCGGGAGCTTCGACTCGCTGGCGCATTGCCTGTTCGACGCAGCAGCCTCGCTGGACCACTACTTTCCCAGTGTGAGCCTCAACCTGGATGGCCGCTTCATGGGCCAGTACGCCACCCTGACGCTGCGCCGCCACCCTTCGATGGTGGCCAGGAACATCCAGAAGAACCTGCTGGTTCCGTTGAGCTGAGCGCTCAATCGGCGGCAGGGCGAGGCTTGCGCCACACGCTGGCCAGCCACGGCTGCTGCTCGCGCGGCAGGCCGGCAGGGCGAAAGTAATACGCCAGTTCCACGAAGCCCGCTGCCGTCATGTAAGCGCGCCACGCCGCGAGGTCGTGGAAGGCGCCGTAGCGCTCGCCGCGCCAGCCTTCCTCGCCGCTGCCGCGCGGATTGGAACTGAACAGCACGCCGCCCGGCTGAAGCGTGTCGAACAACTGGCCGAGCACGCGCGGCAGTTCCTGCGCCGGCACGTGAAAGAGCGAGGCATTGGCGAACACGCCGTGAAAGCGTGCCGGGGGCAAGGCCAGCGCCAGGAAATCCTGCTCCAGCACCGGACAGCCGCTGTCCTCGCGCGCCATCGCGGCCAGCTGCGCTGAACCCTCCAGCCCGGTGGCGTGGTGGCCCAGCCGGGTGAAGGTGCGCAGGTCGCGCCCCGGCCCGCAGCCGAAATCCAGGATCTCGAAGGGCGCTGCCCCGTCGATGTGGGATAGCAGCGCGTCGATGTTCTGCTGAACGTCGTGTTCGCGCGTGCGCTCGCGGAAGGTCTCGGCGCTGCGGCTGTAGTGGTCGAGCGTGGTGGCGCTGATGCGCTGGAGGTCGCTGGGGTGGAGAGGCATGGTGCATTCTGCCGCTGGACAAGGGCAGGGGATGCTGCGACGCGCGTTGCGCGCGGCGTGTCAGCGGGACACGTTACTCAACGAATCTGGAGCGGGTGAAGGGAATCGAACCCTCGTATGAAGCTTGGGAAGCTGCCGTTCTGCCATTGAACTACACCCGCAGCAGGCGCGGATTCTACCGTCTCTTCTGTCCGTCATCCGGCGCGGCGACGGGCCTACGTGATGCGTGAAGCCGACGGCATTCGGGCGCGACTTTTCGGAACCATCTGCCACGTTCGTCGGAATGCGCGCCGCAGGCATCCACAGATGGACAGTGCTTAATGTTTCAGTGATTTCTGGAAGGAAGCAATCACTACAAAAAGCAAAAGCAAAACGCATGACAACAGACAGACCCTCGGCCAGACCCACCCAAGCGCGCTTCACGTTCCTCGACTATGGCCGGGGCATTGCGTGTCTCATGGTGGTTCTCTACCACGCTTCAGGGACCGCCTCGCTTCCCAAATACTTCGGTGCGCAGGGCCTGAGCGAGGTCTTCACGCTGGGCTTCGTTCGCATGCCGTTCTTCTTCGCCATGAGCGGCTTTCTGCTGGCGTGGTTCTACTTCAAGCCGGGCGGCACCACCACGGCCTCGGCTTTCCTGGGCAAGCGCATGGCCCGGCTGTTCCCGCTTTACTGGATCGTGTTGTGTGCCGTTGCGGCAGCCGACCTGTTCATCCTGCAAAGTGCGGATGGTGTTCCCAGCGACAGCGGCTGGTGGGCAACGTTCTTCCTGTTGCCGCAAGACCCCGTGGTGGTCGGCGGCACCGGTGCACCGGTGCTGTACCCCGCCTGGGTGCTTCAATACGAGTTGGTGGGCTACTTGCTGATTGCGCTGTCGCTCGCCAATCGTCACTTCCGTTTTGCCTACCTCTACTACTTCCCGCTGTGCTATTTGCTGTGGCGCGAGAGCAGCGTATTCGGCCTGCGCTTTCTCGGCTCCGATTGGTTGCTGGTGTACTGGTTTGGCGTGGTGGCCGCATTCGCTGCGCGCAACGGGAGCGCGCGGCAATTGCGCTGGCTGCTCGGCAGCGCGGTGCTCACCTTGGCTTGCGCCGTGGTGCTTCAGTGGTCGCGAGCGCGCCATGCCGATTGGCAGTTTCTGGCCGACCTCCATCTCAACCTGCTCTACGGCGTGGGCTTTGCGCTGCTGATGGCAGGCCTGGTGGAGCTGGCCCGGAGCAAGCCTGCGTCGGGCAGCGCCCCTTCACGCTGGGCACAAGGCGTCAACAAGCTGGCGGTCTGGTCGTATGCCATCTTCCTGCTCCATGCGCCCATCATCACGCTGGTGTGCAAGCTGCTGGTGGCGGCGGGCCTGACTGGCGCCACGGGCTGGAATCTGGCCGTGGCGGGTTCCCTGCTCGTCTCGGTGATCGCCGGTGCGGTGGCGCAGGCCCTGATCGAAGAACCGCTGAATCGGATGATCGGAGCGGCTGCCGGTTTCAAGGGCGCCCTGCTGCGTTGGAAGCGGCAGGGCCAGTCATAGGCCTCGCGGGACGATCAATGGGATTGGCGAGCGGGCAGCAGGGTTGGGGCGAGCCTGGGCTCGGCCGTGGTGGCCTTGATGCCGGCGACTTCCCATGTCACCCGGCCGGCCACCGAGGTGTCACGCCGCGCCATCAGCGCGATTTCGGAGTCGATGCGCCAACGCAGCATGTCTTCGCGCATCTGTGCCAGTTCGGCTGGCGCAACGTCGGTCAGCGGGGAAAGCTCCTGCGGGTCGTGCGCCAGATCGAACACGGTCATCGGGCTGCGTTCGAAGTTGTAGATGTACTTGCGCTGCCCCTTGCGCATCGCCAGGTACGACCAGTCGATCAAGCCTGAGAAATAGAGCTTGCGTTCCGGATCGACCGGCTGCAGCAACGAGATGCCGGGCAGGGCCCCGCCTTGCACTTCAAAGCCTGCCAGCTCGGCGATCGTGGGCAGGATGTCGATCTGCTGGCGCGGCCCCGTCACCACGCCGGGAGGCAGGTGCATGCCAGGCGCGTAGATCACCATCGGCACGTGCAGCGCCTTTTGATAGAGCGCGTTGAAGCTCTGGTTGGTGTTGTGCTCGCCCAGCATCTGTCCGTGGTCGCCGACGAAGACGAACACCGTGTCCTGCAGCATGCCGCGCGCGGTGTAGCCCTCGACCAGGCGCCGCATGACGTCGTCGATGTAGCTTAGGCAGTTGTAGTAGTCGTAGAGGACGGGCGAGGCCGATGGATCGAACACCTTCTTCGGCCAGTTGGACGGTGTGCGGAAGTCGTGGTGACCGACGTTCGTCATCACGGTCGCGAAGAAGGGGCGGCCGCTCTTGTGCTGGTCCTCCGACCAATCGAGGATGGGCTTGAGCAGGTGCTCGTCGGCAATGCCGAAGTAGGTCACGCGTTCGGCGCCCGGAAAGCTCAGGTCCGGCTCGGATTTCACGGTGTCGAAGCCCATCGCGTGGATCACCTGTTCATCGCTCTGATAGACCAGGTTGGTGGTGGTGAAGAAGGCGCTGCGGTAGCCCACGCGGCCCAGCGCATGGGGCAGCGAGCCCAGTTCAGGCTTGTTGTCGTAGACCTTCATCCAGCGCGCAAAGCCTTGATCGACCAGCGGGTACTGGCCGGCGAGGATGGCCAGCCACGCCGAGGTGGTGCGCGGAATCACGGCCGACATGTCGGCCACCATGAGGCCTTTCTCGGCGAGGCTCTTCAGGTAGGGTGTGGTCTGCAGCGCCGCGTTGTGCATGGTGGTCGAGTCGGCGCGCACCGATTCCATCATCACCAGCACCACGTTGCGGGGCGGGGTGCCAGCTTGCGGCCGCAGGCTCAGGTCGGCGGTCTGCCAGCGTGGCCCGCCGGTCTGCACGAAGTCATGGAAGGCGCGCGACTGCACGTCGGTGATGGGCGAGGTGATGGCGGTCTTGGCGAGCGACAGCAGGACGCCTTGCACCGTGCGGTCATACGCCAGCGCCGGCGATGACGGGACCGGCAGCAGCACGGCCAGTGCCAGCAGCGCGGTGGCTGCGGCGCCCCAGGTGAAGGGGTGTGGCCGCGCATCGGATTCGGCCGTGTCGGCGCGCCGGCGCCGCCAGAACCAGCCAAGGGCAATGAAGACGCCGGCGCTGAGGAACACGACGCGCAAGGGCGTGACCTCCGGGCGCACGAGCCGCACCATGTCGCGCGCCTCGGTGATGGCGAAACCCAGGATCTGCACGCTGGCCGGTTGGCCAATGACGATGTCGTAGACCACCGCCACGCCCACCAGGGCACACAGCACGACGACCACGGCTTGCAGCAGGCGCACGGTCCAGGCATGCGCGCGTGCCGGCGCCGCCCACAGGATGAGCGCAAAGGCCAGCGTGATCCAGGCGGTGGTGATCGCTTCGCGCCAGATGCCGATCGTCATGCCGTACAACTGCTCCACGCCGTTGTTGGTCCAGCCCGTGAGCCGTTCGACCATCGGCATGTCGTGTTTGAGGGCGCCCACCACCACCGCCAGGGCCAGGTACATCGCGATCGCCATCGGCACGGCGGTCCAGCGGCGCCGCGGGAACAGGTGGCGCTGGATGAGGACGGCGAGCAACACGCAGCACAACATTCGCAACGAGATGAACTGCCACAGCCAGCGCAGGGGCGACAGCAGATCGGCCTGGCTCGGTGCCCCGAAGAGCAGGTTCATCGCCAGCAGCATGTTGGCCAGCGCCAGCCAGATGAGCAGCGGCAGCGCCAGCGCCCAGGCCTGGCGGAAGGCGCCTGCAGGCCCTGCGTCCGCAGTCTGAGATGTCCCCTGGGTTGGATTTTTCATCGACGTGCCCCGATTTCCATGCGGTGTGAAAGCTCCCGTATTCGCAGGCATCGAGGGGAAGTTCCGCTGAGCTCGACCGCGGTCCCTGAATCCAATCCTGGTCCGTACGATTAAACACAGGGTTCATGAAACTGTAAACAAAAGGTCACATAAACGTGGTAAGCGACCGGCGCGTTTCGGCAACACGGCCTCGGTTCGAGGCGAGCGGGCATGGCACGGCAGCGCCTCCCGGGCGCGGGAGCGCAGGCATGGCACGGAGCGTGGCGCGTTCAGCGCGCGGAGGGGCCGGGTCGCGCGGCCGCGACCCGCTGGTTGAGCGAGAAGGTCATCTCGGGCTGGCGCCCGGTGCTGGCGCACCACAGGACGCGGCGCTGCTCCACCTCGGCGTCGGTGCTGGGCTCGAAAGTGGCGGGCGCGGTGCCGCCGGCCTGTTGCTGGTCGAACACTTCCAGCAGCCCGACCCAGCCGGTGTCGGGCAGCGTGCGCGAGATCGCCCGCAGGTAGCGGGCGGTGCGCACATCGCTCAGGCGGTGCGTGCCCATGCCCCCTTGCACCACCCACACCACGCCGGTCTCGCGGTGCAGGCGCTCGAGCAGGCGGGCAAAGCTGCCGGGTGAGCTGGCGCCCGAGAAGAAGGCACTGACATAGACCGGCAGCGCTGCCTTGTCGGGGGCCAGCCGCGCCAGCCCCTCGCGCATGGCGCCCAGGTAGTCGCGCAGCATGCTTTCGCGCGCGCCGCGGCGCCAGTTCAGGTCGTCGATTTCCTGCGGCAGGTACCAGCCGTCCACCGGCAGGGCCGGGGGGTGCGCCAGCAGGCGCTGCGCTTCTTCCAGCGAGCGTTCGCGGCACAACAGCATGTGGGCGCGCAGCGCCGGGTCCGGCTGCGCCAGCACCTGGTAATAGTCCTGGCCCATGTACAGGCCGAGGATCAGGCGCAGCGGCTGGTGCCGCCAATGCGCCAGCCCGGCCTCCAGCCAGCGCGGTTCGGTGGCGGGCCAGAATTCGGTGTCGCCGTAGCGGCTCCACTGGACCAGCACGCGGGTATAGCCCTCTTGCTGCGCCACCTCGCCCAGCCGGCGCCATTCGGCGGCGCTGAGTTGCGCATGGGAGGCCCAGGGCTGCCAGACGATGGTGCGGCGCCGGAAGGCACCGCAGTTCGTTGGCTGGCGCAGCCGCAGTTGCGCGGACGCAGGCGCTGCCACGGCCGCGCCGAACCCGGCCGCGCAGTAGCGCAGCCAGGTGCGGCGCGTCAGTGTTGGATGATCCATTTGAGCTGCACGGTCTGCCGGTCCCCCGCGTTGCCGCCGATGGCATGGCGCACTTCCAGCGACAGCCGCTGGTTGATGGCCGGTGCGCGGTGCGTATCTTCGCGATGCCAGCCCAGCAGCGCAATGCCCAGGCCGACGTCCAGCCGCGTCACGTCCACCCGGCCCAGCCCGTCGTTGTTGGCCGAGTAGCCGCCCACCAGATAGGGCATCACCCCCAGGTTGGTGGTCGCGGTCGGCAGCTTGCTGACGCGGCCCCACTCGGCGTTGAGGGTGAGGAAGTAGCTGCGCTGGCGCACCAGCCAGGCCAGGTCGCCGTACAGGTTGGCGTAGGTCCAGCTGGCGTCGACCGGGTTCCAGTCGCTGCCCCAGGTGTTGGAGCCCGACAAGCGCAGCATGAAGTCGTCGGGGTAGGGCGCCGACTTGCGCCACAGGTATTCGGCCGAGCCCACCACCAGGTAGTCCTGCGACAGGCGCTGGCGCACGCCGGTGCCGACCAGCTGGCTGTCCGGCGTCAGCGACAGGCTGCGGTCGTCCAGCCCCTGCGAGGCGCGCGCGAAGGCCCAGGTGGGCAGCTGCGCGCCCAGCGGGGTGAAGCGGTAGGAGGCGCCGGTGTTGACCGCGCCGCCGTACTGCGCGTAGTCGACCGGCGAGACCGCCTCGCTGCCTCGGGGCCCATGGTCGAGCCGCACGTTGCTGTTGAAGTACCAGCCGAGGCGGTCTTCCTCGCTTTGCACGTCGCGCCGCCAGCCGAACAGGCGGCGCTGTGCCTCGTCGTCGTTCAGGTCCAGCCGCTGCGCAATGTCGGCCTGGCGGTCGACCGCCAGCCGGCCCCAGCGCGCTGAATCTTCGGACTGACCGAGCTGGTGGCGCAGCGCCGCCAGTTCCGGCATCAGCTCGCTGCGGCGCGCGTCCAGTTGCAATGCCGTCTCGAACTGCGCCGCCGCGGGCCCCGGCTGGCCGGCCGCCTTGAGCTGGTAGCCATAGGACGCGTGCACTTGCGGGTCGCCCGGTGCGATGCGGACCGCCTCGGCCAGCGCGGCCAGCGCGCCGGCCTGGTTGCCCTGCACGTCCATGGCCTGGGCCTGGCCCGTCAGCGCCTGCGCGGCGATGGCCGGCTGCGCGTCGCCCGCCAGCTTGCGGGCGGCGGCGAAATGACGCTCGGCCAGCGCCGCGTCGACGCCGCTGCAGTAGCCCGCCGCCAGTTGCTGGGCGGCGGTGGTGAGCGGGGCCGCTGCGTCCGGCGGCACCACCTGCAGCACGCTGGCGCAGTCGCGCCCCTGCAGGCTCAGCACCAGGCCCTCGCGCGTGTGGGCGTCGAGGGCGCCGGAAGCGCTCAGCGCCTGCAGGCGGGCCGTGGCCTGCGGATAGTGACCGGCGTTGATCAGGGCCAGCACCTCGGCTTCGGGTGGTGGGGAAGGTGGTGGTGGCGGTGGCGGTGGCGAAGCCGCGACCCTCGTGCGGGGCGGGGCTGTGCGGGCATGCGCGCGGGCCGGCGCGGCCCGCGCTTGTTCGGTAGCGGGCGCGTTGGGCGCGGCCGCTTCAGTCTTGGGCGCTTGCGCCAGGGCCGGAGCCGAAGCGGCAGGCGGTGGCGGTGGCGGTGGCGGTGGCGGTGGCGGCGTCTTTGTCGCAGCGGCAGTTGCCGGCGCCACCTTGGCCTTCGCCATGGCCTGCTGCCAGCGCCGACGGTCGGCCGGGCTCACGGCCACCTTGTTGGCGTCGAGCCAGGCCAGTGCTTCGCCGGCCTCGTCGGGGCGGCGCAGCTGCAGCAGCGCGTTGATCCAGCCGCGGCCCAGCGCGCTGTGCACGTCGGGCGTCAGGTCGGGCAGCGCCAGCGCGGTGCGTGCCAGGCGGTTCAGGTCGGCTGGCCGTCGCTCCACGCTGGCAACGTAGGCCGCGGCGGCCGGGCCGATGCCGGAGTCGGGCCGCTGCGCCTGCCAACGCTGCGCCAGCGCGCGGATGCAGGCGATGTCGTGCTGCACCTCGCAGATCTGGAACTTGAGCAGCGCCGCGTCCGTGCTGTCCGGATCGATGTGCTCGACCTCCTCGACGTAGCGGCGCGCTTCACCGTACTGCTTCTGGTTGAACAGGCGCTGCGCTTCGTTCAGCCGCGGATAGCTGCGGTAGGCCCGCCACTGCTTGCCTAGCCAGCCTTGCGCGTCGGCCGGCGTGGCAACGAGGGCGCCGGCCAGGGCCAGCAGGGCGATGGCGCTGCGTCGCTGCGCGGCGCTCATGGCTGGGGGTCCTCCGGGTGGAGATCGGGAAAGACGTGCTGGGTCTTGTCCCATGCGACCGGGCGGCCCTGCCGGCTGCTGCGCCGCACTTGCGTGAAGGCGCGGAAAAAGGCGCCGATGTTGACCACGTTGCCCACCAGCATGCGCGGCACCGACTGCAGGCCCTGCCAGAAGCCGAAGTAGCGCTGCGTGCAGATGAAGCGTTGCAGCAGGCGGTTGACCATGAAGCCGAAGTTGATGAAGGTCAGTACCCAGAACAGGCCGCCGCGCGGAATCGGGTCGGGGTAGCGCCACATGCCGGGGTCGATCGTCAGGTGCAACTCGTGAATCAGCACCGCCAGCACGATCAGGTAGCCGAACAGCAGCGAGGGAAAGGCCAGCACGCTCTTGCGGTCGCGCATCAGCATGTAGCGCATGGCCAGCGAACCGCGCCAACCCAGCTTGCGCCAGCCCTGGAACACGATGCCGACGATCCAGCGTGATTTCTGCCGCATGGCCGATGCCAGGGTGTCGGGAAAGTACTCCTGCACGCACACGTTGGCGTGCACGCCGCGGCGCTCGAACCAGCTCGGCGGCGTGCCGGCGAAGCGCACCGGGTAGTGCACCAGCACCTCGCGCGCGCCCACTTCGTGCAGCCGCACGCCGATCTCGTAGTCCTCGGTGAGCGTGCCGGTGTCGAACACCTGGCCGGCGTTGATCTGCTCGAGCAGCGCGATGGCGCGCCGGCTGAAGGCGGTGCCGACGCCGGCGCTGGGCACCTGGCCGGTCAGGTGCTGGCGCACCAGCAGGTCCTTGCCGTGCCACTCGGCGAACTCGTCGACGTAGTGGTTGCCCACCGCGTGCGTCCAGCCGCGCACCAGCGGCATCACCGGCAGCTGCACCAGGTCGAAGGTGGGCACCAGGTGGTTGAACACGCGCAGCTCCAGCGGGTGCACCACGTCCTCGGCGTCGTGGTAGGCCAGCACGGCGAAGTGCAGGCCCTGCGCCTGCTCGAATTCGCCGATGGCAGCGATCACGTGGTTCAGGCAGTCGGCCTTGGTGGTGGGGCCGGGCTGCGAGGTCACCACCTTGTGCAGGCGCGGGTAGCGGGCCGTGACCTTGTCCACCTCGGCCTGCGTCTCGGCGTCGTTGGGGTAGGTGCCGATGAAGACGTGGTAGTTCTCGTAGTCGAAGCTGCGCGCCAGGTAGTCGGCCATGCGGGCGATCACCGGCGCCTCGTGCCAGGCCGGAATCATGATGGCGATGTGCTGCTGCGCATCCTGGTACAGCGCGTCGGCCGTGGCCGGCAGCTCGGGCGTGGCGCGCCAGTTGCGCCGGTGCGCCAGGCGCCAGAGCCAATAGCGGCAGTCGATGTAGAAGTCGTCCAGCGAGCTGACGAGGATGATGACGATGCCCACCCGCATCAGCACGGCAATGGTGAGCCAGAAGGCGGCCAGCGTGTCGATCCAGTTCACGCGGCCACCCGGTCCCAGTGCGCTAGCGCGGCGGCGATCTGCTGCGCGGCAGTGCCGTCGCCGTAGGGGTTGAGTGCGTGCGCCATGCGATGGTAGGCCGCCTCGTCGTCGAGCAAGCGGTTCACCGCGGCCACGATGCGCGGGTGGTCGGCGCCCACCAGCACCGCGGTGCCGGCCTCCACCGCCTCGGGCCGCTCGGTGGTCTCGCGCATCACCAGCACCGGCTTGCCCAGCACCGGCGCTTCTTCCTGCAGGCCGCCGCTGTCGGTCAGCACCAGGAAACTCTGCTTGAGCAGCCAGACGAAGGGCAGGTAGTCCTGCGGCGCGATCAGGTGCACGTTGGGCCGGCCCGACAGCAGCGCGTGCACCGGTGCCTGCACGTTCGGGTTGAGGTGCACCGGGTAGACGATCTGCACGTCCGGCCGGTCGGCCAGTTCGGCCAGCGCGGCGCAGATCTGCTCGAAGCCGTCGCCGAAGTTCTCGCGCCGATGCCCGGTCACCAGGATCAGCCGGCGCGCGGGATCGAGCGCCGGCAGGCCGGCGGCCTGCTGCGCCGCCAGCGCGGGCTCTTGGTCCAGCCGGTGGCTCACCAGCTTGAGCGCATCGATCACCGTGTTGCCGGTGATGTGGATGCGCTCGGCCGGCACACCCTCGCCACGCAGCGCATCGGCTGCGCGCTGCGTCGGCGCGAAATGCAGTTGCGCCACGATGCCGGTCACGCGCCGGTTGAATTCCTCCGGCCATGGCGCATACAGGTTGCCGGTGCGCAAGCCCGCTTCCACGTGGCCGACCGGAATGCGGCGGTAGAAGGCGGCCAGCCCGGCGATGAAACTGGTGGTGGTGTCGCCGTGCACCAGCACGATGTCCGGCGGCTCGCGCTGGAGCACGTCATCCAGTGCCTCGAGGGCTCGCGCGCTCAGGCCGGCCAGGCTCTGGCCGGCGCGCATCAGGTCGAGGTCGTCATCGGGTACCAGATGGAACAGCTCGAGCACCTGGTCCAACATCTGGCGGTGCTGCGCCGTCACGCACAGGCGGCAGGCAAACCGCGCGTCGGCCTGCAGGGCCAACACCAGCGGCGCCATCTTGATGGCCTCCGGCCGGGTGCCGAAGACGCAAAGGACCTTCAACGGAGGAAGGGGCGGGGCGGCAAGCGTCGGATCGGTCATACGTCACGAGTAAAGGCTGAATCTGCGGCGTCGGTCGGATCATGCCTCACCCGAACGGCTTCCCGGTGCATCCTCATCCCTGGCGTTGACGACAGGCGACATTCTCTGGTGCCCTTGTCGTCGGCGGCGCGCGGCCCCGGGGGGATTCAAGTCAAGAGACTTTGGTGTCTGCGCGAGGGCCAGGATCGAATCGCAAGAGCAAGGACGCCTGCGTCTGGCGGGACGTCGGGAGGGAACGAATGGAAAAGTGGAGTGCGCTCGCAGGCTGGCGATTTCTGCTGGCCTCGGTGGTGGCCGTGAACCACCTGGCGGAGTTCACGCCCTTGGGCGCGTGGGCGCGCTTGGGCCCCTTCGAGGCGATCCTGGGTTTCCTGCTGATCAGCGGCTATTCGATCGCCAGCTCCTACGCGAAGGAACCCGAGGGCTATCTGTGGCGGCGCGTCCAGCGCATCTATCCGATCTACCTGGCCAGCCTGCTGTTCGCGGCGGTGATGTCCATGCTGGCCAACGGCAGCTGGCCGTCGGCCTGGACGCTGCTGGCCAATGTGCTCTTTCTGAACCAGTTGGCCGTTTCTTCATCGCTGGTGGAACCGGCCTGGAGCCTGTCGCTGGAGTTCTGGCTCTACTGTCTGGCGCCCTTGCTGTTCACCTTGCGCGACGGTCAGCTGCGTGTGTTGATGTGGGTCTCCTTTGTTGCCTTCATGGCCTACACCTGCGGCCGCACGCTGTTCCACTGGAACTACTACGCGGGCACCGGCTACGGCCTCAACCTGCTCTTGCTGTCCTACATCTGGATCGCCGGCTTCAGGCTGGCCACGGCGCCGGACAAGGCGCTGGCCACGCTCAAGGAAGTGGGGCTGATGATGGCGCTGCACATCCTGCTGGAGATCGCCATCACCTTCGCCCACAAGTGGAAGCACGGCCAGCTCGACGTCTTCCTGAACGTCGACGTGCTCGGCTTTGCCCTGCGCTCGCTCGGTCTCGCCGGGCTGTGGTGGGCGCTTCGGCGCTTGCTGAAGAACCGTGGGAACAGCGGCAAGCCGGTGCGCTGGCTGCGCGAACTGGGCGATGTGTCCTACCCGCTGTACCTGATCCACATCTCGGTGTTCGAGCTGCTCAAGCGCAATGACGTGCCGGCCTCACCGTGGCTGTACTACGGCGTGGCGGTGCTGGCGTCGTGGCTGCTCTATCGCGCGCTCGACTTCTATTCGCAGCGGCGTCATCTGCGCGGGACGCCGCCGGAAAAGGGCGTGCCCGCGACGCCGGCGTAGCGCGGCGCCGGCAGCGACGAGGGCAACGCGGATGGGGGTTTTCGGGGAGCCTGCCGGCGCGGTCCAGTCGATATAGTCGCGCCACCCCGAATCAACTGAGCGGCCCGCCGTGCGCCCCGCGCGCGCCATGCAGGGCCATGCCATGAACGTCTCTGTCACCGCGCCCCCTCCGCAATCCCACACCGCCGCGCCGATTCGCGTGCTCATCGCCGACGACCAGGCGCTGATCCGGCGCGGCATGGCGATGCTGCTGGCGGCGGCGGCGGACATCGACGTCGTCGGCCAGGCGGCCGATGGCGTGGAAGTGGTCGAGCTGGCGCGCCGCCTGCGGCCCGACGTGGTGCTGATGGACCTGCAGATGCCGCGCAAGAGCGGCGTGCTGGCCACGCGCGAGATCGCCTCGGCGCTGCCGCACACGCGCGTGATGGTGCTGACCACTTTCGATCGCGACGACATGGTGTTCGACGCGGTGCGCGCCGGTGCGCAGGCCTATCTGCTGAAGGATGCGTCCGAGGAAGAAGTGCTCGACACCGTGCGCGCCGTGCACCGCGGCGAGTCGCGCCTCACGCCGCAGATCGCGCGCAAGGTGATGGACCAGTTTCGCCTCCTCGCCGACCGCGTGGCGCATGACGCGCAAGGCGATGCGCCGCCGCCGGCCGAGCCTGCATCAGCGGCTGCAGCCAGTGCCCAGCCGCTTGCGCCTGCCGCCGATGCCGGGCGCGACCTGAGCGCGCTGACCGAGCGCGAGGCCGCCGTGCTCGACCTGATCGCCAAGGGGCAGGGCAACCGCCAGATTGCCGCCACCCTGCACCTGGCCGAAGGCACGGTGAAGAACCACGTCAGCCGCATCATGCAGAAGCTGCACGCCAACACGCGCACGGGGCTGGCGGTGATGGTGCTCGGGCGCAAGGACAAGGCCTAACGACTCGGAGGCCCCGGAGGCCCCGGCGGCACCAGCGCAAAGCGCCTGCGCAACGGATCGCTCCGTCGCACAGGCGCTGGGGGTGCGCAGGCCCGGGTGGGCCTGGCGTGGACTCAGCGGCCGGCGGGTGCCAGCCCACCGGGTGTGCGTCCCGAATCGTCCGGCGGCGCCGCCGAGGTGCCGGCCACGTGCGCGGCCAGCATCGGGCGCAGCGCCACGATCGCCAGGAAGGCGGCGAACAGGTCCAGCCCTGCCACCGTGTAGAGCACGGTCGACCAGGTGCCGGTGGCTTCCATCAGCAGGTTGCCCAGCGGCACGAACAGCGCGCCGATGCCCTTGGCGCAGTACAGCACGCCGTAGATCTTGCCGATGTGCTTGGTGCCGAAGGCGTCGCCGGCAAGCGCCGAGAACAGCGAATACACCTCGCCCCAGGCCAGGAACACCACGCCCGAGAGGATCAGGAAGGCCCACGGGTTGTGGCCGAAATAGCCCAGCGCGATGATGCCGATGCCTTCCAGCGTGAAGGCGATCACCATCGTCTTCTCGCGGCCGATGTGGTCGGAGATCCAGCCGAACATCGGGCGCGAAATGCCGTTCATGATGCGGTCGAGCATCAGTGCCAGCGGCAGCGCGGCCATGGTCACGAAGTACAGGTCGACCTTGAAGTTCTTCACGCCCAGGTCCTGTGCGATCACGCCCAGTTGCGCCACGGCCATCATGCCGCCGGTGACCACGCACGAGAACATCACCAGCATCAGCCAGAACAGCTTGGTGTGCAGCGCTTCCTTGAGCGTGTAGTCACGCCGGCTTTGCGTGAGCTTGGCCGAGGCGCGCACTTCCTTGCCGGTCGGCGCGCGCAGGAACCACGCGGCGATGAAGGCCAGCGAGCCTTGCAGGATGCCGAAGAACAGGAAGGCTTGCTGGAAGCCCGAGGACTCGATCATCGCGGCGATCGGCAGGATGGTGGCGGCCGAGCCGGCACCGTAGCCGCCGGCCGTGAGGCCGACCGCCAGGCCGCGGCGGTCGGGGAACCACTTGAGCGCGTTGTTGATGCAGGTGGCGTAGATCGAGCCGACGCCGATGCCGCCCAGCGCCGCACCGACGTAGAAGCCCAGCAGCGAGGTGGCCTGCGAATTGACCACCCAGGCCGCGCCGATGAACACCGCGCCGAAGGCCACGATCAGCCGCGGCCCGAACTTGTCGATGAAGTAGCCCTCGATCGGCGCCAGCCAGGTCTGCACCAGCACGAAGATGGTGAAGGCGATCTGGATCGAGGCGCGCTCCCAGCCGAACTGGCCCTGGATCTCGGGCACGAACAAGGTCCAGGCGTACTGGATGTTGGCGGTGGCGATCATGCAGACGATGCCCACGCACAGTTGCAGCCAGCGGTTTTCGTGCCAGCGCATTGCGGCGTTGCTCGCCGGTGGCGAGAGGGTGGTGCTTTTCATTTGGTTGTCTCCATCGGTGGTGCGTCGCCGTGGGCGTGGCGCTCGCGTGGTGGGTTGGCATCGCATGCCGCAGGCGCGGATCACGCGATGGACGCACTGTTGCCGCGAACAGCGCCGCGCGCGCCTGCCGGAAGTCACCGCCGGGATCGAGACAAACCCCGAGCAGCTAGGGCAAGCCCGCATGACGAAAGTCATGGGCTGACGCGCGCCGAGGCCTTTGCGAGAATGCGCCGCCCATGACCACCACATCCGCTCGCGCCACCTCCATCGCTGCATGCCGGCGCGCGCCGCGCCGGCCGTGAAGTTCTCGCACCGCATCGACCCGCGGCGCTCGATGGCCGCCGCCATCGGCTGGCTGCTGATCGCGCTCACCTTGTGCCTGGCCCTGGCCGCCAACATGTGGCTGCGCGGCTTCGTGCGCGCCACCCTGCTCGAACAGCACGGCCAGCGGTTGGAGACCGCCGGCGAGCACGTCAGCGCGGAACTCGATACCGCGCTGCTGCTGCGCCTGCAGTCGGTCAACGTGGTGGCGACCATGTTGTCGGAGGACGTGCAGTTCAGCGACGCCGCGCGCCTCAAGCGCTCGCTCGAAGCGGCGCGCCGCAGCGTGCCCGACCTGATCTGGCTGGGCGTGACGGATGCCGACGGCTTTCTCTTCGCCGCTACCGACGACCAACTGGTCGGCCAGAACGTGAACCAGCACGCCTGGGTCTCGCAGGGCCTGGACGCCGCCTGGATCGAGGAAGGCCGCACGCCCGAGGCGCGCTTTCTCAAGCTCACGGCGCCGGTCAGCAATGCCAGCGGCGCCATCGTCGGCGTGGTGGCGGCGCAGCTGAGCTGGCGCTGGGTCGAGAAGCTGGTGGCCGAGATCCGCGCCTCGCCCGGCGACTGGTTGCTGGTCGATCGCGACGGCGTGGTGCGCCACGGCCCCGCCGCCTTGCTCGGCCAGCGCTGGCGCGAAGCCGGCAAGGCGGTGACGCCCTTCGACCCGGTGCTGGCCGGCCTGGGCAACGACGGCGGCGACCTGCCCGAGCGCATCCGCACGCGGCGCCTGTTGAACAACCGGCCCTACCTGATCGCCACGCCGCCCAACGCGCGCGACGGCACGCTCAACCGCCTCGGCTGGCAGGTGGTGGTGATCCAGCCGGTGGCCTCGGTCGCGGCCTTCGCCACGGCCATCGAATGGCGCATCTCGATCGGGCTGGCCTTGCTCGGCCTGGTCACCGCCGCCGCCGGCGTGGTGGTGGCGCGCCGGCTCACGCGCCGCGTCAGCGGCATCGCCAGCTCGGCCGATGCCGTGCTGGCCGGCAGCGCCACGCGCATCGAGGTGCCGCAGGGCAGCGACGAAGCCGCGCGCCTGGGCACCGCGCTGGAGCGCCTGCTCGACACGCTGCGCCGCGAACGCGACGAGCTGCGCACGCTCAACGCCGAGCTCGACGAGCGCGTGCGCCAGCGCACCGAGGAGATCAGCCGGCTGGCGCAGGCCTCGCGCGACGCCGCGGTGGTGCGCGAGCGGCTGCGCCTGGCGCGCGGCCTGCACGACACGCTGGCCCATTCGATGATGGCGATGCTGACCGAGATCCGCGTGCTCAAGCGGCTGGCCGTGAGCCGGCCCGATGCCTTGCCGGACGAACTGGTGCGTGCCGAGGAGGCCGCGCGCGAGGGGCTGGACGAAGCGCGCCGCGCGATCGACCAGTTGCGCAGCAACCCGGTGCGCGATGTCGGGCTCGGGCCGGCGCTGCTCGAGCTGGCGCGCAGCGCGAGCGAGCGCGCCGGGCTCGAACTCGACGAGCGCATCGACCCCGCGCTGTCGGGGCTGGCGGACGAAGCGGCGCAGACCGTGTTCCGCATGGGCGAGGAAGTGCTGCGCAATGTCGAGCGCCATGCCGGCGCGCGCCGGCTGCAGATCCGCCTGGAACGCGGCGAGGCCGGCACGGCGCAGTTGTGCATTGCCGACGATGGCGTCGGCTTCGACACGCGGGCCGAGCGGGTGGGGCACTACGGTTTGCTCGGGCTGCGCGAGCAGGCCGATGCCATTGGCGCGCAGCTGACCCTCGACAGCGGCACCGGCCGCGGCACGCGCGTCGTGTTGCGCTGGCCGGCTTGAGCCGGCCCGAACTGCCGGGGGCTCGCGTCAGGCCGGCAACTCAGGCCAGCAACTGCTGCGCCTCGTCGTCGAAGCCCGCCACCGGCTGCGCCTTGGCCAGCGCCAGCCAGACCGAAAACGGGATGCGTGTGACCGGGCGGTGCACCGCGGCACGCGCCACCGTCAGCCGGCCGCCTTCCTGCACCAGCACGCCGCAGTCGGCCGGTACTTCGTTGGGCGTGGCGATGCAGCGCCCCTTGGCGTCGTTGCCCAGCACGTACCAGCATTCGCCGCCCAGGTCGAGGTAGGCCGCGCGCTTGTCGCCCTTGCGCAGGTCGCCCAGCAGGTCGGCGCGGCTGACCTTCACCTCGTGCACGACCGGCTGCGCATAGGCCTCCACGCTGGTGTTGCGAATGGAGAAGACATCGGGCTTGGCGATGCACCAGCGCGGCATGCCGCCGGGCTCCAGCGGCGCCAGCCGGGCGCGCAGGCTGAGGCCGCGCCAGGCGATGCGGCCACTGCGCGTCAGCTCGCGCGCCACCTGCTCGACCAGCGCTTCGTGCGCCGACAGGGCTGAGCGGTTGGCGCGTTGCGATTGCGCCGCATGGGCGATGCCGCGCTCGGTCAGGCGCAGCGTCTCGCGGCCGTCGAGGTCGCGCACGCGTTCCAGCAGGCCGGCTGCCAGCAGCTCGATCTCGACGCCGTCGCAGCAGGGCCAGCCGGCCGAGCGATAGACCTCGCGCAGGCGCCGCGCATGGTGGCGCCCGAGCGCCAGCAGGGGCGGGGAGGGGTCGTCAGGCAGGGTCAAGCGGCGATTAAAGCACCGCCGGAAGCCCCCTTTCTTCCTAACTCCGATGCCGCATGGCCCAGCGCCAGCAGGGCGCGGGCGTCATCAGCATCAGCAGCGTGGCGACGCCGCGGGCCGAGAGGCGCCGCGTCCAGCGCCAGTGCGAGGACAGGAAGCACTTCCAGGCGCGCAGGCGCTCGCCGTCGCGCAGGTAGCGCGTGGTGGCGACTTCGGCGAAGCGCTGCACCAACTGCTGTTTTTCGGGCAGCCGCTGGGGCGGCACCTGCAACTGCTCGGCCACCTCGTAGCTGTAGTGCACATCCATGCCGCGCCCGGCGCTGGTGACCGACACGGCGTTGAGCCGGTAGCAGGACACGTCCTCGGCGATGTAGCGCCCCTTGGCCCCGCTGTTGGCCAGCCGCACCGCCAGCGCCCAGTCGCCCACGTTGCCGTCGCGCGGGCCGTGCCCCACGGCCATGTAGGTGGCGCGGGCGAACAGCGTGCAATCGGGCGGCAGCGACTGGGTCAGGCACCACTCCCAGACCGGCTTCACGCAGCCGGTGCCGCCGCGGCCATAGAAGCCGCCCACGCGCCGCGATTCCTCGGCATCGACCACCCCTTCCTCGCTCATCACCAGCAACTGGCCGAACCACACCTTGACCATGGGGTCGGTCTCGGCCTGGCAGGCCTGCACCAGCTTGTCGAGTCCGCCGGGACAGAGCCGGTCGTCGTCGTGCAGGATCACCACGTAGTCGCCGCGCGCGTGCGCACCCAGCCCCCACTGGTTCGGGCCCAGCGGCGGGTCGTTCGGGATGTAGCGCACCAGCGGCGCCACGTCGCTTTGCGCGATGACGGCCTGGTTCTCGGCGCCGAACCGGGCCGGCGCATCGTCGCCCACCAGGATTTCCAGGATCAGCCCGCGGTCCTGCGCGGCCAGGCTGGCCAGCGCGTCGCGCAGTTGGTGGGGACGCTGGTAGGTGGGGAGCAAGATCGAGATCTGCACGGCTGCAACTCCGGTTGTCAATGTCGCAAGAATGCTAAAAAAGTTTTAATTTGTCACGCGTTTTCTTGCGTCGGCGTCGCGCCGCTGGAATTCGAACAATCGGGCACCATGTGCGTCTTATCGTTAAACCATTGGGAGCTCTTCATGGCCGGCAACTACACCAAGGACGCGCAAGCCATCGCGCGCCTGACCCCCGAACAGCGCTACGTCACGCAGCAAAGCGGCACCGAGCGGCCTTTCACGGGTGAGTACGATGAGCATTTCGAGCGCGGCCTGTATGTCGACATCGTCTCGGGCGAGCCGCTGTTTTCCTCGCGCGACAAGTTCAATTCGGGCTGCGGCTGGCCGGCCTTTGCCAAGCCGGTCGAGGAGAACGTCAACGCGATCTCCGACCGCAGCCACGGCATGGTGCGCACCGAGGTGCGCTCGGTGCACGCCGACAGCCACCTTGGCCACGTCTTCGAAGACGGGCCGCGCGAACTGGGCGGCCTGCGCTACTGCATCAATTCCGCCTCGCTGCGCTTCATTCCCGAGGCGCAGATGGAAGCCGAAGGCTACGGCGCCTACTTGAACCAACTTTAAACAGGGGATAAGCAATCATGACGACCGAAACCGCCGTGCTGGCCGGAGGCTGCTTCTGGGGCATGCAGGACCTGATCCGCAAGCTGCCGGGCGTGCAGCGCACCCGCGTGGGCTATGTGGGGGGCAGCAACGATCACCCCAACTACCGCAACCACCCGGGCCACGCCGAAGGGCTGGAGATCGTGTTCGACAACACGCAGACCAGCTTTCGCGATCTGCTGGAATTCTTCTTCCAGATCCACGACCCGAGCACCCTGAACCGGCAGGGCAACGACGTCGGCACCAGCTACCGCTCGGCGATCTTCTACACCAGCGAGGCGCAGAAGGCGACCGCGCTCGACACCATCCAGGACGTCGAGGCCTCGGGCCTGTGGCCCGGCAAGGTGGTGACCGAAGTGACGCCGGCACCGACCTTCTGGGAGGCCGAGCCCGAGCACCAGGACTACCTGGAGCGCATTCCGAACGGCTACACCTGCCACTTCCCGCGGCCGGGCTGGCGCCTGCCCAGGCGGGCTGCGGCTTAGGGCGCGCTCAGAAACTGGCCGCCAGGCCCAGCGCCACGCCCTGCACGTTGTTGCCGAACATGTAGCGCAGCACGGCGCGCAGGCGCGTGGCGTAGACGTGGTAGGCGCTGGTGTCCAGCTCGAGCCCCAGGCCCAGCGACGAGCGGTTGGTAAAACCCAGGATGTCGCGCTGGTCGCCCAGGTAAGTGGTGTGGGCGGCCTCGAGCACGTAGCGCACCGGCCGCCCCATCGCGTGCCAGCCCGGGATCGGGGCACGGTAGCGGGCCCACAGGCTGGTGGCCTGGGCCTCGGCATTGCCCTGCACCGCCTGCGTGCCGCCAAAGCTCTCCAGGTGGATCCAGGTGTAGCGCCACTCCACGTCCACCTCGTAGGTCTCGCGGTAGTGCTCGTAGTCGAGCATCAACGAGCCGCCGTAGCCCAGCGCGTTGAGCGTGCCGTCGTTCAGGAAATCCAGCTCCCGGTCGAGCTTGCGCCCGACATACCACTCGGCCACCGCCAGGTCGCTGGCCACCGTGCCCAGCGAGATGTTGATGATCGGACGGAACACCAGTTCGTCGGCGATCGGGAAATCCCAGCCGATGCCGCCGGTGGCCGCCACGCTGGTCCACTTGGTCGGGATGCTGCGTTCTTCCTGGCCGTCGGTGGCGACGAAGGTCGGGTCGTAGCGACTGAAGGCAATGTTGCCTTCCAGATACAGCGGGATCGCCTTGCTGAAGGTGGCGCCGCCACCGGTCTGCATCATCGACAGGGTGGGGCTGCCGGCGCTCTTGTCGTTGATCGAGAGTGAGCTGGTGGTCAGGTCGGGCACCACCGAGAACGCCAGCAGCGAGAGCACGCCGTTGGCGCGCTTTTGCACGTTGGCGCCCACCAGCGATAAACGGGAATCATTGAGCTGGGCCAAGGCCTGGGCCAGGCACGGGCCCGGCAGCAGGGCCGCCACGCAGGCGGCTGCGGCAAACGATTTCACGGGGAACAGCATGTGGCATGGCTTCCTGATCCGGCGGCCGAGCGCCCCGTGGGTCGCCTGGCTGCGTGGTTGATTGCGCTTGGAGCATATCGTCTGGCGCGCCGCCGCGGGCAACGGCCGTCCGCGCTGGACGGGAATTGCAAGCGCCATGCCGGCGCCGGCGCCCGGGGTGTGCAATTCCGAGACAGATTCAGGGCGCCCCGTTTGGGCGCGCCGCCAAACTGTGCGATCCTTTAGTTTGTAAATTTTCGTTAACCGTCCGGTACCCAGGAGAAGCCGATGGCCCCATGCTTGCGCGTTTCGCGTCGCCCCACTTTGCGCAGCGGCGCGCTGGCCATGGCGCTGGGCCTGCTGGCCACGGCCTTCGCGGGCGCTGTTCACGCCGAAGGCACGCTGGACAAGATCAAGCGACGCGGCCAGGTGAACGTCGGCTACCGCGTCGATGCCGCCCCGTTCTCCTACAACGACGCGCAGGGCAACCCGGTCGGCTACAGCCTGGACATCTGCAATGAAGCGGTCGAGAAACTGCGCAGCCAGATGGGCGGGGCCGAATTGCACGTCAAGCTGGTGCCGGTGGACATGGACCGGGTGCTGCGCTTCGTCAGCGAAGGCGCGATCGACCTGCTGTGCAGCAGCACCTCCGATACGCCCGCGCGCCGCCAGCAGATGGCCTTCTCCAAGCCGATCTTCCTGGACGGCGTGGGCGTGATGGTGCGCGCCAAGGACCGTGTGGCCGGCGTGGCCGAGCTGCGCGGCAAGGAGGTGGTGGCGATCAAGGCCAGCACCGCCGTGACCACGCTGCAGGCCTATGGACAGAAGCAGGCCATGGAATGGAAGGTCGAGCCGGCACTCAATGCCGACGCCGCCTTGAGCGCGCTCGAACTGGGCTGGGCCGCCGGCTACGCGCGCGACGCCGTGCCGCTGGCGATGCAGCGGGCCGTGCTGCCGAACGCGCAGGACTACGTGCTGCTGCCCGACCGGCTGTCGGTCGAGACCATCGCCATCGCCATGCCGGCCGGTGACGAGGCGCTGCGCAAGTTCATCAACACCGTCATCACCGAGGGCGCCGCTGCCGGCAAGGTGCAGGCCCTCTACGCCAGGTGGTTCACCCAGCCGATCACGGTGGGCGGCAAGCAGGCGACGCTGGGCATTCCGCTGTCGGAAGAGCTCAAGACCACCTTCAAGGTGTCGAACTAGGCGCGCCGCCTGCGCCACTCCCCGCCCGCCGCGCCGGAATCCACCAGGCCATCGCCGCGGCGGCGACCAGGCCCAGCAGCCCGGTGGTGGCAATCCCGGCCCCCAGCGACAGGCTGGCCGCCAGGAAGGACAGCAGCCCCGGCCCGCAGGAGGAACCGATGTCCGACAGCAGCCGCCACACGCCCAGGAAGTGCGCGCGGCCGTGGCGCGGCGAGTGGTCGGCGCCCAGCGTCATGATCATTCCGGAGCCGATGCCGTTGCCGAAGCCGATCGCCAGCGCGGCGATCAGCAGCGTCACGAAGCCATTGGTCAGTGGCATCAGCAGCATCGCCACGCCCATGATCAGCATCGAAGGCACGGCGACCCAGCGCCGGCCCAGGTGGTCCATCACCTTGCCGGCCGGGTAGAACACCAGCATGTCGATGCCGCCGGCCAGGCCGTAGATGAGCGAGGCCACCGCCGGCGCCAGCATCAGGTGGTCGGCCCACAGCGGGATGACGGCCTGGCGCGAGGCCCGCACAGCGCTCACCAGCACCACGCCCAGGCCCAGCGTCAGGAAGGTGCGGCGGTGGTCGCGCAGGGTCGAGGCCAGCGTGACGGGCTCCGGCGCGGCCTGCCCGGGCGGCAGCGGCGGCGCCTCCAGGTCGGGCACGCGGCTGCCGACCGCGGCCGCGCCGAGCACCGCCACGATGCCGATGACGTAGGCCGCCGGCAGGCCGAAGGCGTGCACCGCGGCGGCCGCCAGGAAAGGCCCGGCGAACATGCCGATGCGCATCACCCCGCCCAGCGTCGACAGCGCCCGCGCGCGATACATGATGGGCACCGCCTCCGTCATGTAGCTCTGGCGCGCCAGGTTGTAGACCGCCTGCGACATGCCCACCATGAGGCAGCCGGCCCCGAACAGGCCCAGGTGCGTGGTGCCCAGGCACAGCGCCATGCCCAGCGCGCTCCAGATGCCGGCCGCCACGATCGCCCAGCGCTCGCCCCAGCGCATGGTGATGAGCGAGGCCGGGATGTTGTTGAGCAGCGAGCCGAGGCTGATCAGGCCGACCACCAGCGCCGCCATCGAGACGGATGCGCCCAGGTCGCGCGCGGTGAGCGGGACGATCGGCAGGATGGCGCCTTCACCCAGCCCGAACAGGAGCGAGGGGCCGAAGGCCGGGATGGCGATTTTCCGGAGCGAGAAGTCGGCGGCGTCGGCGACGGGGGACGGCGTGGAAGCGGCGGGGGAAGCGGCGGAGGAAGGCGGCATGAAGAGCGGATCGGACGGCGCCGCCGGCCGGCAAGCAGCGACCGTGGCGCCGCCGATTGTCCCGCCGATGGGAAATTCCTGCAGCGCGTGGCCCAATGGCGCCCGAGCGCCGTCGTGCCCGAGGTCAGCGCTGGCGCAGCCGTCGCGCGCAATGCGCATAGACCAGCACGTTGAGCGCCAGCAGCGCCACCCCCAGCGCCACCTGCACCGGGCGCGTCAGGCCCGCCGGGTAGACCAGCGCGCCAAGGTAGTGCGCGAGGAAATCGCCGGGGTAGGGCGCCTGCCCGCCGAGCCGGCGCAGGTGGTTTTCCAGCCGCGTGAGCGGGCAGATCCAGCCCATGGTGACGACGGCCACCGCCCAGGCCACGGCCGGCAGATGCAGCCAGGCCAGCCGCGGCCAGCGCAGCACCAGCAGGCCGCCGGCCAGCGCAAAGGCGATGAACAGGGCATGCAGCGCCAGCACCGCGTCGGCCAGCATGCTGGCGGGCATCAGGGGCTCCTTGGGCAGCGCCGGCCGGCGCTGTGCCGCTTGATAAAATTCATGGACTCAGCGAACTCGATCGAGCACGGACAAGGTGCCTCGAAGGCTGCCGAGCAGCCCATTTCTCCGACCCTTTCGAGACAGTCGCCCGATTTTCACCCCACTTGAACATGACCCCAACCCCGTTCACCGTCGCGGACATCCGCAAGACCTTCCTCGACTTCTTCGCCTCCAAGGGCCACACGGTGGTGCCTTCGAGCCCGCTGGTGCCGGGCAACGACCCGACGCTGATGTTCACCAACTCGGGCATGGTGCAGTTCAAGGACGTGTTTCTGGGCACCGACAAGCGCTCCTACGTGCGCGCCACCTCGGTGCAGGCCTGCCTGCGCGCCGGCGGCAAGCACAACGACCTGGAGAATGTGGGCTACACCGCGCGCCACCACACCTTCTTCGAGATGCTGGGCAACTGGAGCTTCGGCGACTACTTCAAGCGTGAGTCGCTCAAGTGGGCCTGGGAACTGCTGACCGAGGTCTACAAGCTGCCCAAGGAACGCCTGCTGGCCACCGTCTATGAAGAAGACGACGAGGCCTACGACATCTGGACGAAGGAGATCGGCCTGCCGCCCGAGCGCGTGATCCGCATCGGCGACAACAAGGGCGGGCGCTACAAGTCCGACAACTTCTGGATGATGGCCGACACCGGCCCGTGCGGCCCGTGCAGCGAGATCTTCTACGACCACGGCCCCGAGATTCCCGGCGGCCCGCCCGGCAGCCCCGATGAAGACGGCGACCGCTTCATCGAGATCTGGAACAACGTGTTCATGCAGTTCGACATGGCCGCCGACGGCTCGGTCACGCCGCTGCCGGCGCCCTGCGTCGACACCGGCATGGGGCTGGAGCGGCTGGCCGCCATCTTGCAGCACGTGCACAGCAACTACGAGATCGACCTGTTCGACGCGCTCATCAAGGCCGCCGCGCGCGAGACCGGTGTGAGCGAGCTGGACAACGGCAGCCTGCGCGTGATCGCCGACCACATCCGCGCCACCGCCTTCCTGGTGGCCGACGGCGTGATCCCGTCGAACGAAGGCCGCGGCTACGTGCAGCGGCGCATCGTGCGCCGCGCCATCCGCCACGGCTACAAGCTGGGCTGCAAGAAGCCCTTCTTCCACAAGCTGGTGAAGGACCTGGTCGCGCTGATGGGCGAGGCCTATCCCAAGCTGGTGGCCGACGAGCAGCGCATCACCGAAGTGCTGAAGGCGGAAGAAGAGCGCTTCTTCGAGACGCTCGCCAACGGCATGGAGATCCTCGACGCGGCGCTGGCCGGCGACGCCAAGGTGCTGCCCGGCGAAGTCGCCTTCAAGCTGCACGACACCTACGGCTTTCCGCTCGACCTGTCGGCCGACGTCTGCCGCGAGCGCGGCGTGGCGGTCGACGAGGCCGGTTTCACCGCCGCCATGGAAAAGCAGAAGGCGGCCGGCCGTGCGGCCGGCAAGTTCAAGATGGACCGCGCCGTCGACTACAGCGGCGCCGGCAACGTCTTCACCGGCTACGAGCATCTCGAGGAAGCCGCCACCGTGCTGGCGCTGTACGTCGACGGCGTGCCGGCGCAGCAGTTGAACGAGGGCCAGGCCGGCATCGTGGTGCTCAACACCACGCCCTTCTATTCGGAGAGCGGCGGCCAGGTCGGCGACCAGGGCACGCTCAGCGCCGAAGGCGTGCAGTTCGGCGTGCAGGACACGCAGAAGATCAAGGCCGACGTGTTCGGCCACCACGGCATGCAGGTGCAGGGCACGCTCAAGGTGGGCGATGCCGTGACCGCGCGCGTCGACGGCGAACGCCGCGCCGCCACCATGCGCAATCACAGCGTGACGCACCTGATGCACAAGGCGCTGCGCGAAGTGCTGGGCACGCACGTGCAGCAGAAGGGCTCGCTGGTCGACGCCGACAAGACGCGCTTCGACTTTGCGCACAACGCCGCCGTGACGCACGCGCAGATCGTCGAGATCGAGCAGCGCGTGAACGCCGAGATCCTGGCCAACCAGGCGACGCAGGCGCGCGTGATGGACATCGAGTCGGCCCAGAAAACCGGCGCCATGATGCTGTTCGGCGAGAAGTACGGCGAGACCGTGCGCGTGCTGGACATCGGCAGCAGCCGTGAACTGTGCGGCGGCACGCACGTGCAGCGCACCGGCGACATCGGCCTGTTCAAGATCGTCAGCGAAGGCGGTGTGGCCGCCGGCGTGCGGCGCATCGAGGCGATCACCGGCGCCAACGCGCTGGCCTATGTGCAAGGCCTCGAATCGACCGTGCAGAGCGTGGCCGCCACCCTCAAGTCGCCGGCCACCGAAGTGCAGCCGCGGCTGGAGCAGGTGCTCGAGCAGGTGCGCGCGCTGGAGAAGGAAATCGGCTCGCTCAAGGGCAAGCTGGCCTCCAGCAAGGGCGACGAGATGCTCACCCAGGCGATCGACATCAAGGGCGTCAAGGTGCTGGCCGCCAAGCTCGACGGCGCCGATGCCAAGACCCTGCGCGACACCATGGACAAGCTCAAGGACAAGCTCAAGAGCGCGGCCATCGTGCTGGCCGCGGTGGACGGCGCCAAGGTGCAGATTGCCGCCGGCGTCACCGCCGACCTGATGGGCAAGATGAAGGCCGGCGAACTGGTCAACTTCGTCGCCCAGCAAGTGGGCGGCAAGGGCGGCGGCAAGCCCGACATGGCGATGGCCGGCGGCACCGATGCAGCGGCCCTGCCGAAGGCGCTCGAATCCGTGGCCGGCTGGGTCGCCGAGCGGGCGTGATCCCACTGTGAACGAGGCCGCACGGCTGACGTCCTTGCCGGGCGAAGTCCTGGTGATGGGCGCCGGCACCATCGGCTGCTACCTCGGCGGCTGCCTTGCGGCGGCCGGCGTGCCCGTCACGCTGGTGGCGCGGCCGCGCGTGCTGGACGCCATTGCCGGGCAGGGCCTGCGCGTGACCGACCTCGATGGCCTGCGCCATCAACTGCAGGCCGGCCAGATGCGGCTGACCACCGAAGTGCCCGCGGGCGCGCGGCCCGCGCTGGTGCTGCTGTGCGTGAAGAGCGGCGCCACCGCCGAAGCCGCGGCGCTGCTGGCCGCGCAATTGCCGGCCGGCACGCCGGTGGTTTCCATGCAGAACGGCGTCTCGAATGCGCAGGTCGCCGCGCAGGCGGCGCCGCAACTCACGATGCTGCCGGGCATGGTCCCCTACAACGTGGCCGAGCTGTCGCCCGGCCACTACCACCGCGGCACGGCAGGGCGCCTGGTGGTGCAGCAGCATCCGGCGCTCGACGCCTGGCCGGCGGTGTTCGCGCAAGCCGGCATCCCGCTCGATACGGTGGCCGACATCCGGCCCATCCAGTGGGGCAAGCTGCTGCTGAACCTGAACAACCCGGTCAACGCGCTGTCGGGCCTGCCGCTGCGCGCCGAACTCATGCAGCGTGGCTACCGCCGCTGCTTCGCCGCGCTGATGGAAGAGGCGCTCGCCGTGCAAGCCCGCGCCGGCATCACGCCCGCGCAACTGACGCCACTGCCGTGGCGCCGCCTGATCAGCGTGCTGCGCTTGCCGACGCCGCTGTTCCGGCTGGTCGCCGCACGCATGCTGCGCATCGACGCCAAGGCGCGCTCCAGCATGGCCGACGACCTGGCGCTGGGCCGGCGCACCGAGATCGATGCGCTCAGCGGCGAACTGGTGCGCCTGGCGCAGGCGCACGGCGGCAATGCGCCGCGCAACGCGAAGATGGTCGAGCTGCTGGACGTGTGGCCGGCACAGCCGAAGGCGCTGGCGCCGCGCGACATGCTGAAGGCACTGGACCTCTAGCTGCGGCTGCGGGCGGCATGCCGCCCTGCAGCCGCCGCCTCAAGCCAGCTTGAACGGCAACTCGCGCATGGGCTTGCCGGTCAGCCGCGCAATGGCATTGGCGAAAGCCGGCGCCAGCGGCGGCACGCCCGGCTCGCCCATGCCGGTCGGCGGCTCGGCGCTGGGCACCAGGTGCACCGCGATGGGCGGCATGTCGGTGATGCGCGGCACGACGAAGTCACCGAAGTTGCTCTGCTGCACCTCGCCGTCCTTCAGCGTGATGGCGGCGCCCGGCAGGCACATGGACAGGCCCATCAGCGCGGCGCCCTGCACCTGCGCTTCCACGCTGCGCGGGTTCACCGGCAGGTTGCAGTGCACGCCGGCGGTCACGTTGTTCAGCACCGGCTGGTCGTCGCGCATCGAGGCTTCGACCACGTAGGCCACCACCGAGTCGAAGGATTCGTGCACGGCCACGCCCCAGGCCGAGCCGGTCGGCAGCTGCTTCTTGCCGTAGCCGCTCTTGTCGACCGCGAGCTGCAGCGCGGCGCGATGGCGCGGATGCTTGTCGCCGAACAGGCGCATGCGGTAGGCCACCGGGTCCTGCTGGGTGGTGCGGGCGATTTCGTCGAGCAGCGTCTCCATGACATAGGCGGTGTGGGTGGAACCCACGCTGCGCCACCACAGCACCGGCACGTTGACCTTCGGGTGATGCACCGTCAGGCGCATGGGCACGGGGTAGGGTTCGCGCATGCCTTCGATGGCGGTGCTGTCGATGCCGTTCTTGATGGTGTACTGGCCGAACACCGTGTCGGCGGTGATCGACTGGCCGACGATGACGTGATCCCAGGCCAGCACCTTGCCTTGCGCGTCGAAGCCGATGTGGGCGCGGTGCAGGTGCATCGGGCGGTAGTAGCCGCCCTTGATGTCGTCCTCGCGGCTCCACAGCGTGCGCACCGGCGCATTCAGCCCGGCGGCACGCGCGGCCTTGGCGATGTGGCAGGCCTCCACCACGTAGTCGCTCGAGCCCACGAAGCGCCGGCCGAAGCCGCCGCCGGCCATCTGCACGTGCATCGTCACCTGCGCCGGCTTGAGGCCCAGCACGCCGGCCGCGGCGGCGCCGTCCAGCCCCGGGCCCTGCGTGCCGACCCACAGTTCCGCGCGGCCATCGCCGATCTGCACGGTGCAGTTGAGCGGCTCCATCGGCGCGTGCGCCAGGTAGGGGAAGACGAACTCGGCCTTGAGCTGCTGCGGCGCCGTCGCCAGCGGCGCCATGTCGGCGTCGAAGGCGTGCGCGCCGGGCTTGTCGGCCAGTTCGCGGTACTGGGCCAGCAGCTTCTCGCTGTCGACCTTTTCCACGGCGGCCGCGTCCCACTGCAGCTTGAGCGCATCGCGCCCCTGCTTGGCGGGCCAGTAGCCGTCGGCCACCACGGCCACGCCTTCGCCGCCCCGGTCGACCGGAATGCGCAGCACCGCCTTCACACCCTTGATGGCGCGCGCCGCGCTGTCGTCGACGGAGGCGAGGCGCGCACCGAACACCGGCGGATGCGCCACCACGGCCGTGAGCTGGCCGGGCAGGTGCGTGTCGATGCCGAAGGCCTGGCGCCCGCTGCTCTTGTCCTGCGCGTCCAGCCGGGTGGTGGGCTGGCCGATGATGCGGAAATTCTTCGGGTCCTTCAGCGTGACCTTGAGCGGCACCGGCAAGGCCATCGCGGCCTCCGCCAGTTCGCCGTAGCTGGCCTTGTGTCCGTTCGGGCCCAGCACCATGCCCGCCTGCGTGTGCAAGGTGGCCGGGTCGACCTTCCAGCGCGCCGCCGCGGCCGACACGAGCATCGCCCGGGCGCGTGCGCCCAGCTCGCGGTACTGCGTGTAGCTGTTCTTGATCGATTGCGAGCCGCCCGTCAGGTGGATGCCGGCGCGCGGATCGACATAGGCCGGGTCGCTGGAGCCGTTGCGGCTGCGCACGAGGGTCCAGTCGGCGTCCAGTTCCTCGGCCAGGATCATCGGCAGGCCGGTCGCCACGCCCTGGCCGAACTCCAGCCGGTTGATGGTCACCGTGACCTCGCCGTTGGGCGCGATCTGCACGAAGGCCGAGGGTTGCTGCGTCGGCTTGAGTGCCGTCGCCGCCGCGGGCGCGTCGCTCGCCTGGGCCGCGGCCAGGGAAGGAAAGACGCCGATGGCCAGGCCGGCGGCGCCGGCCAGCTTGAGGAAGCTGCGGCGGGGCAGCGTGGCGGCGGCCCCCTCACCGGCGGTGCGCGCCAGGTGGTTGCGCAGGGCGCGCGGCATTTCGCTGTGGTCGAAGTTGTGCAGCATGGTGCTCTCCTTCAGGCGAGGGACTTGGCCGCATCGGCCACCGCGGCGCGGATGCGCGCGTAGGTGCCACAGCGGCAGATGTTGCCGGCCATGGCGCCGTCGATCTCGGCCGCGCTGGGTTGCTTGCCCTGGGGCAGCGCCGTGAGGAAGGCCGTGGCGCTCATGATCTGGCCGCTCTGACAGTAGCCGCACTGCGCCACGTCGTGCTTGACCCAGGCGGCGTGCACCGCACTGCCGACCTTGTCGCTGCCGTCGGTGGCGGCCTCGATGGTGCGGACCTTCTTGCCTTCGGCCGCCGACATCGGCGTGATGCAGGAGCGGATGGCCTGGCCATCCAGGTGCACGGTGCAGGCGCCGCACAGGGCCGCGCCGCAGCCGAACTTGGTGCCGGTCATGCCCAGCGTGTCGCGCAGGGCCCAGAGCAGCGGCGTGCTCGGGTCGGCGTCGACCGTGTGGTCGCGGCCATTGACGTTGAGTGTGGTCATGTGGGGTCTTTCTGAGGTGGAGGCGGGGCGGGCCTCGGGATGAATGCGGTCGGGTTGCCGGCCCTGGACATCTGCGTGTCGGTGGCCGAATGTAGGCAGGTTCAGCTGAAAGAAAAATGCCAGAACACTGAACAGTCTGTGAAGCTAAGCTTCAAGACATGAAACTCAACCAGCTCGACGGATTGGTTGCCTTCTGGCGCGTGGCCGAACACCGCGGCTTTTCCGCCGCCGCGGCCGCGCTGGAGGTGTCGCCTTCGGCGCTCAGCCAGGCGATTCGGCAACTGGAAAGCCGCCTGGGCGTGCGCCTGCTGAACCGCAGCACCCGCAGCGTCAGCCTGACGGAAGCCGGCGCGGCCTACCTGGCGCGCGTCGGCCCGGCGCTGGGCGAGGTGCTGGAGGCCGGCGAACAACTCCATGCATTGCAGGGCAGGCCGTCGGGCGTGCTGCGCATCAACGCCGCGCGCATCTCGATTGCGATGGTGCTGCAGCCGCTGCTGGCGGGCTTTCTCGCGGCCCATCCCGAGGTTCAGATCGAGCTGTCGAACGACGAAGGCTATGTCGACATCGTCGAGCGCGGCTTCGACGCCGGCGTGCGCCTGGGCGAGAGCGTGCAGAAGGACATGGTGGCGGTGCCGCTGGGCGGACCGCTGCAGGTGGCGGTGGTCGGTTCACCCGCGTATTTCAAGCGGCACCCCGTGCCGCAGCATCCGGCGGAACTGGTCGAGCACGACTGCGTGCGCTTCCGCTTCGCGGGCAGCGGCGCCATCTACAAATGGGAGCTCGAAGTGGACGGCCAGCTCATCGAATTCGACGTCGGCGGCCCGCTCACCATCGGCGACACCCTGTTCTCCATCGAGGCCGCGATGGAAGGGCTCGGGCTGGCCTACACCTTCGAACCATTCGCGCGGCCGCACATCCGCAGCCGCAAGCTCAAGCGCGTGCTCAGCGAGTTCTCGCCGACCTTTCCCGGCTTCTACCTGTACTACGCCAGCCGCAAGGAGCAACCCGCCAAGCTGAAGGCCTTCGTGGCCTACGCGCTGGCGTATTTCGGGCAGCGGTGAGGGGCTGACGATCAGTTGCGATCGAGCAGGAACTGCCCGAAGAAGTCCATCAACGCCGCGTGCGCATCCAGCGGCAGCACGTTGGCGACGTACTGGTCGGGCCGCACCACCACCATCGCGCCCTGTTCGCGGTCGATGCCGCGCAGGTCGAAGATGTCGGGGCCGTGCTTGAGGTCGGGGCAGTAGGCCTTCTCGTAGTCGATCAGGCCGAAGCAGCCCTTGCGCGGCAGCAGCAGCGCCGGCAGTTCGTCCACCTTGAGTTCCAGGTGGCTTTGCTGGAACACCGCGCGCACGTCGATCACGCTGTCGATGTCCATCTCCAGGTGGCTTCCGGTGGGCGTGAAGCGGCGCACCGGCGAGTGGGGCGATTCGGCCAGGAAGGCGGCGAGTTGACGCAGGCGCTGGCCGCTGTCGTCGGCAAAGGCGTAGAGGCGCCAGGCGCCATCGGCGCGGGCCGCGTGGCCGAGCTGCACCGGCTTGGCGTCGGCCAGGCGCAGCACGGCTGCGGAGTGAAAGCGCATGCCGATGGTGAAGCCCTTGGCCAGCTGCTGGTGGGTGGCGGGCGCGGTGAGCGGCGTGCTCGGCGTGTAGTGGGTGGCGACGCCGGCGGTGTAGCGCCCCGACTTCACGAAGTAGGCCTGCAGCTCCTGCGGGTCGACGCCGCCGAGCTCCGGGTGCGCGGGGTCCTTCGGCGGCGAGGCCATGATCTTCGACCACTCCTTGTCGAAGTCGATCAGCTCCTGCGCGATGGCGTGCCGCTCGATGTTGTAGCTGCGCAGCAGGTCGGGCGCGGCACGCCCTTCGAGCACCGAGGCCAGCTTCCAGCCGAGGTTGAAGGCGTCCTGCATCGACACGTTCATGCCCTGGCCGGCCTTGGCACTGTGCGTGTGGCAGGCGTCGCCGGCAATGAACACGCGCGGCAGGCGCGTGGCGGCCTGCTCCTGCGGCACGTCGTCGAAGCGGTCGGTCACGCGCTGGCCGACCTGGTAGACCGCGAACCACACCACGCTGCGCACGTCCAGCGTGTAGGGATGCAGCACGCGCCGGGCGGTGTCGATCACCTGTTCCTGGGTGATCTCGCGCAGGGCCTCGCGCCGGTTCGGATCGACGTCGCCGAGGTCCACGTACAGCCGCACCAGGTAGCCGCCTTCGCGCGGAATGAGCAGGATGTTGCCTTCGTCGGCGGACTGGATGGCGGCCTTGAGCCGGATGTCGGGGAAGTCGGTCACGGCCAGCATGTCGACCACGCCCCACGCGTGGTTGGCAAAGTCGCCGTGCGGCCTGGCGCCGATGGCTTCGCGCACGCGGCTGCGCGCGCCGTCGCAGCCGACCACGTAGCGCGCGCGCACGGTGCTTTGCGAACCCTTGGCCACGTCGCGCAGCGTGACCACCACCGGGTGTTCGCCCTCGGGCTCGACCGTGAGCGTCACGAACTCCAGCCCGTAGTGGGCTTCCATGCGCGTGGGCGACATGCGCATGTAGTCCAGCAGGTACTGCTGCAGGCGCGCCTGGTTGACGATGAGGTGCGGGAACTCCGACAGCCCGTCCTCGGTGTCCTGCACGCGGCCGGTGCGCTCGATGCGGTGGCGGTCCGTCTGGGACGGGCGCCAGAACACGGTCTCGTTGACCCAGTAGGCCTCGCGCATGAGCTTCTGGCCGAGCCCGAAGGCCTCGAAGGTTTCCACCGTGCGGCAGGCGATGCCGTCGGCCTGGCCGACCTTGAGCGGGCCGTCGCGCCGCTCGATCAGCCGCGTGCTGATGTTCGGGAAGTTGGACAGCTGCGCGGCCAGCAGGGCGCCGGCGGGGCCGCTGCCGACGATCAGCACGTCGACCGTATCGGGGAGTTTTTCCTTGGCGATGTCGGGATCGCCGGGCGCGTAGCCATTGAGATAGAACTGCATTTCCTGCTCGGTGAAGGAGGGCGTTCCGGCGCCATGGCCGGGAACGCGAGAATGCGATTGTGCTGAGCCGCTCGGCTGGGCACAGTCGATGCGCCGACATTCGAAACTCGGGTTTCCACCTATCCCCTTCCATGCCTCGCCGGAGAACCCTTGCCCCGCCAGCCCAGTGCGCGCCCGCCCTCGTTGACGCTCGACGAACTGCTGGCCGAATCCCCGTGGTTCGTGCAGCTGGACGAAGCCGCGCGCCTGCAGGTGCGCCGCGATGCCAGCGAGCGCACGGTGCCGGCGGGGGGCCTGCTCGGCCACCACGGCGAGTGGCAGCACGCCTGGTATGGCGTGCTCGAAGGCCTGATCAAATGGGCGGTCACGGCGCCCGACGGGCGCACGGTCACGCTGGGCGGGCAATCGGTGGGCAGCTGGTTCGGCGAGGGCACGCTGATTCGCAACGCGCCGCGCGAGGCCGACCTGGTGGCCTTGCAGCACAGCCGGGTGGCACAGATCCCGCTGGACACCTTCGACTGGCTGCGCCGGCATCGCCCGTCCTTCGAGAATTTCCTGCTGACGCAGCTGAACGAGCGCATGCACTGGTTCATGGGCAGCCTGGCGGCGCAGAGCCTGCGCGATACCGACGGCCAGGTGGCGCGCGCGCTGGTGGGCATGGTGCACCCCATGCTCAACCCGCGCGGCGAGCGCCACCTGCAGTTGTCGCAGGAAGAACTGGCCAACCTCGCCGCCGTGTCGCGCCAGAGCTGCAACAGCGCCCTGATGCGCCTGAAGACCGCGGGGCTGGTGCGCATTGCCTACGGCGCCATCGTGGTGCTCGACCTGGACGGCCTGCAGCGGCTCGGGTCGTAGCCAGCCTGCGGGCGGCCTTGCTTGCGGCACGGCGGGCATCGCCGGATACTCGCGGTCACCCTGCCTGGAAGGCTGGATCCCCACGATGGCGGTCCCCGACGGAGAGCTTATGGACGCGTTTGAAGATCGGCAGGCCGGCGGCCACCAATTGCCGACCAGCGAGCATCGCTTTCAGTTGCTGGTCGACGCGATCAAGGACTACGCGATCTACCTGCTCGACGAGCAGGGGCGCGTGAGCAGCTGGAACACCGGCGCCATGCGCCTGAAGGGCTACACGGCCGAGGAAATCATCGGCCAGCACTTTTCGCGCTTCTACACGCCGGAAGACATGGCGACCGACCTGCCGGGCCGCGCCCTGGCCGCGGCGCGCACGCAAGGCAAGTTCGAGGCCGAAGGCTGGCGCGTGCGCAAGGACGGCACGCGCTTCTGGACCGGCGTGCACATCGAGCCCGTGCTGGGGCCGGGCGGCGTGCTGATCGGCTACGCCAAGGTCACGCGCGACCTCTCGGGCGTGCGGCGTTCCGAGGAAGCGCTGCGCGCCAGCGAGCAGCGCTTCAGCCTGCTGGTCGAAGGCGTGCGCGACTATGCGATCTACATGCTCGACCCGTCGGGCCGCATGACCAACTGGAATGGCGGCGCGCAGCTGATCACGGGCTACGCCGCGCACGAGATCATCGGCCAGCACGTGGCCTGCTTCTACACGCCGGAGGATCGGCACAGCGGCGAGCCGGCGCGCGCCCTGCAAACCGCATTGGCCGAACGCAAGTACGAGAAGGAAGCCTGGCGCATGCGCAAGGACGGCTCGCGCTTCTGGGCCAGCGTGGTGATCGACCCGCTCTACGACGAGGCGGGCCAGCACATCGGCTTTGCCACGATCACGCGCGACATCACCGAGCGCAAGCTGGCGCAGGACGAGATGGACCGCACGCGCGAGGCGCTCAGCCAGTCGCAGAAGCTGGAGGCGGTGGGCCGCCTCACCGGCGGCGTGGCGCACGACTTCAACAACTTCCTGACGATCATCCGCTCGTCGGCCGAGCTGCTGCGGCGCGGCGGCGAGGACCCGGAGCGCCGCGAGCGCTACATCCGCGCCATTGCCGAAACCGCCGACCGGGCGGCGTTGCTGACCAAGCAGCTGCTGGCCTTCGCGCGCCAGCAGCCCTTGCGCCCGGAGGCGTTTCGGGTGGAGGAGCGCCTGCGCGACATGGCGCCCATCGTCGAGACCACGCTCAGCGCGGCCATCCGGGTGGTGTACGACCTGGGCGATGCGCTCGACGCGGTGCGGGCCGATCCCAACCAGTTCGACACCGCCATCCTCAACATGGTGATCAACGCGCGCGACGCCATGGGCAGCAGCGGAACGCTGAAGATCACCGCGCACAACGTGAGCGAGATCCCGCCGGTGCGGCGCCACGCCGCCGCCAGGGGCGCCTTCGTGGCGGTGTCGATCGAAGACAGCGGCGCGGGCATCGAGCCGCTCACGCTGGCGCGCATCTTCGAGCCCTTCTTCACCACCAAGCCGCTCAACAAGGGCACCGGCCTGGGCCTGAGCCAGGTCTATGGCTTCGCCAAGCAGTCGGGCGGCGAGGTGGCCGTGCGCAGCCGCGTGGGCGAGGGCACCTGCTTCACGCTGTACCTGCCGCGCGCGGCGGGCGCAGCGGCGGCGCCGGCCACCGCGCGCGATGCGGTACGTGGCGCGCAAGGCATCGCGCCGCTGTCGATCCTGCTGGTCGAGGACAACGTCGAGGTCGGCACCTTCGCGGCCGGCCTGCTGGGCGAGGTGGGCCATGCGGTGACGCGCGCCTGCAGCGCCGTCGAAGCGCTGGAGATCCTCGACCAGCGGCGCAGCGAGTTCGGCCTGCTGTTCACCGACGTGGTGATGCCGGGCATGGACGGCATTGCCCTGGCCAAGGCCGTGCGCGCGCGCTGGCCGGAGCTGCCGGTGGTGCTGACCAGCGGCTACAGCCATGTGCTGGCGCGCGAAGGGATGCACGGCTTCGAGCTGCTGCAAAAGCCCTATTCGATCCAGGAGCTGGAAACCGCGCTGGTGCGCGCGCTGGGCCTCTAGCCGGCACGGCCGGCGCTCAATCGCGGTCCGGTGCGCCCAGCGGAAACAGGTGCCGGTACGGCCGTGCCTCGTTCACCGCGCGCGCAAACGACGGGCGCGCCAGCAGGCGTGCGCGGTAGGCACGCAGGTGGACCAGGGCCGGGTCGATCGGGTGGCACCAGTCGGCATAGAACAGGAAGGGCCCGGCGCCGCAGTCGGCCAGGCTGAACCTGTCGGCGGCGGCCCATTCGCGGCCTGCCATGTGCTGGTCGAGCCAGGCGTAGCTCGCGTCCAGCATGGCGCGCGCATCGGCCACGCCTTGCGGGTCGCGCGCGTCGGGCGCGCGCAGCGTGTCGAACACCAGCTTCTGCTGCGGCGTGGAGACGTAGTTGTCGAACACGCGGTCCAGCATGCGCACCTCGACGGCGGCCTGTGGGTCGCGCGGGATCAAGGGCGTCGCGTCCGGGTAGTTGACTTCCAGGTACTCGATGATCGTCGTCGCCTCCAGCAGCGTGCGCGTGCCGTCGACCAGGATCGGGAAGCGCTTGATCGGCCAGCGCTGCACGAACTCGGCGTAGGTGTCCGGTGCGTCCGGCGACAACATGCGCGCGGTGAAGCCGATGCCCTTCTCGTAGAACGCCGTCAGCGCCTTCTGGCTGTAGGAAGAGAAGGGGTGGAAGAAGAGTTCCAGTGCCATGGGGTCTCCTTTTTGAAGCTGCTCGCGTCCAGCAAGTGGCGAGTGCTGCGTTTTTACCGCGCCTGGCCGCCCCGTTCACGGCTTTTCGGCCCTCAATCGAGCTGTCCGCTCGCCAGCGCCGCCGCGGCGGCCCGCGTTTCCACGCCCAGCTTCTCGAAGATGTGTTCCAGGTGCTTGTTCACCGTGCGCGGGCTCATGCCCAGGATGTCGGCGATGTCGCGGTTGGTCTTGCCCTTGGCAAGCCACGACAGCACCTCGGTCTCGCGTGGGGTGAGGGCTGCTTCCGCCAGGCGGCCGGTGCTGGCGCCGCGTTCCTGGGCCAGCAGCAGCATGGTTTCGCCCAAGGTGGCGCTGCCCAGGTTGCGCACCGACAGGCGCACGCCGCTGCGGGTGGCGGTGCGCAGCGTGGTGCCGGCTTGCAGCACGGGGGTGAGCACGCGCGGCAACTGGCCGGCATGTTCCACCGGCCCCAGCAGCGGCAGCCACTGCGCGGCCTGCGGCGAGCGCCAGGCGATGCGTCCGTGCGCATCGACGAACACCGTGCCCATGCCCGCCACGTCCACCGCATCGCGCGCCATGCGGGTGATGAAGGCGTTGCGGGTGTGCGTGTGCAGGCGTGCCAGCACCTCCTGCACGCGGATCGGCTTGACCACGTAGTCGACACCGCCGCAGGCAAAGCCTTCGAGCACGTCCGGCGTTTCCGAGAGCCCGGTCATGAACAGCACCGGAATGTGCGCGTGCGCCGGGTTGGCCTTGATGCGGCGACAGGTCTCGAAGCCGGACAGGCCGGGCATCATGCCGTCGAGCAGGATGGCGTCGGGCGCCACGATGTCCAGCCGCTCCAGCGCGGTCTCCCCGTCGGCCGCGACGAGCACGGTGTAGCCGGCGCCTTCCAGCGCGTCGCACAGCAGGCCGAGGCTGCTGGGGGCGTCGTCCACCACCAGCACCACTGGGCGCTCGGTGGCGGCGTCGGCGTCGGCTTCGTCCAGGATCAGGTGTTCGGCGTCAGGCATTGAGCGTGTCTGCATCTTCATGGGCCAGCGTGCTGCGCAGGCGGTCGAATTCGAAGCGCGCGACCATGCCGCGCAGATGGCTGCAGGTGGCGGCCAGGGGAGGGTGCTGTCGTGCCAGCCGGTCCAGCGCCTGCTGCAGGCCGCGCACGTGGCCGACCTGCACGAGGCGCAGCAGTTCGGCGCGGGCGTCGTCGGGCAGGCGCAGCGCCGGAGCCGGCGGCTCGGCCGTTCCCGGCGGGTGCAGCGGGTGCAGCGGCGTGTGCGCCAGCCACTCCAGCCCGAGGTGGCGCTCCAGCACCGTGATCAGCTCGGACTCGATCACCGGCTTGCCGATGAAGGCCTGGCAACCGCTCGCGCGCAGGCGCTCGGCCTGGTTCTCGAAGACGTTCGCCGAGACGATCAGGATCGGCAGGTCGGCGTAGCCGGCGCTGCGCACGCGGGTGGCGGCGTCCCAGCCATCCATGTCGTCCATGCTGATGTCCATCAGGATGGCCGAGGGCAGGTTCTCGCGCAGGCTGTCTAGGCATTCGGTGCCGCTGGCCGCCTCGCGCACGTCGAAGCCCAGCGGCATCAGCATGCCGGCGAGCATCTGGCGCTGCACCGGCTGATCGTCCACCACCAGCAAGGTGCGGCGCGGCCCGATGTAGCCGGAGATGGGGCGGCGCGGCTCGATCAGCGGGCCCGGGTCGGCCACCTTGCGCAGGTAGATGCGCACGCCGAAGGTGCTGCCGCGCGGCGAGCTGTCGGTCAGCGCCAGCTCGCCGCCCATCAAGGAGGTGAGCAGGCCGGTGATGGTCAGCCCCAGGCCGGTGCCGGGCACGCCGGCGCGCCGCCCGCCGGCGCCGCGCTCGAAGGGCAGGAAGATGCGCTGGCGGTCCTGCGGCGCGACGCCGATGCCGGTGTCCACCACGTCGAAGCGCAGCACCTCGCGCCGCGCGTCGACCAGCAGCGTGACGGTGCCGCTCTCGGTGAAGCGCACGCCGTTGGCCAGCAGGTTGATCAGGATCTGGCGCAGCCGCTTGGCATCGGCCAGCACCCAGGGCGGCAGCTCGCCCAGCGTGGTGAAGACGAAGGCCAGGCCCTTGTCCTCGGCCTGCGGACGCACCATGTGCACGATCTCGTCGAGGAACTGCGGCAGCGCCAGCGGCGCAGGCTCCAGTTGCAGGCGGCCGGCCTCGATGCGGGCCAGGTCGAGCAGCCCGTCGATCAGGCCCAGCATGTGCTCGCCGCTCTTGTGGATGGTCTGCAGCGCCTCGCGCGGCGGCGGCGAGGCCGCGCCGCCCTTGAGCAGGATCTGCGAATAACCCAGGATGCTGTTGAGCGGCGTGCGCAGTTCGTGCGTCATGCCGGCCACGTAGCGGGTCTTGGCCTGGTTGGCGCTCTCGGCGGCTTCCTTGGCGGCGGCCAGCGCGGCGTCGGTGCGCTGGTGCGCCTCGATCTCCTCGGACAGCAGGTGGTTGTGGCGGTTCGATTCTTCCTGCGCCATGTGCCGGCTCTCGCTGGCCAGCACGACCCACCAGGCGGCCACCACGGCCATCAGCGAGAGCAGCGCGAAGACCTTGAGGAAGGGCGTGCGCAACAGTTCAGCGCCGGCGCCGGTGAGGGCTTCCTGCGCGTAGACGATGGCCATGAAGCCGGCCAGCAGCGCCACCAGCGAACTGGCCACCACCAGGTAGTGCGCCACGCGGAAGTTCAGCTGCGTGGCAATCCGTTTGGGCAACCACGCGCGCATCCAGCCGCTGAGCTGTTCGGCCGCGCGCGAGCCGCTCTTGCAGCGGTCGTGGCAACGCGATTCGAGCGTGCAGCACAGCGAGCAGATGGGCGCGCCGTAGGCCGGGCAGAAGGCCATGTCTTCCGACTCGAAGCGGTTCTCGCAGACCGAGCAGGGCACCACCTCGCCGGGCGCCCAGCGCTGCGTGTCGGTGCGCGCCAGGTAGTAGCGCCCGCGCGTGTACCAGGCCAGCAGCGGCGAGACCGCCATCGCCACCGTGAGCGCGATGAAGGGCGAGAAGGCCGCGGCCCACTGGCCCAGCAGCCCGGCGTAGGCCACGATGGCGACGGCCGCCGCCACCACCATCGCCACCAGCCCGACCGGGTTGAGGTCGTACAGGTAGGCGCGCTTGAACTCGATGATCTTCGGGCTGAAGCCCAGCGGCTTGTTGATGACCAGGTCGGCCACCAGCGCGCCCACCCACGCGATGGCGATGTTGCTGTAGAGGCCGAGCACGCGTTCGAGCGCGCCGAACACGCCCAGCGTCATCAGCAGCACCGCGATCAGCACGTTGAAGACCAGCCACACCACCCGCCCGGGGTGGCTGTGGGTGAGGCGCGCGAAGAAGTTGGACCAGGCGAGCGAGCCGGCGTAGGCGTTGGTCAGGTTGATCTTGGTCTGCGAGATCACCACGAACAGCGTGGTGATGGCCAGCACCCAGGCCGGGTCCTTCAGCACGTAGGCAAAGCCGGCCAGGTACATGCGGGTCGGCTCCACCGCGTGCTCGGGCGGGATCTCGTGCTGCAGCGCAAGGAAGGCCAGGAAGGCGCCGCCCAGCATCTTGAGCATGCCGGGCACGATCCAGCCCGGGCCGGCCACCAGCACCGCGGTCCACCAGCGCAGCCGGCTCTCGTGTGTCTTCTCGGGCAGGAAGCGCAGGTAGTCGACCTGCTCGCCGATCTGCACCACCAGCGAGAAGGCGACGGTGGCGCCGGCGGCGAACATCAGCGGGTCGAATCCGCTGCTGCCCGAGACGCGACCCACCAGCGTGGTGAAGTCGGCATACAGCCGCGGACTGGTGGCCAGCACCGCCAGGAAGGGCAGGAAGAACAGCAGCAGCCAGATCGGCTGCGTCCACAGCTGCAGGCCCGAGATCATGGTGATGCCGCGCATCACCAGCGGAATGATGACCAGCGAGGACAGCAGGTAGAGCAGCGGCAGCGGCCAGTCGAGGTACATCTGCACCGCCAGCGCCAGGATCGCGGCCTCCAGCGCGAAGAAGATGAAGGTGAAGCTCGCGTAGATCAGCGAGGTGATGGTCGAGCCGAGGTAGCCGAAGCCGGCGCCCCGCGTGAGCAGGTCCATGTCCACGCCGTGGCGCGCCGCGTAGTAGGAAATCGGCAGGCCGGTCAGGAAGGTGATGAGGCCCACCACCAGGATCGCCCACAGCGCGTTGGTGAAGCCGTACGAGAGCGCGATGGCGCCGCCGATGGCCTCCAGCGCCAGGAAGGAGGTGGCGCCGGATGCCGCGTTGGCGACGCGGAACTCCGACCATTTGCGAAAGCTGCGCGGCGTGTAGCGCAGCGCGTAGTCCTCCAGCGTTTCATTGGCGACCCAGGCGTTGTATTCGCGCCGGATGCGAAAGATCTTCTGGCCTGGAAGGGTGGAGGACATGGGTGGTGCGCGCGTTGGGACGTTGGGATGAAGGAGCCTTGGGGGCCACAGCAAGAACCGATCCCTGCCCGAGCGTTCCCTCGCGTACGGGCTGCAGTCTGCCGCGCGCACGGCGCCTGGCGCTACGTTGAATGACGTATTCGGCCTGCGCACCGGCGTTCGTAGAGTGGCGGCCATGGTGCTTCACGGCACCGACGACCGCACTGCGATGGTGCAGCGCGAACCTTCCGTTGAACTGCCTGGAGTCCTCGATGCCCCGTTCCTCCGACCCTTCCGATTCACTCGACCTGCGCCGCCGCCGGCTGCTGCAGGGTGCGGCCGTTCTGCCGGCACTGGGCCTTGGCGGGCTGGCCATGGCACAGACCCCGCCGACGGCACAGGTCAACACCACCAAGCTGGCGGTGACCGACACCGAAGTCACCGTCGGCCAGCTGCATTCGTCCAGCGGCACCATGGCGATCTCGGAGACGGGCTCGATCCAGGCCGAGCAACTGGCGATCGACCAGATCAACGCGATGGGCGGCATCCTGGGCCGCAAGATCAAGGTGATCAAGGAAGACGGCGCCTCCGACTGGCCGACCTTCGCCGAGAAGAGCAAGAAGCTGCTGGTCAACGACAAGGTGGCCTGCGTGTTCGGCTGCTGGACCAGCGCCTCGCGCAAGGCGGTGCTGCCGATCTTCGAGAAGGAGAACGGCCTGCTGTACTACCCGACCTTCTACGAAGGCCTGGAGCAGAGCAAGAACGTGATCTACACGGGGCAGGAAGCCACGCAGCAGATCATCTGGGGCCTCGACTGGGGCGCCAAGGAGAAGAAGGCCAAGACCTTCTTCCTGGTCGGTTCCGACTACATCTGGCCGCGCACTTCGATGAAGATCGCGCGCAAGCACATCGAGACGGTGGGCAAGCTCGGTTCGGTGAAGGGCGAGGAGTACTACCCGCTGGGCCACACCAACTTCAACTCGCTGATCAACAAGATCAAGATCGCCAAGCCCGATTGCATCTTCGCGGCGGTGGTGGGCGGCTCCAACGTCGCCTTCTACAAGCAGCTCAAGGCGGCCGGCATCACCGGCGACAAGCAGTTCCTGCTGACCCTGTCGGTGACCGAGGACGAGATGACCGGCGTGGGCGGCGAGAACTTCGCCGGCTTCTACTCGTCGATGAAGTACTTCCAGACGCTGGACAACGCGAACAACAAGAAGTTCGTGGAAGCCTTCAAGGCCAAGTACGGCAAGGACGCGGTGATCGGCGACGTCACCCAGGCCGGCTACCTCGGCCCCTGGCTGTGGAAGGCGGCGGTCGAGAAGGCCGGCAGCTTCGACATCGACAAGGTGGTGGCGGCATCGCCCGGCATCGAACTCAAGACCGCGCCCGAAGGCTACGTGAAGCTCGATGCGAACCACCACCTGTGGAGCAAGTCGCGCATCGCGCAGGGCCAGCTGGACGGCAGCTTCAAGGTGGTGGCCGAGTCGCCGGAGCTGATCAAGCCGGATCCGTTCCCGAAGGGCTACCAGTAACAAACCGACCCTCACCCCAACCCTCTCCCGCCAGCGGGAGAGGGGGTCGACCGGACCGAGAACCCCCTCCCCCGTGGGGAGAGGGCAGGGTGAGGGGTTCTGCAGCGCATCCCAGGGCAAACACATGACCTTTTCAGACATGCTCAACATCGGCCTGATGCAGGGCTTCGCCGGGCTGTCGCTCTTCGCGGTGCTGCTGCTGATGGGCCTCGGCCTGGCCATCATCTTCGGCCAGATGGGCGTGATCAACATGGCGCATGGCGAGTTCATGGCCATTGGCGCCTACACCATCTACATGTCGGCGCAGTTCACCGAGCACATGGCGCCCGGTGCCATGGCCTATTACTTCCCGATCGCCATCGTGCTGGCCTTCGGTGTCGCCTTCGTGTTCGGCTGGCTGATGGAGTGGGCGCTGATCCGCCACCTCTACAGCCGCCCGCTCGACACGCTGCTGGCCACCTGGGGCGTGAGCCTGGGCCTGCAGCAGTGCTTTCGCACCTTCATCAATCCCAAGGAAGTCAGCCCGACCCTGCCGGAGTGGCTGATGGGTTCGTGGGCGCCTGCCGAGGGCCTGGACATCCCGATCAACGGCCTGTTCGTGCTCACGCTGACGGGCATCGTCACCGCCGGCGTGCTGCTGGCGCTGCACCGCAGTCGCTGGGGCCTGCGCGTTCGCGCCACCGTGGCGAACCGCACCATGGCCAATGCCACCGGCATCGACACGAAAAAGACCGACCGCCTGACCTTCGCCATCGGCTGCGGCATTGCCGGCGTGGCGGGGGCGGCCTTCACCACCATCGGCTCCACCGGGCCGACCTCGGGCCAGCTGTACATCGTCGATTCGTTCCTGGTCGTCACCTTCGGCGGCGCGGCCAGCGTGCTGGGGACGGTGGTCTCGGCCTTCGGCATCGCGCAGACGCAGTCGATCTCGGAGTTCTTCCTGACCGGCTCGATGGCCAAGGTGCTGACGCTCTCGCTGATCGTGCTGATCCTGATGATGCGGCCGCAGGGCCTGTTCGCCTCCAAGGTGCGCCGCTGATGTCCGTGCTTTCCAGTTTCCCCGGAGTGAACCTGCCATGAATGCCCTCAAGGCCCTGATCAAGCGCTACCAACTCGGCAGCCTGCTGCTGCTGTCCCTGCTGCTGGTGGTGGTGCTGCCGCTCAGCCTGGACATCTTTCGCCTCAACCTGGTGGGCAAGTACCTGTGCTATGCCTTCGTCGCCATCGGGCTGGTGATGGTGTGGGGCTACGGCGGCGTGCTGAGCCTGGGGCAGGGCGTGTTCTTCGGCCTGGGCGGCTATGCGATGGCGATGTTCCTCAAGCTCGAGGCGTCCGACCCCGTGAGCACCAGGATCCAGTCGACACCGGGCATTCCGGACTTCATGGACTGGAACCAGATCACCGAACTGCCGGCCGTGTGGCTGCCCTTCAAGAGTCTGCCGCTGACGCTGCTGGCGGTGGTGCTGGTGCCGATGGCGCTGGCCTGGCTGATCAGCTTCGCGATGTTCAAGCGGCGTGTCGGCGGCGTCTACTTCGCGATCATCACGCAGGCCGTGGCCTTGATCCTCACGGTGCTCATCATCGGCCAGCAGGGCTACACCGGCGGCGTCAACGGCATGACCGACCTGAAGACGCTGCTGGGCTGGGACACCCGCACCGACAGCGCCAAGTACATCCTGTACTTCGTCTGCGTCGGCCTGCTGATCGGCTCGATCGTGCTGTGCCGCTGGGTGCAGACCAGCAAGCTGGGCACGCTGCTGCTGGCCATGCGCGACAAGGAAGACCGGGTGCGCTTCTCCGGCTACGACGTGGCGAACTTCAAGGTCTTCACCTTCTGCCTGGCGGCGGCGCTGTCGGGGATCGGCGGCGCCATGTTCGCGCTGCAGGTGGGCTTCATGTCGCCCAGCTTCGTGGGCATCGTGCCCTCCATCGAAATGGTGATCTTCGCTGCCGTCGGCGGGCGCATGAGCCTGGTCGGCGCGGTGTACGGCACGCTGCTGGTCAACGCCGGCAAGACGCTCTTCTCCGAGAGCTTTCCCGACCTGTGGCTGTTCCTGATGGCGGCGCTCTTCATCGGCGTGACCATGGCCTTCCCGATGGGCCTGGCCGGCCTCTGGGAAGACACCATCAAGCCCTGGTGGCGCCAGCGCGGCCTGACCCGCAAGCACGAAGCCGAGCGGCTGGCCGCCGCCCACGCCGCCTACCCCGAGGTGCTGCCGCCGCGCACGTCCGGCAGCGGCGCCATCCAGGCCGCCGCGGCCGGCGCTGGCGGTCTGCACCTCGACCTCCCCGCAGGAACCCACACAGCATGAGCAATACCGACTTCGCCCTGGCGGTGGAAGACCTCACCGTCTCCTTCGACGGCTTCAAGGCCATCGACACGCTGACCCTCTACATCGACCGCAACGAGCTGCGCGTGATCATCGGCCCGAACGGCGCGGGCAAGACCACGCTGCTGGACCTGATCTGCGGCAAGACCAAGGCCAGCGCCGGCTCGATCAAGTTCAAGAACACCGAGCTGACCGGCATGGCCGAGCACAAGCGGGTGCGCCTGGGCATCGGGCGCAAGTTCCAGACGCCGTCGATCTACGAGAACCTCTCGGTGTTCCAGAACCTGGAGGTGTCCTACCCGGCGGGGCGCTCGGTGCTCGGCGCGCTGGCCTTCCGCTGCACCGAGGAGGTCAAGGCCCGCGTGCAGGGGGTGGCCGATGACATCGGCCTGGCCGACAAGCTGGACACCGAGGCCGGCCTGCTGAGCCACGGCCAGAAGCAATGGCTGGAGATCGGCATGCTGCTGATGCAGGAGCCCGAACTGCTGATGCTGGACGAGCCGATTGCCGGCATGAGCGCCAAGGAGCGCGAACTGACGGCCGAACTGCTCAAGCGCATCTGCCAGAACCGCGCCGTGATCGTGATCGAGCACGACATGGATTTCGTCAAGCGCATCGCGCACAAGGTCACGGTGATGCACCAGGGAAAGATCCTGGCCGAAGGGCCGATGGAGAAGGTGCAGGCCGACCCGAAGGTGATCGACGTCTACCTGGGGCACTGACATGAGCAGCATCAACCTGAAGGTCGAGGACCTGTTCGTCGCCTACGGCCAGAGCGAGGCACTGCATGGCGTGTCCTTCGAGGCCATGGCCAACGAAACGGTGGCCATCATGGGCCGCAACGGCATGGGCAAGACCACGCTGTTCAAGTCGCTGATGGGCATCCTGCCGGCCCGAAGCGGGCGCATCGAGGTGGCGGGGCAGGACGTGACCAAGGACGAGAGCTTCCGGCGTGTCGCCAAGGGCATCGCCTACGTGCCGCAGGGCCGCATGATCTTTCCCACCTTGACGGTCGAGGAGAACATCCAGACCGGCCTGGAGAACAGCGCCACGCGCCGCATCCCCGAGGAGATCTACGCGCTGTTCCCGGTGCTGTTCGACATGAAGCGCCGCAAGGGCGGCAATCTGTCGGGTGGACAGCAGCAGCAACTGGCCATCGCGCGCGCCCTGGTGACCGAGCCCAAGGTGCTGCTGCTGGACGAGCCGACCGAGGGCATCCAGCCCTCGATCATCAAGGACATCGCCCGTGCGTTGAACGAGATCCGCAAGCTCAAGGGCATCACCATCGTCGTGTCCGAGCAGGTGCTGTCCTTCGCCATGGACGTGGCCGACCGCCTGTTCGTGATCGAAGGCGGGCGCCTGGTGCACGAGACCGCGCGCGACAAGACCGACGAGGCGCACATCAAGGCCTACCTGTCCGTCTGACCCCATTTCATTCCCCATCCCAAACCAGGAGAACGTGAACATGCCCGACACCCTGATCAAGGTCGATCTGACGAAGCCCGCACCCACCAACGAGATGGTGCACAACCGCTGGCACCCCGACATCCCGATGGCCTGCTGGGTCAACCCCGGCGACGACTTCGTGCTGGAGACCTACGACTGGACCGGTGGCTTCATCAAGAACAACGACAGCGCCGACGACGTGCGCGACATCGACCTGACCACCGTGCACTACCTCTCGGGCCCGGTCGGCGTGAAGGGCGCCGAGCCGGGCGACCTGCTGGTGGTCGAACTGCTCGACATCGGCGCCAAGGACGACAGCCTGTGGGGCTTCAACGGCTTCTTCAGCAAGCAGAACGGCGGCGGTTTCCTGACCGAGCATTTCCCGCAGGCGCAGAAGTCGATCTGGGACTTCCACGGCATGTTCACCACCTCGCGCCATGTGCCCGGCGTGAAGTACGCCGGCCTCATTCACCCGGGCCTGATCGGTTGCCTGCCCGACCCCAAGATGCTGGAGACCTGGAACACGCGCGAGCAGGCGCTGATCGATTCCGACCCCGCCACCAGCGGCCTGGCCAACCCGCCTTTCGCCGGCACCGCGCACATGGGCAAGCTCACCGGCGAGGCCAAGGCCAGGGCCGCCGCCACCGGCGCACGCACGGTGCCGCCGCGCGAACACGGCGGCAACTGCGACATCAAGGACCTGTCGCGCGGCTCGAAGATCTTCTTCCCGGTCTATGTCGACGGTGCCGGCCTCTCGGTGGGCGACCTGCACTTCAGCCAGGGCGACGGCGAGATCACCTTCTGCGGCGCCATCGAGATGGCCGGCTGGGTGCACATGAAGGTCAGCGTCATCAAGGGCGGCATGGCCATGTACGGCGTGAAGAACCCGATCTTCAAGCCCAGCCCGATCGTGCCGACCTACAACGACTACGTGATCTTCGAGGGCATCAGCGTCGACGAGAGCGGCAAGCAGTACTACCTGGACGTGAACGTGGCCTACCGCCAGGCCTGCCTGAACGCCATCGAGTACCTCAAGAAGTTCGGCTACTCGGGTGCGCAGGCCTATTCGATCCTGGGCACGGCGCCGGTGCAGGGCCACATCAGCGGCGTGGTGGACGTGCCCAACGCCTGCGCCACGCTGTGGCTGCCGACCCAGATCTTCGACTTCGACATCAACCCCAGCGCCGCCGGGCCCACCCGGTTCCTCGACGGCAGCATCGACATGCCGCTGTCGCCGGACCTGCTCTGACCGGGAGCACCGCGCATGCCCACCTACGACTACGAATGCCGCGACTGCGGTGCCTTCGACGCCTTGCGCACGCTGGCCGCGCGCAACGAACCGGCGGCCTGCCCGCATTGCAGCGCGGCCTCGCCGCGCGTCTTCGCCAGCGCGCCGCGCCTGGGCCTGCTGGAGGAAGGCACCCGGCGCGCGATGGACGTGAACGAGCGGGCCCGGCACGAGCCCAAGTCCTCGCGCGACTACCAGCGCCTCAAGCATCCCGCGGGATGCGGTTGCTGCAGTTCAGGCCGCGCGCGCAAGGCCACGCTGACGGCGCCGAGCGGCGCGAAGTCGTTCCCGACCAAACGGCCGTGGATGATCAGCCACTGACGTGTGCGCCCGCGCGCCGCACCGGCACGGTGACGATCACCGTGCTGTGCGCGCCGCGCTCGTGCAGGTCGCCGTGCGCCTCGATGCGCAGGCCGAGCTGGCCTTCGGCACCTTCCAGGTCGGCCAGCAGGTCGGCCACCGGCACCGTGCAATCCCACGAACCCGCATCACGCGGGCCGCAAGGCACCTGCGCCTTCATGCGCGCGGGCCCGCCCGGCAGGGCGCGCACGAAGGCAAAGACATTCACCTGCTCCAGCCGGTCGGTCGCCACGAAGCTGAGGCGGATCGTTTCGCCGTGCGGGTCCAGCTGCGTCGGCGTGACGCCAAAGACGACGAAGGGCGCGTCGTTCGACACATAGCGGGTCTGCGAGGGAGAGCCGTCCAGTGCCGAACCGGCGCCCGCCAGCGCGGTCGCCACGGAACATGCGAGCGCCAACGCGGCCGCCAGGGCCCTCTTCGGAATCCGCATGATGGATGTCTCCTGCTTCTTGTGGCAGGCGGATTCTGACGCCGGCGGGGCGCAGGTTCAACCCGTGCGCGCCGGCAGCACCGTGCCGCGGCTTTCGCCGAAGCCGATGCGCGCCGCGCCCGGCTGCTCGCACCAGCCGCGCAGCAGCACCGCATCGCCGTCTTCCAGGAAGCCGCGCTGTTCGCCGTCGGCCAGCGCGACCGGCGCTTGCCCGGCGCGCGTGAGCTCGATGATGGCGCCGGCCTCGCCCGGCCCCGGGCCCGAGATGGTGCCGCTGCCCAGCAGGTCGCCCGGCATCAGGCTGCAGCCGCCCACGGTGTGGTGCGTGACCATCTGCGCGGGCGTCCAGTACTGGTGGCGAAAGCTGGTCGACGACAGGCGCGACGGCCCGCGGCCCGTGCTGCGCGCCTGCTCGCTTTCGAGCCAGACTTCGAGCCGGATGTCGAGCGCGCCGCCAGCGCGGTTCGCCTCGCTCTCCAGATAGGGCAGCGGCTGCGGCTCGCCGGCCGCGCGCGACCAGGGCGTGCGATAGGGCGCCAGCGCCTCCATCGTGACGATCCAGGGCGAAATGGTGGTGGCGAAGTTCTTCGCCAGGAAGGGGCCCAGCGGCGCCATTTCCCAGAACTGGATGTCGCGCGCCGACCAGTCGTTGAGCAGGCAGATGCCGAAGATGTGCTGCTCGGCCTGCGCCAGCGCAATCGGCTCGCCCGCTGCGTTGCCCTGGCCGATCCAGATGCCGAGTTCCAGTTCGTAGTCCAGCCGCGCGCAGGCGTGGAAGGTGGGCGCGGCGGCGCCGGGCGCCAGCGTCTGGCCCATCGGGCGGCGGAACTGCTGGCCGCTCACGCCGATGGTGGACACGCGCCCGTGGTACGCGGTCGGGATCCAGCGGAAATTGGGCGTGACGTCGCCCTGCGGATTCATCAGGCGGCTGATGTTGAGCGCGTGGTCGATCGAGGTGTAGAAGTCGGTGTAGTCGCCGATGCGTGCAGGCACCGTGTATTCCACCTCGGCCATCGGCACCAAGGCGCGGCCGACCACGGCGGTGTCGGCTGGCGTGCCCTCCTTGAGCAGCGCGAACAGCGCATGGCGCAGCGCCTGCCACGCGGCAGGCCCTTGCGCGAAGAAGTCGTTCAGCGTCGATTGCGCGGCGGCGCTCGCCGCCGTCGCGGCGAGGCCCTCCAACACGCCGGCCTGCAGCAGCGCCTGCAGGTCGATCACCTGGTCGCCAATGGCCACGCCGCCGCGAAAGACCTCGCTGCGGCCGGCACGGCGGAACACCGCGTGCGGCAGGTTCTGCAGCGGGAAGTCGCAGCCCGGCGCGTTGGCCGCGTCGAGCCAGCTGCGCGCGGCCGGGTCGTGCGTGGCGTTGAGCGCCGTGCTCATGCCACGCTCGCCATCAGCGCGTCGTCGAAGATCGCGACCGCGCGCGTCCAGCCGGCCGAGGCGCCGCGGATCTTGTGCGGGAAGCAGCTGATGAAGAAGCCGGTGGGCGGCAGCGCCTCCAGGTTGTGCAGCTTCTCGATGTGGCAGTAGCCGATGTCGCGGCCGGCCTTGTGACCTTCCCAGATGAGCGAGGCGTCGTGCGTCTCGCCGTACTTCTTGGCGGTGTGCACGAAGGGCGCGTCCCAACTCCAGGCGTCGGTGCCGGTCAGGCGCACGCCGCGCTCGAGCAGGTACATGGTGGCCTCGTAGCCCATGCCGGCGCCGGCCGAGACGTAGTCGTTGTGGCCGTAGCGCGAGCCGGCGCGCGTGTTCACCACCACGATCTCCAGCGGCTTGAGCGTGTGGCCGATGCGCGCGAGCTCGGCCTCGACATCCTGCGCGGTCACCACGTAGCCGTCGGCGAAGTGGCGGAAGTCGAGCTTCACGCCGGGCTGGAAGCACCATTCGAGCGGCACGTCGTGGATCGCGATGGCCGGCTTCTTCTCGCCCAGCGCCTTGTCCATGGTCGAGTGGAAATGGTAGGGCGCGTCCAGGTGCGTGCCGTTGTGGGTCGACAGCTGCACCAGCTCCACCGCCCAGCCCTCGCCATCGGGCAGGTCTTCCTTCTTCAGGCCGGGGAAGAAGGGTTCGATCTGCTCGTAGGTCTGCTCGTGCGTGAAGTACTGGATCTTGGGCGCGAAGGCGGGCGGATCGGACAGCACGTCGTTCTCCAGGTAGATCGACAGGTCGACGAACTTGCGGCTCATGGTGGGACTCCTTGGTGTGTGTGAAGGGAATCAGGGGTGCTGCCAGCGCAGCAGGCGCTGCTCGGCAAGGGCCAGCAGCGCGTTGCTGGCAAAGCCGATGAGGCCCAGCAGCACGATGCCGGCAAACAGGTCGCTCGCGCGAAAGGCGCGCGCGGCCAGCAAAATGGCTTGGCCCAGCCCGGCTTGCGAGGCGATCATCTCGCCCACCACGGCCACGATGAGCGAGATCGTCATCGACAGGCGCATGCCGGCCAGGATGTCGGGCAGCGCGTTGGGCAGGCCGACCTTCCAGACGAAGGCGGCGCGCGGCATCTGCAGGCAGCGCGCCACCTCGGCCAGGCGTGGGTCGACCGCGGCGAAGCCGTGCACGGTGGCCAGCAGCACCGGCCACATGGCACCGAAGGCGACCACGAACAGCACCATCGCCGGGTTCAGCCCGAAGATGGAAATGGCCAGCGGCAGCAGCGCCGAAGCCGGCAGCGGGCGGATGAACTCCAGCGTCGGCTGGACCCAGGCGCGCACCGCCGGCGAGACCCCGATGGCCGCGCCCAGCAGCACGCCGGCCAGTGAGGCCAGCAACCAGCCCAGCAACATGCGCGCGACGGTGGCCTGGGTGAAGGCCCACAGCTCGCCGTCGCCACTGCCATCGCCCGCGAGGTTCAGCCCGTGCGCCAGGCTGCCCAGCGTGGCCTGCGGCGTCGGCAGGAACACGCGGCTGACCCAGCCGGCCGTGCTGGCCGCCCACCACAGCGCGATGAGGCCACCCAGCACGGCGGCCGAGCCCAGCCAGCCGGCGGCCGAGGTGCGCGTGCGCGTCATGCCGGCACCCCCATGCGCGCTGCCACCTTGCGCTGCAGCCGCAGCATGGCGGCGTTGATGGCGAAGCCAACCACGCCGATCCAGCCAAGCCAGGCCAGCATGAGGGCGGGGTCGAAACTCTGCTGCGCGATCATCATCGCGTAGCCCATGCCGTTCGGATTGGCGGCAATCTCGACCGTGACCGCCACCACCAGCGCCACCGCCACGCCCAGCCGCAACGCCACGAACAGGCGGGGCACGATGGCCGGCAGCACGATCTTCCAGGCCTGCTCGCGCGCGGAAAGACCCAGCGCGCGGCTGACTTCGAGCAGCCGCGGCTCGACCTGCCGCACCGCCGCCTGCACCAGGATCAGCACCGGCCAGAAGGTGGCGAAGGCGACGATCGCCAGCTCCATTCGCACGCCGAAACCAAAGCTCAGCATCGCCAGCGGGATGAGCGCGACCGAGGGCACCGGGCGCAAGGCTTCCACCGTCAGCAGGCTCCATTGCGCGGCGCGTTGCGACAGGCCCAGTGCCATGCCCAGCGCGACGCCGAGCGCGGCGCCCAGCAGCAGTCCCGCCGCTGCCGTGCCGAGCGTGAAGGCGGTCGCCTGCCACAGCGAGCCGTCGATCGCGGCGGCGCCGAAGGCACGCAGTGCGGCACTCGGCGGTGCCAGTGCATCGCTGCCGAGCGCGGCGGCGCGTCGCGCGTACAGCTCGAAGGCCAGCAGCAGCAGCGCCGGGAACACCAACGGGCGGATGCGATGCCAGGCGCTAGTCATGGCTCTGCTCGATGAAGGCGAACAGCTCGCGGCGCAGGCGCAGGAATTGCGGGTCTTCCTTGGTCGCGAGCTGGTCGCGCGGGCGCGCGATGTTCACATCGATCATGCGGGCCAGGCTGGGCCGGCCCGGGCCGGGATCGGCCTGCAGCGCGATCACGCGGTCGCCCAGGTAAATGGCTTCCTCCAGGTCGTGCGTGACGAACAGCACCGTCAGCCCGTCCTCGCGCACCAGGCGCGCCAGTTCGTCCTGCAGGCCCTGGCGCGTGAGTGCGTCGAGCGCGCCGAAGGGCTCGTCCATCATCATCAGCTCGGGCTTCTGCGCCAGGCAACGCGCAATCTGCACGCGCTGCTGCATGCCGCCCGAGAGCTGCACCGGGAACTTCTGTGCGTGCGACGCCAGCCCCACCTTGCCCAGCACTTCGGCGATGCGCGCGGGGCGCTGGGCGGCGGGCACGCCGGCCGCTTCCAGCGCCAGGCTGACGTTGCCTTCCACCGAGCGCCAGGGCAGCAGCGCACGGCCGTAGTCCTGGAACACGAAGGCCACCTCGCGCGAGGGCGCGGTCATCGGCCGGCCGTTGCGCCGCACCTCGCCGGCGCTCACCGTGGCGAGGCCACTGGCCGCGCGCAGCAGCGTGGTCTTGCCGCAGCCACTGGGCCCGACGATGCAGACGAACTCGCCGCGCGCGACCTCGAAGGAGGTCGGCGACAACACCTCGCGCGCGCCGTAGCAGATGCGCACGCCGTCGATCGACAGCACGTTGCGCGTCACTTGGCGATCAGCGCGGCGACGTCGACCTTGCCGCGCAGCATGTCCTGGTCTTTCATGAGGTCGACCCAGTAGCCGAGCTGCTTGTCGCTCACCAGCGGGCCGGGCGGCGAGATCTGCACCTTGGCCAGCACTTCGGGCGGCAGCTTGATGTACTTGCCGATGGCGGCGCGCACCCTGGCATCGTTCTTCGGCTGCTGCATGAAGGTGGCGGCCTCGGCCACCGCCTCGCGAAAGGCGCGCGCGGCGCCGGCGTTCTTCGCCACCCAGTCGCGCTTGGCGGCGTGCACGATGGTCTGGTTGCCTTCCGGCAGGAAGGTCGAGTAGTACGAGGCCACGTAGCCCGCGCCGCTCTCGGTGATGCGGCTCATGAACGGGTCGGCCGAGACCACTGCGTCGACCGAGCCGCCGCGCAGGAGGTCGGCATGCTGCGGGAAGGCGGCCTCGACGAAGTTGACCTTGCGGTAGTCGACGCCGCTGTCCTTCAGCCAGGCACGGAAGGTGACGTGCAGGAAGGCGCCCAGCCCGGGCACGCCGATCTTCTTGCCGACGCAGTCCTGCGCCGACTTGATGCCCGAGCCCGCGCGCGCGACCAGGCCGAAGCCGGTGATGGTCTTGGACGTGAGGCCGCCGCCGGCCACCAGCACCAGGTCGAGCCCGCCGTCGACCGCCTGCAGGAACACCGAGGGCGTCGGCCCGCCGATCTGCAGCGAATCGGATTGCAGCGCGGCCGGGATGGTGGAATTGAGCGGAATGAACTTCAGCTCGACATCGAGGTTGCGCTTCTTGAAGTAGCCCTCGTCGGCCGCCACGAAGACCGAGGCGAAGTCCGTCACGGCGGTGTAGCCGAACACGATCTTGGTCGCGGCCTGCGCAAGGGCGGCCGGCGTGAGCGAAGCGGCTGCGGCGGCGCCGGCGACCGAAAGCAGGGTGCGTCTCTGGATCATTTCGTGGGTCTCCGTGGGGTTGTTGTGCGGGAAGAGGCCGCTTTGGGCCGAGGCAGGGCGGCGCGCAAGCCGCCGACGATGAAGCTCACCAGCATCGGCGCCGCGGCCGGATCGGCGCGCACGTTGGCGCCGCGCGAAAGGCGCTCGATGCGGCTGTCGTTCAGGTGGTGCAGCAGCGCACCCAGCGCGAACTGGTAGCCCCAGGCCACCTGCGCGCGCGTGGCATGCGGCAGGGCCACGTGCAGCGCATCGATGTAGGCCTCGGCCAGCGGATCGAAGTAGCCGCGCAGCACGCGGTCGGCTTCCTCGGTGGCGTGATAGAGCTCGCGCGCGACCAGCAGCGCGTAGTACTCGCCCTCGGCGCTGGCGCGCAGGGCCAGCACCGGGCCGGTGAAGGCCTCGATGATGCGCGGCAGCGTGCGGGTGTCGTCGGGGTCGATGCGCACCGCGCGCAGGCCCTGCATGCGCTCCTCGATGGAGTGGCCCCAGTGCGCAAAGATGGCGTGAAAGAGCTCGTGCTTGGGCCCGAAGTAGTAGCCCACCAGCGCCAGCGGAACGCCGGCCTCTTCGGCGATCTGGCGGATCGTGACGACGTGGTAGCCGCGCTGGGCAAAGAGCTTCTCGGCCGCCAGCAGGATGGCCTGCCGGCGGTCCGGCCGTTCATCGGGTACGGCCGCCGCGCGCCGCGCTGCGGATCGCCTGGCGGTCGGTTTGGGTGTGCTCATGCGAGCGTATTGAACGCTTGTACAAACAAATTGAACACGCGTGCAAACCCTGACGCAGGGCGATGTGCGCTGCGCGGCCGCAGCGCCAGCGAGGAAACGCGGCGTCCGCTCTACGCCGGCTGCAAGCGCGCCTGCGCCTCGCTCACCAACGCAGCCACTTCGCTCTCGGAACGCGCCACGCCGAACACGTAGTGATCCGGCCGCACCAGCGCGGCGACGCATTCGTGGCGGCGAAACCAGTCGGCGGCCACGCCGTCGGCATCGTCCGCCGCGCCCAGCGCGACCACGGACCAGCCCGCGCGATCGGGCGAGAGAGGGTTCGCGCGTTCGACGTCCGGCGCCAGCACCAGCCGCCAGCCGTAGCCGGCCGCATCGTCCATGCGCTGCGCGCCCAGCAGGGGCTGGGGAAACAGCTTGCCGCGCGCGGCGCCCGGTGCGCTGGCGAGCAGCCCGCATTCGAGGCCGGGCAGGATGTCCTGGCGCGGCGTGTCGCGCACGCTGCCGCCGCACTCCTGCAGCAGGCGCGCATCGCGCTCGCGGGCCTTGGCCGGGTCGCGCTCGCAGATCACCGCGCCCACCGCCTTGATGCGGCTGGTGAGTTCGCGCACATGGGCCTGGCGCTCGGCGCCGTAGCTGTCGAGCAGGTCCGTGGCGGCGGCGCCGTGCGCCTCGCCCTGCAGCACCGCCGCCAGCTTCCAGCTCAGGTTGCTCACGTCGCGGATGCCCTGGCACATGCCCTGGCCCAGGAAGGGCGGCTGCATGTGCGCCGCATCGCCGGCCAGGAACACGCGGCCGTGGCGCCACTGCCGTGCCACCAGCGCGTGAAAGCGGTAGCTGGCCTGGCGCCACAGTTCGCCGTCCTGCGGCGTCAGCCAGCGCGACAACAGCTTCCAGGTCTGCTCGGGCGTGGCGACTTCCTTCGGGTCTTCGCCCGGCAGGATGGAAATCTCCCAGCGCCGATGGTTCTTCGGGCCGATCACCAGCGTGCAGGGGCGTTGCGGCTCGCAGTACTGCACGCTCACCTGCGGCAGCTTGGCCAGCCCGCGTTCGTTCACCTGCACGTCGACCACCAGCCAGGGCTCGTCGAAATCCAGGTCGTCCATCTCGATGCCCAGCTGCGTGCGCACGCCGCTGCTGCCGCCATCGCAGCCGATCGCGTAGCGCGCGCGCACCGTGCGGCGCGTGCCCTGCGCCTCGATCTGCAGCGTGACGCCGGCGATGTCTTGCGCCAGTTCGCGCATCTCCACGCCGAGCTCGACCGTGACGTTGGGCAGTTGCGCCACGCGCGCACGCAGCGCGCGCTCCACCGGCGGCTGCGTGAACACGAGGGAGGGCGTGTAGCCCTGCGGATAGGGCGGCGCCACCATCGTCATGCGGCGGATCAGCTGGCCGTCGACGCCGTAGTACTCGGAGTTGGTGAAGGGTTCGGTGTAGGGCGCGATGGCGTCGACCACGCCGATCTGCTGGAACACCCGCATGATCTCGTGATCGAGCGCGATGGCGCGCGGGATCTGGTAGACGTCGATCAGGCGCTCGCACACCCAGACCTTCAGCCCGCGCTGGCCGAGCAGCGCCGCCGCCACCTGGCCGGCCGGGCCGTAGCCGACGATGGCCACGTCGTAGACGTCGTGGTGCGTGTCCTGTGCGCTCACGCCGCCTCGTTCTCGATCGGGTTGGTCAACAGGCCGACGCGCTCGATCTCGATCTCGATGGTGTCGCCCGCCTTCATCCACACCGGCGGCGTGCGCGCCTGGCCCACGCCGGCCGGCGTGCCCATCACGATCACGTCGCCCGGCTCCAGCGTCAGCACCTCGGCCAGCAAGGCGATGGTTTCCTTCACGCTGAAGATCATGTCGTCGGTGTTCGCGTCCTGCATCACCTGGCCGTTCAGGCGGCTCTGGATGCGCAGCCCGGTGGCGCCGGGCGCCAGTTCATCGGCCGTGACCAGCGCCGGGCCGAAGCCGCCGGTGCGATCGAAGTTCTTGCCGATGGTCCATTGCGGTGTGCGCTTCTGGTAGTCGCGCACGCTCATGTCGTTGAAGCAGGCGTAGCCGAAGACATATTGCAGCGCATCGTCCTGCGCCGTGTGGCGCGGCACGGTGCGCCCGATCACCACCGCCAGTTCGGCCTCGTAGTCGAAGCGGCTCGACACCTTGGGCAGCCAGCCGGCTTCGCCGTGCGCCACCAGCGAGGACGGCGCACGAAAGAAGAACCACGGGTAGTCGGGCTTCTCGCGTCCGCCTTCCTTGGCGTGGTCGTAGTAGTTCAGGCCCAGGCAGATGATCTTGCCGGGCTCGGGCACCAGCGGCGCCAGTTGCACGCTGGCCAGCGGCGTGCGCTGGCCGGCTTCCAGCGCACGGCGGCCGGCGGCCTGCAGGTCGATGCCGGCGCGCAGCGCGGCCCGCACGTCGGTCGGCGCCTGCGCGTCGGCAGCGTTCAGGTCGATCAGGTCGGTGCCGTCGACCAGGGCCAGGCGCGGTGCGCCTTGGCGCAGGTAGGTGGTGAACTTCATGGAAAGGTCTCGGTTGAAAGGTTGGCAGGTTCAGGGGTTGGGGGCGAAGAAGATGCGCTTCTGCGCTTCCTTCAGGCTCGGGCCGGGCGCCGGCGAAATGCCCCACTGGTCGACGCGGCCAGGCGGCCACTTCCAGTGCTCGGGGCCGTGCGCGGCGTAGTGCGCGTCGATCTGTTCCACCTCGGCCGTGTATTCGATGACCACGCCGAAGGGATCGAGGAAATAGTTGAAGAGGTTGTTGCCTGGCCCGTGGCGGCCCGGGCCCCACTGAATCGGAAAGCCGGCGTCCTTCATGCGGCCGCCGCCGCGCATCACCGATTCGAAGTCCGGCATCAGGAAGGCGATGTGGTTCAACGCGTCGTTGTCGCTGATGCCGATGGCGATGGTGTGGTGATCGCGGTCGCAGTTCATGAAGGCCATGATCCCGGTGCGATCGGCCAGCCGGAAGCCCAGTGCCTGCGTGAGAAATGCCTGCGTCTCGTCGACCGCGTGGCTGTTCAGCACCACGTGGGTCAGGCGGATCGGGCGGTCTTGCTGCGGCGCGCCGTCGGCCTGGCGCGCGTCGCCGTGCACCACCTGGAACACGCGCCCGTGCGGGTCCTTGAACTTCAGGCCGGTGCCGCCGGCCGGGTCGCGCGTGAGTTCGTGCGGCGCGGCGAGCAGCGTGCCGCCGGCGGCGACCACCTGCGCGGCAATGGTGTCCAGCGCCGCGCGGCTGCGCGCCCGCAGCGTCAGCTGGCGGATCTGCGGTGTGGCGTCGCCCTGGTGCAGCGCCAGCAGGTAGGCGTCGCTGCCGGTGCCGCGCAGGTACAGCACCGCGTCGCCCCGCTGCGCCACTTCGAGCTTCCAGGTGCGGGTGTAGAAGTCCTCGGCCTGCGCGAGGTCGGGCACGTACAGGGCCACGCTGCGCAGGCCCTCGATCCAGGGGGAGCTCATGGTGTGGTTTCTTTCGTGGTGCTTCGTGCAAGGAAACGCTCGGCATTGCGCCGGACCAGCGCCGCCACCGTGTCGGCGTCGAAGCCGGCCGCCTCGATGCGCGCGACCGGCGTGCGGTCGTGGAAGTTGAAGGGGTAATCGGTGCCGACCATCAACTGGCTGGCGCCGAAGCGCTCGACCAGGTGGCGCAGCAGCGGCGTGTCGAACACCAGCGTGTCGTAGAACAGCCGGCGTGCCTGCTCGGTGGGCGAGGCTTCGATGCTCTGCTTGAGCGCGGGGAACACGTCCCAGCCCTGCTGCAGGCGCGGCAGCAGGGTGGCCAGCGTGCCGCCGCCGTGGCTGAAGGCGATGCGCAGGCGCGGCCGGCGCGCCAGCAGGTTGCTGGTGATGACGGAGGCCGCCGCCAGGCCGACGTCGCCCGGGTAGGCCAGCACCTGCTGCAGCGGCGGCGGGCCCACCAGCCGCGCCATGCCGGCCGGGCGCAGCGCGTGCACGAAGACCGCCGCGCCCATCGCTTCGCAAGCCTCGAAGAAGGGATCGAACTGCGGCGCGCCGACCGGCACGCCATTGATGTTGCTGCCGATCTCGACGCCGGCGAAGCCCAGCGTTTCGACCACGTAGGCCAGCTCGGCAATGGCCAGCTCGACGTCTTGCAGCGGCACCGCGCCCAGCGCCGCCAGCCGGCCGCCGCTCTCCTGCACCATCGCCGCCATGCAGTCGTTGGTGTAGCGCAGCAGTTGCTGCGCGGCGGGCGCGTCCATCCAGTAGGAAAGCAGCTCGGGCATCGGCGAGACCACCTGCAGCGCCAGGCCCATGCCGGGCAGGTCGTCCAGCCGCCGCGCGGTGAGCCAGCAGGCATCGGACACGGTGCGATAGACCTTGTCGCCGATCATCACGTGGCGGTGGCAGGCCTGCGCCGGCGCCATCGACGGCCACTCGGCCGGCATGTGCGTGCCGATGTAGCGCGGGAAGTGCTCGGGCACCACGTGCGCGTGCACGTCGATGCCGTGGCAACCGCAGGCGCTGGCGTGCATGGCGCTCACTCCGGCTGGATGTCGAGCTGCTTGACGAGCTGGGCCCAGCGCTCGCGCTCGGCGCGCATGAAGGTCTCGAACTCGGGCACCGTCATGTGCGGCTCGGGCTGCGAACCCAGCACCTGCAGGCGTTGCGCCACCTCGGGTTGCTGCAGCAGCGCTTCCAGGTCGCGGTTGACGCGCGTGATCACGTCGGCCGGCGTGCCGGCGGGCGCGAACAGGCCGTTCCAGCCGGCATAGTCGAAGCCGGCGAAGGTCTCCGAGAGCGAGGGCACGTCGGGCATCTCCGGCTGGCGCTGCGCCGTGCTCACCGCCAGCGGGCGCACCTGGCCGCCCTTCACGTAGGCGCTGAGCGCCGCGTCGGGCAGGCACACCAGCTGCACGCGCCCGCCGATCACATCCTGCAACGCGTCGGTGGCCTTGGTGTAGGGCACCTGGTTGACCTGCACGCCGGCCATCGCAGCCACGCTGGCGGCGAGCATGCCGGAGAAGGTCTTCGGCCCTTCGGTGGCAATCGCAATGGCGTTCGGCTGCGCCTTGGCCAGCGCCAGCGTCTGCTTCAGGTCCTTGCCGGCAAAGCCTGCCGCGGCGGCGATCACGAAGGGGCTGCGGCCGACCAGCCGCACCGGCGCGAAGTCCTTCGCCGGGTCGTAAGGCAGCGCCTTGAAGGTGTAGACGTTGGTCACCATCGCTGCGGTGGTGGCGTAGTAGAAGGTGTAGCCGTCGGCCGGCGCGCGCGCCGCGTTCAGGGTGCCGATGATGTTCTGCCCGCCGGGCTTGTTGTCGATCACGATCGGCTGGCCCCACACGCGCGACAGCTGGTCGGCGATGTAGCGCGCCAGGATGTCCGGGCCCGAGCCCGCCGGTTGCGCCAGGATGAAGCGCAGCGGCCGCTGCGGCCAACCGGGTTGCGCGCGAACGAGGCCGGCGCCGGCCAGTGGGATCAGCATCGCCGCCCGGGCGAAGTCTCTGCGCTGCATGGTGTCTCCTTTGTTTTTGGAAGACGCATGCTAGGAAGGACGCGGCCATCTGAACAGTCGATGATGTGGATACATAGAATCCACGCCATGGATATTCGATCGGTCGACCTCAACCTGCTGGTGCTGTTCGATGCGATGACGCGGCTGCGCAGCGTGAGCCGCGCGGCCGAGGCCATCGGCCTCAGCCAGCCGGCCACCAGCGCGGCGCTGGCGCGCCTGCGTGCGGTGTTCGACGATGCGCTGTTCGTGCGCGCCGGGGCGCAGATGGAGCCCACGCCGCGCGCGCAGGCGCTGGCGCCGGCGGTGCAGCGGGTGGTGCAGGCGATCCAGTCGGAAATCCTGGCGCCGGCCGGTTTCGATCCGGCGCGCGCCGAGCGCAGCTTCACGCTGCTGACGCCGGACATCGGCGAAGTGGCGTTTCTACCGGGCGTGTTGCGCCGCCTGCGGCAGGAGGCGCCGCACGTGCGCCTGCGTGCCTTGTCGATGCCGCGCACGGCGGCGGCGCAGGCGCTGGAAGCCGGCGAGGCCGATCTGGCGGTGGGCTTCTTTCCCGACCTGCAGAAGGCCGGCTACTTTCGCCAGGCGCTGTTCCGCAGCTCCTACACCTGCATCGCCTGCGTGCGCAACCAGGCGGTGCCGGCGCGCTTCACGGCGAAACAGTACCTCGCCGCGCGGCACATGGTGGTGCGGCCCGACGGGCGCGAGCACATGCTCGACCGCTTCCTCGATGACAAGGGCTGGCACCGCCACGTGACGCTGGAGCTGTCGCACTTCATGAGCCTGTTGTCGCTGCTGCCCGGCAGCGACCTGGTCGCCACCGTGCCGGACGACATCGCCACCGTGGTCGGGCGCCATGTCGCCATCCAGACGATCGAGCTGCCCTTCAAGCCGCCGCAACTGCAGGTGCAGCAGTACTGGCATCGGCGCATGCAGAACGACGCGTCGAACCGCTGGTTGCGTGGCCTGTTCTACGAAGTGAACCGGCGCGATGCCGATGCGCGCCTGCCGGACTGGCAGGCTGGGGTCTGAAAGCTCGACAGTGCAGCGCCTGAGCAGGCCGTCCATGCGCGACCGGTCCAAGCGCAAAGCACAGTTGAGACCGCCGAATTCGAGGTCTCGAACGCGCTGCTCATGGCCGCAAGTCGAAGTTCAAGCGAACCGCGGTTGCTTGTCGTGCTCTTGTACAAGCACAGCAAGCAACTCGATAGCCCGTTCTTTCCCGACGCCAATGGCAGCCTTCACAGCGTCATCTTCCCGGATAGCGGAAGCACCGTGAAGCAGTTCGCGCAGGGCGCCAACCGCCGCAAGGAAGTGATCCTCAGAGCTTCCCGGCCAAGACGCTGCGACGTTGCGGTACCTGTCGTGCGTGAGGCCGAAAAGCAAAGGAGATTCCCAGTCCCACCGCTCCTCCCAATAGGACAAGGCACGCCGAACGGCAAGCTCTTGGACGTCAGTTAGCTGCAATTTGAAGTCAGGCATGGAATGTCCGGTGTTGGCCGCAGGCGCTCGGCGGCACTGTCCTCATGTGTGCGCAAGGATGTTAATCAGCTTCCCGAACGGGTCGTGAACGAAGAACCGGCGGACGTCCCGGGGTTCGTCAGCAGGCCCGTATTCGATGGGGAGGCCAGCATCCTTCATGCGTTCGCATGCAGTATCCACATCCCTCACTTCAATCGACACGTCCGGCACGGGCGCGTCGGAGCCGCCTTCCTTTGACTTGCAACATTGGCGCCTTCGTGCCTGGGACGATGCTGCTGCTCTCGGACCGGATGGTGACTTGTTTCCGTGACCTGCCTTCTCAGCCGTGCTTCAGGCCGGCAGCCTGCACGCCGGCGATGCAGATCGCTTCGTCCTCGTCGCCGGTGCCGCCGCTGGCGCCGACCGCGCCGAGCAGTTGGCCTTGCGCATCGCGGATCACCACGGCGCCGGTCTGCGGCAGGAAGCGGCCGTCGGCGGTGGCGGCCAGCGAAACGAAGAAGTTGGGGTTGTCCTTCGCGCGTTCGGCCAGCTTGCGGCTGGCCACGCCCATGCCGACCGCGCCCCAGGCCTTGGCGCGTGCCACGTCGAAGCGGAACATGCTGGCGCCGTCTTCGCTCACGAAGGCCTTGAGGTGGCCGGCCGCGTCGAGCACGGCAATGCCCATCGGCTGGTAGCCGGCCTGCTTCGATTGCTTCAGGGCGGCGTCGATGATGGTCTGGGCTTGTTGCAGGGTCAGGCTGGACACGATGGAGTTCCTTTGTTCTTGAATCGGGTGGTGCGCATCATGGCGCAGCTGCGGCGCCGGTGAGCGCTTCGAAACCATAGCGGTTCATGCGGCCAAAGGCAGGCATGGCCGGGTGCGGCACGAAGCGGGTCTGGCAGTCGAGCACGGCCGGCAGGCCGGAAGCCAGGGCGCGGCGAATCGCCGGGCCGACTTCTTCCAGCGCCGTCACGCGCTCGCCATGGCAGCCGAAGCCGCGTGCGATGGCCGCGTAGTCAGTCTCGTCGAGCGCGGTGCCCAGCTCGAAGCCGAGCGCGTTGCGCTGTCCGGCGCGAATGATGCCCCAGGCGGCGTTGTTGTGCACGATGCTCAGCACCGGCAATCGGTAGCGGCGCGCGGTGTCCAGCTCGTTCAGCGTGAAGCCGAAGGAGCCGTCGCCGGTGATCAGCGCCACCGCGCGCCCCGGCTGCTGCGCCTGCAGCGCGATGGCGTAGGGCAGGCCGAAGCCGAGGTGGCTCATGCCGGGTTCATGAAAGCGCGTGCGCTCGGCGCCAACCGGCGTCAGGTCGTTGCTCCAGAAGCTGGTGTGGCCGCCGTCGAACACGGCCAGCGCCTCGGCCGGCAGCGCCTCGCCAATGGCGCGCGCGAGGGCGGCGGGGTGCATCGGCTGGCCGGGCTCGGCGTCGTGGCCCAGCGCGGCAAGTCGCGCTTCGTAGGCGCCGCGCGCCTGGCGCAGGCCGGGCAGCCAGTCGCGCGCCACGGCGTCGCCCAGGCTGGCGTCGCAGGCGGCCAGCAGGTCGTCCAGCGCGGCGCGGGCGTCGGCTTGCAGCGCCACGTCGTGCAGCGCCGGCGCACCCAGTGCCGAGGGGTCGATGTTGATGCTGACGAGCCGCTGCGGGGCGCGCGTCAGCGGGCCGTGCTGGTCCCACATCCACGACGACCAGCGGCAGCCGATCGCCACCACCAGATCGGCCTGCTCGAAGGCCTGGCGCACCGGCGCGCCGGCGATCAGGCCGCCGTGGCCGATGAAGTGCGGGCTGTGCGAGGCCACCACGCCGAGCGCCATCTGCGTCGGCAGCACCGGCGCGCCCCAGCGCTGCGCCAGCGCGCGCAGTGCGGGGGCCGCCTCGCTGCTGACCACGCCGCCGCCGGCCACCAGCAAGGGGCGCTTGGCCGCGCGCATCAACGCCCCCGCCTGCGCCAGCGCGTCGGCAGCGGGCCGCACGCGGCCGAGTGCGCGGTAGCGGGCCGGCGGCAGGTCGAGCTGGGCTTCATCGAATTCGCAGGGCTGGCTCAGCACGTCCTGCGGAATGTCCAGGTGCACCGGGCCGGGCCGGCCGCTCAGTGCCTCGCGGAAGGCGCGGCGCAGCAGTTCGGGCAGGCGCCGCGCATCGTGCACGACGGCGTTCCACTTGGTGATGGGCCGCGTCACGGCGACCGTGTCCAGGTCCATGAACATGCCGCTGTGCGGGTAGCAGGCGGCGCGGTGCTGGTTGGTGGTGATGGCCAGCAGCGCGAGGTTGTTGTTGAAGGCCACGCCCAGGCCGGAGGCCAGGTTGAGGCCGCCCGGTCCCATTTCGCCCAGCGCCACCGCGATCTGGCCCGAGCCGGCATAGGCTGCGGCGGCCATCATCGGGCCCGCCGCCTCGTGCCGCACACCGAGAAAACGCAGTTCATCGCGTTGCGAAATGGCATGCAGCAGCGGCCCGAGCTTGCCGCCGACGATGCCGTAGATGTCGCGCACCTGCTCCGCGAGCAGCAGCCGCACCAGCACCTGCGCGCCGTTCATCTGCACCAGCGCCATGCCTCAGTCCTCCGCCGTGAAGTTGGCGGCCTTCACGATCGGCGCCCAGCGCTGCTGGTCGGCCCGCACCATGCGGGCGAATTCGTCCGGGCTCTGGTGCATCGGCTGGAGGCCCGACTTGGCCAGCGCATCGATGAACTCCGGCGCCTGCAGGCTCTCGCGCACCAGCGAGTTCAGGCGCTGCACGGTGTCGGCCGGCGTGCGGGCCGGCAGGAACAGGCCCAGCCATTCCTGCACCACGATGTCGCTGAGGCCCTGTTCGGCAAAGGTCGGTACGTCGGGCAGGAAGGTCGAGCGTTGCGCGCTCGACACCGCCAGCCCGCGCAGCTTGCCGGCGCGGATGTGCGGCATCACCTCGCCCAGCACGTTCACGCTGACCGGTATCTGCCCGCCCAGCACGTCGTTGAGCAGCGGCGCGCCGCCGCGGTAGGCCACCGCCGTCAGGTCGACGCCGCTGGCCTTCTGCAACATCATCCCGACGAAGTGCGGCGCCGAGCCGGCCGCCGGCACGCCGTAATTGGCCTGCCCCGGATTGGCCTTGACCCACTTCAGGTAGTCGGCCACTGTCTTCACGTCGGCCGGCAGCGCGGGGCCGGCCGTCAGCACGAGCGCGTAGGTCACCGTGCTGGTGACCGGCACGAAGTCGGCCACCGGGTCGTAGCTGAGTTTCCTGTAGGTGTTGGGGTAGAGCGTCATCGGGGAGCTGGGGATCTGCAGGATGGTCAGTCCGTCCGGCGCGGCGCGCTTGACGTAGTCGACCGCGATGCGGCCGCCGGCGCCGGTCTTGGCTTCGACCACCATGTTGGTGGCGTACATGCCGCGCAGTTTCTCGGCCAGCGGCCGGGCCACGTGGTCGCCCATGCCACCGGCGGGAAAGCCTGAAACGATCGAGGCATTGCCGTTGAGCTGCGCCAGCGCGCGCGCCATCGGCGAGAGGGCGGCCAGCGCAGTGCCAGCCTGAAGCAGTTGCAGGAAATGTCGGCGGTCCATGGGTGTCTCCTTGGGCTGTCGCCCTTGTCGTGTTTGCCGCGATGGTCGGGCCACTGGGTACTGGTGCGAATAGACAAATCGAACGACCGCAGGTAGTTTCCCGGCCTTCAATCTCCACGCTGGATCCCTGCCCGAATGTCCGCCGCCGCGCCCCTGCTGCTGGTGCCGTTTCGCGAAGTTCGCCACGAACAGCCGGACGATTGCCTGCACTATGAATCGGTGGCGGTGCGCGGCCGGGAGATGGGCTGGACGATTCCGGCACACCGCCACACGGGCCTGCACCAGATCCAGTTCCTCGAGCGCGGCAGCATCAGCGGCACGCTGGACGGCCGCCCATTGCAGGCGCAGGCACCGGCGCTGCTGGTGGTCGCGCCCGGCACCGTGCACGGCTTCAGCCACACGCGCGATACCGCCGGCCACCAGCTGACGATTCCCAGCACCACGCTGCAGCAACTGCTGCTGGGCACGCGGCTGGCCGAGACGGTGCTGGCCACGTCCTTCGTGCTGACCGACATGGCGCCGGCGGCGCGCAGCGAATGCGCCGCCCTGTTCGAACGCGTGGCCAGCGAGTTCCGCGGCAACGGCACCGGCCGCGTGCCGGCCCTGCTGGCCACGGCGACCTTGCTGGCCGTGCTGCTGCTGCGCCTGCACGGCGAACATGTCGCGCAGGCCCGCGCGCGCGGCGCGCGCGACACGCTGGTGCAGCGCTACCTGGCCTTGCTGGAACAGCACTTCCGCGAACAGCACGGCCTGCCGTTCTATGCCGATGCGCTGGCCGTGACGCCGGACCACCTGAGCCGCAGTTGCCGCCACAGCTCACGCCAGTCGGCCCAGCAGATGCTGCACGAACGGCTGATGCTGGAAGCGCGCCGGCTGCTGGCCTACACGCCGATGCCGGTGCAGGCGGTGGCCGCCGCCATCGGCTATCCGGACCCGGCCTACTTCAGCAAGTTCTTCGCCCGCGCCACCGGGCACTCGCCATCGCACTACCGGTTGCTGGCGGCGCAGGGCATCACGGCGCCGCGCGGTTGAACGCCGCAGGCGCTATGGATGGCCGCGCCGCACCAGCAGGCGCTGCGGGCCCGGGCCCTCGGCGCCCAGGCGGTCCAGCGGATTGCGCAGCTTGCAGCGGTCGATCGACAGGCAGCCGCAGCCGATGCAGTCGTCCAGCGTGTCGCGCAGCTTCTTCAGTTGCGCCATGCGCTCGTCGAGCGAGGCGCGCCAGGCGCTGGACAGGCGGGCCCAGTCCTCGCGGCTGGGCGCCGCGTCGGACGGCAGCGTGGCCAGCGCCGCGCCGATGTCGGCCAGCGAGATGCCCACGCGCTGCGCCACCCGCACGAAGGCCACGCGGCGCAGCATGGTGCGCGCGTAGCGCCGCTGGTTGCCGGCCGAGCGGGTGCTGTGGATGAGGCCCTGGGTTTCGTAGAAGTGCAGGGTCGACACCGCCACGCCGCTGCGCCGCGCGACCTCGCCGATGGTGAGCACGGGGGCGATGCCGGCTTTTTGCAGTGCGTCGTTCATGGCGGTGAAAACCTCTTGACCTCAACTTTACTTGAGGTTTGAGAATTCACGCCAGCACGCAGGCCCTGCGTGCATTGCCACCAAGGAAACCCGCCATGTCGAACGATTTCGCTTCGCTCTCATCCACTTCACTTTTCCGCATCGACAAGTTCGTCGTGCCCGCCGCCGTGCGGCCGGCCTTCATCGCGCAGATGCAGCACATCCAGGCCAGGCTGCGCACGCTGCCGGGGTGCCTGCGCACCAGCGTGCTCGACCAGACCGGCGGCAGCGGCGAGTTCAATGTGCTGACGCTGGTGGAGTGGGCGGACCAAGCGGCCGTGACGGCGGCCACCGGGGTCGTGCAGAAGATGCTCGCGGACGAGGGTTTCGACCCGATCGCGTTCACGCGCGATGCGGGCGTGCGCGCGGACCAGGGCTTCTACACCGTCGCCTGAAGCCGGTGGGGCGGCTCAGGCCGCCTGCGCCAGCGGCAGTTCGGCGTCGTCGCGATCGTTGTGCGGGGCCGTTGGTTCGTCCGCGCCCTGGCCTGCACTCTTCGCATCGGCCGGTGTGCGCGCGGCGTCCTCGTTCAGCGCGGCATCGACCACTTCGCGCGTGAGCGTGGGCGCGAAGGATTCGATGAAGGTGTAGACGTAGCGGCGCAGGTAGTTGCCGCGCAGGATGGCCAGGCGCGTGTGGTTGATGCCGAACAGCGCACCGGCATCGAGCGCGCGCAGTTCGGTGTCGCGCTCGGCCTCGAAGGCCATGCCGGCAACGATGCCCACGCCCATGCCCAGCGCCACGTAGGTCTTGATCACGTCGGCGTCCATCGCCGCCAGCGCAATGTCGGGCGTGATGCCGGCACGCGCGAAGGCGGTGTCGATGCGGGTGCGGCCGGTCAGGCCCGCGTCGTAGGTGATGAGCGGGTAGCGCGCCAGCAGCTCGAGCGTGAGCGGCTGCTCGAACAGCGGATGGCCGGCCGGCGCAATCACCGCGTGCGTCCAGCGGTAGCTGGGCAGGGCGACGAACTGCGGGTAGTCGGCCAGCGCCTCGGTGGCGATCGCCACGTCGGCTTCGCCGTCGAGCAGCATCTGCGCCACCTGGCGGGGCGAACCCTGGTGCAGGCGCAGCCGCACGTCGGGGAACTGCGCGCGAAAGTCCTGCACCGCCTCGGGCAGGGCGTAGCGCGCCTGGGTGTGGGTGGCGGCAATGGAGAGTTCGCCCTGCGTCTGCAGGGCGAAGTCCTCGCCCGCCTTGCGCAGGTTGCCGGTCTCCAGCAGCACCCGCTCGATGATGGGCAGCACGTGCGCGCCGGGCGCGGTGAGGCCGGTCAGGCGCTTGCCGGCACGCACGAACAGCTCGATGCCCAGCTCCTGTTCGAGTTCGCGGATCTGGCGACTGACGCCGGGCTGCGAGGTGTGCAGGGCCTCGGCGGCGTCGGTCAGGTTGAAGCTGCTGCGCACCGCCTCGCGGACCGAGCGCAATTGCTGGAAGTTCATGGCAAAGGGCGCGGCATGGCCGCAGCAGTGGGGTCCGGGCCGATTCTGGCGACGCCGGCCCGCTGCGCAAACGACAGATTTCTGGGTTGCTTATGGGTTGTTTGCTTATGCGAATCAGGCCTAAGCCAAAGCCTCTTCCTTCTTATCTGCATTTTGCATATCGAAGCTGGAACTCCTTCGTTCCTGCGCGCGGCACGGCTGCCCAGAATGCCCGGATCAACTCACTCCCATGAACCCGAGGATTTCCCCATGAACGGACGCCGCAACTTCTTCAAACACAGCGTGGGCCTGGCGGCCGTGGCCGGCGCGGCCATGGTGGTGCCGGGCGGCGTCTTTGCGCAGCAGGCGCCGGCGCCGGTCACCTTGCTCAACGTGTCCTATGACCCGACGCGCGAGCTGTACGTCGACTACAACAAGGCCTTTGCCGCCTACTGGAAAGGCAAGACCGGGCAGGAAGTGACGATCAAGCAATCGCACGGCGGCTCGGGCAAGCAGGCGCGCTCGATCATCGACGGGCTGGAGGCCGATGTCGCCACGCTGGCGCTGGCCGGCGACACCGATGCGCTGGTCGAGCACGGCCAGTGGGTCAAGCCCGACTGGCAGAAGCGCCTGCCGCTCAATTCCTCGCCCTACACCTCGACCATCGTGTTCCTGGTGAAGAAGGGCAACCCCAAGGGCGTGAAGGACTGGGACGACCTGGTGAAGCCGGGCGTGCAGGTGATCACGCCCAACCCCAAGACCTCGGGCGGCGCGCGCTGGAACTACCTGGCGGCGTGGGAGTTCGCCAAGCGCAAGTACGGCGGCGACGCACAGGCCAAGGACTACGTGACCAAGCTGTTCAAGAACGTGCCGGTGCTCGACACCGGTGCGCGTGGCAGCACCATCACCTTCGTGCAGCGCGGCGTGGGCGACGTGCTGCTGGCCTGGGAGAACGAGGCCTTCCTGGCGATCAAGGAATTCGGGCCGGACAAGTTCGACATCGTCGTGCCTTCGCTGTCGATCCTGGCCGAGCCGGCCGTGACGGTGGTCGACAAGGTGGTCGACAAGCGCGGCACGCGCACCGTGGCCGAGGAATACCTCAAGTACCTCTACAGCGACGAGGGCCAGGACATCGCCGGGCGCAACTACTACCGGCCGACCTCCGACAAGGCCAAGGCGAAGTACGCCAAGCAGTTCCCGCAACTGGCGCTGTTCAGCATCGACGAGGCCTTTGGCGGCTGGAGCAAGGTGACGCCGCAGCACTTTGCCGACGGCGCGATCTTCGACCAGATCTACACGCAGAACCAGAAGTAAGGTGCTGCGCGGGGCGCGGCCTTCAGCGCGGCGCGGCGGGTGCCACGCTGGCGCCCTGCACGTGGTGGCGCGCCAGCGCCTGCGCGACGAAACCGTCGGCCTTGCGCGCCTCGACAAAGGCGTGCAGCGCGGCGGCCGCTTCGGCGCCGCGCGCCGCCGGCAGGCCCATCACCTGCTGGATCACCATGAAGCGCCCGGGCAGCAGGCGCAGCGTACCGCCAGCCTCCCTGGCCTGCGCTTCGAGCACCTGGCGGATGCCGGCGGCCACTTCCACCTCGCCCGCTTGCAGCGCCTGCAGCACGCCGGCGGCGCCGGCCACGCGCACGATCTGCGCGGCCTTCAGTTCGCGCGTCAGGAAGAGGTCGTAGGCGCTGCCCTGGCCCACGGCCACGCGCGTGCCGGCGCGGTCCACGGCTGCGTTGTCCTGCAGCGCCGAGGCCGCCGGCACTGCGTAGCTGCCCTCGATCAGCACGTAGGGCGCGCTGAAGGCCAGGCCTTCGCTGCGCGCCGGGTCGATGGCGAAGAAGCCGATGTCGGCTTCGTTCGTGCGCACCGCCTCGACCGAGGCGGCGGCTTTCTCGAAGGTCTTGAATTCGATCGCCACGCCCAGTGCCTCGGCCAGCGCGCGCGCCAGGTCGACCGAGACGCCGGCTGGCGCGCCGCTGGCCGCATCGCGGTGCGCCAGGATGGGGTTGCCCAGGTTGATCGAGGCGCGCAGCGCGCCCTGCGGGGCGAAGGCCGCGCGCAGTGCGGCGGTGTCGAGGGCGGTGGGGAGGAAAGAGGTCATGCGGGTTCCTTCAGGCGAGGGCCCCGAGCGTAGCCGCAGTCAGCGCCGGGGCACGCCGCGCGCCCCGGGCCTCGTTCACTCGCGCTGCGCGGGGCCGGCGCGTTCCGCCTGGCGGGCGGCCCAACGGCGCGCCTGGACGAGCTGGCCGATGCCCCGCACCACGCGGCGCAGTTCCATCGACAGGCGAAAGCCCATCGCCGGCAGCCGGCGGTACCAGGCGAACTTGAAGGGCTTGAGCTGCGGACGGCCGCCGATCGTGCTGGCCAGGCCGGTATCCGCCGGGCAGGGGATGGGCGTCACGGTGCGCAGTCGCAGGCCGAACAGCACCGCCTGCTCGAGCGCATGGTCGTAGGGCAGCGTCATCGGTTGCAGCCGTTGCACCAGCGTGGCGGCGGCGTGCCGATTGAACAGGATGCAGTTGGCGTTCATCAGCCGGGCCAGCGGCACCGCGAGCTCGTAGCGCTCGGTCAAGCGTGTCAGCGGAATCGGCGAGCCGCTGTGGAAGGCCGACAGCTTGACGATGTCCCACTGCGCTTCGCACGCCAGCAGCTCGGCCAGCAGGTGGCTGAAGTCCGGCGGGAAGTCGGCATCGTCCTCGAGGATCAGCGCCCAGTGCCAGGGGCCGTCCAGGAAGGTCTGCAGCGCCTTGATGTGCGACAGGTGGCAGCCCACTTCCGAGGGGTTGAGCCGCTTGCCGTGCCGGCGCGCGAAGGCGGCCTCGTCGACCTTGTCGCCCAGGCATGAGAGATCGAGCGCGCGGCCGTCCACGGCCGGAACACGGACCCAGCTTCGACCCAGGCGATCGAGCCGGGCCTTCATGGCGGCCAGGCGATCGGTGGAGCGGTCGAGGTTGATGAGGAATGTCTGGAGTTGATTGCTCAAAGGGAGACCCTGTGCCTTGCATGACAATGGAATTTGCCCTCCCTGATGCAAGACATGTCGAGCGACGCAACGTGGTTTGCGGGCATGCTCACGGGGGCAAACCGGGGCCGCAGGCAGATCTGGTGTCTGCTGTCGACCTGGTTTTCGAAAGCCAATTGTAGGGAATGTGGTGCGCGCGCCCCACACAAGCCCCTGCGCACCGCGCTCCTTCTGGCAGGGGATGCGGCGCAAAGCTCGAAAACGTCACAATGCGCTCGGTCGGTGCTGCCAGGCATCCTGGCCCACCCGCCTCATAGGAGTGAGGGTGAGCGATCCATCGGCGACTGCGCGCTCTGCGGCCTTGCCCGTGCCTTTGGCGGGTGCGGCCCCGCGCGCCGAGGAGCGCCTGGCCTTTGCCGAATTCGTGTTCGATCCGGCCCGCCAGGAGCTGTCGCGGCAAGACGGCCAGCCGATCGCGCTGACGCCCAAGTCGCTCGCGCTGCTGCGCTACCTGCTGGCCCATCCAGCCCGCGTGCTGCCCAAGGACGAACTGATCGGCGCCCTGTGGGGCCCGGTGATCGTGACCGACGATTCGCTGGTGCAGTGCGTGCGGGACCTGCGCGGCGCGCTCGGCGACAAGGCGCAGCGGCTGGTGAAAACGCTGCCGCGGCGCGGCTACATGTTCGACGTGGCGGTGCAGGCGCTGCCGGCCGGCCAGACCGTGCCGCTGGCAGACGATGCCGCCCGCGCCGCGCACCCACCCACCTCCCCCGCGGCGCGCCGCGACACCGGCTGGCGCCGCACCGTGCTGGCGGGCTGGGTGCTGGTGCTGCTCACCCTGCTGGGCGGCGCGCTCGCCTGGTGGCACGACGCCGGGCCCGGCATCGGCATCGACGAGGAACTGCGCCTGCGGCGCTCGGTCGCGGTGCTGGCCTTTCACGACAATGCCGGCCGCGCAGCCGGCGCGGTGCTCGGCGATGAACTGGCCGACGCGGTGGCCGGCCAGCTGGTGCGCGCCGGCACCCGCGTGATCGGGCGCGGCGCCGCCTTGCGGCAGGACCCGGCGGCGCCGGAGTTCGAGCGCATCGGCCGCGAACAGGGCGTGCGCTATGTGCTGGCCGGCCGCATGACGCGCACCAGCGGCCGAATCGCGGTCGACACCTACCTCACCGAAGTCGCCTCCGGTGCGGTCTATCGGCTCGACGAGGCCGAGTTCCCCTCGGCGGGCGAGCCGGACCTGGTGGCCTACGCGCAGCAGGTGGTGCGCGCGCTGCAGGCGCGCACGGCCGAAATCGAGGTCGAGCGCGCGCGCCTGCCGGGCCATGAGAAGGACCCGGTGGACCGCCTGGTGCTGGGCTGGCGCGAACTGGAGCGCGGCAATAGCCAGGCCGACCTGGAGCGGGCCCGCGCGCACTTTGCGGCGGCGGTGCGGGCCGATCCGGCCTCATCGGAAGCGTCGCTGGGCCTGGGCGTCAGCGAGCTCGCTCTGTTCTATGCCTTTCAGAGCGCGGCGCCGGCGCGCACGCTGGAGAAGGCCGAGCAGGCGCTGCGCCGGGCGCTCGACCTGGCGCCCGACAACCCGCGCACGCTGTCGGCCTGGGCCGACGTGCTGCTGCTGCGGCAACGCCCGGAGGCTGCCATCTGGCTCTGGCAGCGCGCGCTCGACATCGCCCCCGCCAACGCCAACATCCGCCTGCGCCTGGCCAATGCGCAATTGCGGCAGGGCCGCTATGCGGCGGCGCAGGCGCACGTGGCCATGGTCAGCGACCTGCGCCCCTACGAGGCGCGGCGCCAGCAGGCGCTCTACCAGCTGCGGGCCGAGCTGGCCTTCGCGCAGGGCCGCGACGAGGAGGCCTACGCCGTCCTGCAGCACTGGAGCGCCGAGTTTCCTGGCAACGGGCGGCCCTACCTGCTGCTGGCCGCGATCGACGCACTGGGCCGGCGCGACGCGGCGGCGGCCGACAACATGGGCCACTTCCGGCAATTGCAGCCGCTGGGCACCATGGCCTATGTGATTCAAACCTACCCGTCGAGCGATCCCGACTTTCTGGCGCAGCGCGCCAGGTTGGTGCAGGGGCTGAAGCAGGCCGGGCTGCCGGAGGAGGGGCGATGAAGGGCTTCGATGCGCGGGTTCGGCGGGCGGTGCGTGCGGTGTTGCTGGCACCGCTGCTGTGGCTCGCCTGCTGCGCCAGCGCGCAGACGCTGGGTTTTCCCACGCCGGTCGACGTGCACGTGACGCCGCGAGGGGGCAACGCGGTGAAAGTCGTCTCGCCCCAGCCGGGCGCGGCCGACATCGCGATGCCCGCCATGTACTACCCGGCCAGCGACAAGTCGCGCGGCGCGGTGGTGATCGTCAACGCGGGCGAGGGCTGGACCGATGCGCGCGAAGGCCAGTACGCGCGCGCGCTGCGTTCGGCCGGCTACGCGGTGCTGGCGATCGACAGCTACGGCCCGCGCGGGCTGAGCAGCACGGTGGCCGACAACGCCCGCCTGGCGGTGCAGGTGCAACTGCGCGATGCGCTGGCCGCGCGCCAGTTCCTGCTGGACCAGGGGCACCCGGCCGATCGCGTGGCGATCATGGGCTCCGGCCGCGGCGGCACCATTGCCTTGCTGGCGGCCGACCGCGCCTTCGTGCATGACGAGGGCGACAGCTTCACGCTGGCCATTGCCATCGCGCCGATCTGCATCTTCCACCCCAAGGCGCCGCAGCCGGCCGCGCGGCTGTTCATGGCGCTGGGCGACCAGGACGATGTCGCCGGCGGCAACCTGTGCCGCGACTTCGCCAGCGATTTCCTGCGCGCCGGCGGGCAGGTCGAGCTGCGCGCCTACCGCGGCGCCTCGGGCGACTTCGACGGGCACCCCAAGCAGGTGCGCCAGCTGCGCGATCCTTTTGTCGAAGTGTTCTCGGCCTGCCGCGTCCCGGTCGACGCCGACGGCACGGCCGAGATGGGCGAGCGGCGCTTTGCCGAGCGCGACTATCCGGCACTCATCGCCGAGATGCGCAAGCGCTGCATGGGGCACGGCGCCATTTCATGGACCAACCTCACGCAGAAGGCCAACGTCACGATCAACGTGATCGAGTTCCTGGACGTCAATTTCCGGCGCTGAAACGCGGCGCTTCGCCGCGCGCTCACCGCGCCATCGGCCGCATCGGCGCTTGATCGGCGTGCGATCGGCAATGCACCGGGACCTTTGGGCGTGCCCGCCCTAGCGTGGGGGGCCGACAAGCTGGCCTGTTGCCAGCCCGGTATCGCGACACGCGAAAGGACTGGCCATGAACACCGTTACCTACCTCCGGGCGGCCACCGCGCTGCTGGCCTTGACCGCTGGCGCCCTGCAGGCCCAGACCGCGGCCCAGTGGCGCAATGAAGACGCCGTGCGCGCCGAGGCGATTGCCACCGCCCATGACCCCGACCCGACCGGCTCGCTCAGCACCCGCGGCATGGCCGAGATCACCAATTCGCCGGTCGACCCCGAGAAGGTGCGCCAGGAAGCGATTGCCACCGCGCACGACCCGGACCCGACCGGCTCGGTCGGCACGCGCGGCTTCGGCGAATACAAGGGCATGGCCGATCCGGCGCAGGTGGCGGCGCAGGCGCGTGCAGCGGCCGTCGCGCCAGACCAGAACGTGGCTTCCGGCTCCAAGTACAACAGCAAGGTCGTCTCGACCATGCCCGCGAGCGCGGCGGTTGCCGGCAAGTGAGCGGGGCGCGCCCTTGCAGGCTTATTGCTTGTAGCTGGCGTCGATCCGGTCGAGCTTGCGGATCAGCGAGGGCCAGACGAAGCTGCCGCCCAGGCCGCCCGTCTGCACCTTCATCGCCTGGCCGACGCCCTCGACGATGCGCGGGTCGACCTGCGTCAGTTCGCTGCCACCGGCCTGCGCCGCAATCTGGATCTGGCAGGTGTTCTCGAAGGTGTACATCGCGAGAAACGCGTCGGCGATGGTCTTGCCGCACGTCAGCAGGCCGTGGTTGCGCAGCACCAGGAAGTTGGCGTGGCCGATGTCGGCCTGAAGGCGCGGCTTCTCGTCGTCGCGGAAGGCCACGCCTTCGTAGTCGTGGTAGGCCAGCGAGGCCAGCACGAAGGTCGACTGCTGGCTGATCGGCAGCACGCCGTTCTTCTGCGCGCTCACCGCCACGCCGGCGCGCGTGTGGGTGTGCAGCACGCACTGCACGTCTTCGCGCGCGGCATGCACCGCGCTGTGGATCACGAAACCGGCCGGGTTGACCGGGTAGGGCGAGTCGATCACCTTGTTGCACGACTGGTCGACCTTGACCAGGCTGGAGGCCGTGATCTCGTCGAACATCAGGCCGTAGGGGTTGATCAGGAAATGGTGCTCGGGGCCGGGAATGCGCGCGCTGATGTGGGTGAACACCAGGTCGCTCCAGCCGTACAGCGCGACCAGCCGGTAGCAGGCGGCAAGGTCGACACGCAGTTGCCATTCGGCTTCGCCGACCTGGCGGCGCAGTTCATTCGTTTCGGTCTGGGTGATGGCGTTCATGGGGCGTCTCCTGAGGTGTTTGCGTGACTATATAGGCGCTATACAGGCGCGTCGCTCGCGTGCATTTTCAGGAAATCGACCCGTGCGCGCAGCTTCGGCGTGACGCCTCGGCGACTGGGGTGGTACAGCGTCCGCTTCGTGATGCTGGCGGTGTTGCACATCGCCTTCCGCGCAAGGCGTGAGACCTCAGGCCTCGATGTCGATCAGCGCCAGGCCGGTCTCTCGGTCGCAGCGCTTGTGCAGATAGCCGGGTGATTCGATCAGCAAGACCTCCAGTGTCGGGCGCACCGTGCCGCGCAGCAGATGGCCGCCGACGGTGCTGCCACCCCGGCGGCCCAGCACGGCATGCGCGTGAACCTTGGGCTGGTCGCCGTCCAGCGCAATGTCGCCGTTGACGGACAGCACCTCGACCTGTTCGTCGACCGGAATCCGTTCGTAGTCCTTGCGCTCCCAGTCGAAATAGCCGAGTACCGCGCTCTGCAGGGCACCGATGGCGCTGAAGCGGCTGGCCTTGAGCCCGTGTTCCTTGGCGAACTGCTCGAGCAGGCCAACCACCTCGTCACCCTTGTCGAAGATGAGCGCCACGGTGCGCTCGGGCCGCTCGTTGAGTACCTTGAACTTCATGGAAGAGCCTCCTGATGGTGGGCCGGCAGAGGCTCCAGGCGAAGGTGTCGTGGCCTCCGCTTGCCACTGCGCGTCGGGCAAGTTAGTCCCGGCGCATGTCGAGTTGCGTCGGACAATGCCGCGCCGCGGCTTCAGGGTTTGCGTGGTGCGCCGCACGGCTGCCGGGGCGGGACACGCGCGTGCGCTCGGCGCGCGTGCGTTCAGTCCCCCGCTTATTCAGTGAACCAGGTGAGCATGACCGACTTGTTGAGCGTCATGCCGGGGCCACGTGCGATCAGTTCGAAGGACGTGAGCTCGGTTCCCGGCATGTAGGCGCCCGGCTTGGCGGCGTCGCAATGCGTGTCGCTCGGGTTGTCGGTGGTGCAGGGGACGATGGCCTTGCGAAGTGCTGCGGTGACGCCCAGGGAGTCACTGAAGCTCGAGCCGTCCCGCGCATTGCCCAGTACCGAGACGGTCGAGGGTGCGGTCGCGCCTTCCGGTACCAGCCATCCGTCGTTGTCGCCTTCGGCGCTGAGGTCGACGGTGTTGTCCTCCGCGTCCATGGTGATCTGGCCCATGCCGGTCGAGCCGGATCGCATCTCCTCGCGCATCGCCGGCGTGAAGTCGGCCAGCTTGATCTGGCGCGCCTCCGCGATCGTCGAGGGGCGTGCGATGGTGCGGTAGTTCTGCACCGCCAGCGACTGGCCACCTGCGTTGAAGAACTCCATCTTCCATGCGCTCTGGTTGGGCAGGGCGCTCAGTTGCGCGTCGGTGAGTTGCGGATTCGCGATGATCGTCGGGAACCTGTCGACCGGATTGCCGGCCTTGCCAGCGTCGGCCCAGCCCATGGCCAGACGGATGTTCGGCGTGCTGCTCAGCGCGCCGTTGGTGTAGATCGTCATGTAGGGCGTGCCGGGATTGACGCGGTACTCGTAGCTCGCGTTCAACGGCGACGTGACGACCACCTTGGCCACCGCAGGGTTCTGCGCGATGTTCAAGGAGTAGGCCGTGGAAAACTGGTTGTATTGCGCAGCGTGAACGTAGTCGCGTGACTGCATCCACGAGGCGACGGAAGCGGCGAACGCGTAGCCGTTGCCGGGCGACTTGAGCGCGCCATCGGCATCCTTGCGAAGCACGATGGTGCTGTAGTCGACACTGCCCACGCTGTCGACGCTGCGGTAGCTGACCACCATGTCGCCATTCGTCATGAAATATTCGAGCTTGCCGTGGTCGAACTTGGCGCCCGTGGCGCCGGCCCTGAACAAGCCCGCATGGCCACCGGCGTTGCTGTCATCGCGCCCCACGCCGTAGGCGCTGTCGAAATAGCTGGCCGGATCGTTGTCGGGAAACAGGCTGCGGCACTGCGGCGCGATCACATCCTGCGCGCTTCCGGTGGCCGAGGTCGAATCATTGGCCGCGGTGCGCACGCGCTGGGTGAGCGGCAGGGCATAGCAGGCGTTGATGCGCTCGATGAATGCGGCGATCAGCTGCGAGCTTCCCGCCGCCGGCAGTTGCTCTGGGGTCAGCACGGGCAGCGTGGCGGCAATGGCTGTATCGCTGCGGAAATGGAGGGACACCGGCGCGGCACCGTCGGAGGCTGGCACGGCGTTGACGGTGATCTCGATGTTGGCGGCCTGGCCGTCCGGGCGCACGCTCACGTTGATGGCGTCCAGCACGCGGTCGTGGCCGCTGCCGTTGGCCGCGAAGCTGCCGCTGAGGGGGTCGAGCGTGTCGCCCAGGGCGTCGAGCAAGGGCTTCAGGGCGGCGATCAGTTCGGCCACCGTCTGCTTCAGGCTGGCCTCGCTCACCGTGTCGGGGCTGCTCTGGATGGCGCCGGCCAGGCTGGCCGGGTTGCCGTCGGGCGACAGGCGCGACACGACGATGGTGGTCAGCGGTGTGATGTTGGCGACGGTGCTGCCGCTGGTGGCGGTGGCGCTGTAAAGCGACAGGTCATCGCGCTGCGCACGGATGACCAGCGGCGCGGCCACGCCGCTGGGCAGATCGCACGCATAGGTGCCGTTGGCGTCCGTCGTGGTGGTGCACACCACGTTGCCGTTCTTGTCCGTCACCGTGACGGTGGCGCCGGCCAAGGCGGCGCCGGTGGCGGCCGTGCCGGACAAGGTGGCCGACGCGGCCGTGCTGCCGCCGCCGTTTGGCGCGCCGTTGCCGCTGGCGGGGGAATTGGGGGCACTGCCGCCGCCACCACCGCCACCACCGCCGCAGGCGACGAGCGAGGACAGCAGGGTCATGGCCAGCGCGGCCTTGAATTTCCGGTGATGGGCGGGCTTGAAATTCCGCGCGGGGATCGAACGCAAAGCACTCTCCTGGTTGGCTGGGGGGCGCGCCCCGTGCAAACCACGGAACACGCTGCCGAGCTTAGGAATGCGCCTGTGTGCGAGCCATTCGCACAGGCCGAAGCCAGACCTCGGGAACTACGGGGATTCGTTCAAGCAGGTGCGCAAGCTGTGACTTATTGCGCAGCACGTACCGCGCGACCTGTGGCCACGACGCGACGCCGCGTCAGCGCAGCACACGCCCGTCCGCCGTCACCGTCACCAGGTCGATCTGCCAGGCCAGGTCGCGCACGCCGGCGCGCAGGTGCAGGCGGAAGCCGCCGACGTCGTAGTCCGTCAGGCTGGACAGCGCGCGCCCGAGGGTGGCGCGGTTCACGCCGGGGCCGGCGCGGCGCACGGCTTCGCCCAGCGCCTTGGCGGCGATGAAGCCTTCCAGGCTCTCGTAGCTGGGTGACTGGTCGGAGTTGTCGAGGGCGGCCAGGTACTCGTGCACGATCGGCACCGCGGTGCTGCGCGGCGAGGGCACCACCTGCGTGATCACCACGCCGCGGATGTCCTTGCCCAGCGCAACGAACAGCGGGTCCATGCCGACCACCGAGAAGTTCATGAAGCTGCCGCCCCAGCCTGCCTTGCGCATCGCGCGGATGAAGGCGGCGGTGGTGTTGAACAGCGATGCCTGGATCACCACCTGCGGCTTCTGCGCGGTGATGGTGGCCACCGCCGCATCGACCTTGTCGCTGTTGACCGGCACGAAGGCGCTGGCCACCGGCGGCGGCATCTTCAGCTCGGCCAGCGCCTTTTCGACGGCGGCCAGGCCGGCGCGGCCCATGGCGTCGTCTTCACCCAGCACGGCAATGCGGGTCTGGCCGATGGTGGCGCACTGCTGCACCATCTTGAAGGCCTCGTCGGCCATGCTCGGGCGCACGTGAAAGACCTGCGGGTTGGAGCCGTCGCGCAGGTTGTCGGCGGCGGCAAAGGGCGCCAGCAGCACCACGCCTTCCTGCCGGGCCACGGCGGCGCCGGCGCTGCTGCTGGCGGTGCCGACAAAGCCGAACAACAGGTCGGCGCCGTCGGCCAGCAGTTTCTTCGCGTTGGCCGCGGCGCGGGTGGCGTCGTAGCCGTCGTCGAGCTGGCGCAGCTCGAGCTGCAGCGGCGCGTCGGGCTTCTCATTGAAGGCGTCGACGTACAGCTTGGCGCCCGCCGCAAAGGCCAGGCCGATGTCGCTGGCGGCACCGGTGAGCGGCACGGATTGGCCCATCACCAGCTTGCGTGCACCGGGCGGCGCGGCCTGTGCCAGGCGCCAAGGCATCAGCGCTGCGCTCCCCACGGCGGCCGTGCCGGCCACTGCCCGAAACAACCAGTCTCTGCGCGTCGTGTCCATGCAACGTTTCCTTGACAATTTGCAACTGGCACATCCTACGCAAGTGCAGTGCCAGCGAACGTCAGGGAAATCAGCGTTTCGTGAACAAAACGTCGTAAACGCCGTGTCCGAGCTTGATGCCGCGGTTCTCGAACTTGGTCAGCGGCCGGTAGTGCGGCTTGGGGGCATAGCCGTCGCCGCCGGGGGCGGCGCTGTTCTGCAGCCGCGGTTCGGCGGACAGCACTTCGAGCATCTGCTCGGCGTAGGGCTGCCAATCGGTCGCGCAGTGCAGGTAGCCGCCGCTGTGCAGCCGCTCGGCCAGCTTGCGCACGAAAGGCGGCTGGATCAGGCGGCGCTTGTTGTGGCGGGTCTTGTGCCAGGGGTCGGGGAAGAACACGTGCACGCCGGCCAGCACGCCGTGCGGCAGCATGTGGTCGATCACGTCGACGGCGTCGTGCGCGCAGATGCGGATGTTCTGCAGCCCTTGCTCGCCGATGCGCTTGAGCAGTGCACCGACGCCGGGCTCGTGCACCTCGCAGCACAGGAAGTTCTTCTCGGGCATCAGGCCGGCGATGTGCGCGGTGGCCTCGCCCATGCCGAAGCCGATTTCCAGCACGGTGGGCGCCTCGCGGCCGAAGGCGGCCGCCAGGTCGAGCGGCTCGGCGCGGTAGGGCAGCAGGAAGCGCGGGCCGAAGTCGGCGTAGGCGCGGGCCTGGCCGTCGGTGGTGCGGCCGCCGCGCTTGACGAAGCTTTTTAGGCGGCGGTGCAGCGGGTGCGGACTGGCTTCGGTGGGGGCGTCGGCCGCAGTTGAAATCGCCGGCGTGGCAGCGGATTCGGCGCTGGCCGGCGGGGCGTCAGCCGGCGCCGGCGGATGGGGTTCTCGGGGGGAAGTCACGGCCCGGATTGTAGAGATCGCGCCATTGCGCGACCCAGCCGTCGCGGGCTTCGCCGTGCAGCCCGAGTACGTGCGCTGCCGCGGCCAACGCGGCTGCAGCGGCGGCGGGCGTGGCGGTGTCGATGGCGCGCGCGCCGTTCTGCTTGGACAGCTTGTCGCCATCGGCGCCCCGCACCAGCGGCGTGTGCAGGTAGCTCGGCGCGGCCAGGCCGAGCGCGCGCTGCAGCAGGATCTGGCGCGCGGTGTTGTCGGCCAGGTCCTCGCCGCGCACCACGTCGGTGATACCTTGCGCCGCGTCGTCGACCACCACCGCGAGCTGGTAGGCCCACGGGCCGTCGGCGCGGCGCAGGATGAAGTCGCCGACTTCTTGCGCCACGTCCTGCGCCTGCGCGCCGAGGCGGCGGTCGGTCCAATGCAGCGCGTCTTGCGCGCCCTGGAAGCGTTCGACCGCGAAGCGCCAGGCGCGCGCCGGCTTGCCATGCAGGCCGTCGCGGCAGGTGCCGGGGTAGACCCGCTCGCCGTGGCGCGCCGGCGTCAGGCCACGCGCCGCGAGCACCCGTTCGATGTCCTTGCGCGAGCAGCCGCAGGGGTAGGCCAGGCCGGCCGCCTGCAACTGGGCCAGCGCGGCGTCGTACAGGCCGGTGCGCCGGGTCTGCCAGACCGGCGCTTCGTCAGGCACGAGGCCGCAGGCGGCCAGTTGGGCCAGGATGTGTTCGCCCATGCCGGGCAGGCAACGCTCGGTGTCGGCGTCTTCGATGCGCACCAGCCAGCGCGCCTGCGGGCCGCGTGCGCGCACGTCGAGCCAACTGGCCAGCGCGGCCACCAGCGAGCCGGCGTGCAGCGCTCCGGTGGGTGAGGGCGCGAAGCGGCCGGTGGCGGCGGGACCAGGCAATTTCGTCGAGGTGCGGCGCCGCTCAGGCCACCGCGAGCGCGAGGGTCAGGCCGGAGAGAAAGGCCTCTTCCACCCGGTGCCCGGTGCACCAGTCGCCGGCGGCGCCCAGTTGCGCCTTGGCATCCCACAGGTGCGGCACGCCGGCCGGCGTGCTGGTCTGGGCTTCGGGCCAGCGGCGGGTGAGCACCTGCGCCGGCTCGGCGCGGATGCCGGTGATCTCGGCGAAGGCGCGCAGCAGCTTGGCCTGCACGCGGTCGTCGTCGTCGCCCAGGTGTTCCTGCGACCATGCCGGGCTGGCTTGCGCGGTCCAGCGCTCGATCGCGTTGCGTCCGGGCTTGGACGATTCGCGCGCCAGCCAGGCAATGCGGTGGTGGTTGCTGCGCGCCGCGTTCCACTGCGGGCCCAGGTGCGCCAGCTTGGGCTGGCTGGCCTGCGGGAAGGCGATCATCAAGGTCCAGCAGGGCGCCACGCGCACCGGCGCCAACTGCTTGGCGATGGGCGTCGACAGCTTTTCCAGCAGCAGGCGCGCTTCGCTCGGCGGCGTGGCGACCAGTACCGCGTCGAACCCGGAATAGACATGTACCGCGCCTTCACCCTCGCTGGTGTGCAGCTGCCAGCGGCTGGCGTCGAGGGCGTCGCGCTCGATCCGGGTGACGCGCGTGCCGGGCAGCACGGCGTCGCCCAGCGGCTGCGCCCAGTGGGCCACCAGCGCGTCCATGCCAGGCTGCGCCACCCAGTGCGCTTCGCGCGAGGGCAGGGCGGCCTCGGCCACGCGGCCGGCGGCGTCGAGCACGCGCACGGCGTTGGCGCTCCAGGGCCGGCACACGCCGGGCGAGGTCTGCAGCGCGGCGACGAAGCGCTGGTCGCGCACGGTGAAATATTGGGCGCCGCTGTCGAAGCGGCCGAAGGCGGTGTTGGCGCTGGCCATGCGGCCGCCGGGGCTGGCGCCGCGCTCGAACACGCTGACGCGGTGCCCCGCCTGCACCAGCGTGCGGGCGCAGGCAATGCCGGCCATGCCGGCACCGACGATGGCGAAATGGCGCGGGCCGGTGGCGGCGGGGGCCTGGCTTCGTTTGCGAACGGGTCGTGTGCTCATGTGGTTGGCTCGTGTGGGTGGCAGGCAGCCAGACTCTAACCCCGAAGCGCTCGCCGCCGCGCCGCCAGACGCTCAGCGGCCACGGTGGTTTTCCAGAAGAGCGCGGCGCGTGCCTTCGTGCTCGAAGCGCGCCAGCCACCATTGCAGCGCGTGGCCGGCGCTGCCGTTTTGCGGCACCCGCCAGGCGCAATGCATGCGCCCGAGCGGCGGCGTGCGCTCGGTGCGGCACTCGACCAGGTGCCCGGCCTCGATGTAGGGGCGCGCCATCGGCTCCGGCAAAAAGCCGCCGCCCAGCCCGTGCAACTGGGCCGCCAGCTTGGCGTGCATGCTGGCCACGGTGAGCACGTCCTGCCCGCCCACCAGGTTGACGGTCATGCTCTGGCCGGAGCGGGTCGAGTCGGCGGCGGCCACGGCGCGGTGGCGGCGCAGTTCGTCGTCGCTCAGCGGCCCTTCGATCTGCGCCAGCGGGTGCGTCGGCGCCACCGCGTAGACAAAGCGCAGCTCGCCCAGCGTGCGGCCGCGGATGCCGGCGGCGGTGAAGGAAGACAGGCCGACCGGATCGAGCACGGCGCCGATCGCCAGGTCGGCTTCGCCCGTGGTCAGCGCCTCGATGGTGCCGAGCAGGGTCTCGTCGCGCAGCCGCAGCCGGGTCGGCGGGTTCAAGGCATAGAAGGCGCTGGCCAGTTCCAGCACCGGGTCGCGCGCGATCACGGTGTCCAGCGCGATCGTCAGCTGCGCTTCCCAGCCGGTGGCGACGCGCTTGACGCGGTTCGCCACGGCGTCGATCTCGCCGAGCAGGCGCGCGCCTTCGCGCAGCAGTTCGGCGCCAGCCTCGGTGATGCGGGCCTGGCGCGCGCTGCGGTCGAACAGCAGCACGTCCAGCGCATCCTCGATCTGGCGCACGCGGTAGCTCAGCGCGCTGGGCACCAGGTCGAGCGAGCGCGCGGCGGCGGCAAAGCTGCCGGTGCGGGCCACGGCCTGCAGCATGGCCAGGGCGTCGGGGGTGAGGGCGTCGCGGGCGGAAGTCATGGCCCGGATTGTCATTCAAAAAAATTGAACGATGCCTTCAAAAGCACTGTGTTTCACATTCACTTCGGGCCCGCAAAATTCAACGCATCCGCTGCGCATCCGGCGCGGCACCACGAAAGCCCCAGCCGGCAACGGTGCGGGGCAGGAGTTGAAAAATGCTGACCATTCGCAAATCCCAGGAACGTGGCTACGCCGATCACGGTTGGCTGCGCTCCTTCCACAGCTTCTCCTTTGCGGGCTACTTCGACCCGGCCCACATGGGCTGGGGCAACCTGCGCGTCATCAACGAGGACCGGGTGGCCGCCGGCGCCGGCTTCGGCACGCACGGCCACCGCGACATGGAAATCGTCAGTTATGTGCTGTTGGGCGAACTGGCGCACAAGGACAGCATGGGCAATGTCGAGTCGATCCCGCCGGGCGACGTGCAGCGCATGAGCGCCGGGCGCGGCGTGATGCACAGCGAGTTCAACCACAAGGCCGACGAGACCACGCACTTCCTGCAGATCTGGATCGAGCCGAACGTCAAGGGCATCGAGCCGGGTTACGAGCAGAAGACCTTCAGCGAGGCCGACAAGCGCGGCCAGCTGCGCCTGATCGTCTCGCCCGACGGCGCCAAGGGCTCGGTCTCGGTGCATGCCGACGCCCGCCTGTATGCCGGCCTGTTCAACGGCGACGAGAAGGCCGAACTGGCGCTCGACCCGAAGCGCAAGGCCTACGTGCACCTGGTGCGCGGCGCGCTCGAAGTCAACGGCCAGAAGCTGGTCGGCGGCGACGCCGCCAAGCTCGAGGGCGAGACGCAACTGCTGCTGTCGGCGGCCAACGATGCCGAAGTGCTGGTGTTCGACCTGGCCGCCTGAGGCAACCCTTTTTTCCCCCTTTTATTTTTCTACTGGAGTTTGACCATGACCACTGCAACCTACGCCGCCAACACCTCGGCCGGCACCGCCACCACCGCCCAGAACCTGCTTGCGCTGATCGGCCGCGTGCTGATCGCCGCCATGTTCGTGCCGGCCGGCCTCAGCAAGATCGTCGGCTTTGCCGGCACGGTCGGCTACATCGGCTCGGTCGGCCTGCCGCTGCCGGCGGTGGGCGCGGTGCTGGCGATCATCGTCGAGGTGGGCGCCGGCGCTGCGCTGCTGCTGGGCTTCCAGACCCGCATCGCGGCGATCGTGCTGGCCATCTTCACGCTGGCTGCGTCCTTCTTCTTCCACCCCTTCTGGGCGGTGCCCGAAGCGGCCAAGATGGTGACCACGCTGCTGTTCACCAAGAACATCGCCGTCGTCGGCGGCCTGCTGGCCTTTGCCGCCTTCGGTGCGGGACGCCTGTCGATCGACAAGCGCTGAACCCCGCGCCGCACCGCGCCGGCCGGATGGGCGACACTTCGCGCATGACCGATACCGTTGTTGTCTTCCATTCCGGCTACGGCCACACCCAGCGCATGGCGCAGGCGGTGGCCGACGGCGCATCCGCCCATCTCATCGCCATCGACGCCAATGGCAACCTGCCGCCCGGCGGCTGGGAAGCCATCGCCGCGGCCGATGCCGTGATCCTCGGTGCGCCGACCTACATGGGTGGGCCGAGCTGGCAGTTCAAGAAGTTCGCCGACGCCTCTTCCAAGCCGTGGTTCGCCAACGCCTGGAAGGACAAGCTCTTCGCCGGCTTCACCAACAGCGCGGCGATGAACGGCGACAAGCACGCCACCATCAGCTACCTGTGGACGCTGGCGATGCAGCATGGCGGCCTTTGGGTCAGCCTGGGCGTGATGCCCAGCAACGACAAGGCCGCCACGCGCAACTCGATCAACTACGTCGGCGGCTATGCCGGCGCGCTGGCCACTTCGCCGAGCGACGCCAGCTCCTCGGAGATGGCGCAGGGCGATCTCGACACGGCGCGCGCGCTCGGCGAGCGCGTGGCAGCGGTGGCGGCGCGCATGGCGCGCTGACAACTCAACTCTTTCTCGGAGAACAAGCGATGGACCTGCTCAAGGCGCATGACAAGGATCTCGGCGGCGGCTTCATGGTGCGGCGGCTGTTGCCGGCGGCGGCGCGCCGCTCGGTCGGCCCCTTCGTCTTCTTCGATCACTTCGGGCCGGCCACCGAACACCCCGGCCGCGCACACGACGTGCGGCCGCACCCGCACATCGGGCTGGCCACCGTGACCTACCTGTTCGAGGGCGCGATGATGCACCGCGACAGCCTGGGCAGCGAACAGGAGGTGCGCCCCGGCGCGATCAACTGGATGACGGCCGGGCGCGGTATCGTGCATTCCGAGCGCAAGCCCGATCAGCTGCTGCAGTCCGAGTACGTGAACCACGGCCTGCAACTGTGGGCCGCCCTGCCGCAAGCGTTTGAAGAGGTGGAGCCGAGCTTCTCCCACACCCCCAGCGAGGCGATTCCCGAAACGATGCAGGGCGCGGCGCAGGTGCGCGTGCTGATCGGCGAGGCCTTCGGCCTGCGCTCGCCGGTGAAGACCTTCGCGCAGACGCTCTACCTCGACGTGCAGCTGCCGCCCGGCGGCAGCCTGGCGCTGCCGGCGCTGGCGCCGGAAATGGCGGTCTATGCGGTCGACGGCGAGATTGCGCTGGACGGTGAGCCGGTGCCGCCTTTTGCGATGGTGCTGCTGCCCGAAGGAAAGGGCGGGACGCTGAGCGCGACGGGCAGCACGGCGGCGCGGCTGGTGGTGATCGGCGGCGAGCCGCTCGACGGGCCGCGCTTCCTCGCGTGGAATTTCGTCTCGAGCCGGCGCGAGCGCATCGAACAGGCCAGCGCCGACTGGCTGGCCCAGCGTATGGGCCAGGTCGCTGGCGAGACGGAATTCATCCCGCTGCCCGATCAGCTGCGCAAGCCGCCAACGCCGACCTGAACCCCAACCCCGCTGCAGCCGCTACGCGCCGCCCCGGCGATAGGCGCCCGGCGCGCTGCCGGTCCAGCTCTTGAAAGCGCGCTGAAACGCCGCGCTGTCGGCAAAGCCCAGTTCGTCGGCCAGCGCCGCCAATGGCACCGCGCTGGTGTTGAGCCGGACAATCGCCAGGTCGCGCCGCAGTTCGTCCTTCAGCGACTGGAAGGAGGTGCCTTCCATCGCCAGGCGACGTTGCAGGGTCGAGCAGGCCATGTGCATGGCCTCGGCGGTGGCCGCCAGATCGGCCCAGGCCGGCTGGGTGTGCTGCAGGTGCTCACGCACGCCGGCGCTGACCCGGTCGTCGCCGCGCTTGGGCACGATCATCTGCGCTTGCGCATCGGTCAGGTAGATGCGCAGCGCCTCCTCGTTGCGCCGCACGGGCGCCTGCAGTCGCGCGGCCTCGAACCAGACCGCCGAGTGAGGCTGGCCGAAATGCAGCGGTGCCGGGAACACCTTTCCGTAGTCAGCGGCATAGGCGGGCGTCTCGAAGGCAAAGTCGAAGTGCGCCGCCGGCAGCTGGCCGCCCGCGAACCAGGCCAGCAGGCGCCAGAAGACGCGCAGCAACAGTTCGTGCAGGAAGGTGTGGGCGGCGACCTCCGGATCGGCCATGCGCAGGCTGAGCCCGGCCAGTTCGCCCTTGCGTTCCAGCACCAGTTCGACGTCGTCCTGCAGCAGGCGGTAGGCATGGGTGAAGCGCCGAATCGCGATCTCCAGCGTCGAGGCGCTGAGCGCCGAACCCGCCACCAAGGCCAGGCTGCCCACCTTGACCCGGCGCGACATGAAGCCCAGACACTCGTCGTCCAGGCGCTCCATCGTCAGACTGAACAAGCTCACGTATTGCTCGGCGGTGACACGGGCGCCGCCCTGGTTCAGCAGCGCGGGCGCAATGCCGGCATCGCGCAGCAGGTCCGCGCGCGAATGGCCGCGCCGCTCGACGCCCGAGACCATGCCGCGGACGAAGGCGATCGGGACGGTGACGGGCGGTCGCAGCATCGGTCTGGATCGGGTCTCTCGGAGGTGAGGTGTTTTGCCATCGGATCGACGCATTGCGCAATCGTGCGCGATGGCGCTGATTTCTACCATGGAGCCACAACGAAGAGACCCCGGATTTCGCCGCGGTCCACAGGAGACAAACACCGTGTACCTGACGCAAGCCCTGCACCGCGCGGTGCAACAGCATCCCGAGCGCACCGCATCGATCTTCGGCGATCGGCGCCGCAGTTACGCGAGCTTTGCCGACCGTGTGGCCCGGCTGGCCGGTGCGCTGCAGGCACTGGGCATGGAGGCCGGCGACCGGGTGGCGATGCTGTCGCTCAACTCCGACCGCTACCTCGAGTTCCAGATGGCGGTGCCCTGGGGCGGCGGCGTGCTGAACCCCTGCAACATCCGCTGGTCGGCCGCCGAGATCGTCTATTCGCTCGACGACTCGGGCTCGACCGTGCTGCTTGTCGACGATACGTTCGTCGCCATGGCGGCCCAGATTCGGCGCGATGCGCGCAGCGTGCGCGAGTTCATCTACTGCGGCGATGGCGCGCCGCCGGACGGCATGCACGGCTACGAGGCCCTGCTCGCGGCCGCGACTCCGGTGGCCGATGCGATGCGCTGCGACGAGGATCTGGCCGGCATCTTCTACACGGGCGGCACCACCGGCTTTCCCAAGGGCGTGATGCTGAGCCACCGCAACCTGTGCAGCGCGGGCCTGTCCTCGCGCGCCGAAGGCCTGGCCGAACAGGGCGGCACCTACCTGCACGCGGCGCCGATGTTCCACCTGGCCGACATGGGCATGTCGATGCCGCACTGGATCGAGGGCAACACCCACGCGATCATCCCGGCGTTCAGCCCCCAGGCGGTGCTCGATGCCATCGCGCGCGACCACGTCACCCACGCGCTGCTGGTTCCGACCATGATCCAGATGCTGGTCGACCATCCTTGCATGCGCGAGCAGCGCGACCTGTCGAGCCTGCAATACATCATCTATGGCGCCTCGCCATTGTCCGAGGCGGTGCTGGAACGGGCGATGGCGGCCTTTCCCGGCGTGGCCTTCGCGCAGGCCTACGGCATGACCGAGTTGTCGCCGGTTGCCACCATCAGTCCGCCGTGGTGTCACACGGTCGAGGGCCGCCAGCGCGGCAAGCTGCGCTCGGCCGGGCGCGCAACCTATTGCGCGGAAGTGCGCATCGTGGATGCGCAGGATCGCGAGGTGCCGCGCGGCACCGTCGGCGAGGTGATCGTGCGCGGGCCCAACGTGATGCAGGGCTACTGGAACCAGCCGGAGCAGTCGGCGGCGGCGCTGCGCGGCGGTTGGATGCATACCGGCGACGGCGCCTACATGGACGAGGACGGCTTCATCTTCGTCGTCGACCGGCTCAAGGACATGGTCATCACCGGCGGCGAGAACGTCTATTCGGTGGAGGTCGAGAACGCGCTGGCGCAGCATCCGGCGCTGGCTTCCTGCGCCGTCATCGGCATCCCGAGCGAGGCCTGGGGCGAGGCGGTGCACGCGGTGGTGGTCTGCAAGGCCGGGCAGACGGTCGAGGCGGCCGATCTGATCGCCCATTGCCGCACCCTGATCGCCGGCTACAAGGCGCCGCGCAGCATCGAGTTTCGCGAGGCGCTGCCGCTGTCGGGCGCCGGCAAGGTGCTGAAGATCGAACTGCGCAAGCCGTTCTGGGAAGGCCGGCAACGGCATGTGGCCTGAGGCGCGAGCGACATGAAGCAAACCATGAAATCTCCAGCGCTCGGACAGATGCGGGTGGGCGACCTGATGGCTTCGGCGGCGCAGCGCTTCGGCGACAGGGAAGGCTTCTTTTGCGCGCCGACCGGAAGGCGCTTCGGCTTCAGCGAGGCCAACCAGCGTTGCAACCGCCTGGCGCACGGCCTGATGGGGCTGAAGCTGCGCAAGGGCGACCGGGTCGCCTTCCTGAGCACCAACCGGGCCGAGGTGGTGGACATCTACTTCGCGCTTGCCAAGACCGGCTTGGTGGGTATGCCGCTGAACTACCGGCTGGCGCCGGTCGAGTTGGTCGCGTTGATGAAGGAGATCGACGCCGATGCGCTGCTGTTCGAGCGCCGCTTCGCGCCGGTGGTCGAGCTGATGCGAGGCGAGCTGCCCGGCCTGCGCGTGCAGGTGGCCTTTGGTTCCGGTGATGGTGTCGATGACGGCGCGGCACACGACTACGAAGCCCTGCTCGAGGCCGCCGACCCCGGCGAGCCGGCCGTCGAGGTCGACGAGCACGACGCCTACTACTTCAACCTGACTTCGGGCACCACGGGCCTGCCCAAGTGCTACCTGATCAGCCAGTACAACAACAGCACCCTGGGCAGCATGTTCCAGGCTTTCGACATGTCCAGGCGTGACGTGGTGCTGACCCTGTTCCCGATGTTCGGGCGGGTCGGCTTCGCCTGGCTGGCTGGCGCGCTGATGTACGGCAGCCGCAACGTCATCACCAACTTCGAGCCGGCGCAGGCGCTCGCGCTGATCGCCGCCGAGCGTGTGACGATCACCAACCTGGTGCCGACCATGGGCGCGATGCTGCTGGCGCAGCCGGCGTTGGCCGACACCGACCTGCGTTCGCTGCGCGCGATCGTCTTCGCCGGCTCGTTGCTGCCGCCGTCGGTGCGCGATGGCGTTGCGGGGCGCATCTGCCCCCACCTCTACGAGTACTACGGGATGCAGGAGAGCGGCGCCCTGGTCGTCAGCACGCCCGAGGACCGCGCGCGCCGGCCGGGCTCGGTCGGCCGTCCGGTCCTGTTTGCCCAGGTGCGCGTCGTCGATGCCGACGGCCAGGACCTGCCGCCAGGCCAGGCGGGCGCGATCATCGGGCGCTCGCCCGGCACGGTCAGCGGCTATTTCAACAATCCCGACAAGACGGCCGAGACCTTTCGCGACGGTTGGCTGCATACCGGCGACCTCGGCCGCCTCGACGAGGAAGGCTACCTCTCGATCAGCGGCCGGCTGAAGGACGTGATCGTCACCGGTGGCCAGAACGTGCACGCGGGCGACGTCGAGGCCGCGATCCTCGGCTGCCCGGGCGTGGCGGAGTGCGCGGTGATCGGTTTGCGCGACCCGCTGTGGGGCGAAAGTGTGACCGCGGTCGTGGTGTGCGCCGAAGGCACGGCGCTCGACGCCGCGGCGGTGATCGGCTGGTGTCGGCAACGCCTCGCAGGGTTCAAGACACCCAAGCGGGTGTTGTTGCAGGCAGAGCCGCTGCCGCGCACCGCCACCGGCAAGGTGCAGAAGTTCCTGCTGGTCGAACGCCACGAGGTGCAATCGTGAACGGGGCGCAGGGACGCATCCTCTGGCAGGTGCGCAACCGGGTCGGCCACATCGTGCTGAATCGCCCCGAGGCCGCCAATGCGCTCGACTCCGCGTCGGGCGCTGCATTGGTCGAGGCGATCACGCAGGCGGTCCGCGCGGCGCAGGAGGGCTCCATCGGGGCCGTGCTGCTCACGGCGAATGGCCCGCAGTTCTGCGCCGGCGGCGACATCCAGGAATTCGTCGCCCGGCGCGCCGACCTGGACCGGCTGGTCGACGCGATGCTGGCGCAGATGCATCCGGTGATCCATGCGCTGGCGACCTTGCCGGTGCCGGTTGTCAGCGGGCTGCAGGGCCCGATCGGCGGCGCCGGCATCGCACTGGCGCTGGCCGCCGACATCGTGCTGGCGGCGCCGGCCATGAAGCTGCGCGGCGGCTACTCGGCGATCGGACTGAGCCCGGACCTCGGCGCCTCCTGGCAGCTGGCGCGGCGGGCCGGCGCGGCGCGCGCCAAGTACATCCTGATGACCAACCGGGCGATCTCGGCCGAGCAATGCCTGGCCTGGGGCATCGTCGATGAGCTGCATTCGGCGCAGGACCTGCTGCCCGCGGCGCAGGCGCTGTCCGAGGCCCTGGCGCACGGCGCCACCCAGGCGCTCGCCGGCATCAAGCGGCTGTGCGACGGCGCTGACACCACCGACCTGCAGACGCACCTGGTGCTGGAACGCCAGGCCTTGGTACGCGCCGCGCAGTCGGCGGATGGCCGCGAGGGCGTCACTGCATTCATCGAAAAACGGGCGCCGGTTTTCACGGCGCGAGGACTCGACTCAAGCAAAGGAAGCTGAATGACATACAAGGTTTACGTCACCGGGGTCGGCATGATCCCCTTCGCCAAGCCCGGCAACCATGCGCCCTACTACGAGATGGCGGCCACCGCCACGCGTGCCGCGCTCAAGGATGCCGGTATCGACTACGGCCAGGTCGAGCAGGCCTATGTCGGCTACGTCTACGGCGACTCGACAGCCGGCCAGCGGGCGCTCTACGAGGTCGGCATGACGGGCATCCCGATCGTCAACGTCAACAACAACTGCTCGACCGGTTCGACGGCCTTGTTCCTGGCACGCCAGGCGGTGGCCAGCGGCGCCGCCGACTGCGTGCTGGCGCTGGGCTTCGAGCAGATGAGCCCGGGTGCGCTGGGCGCCGTCTTCAAGGACCGGCCGAGCCCCTTCGACCGTTTCGACGCCGCCTGTGACGCGCTGGTCGACAACAGCGAGATTCCACTGGCGCTGCGCTACTTCGGCGGCGCCGGACTGGCCCACATGAAAGAGTTCGGCACCTCGATGTCGACCTTCGCCAAGATCCGCGCCAAGGCCAGCCGCCACGCAGCCCACAACCCGATGGCGCTGTTCCGCACGCCGGTTACCGAAGAAGAGGTGATGCACACGCCGGTGATGTGGCCCGGCGTGATGACGCGGCTGATGGCCTGTCCGCCGACCTGTGGCGCCGCCGCCGCGATCGTCTGCTCCGAAGCCTTTGCGCTGCGGCACGGCCTGGACCGCAGCGTGCGCATCGCCGCCCAGGCGATGACCACCGACGGCCCCGCGACCTTCGAGGCCGGCGACATGCGCGAGGTGGTGGGCTTCGGCATGGCGCGCGCAGCCGCGCAGAAGGTCTACGCGGCCGCCAGCGTCGGCCCGGAGGACATCGACGTGGTCGAGCTGCACGACTGCTTTGCCCACAACGAGCTGATCAGCTATGAGGCGCTGGGCCTGTGCCCGGTCGGCGATGCCGAGAAGTTCGTCGTCGACGGCGACAACACTTACGGTGGGCGAGTCGTGACCAACCCGTCAGGCGGCCTGCTGTCGAAGGGGCACCCGTTGGGCGCCACGGGTCTCGCGCAGTGCACGGAACTGGTCCAGCAACTGCGCGGCACGGCCGACAAGCGCCAGGTCGAGGGTGCGCGGCTGGCGCTGCAGCACAACCTGGGTCTGGGCGGCGCTTGCGTGGTGACGCTCTACGAGCGCGCCTGAAGGAGTACTGAAGAATGATCGACAAGAAATGGATCGGCCACGAACTGCCCGCCTCGGTGCTGCCGATCGAACGCAGCCGGCTGCAGTTCTTCGCCAAGGCGATCGGCGAGACCGACCCGGTCTACACCGATGCCGCCGCCGCGCGCGATGCCGGCTACCCCGACCTGCCGGCGCCGCCGACCTTCCTGTTCGCGGCCGAGCTCGATTCGGGCTCAGCCTTCGCCTTGATCGATACGTTGCAGATCCCGATCGCCAAGCTGCTGCACGGCGAGCAGAGCTTCAGCTACCACGCGCCGGCCTGCGTCGGTGACACGGTCACGGTGCGCAGCACGGTCACCGACATCTACGACAAGAAGAACGGCGCGCTCGAGTTCGTGGTGAAGACATCGCGCGCCACCAACCAGCGTGACGAGCTCGTGGCCGAGATGCGCAGCGTGCTGGTGTGCCGCAACTGAGAGGACTTCCATCCATGAACGCACCCACCTTCGAGACGGTCCAGGTCGGCGACGCGCTGCCCGCGCTGCAGCTGCCGCCCATCGACCGCACCACGCTGGCCCTGTTCGCCGGCGCCTCGGGCGACCACAACCCGATCCATATCGACATCGACGTCGCGCGGCGCGCGGGCATGCCCGACGTCTTCGCGCAGGGCATGCTGGGCATGGCCTGGGTCGGCCGCGTGGTCACGCGCTGGGCGCCGCAAGGCCGGCTGCGCCGCTTCGATGCCCGCTTTCAAGGCATCACCCACCTGGGCAACGCGATCCGCTGCAGTGGCCGCGTGGTCGAGAAACTGGAGGTCGACGGCGAGCCTTGCGTGCGCGTCGAGCTGCACAGCAGCAACCAGTACGGCCAGACCAAGATCGCAGGCGAGGCGTTGGTCGCGCTGGCCTGACCCTTGACTTGCTTCACAGACTCATTTCGCAGAGGAAAGACTTCATGACATCCAAGCTCGACGGCAAGGTCGCCCTGGTCAGTGGTTCGGGGCGTGGCATTGGCCGCGCCATTGCGCTCAAATTCGCTTCCGAGGGGGCCCGCGTGGTGGTCAATGACCTCGACGCCGGCCCGGCCGAGGAGGTGGTGGCCGAAATCCGCAAGGCGGGCGGCCAGGCCATTGCCTGCATCGGCAGCGTGATCGCGCCCGATTTCGCCGAGCGCTTCGTCGGCGCCGCGGTGAACGAATACAAGGGCCTCGACATCATCGTCAACAACGCCGGCTACACCTGGGACAACGTCACCCAGAAGATGAGCGACGAGCAGTGGTACGCGATGATCGATGTCCACATGACGGCACCGTTTCGCATCATGCGCGCGGCACAGCCGGTGATTCGCGCGCTGTCCAAGAGCGAGCTGGAAATGGGGCAGCGCATCGTGCGCAAGGTGGTCAACATCTCGTCGGTCGCGGGCCTGTTCGGCAACGCCGGGCAGATCAACTATGCGGGCGCCAAGGCCGGCGTCGTCGGCATGACGCAGACCCTGGCCAAGGAATGGGGCCGCATGAACGTGACGGTCAATTGCGTGGCTTTCGGCCTCATCAAGACCCGGCTCACGGGCGACGCCGCCGACGGCGGCACCGAGCGCATCGACGGGCGCGACATCAAGGTCGGCGTCAACCCCGACCTTCTGGCCATGATGGAGCGCAGTATTCCGCTGGGCCGCGGCGGCACGCCCGACGAAGCGGCGGGCGCGGTCTACCTGCTGAGCATTCCGGAGAGCGACTACATCAGCGGCCAGACCCTGATGTGCACTGGCGGGATCACCGGCCTGTGAGTGCCGACCTGTTGCCGCGCGTGCACCGCCACGCCTGGATGGACGAGGACATCGACGCCTTTCGCGACCAGGTGCGGCGCTACATCACCACCGAAATGGCGCCACAGCTCGATGGCTGGCGGCGCCAGGGCTATGTGCCGCGCGAGGTCTGGCGGCCCTTCGGTGCCTTGGGCTTCCTGCTGCCCGAGGTGGCGGAGCGCCATGGCGGCGGCGGCGCCAACCGCGCTTATCAGCTGGTGGTGCAGGACGAACTCGCGCGCGCCGAAATGCCGGCCAACACTGCGGTCCACAACCTCGTGACGCACTATCTGATCGACTACGGCACCGAGGCCCAGCAGCAACGCTGGCTGCCACGGCTCGCCAGTGGCGAACTGCTGGCCGGCATCGCGCTGACCGAGCCCGGTTGCGGCTCTGACCTGAAGGCGCTGCGCACGCGGGCGCGGCGCGACGGTGGTGACTACGTGATCGACGGCGCCAAGACCTTCATCACCAACGGCTTCACCGCCAATCTGCTGGTGGTCGCGGTGCGCACGGGGGACGCGGGCAGCCGCGGCGTCTCGCTGGTGGTGCTGGAGACCGAGAAGCTGCCGGGCTTTCGGGTCGGGCGCCGGCTCGAGAAACTGGGACAGCATGCCTCGGACACGGCCGAATTGTTCTTCGACGGCGTGCGCGTACCGGCCGAGAACCTGCTGGGCGGCGAGGAGGGGCGGGGATTCCTGCAACTCATGAGCCAGTTGCCCTACGAGCGGCTGATGCTGTGCGTGCCGGCCGCGGCGGTGATCGAGCGCGCGGTGGAACTCACCGTGGCTTACACGCGCGAGCGCAAGGCCTTCGGCCAGACCGTCTCCGACTTCCAGAACACGCGCTTCAAGCTGGCCGAATGTGCGACGCTGGCACACGTCGTGCGCAGCTTCGTCAACGACTGCATCCAGCGCCTGCTCGACGGTACGCTCGACCAGGAAGCGGCCTACATGGCGAAGTGGTGGTGCACCGAGCAGCAGGGCAAGGTGCTCGACGAATGCCTGCAGCTCTTCGGCGGCTATGGCTACATGGCCGAATACCCGGTCGCGCGGCTGTATGCAGACGCGCGTGTGCAGCGCATCTATGGCGGCACGACCGAGATCATGAAGGACCTGATTGCGCGCCGGTTGTTTGCGTGAACGGAGGCCGGACCGACGTCCAGCAAACGCTCAGCGCTTTCGGGCCAGGTCCGGGTCTTCCGGTGCCCGCGCGCTGGCATGCGCCGCGCGCGCGCTGAGGTCGGGCGCCAGCGCCTCGCGGCCGTCGAACACGAAGCAGTCGCCGCTGTAGTGCGCGCCGCCGACTTCCTCGAAATACTTCAGGATGCCGCCGTCGAGCTGCAGCACGTTGGGCAAACCTGCCTCGTGCATGTAGATGGCCGCCTTCTCGCAGCGGATGCCGCCGGTGCAGAAGCTCACCACGGTCTTGCCTTCGAGCTGCGCACGATGCTCCTGCACGGCCTGCGGGAATTCGGTGAACTTGGAGATGCGCCAGTCGATTGCGCCTTCGAACGTTCCGTAGTCGACCTCGAAGGCGTTGCGCGTGTCGAGCATCACCACCGGTTGGCCGGCGTCGTCGTGGCCCTGGTCGAGCCAGCGCTTGAGGGTGCGCGCATCGACGCCCGGCGCGCGGCCGCTGGCCGGCTGGATGGCCGGGTGGTCCATGCGGATGATCTCGCGCTTGACCTTCACCAGCATGCGCCGGAAGGGCTGCTGCGCCGACCAGCTTTCCTTCACTTCCAGATCGGTGAAACGTGCGTCGGCGCGCAGCCCGGCCAGGAAGGCACGCAGCGGCTGCGCCTCGCCCGCCAGGAACATGTTGATGCCCTCCGGCGTGACCAGGATGGTGCCCATCAGCGCGTGCGCGGCGCATTCGGCGCGCAGCTGGTCGCGCAGGGGCACGGTGTCCGCGATCGGGACGAACTTGTAGGCGGCGATGTTCAGGATGTCAGGCACAGCCGCCAATTTTACCCGGGTGTTGCGGCGGGTTGCCGGGGGCCGCTCGGGCGCGGTCGGCCCGCCGCCTTCCTACAATGCGGGGATGTTTGTTCACCTGCGCCTGCACACCGAATTCTCCGTCGTCGACGGCACCAACCGAATCGACGAAGTCGTGCCAGCGGCGGCGGCCGACGGGCAACCGGCGCTGGCGATCACTGACCTGAACAACCTGTTCGGGGCCGTCAAGTTCTATAAGAAGGCGCGCGGCAAGGGCGTCAAGCCGGTGCTGGGGGCCGAAATCTTCCTCGAAGGGATGGAGCAGGACCCGGCCGCGCTGACCCGCATCATCGTGCTGGTGCAGGACACGCAGGGCTACCTCAACCTGTCGGAACTGCTGGCCCGCGCCTGGACCCGCAACGTCGGCCGCGGCCAGGCCCAGGCGGCCTGCAAGCTCGAATGGCTGCAGGAACTCAATGCCGGGCTGATCGCGCTCTCGGGCGCGCAGGCCGGCCCGCTCGGCCAGCCGCTGGCGCAGGGCGGCGCGCACGGCGACGCGCGTGCCGCCGAGGTGGCGCTGCAGCTGGCCGGCATCTTCCCGCACCGCTTCTACATCGAGCTGCAGCGCGCCGGCCGGCCGACCGACGAGGCGCACGTGGTGGCCGCGGTGCAACTGGCGGCGCGCCTGAACCTGCCGGTGGTGGCGACGCACCCGGTGCAGTTCGGCGGGCCCGAGGAATACGAGGCACACGAGGCGCGCGTGTGCATTGCCGAGGGCGAGATCCTGGGCAACCAGCGCCGCGTGCGCCGCTTCACGCGCGAGCAATATTTCAAGTCGGCCGCGCAGATGGAGGCGCTCTTTGCCGACGTGCCCAGCGCGATCGCCAACACGGTCGAGATCGCCAAGCGCTGCAACCTCACGCTCGTACTGGGCAAGCCGCGCCTGCCCGATTTCCCCACGCCCGGCGGCATGCCGATCGACGAGTATTTCCGCGTCGCCTCCTTCGAGGGGCTGGAGCTGCGGCTGGCGCACCTGTACCCCGATGAGGCCAGGCGCGACAAGGAGCGCCCGCGCTACGTCGAGCGGCTCGAATTCGAGATCGGCACGATCCTGAAGATGGGTTTCCCGGGCTACTTTTTGATCGTGGGCGACTTCATCAACTGGGCCAAGAACAACGGCTGCCCGGTCGGCCCGGGCCGGGGTTCGGGCGCTGGTTCGCTGGTGGCCTACGCGCTGAAGATCACCGACCTCGACCCGCTGGAATACAACCTGCTGTTCGAGCGTTTCCTGAACCCGGAACGGGTCTCGATGCCCGACTTCGACATCGACTTCTGCCAGGGCAACCGCGACCGCGTGATCGACTACGTGAAGGACAAGTACGGGCGCGATGCGGTGAGCCAGATCGCCACCTTCGGCACCATGGCCGCGCGTGCAGCCATCCGCGACGTGGGCCGGGTGCTGGACTTCAGCTACATGTTCTGCGACGGCGTGAGCAAGCTGATTCCGAACAAGCCGGGCAAGCCGGTCACCATCCAGTACCCGCCGGCCGACCTGTCGGAAGAGGACAAGGAAAAGTACGCGATTGCCGCCGAGCCGCAACTGGCGCAACGCATCGAGAAGGAAGAAGAGGTGCGCACGCTGGTCGAGCTGGCGCAAAAGCTCGAAGGCATGACGCGCAACATCGGCATGCACGCCGGCGGCGTGCTGATCGCGCCGGGCAAGCTCACCGATTTCTGCCCGCTCTACCAGCAGCCGGGCAGCGATTCGGCGGTGAGCCAATACGACAAGGACGACGTGGAAGCGATCGGCCTGGTGAAGTTCGACTTCTTGGGCCTGGCCACGCTGACCATCCTGGAGATCGCACGCGAATTCATCGTGAAGCGTCACAAGGGCCAGGAGAATTTCGCCTACGAGAACATTCCGCTGAACGACACGCCGACCTACCGGCTGTTCTCCGACGGCAAGACCGAAGCCGTGTTCCAGTTCGAATCGCGCGGCATGCAGGGCATGCTCAAAGACGCGCGGCCGACCCGGCTGGAAGACCTGATCGCGCTGAACGCGTTGTATCGCCCGGGCCCGATGGACCTGATCCCCAGCTTCGTGGCGCGCAAGCACGGGCGCGAGCCGGTGGAATATCCACACCCGCTGGTGGCGGACATGCTCTCGGAGACCTACGGGATCATGGTCTACCAGGAGCAGGTGATGCAGACCGCGCAGATCCTGGGCGGCTATTCGCTCGGCGGCGCCGACCTGCTGCGCCGCGCGATGGGCAAGAAGAAGCTCGAGGAAATGGCCGAGCACCGCGAGATCTTTCGCAAGGGCGCGGCCAAGAACGACATCAACCAGGACAAGGCCGACGAGATCTTCGACCTGATGGAGAAGTTCGCGGGCTACGGCTTCAACAAGTCGCACGCTGCCGCCTATTCGCTGCTGGCCTATCACACCGGCTGGCTCAAGGTGCACTACACGGCCGAGTTCTACTGCGCCAACATGACGGTGGAAATGGACGACACCGACAAGCTCAAGGTGCTGCACGAGGATGCCACCAAGAACTTCGGCATGAGCTTCGAGCTGCCCGACGTGAACCGCGGCAACTACCGTTTCGAGCCGGTCACCGACAAGGCCATCCGCTACGGGCTGGGCGCCGTCAAGGGCACCGGCCAGCTGGCGATCGAGGCGATCGTGAAAGCGCGCGAAGAGGGCGGGGCCTTCACCAGCCTGTTCGACTTCTGCGTGCGGGTCGACCGCCAGCGCATCAACAAGCGCACGGTGGAAGCCTTGATCAAGGCCGGTGCCTTCGATTCACTGCAGCAGAACCGGGCCGCGCTGCTGGCCTCGGTCGACCGCGCCTTCGAATTCGCCAACGCCACGGCCGCCAATGCGGCGCAGGCCGACATCTTCGGCGACGCCGAGCACGGTTCGGCCACGCAGGAACCCGAGCTGGTCGACGCCACGCCCTGGGGCGTGAAGGAACGCCTGACCTACGAGAAGACCGCGCTCGGCTTCTTCCTGTCGGGCCACCTGTTCGACGAGGTCGCGCACGAGGTGCGGCGCTTCTGCCGGCGCCAGATCGACGACCTGATCGACAGCCGCGAACAGCAGTTGCTGGCTGGCATCGTGAGCGACCTGCGCGTCATCAACGGCCAGCGCGGGCGGCTGGGCATCTTCAAGCTCGACGACAAGTCCAGCTCGATCGAGGCCACCGCCGACGAGGCCGTGCTCAACGCCAATCGCAATACTTTGAAGGACGACGAACTGGTCATCGTGAGCGGCCGCCTGCAACCCGGGCGCGGCGGCTTCGAGGCGCGCTTCGTGGTCAGCCAGGTGTGGGACCTGGCGGCCGCACGCTGCAAGTTCGGCAAGTTCCTGCGCGTGGCGGTGAATGGCACGGCGCCCGACATCGCGCGGCTGGTGCGCGAGTTCCCGCCCGTCACGCTGCAGAGCGAGCAGGGCGACCTGCGCCAGGGCCTGGGCGTGCGCCTGTCGCTGGCACGCGGCGGCGCCAAGGTCGAGCTGCAGCTCGGCGAATCCGCGAAGTTCTTCCCGACCGATGCGGCGCTGGCCAGCTGGATGGCGCAGGCCGAGGCGGGGAACGCGGCGATCGTCTACGAGTGAGCTGGCTGCGGTCGATGCTCGCGCAAGGCTGCTGCTTTCACGTCGCGCAAGAGCTCACGAAGCGGCGCTAGGCGGGGGAGGGCTTGCATCATCCCGACGTGCCGCATCGATCACCCTTGGCAGCACTTGCAACAGGGCAGGCAGTGCTGTTTGCACCGTATCCCAAATAACATCCAGATTGATGTCGAAGTAGCCATGTGCCATCCGGTTGCGCGTAGCGCGAATCACGCGCCAGGGGATCTCTGGATGGTCTTGTGCGAAAACCGGTTCGACCGCGACGACATTGCCGGCTGCCTCGCCCAGGATGACGAGATTCATCATCACCGCTTGTTGCGTTCGTTTGTCTTGAAGAAACGACGCCTTGTCCAATGCCTTCACGTAGGAGGTGGCCAGCGCAGCCGCCTGCTGCATGTGCTCAAGATAGTCGGATAGCCGCAGCTTGTGCTTCATACCGGCTGCGCCTCAGTCATCACCAGGCCGCGCAGCTTGGGCGACAGGTCCCCTGGCGTCACCACATCGACCGGCACGCCGAGCAGGTCTTCCAGTTCGAGCTGAAGACCGCTCAGGTCGAACAACGTGGTGCCGGGCAGCGCGTCCACCAGCAGATCCAGGTCGCTGTCGTCACCGTCGTCTCCATGCAGCACGGAGCCGAAGACACGCGGGTTCACGACCGGGAAGCGGCTGACGACCTGGCGGATGGCGTGGCGCTTTTGCTGCAAGGCGAGCGATGGTTTCATCCTGGTTTCCATGAGGGGCGCGGTCCGCCGCGGCAGCTTCTGCCTTGGCGGTATCGGACTGTCAGAGCATTCTATGGGCCCCATCCGGCGCGTGGGATGCGCAGGGCGCTGTGCCGTTTGACAAGTGCACGCACGATCGGAACCGACCGAGCGCGCAGCCGCCTCAATCCTTCGGCTTCAGGTCAATGATGAGCGAAGGGAATACGCGTCCATCGACATCGCGCGGCAGCTTGTCGGTCTTGCGCAGGCCACGCTCGGCCGCCTGGTCCCAGGCCGGCACGCCGCTGGAGCGGTTCAGCTTGATGCTGACGATGGTGCCGTCCGGCGCCAGCTTCACATCGAAGGAGACGGTCGGGTTGCCGCTGACGGTCTCGGCGTCGGGATAGACGATGTTCGGGCGCACCGCGGCTGCAATGCGCGCGCCGTAGCTGCCCGAGGGGCCGGAGGCCTTGGCCGCCTGTCCGGTGCCGCCTTCGCCGGCCAGGCCTTGCAGGCGCTTGAGCGTGTCGGCGCGCTCCTTGGCGGCCTGGGCTGCCGCCTGCTTGGCCGCGGCTTCCTTCTTGGCCTGGGCGGCTTCGGCGTCGGCCTTCTTCTTGTCCTCGGCCGCCTTCTGTTCCTGCGCCTTCTTGCGATCGGCCTCGGCTTGCTGCTTTTGGGCCTCGATCTGCTTCTTCTGGTCGGCGGCGCGCTGCGCGGCCTCGCGTTGCTGCTGCTCGGCGCGGTCCTTGGCTTCCTGCTCGCGCTTCTCGGCGGCCGCCAGGCGGGCCGCTTCGCGGCGGTCCTGTTCGGCCTTTTCGGCGGCGTCGCGCTGGGCCTGCTGTTCCTTGCGCTTCTTCTCTTCCTGGATGGCGATGTCCGGGTCGGGTGCGGGCGCGGGGGGCGGCGGTTTGGCCGCCTCGGGCGGGGGTGGCGGCGGCGGTGGTGGGGGCGGCGCGGGGGTCGGCACCGGCGCAGGCGTGGGCGGTGTGGGCGGCGGCGGTGGTGCCACCGCGCGCGGCGCGGCCTGCTGCACGGTCGACGACCACAGCTCGGCTTCCACCGCTTCGTTCTCGCTGCTGCGTTTCCACTTCACGCCCCAGGTCAGGGCGGCGATCAGCAGCGCGTGGGCGATCAGCGCGAGGATGATCGCGCGGCCGGTGCCGCGCTGCGGCGGCGGGGCGAATTCGGGGCGGTCGGCGGCCAGCGACATCGGCGCTTTACTTCGCGCCCGTGGCTTGCACGGACAGGCCCACGCGCTCGATGCCGGCGCGCTTGAGCTGGTTCATGGCCTTGACCACCGTCTCGTACTTGACCGACTTGTCGGCACTGATGACGACCGGCCGCGTCGGGTCGCCGTCCTGCACGTCCTTCACGGCGCTGCCGATCTGGGTCATCGGGATCGAGGTGCCGCCGGTGCCCTTGGAGGCTTCCTTGCGGATCTGCACTTCGTCGTCGCTCTTGATGAGGATCTCGATCGGCTTGTCCGGCTGCTTGTTGGCGCGGTCGACGCTGGGCAGGTTGATCACGCTGGGCGTGATCAGCGGCGCGGTGACCATGAAGATGATCAGCAGCACCAGCATCACGTCGATGAACGGGACCATGTTGATCTCGTTCATCGCGCGGCGGCCCCGGCCTCGGGAGGAAATGGCGGGCATGGTGCGCTTCTCCGGTTCAGCGGCCGGCCACCGGCGTCACGCTGGGCTGGCTGGTGTGGGCCGACAGGTTGCGCTGCAGGATGTTGGAGAACTCCTCGATGAAGGTCTCCAGCGCAATGGCGATCTTGTCGATTTCGCGTGCGAAGCGGTTGTAGGCGACCACGGCGGGAATGGCGGCGAACAGGCCGATGGCGGTGGCGACCAGTGCCTCGGCAATGCCGGGAGCCACGGTCGAGAGCGTCACCTGCTCCAGCGCGGCCAGGCCGGTGAAGGCGTGCATGATGCCCCACACCGTGCCGAACAGGCCGACGTAGGGTGAGACCGAGGCGACCGTGGCCAGGAAGGACAGGTTGGACTCCACCGCGTCCAGCTCGCGCTGGAAGCTGGCGCGCATGGCGCGGCGGGCGCCGTCGAGCAGGGTGCCGGCGTCGGACACGTGGCGCTCGCGCAGCTTCTGGTATTCGCGCATGCCGCTGGCGAAAATGCGTTCCATCGGGCCGGCCAGCTTGGCGTTCTGCGCGGCCGAGGCGAACAGCTCGTTCAGGCTGGTGCCCGACCAGAAATCGCGCTCGAATTCGTCATTCAGCGAGCGCACGCGCTTGAGCGCGAAGAACTTGCGGATGATCGCCGCCCAGCTGGCAATGGACATCACCAGCAGGATCAGGATGACCACCTGCACCGGGAAGCTGGCGTGGACGATGAGGGCAACGATCGAAAAATCTTGGTTCATGGCTTGTCAAGTTGAGGCTCGGCAACGCGCGGAGTTCCGCTGCGAACGAGAGTTTCCGAAATGGATGCAGGGATGCGCGAAGGCCGCAAGGTGGCCGAATCGACCCACCCGATACGGATGGTGCCCTCGCACAGCAGATGGGTGGCCGGCACCGCATTGTGCACATCGGCCGCCGGTGCGGTGGTGGCAAACACCTGCTGGGCGATGGTGAGCGAGGCCGAGCCGGCCTGGCGCAACTCGGCGGTGACCTGCAGCTGGTCGTCCAGCCGCGCCGGGCGCAGGTATTTCAGCTGCGTCTCGGCCACCACGAACATGCCGCCGCTGCGCTCGCGCAGCCGTTGCTGCTCGATGCCCAGCGAGCGCAGCCACTCGGTGCGCGCGCGCTCCATGAACTTCAGGTAGTTCGCATAGAACACGATGCCGCCGGCATCGGTGTCTTCCCAATACACGCGCACGGGAAAGCTGAAGTTCATCGCTGGCACTCCGCGTGGCGCAGGGCTGGGCTCATCCGACCAGGGCGCGCAGGCGCGCGATGGCCTGCTCGAGCTGGGCCATCGAACTGGCGGTGGAAAAGCGCAGGAAGCGGCTGGTGTCGGCATGGCCGAAATCGCGCCCCGGCGTCACCGCCAGGTGGGCCCGCTTCATCAGCTCGAAGCCCAGCTCCCAGCTGCCGGGCACGCCCAGCTGGCGGCACAGCGCGCTGCAGTCGGCCCAGGCGTAGAAGGCGCCGTCCGGCATCACCGGCACCGTGAGGCCGAGGGCGTTGAGTTGCGGGATGAACCAGTCGCGCCGCGCCTTGAACTGCGCGCGGCGGCGCTCGTACTCGGCGATGCTGTCGGGCTCGAAGCAGGCCAGCGCGGCATGCTGCGAAATGGTGCTGGCGCAGATGAAGAGGTTCTGCGCCAGCCGTTCGATCACCGGCACCAGCGCCTCGGGCACGACCAGCCAGCCCAGGCGCCAGCCGGTCATGTTGAAGTACTTGGAGAAGCTGTTGATGCTGATGACGTTGTCGTCGATCGCCAACGCGGTCTGGCCGAAGGCATCGTCGTAGGACAGGCCCAGGTAGATCTCGTCGATCAGCGTGATGCCGCCGCGCCGCTGCACCACTTCGTGGATGCGGCGCAGTTCTTCCGGCGCAATGGAGGTGCCGGTCGGGTTCGACGGCGAGGCCAGCAGCACGCCGCGCGTCTTGTCGGTCCAGGCCGCCTCGACCTTGGCCGCGCTGAGCTGGAAGCGCTCTTCGGCGGTGGTCGGCACCAGCACCGCGGTGCCGTCGGCGGCGCTCACGAAATGGCGGTTGCAGGGGTAGCTCGGGTCCGGCAGCAGGATTTCGTCGCCGCGCTCGATCAGCGCCAGGCAGGCCAGCTGCAGCGCGGCCGAGGCGCCGGCGGTGATGACGATGCGGCGCGCCGGCACGTCGACGCCGAAGCGCTGCGCGTACCAGCCGCTGATGCGTTCGCGCAGCGGCTCCAGGCCGGTGGCGTGGGTGTACTGGGTGGCGCCGCGCTCCACCGCGCGGGCCGCCGCTTCCTGCACCAGCGGGGGCGCGGTGAAGTCGGGCTCGCCGATGTTCAGGTAGATCATCGGGCGGTCGGTGTGGGCGACCTCGCGCCCCAGCGCGGCGGCGGCCTTGGCCACCTCCATCACGTAGAAGGGCTCGATGCGCTCGGCGCGCGTGGCAATCCTCATGCGGGCGTCCTCAGCGCGGGGCCTTGCCGCTGGCGCGGTCGGCCTCCACCTCGGCGCTGCGCAGCGTGGGCGCCAGGCCGTTGAGCACCGCGTTGACGTACTTGTGGCCGTCGGTGCCGCCAAATTCCTTGGCCAGCTCGATGCATTCGTTGAGCACCACGCGCCAGGGCACGTCGAGGCAGTGGCGAAATTCGTAGACCCCGATCCACATCACGCTGTGCTCGATCGGCGAGATCTCGGCCAGCTTGCGGTCGAGCAGCGGCACGATCAGTTCGTCCAGCGCGGCCGCTTCCTCGATGCAGCCGTGCAGCAGCGCGTCGTAGTGCGCCGCGTCGGCCTTGTGAAAGCCCGCCAGGTCGCGCGTGAAGACGTCGATGGCGGTGGCGTCGTTGCCGCCCACCAGGTGCTGGTAGAGCGCCTGCAACGCGAACTCGCGGGCGCGGCTGCGCGCCGACTTGGCAGCGGCCTTGCGGGCACCGGTGCTGGTGAGGCCGCCGCGCGGTTGGCGCGGCGGGCGGGGCGGGGCGCCGGTGTCGTGGGTGGAATCGTTCATGAAAGGTGTGACAGCAATTGCGCCATCTCCACCGCCACGCGGGCCGCGTCGCGGCCCTTGTCGGTCTGGCGGGCGATGGCTTGTTCGAGGTTTTCGGTGGTCAGGATGGCGTTGGCGATCGGCAGCCGGTAGTCGAGCGCGACGCGGCTGACGCTGGCGCCCGATTCGTTGGCGACCAGTTCGAAGTGATAGGTCTCGCCGCGGATGATGCAGCCCAGCGCGATCAGCGCGTGGTAGCCGCCGCGCTCGGCCAGCGCCTGCAGGGCGGTCGGCACTTCCAGCGCGCCGGGCACCGTGAGGTGGTCGATGGCGCCCGAGGTCACGCCCAGCGTTTCCAGCTCGCCCAGGCAGGCCGAGGCCAGCGCGTTGGTGATGTCTTCGTTGAAGCGCGCCTGCACGATGCCGATGCGCAGGCCCTTGCCGTTGAGGGCGACGGCCTTGCCCTGGTTTGCAAACTGCATGCTCAGTCCTTCGTGATGTAGCCGGCGATTTCCAGGCCGTAGCCCGCCGCCATGCTCGGCATGCGGCGCGGCGTGCCCAGCAGGTTCATGCGGCGCACGCCGCAGTCGCGCAGGATCTGCGCGCCGATGCCGTAGCTGCGCAGGTCCATGCGGCCGCGCTCGGGCGCCTGCGCCGGGCGCGCGGTGCCTTCGAATTGCGCCACCAGTTCGGCTGCCGATTCGCCGCAGTTGAGCAGCACCGCCACGCCCTGGCCGTCCTGCGCGATGCGCGCCAGGCTGGCGTCCAGCCCCCACGAATGCAGGGCGCGGCCGACTTCCAGCGCATCGAGCACCGACAGCGGCTCGTGCACGCGCACGGCCACCGTGTCGTCCGGCCCCCAGCTGCCGCGCACCAGCGCCAGGTGCACGCCCTGGCTCGGCTTGTCGCGGTAGGCGTGGGCGGTGAAGGCGCCCCAGGCGGTGTTGATCTCGCGGCTGCCGACCTTTTCCACCAGCGATTCGTGGTGGCTGCGGTGTTCGATCAACGCCGCAATGGTGCCGATCTTCAAGCCGTGCTCGGCGGCGAACAGCTGCAGGTCGGGCAGGCGCGCCATGGTGCCGTCTTCGTTCATCACCTCGCAGATCACCGCGGCGGGCGAGCAGCCGGCCATGGCGGCCAAGTCGCAGCCGGCTTCGGTGTGGCCGGCGCGCATCAGCACGCCGCCGTCGACCGCCTGCAGCGGGAAGATGTGGCCGGGCTGCACCAGGTCGGCCGCCACCGCGTTGCGCGCCACGGCGGCCTGCACGGTGCGGGCGCGGTCGGCCGCCGAGATGCCGGTGGTGACGCCTTCGGCCGCCTCGATCGAGACCGTGAAGGCGGTGGAATGCTTGGCGCCGTTGCGCGAGACCATCGGCGGCAGGTTCAGGCGCTCGCACATTTCGCGCGAGAGCGTCAGGCAGATCAGGCCGCGCGCATGGCGCGCCATGAAGTTGATGGCCTCGGGCGTGACATGGTCGGCCGCCAGCACGATGTCGCCCTCGTTCTCGCGGTCTTCCTCGTCGACCAGGATCACCATGCGGCCGGCGCGCATTTCCTCGACGATTTCTTCCACTGGGGAAATGGGCGCCGGCGCGCGGCGGGCGGCGTTCTGGCTGGCGGCAGCCGTGTCCGAAATGGACGTCACGGAGGCGTTCATGGGGTGTTTTCTTTCTGCGTGCCAAAGGTGGCGCCGGCTTGCAGCATGCGCTCGACATAGCGCGCCACGGTGTCGATTTCGAGGTTCACGCGGCTGCCTTCCTGCAGCTGGCCGAGCGAGGTGTTCTGCACCGTGTGCGGGATCAGGTTGATGCTGATCTCGCAGCCGGGCTCGGCTGCTGCCGGCAGGTCGGTCACCGAATTGACGGTCAGGCTGACGCCGTTGACGGTGATCGAGCCCTTGTAGGCCAGGAAGCGCGCCAGGCTGGCCGGCACGTGCACGCGCAGTTCCCAGCTCTCGCCGATGGACGCAAAGCGGCGCACGATGCCGATGCCGTCGACGTGGCCCGAGACGATGTGGCCGCCGAGCCGGTCGTGCGCGCGCAGCGCCTTTTCGAGGTTGACGGTGCGCTGCGCGTCGGTCAGGCCGGCGGTGCGGGCCAGCGACTCGGCCGAAATGTCGATGGTGAACTGCTGCTGCGCGGGGTCGAGCGTGGTCACCGTCATGCAGGCGCCGTTGAGGGCAATGCTGTCACCGAGGCCGACATCGTCGAGGTAGCCAGCAGGTGCCGCAATATGCAGGCGTTTGCCGTGCGATGAAGAGCTTCCGAGGTCGTGGACGGCGGCGATGCGCCCCACGCCGGTGATGATTCCGGTGAACATCTGCGCATTTTCGCAGAGTTTCACCCTGCGCTCCGGGCGCCGCCCGGTTAAAAGCTGCTACGCCCGGCGATGCGCGCCAGGATGCGCAGGTCGGGCCCGACCCGGCCCACATCGCGAAATTCCAGCGCCAGGGCGCCGTCGAGCCGTTCCAGCGGGCCGCCGGCGTGCAGCCGGCTGGCGATGTCCAGGCCCTCGCCGAGCAGCTTGGGCGCCAGGTACAGCAGCAGTTCGTCGACCAGCCCTTCGCGCAGCAGCGAGCCGTTGAGCTTGTGGCCGGCTTCGGCGTGCACCTCGTTGACCTCGCGCGCCGCCAGGTCGTCCAGCAGGGCGGCCAGGTCGACCTTGCCGTGCGCATTGGCCATGTAGCTGATGGTGGCGCCGCGCGCGCGCAGCGCCGCCGCACGTTCGTTGTTCGGGTTGGCGGCGTAGATCCAGACCTCGCGCCCCGGCATGAAGATGGCTGCGTCGGGTGGCGTCTGCAGGTGGCTGTCGACCAGCACCAGGTGCGGTTGGCGCGGCGTGTCGACCAGCCGCACGTCCAGCCGCGGGTTGTCTTCCAGCACCGTGCCGACGCCGGTCAGGATGACGCCGGCGCGGGCCCGCCAGGCGTGGCCATCGGTGCGCGCGGCTTCGCCGGTGATCCACTGGCTGGTGCCGTTGGGCAGCGCGGTCTTGCCGTCCAGCGAGGCGGCGCTTTTCATGCGCAGCCAGGGGCGGCGGCGGATCATGCGGCTGAAGAAACCGATGTTCAGTTCGCGCGAGGCCTCGGCGCCGGGACCGACCTCGACCGCCACGCCGGCGGCGCGCAAGCGCTCGAAACCCTGGCCGGCGACCAGCGGATTGGGGTCGGCCAGCGAGGCCACCACCTTGCCGATGCCGGCGGCGACCAGCGCGTCGCAGCAGGGCCCGGTGCGGCCGTGGTGCGAGCAGGGCTCGAGCGTGACCCAGGCGGTGGCACCGGCCACCGAATGGCCTTGCTGCTGCGCATCGCGCAGCGCCATCACCTCGGCGTGCGGGCCGCCGGCGCGCTGGGTCTGGCCGCTGCCCAGCACGCGCTCGCCGCTGGCGTCGGTGATGACGCAGCCGACCGCCGGGTTGGGGGCGACCACGCGCAGCGCGGCTTCGGCCAGCGCCAGCGCGCGCAGCATGGGCGCGGGCGTGGTGGCAGGGGAATGATCGGAAGAGGCGGGGAGATCGGTGGAGCGGGACAAGTGCGTGGCGCCTTCAGCGGTTCCAGCATTGCGCAACGAGCGCGGGGCTGGCGGCGTCCGATGTTAGGCCAAGCTCGCCGGACTGCGTCAAGCTGAAGCCGCCGCAGGGGTCGTCGCGCTGGGCGCCGCGGGGCGTGGCGGTCAGGCGGTAACTGGCGGCGCTGGTGGCGGCCAGCGCGATGACGTAGGCGCCGGAGGGCACTGCCTGGAGCGCGGCGGGAAAGTCGGCCGGCTCGGCCAGGTACTGCCCATTGGCGGTGGCCACGCGCTCGAGCCACTGCGCTGCCTGCAACAGGCCGGCGCGCGCCTCGGCCCGGTGCGCCCGCAGCACGTAGGCCCGGTAGCTGGGCAGCGCCACGGCGGCCAGGATGCCGATGACGGCCAGCACCAGCATCACCTCGATGAGGGTGAAGCCGCGTGCACGGGCCCTGCGCATGGCCGACTCGTCTGCCGCGTTCAATGCAGCAGGCGCCAGCTGGGCTGCTGCGCGACGCGGTTCAGCCGCAGCCGGTCTTCGCAGAGGGCGCCCGGCGGACAGACGCCGATGTCGTGCGTGCCGGAACGGATGGCGGTGCGCAGCCCGGTCTCGATGCGCGAGGCCGTGCGCGCCGCTTGCGCGCTGCCATCGCTCGGCGTGTAGGCGTAGAGCTGCGTGCGCGGCGCCGCGCCATCGAGCGCGTTGAGCGTGGTGAGGAAACGGCGTTCGCTGCTGTCCCGCGGCGTGCAGCTTTCCGGGGCCTGCGCGGCTGCGTGGTCGGGCACCACGCTGGCCACGTCGACCAGCAGGCCGTCGAAATGATTGGGGTGGGCCAGCACCCGTTCACCGCGTTCCGGCAGGTCGACGTACCAGCCGCGCCGGGCCGCGCCGCCGCTGTAGGCGACGGCGTTCGAGGACAAGGTCCACAGGCGCGCACCGGACGCGGTGGCGCCGCCGACGGGCGCGGCGCTGATGTCTTGCGCGACCAGCGCGGCGCGCCCGCGGCTGATCGGCGTGCTCGCGGCGTCGGCGCTTTCGTCGCCATCGTCCAACTTCACGGGGTCGTGCAAGCCGTAGATGGATTGCGTCGCGGTGTCGCCGCGGTCGGCGTCGGCGAGATGGCGGCCGGTGCCCAGCACCAGCATCAGGCCGCCCGCCGGATGCGGCATCGCCAGCGGCGCTGCCGTGATCGGCTGCGGCCGGCCGCCGGCGTCGGTGGCGACGAACAGCGGTGTGCCACCGAAGGCGGGGCCCCAGGCGAGATCGCCGCGGCCGAGCGTGAACTTCCACAGCCGGCCGGCCAGGTCGCCGGCGTAGGCGAGATCGGGAATGCGGTCGCCGTCCAGGTCGACCAGGCGCGGCGCGCCCAGGCCGTTGCCGGCGACGGCATCGTCGGTGTCCGATCCGGCCACCAGCTTGCGCAGTTCGCGCGCGCCATCGAGGTACTGGACGAGCAGCACCGGGCGCGCGTTCGGGCTGTTGTAGCCGTTGCCCATCACCAGCGCCCAGCGGCCGTCGTTGAGTCGCGTGATCTGCTGCGTGCCGAGCGCCGCTTCGGCGTGCCGCACCGGTGGCGCGACGATGTGGCCGACGTCGGCGTCGAGCGTCTCGGCCACCGTCTTGTCCAGCACCACCAGGCGCGCCGCATTCGTGGTGGCGAACTGCGCCGGATCGGTCACGTCCAGCACGAAGTAGCCGCGCCCGCCGGCGCCGGGAAAGCCGGCCAGATAGGTGCGCCATGCGCCGTCGGCCTGCAGGTCGCCGGCCATGGGCGAGCCGTCGACGAGGTAGCGGTGCTGGTAGCCGGGGAGGGTCAGTTCGGGCAGCACGGCGTGCAGGCCTTCCGGCACGTAGGCGAGTTGTTCTTCTCCGCTGGCGGCGTCGAAAGCGTGCAGCATGCCGTCGTTGCCGCCGACGTAGAGCATCGCCGCCCGCTCGGCGTGCGCGCGGCGGAAGGCGAGGTGACTGGCCTCCGCGCGGGTGGCGTGGGGCGGGCCGGGATGCCACCACAGTTGCGAGTTGACGATGTCGCCCTGGCGCGAACGGCGCGTGCGGAAGGAGCCGCCGGCGCTGCTTTCGAGCGTGCGGTCGCCGCGCAGGTAGGCCAGGCGTTGTTCGCCTCGTCCGTCGGCGTGGCCGGCAACGGCATCGAGCGCGGCCTGCTGCCCGGCGGAGAGCCGCTCCCAGCGCCAGTCGATGCCGATGCCGTCGCTGGCGGACAGCACGAGGCGGGAGTCGGGCGAGAAGTTCGGCGCATCGAGCAGGCTGGCGGTGCTCACCGGCGCCGCGGGCAGGGTGCCGGCCTGCGTGCCCCACGTCGCTGTGGGCGTCTCGGCGCCGCGCGTGGCCACGCTGACCGCCTGGACATCGCCGTGCCAGTCGGCATCGTCGCGGGTAGTGCTGAACACTGTGGCGCCCCCGATCTGCGTGCCGGGCGTGGCCAGCAGCGCGCTGATGCGCGGACGCGGCGGCGCGCCAGGGTCCGTCCGGATGCTGTCCAGGATTTGCGCCAGCGTGCTGGACAGTTCGCTCGGCGTGGTGGCGTGGAAGGTGCCCCGGCTGTTCAGCGCCGTATGGTGCAGTTCGGCGCGGGCGCTGGCCGCACTGCCGCTGACGATCGCGGGCCAGGATGCCTCGCCGGACAGCAGGGCCGCCTCGCTGGGGCTGTCCGCTGCGGCGCTGGCGCTGTCCTGCAGGCCGATGGTGTAGGTGGTCAGGTGCTGCCAACTGGCCGGGTCGTTGCGCGGCTGCCAGTAGGCCTGCACGTCGCGCGGGCGCCTTGGCACCGCGTTGGCCAGGCCCGGCTGCAGGTCGGTCGCCCAGAAGTGAAAGGCCAGGTCCGCCAGCGTGGGCATGCCCATGGTGCCGGCATCGTCTCGAAAGGGCCGTGCATCGCTGCTGGTGGGCTGGTAGGGCGTGCCGTCCGGCAGCGTCCGCGCCGTGCCGTCGGCATCGCCGATGCCGGGCGCGAAGGCCGGAGGTGGAGCGGACCATGCGCCGCTGCCGAGGAGCAGGTGATACGCCTTGCGGCAGGCCAGCAAGGGCGCTTCGGTGTGGCCGGGCACGGCCGCCCACGGGCCGTGGGCGCCGAGGTCGGTGCGCGCCAGATAGGTGCCGGCGTTGTAGAGCAGGCGGTGCGGTGGTGCTTCGGCGGCGGATGCCAGGCCGGTCGCCCAGGCCTGGAAGCGCGCGCGATGGGGCGCGTCGAGCACGCGCAGGGCGCCCGCTTCGCTGCAGGGCGTCTGCGCCGCGGGCAGGCGGGCGCAACCGGACTGGTCTTGCCAGCCGAGGCGGATGCTGCCGTCGGGCAGGCGGTCGTCGGCCATGGCGCTGCCGAGCGCGCTGCGCAGCGCCGCCAGCGTGCCGGCTGGCGCGGCGGCGTTGTCGACCGAGAGGATGACATTGGGCGCCGGCATGTGCGCGCTGGGCGCCGGGGCCTGGCTCAAGTGCAATGGCTCTGCGGCCGCCGCCATGGGCAGAAGCAGCAGCCAGGCGATGCCGCGTCCGCCGCGCGGAGGCGCTGAAAAAATTTGCATCACGAATCCTCCCGTCGCCAGATGAAGAGGGTCTGCACCACGGCGAGCGATTTGGGTTGCAGGCCTTGCGCGATGCCGGTGATGCGATAGATGAAGGGCCGGTCCAGGTCCGGGCGGAACGGATCGGCGCGGGCCGGTCGCATGTCGTAGGGCAGCACTTCGACCCAGTACCAGGCGTGGTCGCGCGCCGGCACCAGCAGCGGGTCACCGGCGTGGGGGCTGCTGGCACCGCCGGTGAATTCGCCGTAGCGCGCGGCCACCGCCTTCATGCGCTCAAAGTCGCCGTTGGCGTCGCCCGCCTGCCAGAACGCCTCCGGCATGTGCGCCGCAATGCAGATGCCCTTGACGCACGAGGGCGTGCGTTGCAGCAGCGCGGCTTCGAGCGCCTGGAAATCGGCGCTGCCCTGGGGGAAGAACACCTGGCCCGCATCGGCCTCGAGGCGCTTCAGGCGGCAGCTGCCGTCGTAGCCCGGTTCGCTGCGGCAGGGCGAGCCGTCGACCCGCTGGCCGCGGATGTCCAGTTCGGCATCACGCACCATCGCCTGCGCGGCCTGCAGGGCGCGCTGGTAGTCGGCATCGCTGCCGGTGATGCGTTCGCCGAGCAGGGCGGTGCGCGAACTCCACGCCACCAGCAGCGTGCCCAGCAGCGCGATGACCAACACCAGCACGAGGGCCGCGCCGCCCTGGCGGCGGCGCGCGCTGTGCAAGGGCTGCTGGCGCCGGCTCATGGCGTGGCCTGCTTCGAGCGGATGTCGAACAGCTGGCGAAAGACCACGTGAAGGCGGCCATCGCGTGGCGTGCTGGCGAAGCGGCCGTCGCCATCGCGCAGGCAGCCGTGGTAGTTGCCGCTGCGGGGGTGGTTGGTCGCGCTGCCCTGCAGGTCGAGGCAGACCTCGATGGCCGAGACGGCGCGCCACAGCTGGAGCGATTCCACCTCGGCGGCCGACAGCGACCGGGTGCCGGCCGGGGTGGTCACGCGGTAGCGCAACTGGAATTGCGCCACGTTGCCGATCATCGGTTGGGCCGTGCTGCCGGCGCGGCAGCGCAAGTCCTGGCCGACCACCTGGAAGGTGCTGTCGGTGTGGCGGGCGGTGACGACGGCGCCCAGGCAGTCGCGCGCGATGGCCGCAGACACCGGCTGGTGGCTGACCGAGAACTGGTCGGCCCGATCACGCGCGCCGTCGGTGCCGTTGACGGCCAGCCCCTGCGCATCGAGGCCGGGAAAGTCGTCGAGCACATGGCGGCCGCTGGCGGCGTCGAAGCGCAGGTCGCGCGCGCCGGCCTGGCGCACCTGGGTGCCGATGATCCGCAGCGCGTGGGCCCCTTGCTGATAGAGCTGGTTCAGTTCGCCGACGGTGGCCGTGGTGCCGCTGGCCAGCAGCAAGCTGGCGCAGGCGGCCGTGACGACCAGCAGGCCGACCATGATGCCGACCAGCAACTCGACCAGCGAAACCCCGCGCTGGCCGGCACATCGGCGTGCCCTGCGGCGCGGCAAGGCGGGGCGTCGCTCAGGGCTGCACATAGGCGACATGGCAGATCAGTCCGGCCGGGCACGCCACTGCGGCGCTGCCGGTGTCGATGACGAAGGGCGCGCGCAGCGCTTTCGCCTGGGCGTCGCCGGTGTTGGCGCGGTGTTGCTCGTTGGCGCTCCAGGCGAGCACGACGCCCAACTGCCGCTGCGTCGGCGCGTGCGCGCCGTCCTCCTCCGGCACGGCAAACACGGCGGCCTGGCCCTGCGGCAGGCTCTGGGCCACCGCGTCGCGCCATTCGGCCACGTCCCAGCGCGCCAGTTCGGCACCGTCGCAGGCGCGCTGGTCGCAGCGCGGCGGGTCGGTGGCCGTGGCGCTGAAGTCGCCCAGGTAGATCGCGGCATGGAGCGGGCCCTGCGGATGGGCACCGATGCGTTCGGCCAGGTCGTCGATCAGCCGCACGGCGTGGGCGCGGTGCGTGCTGGTGCGCGCCTCCACCAGCGTGCGCAACTGCACGCCCAGCATCGCCAGCACGGCCACCGCCAGGATGGTCAGGGCCACCAGCGACTCGATCAGCGTGAGGCCGCGTTGATCGCGTCGCGCAGGCCGGTGCAGGGTGTTCAGTCGCACGTGAACGCCTCCGCCACGGCGCGGATGCGGCCGCCGCTGGCGATGCACAGCGCGCGCGAGGTGCGCGGGTCGGGCGCGCCTTCGGGCCGGACGCCAAAGCCGGCGATGCCGGCGCCGTTGAAGCCGCCCCAGCGGTTGAAGACGAGCGCGTTGCGGCCGCGAATCAGGATCACCAGCCCCGGGTAGGCCGGTGAGGTGTGCAGCACCGTGTCGCCCTGCTGCGGGTCGAGGCTGCCGTTCTCGTCGGCGTCCTCGAACACCTGCCAGCCGCAGTGCCAGTCGTTGTTGGCATCCGCTGCGCAGCCGGCGTCCAGTGCACGGCGCGCCATGCTGACCTGTCCGCCACGCTTGATGGCTTCGGTGCGGGCGAAGTACAGCGCCGACGAAAGGTCTTCCGAGGCGTTGCGCACGCGGTAGCGGTGATGGAGCGTGCCAAAGCTCGGCAGCGCCAGCGCGGCCAGCACCGCGAGGATCAGCACCACCACCATGGACTCGACGAGCGTGAAGCCGAGGCGGTGCAGTGGATGTTGGGAGGGGCGAAAACGGAGGGAGCGGGGCGCGCGGCAGGGGCTGGACATCGCTGTCCATCCTAGGAGCCGCATCGGGCGATCAGCCCGCCAAGGGCCCGGTGGTCACGCTTGGCGGACGAGCGGTGGTGATCTGTCCGGAGGCCACATTTCGCAAGAGTGGTGCGCGGAAATTGACCATCGCCGGCGCACCACGAGAGGCCTTTGGGCGGCCTCGGATGGCGCTAGATGTCGCGCAGCAGCTTGCGGAATTCTTCCAGGTCTTCGAAGCTGCGATAGACCGATGCGAAGCGCACGTAGGCCACCTTGTCGAGCTTCTTGAGTTCGCGCATGACCAGTTCGCCCAGCTTGTGCGATTCGATTTCCCGCAGGCCGCTGGAAAGCAGCTTCTGCTCGATGCGCAGCAGGGCACCGTCGATCAGTTCGATGCCCACCGGGCGCTTGCGCAGCGCCAGCATCATCGATGCGCGAATCTTCTCGGGCGCGAAGTCGGCCCGGCTGCCGTCTTTCTTGACGACGGCGGGAAAGGCCACGTCGGGCCGTTCGTAGGTGGTGAAGCGCTTGTCGCAGTCGCCGCACTGGCGGCGGCGGCGCACGAAGTCACCGTCTTCGGAAACGCGGGTCTCGACGACCTGCGTTTCCGGGTGGCCGCAAAAGGGGCACTTCATGCGACCACCTGCGCCGCGATCAGCGGTAGACCGGGAAGCGGCTGGTCAAGGCGTGGACCTTGGCGCGCACGGCCTCGATGTGGGCCGCGTCGTGCGGGTTGTCCAGCACGTCGGCGATCAGGTTGGCCGTCAGGCGCGCTTCCTCGTCCTTGAAGCCGCGCGTGGTCATGGCCGGCGTGCCGATGCGCACGCCGCTGGTGACCATCGGCTTTTCGGGATCGTTCGGAATCGCGTTCTTGTTGATCGTCATGTGCGCGTCGCCCAGCACCGCCTCGGCCACCTTGCCGGTGATGCCCTTGGCGCGCAGGTCGACCAGCATCACGTGGCTTTCGGTGCGGCCGCTGACGATGCGCAGGCCGCGCTGGGTCAGCGTCTCGGCCACGATCGCCGCGTTCTTCACGACCTGCTGCTGGTAGGCCTTGAACTCGGGCGACATCGCTTCCTTGAAGGCCACCGCCTTGGCGGCGATGACGTGCATCAGCGGGCCACCCTGCAGGCCGGGGAAGATGGCGCTGTTGATCGCCTTCTCGTGCTGCGCCTTCATCAGGATGATGCCGCCGCGCGGGCCGCGCAGGCTCTTGTGGGTGGTGGAGGTCACCACGTCGGCATGCGGCACCGGATTCGGGTACACGCCCGCGGCCACCAGGCCGGCGTAGTGGGCGATGTCGACCATGAAGATCGCGCCGACGTCCTTGGCCACCTTGGCGAAGCGTTCGAAATCGATGCGCAGCGAATAGGCCGAGGCGCCGGCAATGATCAGCTTGGGCTGGTGCTCGTGCGCCTTGCGCTCCATCGCGTCGTAGTCGATGGCTTCGTTGGCGTCCAGGCCGTAGCTCACCACGTTGAACCACTTGCCGCTCATGTTCAGCGGCATGCCGTGCGTGAGGTGGCCGCCTTCGGCCAGGCTCATGCCCATGATGGTGTCGCCGGGCTTGAGGAAGGCCAGCATGACCGCCTCGTTGGCCGAGGCGCCGCAATGCGGCTGCACGTTGGCGGCGTCGGCGCCGAAGATCTGCTTGATGCGGTCGATCGCCAGCTGCTCCACCACGTCGACGTGCTCGCAGCCGCCGTAGTAGCGCTTGCCGGGGTAGCCCTCGGCGTACTTGTTGGTCAGCTGCGAGCCCTGCGCCGCCATCACGGCCGGCGAGGCGTAGTTCTCGCTCGCGATCAGTTCGATGTGGTGCTCCTGGCGAGCATGCTCGGCCTGGATGGCCGCCCAGATGTCGGGATCGGTCTGTTCGACCAGGATGTTGCGGTGGTACATGGCAGTCCTTTGAAGACGGTGGTCCTTGTTCTTCTGATCAAACAAGGGCTGCCCAGGCGAACGGCCGAACACCTGAGCGTCGGGCAATCAGGTGGCACGCTTCCCAGTGGTGTATTCCACGTCAGCACCACGCCTCGTGCGGGTGGTGCCTATCGCCAGTCGCGTACCGGGCAAGTGTAGCCGAGGTACGCGCGGGCTTGCCGCTCAGGGGCTGAGCAGCGCGACCTTCTGCGCGGCCTGCGGGGTCGATTCCGGCTTGGCCTGGGCCGCGGGGGTGTCGGCAGCGTCGGCCGCTGCTGCAGCCGCCGGCGCGGCCGTGCTGCGTTCGGCGCGCAGCGTCGGCGGATAGAGCGGCAGCACGCGGCCGTGCGCCACTTGCGACAGGCGGTCGCGCTCGGCCATCACCTTGGCGGCATAGCCGCCGTCGTTGGCCAGGTTGGCGGCGCCCACGTAGAAGCGCAGGCCGCCTTCGAGCGAGCCGGCGCGTTCGATGCATTCCTGCAGCACCTTCACGCCGACGCGCATGTTGGTCAGCGGGTCGAAAGCGGCCAGCGTGCCGCCGGCGCCTTCGTACTTGTCGCCGTGCACGCGGGTCATGACCTGCATCAGGCCCTGCGCCCCGACATTGCTCTGGGCGAAGGGGTTGAAGCTCGACTCGACCGCCATGATGGCCAGGATCAGGGTCGGGTCCAGCTTGTTGTGCTGGCCCAGCTGGTAGGCCTCGGCCACCAGCGCGCTCAGCGGCTCGGCCGCCACGCGGTACTTCTTGCTCAGCCAGTAGGCGACGGCCGCCTGCTGCTTGGGCAGGTCGTCGGGGCTGGCCGCGGTGGTGCGCTCGATGGCGGTCGGCTCCAGGTTGGGCACCAGCGCCGGCGGCGGCGGCGGGCGACGCGACTCGAGCCAGCTGCGCAGCTCCACCTCGCCGGTGTGGCGCAGGTCGGGGCGGGCAATCAGGGCCAGCGTGGCGAACACCAGGGCCAGGCCCAGCAGGGCGACGCCGTTGTGAGTGATCTCAAAAAAGCCGTCGGCCACATCGGACAAGGCTGTCCGTACCCCGCGGGCTGTGGCTGCTAACGCCTGTTTCATCGCTCGTTTCCTTTCGATGCGGCACTCGAAGCCCGGCCAACGATGGGAAAGAAAGTGGCCGGGAGAGCGCTTCGCTTGGATTGGTTCAGGGCCGCGGCGTAGGGTGGTTTTGCGCGGGTCGCCTGATGAAAGACTGTGCATCAAAAGTACACATGTCGGCGGATAGAAGGATCCTGGGCGCAAGCGGGCAACCCAGGGCAGCGCGAATTCTAGGGGTCGCTAAATATCAGGTCAAGAATAAGGAAATAAAACAATATGCTAAGAACGGCATGAAAAAGGCGCCGCACAGGCCTCGTTCCAGCGTGATGTTCTTGGTGGAAACCCTTGGAATTTCGGGTTTGCAAAGCCGATGCAAGCCGCCTAATCTGAAGTGGCCTGAACGCTTCAGGTGCTTGCCAAGGTCTGCCAGCCCACGGTACTCGATCCAGCGGCGCACGACCAAGGCCTTCTTGGTGGCAATCTCTTGCTGCCGGCATGACGGGAACGAATCAACTTCCTGCCTTGCGAAAAGATGGCATGAGTTTCGGACTCGCCATCGGGCCCGGCGACAGGACATTCCGTCTTGTCGCCGGGCTTTCTCGTTTGGGGGCCGCTGGCGACGAGCGGGGCATTTACGGCACACTGGTGCGCAATGAATGCAGCAGCTCTGACAAGCAACAAGTGGGTGCGCCGGGCGGGCGTCACCATCGTCTCCGTGCTCGCCCTGTGGGCGTTTCTCTGGCTGGCGGTACCGCCGATCGCCAAGAGCCAGTTGCAGAAGATCGCCAGTGAAAAGCTGGGCCGCCAGGTCACCGTCGGCAAGATCGACTTCAAGCCCTGGACGCTCGAGCTGACGCTGGACGACCTGCGCGTGGCCGGCGCCGACGGCGCGGCGCCGCAGGTCGACATCGGGCGCATCTACGTCGACGCCGAACTGCAGTCGATCGTGCGCCTGGGGCCGGTGATCGACGCGCTGCGCATCGAGCGCCCGAGCTTTCGCCTGGCGCGCAAGGCCGACGGCAGCTTCGACTTCGACGACATCGTCAAGCGCCTGACGCCGGCGCCCGACCCGGCCAAGCCGCCGGGCAAGCCGGCCCGTTTCGCCATCTACAACATCGCGATCTCCGGCGGCTCGGTCGATTTCGACGACCAGACGGTGCAGCGCAAGCACGAACTGCGCGAGCTGGTGCTCAACGTGCCTTTCATCAGCGATCTGGAATCCAAGCGCGAGATCACCGTCGAGCCCAAGCTGGCTTTCGTGCTGAACGGCAGCCGCTTCGATTCCAGCGCGCAGGCCACGCCCTTTGCGCAGGCCCGCAAGGCGGACGCCAAGATCGCCTTCACCGGGCTCGACCTGGTGCCCTACCTCGGCTACATCCCGGCGGGCCAGCCGGCCAGGCTGCTGGCCGGCTCGCTCGACGCCGACCTGGACATCGACTTCCAGCAGGCCCAGACCGACGGCCTGCGCATCAGCGGCACCCTGCAGGTGCACAACGCCAAGCTGGCCGATGCGCAGGGGCGTGACTTGCTGGGCTTCGAATCGCTGCGCATCGCGCTGGCCGACGTGCGGCCGCTGGAGCGCTTCGTGCACCTGGGCGAGATCGAGCTGAAGGCGCCCGACCTCGTGGTGGCGCGCGACGCCCAGGGCGGGCTCAACCTGGTCGCCAAGGACCCGGCCACGGGCGCGGTGCAGGAGGCGCCGGCCAAGGCCGTCGAAACACCGGAACCCGCCGCGCCGGCCGCGCCCGACACGGCGCCGGCGTTCCGCCTGCAGGTCGACAAGGTGCTGCTCGACGGCGGGCGCATCGGCTGGCACGACCAGTCGATCCAGCCGGCCGCCACGGTCGAGGCGAGCGGGCTGCACGTCGAGGCGGGCGACATCGCCTGGCCGATGGACAAGCCCGCCACCTTCAGCGGCAGCACCAGGCTGGGCGGCGCGCGCCTCCAGTTCAAGGGCGAGGGCACCGACCAGGCCGCCAACGTGCAGGTCGAGACCAGCGGCCTGCCGCTGAGCCTGGCCGCACCTTATCTGGCGCAAAGCCTCGAGCCCACGCTGGACGGCAAGCTCAGCGGCCAGCTGGCGGTGGCCTGGAAGAAGCCCGATCTGCTGATCAAGGCCTCGCAGGTCACGGCGGAGGACCTGGCCCTGACGCAGGGCAAGACCGCGCTGGCCAGCCTCGGCCGCTTCGAGCTGACGAATGCCGAGGTGGACCTCACCGGCCACACGCTGAGCATCGAGAAACTCAGCGCCAGCCAGCCCAAGGTGAGCGTCGAGCGCGACAGCGCCAAGCGCTGGATGTACGAGCGCTGGCTCAAGACCGGTGACGGCGCGCAGGCCAAGGCCGCCGCGCCGAAGGCGGCCAAACCGCCGCCAGCGGACGCCAACGCCAAGCCCTGGAAGCTGGCCATCGGCGCGGTGGCGGTCGAGGGCGGCAGCATCGCCTACGTCGACAAGGCGGCGGGCAAGGCGCCGGTGACGGCCGACATCAGCGCGCTGGAGCTCAGCACCGGCAAGATCGAGCTGGGCGGCAAGGCGCCGATGGCCTTGAAGGTGTCCGGGCGCATCGATACCGGGCGCCGTTCGCAGCCCGGCCAGTTTGCTTACCAGGGCCAGATCGGCCTGGCGCCGCTCGCGGTCGGCGGCAAGGTCACGCTGAAATCGCTGCCGGTGCACGCCTTCAAGGCCTATTTCGAGGACCGCACGCCCAACATCGACCTGCGCCGCTTCTATTTGAACTACAGCGGCAGCGTGGACTACCGCGCGCAGGCGGACGGGCCGCGCGTGAGCGTGGCCGGCGACACCTCGGCCGACGACGTGCGCGTGAACAGCGCCCTGTCCCTTCCCGGCAACAGCGGCACCGACAAGCTGGGCCGGGCCAACAACCAGTTGCTGCGCTGGAAAACGCTGGACATGCGCGGCGTGAAGTTCAGCATGGCCGGCAAGGAGCCGTTCCGCCTCGACGTGCGGGCGACCACGCTGACCGACTTCTTCGCCCGGCTGGTGATCGACGCGACCGGCCAGCTGCGCCTGCAGGACTACACCAAGGCGCAGCGGGTGGTGCCCGAGGCCCCGGGCGACGAGGCCAGCACGCGCAAGGCGGCCGGCGGCGGCACGGTCACCACCTCCAGGGAGCCTGTCACGCAAGCGGCCAACGGTGCTGCTGCACCGGCCGCAGCGCCCGCCGGCGGCCCGCCCGCGCCACCGGCCGAAGCGCAGGTCGGTGCCGCGCCGGCCGCGCCGGCTGCCGCGGTCGCGCCGCCGCCGCAGGACACCGGCCCCAAGCCGGTCATGAATTTCGGCCCACTCAAGCTGGTCAACGGCACGGTCGATTTCTCCGACCTGTTCATCCGCCCCAACTACTCGGCCGACGTGAGCGAGCTCAACGGCTCGCTCAGCACGCTCTCGACCGACACGCCCGACGGCAAGCCGCAGCTGGCCGAGCTGGCCCTCACCGGCAAGGTGCAGCAGACCGCCGCGCTGGAGGTCAACGGCAAACTCAACCCGCTGGTCAAGCCGCTGGTGCTGGACGTCGTCGCCAAGATGCACGACCTGGAGCTGGCGCCGCTCTCGCCCTATTCGGGCCGCTACACCGGCTACGGCATCGAGCAGGGCAAGATGAGCGTGGACGTGAACTACAAGGTGGCGCCGGACGGCCAGCTCACCGCCACCAACAAGTTGGTGCTCAACCAGTTGCGCTTCACCGAGGAAAAGGTGGCCGGCGCGCAGCAGACGCTGCCGGTGCGGCTGGCGGTGGCGCTGCTGGCCGACAGCGACGGCGTGATCGACGTCGACCTGCCGCTGTCCGGCTCCATCAACGACCCGCAGTTCAGCATCGGGCCGCTGATCTGGAAGGCGATCGGCAACCTCATCGTCAAGGCGGTGGCGGCGCCGTTCAAGCTGCTCACCGGCGGCCTGGGCGGCGGCAGCAGCGAATCGAGCGGCGTGCCCTTCGACGCCGGCAGCGCCGCCCTGACCGAAAGCACCCAGGCCAGCCTCGACAAGGTGGTCAAGGCGCTGACCGACCGGCCCCAGTTGCGCATGACGGTGATCGGCACCGCCAGCCTGGAGAAGGAGGGCACGGCCTACCAGCACCAGCGCCTGCGCGAGCTGACGCAGGCCGAGAAGCGCCGTGTCGCGCTGCGCGCGGGCAAGGACGCGGCCGACGTCGCGCCGGTGACCGATGCCGAATACCCGGCGCTGCTGGAAGACGTCTACAAGCGCGCCGACATCGAGAAGCCGCGCAACTTCGTCGGCATGGCCAAGGGCATTCCGCAAAAGGACATGGAGGAACTGCTGATGAAGCAGATCCAGGTCACCGACGAGACCATGCGCCAGCTGGCCATTGCGCGCGGCGTGGCGGTGCGCGATTACCTGCTTTCCAAGGATCTCAAGAGCGAGCGGCTCTTCCTGGGCGCCCCCCAGATCAAGCCCACGGACGCCCAGTGGAAGCCCAGCGCGGAGCTCAAACTCGACATGCGTTGACCCGGACCGGCCCAGGTCTGTGAAAATGGCGGGGTGCGCCGGTTTTCCGGCGTCTTTGCTTTTCTATCCAGACAACGCCCTTCGCCTGTGACTTCCACCACTTCCAAGCCCCACGACATCCCCGCGCTCGACGCCCTCACCGGCGGTGCCTTCACGGCGCCCACCTCCGGCGAGCGTGCCCAGCGCATCCGCGACTGGCTGGCCGGCAACCCGACCGCCGAGCATTTGCAGGAGGTCTTCAAGGAACTGAGCGGCCGCGACAAGGGCGCGGCGCGCCCGGTGCGCGAGAAGCTGGACGAACTCAAGCGCGCCAAGGGCCAGGAGGCCCTGTCGGCCGAATGGGCACAGAAGGCACAGGCGCTGCTCGACCAGCCCAAGCTCAACATCGCCGACGCCATGGCCTGGCAGCGCGACGCCGCCAAGGCCGGCGCGCCGCTGTCGCGCGAGCCGCTGGCGGCCCTCAAAGCGCAACTGACCGAACGCATCAAGGGCGTGGAAGACCTGCAGCACCGCGCGCAGGTGCACCGCGAAGCGGCCGTGCTGCTGGCGCAGCGCTTCGAAGTGCTGTCGACCAAGCCGTGGCGCGACGCCCAGGGCGCCGCCGAATCACTCGCCGCCGATGTCCAGAACTGGATGCAGCAGGCCGGCGAGATCAGCGCCGACGCCAACTGGAGCAGCCTGGACGCGCGCTTTGCGCCGCAGCTCGACGCCTCGAAGGCGCAGTTGCAAGTGGTGTCGGACGCCTTCAGCGCGGCCCTGGCACAGGCCGTGGCGGCCGATGCCGACGCCGCCGCGCCGCTGCCGCCGGTGCCGGTCTGGGCCGACGAACTGCGCGCCGCGCGCGGCCTGCCGCTGGAAGCCCCCGCGGCCAAGGAAGGCGGCGGCGACAAGCCCGCCGCACGCGCCAAGCCCAAGGTCGACCCGGCCGTGCAGGCGGCCGCGCAAGACGCGGTGAAGGCCGCGCTGGCCAAGCTCGAACAGGAAACCGCCGAAGGCCACGGCAAGGCCAGCGCCGGCGCCGCCGCCGCCTTGCGCGCCGTGCTCAAGGAGCATGGCCGCCACGTCGAGGCCGCGCTGGAAAGCCAGGTGCACGCCGCGCTGGTGGCCGCGGGCGAACTGGAAGGCTGGCAGCGCTGGAGCGCCGACAAGGTGCGCGAAGAATTGGTGGCCAAGGCCGAGGCGCTGCTCAAGCGGCCCGAAGGGCAGGCGCTGGGCGGCCGCAAGATGCAGGAAAGCCTGCGTGCCCTGCGCGACCAATGGAAAAAGGCCGACCAGGGCGGCGTGCCGAACCACGCGCTGTGGAAGCGCTTCGACGAAGCCTGCAACGAAGCCCACAAGGTGGTCGAGGCCTGGCTCGAGAAGGTGCGTGCCGACGCCGCCGAGCACCGCGCGCAGCGCCTGGCGCTGATCGAGGAACTCAAGGCCTGGACGGCGACCACCGCGGCCGCCGGCGACCTGAAGGCCGTCAACCGTGGCCTGCACCAGTTTGCCGACCGCTGGCGCGATGCCGGCCATGTCGGCGAGAAGATGTTTGCCGAACTGCAGCCGCAGTGGGCCGAAGCCTTCGGCGCCGCCCGCGCACCGCTGGAAGCCGCCCAGAAGGCCAGCGTCGAGCGCCGCCAGGCCCTGATCGCCGAGGCGATCGAGCTCGGTGCCTCGCCGATGCTGCGCGTGGACGCCGTCAAGGCGCTGCAGCAGCGCTGGCAGAGCGAGGCGCAAAGCGTGCCGATGGACCGCCGGCAGGAACAGAAGCTGTGGGACGCTTTCCGCGCGCCGATCGACGAGGCCTTCAACCGCAAGTCGGTCGAACGCGAGAAGAGCGCTGCGGCGATGAGCGAACACGACCGCCATGTGTTGAACGCTTCGAAGGAACTGGAAGCGGCCAACGCTTCGGGTGACGCGCAGCGCATCCGCGCCGCGATGAGCGGGCTGGAAGCGGCCCTGCGCGGCGAAGTGCCGGCGCCGCAGGCGCCCAGTGCCCCGGCCGCGCCGGTTGCATCGGCCGCATCGGCAGATGGCCCCGCCGTGGGCGCCACCGAGGTCGAGGCCCCCGGCCAGGCCGGTGCCGAATTTGCCGAAAGCGCGCAACTGAGCAGCGCGCCGGCCGAAGGCGGCGAGCAACCGGCGCACCACGCCGAAGGCGCTGCGCCGCACGACCTCACGGCCCCGGCCGAGGGCGCCGACCCGTCGGCCCGCTCGGATGCAGAAGCGTCCGAAGCAACGCCGCCCAAGCCAGTGGCCAAGCCCAAGCCGGTGGTGGCGGTGCGCGGCGACGACCGTCCCGGCCTGCGCAAGGCGGAAGCCGAACCCGCCCGGGGCGGCCGCTTTGGCGATCGCCGCGACAGCCGTGACAGCCGCGGTCCGCGCCGCGACGACCGTGGCGGACCCCGCCCGGATGCCCGCGGCGGTGATCGCGGTGACGCCCGCGGCGGCCGCTTCGGCGACCGCCCGCCGCGCGAAGACCGCGGCCCGCGCCTGGGCGACGCCGCCTTCCGCGCCCAGCGCGAAGCCATCGAGCACGCCCAGCTGGCCTTGCGCAAGCTGCAGGCGCAGGCCCACGGTGAAGCGCTGACGCAGGTGCTGGGCGCCTGGGAAAAGCGCGACGCGAGCCAGCTGCCCAGCGCGCAGGAACTCGGCCGTGCCGTCTCCTCGTCGGTGCGCAACAGCTGGTCGCAAGCGGTCGGTGCCGCACCGGGGCAGGGCGAGCAGGCGGCAGAAGCCTTGCTGCGCCTGGAGATGGCCGCCGAGGTGCCGACGCCCGCCGAGCAGATCGACGCGCGGCGTGCGCTGCAGCTGAAGCTGCTGACCCGCCGCGGCGACCCGACCCCGGCCGAAACCTGGGGCGAAGACGCCGGCAAGGTGCTGGCTTCGGGCTACGAGGGCGCCAACGCGCGCCGCCTGCAGGCGGCGCTCAAGGCCTTGCTGCGCAAGTAGGCGGGGCAGGGCGGCGCGGCGGGGCTGCCTCCGGCGCGCCCCGCTCGCGCCCTGTCAGGCGCTGCCGGGCTGGCCGCGGAAGAATTCGTCGAACAGGGCCAGCAGGCCCGGCTCTTCCTGCGCGAAGCGTTCGCGGTTGACGAAGTAGGCCTCGCACGCGACGGCGAAGAACTCGCCGAGCGTGCCGGCGCCGTAGTCGTCCAGCCAGGGCGCGGGCGTGCCGAAGCGTTCGGCCAGGATGGTCTTTTCGCGAAAGGCCTCGAAGGCCGGCTCGATCACGGCCTGCCAGGCGGCCCGGCCTTCGCGCACCGAGCGCGTGCCGGCAAAGCCGGGCGGCAGCGGCGGGCAACCGTCGAACTGGCCGTCGCGCAGGTCAATCTTGTGGGCGAATTCGTGGATCACCACGTTGTAGCCGGCGTCGCTGCTCACGCTGCCGGCCAGCACATCCTGCCAGCTGAGCATCACCGGGCCGTTGTCCATGGCCTCGCCCGCCACGATCTCGCCGTACTCGTGCACCACGCCGACCTCGTCGACCACGCTGCGCTGCGCCAGCACTTCGCCCGGGTGCACCACGATGCCGACGAAGTCGTCGTACCAGCGCAAGCCGCCGGACAGGTGCAGCACCGGCAGCACCGCCTGCGCGGCGATCGCCAGCGCCACTTCATCACTCACCACGAAGCCGTCGACGCCGTGGAATTCCTTGTCGCGCAGGAACTCGGCCACCAGCGCCCGCAAGCGCTCGGCGTCGGCGTGCGGCGGCGCGAGCAGGAAAGGGTAGCGGCGCAGCGTGGCCTGCCACGCTGCATCGGGGATCTGCGGCGGTGCGCGCAGCCTGCGAAGCCAGCCCAGCATGCTGCGGTTAGTTTGCGGTGGCGCTGACGCACCACGCGCTTTGCATGACGGCTTCTCCGGTTGCGTCCTTCCGAAGGTCGCGGAGCAGACCATGCCAGAGCGCCCGCGGGACTGGCTTTGCCAGACCGCTGGGTGCGCCCCCCAGCGGGGGGTATGGGACGGCTACACGAAGTGAGCCGGCCAAACGGGGGGCGTTCATCGTAAATCGACGCGCTGGGCGCCGTTGGCGGAAAGGCACAGCACCTGCGCGCGCGGCGGGTGCGCGGCGGCATCCCAATCGCTCAGCACGATGCGCGTCAGGCCGTCGCCCAGGTCGTGCGTGCCGGGGCGGTGCGTGTGGCCGTGGATCAGCGTGTCGGCCCGGCCGTGTGCCAGCCAGGTGCGGGCGGCCGCGTGATCGACGTCGGCCCAGGTCATGTTGGGGTCGCGCTGGCGCTCCTGGCTTTGCGCGCGGGCCGAGCGTGCCAGTGCGCGCCGCTCGTCGAGCGGCTTGGCGAGCACGGCCTGTTGCCAGGCGGGCGTGCGCACCTGCGCGCGAAAGTGCTGGTAGTCGGTGTCGTCCAGGCACAGCGCGTCGCCGTGGCTGAGCAGCCAGCGGCGCTGCTGGAAACACAGCACGCTCGGGTCGTGCAGCAGCGTGAGGCCGGCCTGCGCGGCGAAGTCGGCGCCGAGCAGGAAATCGCGGTTGCCGTGCATGAAGAAGAGGGGGCGCCGCTGCGCCGCGGCGCGCAGCAGCTCGGCGCAGTGGGCCTCGAAGCCGGGCTGGCGCGCGGCGTCGTCGCCGACCCACACCTCGAACAGGTCGCCGAGGATGACGATGGCGTCCGCCGGCGAGGTTTCGAGGTAGCCGCGCCAGACCTCGAAGGTGTCGGCATCGTCGGCCTGCAGGTGCAGGTCGGAAATGCAGTCGACCGTGTGCCAGGCCGCGGGCGCGACCCATTCGGGATAAGGGGCGTCGGTCGGCTGCATGAGGTGCAGTCCGCTTATTCGGACAGCACCACCGCCTTGTCGATCACCACGTCCTCGAGCGGCACGTCGTCGTGGAAGCCCTTGCGGCCGGTCTTCACGGCCTTGATCTTGTCGACCACGTCGGTGCCCGAGGTGACCTTGCCGAACACGGCGTAGCCCCAGCCCTGCGCGGTCGGCGCGGTGTGGTTCAGGAAGCCGTTGTCGGCCACGTTGATGAAGAACTGCGCGGTGGCCGAGTGCGGCGCGTTGGTGCGCGCCATGGCCACGGTGTAGTTGGCGTTCTTCAGGCCGTTGTTGGCCTCGTTGTCAATCTGGGCGTCGGTCGGCTTTTGCGTCATGCCCACCTCGAAGCCGCCGCCTTGCACCATGAAGCCGGGAATCACGCGGTGGAAGATGGTGCCGTCGTAGTGGCCCTTCTTGACGTAGTTCAGGAAGTTCTCGACCGACTTGGGGGCCTTCTCGCGATCGAGTTCAAGGACGATGTTGCCTTGGCCGCGGATTTGCAGTTCGACTTGGGGATTGCTCATGGGATGTGCTCCTGGTTACTTCGCCACGCTGGCGGATTGGATGATGACGGGTTGCAACGGCACGTTCTGCATGCCGCCCTTGTTGCCGGTGGGTACGGCCTTGATCTTGTCGACCACGTCCTGCCCGGCGACGACCTTGCCGAACACGGTGTAGCCATAGCCGTCCGGCTTGGGCGCGTTGAGCATGTCGTTGTCCTTCACGTTGATGAAGAACTGCGAGGTTGCCGAGTTGGGGTTGGACGTGCGGGCCATCGCGATGGTGTAGCGGTCGTTCTTGAGGCCATTGTCGGCCTCGAGGGCGACCGGGTCACGCGTGGGCTTTTGCGCCATGTCGGGCGTGAAGCCGCCGCCCTGGATCATGAAGCCGTCGATCACGCGGTGGAACACGGTGCCGTCGTAGTGCTTGTCGTTGACGTACTGCAGGAAGTTCTTGACCGTCTTGGGTGCCTTGTCGGGCGCCAGTTCGATCACGATGTCGCCGGCCGAAGTGCTCAGCTTGACGCGCGGCGCCGGGTCGGCGGCCAGGGCCGTGCTGGCCAGCAGCAGGGCACCGGCGGCCAGCGCCATGCGGCGCGAGAGAGTGGAAAAGTTCAAGGCTTGTCGCTTTCGCAGGTGAAGTTGCGCGGCCGTGGCCGCGAAGGCCCCTCGGGTGTCTTGAAAGGGCGTTTCTACTTGAGCGGCGCGCTCATCGCGAGTTCCGCTTGACCATGTGCGGCGCGGACGGCGGGCTGCCGTCGGTCTTGCTGCCGGCATCGGCGTCGGGTGCCGGCGCGAGCACCTTGCGCGCCGCTGCGAGCTTGGGCGCCACGCTGGCATTGCCCGGCTGCAGCTGTTGCGCGCGCGTGTACGACTGAGCGGCCAGGCGCACGTACACGTCGCCCAGGTTCTCGTGCGCGGTGGCGTAGCTCGGGTTGAGGCGGATCGCCATCTCGAGCGCGGCGCGCGCCTTGTCGAACTCGTTCTGCGCGGCATACAGCGCGGCCAGGTTGTTGTAGGGCTCGGGCAGTTCGGGAAAGTCCTGCGTGAGCTGCACGAAGGCCGCGGTCGCCTCGGCCTGCTTGCCCTGCTGCGTGAGGATGACGCCGCGCAGGAAGCGCATTTGCGGGTCGCGCGGCTTGTCGGCGATGTAGGCGTCGGCCTTCGAAAGCGCCTCGCTCGCCTGGCCCTGGCGCAGCAGCTGGTTCACGTCGGTGTACTCGTCGGCATGGGCGGCGCCCAGCGAGAGCAGCGCCACCAGCATGCCGATGGCCGCAAGGCGATGGGGCACGGGAAAGAAGCGGGGGGAGAAGGCGTGCGGCATGAGGCCTCGGAAGGGAATTCGGGGATTCGAGCGAGACGGACGCGGGCTGCGCGAGCGCCGCAAATGCCCCGAACGCGTGGATTGGGGCCCCGTTTATACTGCCTGGGATTGTAGCGGAGGGGTGCTTGCAAACCCCTTTGCCACGGCGCCCGCTTTCCTGAAAAATCCCCTCCCTCCGCCTGCACGAACTTCCTCGCGCCGGCGCGTTCGGACGTCTTTCCCTGTTCCATGAGTTTGCGCATCTACAACACGCTCACGCGTGCCTTGGAGGAATTTTCTCCGCTGCGACCCAACGAGGTCCGCATGTACGTCTGCGGCATGACCGTCTACGACTACTGCCACCTCGGCCATGCGCGTTCGATGATCGCCTTCGACGTGGTCCAGCGCTGGCTGCGCGCCAGCGGCTACCAGGTGACCTACGTGCGCAACATCACCGATGTTGACGACAAGATCATCAAGCGCGCCGTGGAGAACGGCGAGAGCATCCGCAGCCTGACCGACCGCATGGTGGACGCGCTGCACGAGGACGCCGATGCGCTGGGCATCGAGCGACCGCAGCACGAACCGCGTGCCACCGAGTACGTGCCGCAGATGCTGTCGATGATCGGCACGCTGGAACAAAAAGGCCTGGCCTACCGCGTGCCCAACGGCGACGTGAACTACGCGGTGCGCAAGTTCCCTGGCTACGGCAAGTTGTCCGGCAAGTCGCTCGATGAGCTTCATGCCGGCGAGCGCGTGGCCGTGCTCGACGGCAAGCAGGACCCGCTCGACCCGGTGCTCTGGAAGAGCGCCAAGGAAAGCGAGCCCGACGAAGTGAAATGGGCCAGCCCCTTCGGCCCCGGCCGCCCCGGCTGGCACATCGAGTGCTCGGCCATGGCCTGCGAATTGCTGGGCGAGAGCTTCGACATCCACGGCGGGGGTGCCGACCTGCAGTTCCCGCACCACGAGAATGAAATTGCACAAAGCGAAGGCGCGACCGGCAAGCCCTATGCCCGCACCTGGATGCACAACGGCTTCATCAACATCGACGACGAGAAGATGTCCAAGAGCCTGGGCAATTTCTTCCTCATCCGCGACGTGCTCAAGGCCTACGACGCCGAGACCATCCGCTTCTTCGTCGTGCGCGCGCACTACCGCAGCCCGCTGAACTACAGCGACGTGCACCTGGACGATGCACGCAATTCGCTCAAGCGGCTCTACACCGCGCTTTCGCGCGTGGCGCCGGCGCCGGTGGCGATCGACTGGGCCGACCCCTTCGCGGCGCGCTTCAAGGCGGCGATGGACGAGGACTTTGGTACGCCCGAGGCGGTGGCCGTGCTGTTCGAGCTGGCCGGCGAGGTGAATCGCGCCGGCGACGACGCGCAGGCGGCGCAGCAGGCCGGCCTGCTGCGCGCGCTGGGCGGCACCATCGGCCTGCTGCAGAGCGAGCCCAACGCCTTCCTGCAGGCCGGCGCGGCGCTGGACGATGCAGCCATCCAGCTGCTGATCGCGCAGCGCGCGCAGGCCAAGGCCGACCGGAACTTCGCCGAGGCCGACCGCATCCGCAACGCGTTGCTGGCGCAGGGCATCGTGCTCAAGGACTCGGCGTCCGGCACGACCTGGGCGGTGGCGCAGTGACGACCGGAGCCGCAGTGGTCACTGACAAGAAGAAGATCGAGAAGGTCGAGATCTACACCCCGGATTACTGGGAAGAGGCCTGCAAGCACCTGGCCCGCAAGGACCGGGTGATGAAGCGGCTGATCCCCAAGTTCGGCGATGCCTGCCTCGAATCGCGCGGCGACGCCTTCACCACGCTGGCGCGCAGCATCGTCGGCCAGCAGATCTCGGTGAAGGCGGCGCAGGCGGTGTGGGACCGCTTCGAAAAACTGCCGCGCCGCATGACGCCGGCCAACGTGCTCAAGCTCAAGGTCGACGACATGCGCGCGGCCGGCCTGTCGGCACGCAAGGTGGAATACCTGGTCGACCTGGCGCTGCACTTCGACAACGGCGCGGTGCACGTCGACGCCTGGAAAGACATGGCCGACGAGATGATCATCGCGGAGCTGGTGGCGATCCGCGGCATCGGCCGCTGGACCGCCGAGATGTTCCTGATCTTCCACCTGATGCGCCCCAACGTGCTGCCGCTGGACGACGCCGGGCTCATCAGCGGCATCAGCAGCAACTACTTTTCGGGCGACCCCGTCAGCCGCAGCGATGCGCGCGAAGTGGCGGTGGCCTGGGCCCCTTATTGCAGCGTCGCGACTTGGTATATTTGGCGCTCGCTCGACCCGGTACCGGTCGCATACTGAACAACAGGAGAAGACGTTGGCGAAACGAACCTTCCTCGACTTCGAGCAGCCCATTGCGGAACTCGAATCCAAGATTGAAGAACTGCGTTATGTGCAGACCGAATCGGCGGTCGACATCTCGGACGAAATCGACCAGCTGGGCAAGAAGAGCCTGCAGCTGACCAAGGACATCTACAGTGACCTGACGCCCTGGCGCATCACCAAGATCGCGCGCCATCCGGAGCGGCCCTACACGCTGGACTACGTCAACGAGATCTTCACGGATTTCGTCGAGCTGCACGGCGACCGGCATTTCTCCGACGACCTGTCGATCATCGGCGGGCTGGCGCGTTTCAACGGCACGCCGTGCATGGTGATCGGCCATCAGAAGGGGCGCGACACCAAGGAGCGCGCCATGCGCAACTTCGGCATGAGCAAGCCCGAGGGTTATCGCAAGGCGCTGCGCCTGATGAAGACCGCGGAAAAATTCAAGCTGCCGGTGTTCACTTTCGTCGACACGCCGGGCGCCTATCCCGGCATCGACGCCGAAGAGCGCGGCCAGTCCGAAGCCATCGGCCGCAACATCTACGAAATGGCGCAGCTGGAAGTGCCGATCATCGTCACCATCATCGGCGAAGGCGGCTCCGGCGGCGCGCTGGCGATCTCGGTGGGCGACCAGGTGGTGATGCTGCAGTATTCGATCTACTCGGTGATCAGCCCCGAAGGCTGCGCCTCGATCCTGTGGAAGACCTCCGACAAGGCGCAGGAAGCGGCCGATGCGCTGGGCATCACGGCGCACCGCCTGAAGGCGCTGGGCCTGGTCGACAAGATCGTGAATGAACCGGTCGGCGGGGCGCACCGCGACCATCGCCAGATGGCTGCCTTCCTCAAGCGTGCGCTGGGCGATGCCTACCGCCAGCTGAGCGACCTGAAGCCGCGCGAACTGCTCGATCGCCGCTACGAACGGCTGCAAGGCTACGGCCGCTTCGCCGACACGCTGGCCGACAGCAAGTAGGCCAGCCGTTGTCCCTGAAAGCCCGCTGCCCAGCGGGCTTTTTCATGGGTGCGCGCGCATCAGGGGCGCGCGCGGCGTTGCGCCACCTTGGCCGCCAGTGCCGCGTGCAGTTCGGGCGGCACGAAGCGCATCGCCAGCTTGAGCAGCAGCGCGGCCACCAGGCCGTCGTCGATCCAGCCGAGCACCGGGATGAAGTCGGACACCAGATCGATCGGACTGATGACGTAGGCCAATGCCAGCACGATCGCCAGGCGCGCGCTCCAGGGCGTGCGCGGGTCGCGCAGCGTGAACCACGCCAGCCAGAGTTGCGAGCGCAGCAGCGACCACAGCTTGCCGAGTTTCCACATGGGCGATTCCGGGTGGGTTGGGGGCGCTGTTCCGTGGCGGGAATGCAGCGGCGATGGCCTTCAAGTGGGTGCCGATCACACATTCGCAAGGGCTTGAGAGGTGCTGCCCCACAATGGCTGCATGAATTGTGCGTTGCGCGACCCCTTCCTTCATCGCCCCGGCTTCGGCCATGGAGATGCCTCATGACGCCGGTCGAACATGCCGTGGCGGCCTTCGAACCCGGCCTGCCGCTGGCGGTGGGGCTGAGCGGGGGCGCCGATTCGACCGCGCTGCTGCTGGCCTGCGCGCGGCGCTGGCCCGGCAAGGTGCATGCGTTTCACGTGCACCATGGCCTGCAGGCGGCGGCCGATGATTTCGAGGCCGGCTGCCGCGGGCTGTGCACCCTGCTGAACGTGCCGCTGCACGTGCGTCGTGTCGATGCCCGCCATGCCAACGGCGAAAGCCCGGAAGACGCCGCCCGCCGTGCGCGCTACGCGGCCTACGTGGCGCTGGCGCGCACCGAGGTGCCGGGCGGGCCGATCCGCGACGTGGCGCTCGGGCACCATGCCGACGACCAGGTCGAGACGGTGCTGCTGGCGCTCTCGCGCGGCGCCGGGCTGGCGGGCCTGTCCGCCATGCCGACGGCTGCCGTGCGCAACGGCCTGACATTGCACCGGCCCTTCCTGTCGCTGGCCGGGCCGGACATTCGCGCGTGGCTGGCACGCGAAGGCGTGAAGTGGATCGAGGACCCGAGCAACGGCGATGCGCGCTACACGCGCAACCGCATCCGTGCCGTGTTGCTGCCGGCGCTGGAGCAGGTTTTTCCGCAGTTTCGCAGCACCTTCGCGCGCAGCGCCGGGCATGCCGCGCAGGCGCAGGAACTGCTGACCGAACTGGCCGAGCAGGACCTGGCGGTGGTTGGCGTGCCGCCCAGCATCGAGGCCCTGCAGGCGCTCTCGCGGGCGCGCCAGGCCAACGTGCTGCGCCATTGGCTCACAAGGAATCATGCCTCCACGCCCTCCGCGGCCCAGCTCGACGAGTTGCTGCAGCAGGTCGATTCCTGCCGCACGCGCGGGCACCGAGTGCATATCAAGGTGGGCACCGGATTCGTCGAGCGCATGGGGGCCGTGCTCGATTGGTACAATGTCGCGCCCTCGCCGAAGGCTTCGCGCTGACCGGGATGGAAGGGCAAGGCCCCTTCAATGGGAGCAGGCATTGCCCACCGACTTTCCTGGCGGGCGGACCGTTTTTTCCAAGATTTCACCCATGGCTTTGATCGTTCATAAATACGGCGGCACGTCGATGGGCTCGACCGAGCGCATCCGCAATGTCGCCAAGCGTGTCGCCAAATGGGCGCGCGCGGGCCACCAGATGGTGGTGGTTCCCAGTGCCATGAGTGGCGAGACCAACCGCCTGCTGGGCCTGGCGCGCGAGCTCACGCCGAGCCAGCCCGGCGCCGGCTATGGCCGCGAACTCGACATGCTGGCTGCCACCGGCGAGCAGGCGTCGTCGGCGCTGCTGTCCATCGCGCTGCAGGCCGAGGGCATGGACGCGGTGAGCTACGCCGGCTGGCAGGTCAAGGTGCGCACCGACAGCAGCTACACCAAGGCGCGCATCGAAAGCATCGACGACGAGCGCGTGCGCGCCGACCTCGACGCCGGCAGGGTGGTGGTCATCACCGGCTTCCAGGGCGTCGACGACGGCGGCAACATCACCACGCTGGGCCGTGGCGGCAGCGACACCTCGGCGGTGGCCGTGGCGGCTGCGCTGCAAGCCAGCGAATGCCTGATCTACACCGACGTGGATGGCGTCTACACCACCGACCCGCGCGTCGAACCCGACGCGCGCCGCCTGACCACCGTGAGCTTCGAGGAAATGCTCGAGATGGCCAGCCTGGGCTCCAAGGTGCTGCAGATCCGCTCGGTGGAATTCGCCGGCAAGTACAAGGTCCCGCTGCGCGTGCTGTCGAGCTTCACGCCGTGGGACATCGATATCAATGAAGAGGCCGCATCGGGCACGCTGATCACTTTCGAGGAAGACGAAAACATGGAACAAGCCGTCGTATCGGGCATTGCGTTCAACCGCGATGAAGCCAAAGTCTCGGTGCTGGGCGTGCCGGACAAGCCGGGCATTGCGTACCACATCCTGGGCGCAGTGGCCGATGCCAACATCGAAGTCGACGTGATCATCCAGAACCTGAGCAAGGACGGCAAGACCGACTTCAGCTTCACGGTGCATCGCAACGAATACGCCAAGACCATCGACCTGCTCAACTCGAAGGTGCTGCCCACGCTGGGTGCGGCAGTGGTCGAGGGCGACGCCAAGATCTGCAAGGTCAGCATCGTCGGCATCGGCATGCGCAGCCACGTTGGCGTGGCCAGCAAGATGTTCCGCGTGCTGAGCGAAGAGGGCATCAACATCCAGATGATTTCCACCAGCGAGATCAAGACGTCGGTCGTGATCGACGAGAAATACATGGAGCTGGCCGTGCGCGCTTTGCACAAAGCTTTCGACCTGGATCAACCACCGGCCTGAACGATGGCATAATCACGTTTTTCGCGGAGCTGTGACCGAGTGGCCGAAGGTGCTCCCCTGCTAAGGGAGTATGGGGTGTAGAGCCTCATCGAGGGTTCGAATCCCTCCGGCTCCGCCAGAAATCGCTGCGTCGATGGCCAAAGTTGATCATCGACAGCCCTGAAAGCCCCGCTAGCCGGGGCTTTTTTTTGCGCGCTTGAATGCCAACCTGTCCGGACAGCCGTCGTCTGTGCAAGCGCTGCGTCGATGCCTGATCGCCGCCGCGAACGCGCCCACCTTCACATTCCGAAAGGGAATCTGATGGCGACGATTCCGCATGCGGCGTCGATGCCTTTCGCCCTTAGCATGCGGGGACTTTGCTGCGCGCTCTGCAATGACCGTTCCCATTTCCCGCCTGGCCTACATGGACCTGCTGCGCGGCTTCGTCGCGGTCGGGCGTCGCATGAGCATCACCGTGGCAGCCGACGATCTGTGCTTGACGCAATCCGCCGTGAGTCGCCAGGTCCACGCGCTGGAGAAGGCGCTGGGCGTCAAGCTCTTTGAGCGTCACAACCGGTCCATATCCTTCACCGCCGAGGGCGAGCGGCTCTTCAGGAGTGCGGACAGCGCACTTCAGCAACTGCAGGATGCCGTGGGGGTGATCACCGGCGCTCGCGAGCGAAAGCCGGTGACGGTCTCCGCCAGCATTGGCATGGCGGGGCTCTGGCTGCTGCCGCGTCTGGGGCGCTTCCAGGAGCTTCACCCGAGATTGGATGTCAGGGTGGCAGCAGAGAACAAGATTGCCGATCTGCGCGCCGACAGCATCGATATTGCGATTCGCTATTGTGCAAAGGAGGCTGCGCCCGAGGGTGCGATCCACATGTTCGACGAGACCGTGGCGCCGGTGGCAAGTCCGATGCTGGGACTCGATCGCCTTGATGCCGCCCACAGCGTCCACGGCCGCCCCTTGCTCGAGTTCGACGATGTGCGAAGGCCGTGGCTGCAATGGGGCGAGTGGCTTGGCGCCCAAGGGTGGGGCCACCAGGCCAGGGCCAGCAGCGTCATTCGGTTCAACCAATACGACCAGGTCATCCACGCGGCCATCGCGGGGCAAGGGCTGGCGCTGGGCCGGCTCGAGCTGCTGGACCATTTTCTCAAGCGGGACCAGTTGCGCATCCTTCATGCGCGCCGCCATTCACCTGCGCTTGCGTATGGCTTCTGGCTCGTCCAGGCCGAGGCGCAGCCCCGCGCGGAGGTTCAACGCGTGGTCGACTGGATCCTCGGTGAAGCGGAGACCGCACGCGATCGAATCGCGTAGCAAGTCAGGTCCGGTCGGGACCCACGACCCTGCGCACAGGAGGCGCGCCTTGACCCCGTCCTTCAAGATCCGCCTCCATGGGCGCCCGGACGGCCCCGCCGCCTGACGCCTCTGCTCATCACATAATCACATGCATTCGTCGCTACAAATCAAGGTTTGGCATGAATGTCCCGGTCCTGGATCCCGAGCTGTTGAAGGCCTTCGTGGCGGTGGCAGATCACCGCTCGTTCACCCGGGCGGCGACGATGCTGAACCGGACGCAGTCTGCGGTCAGCATGCAGATCAAGCGGCTGGAGGATCGGCTGGGGGTTGAGCTTTTCCATCGGACCAAGGTGACGGTCGACATCAGCCCTGCGGGCGAGGGGCTGCTGGGCTACGCGCGCCGCATCTTGAGCCTGAACGACGAGGCGATCGGCAGGATCAAGGGACACCTGGTCGGCGGCAGGGTCCGCATCGGCGTGATGGACGACTACGGGACGGCTGTGCTGCCGCCGCTGCTGTACGGTTTTCTGCAGGCGTACCCGAGCGTTCGTGTGGAAATGGAAACAGGACTCACCGCCCGGATGACCGAGCGCCTTGGAGAAGACTTCGACCTGGTCATTGCCATGCACGAGAAGGGGCGTGGCGACGGTCGCTTCCTGTGCCGTGAGCAAGCCGTCTGGGCGGCCAGTGTCACGCACCAGACCGAGCGGCTCGATCCCTTGCCGGTGGCGCTCTATCCACCCGGTTGCCTGTTCAGGAAATGGGCCACCGAGGCGCTCGACGCCGCTGGCCGTGCATGGGACCTGTCCTTCGTCAGCCACAGCCTGGCGGCGGTGGAAGCGATCGCGACGCAGGGCCTCGCCGTGACGGTCGTGAAATCCGGCTTGCTCTCGCCGCGGCTGCGCCTGCTGACCGAGAAGGACGGCATGCCCAGGCTGCCGTCGGCCGACATCCGGCTGCACCAGGCGTCTGGCCTCTCGCGTGCGGGCGTCCTGCTGGCCGATCACCTGGTCGCAAAGATGAAACGCACCGGTTAGGAAGGGTGGCGGGCCGCATGCAGGCAGCTGTTTGCGTCCGGCGGGGGCTGCGAACTCGTGCAGATGTGCGACATCGTCGTTGTGGCCGACAGCGCGTGCTTCCTTCATCCCGAGATCACCCTCGCGGCCATGCCCGGCGCTGGCGGCACCCAGCGCCTGAGCCGTGTCGTCGGCAAGCATGCGGCGAGGGACACGCTGTTGACCGGGCGCTCGATGACTTTCGGGACGGACTGTCCGCCTTTCTGGACAAGCGCCGCGCGAGCTTTCGCAGCGCCTGAAGTAGTTCATCGTCTTCGGCTCGATCTCCTCATCCAGGATCTTGATAAGGCGCATCAAGCGAATTCCATTGGGCCAGCCGGAGGTCCCTCCTACGATCCCCGAGCTCGAACCATTGGAGAAGACAGTGAATGAAATCGTGGGGGTGCTGGCGGCCGTGGCCTCGAGCGCGTTGGGTGGATCTGCCGTGGGCGCGACGCGCTACGTCGTGGGAGCCTGCGATCCGCTCACGCTGGGGGCCTTCCGCTTCGGCATCGGCTTCGTCTTCCTGCTCGCCATCAGCCTGTACCAGGGAAGCCCGTGGCCCCGGAGAAGCGATTGGCCGAAGGTCGCGAGCCTCGGGCTTCTCTTCTTCGGCCTCTTTCCCGTGCTTTTCAACGCCTCGCTGAGCTTCACCACGGCGGCACGCGGTGCGCTTGCGCTCTCCACGCTTCCCGTTCTGACCATGTTGGTGGCAGCAGCCCTCGGCGTCGAGAAGCTGACCCTGCGCAAGACGCTGGGTGTGCTCGTGGCGATGGTCGGCGTGGGCACGGCCCTCTTGTCCGGACTCTCCACTGCGCCGGCCAACGCCTGGCGCGGCGACCTCTTGATGATCGGGGCGGCGCTGTGCATGGCGCTCTACAGCGTCTGGTCGCGCCCGGTGATCCGAAGCTGCGGCCCCATTCCCTTCACCACGATGGCGATGGGCGTCGGCGCCCTCGCGCTGGTCCTCATCGCCTGGTTCAGGGGCGGTTTCGGCGCCGTATCCACCTTCGCCTTGACGCAGTGGCTTGCCATCGCCTACCTCGGCATCTTTGGCAGCGCGCTGACCTTCTTCCTCTGGGCCTTCGCGCTGGGGCGAACGACGCCCACCAAGGTCGCCGTCTCGGTCACCGTCAACCCCGTGACGGCGTCGCTGGTCGGCGCTTTTCTGCTCGCCGAGCCGATTCGCTGGTCGCTGGTTGTGGGCCTGGTCATGGTCTTCGCGGGGATCTGGATCGCGACCCGCGCCGACACGCCATCGGCCGCCGCATCGCCCGCCAAACTCAACCGGTGAAGGGGGCCGGTGCCCGATCGAGGCAGCCGCATTCCTCGCGGGAATGAGAGGTGGTCGATTGATCGTTTGTCGGCCGGGCCGTATCGACCAACACTGGGCCCATGACTGATCAACTGACGGCGGCGGTCCCTCGCCATCCACCTTCCACGCTGCAAGCCGTTGTCTGCGGTGGCCTGATCATGGGCGCTGCACTGGGCATCCGACACGTCCAGGGACTGTTCCTGATTCCGATGACATTGGAGCGCGGCTGGTCGCGCGAAGTCTTTGGCTTCGCGATGGCGATCCAGAATCTCTGCTGGGGCCTGGCGCAGCCCTTCGCCGGCATGCTCGCGGACCGCTATGGCGCGGTCAAGGTGATTGCGGCAGGGGCGCTGGTCTACGCTCTTGGCCTCGTGATGATGGCTTTCGCGCGGACCCCCCTGGAACTGGTCATCGGCGGCGGCGTGGTGATCGGCATCGCGCTGGCCTGCACCGCCTTCGGCACGATCTACGGCGCACTCAGCAGGAGGGTGGCCCCCGAGCAACGGGGCCGGGCACTGGGGCTGGCCGGATCGATGGGCGGCTTGGGGATGTTCGTGATGGTGCCGCTGACCCAGGAGTTGCAGCGCTGGGTTGGCTGGTCGGTCGCGTTGCTCTTGCTGGCAGGTGTCATGGCCGCGATCCTTCCCGCGGCCAGGCAAGTCGGCGACTCGCTTCTCTCGACGGATGCGGGGCCGGTTTCGCAGCGTCAGTCGATGGCCGAGGCGATTCGGGAAGCCTTCGGCCATCGGGGCTTCTGGCTGCTGAATGTCGGCTTTCTGGCCTGTGGCTTCCAGCTGGCCTTCATTGCCGGTCATCTGCCGGCCTACCTGCTCGACCACGGCCTGAGCCCCCGGGACGGCGTCATCGGCCTTGCGATCATCGCGCTGGCGAACGTGGCCAGCATGTACGTGTTTGGATCCCTGGGCGGAATCTATCGTCGCAAACACCTCCTCGTCGTGCTCTATCTGTCGCGGGTCGGCGTGATCGCGGCTTTCCTGCTGGCGCCCGTGACACCGATCTCGACCTATCTGTTCTGCGCCTTCATCGGGTTCTTGTGGCTGGGCGCGGTGCCCCTGACCAACGGCATCGTTTCGGGGGTCTTCGGCGTTCGCTACCTCACCACCCTGTTCGGCTTCGTCTTCTTCGGCCATCAGGTCGGCGGCTTCCTCGGCGTCTGGTTGGGCGCCCGCATCTACGACATGACGCATTCGTACAACCCCGTCTGGATGCTGTCCATGGGCCTCGGCCTCATCGCGGCGGCGCTGCATGTCTTCATCGACGACGCGCCGCTGGGGGCTGCCGCGCAAAGGGTCGCCGCGGCATGAACAGGCCTTCGTTCGCACGGTACGCAAGGCGAGCGTTGCCCTGGCTCGCCGCCGGTGCCGGTCTGACATGGACCTTCATGGCCTATCTGAGCCCGGACCATCTCGTGGACCTGCTGGTGCTGGGAAGCCTTTGCGGTTGACCACGGCAACGGCCAGTCAGTTCGAGGGCAGGGCGCCTGCCGTCGGGACTTCTTCTCCTTCTCCTCCTTCTTCCATCGCGTGAGCGCAGCGGCCGCCCGAAGCGTGACGTAGTTACGCACGGCGGCTCATGGCGGCGATGACAATCCAGACGCCCACGAGACGACTGTCACGCGATCGTGGGTCGAGCGAAGGGCTGCGTCATGAGGTCTTCAGCGGCGCGGCCCCGCACGGAACAACACACAAGGGAAGGACCGAACATGCGCGTTCAACGCATCACCACCGCCATCGGCGCGGCCACATTCATCTCGCTGCTGGCGGCCTGCGGCTCTCCCGGCCCGGTCGAACCCGAGCCGCCGGAGCCCACCGCCAATGCGCGCAACGCGGTGATCCTGCCGGCCGTCAGCTACGGCAAGACCGACAAGGGCCTGCAGCTGAGCAAGGCCGACGACAAGTGCGATGTGCCGACATCGCTCGCGCAGGCGGTGCAGGACCAGTTGCTCGAACCCTACGAATTCGTCGTGCCGTCGCCCTCGGCGAACGTGGCCGGCGCGCCCACGTTGCGCATCGAGATCACCGACATCCTGGCGAACGCGGGCGGCCTGTACGGTGGCCCCAAGATCGTGCAGCTGCACGGCGTGCTCGATCGCCCTGGCATGGCGCCTGCGCAGTTCACCGCGCAGCGCCAGATGTTCCTCTACATCGGCATCCCGCGCAGCACCTGCAGCATGGTCGGGGTGGTGACCTACGGGCTCGGCGGCGACATTGCGCAGTGGCTGCAAAAGCCGGTCGACGGGGCCAAGCTCGGCGAGTTGGCAGCGAAGTAAGTTGCCGTGCGCTGCCGGCTTGTCCGATGATTCGGCATCGAATCCTGAAGGACCCAGCGATGCCGGCGACTGAATCCGAACCGCTCGACCCGTTCAAGCGGACTCACCTGTTCACGGCGCTCATGGTCGGCGCCCATGCCTTGTTCGGCCATGCCGCGTCGGCAGCGGCGGCGCCCAGGGGTGCAGACCTTGCGGGCGACAAGAACGGTGCCGCGTACTTCCCGCCCGGCATCCACACGCTGGCACCCGGCGAGCGTGATCTGCAGGCGGCGCTGGACAAGCACGGCAGCGTGCGCCTGGGCGCGGGCACCTTCGGCAACTGTGTGCTGCGTTCGGGCCAGCACCTGCGCGGCATCATGGGCAAGACGAAGGTCGAGCGGGTGACGGTCGAGCCCGGTGCGCACGGCTTCTCGCTGATGGGCGTCAACGGCGAGGTGGTGTTTCCGGCCTCGCGGGTGGTGACGCGGGACGGCTTCATCGGCATGCGGGTCGGCGGCATCAGCGGCCGTGGCGCGGCGCTGGAGCGCATGCTGTTCTTCGCCTGCATGCACAGCGCGGTCGACCTGCGCGACAGCCGCACCGAGCACTGCACCTGGGTGCATCAGCAAACCCATGACGGCGGCTGGCAATCCGACCGCCCGGTCTTCGTGCTGAGCGGCCAGGGCAGCGACAACACCATCGTCGCGTTCAATGCGCTGGGGGCCTGGCGCACGCCGCTGTCGGTGGCCGACCAGCGCCGCTTCGCGGTCATCGGCTTCGACGAGGAAACCTACAAGCCGCATGAAGACGGCGGCCCCAGCCTGCTGCTGCGCAACAGCGCCGGCGCCACCCTGGTCGGCATGGGCGGCTACCCGCATGGCTCCGACGGGCTGGACGCCGACCGGCCCGTCACCGTGATCCTGAGCGACCAGAGTTCCGACAGCGGCAAGCAGCTGGCGGCGTTGCGCGGCGGCGGCAGCGTGGTGCGCAGCCGCCGCTACGCCGCGTCCGCGGGCCTGCCCAACGCCGCCGCGCTGCCCGAGGGCCTGGCGCTGCTGGCTGCCTGGACCCGGCCGCCGGTGATCGCGCCGGCGCCGCCGCATGCGGGTGCGCTGCCCGACGACACCGCCGAACTCCAGCGCCTGCTCGACGCCGGCGGGGAGATCGTGCTGGCGCCGCGCGCCTACGGCGTGAACAGCACCCTGCGGGCGCCCGTCGGCGCCACCCTCAGCGGCACGTGGGGCCGCACCACGCTGGTGGCGCAGGGGACCTTCCCGCTGCTCAAGATCGACGGCACCGGCACCGTGCCGCTGAACCTCTACGACATCCAGCTGCAGGGTGGCAGCGTCGGCGTGCACATCACCGAGCCGGGCCTGCAGCTCAACGCCTTCGCCTGGTCAGGCGTGACCTTTCGCGGCCAGACGCTCGCCGGCGTGCTGCTCGACCGCGGCTATGCGATCGACAACGCGGGGATGTACCGCTGCGCCTTCGTCGACTGCGCGGCTGGCCTGCTGCAGATGCCGGTCGAGGGCGAGGTGGCCGATCGCAATCCTTCGCTGGCCTACATCGACAAGTTCCATGCGCTGGAGTGCCTCTTCGAGGGCTGCGGCCGGCCGCTGGACCTGCGCATCCGGCGCGCCGACAACCTGGTCACGTGGACCCGCTGCACCTTCCGCCACAACCGCCAGGCGCCTTTCATCGGCAGCGGGGCGAACTACCCGATCTTCGTCGGCTGCCAGTTCATCGGCGCCGGCTCGGGCGGGCTGGCGATCGACAGCGGTTCCGCCACCACCGTCATCGCGCGCTGCTTCTTCGAGGGCGCGCACGGCATCGGCGACAACCTCGCGCTGAACTGCGAGTTCGCCTGAGCCAGGGGCGCTGCGCTCAGGCCACGCCGGCCGTCGGCAACAGCCGTCGCGTGGCATGCAGGCGGTACAGCTGCACCCCGAGGCCGATGAGAAAGACCACGAACACCACGCCGATCACCTGCTGCAGCGCGGGGTCCTCCGGACTGGAGAACACGGGGGCGGCCAGCGGCAGCCGGGTGAAGGTCTCGGTCACGCCGGGAATCAGGTGGAAGAAGAAGGTCAGCGAGAGGCTGGCGGTGGCCACGTAGGCCGACACGCGGCCGAAGCCGCCGCGCAGCGCCAGCCAGGCGATGGCCAGCACCACCAGCGTGACGATGCCCAGCACGTGCGGCTTGCCGAAGCCGCCGTGCTGGAAGATGCCGAAGCCGGTCAGGCAGGTCAGCACCGTGGTGATGACGTAGGTCTTGCCAACCCCGTTGCCGGGGAGGATGGCGCCGTCGCGCGCGAAGGCGATGAGCGCGGCCGCCAGGGCGACCAGGCTGATGGCGGTGTGGACGGTGCCCAGGGGCGTGAGGCCGAAGAACATGTGAACTCCTCGTGGGTGCCTCGCGCCATGGGGCCGGCGGATCCGGCCAGGCTGTCGCAGGGCAAATGGGCCAGCGCGCATGTTGCACGCGCCGCGCCGCCCGCGCCAGGGGTGGGGGCGTTCGCCTACCTCGAACGAGGGAGCCGCCGCGCCGCTCGTGCGACCGGGCCGCGCGGTCGTTCACTGGAAGCGGTAGGCGTAGCGCAGCTCCAGGAAGTCCTCGCCCGGATTGGGCAGGCGGATGTCGGCATTGGAGAAATGCTCGTAGCGCAGCGCCAGTTCGTGCTGGCGCCGTGCGCCGAAATTGCGGCCCAGCGCCAGATGGTCGCCGAAGTTGAAGCGGGTCGAGAAGCTCTTGTCGTTGGTCCGGTACAGCGTCGACGTGAAGGTCGCGCCGATACCGATTTCACCGAACCAGGGCGATGCGCCATGGTCCGGCCGTACCCGCAAGGTGGGAATCAGGCCGAGCTGGGCCAGGCGGCTGTGCTGGTGGCCGTTGCTTGCCGAATGGAAATGCCACTCCGAGACCGAGGCCTCCAGGTAGGCGCTGAGATCGAAGGAGCCGGCTTCCCAGTGCGGCGAGAGGTCCCAGCTCAGGCCGACGGTGGCATTTTGCGTGCGGTCGGCGATGCCGCCCTGCGCGAACCAGCTGGAAGGGGACCAGCTGCTTTGTGCCAAAGCCAGTGCCGGCAGCAGCAGCGAGGCGGCAAGTGCGCGCCGGAGATGACGCGCCAGGCTGGCGAGGCGGGACAAGGCGACGGGCGGAGCGCAGCTGCCCAGTGCCGGTGTTGTTGCGCGGCGCATGCGGTGATTGTTGCGCAGGTGCGGCGACCGGTCATGTCGGCGCGAGGCACGAGCCGGGCGTCGCTGCCCTCGGACAGCGCTGTGAGAAAGGGCGCACAGACACGGCCCACAGCGTGTCGCAGCGCCAGCAGCGCCGGTGCGCCTCAGGCGCGCCGCTTGAACAACGCCGATGCGCCGCTGGCCTGCGCGATCTCGCCTGCGGTGTGGAGCAGTTGCGGGCCGAGTTCGAGCATGCGCTGCTCGGTCAGGCGTACCAGCGGGCCGGCGATGGTGACGACGCCGATCACCGCGCCGTTGGCGCTGCGAACCGGCGCCGCCTGCGCCGTCATGGCGGGCGCGAAGACTTCGCTGATCATGCTGAAGCCGCGCTCGCGGGTGCTCTTCAGGCACGCCAGCAGCGACTTGACGGAGGTCGGCGCCTTCGGCCCGAAGTCGGCGGGCTTGCCGAAGCCCTGGCGCGCGACCAGCTCGAGTGCCTGCTCATCGGTCATGGTGGCCAGCCAGGCGTGGCCGGCCGAGCTGCAGGACAGGCGCACCGACAGGCCCATGTCCGGGTCGTAGCGCAGGCCGCGCGTGGCGCCTTGCGCCTTGGCGACGAACACCAGCTCGTCGCCGTCGACGACGGCGAGGCGCACCAGCTCGCCGCTTTCGCGCGCCAGCTGGTCGAGCAGCGGCTGCGCCACGTCGACCATGCCGCTGTTGCTCAGGAAGCTCAGGCCGAGCGAGACCAGCTTGACGGTCAGCACGTATTCGCCGTGGTGGGCTTCCTGGCGCACGTAGCCGCAGCGCACCAGCTCGGTCAGCAGACGGTGGGTGGCGCTCAACGGCAGGGCCATGTCGGTGGCCAGGGCGGACAGGGGGCGGCCCTCCGGGTGGGCCGCCAGGTGCTCAAGAATCTTGAAGCTGCGTTCGAGTACTGCGCTCATACATATCCGTCAGGGGCAGGAGTTCCCGCGCCGCGAATTCTCGCGTGGCAGGCGGGGCGTGAAACCATTGTGGAATGTACCAACAATGGAAGAACAATTCCAAGCTGGAAAAAGTTTCCAAAAATGATAGGATCGCGCCGATTCGCGGCAAACCCAGCCCGCGGATGGTCGGCGCCAGGCGCCGATTCATGCCCCCAACATTCGGAGACCTCAGTGAAATTCGCACGACACCTGCTTGCCGGCGCCACCTTGCTCGCTGCCCTCGTTGCCCCCGCGTTCGCGCAGGACATCCAGGAACGCACCATCAAGTTCGGCCACATCAACAACACCGACCACGCCGTGAGCTTCGGCGTCAAGCGCTTCGCCGAACTGGTGGCGGCCAAGAGCGGCGGCAAGATGAAGGTGCAGGAATTCCCGGCCTCGACCCTGGGCAACGAACTGCAGCAGCAGTCCGCACTGCAGGGCGGCGTGCAGGAAATGTCGGCGCCCTCGACCAGCACGCTGGCCGGCATCGTCAAGGAATTCGGCCTGGTCGACTTTCCCTTCGCCGTGAACACCTTCGCGCAGGCCGATGAACTGCTCGACGGTCCGTTCGGCCAGGCGTTGCTGGCCAAGCTGCCGGAAAAGGGCCTGGTGGCGCTGGGCTACTGGGACCTGGGCTTTCGCAACGTGACCAACAGCAAGCACGCCATCACCAAGGCCGAAGACCTGGCGGGCCTGAAGCTGCGCGTGATCCCGAACCCGGTGTTCCTCGAGACCTTCAAGGCGCTGGGCGCCAACCCGACCCCGATGCCTTTCGCCGAGCTGTATGGCGCGCTGGAATCGAAGGCGGTGGACGGCCAGGAAAACCCTTTCGCCGTGATCCTGTCGAACAAGTTCTACGAAGTGCAGAAGTACGTCAGCGCGACCAACCATGTCTACGCCGCCAACATCGTGCTGGTCAGCAAGAAGTTCTGGGATCGCCTTTCGCCGGCCGAGCAGAAGATCATGAACGACGCCGCCAACGAGACCCGCGCCTACCAGCGCCAGGTGAGCCGCGCGGCAGCGCAGAAGGCCGTGGGGGACCTGCAATCGCGTGGCATGGCCTACAACGAACTGGCACCGGCCGAGCTGGCCCGCATGAGCACGCTGGCCAAGCCGGTGACCGACAAGATGGCCGCCTCGTACGACCCGGCCATGGTCAAGCTCTACCAGAGCGAGATCGCGCGCATTCACAAGCCCTGAGCAGCCTCAACTTCATGAAATTCCTCGTTCTCCACGGCCCGAACCTCAACCTGTTCGGGCGCCGTGAACCCCACATCTACGGCACCACCACGCTGGCCGAGATCAATGCCAAGCTGCAGGCGCTGGCCGGCGAATTCGGTGTCGATCTGGAAGTCTTCCAGTCCAACCACGAAGGCGCGTTGATCGACAAGCTGCACGAGAACATCGACGCGGTGGCCGGAGCCATGGTGAACCCGGCTGGCCTGACCCAGCACGGCGTGCCCTTGCACGACGCGATCAAGGCGATGCCGTTCCCGGTGCTCGAGATCCACATGTCGAACATCGCCGCGCGCGAAAGCTGGCGTGCCCATTCGATCATCTCGCCGGCCGTCAAGGCGACCGTGCAGGGCCTGGGCTGGCGCTCCTACACCGCGGGCTTTCGCGCGCTGGTGGAACTGGCGCAGGAAAACTCGGCGGCCTGAGCCGCTCCCTCCCGTCCGCCATCTCGCAGAACGAACACGCCGAGCGCGAGTTCGCACCGTGCTGGAGAAAAGAATTGAACCGGATCTTTGAAATCTATTGCAAGGCGCTCGAAGCCTTGATCGCCGTCGGCCTGGCGGTGATGGTGGTGCTGGTGTTCGGCAACGTGCTGCTGCGCTACGCCTTTGACTCGGGCATTGCCGTGTCGGAGGAAATGTCGCGCTGGCTGTTCGTCTGGGTCACCTTCCTGGGCGCGGTGATCGCGCTGCGCGAGCACGGGCATCTGGGCACCGACATGCTGCTGGACCGACTGCCGTTGCCCATGCGCAAGCTGTGCCTGGGCGCGAGCTACTTGCTGATGCTGTTCACGTGCTGGTTGCTGTTGCGCGGCTCATGGACGCAGATGCAGATCAATGCCGACGTGACGGCGCCGTCCAGCGGCGCCTCGATGGGCATCTTCTACGGTGCGGGGGTGGTCTTCTCCATTTCGGCGCTGCTGCTGCTGGCGACCGAACTGTTCAACCTGATGGCGGGCAAGTCCCAGTCGCCGCTTCTGCTGGGTGACGTGGAGGCCAAGCCGTGACGTTGATCATCTTCCTGGGCGTGCTGCTTGCCGCCATGGCCATCGGCGTGCCGATTGCCTTTGCCTTGCTGCTCACTGGCGTGGCCATGATGTGGCAGCTGAACCTGTTCGACCCGCAGATCCTGGCGCAGAACGTGATCAACGGCGCCGACAGCTTTCCGCTGCTGGCCATGCCCTTCTTCATGCTGGCCGGTGAGGTGATGAACGTGGGCGGCCTGTCGCGCCGCATCGTCAACCTGGCGCTGGCGCTGGTAGGCCATGTGCGTGGCGGGCTGGGTTACGTCACCATCATCGCGGCGTGCCTGATGGCGGCGTTGTCGGGCTCGGCGGTGGCCGACGCGGCGGCGCTGGCTGCACTGCTGCTGCCGATGATGGCCGCGGCAGGACATGACAAGGCGCGCTCGGCCGGCCTCATCGCCTCGGCCGGCATCATCGCGCCGGTGATCCCGCCGAGCATCGGCTTCGTGGTGTTCGGGGTGGCGGCCAACGTGTCGATCTCCAAGCTGTTCCTGGCCGGCATCTTCCCGGGCCTGCTGCTCGGTGCCTCGCTGTGGTTCACCTGGTGGTGGCTGGTGCGCCGCGAACACATCGCACCGCCGCCGCGCAAGAGCCGCGCCGAAGTGCTGCAGGCGTTGCGCGAGGCTTCGTGGGCGCTGGTGTTGCCGTTGATCATCATCGTCGGGCTGAAGATGGGCGTGTTCACGCCGACCGAAGCCGCCGTGGTGGCCGCGGTCTATGCCTTGTTCGTGTCCACCGTGATCTATCGCGAGCTGAAGGTGCGCCAGTTGTACGACGTGTTCGCCACCGCGGCCAAGACCAGCGCGGTGATCATGTTCCTGGTGGCCGCGGCGATGGTCAGCGCCTGGCTCATCACCGTGGCCGGCCTGCCGGCGATGGTGGTGGGGCTGCTGCAGCCTTTCCTGGAACACAAGACGCTGTTGATGCTGGCCATGATGGTGTTGCTGATGGTCGTGGGCACCGCGATGGACATGTCGCCGACGATCCTGATCATGACGCCCGTGCTGATGCCGGTGGTCAACGCTGCGGGCATCGACCCGGTCTACTTCGGCGTGCTGTTCATGATCAACAGCGCGATCGGGCTGATCACGCCGCCGGTGGGCGCCGTGCTCAATACCGTGGCCGGCGTCGGTCGGATCAAGATGGACGCGGTAATCAAGGGGGTGATGCCGTTCATGATCGCGCAGTTCGTCCTGCTGCTGCTGCTGGTGCTCTTCCCCAGCCTGGTGACGGTGCCGGCGCACTGGCTCTACGGGCGCTGAAGCGCGGCTGCCGCACAAGCAAGAACGGCGCACGTCGAGACGTGCGCCGTTTCTATTTCCGGAGGAGTGCAGTGTTGCTGTTCAATCGACCGGCGCAGCGTCGCTGCGCTGCGCGATCAGGCTGCGGAAATACGCCTCCATGCGCGCCGCATCGGGCTCGCGCCCGGTGAACAGGCGGAAGGCATCGACCGCCTGGCCGACCGCCATGCCGCCGCCATCAACCGTGGCGCAACCCCGCGCGCGGGCGGCTTGCAGCAGGGCCGTATCGAGCGGGAAGTAGACCACCTCGGCCACCCACATCGCCGGCTGCAGCAACTCGGCCGGGAAGGGCAGGCCGGGCAGCTTGTCCATGCCAACCGGCGTGCAGTGCGCGATGCCGTCGGCACCGTCGATGGCATCGGCCACTTCGGCTGCCGCGCGCACCACGCTGGCGCCGTGCAGCTGGTTCAGGCGCTCGGCCAGTTGCTGCGCGCGCTCGGCCTCGCGGTCGACCAGCACCAGCTCGGCGGTGCCCAGCCGCAGCAGCGCATCGGCAATGGCGGCGCCGGCACCACCCGCGCCGACCTGCACCACCTTGCGCATGGTCGCCTCGGGCAGGCGCTTGCGAAAGGCCCAGGCCCAGCCCGAGCCGTCGGTGTTGTAGCCGATCGCCTTGCCGCCGCGGAACACCACCGTGTTGACTGCGCCCACCGCCTGCGCCTCGGGCGAGAGTTCGTCGAGCAAGGGGATCACCGCCTGCTTGCACGGGTAGGTGATGTTGAGGCCGGCGAAGCCCATGGTGCGTGCCGCGGCGATGAGTTGCGGCAGTTGTTCGACGGTGGCGCCGGTCGCGTCGAGGTCGATCAGCTGGTAGTGCAGGCGCAGCCCGTGGTGGCGCGCTTCTTCTTCGTGCATGCCCGGCGTCAGCGAGCGCTGGATGCCGGCGCCGATCAGGCCGAGCAGCAATTTCTTCTCGTTCATGGCGTGGATTCCTGCCCGGGCCCTTTCACACTTACTTGCGCGCCTTGGCCAGTTCGGCCTGGATCGCGTTCACCGTGTCGGCGCCGACCGTGGCGGTGTGCTTCTCGATCACCGGCTTCATCTTCTCGCGCAACTTGGCGGTCTCGGCGGGGCTCAGCTCGACCACCTGCACGCCGTTCTTCTTCAGCTCGGCCAGGGCCGTGTCGGCCTGCGCGCGGGCGGCGGCGCGCTGCGCCTTGGAGGCTTCGGCGGCGGCCTCGTCGATCAGCTTCTTCTCGTCGGCGCTCATCGTGTCCCAGACCTTCTTGCTGATGATCACCGACTGCGGGTTGTACTGGTGGTTGGTCATCGTCATGAACTTCTGCACCTCGTAGAACTTGTTCGCCAGGATCACGGTGGCGGGGTTCTCCTGGCCGTCGATGGCCTTCTGCTCCAGCGCGGCGTACAGCTCGGGGAAGGCCAGCGGCGTCGGGTTGGCGCCCAGCGCCTTGACCCAGTCGACGTTGATCGCGTTGGGGATCACGCGCAGCTTCAGGCCTTCGATGTCTTCCACCTTGTGGATGGCGTGCTTGCTGTTGGTGATCTCGCGAAAGCCCAGCTCGAAGTAGGTCAGGCCGTGGATGCCCTTGGGCTCCAGCTTGGCGTGCAGCGACTGGCCGAAGGGGCCGTCGACCACCGCGTCGGCCTCCTTCGCGTTGGCGAACAGGAAGGGGAAGTCGAAGATCGCGAACTCGGGCGCGACGTTGGCCAGGATGCCCGAGTTGAGCGACACCAGCTCCAGCGTGCCGCCCTGCAGTGCCGACACGTTCTGCGCATCACCGCCGAGCACGCCGCCGGGGAACAGCTTGACCTTGATCTTGCCGCCGCTCCTGGCTTCCACCACTTCGGCGAACTTCTCCATGCCGGTCACGATCGGGTGGCCCTTGGGGTTCTGCGTGGCGAACTTGAGCGTGCGCTCCTTGATGTCCTGCGCGAACACCGGGCCGCTGGCCGCCAGGGCGAGGCAGGCGCCGGCAAGGGCCACGGCGCTGCGGCGGGTGAGGGTCTTCTTCATGGACGGAGTCTCCTTTGTGGTGGATGGGAAAGCGGACGAAAAAATGGCCTAGCCGCCGGCAAACCAGCGGGCCGGCACGATGACGAGCGAGGGAAAGAACACCAGCAGGAACATCACGGCGAACTGCATCGCCATGAAGGGCAGCACGCCGCGCGTGACTTCGTCCATGCGCATCTTGCCGACGCCGGCCGTGACGTTGAGCACCGTGCCCACCGGCGGCGTGATCAGGCCGATGGCGCAGTTCATGATGAACAGCACGCCGAAGTAGATCGGGTCGATGCCTGCGGCCTTCACCACCGGCATCAGCACCGGCGTCATGATCAGGATGGTGGGCGTCATGTCCATCGCGGTGCCGATGGCGATCAGCAGCACCATCATGGCGATCAGCAGCAGCGTCTGGTTGCCCATGAAGGGTTCCAGCAGGCCGACCATCCTGCTGGGCAGGTCGGCCACTGTGATCATGTAGGCCGAGACACTGGCGGCGGCCACCAGGAACATGATCACCGCGGTGGTCTTGGCCGCGCTGATGAACACGCCGTACAACGCGCTGAGCTTCATCTCGCGGTACACCACGGTCGCTACGAAAAGCGCATACACCGCGGCCACCACGGCGGCCTCGGTCGGCGTGAAGATGCCGAACTTCAGCCCGACCAGCACGATGACCGGCAGGAACAGCGCCCAGGTCGCGTCGCGCAGGGCCTTCAGGCGCACCACGGCGCTGGCCTTGGGCGGCGGCGCGTTGCCCTCGCGGCGCGCCACGATGTACCAGGTGATGGCCAGGCCCACGCCCATCAGCAGGCCGGGGAAGATGCCGGCCAGGAACAGCTTGCCGATCGACAGGTTGGCCGCCACGCCGAAGATCACGAAGCCGATCGAGGGCGGGATGATCGGCGCGATGATGCCGGCCGAGGCGATCAGGCCGCCGGCGCGGCCGCGGTCGTGGCCGGAGGCGACCATCATCGGCAGCAGCAGCGAGGCCAGCGCCGCCGTGTCGGCCACGGCCGAGCCCGACAGCGCGGCCATCAGCACCGCCGCCAGGATGGCGACGAAGCCGATGCCGCCGCGCTTGTGGCCGACCAGCGTGATGGCCAGGTTGACGATGCGGCGCGACAGGCCGCCGACGTTCATGATCTCGCCGGCCAGCATGAAGAAGGGCACCGCCAGCAGCGGGAAGCTGTCGGCGCCGTTGATGACGTTCTGTGCCACGGTCTGGGCGTCGAACAGGTCCATCTGCAGCATGAGTGCCGCGCCGGAGAGCAGCAGCGAATAGGCGATCGGGATGCCGATGGCCATGGCCAGGAGCAGCGAGCCGAGAAAGATGGCAACGGTCATGGGGTGTCTCTGGCGGTGTGGCGGGGGGGTGCTCAGCGCGCGGCGGTGCCGGCGGGTGGCTGGTCGCTGTACAGCTCGGCTGCCTGCTGGATTTCTTCCGAGCCGGCGATGGCGTTCATCTCTTCTTCCGTGGTCTGGCCGCTGAGCACGCGCCACAGCTGGTAGAGCAGGATGGCGATGCCCGAGATGCCGAAGAACACGCCGGTGGCGTAGAAGATGGCGACCGAGGCGCCGGTGACCGGGGCCTGCACGTCGAGGTTGATCACGGTCTGTGCCCAGGCGCCCTGCAGGACCAGCCAGGTGAGATAGAGCATCACCACCTGCGACAGCACCAGGCAGACCTTCTTGCCCGCGCGCGGCAGGCGCGAGACCACCATGTCGGTGCCCAGGTGACCATGCTCCTTCAGCGCCACCACCGCGCCCATGAAAGTCAGCCACAGGAACAGCCAGCGCGAGACTTCCTCGGAGATCGCAATGCCGGAATTGAAGCCGTAGCGCAGCACCACGTTGCCGAACACCAGCACCACCATCACGGCCAGCGCCGCCGCCATCAGGAAGTCGAGCAGCCGGCAGTAGCCGTCGAGCAGTTTGTTCATGGATGTCTCCTTGGTGGCACCGGAGGCCGGCGATGTCGCACGGGGCCGGGCCGGTTCGCGCTGCGGAGCCATAAATGTACGAACTGGTTCGTTTTATGACAAAGCGGGTTTACCCCTAACGCCGCGCGGTGCCCGGGCGGTTGTGCGTGGGCGCGCCGCGGCGCCGCGGCTACTTGCGCACGAAGCGCACCACCATCTCGATGATGCTGTCGCGCCGTGCCGCAATGGCGCTCGGCGATTCGAGGTCGCGCTTGAAGATCAGCGAGAAGGTGTGCTGGTTCGACACGTTGAAGAAGCACAGCGCGGAGATCGACTGGTGCAGGTCGAGCGGGTCGAGCTTGGGCCGGAACACGCCCGCCGCCAGGCCGCGCTCGTAGACCGAGCGGATCGCGGCAATGACCGGGATGTTGAGCTGCTGGATGCTCTTGCTCTGCGCCAGGAACTCGCCGCGGTGGATGTTTTCCGTCATCACCAGGCGGATGAAATCGGGGTTGCCCAGCTGGTAGTCGAAGGTGAAGCCGACCAGCTTGCGCAGCGCGTCCTCGGGCGGCAGGTCTTCCAGGTGCAGCTCGGTCTCGATCTGGCGGATGCGCCGGTAAGCCTCCTCCAGCACCGCCACGTACAGCCCTTCCTTGCTGCCGAAGTAGTAGTAGATCATCCGCTTGCTGGTCGAGGTGGCGGCGGCGATCTCGTCGATGCGCGCGCCACTCAGGCCCTTGTCGGAAAACTCGCGCGTGGCCACCGCCAGGATCCCGGCCATGGTGCGCTCGGGGTCGTTGGTGCGCGGTTCTGCGGCACGCTTGGCAACGGGCGGGGCGGCCCGTTTGCGTGCTGCAGGATGTACTGGTTCGTTCATTTCGCGAAGCCTAGCAGAACGGCGCGGCATGCCACGCCAACGACGGCAGCGCGGCGCACTTCTCGCGTCGTTGCCTTGGAGGCAAGGGCGCGGGCAGCGGAAGAACGAGAGGGCGCCTACTGTTCCAGGCCGTGCAGCCCGGTCATGCGCTGCAGCACGCCGTAGCCCTCGGCCAGGGCGGCGGCGTAGGTGACGTAGGCGTGTTCGGCGGTGTCCACGCGTTGGTAGCGCCCGTCCTGCTGCTTGTCTTCGTGAATGACCCAGAAATACGCGCCCGAGCGCGGCTGCTCAACAGTCAGGCCAATTCGACGAACACTCATAGCACCTCCGGAGAACGGATAAACGAATACCTTCGTTTATAAAACCGGCGATGCCACTTTGGTTGTACATAGTTCACGATTGTCAGAAGAATCGTGAACGGCCACGCCGGTCCCCTCGCCCATTCGCGGTAGGTCGGGCGTCTCAGGTCACGACCAGGCCGTCGAGCGAGGCGTCCGCGGGGGGCGTGTGCAGCTTCATGCCCTGCAGCGTCTTGACCAGCAGCTGCGCGATCATCAGGTTGCGGTGCGTCTTGCTGTCGGCCGGAATCACGTGCCAGGGCGCATGTTCGCTGGAGGTGGCCGCCAGCAGCTGCTGGTAGGCGCTCTGGTAGCGGCTCCATTTGGCGCGCACGTCGAGATCGCCGCGGCTGAACTTCCAGCGCTTGTCGGGGTGGTCGATGCGGTCCTGCAGGCGCTGGCGCTGCTCGTCCTTGCTGATGTGCAGCATGCACTTCACCACCACCGTGCCGGTTTCCACCAGCAGCCGTTCGAAGTCGTTGATCTGGGCGTAGCGCTGCTGGGTCGTGGCCTTGTCGATCCAGCCTTCGACCACCGGCACCAGCACGTCTTCGTAGTGGCTGCGGTTCCACACCATCAGCTGGCCGGTGCGCGGCACCACGGCGTGGCAGCGCCACAGGTAGTCGTGTGCCAGCTCGATCTCGTTGGGTGCCTTGAAGGCGTAGACCCGTACGCCCAGCGGCGAGGTGCGCGAGAACACCCAGCGGATGGTGCCGTCCTTGCCCGAGGTGTCCATGCCCTGCAGCACCAGCAGCACCTTGCGCGAGCCCTCGGCATAGAGCTTGTTCTGCAGCTTGTCGAGCTCGACGGCCAGGTCGTCCAGCTGCTGGCGCTGCTGCGATTCGCTGCCCTTGGCAAAGGGCGTGTCGCCCGGGTCGATCTTCGAGAGCTTGAACTTGCCGTGGACGCGGTAGGGCTTGAAACTGGCCATGGGTGCGTTGCTCCGTGTGCGTTGGAGCCGCAAGGCTAACGCCTAACGCGATCGGCCGCCGCCGCTGCTGCCGTTGGCGTCGGGGTCGTCGATGCTGGCGCTCCAGCGCTGGCCCCAGCCGCTGCGCGCGTCGTCCAGGTGGCGGCGCTGGCGCTTGGTCGGGCGGCCCTGCTCGATGGCGAGCGCCGGCTCGCTGCCCAGGCGCCGCTGCTCGCGCGCCTGCGCCTGCGCGGCAATGCTCTCGGCGGTTTCCTCGTAGAGCTGCTGGGCCACCGGCGCCGGCCCGCGCATGCCGCTCAGGCCGCGCACGCACACCGTGCGCTGCACCGCGCCCTGGCGAAAAGCCACCATGTCGCCCGGCTTGATCTCGCGCGAGGCCTTGGCCACGTCGCCGTTGACCTGCACCCGGTTCTTGCCGATGTCATCGGCCGCCAGCGAGCGCGTCTTGTAGAAGCGCGCGGCCCACAGCCATTTGTCGATACGCATCCTGTCCATCGTGGCTATTGTCCCAGCGGCAGGCGTGCCGTGGCATCAAGCCCACCGCCAACGCGGTTGTCCAGCGTCAGCGTGCCGCCCAGCGCGGCCACGATTTCCTTGCAGATGGCCAGCCCCAGGCCCGAGCCGCTGCCCATGTCGCCAGCGGCAAAGGGCATGAACAGGCGCTCGCGCAGGGCCGGCGCAATGCCCGGGCCGGCGTCGCGCACGCGCAACTCGGCCTGGCCGTCATGCACCGTGACGTGCACGCTCAGCGCACCGCCCGGCGGGCTGTGGCGCACCGCGTTGTGCAGCAGGTTGCGCGTCAGCTCGGCCAGCATCCACTGGTGCGCCAGCACCGGCGCGGGCTGCGTCTGGATCTCGAAGTCGAGCGACTTGTCGGCGATCAGCGCCGAGACGTCCAGCGCGATGTCGCGCGCCACGCGGGCCAGGTCGAGCCGGGTCGACTCGGGCGCCTGGCGCAGCTGCTCCACCTTGGCCAGCGACAGCATCTGGTTGGCCAGCGTGGTGGCCCGCTCGACGGTCTGGTTGATCTCCGAGAGCGCCTGCAGCGCCGGCACGTCGCCGCGGCGTGCCGACTGCACCTGCGCCTTGAGCACCGCCAGCGGCGTGCGCAGCTGGTGCGCGCTGTCGCGCACGAAGCGCTTCTGGTGGTCCAGCAGGCCCTGCAGCCGGCCCATCACGGCGGTGGTGGCGTCGATCAGCGGCTGCACCTCGCGCGGTGCGTTGCGCGCCTCGATCGGCGACAGGTCGTGCGCATCGCGCGCGGCAATGGCGTGGCCCAGCTCGCGCACCGGGCGCGTGGCGTGCTGCACCACCAGCACCGTCACGCCGGCCACCACCGCCAGCAGCAGCCACTGGCGCCACAGCATGTCGATGAGCAGCTTGCGCGCCAGCGTTTCGCGCAGCTCCAGCGTCTCGGCCACCTGCACCACCGCCATGGCGCGCCCGTGCGGGCTGGCCACCGGCTGCAGCAGCACCGCCACGCGCACCGGCTCGCCGCGAAACTGCGCGTCGTAGAAGTCGACCAGCGAGGCGTAGGCCGCCTTCAGCGGAATGCGGCCGTGCCACACCGGCAGTTCCTCGAAGCCCGAGACCAGCGTGCCGTCGAGCGCGCTCACGCGGTAGTACATGCGGCTCTGGTTGTCCGCCTCGAAGGCTTCCAGCGCCGAGAAGGGCACGGTGGCGCGCAGCAGCGCCTGCGCGTCGAAGCCTTCCACGTCGAGCTGCTCGCCGATGGTCTTGGCCGAGGCCAGCAGCGTGCGGTCGTAGGCGACGGTGGCAGCGGCCAGGCTCTGGCGGTACAGGCTCACGCTGTTGACCAGGATGAACAGCGCGATCGGCACCAGGATGCCGATCAGCAGCGTGCGCCGCAGCGACGGGTTACGGGCCGTTCGCGCCATCGTCGCGCAGCAGGTAGCCCAGGCCGCGCAGCGTCATCAGCGCGGCGCCGGTGCCCGTGAGCTTCTTGCGCAGGCGATACACCACCACCTCGATGGCTTCGTACTGCACCTCGGATTCGCCCGGAAAGACCAGCTCGAACAGGCGCTCCTTGGCCAGCGCGTGGCCGGGCTTGCGCATCAGCGCCTTGAGCAGGGCGATCTCGCGCGGCGTGAGCTCCATCACCTCGCCCTGCCGGTAGATGGCGCCGTTGGCCGGCTCGTAGCGTAGTTGCCCGACCGGCTGCGGAAAGCTGCCGGCCTCGCCGCCGGCATCGGCCTTCTGGTGGCGCCGGCGCAGGGCGCGCAGGCGCGCTTCCAGTTCGTCCAGGTCGAAGGGCTTGGGCAGGTAGTCGTCGGCGCCGCCGTTCAGGCCCAGGATGCGGTCGCCCACGGTGCCGCGCGCGGTCAGCAGCAGCACCGGCGTGTCCATCCCGGCAGCGCGTGCCTGCGCCAGCACCTGCAGGCCGTCGAGGTTCGGCAGGTTCAGGTCGAGCGCCACCACGTCGGGCTCCAGCGCGCGCCATTGGGCCAGCGCCAGCGCGCCGTCGCCGCACACGCGCACGTCGATCTGGCGCCGCCCGAGGGTGCGCTGCAGCGTGGTTTGCATGGTGGGATCGTCTTCGACGAGCAGCAGTTTCATGGGCGGGAGCGGGGCGCGCGCTTGGGTGTTTTCCCCAAGATGGCGGACAGCCAACTGACAGGAGGGCGGCGCATCATAGCGGCTGCCCGGACCTGCCCCGGACTGTCCACAACGACTGGAGACAACATGCGTCGAGATACCTTTCTGAAGTCGCTGGCCGCACTGGCCGCTGCCGGTGCCCTGCCAATGTCGGCCTGGGCCGCTGCCAACGTCAAGATGATGATCCCGGCCAATCCGGGCGGCGGCTGGGACATCACCGGCCGCGCGCTGGGCAAGGCCCTGCAGGACGCCAAGGCGGCCGACACCGTGACCTACGACAACAAGGGCGGCGCCGCCGGCGCGCTCGGGCTGGCGCAGTTCGTCAACGGCTCCAAGGGCGACCCGAATGCGCTGATGGTGATGGGCGCCGTGATGCTCGGCGGCATCATCACCGGCAAGCCGCCGGTCGACCTCTCGCAGGCCACGCCCATCGCGCGCCTGACCAGCGAATACAACGTCTTCGTGCTGCCGGCCAATTCGCCGCTCAAGAGCATGGCCGACGTGGTCGCGCAGCTCAAGAAGGACCCCGGCAGCGTGAAGTGGGGCGGCGGTTCGCGCGGCTCCACCGAGCACATCGCGGCGGCCATGATCGCGCAGAAGGTCGGCGCCGATCCGTCCAAGATCAACTACGTCGCCTTCCGCGGCGGCGGTGAGGCCACCGCCGCCATCCTGGGCGGCAACGTCACGGTGGGCGGCAGCGGCTACAGCGAATTCGCCGAGTACATCGCCGCCGGCAAGATGAAGGCGATCGCCGTGACCTCGGCCGAGCGCCTGCCGGGCATCGACGTGCCGACCCTCAAGGAGCAGGGCATCGACGTGGAGATCGGCAACTGGCGCGGCGTGTACGGCGCGCCGGGCATCAGCGCCGACCAGCGCAAGGCGCTGACCGAGATGGTGCTGGCCGCGCTCAAGTCGGCGGCCTGGGCCGAGGCACTCAAGACCAACGCCTGGACGCCGGCCGTGATGTCGGGCGACAGCTTCGCCAAGTTCGTCGACGCCGAGTTCGCCAGCCTGCGCGACACCATGCACAAGTCCGGCATGGTCTGACGGACCACGCCCGTCGCACAGGGCACGCCGGCAACGCGTGCCCTTTTTCTTTCTTCGTGTGATCAGAAAAGGGGTCCTCATGTCCCAACCCGATTTCGACGCCGGCGGGCTCGACAGCGCCTACCAGCCGATCGATCCACCCGAAGGTGGCTGGCCGACCTGGCCGCAACTGCTGGTGGGCATCGGCGTGCTGCTGACCGGGCTGGGGCTGGCGTGGGGCGCGATCGGCATCTCGTCGGACGCGGGCTACGGCGGCGTCGGCCCCAACTTCCTGCCCTGGCTGGTGGCGGTGGTGCTCACGCTCTGCGGCGCCTGGATGATCTGGGAGGCACGCACCGGGGGCTTTCGCGAGATGGAGGCGCCGCCCGGCGCCTTGCACGGCAACTGGGTCGGCTTCGTCTGGGTCTCGGCCGGCCTGCTGCTCAACGCGGCGCTGATCACGCGCATCGGCTTCATCTTCAGCTGCGCGCTGTGCTACCTGCTGGCGGTGCAGGGCCTGCGCCGCGCTGCCGGCCAGCCCGACGCCGCGCGCCCGCGCACCTGGCTGATCGACATCGTGGTGGGCCTGCTGATCGCGGCGCCGGTGTTCTGGACCTTCACCAAGTTCCTGGCGATCAACTTGCCAGGCCTGACTGCCAGCGGGTGGCTTTGACATGGATATCTTCAACGCATTGATGAACGGGTTTGCGCTGGCGATCACGCCAGCCAACCTGCTGTGGTGCCTGGTCGGCTGCGCGCTCGGCACGGCGGTGGGCGTGCTGCCGGGCATCGGCCCGGCGGTGGCGGTGGCGATGCTGCTGCCGATCACCTCCAAGGTCGACATGACGGCCTCGATGATCTTCTTCGCCGGCATCTACTACGGCGCGATGTACGGCGGCTCGACCACCTCGATCCTGCTCAACACGCCGGGCGAGACCGCCAGCATGGTGACGGCGATGGAGGGCAACAAGATGGCCAAGAGTGGGCGCGCCGGTGCGGCGCTCGCCACCGCGGCGATCGGCTCCTTCGTGGCCGGCACCATTGCCACCGTCATCGTCACGCTGTTCGCGCCCTATGTGGCGGACTTCGCCGTCAAGCTCGGGCCGCCCGAATATTTCATGCTGATGCTGCTGGCCTTCACCACCGTCAGCGCGGTGCTGGGCAAGAGCACGCTGCGCGGCATGGCGGCGCTGTTCCTCGGGCTCGCGGCCGGTTGCGTCGGGCTCGACCAGATCTCTGGCCAGGGCCGCTACGTCGGCGGCATTCCCGAACTGCTCGACGGCATCGAGATCGTGCTGGTCGCGGTGGGTCTGTTCGCCGTGGCCGAGGTGCTGTACGCGGTGCTGTACGAAGGCCGGGTGGTGGAAAGCGCCAACAAGCTCAGCCGCGTGCACATGACGGCGCGCGACTGGAAACGCTCCATTCCCGCCTGGCTGCGCGGCACCGCCATCGGCACGCCCTTCGGCTGCATTCCGGCCGGCGGCACCGAGATCCCGACCTTCCTGAGCTACGCCGCCGAAAAGAAGCTGGCCAAGGACCCGCGCGACAAGGCCGAGTTCGGCAGCACCGGCGCCATCGAGGGCGTGGCCGGCCCCGAGGCGGCGAACAACGCCACCGTGACGGCGGCGCTGATTCCGCTGCTCACGCTGGGCATTCCCACCAGCAACACCACCGCCATCCTGCTGGGCGCCTTCCAGAACTACGGCATCCAGCCCGGGCCGCAACTGTTCACCAATTCGGCCGCGCTGGTGTGGGCGCTGATCGCCTCGCTCTACATCGGCAACGTGATGCTGCTGGTGCTCAACCTGCCGATGGTCGGGCTGTGGGTGAAGCTCCTGAAGATCCCCAAGCCGCAGCTTTATGCCGGCATCCTGATCTTCGCCACGGTGGGGGCCTACGGCATGCGCCAGAGCGCGTTCGACCTGTTCCTGCTCTACGGCATCGGCCTGCTCGGCGTGGTGATGCGCCGCTTCGACTTCCCGACCGCCCCGGTGGTGGTCGGCATGATTCTCGGCCCGCTGGCCGAGGCCCAGTTGCGCAACGCCATGTCGATCGGCGAGGGCAGCGCCGTGGTCTTCCTGCAGCGCCCGATGTCGGTGGCGCTGATCGTGGTCGTGCTGGCGGTGGTGCTGCTGCCGCGCATCTTCAAGTGGATGGGCGCGCGGCGCGGGGTTTGACGCACGCCTTAGCCTTACTTGGGCGCATCCCCCGGCACCGGCTGGTCCGCCGGCAGCACGATGGTGGCGCGGCCGTCGCGCGAGGTCCGCACGTCGTCGTCATCGTTCGGCACGGGCAGGCCGTTCGGGTTGACCACGGTGGCGCGGCCGTCCGGCGTGGTGGTGGTGACATTGCGCGGCGTGCCGCCCAGCGACTGGTCCAGCATGCGGCCGGCGTCGCGCACGCAGGCGTTGCGCTGCGGGTCGGGCAGCTGGCCGCTGTTGCACATCGCCAGCTGCCGTTCGTAGCGCTGCTGCGGCGACTCGCCTTGCGCCATGGCGGCGTCGGGCAGGGCGCCCCACAGGCACGCCAGGGAACCTAGAAAAGCCGCGCCGCGCATGGCGATGGAAGGGTGTGTCATGCGCGGATTCTGGCGCTCCGCCGCGCGCTTGTCATGTAGGCCGATCGTGCTGGTGCGGGTGCGCCGCACCCCCGTTCAGGCCTGGCGCGCGGCCGCTCGCAAGGCGCGGCTGCGCGCTTCCAGGCCGCGCAGCACCACGTCGATCCAGGCCTCGAAGCCGCTGTCCATCGGGCGCTCCTGGCCGTCCGACCAGCGGAGCAGGAAGGCGCGGTTGCGCAGCGCATCGAGGTGGCGGCCCAGCGCCGGGTGGCGCAGCCGATCGACGGCGTCGATCTGCGCGCGGCAGGCCGCTTCCCAGGCGCCGGTGGCGCCGGCCGGTGCGGTCGACAGCTCCAGCGTGGCAAAGCCGCACATCGCCGCGATCACCACGTTGAAGGCGTCGACCAGGCCATCGCCCTCGAAGCGCGCGTCTTCCAGCGCGGCCACCACGTGCTGCAGCAGCGGGGCGTCGAAGGCGGCGTTGTAGGCCAGTTCGCTTGCCACCACCGGCGCCAGCTGCGGGTGGCGGCGCAGCGCGTCGCGGTAGCGCTGCAGCACGGCACGCAGCCGCGCCTGCCACGGGCCGGCGGGCACGCCGGCCGCCACGTCGTCGAGCGCCAGGGCGATGGCGCCCGACACCAGCGCATCGCGGTTGGGCACGTGCCAGTAGATCGCGGCGGGGTAGACGCCCAGCGTCGCCGCCAGCGCGCGGATGTTGAAGGCCGGCAGGCCGTCGCGGTCGATCAGCGCCAGGGCAGCCTGCAGGATGCGCTCGCGCCCCAGCGCGGCGCCGCCGTCCTGCTGCCGCGGGCGCCCGGGCAGCTTGCGGGGAGGCTTCGGTGGCTTGGTGGGCGTGGTGGGCGTGGTTTTACGCGCGGTCGGCATGGCGCGATTCTAGGCTTCCTGATCACTGTTCAATTTAAATTGAACACCGTACAATTAATCCATCACTTCCAGGAGTTGTCGCCATGCCCATTCCCGCCACCCCGCCCGTCGGCCAGTTCGAGGGCGGCTGCGTCTTCATCGACGGCGCCTACGCGCCCTTGTCCGAGGCCAAGATCTCGATGTTCGACTGGGGCTTCACCCGCTCCGACGTGACCTACGACGTCGCCACCACCTGGCAGGGCGCCTTCTTCCGGCTCGACGCCCACATGGACCGCTTCTTCCAGAGCCTGGAGAAGATGCACCTGGCCATTCCCTATTCGCGCGCCGAGCTGCGCGCCATCCTGCACGGCTGCGTGCGTGCCGGCGGCCTGCAGGACGGCTACGTGGCGATGGTCTGCACGCGTGGCGTGCCGCCGCGCGGCGCACGCGATCCGCGCCAGGCGCAGAACCGCTTCTACGCCTATGCGCTGCCCTACGTGTGGATCGCCTCGCGCGAGAAGCAGCTCGCCGGCATCGACCTGCACGTCAGCCAGCGCCAGCGCATCGCGCCGGCCTCGGTCGACCCGACGGTGAAGAACTACCACTGGATGGACCTCGTGCAGTCGATGTACGACGCCTACGACCGCGGGCACGACACCAGCTGCGTGGTCGATGCGCAAGGCAACGTCACCGAAGGCCCGGGCTTCAACGTGTTCGCGGTGAAGGACGGCGTGGTCTACACCGCCGACCGCGGCGTGCTCGAAGGCATTTCGCGGCGCACCGCCATCGAGCTGTGCGCCGCGCTGGACATTCCACTGCGCGTGGCGCCGTTGCCGGTGGCCGCGCTGCGCTCGGCCGACGAGGTGTTCATCACCTCCAGCGGCGGCGGCGTGCTGCCGATCGCCAAGATCGACGGCGTGCCGCTGCCGCCGTTCCCCGGGCCGGTGACGACGCGCCTGTACGACGGCTACTGGGCGCTGCACGACGATCCGGCCTACAACGATCCCGTGAACTACGCGCCCTGAGCCGGCTCGCCTCGCGGTCCACTAGCATTGCCGCATGCATCTGTTGATCGTTGAGGACGAAGTCAAGCTGGGCGACTACCTGCGCAAGGGCCTGGTCGAAAGCGGCTTCAATGCCGACCTGGCGCGCGATGGCGTGGAGGGCCTGGCGATGGCGCAGAGCGGCAACTACGACGTGATGGTGCTCGACGTCATGCTGCCGCGCATGGACGGTTTCGCCGTGCTGGCCGAGCTGCGCAAGTCGCGCCCGCTGCCGGTGCTCATGCTCACCGCGCGCGACGCGGTGGAAGACCGCGTCAAGGGCCTGGAGGCCGGCGCCGACGACTACCTGGTCAAGCCCTTCGCCTTCAGCGAACTGCTGGCGCGCGTGCGCGCGCTGCTGCGGCGCGGGCCGATGCAGGAGAGCAACCGCTTTGCGCTGGCCGACCTGCAGCTGGAGCTGACGACCCGCCGCGCCAGCCGCGCCGGCCAGCGGCTGGACCTGACCGCCAAGGAGTTCGCCCTGCTGGCGCTCCTGCTGCGGCGCCAGGGCCAGGTGCTGTCGCGCGCCGTGCTGGCCGACCAAGTCTGGGGCATGAACTTCGACAGCGAGACCAACGTGGTGGACGTGGCCGTGCGCCGCCTGCGCCGCAAGCTGGACGACCCTTTCCCCGAGAAGCTGCTGCACACCGTGCGTGGCATGGGCTACGTGCTGGAACAGCGGGCAGCCGGCGATGGTGGTTGACCGACTTGCAACCGGCGGGGATGGCAGCGGGTCGATCCAGGCCTCGCTCTCGCGCTGGCTCGCCGCGCAGGCGCTGGTGGCGCTGAGCCTGCTGCTGGCCGCGGTCTATGCGGTGACCAGCTGGAGCTTTCACCTCAAGCAGGAGGAAACGCTGGCGCGCCACGCCGAGATCGTGCGCCACATGGTGGCCGAGGCGAGGCAGGGCGGTGCGCGCGAACTGCAGCACAAGGTGGGCGACCATTTTTCCGCGCACGAGGACGCGCTGATCGAACTGCGCCACGGCGCCGCGCTGCTCTACGCCTCGCCGCAGCACGCCGCGCACGGCCGCTGGATCGCGCGCCACGACGTGTTTGCCGATGCCTTCGGCGACGGCGTGCCGGTGGTGCTGGATTTGAAGCTGGACGTGAGCGCCGACCACCAGCTGCTGCGCCGGCTCGCCTGGACGCTGGTGGCCGCCGTCGCGGTCGGCACCCTGGCCGTGTCCGTCACCGGCGTGCTGCTGGTGCGGCGCGGCCTGCGCCCGCTCAAGCGCCTGGCCGACGAGACCGCGGCGGCCGGCCCCGGCCAGCCCGGTTGGCGCGTCGACCCGGCCGGCTACGCGGGCGAGCTGCAGCCCTGGATCGGGCAGTTCAACGCGCTGCTGCAGCGGGTGGAAGAGGCCTATGCGCAACTGGAATCCTTCAACGGCGACGTGGCGCACGAGTTGCGCACGCCGCTGTCGAACCTGATTGCCCAGGCCGAAGTGGAGCTGGGCCGCCGCCGCAGCGCCGAGGAACTGCAAGCCGCGATGGCGTCGCAGCTTGACGACGTGCGCCGGCTGTCGGCCATCGTGTCCGACATGCTCTTTCTCTCCAGGGCCGACCGTGGCGCGCAGGCCCGCCGCGGCGCGCCCGAGCCCCTGGCCGCGGTGGTGCGGCAGGTGGCCGACTACCACGACGCGATGCTGGAAGACGGCGGCTTCACGCTGCGGGTCGACGGCGATGCGACGCTGGCGATGGATGCCAGCCTGGTGCGCCGCGCCGTGTCCAACCTGGTGGGCAACGCCGTCAGCTACGCCACGCCCGGCACGCCGATCGTGGTCGACATTCGCCGCGAAGGCGCGCATGTCGTGCTGGCGGTCGGCAACACGGGGCCGACGATTGCACCGCCGGCGCTGGCGCGCCTGTTCGAGCGCTTCTATCGCGCCGATGCCGCGCGGCTCGACTCGGCGCAGCACCACGGCCTGGGGCTGGCGATCGTCGCCGCGATTGCGCGCATGCATGGCGGCGCGACCTTTGCCCGCAGTGAGGATGGACGCACGCGGATCGGCTTCAGCATGGTCGATCGCTGAGGCGCGTCTGAGGGGCACGCGCCACCGGCCGCTCGCCGTGGATCGTCGCCTGCTCACAACGGGGCCATCCGCAGCGCGTGCGCACTGACCCTGCGGCGGTCGACAATCGCGGCCGACGTTCGAAGAGGAAAGCCACGCCGTGCCGCCCCTTCGAACCGAAAGGAGAGAGTTCCTCATGGAAGCAAGGCAGGAGTGCGATGTTCTGGTGATCGGCGGCGGGCCGGCGGGTTCGACGATCGCGGCGCTGCTGGCGCAGGAAGGCCGCCGCGTGGTGCTGCTTGAAAAAGACCATCACCCGCGTTTTCATATCGGCGAGTCGCTGCTGCCAGGCAATGTCGAACTGTTCGAGAAGCTCGGCGTGCGCGACCAGGTCGAGAAGATCGGGATGCCGAAGTTCGGCATCGAGTTCGTGCCGCCGGATCTGGACTACTGCAGCTATGTGGATTTCTCCGAAGGCTGGGACCCGACCAAGGATTCTGCGTGGCAGGTGCGCCGCTCCGAACTGGATCAGCTGCTGTTCCGCAACGCGCAGCAGAAGGGCGCGCTGGCGCTCGAAGGCGCGAAGGTGCGGCAAGTGGACTTCGACGATGCAGGCGCCACCGTCCACGCGCAACTCGACGGTGGGACGGCGCGCGCGTGGCGCGCCCGCTTCGTGGTCGACGCCAGCGGCCGCGACACCCTGCTGGCGAACAAGTTCAAGTGCAAGCAGAAGAACGCCAGGCACAACAGCACGGCGCTGTTCGGCCATTTCCGCAACGCGCGCAGGCTGGAAGGCCGGCGCGAAGGCAACATCAGCATCTGCTGGTTCGAGCATGGCTGGTTCTGGTTCATCCCGCTCGCCGACGGCACGACCAGCGTGGGCGCCGTGTGCTGGGCCTATTACCTCAAGGCGCGCGACAAGCCGCTGAAGGATTATTTCCACGCCACCATCGCGCTGTGTCCCGAACTGAAGGACCGACTCAAGGACGCGACCCTGGTCGACGACAAAGTGCATGCCACGGGCAACTTCTCGTACGCCAGCACGCACGCGATCGGCGAGCGCTACCTGATGGTCGGCGACGCCTACACCTTCATCGACCCGATGTTTTCCTCCGGCGTGTTCCTTGCGATGCAGAGCGCCTTCGACGGCGCGAAGCTGGTGGCCACCGCGCTCGATCGTCCGGGCGATCTCGCGCCGGCGCGAGCCGCGCTGGAGCAGCGCATGCGCGTGGGCCCGCGCGACTACTCGTGGTTCATCTACCGGGTGACGAATCCGACCATCCGCGACATGTTCATGCACCCGAACAACGCCTTCAACGTCAAGCAGGGCCTGATGTCGCTGCTGGCGGCGGACATCCACCACGGGGCAGGCTACCGGCGCTCACTGTTCATGTTCAAGGTCGTGTACTACGTCGTGTCGCTCTTGAACTGGCGCCGCACCTATGGCGGCTGGAAGCGGCACCGCTTCAACATCCGCGACATGGGGCCGCTCAGCGGCGAGACGATTCAGCGCGCGGATTGAGGCGCGCAGCAGGTTGCTCCCCGCTTCTCAGAACCAGAAGCGCACGCCCGCCACCGCCTGCGTTTCATTCGCGCGCTCGCCGGCGGCGCGCCGCAGGTCGGCGGTGTCGCCGAAGCGGCCGCTCCACTCCACGCCGATGTAGGGCGCGAACTGGCGTGAGAACTCGTAGCGCAGGCGCAGCCCGGCGCTGAGGCTGGCCAGGCCCTTGCCGATGCCGTTCTCGGGATCGCTCTTGCCGTACAGCTCGGCTTCCACGCGCGGCTGCAGCACCAGCCGCTGGGCCAGCAGCAGTTCGTATTCGGCGCTCAAGCGCAGCGCGGTGCGCCCGTTGTCGCCGAGGTAGGCGGCCGCGTCGATCTCGAAGCCGTAGGGTGCTTGGCCCTGCATGCCGAAGGCGGCCCAGCTGCGGCCCGGCCCGGGGCCGGTGTCGTGGCGCAGGCCGAGCTGCGCATCCCAGAAGGGCGCGACGGCGTGGCTCCACAGCGCCTCGGTGCGCGATGCCTCGATGCGCTGGTCGGCCACCTCGCCTTCGGCCTTGATGACGAGGCGGTCGTAGTCGCCGCCGAAGCGGCCGGTGATGTCGTAGTTGCCGCTGCTGCGCTCGTTGCTGCGCGCGACTTCAAGGCGGTCGACCAGCAGCGTGCTCCAGGCGGCATCGTCGCTCAGGTGCAGGCCGTGCAGCGTCTCCAGGGCGTAGGGCCCGGACGTCAAGGTGTTGCCGCCCGCGTAGGCATGCGGATCGCGCGCGTCGGACGGCGCAGAACCGCCTTGCATCTGCATGGCGCCGTGGTCCATGGCGGCGTCTGGCGGGGCCGGCGCCGCGGATGTTGCCGGTGTTGCGGGTGTTGCGGGCGTGGGCGTGGGCGCCATCCCCTGGTGCGCCGAGTGGTCCATTGCCTGATGCGCCGAATGGTCCATCGCCTGCGCCAGCGCGGCACCGGAGAAGGCGGCCGTGGCCAGTGCGACGGCGCAGAGGGTCCATGCGTGGGTCTTGTTCACGTTCATGCTTTCGTGCCGGTGGCCATCAGGCAACCACGACTTCACGGAACATGCCGGAGTCCATGTGCAGCATCAGGTGGCAATGCCAGGCCCAGCGGCCGAGCGCGTCGGCGGTGAGCAGGAAGCTGATGCGTTGCGCGGGCTGCACCGGCAGCGTGTGGCGCCGCGCCTGGAAGCGGCCGTCGGGCTGCTCCAGCTCGCTCCACATGCCGTGCAGGTGCATCGGGTGGGTCATCATCGTGTCGTTGTGCAGGATCACCCGCACGCGCTCGCCGTGGCGCAGGCTCACCGGGGTCGACTTGGCGAATTCGAGGCCGTCGAGCGACCAGGTGTAGCGGTCCATGTTGCCGGTCAGGTGCAGCTCGATCTCGCGGCCGGGGCCGCGCGGGTCCATCGGCCCACTGGTCGTGTGCAGGTCGGCCAAGGTCAGCACGCGGCGGCCGTTGTGGCGCAGGCCGACGCCGGGATCGTCGAGGTTGGTGCGGGGCATGTCCACGCGCATGTCGGTGCTGGGGCCGTACTCGGTGCGGGCGTGGCGGGCCTGGGTGCTGGGTCGGGCCAGTGCGTCGGTGGCGGAGCCTGCGGTCATGGCGCCGTGGCCCATCGCGCCATGGTCCATCGCGCCGTGGCCCATGGCGGCGTGGTCCATGCCCTGCATGCCGCCACCGCCATGGCCGCCCATGCTGCCCATCATGTCGCCCATCGTGAGCCATTCGGGGCGGTCCAGCGCGGGCACTTCGGCCTGCAGGCCGTGGCGCACGGCCAGCGTGCCGCGTGCGTAGCCGGTGCGTTCCATCGCCTGCGCGAACACGGTGTACGCGTCCTCCTGCGGTTGCACGATGGCGTCGTAGGTCTCGCCCGGACCGAAGCGGAATTCATCCACCGTGACGGGGTCGACGTCGACCCCGTCGGCCTGCACGATCGTGAGCTTCAGGCCGGGGATGCGCACGTCGTAGAAGGTGTTGGACGCGCCATTGATGAAGCGCAGCCGCACCCGCTCGCCGGGGCGGAACAGGCCGCGCCAGTTGCCGGCCGGCGTGCTGCCGTTCATCAGGTGCGTGAGCGTGGGCGACGAGAGGTCGCCCAGGTCGGTCGGGCTCATGCGCATCTGGTTCCACATGCGTCGCTTGTCGAGCGCGGCCTGCACGCCGCTGTCCGACACGTCGCGGAAGAAGTCCATCGCCGCCGGTTCGTTGCGGTTGTAGTAGTCGCCTTGCGCCTTGAGCTTGCGCAGCACGGCCATCGGGTCCTGGTCGACCCAGTCGGACAGCAGCACCACGTGATCGCGCTCGGCGCGCAGGTGCTCACCCTGGCGCGGCTCGACGATGATGGCGCCGTACAGGCCCATCTGTTCCTGCATGCCCGAGTGCGAGTGGTACCAGTAGCTGCCGCTCTGCATGACCTTGAAGCGGTAGGTGAAGGTGGCGCCCGGCGCGATGCCGGCGAAGCTGATGCCCGGCACGCCGTCCATCTGGTAGGGCAGGATGATGCCGTGCCAATGGATCGAGGTGGCTTCGCGCAGCCGGTTGGTGACGTGGAGGGTGACCTCGTCGCCTTCGCGCCAGCGCAGGGTGGGTGCCGGCACCATGCCGTTGACGGCCACCGCCATGCGCGGCTGGCCGGTGAAGTTGACCGGCAGCTCGGCGACCTCCAGGTGGAACTCGGTGCCGCTCAGTTCGGGCGGCGCGCCATCGCCCGGCGCCGCAGCACGCGCCTGCAGGCCGAAGGGCGAGAGGCCCAGCATGACGCCGCCCGCGGCCAGGCCCTGCACGAAGCGACGGCGCCCGGGCGCGACGGCCACATCGCCGGGAGTTGAAAAGAAGGGGGGACGCATGCGCTCGCTCGCTGGGATGGCAAAGCGCCGATGCTAGGCGCGGCCCCGAACGTGCAGGCGACCCGAAGATGACATCTCTGTCATCTTCGCTCCGGCGTCAGCTGGCCGACTCGGCCGGGCGCAGGTCGTCGTCGATGTGCGGGTCGGCGGCCTGGCCGCGCAGCTTGCGCACGCTGCGGCGGATCCAGTGCTCGACGTCGTCGACATAGGTGAACACCGCGGGCACCACCAGCAGGCTGAGGAAGGTGGAGGTGATCAGGCCGCCGATCACCGCCATCGCCATCGGCGAGCGGAAGCTCGAATCGGCCGCCGACAGGCCGAAGGCGATCGGCGCCATGCCGGCGCCCATGGCGATGGTGGTCATGATGATCGGGCGGGCGCGCTTGTGGCAGGCGTCGCGCAGCGCTTCCCAGCGGCTCATGCCCTGCTCGCGCCGCGCCACGATGGCGTACTCGACCAGCAGGATCGAGTTCTTGGTGGCGATCCCCATCAGCATGATCAGGCCGATCAGCGAAGGCATCGACAGCGCCTTCTGGCCGATCAAGAGGCCGATGAAGGCGCCGCCAATCGCCAGCGGCAACGCGCACAGGATCGTGACCGGGTGCAGGAAGTCCTTGAACAGCAGCACCAGCACCACGTAGATGCACAGGATGCCGGTCAGGATCGCCAGCCCGAAGCTGTTGAACAGTTCGGTCATGACTTCGGCGTCGCCCACCTCGGCCACGCGCACGCCGGGCGGCAGGTTGCGGATGGAGGGCAGCGCCATCGCCGCTTCCTTGGCTTCGCCCAGGCCCACGCCGGACAACTCGATCTCGAAGTTGACGTTGCGCGAGCGGTCGTAGCGATCGATCACGGCCGGGCCGCCTTCCACGCTCAGGTTGGCGACCTGGCCGAGCATGACCGGGCCGCGCGCGCCAGGCACGCTCAGGCGTTCGAGCAGCGACAGGTCCTGGCGCGCCGAGTCCTTCAGCTTGACCACGATCGGGATCTGCCGCTGCGCCAGGTTGAGCTTGGCCAGCGACTGGTCGTAGTCGCCCAGCGTGGCCACGCGCAGCGTCTCGGCAATCGCGGAACTGGTCACGCCGAGATCGGCGGCGCGCGCGAAGTCGGGCCGCACCGCGATCTCGGGGCGGATCAGGCTGGCGGTGGAGGTGATGTTGCCCAGGCCGGGAATGGTGCGCAGGTCGCGCTCCACGGCGCGCGCGGCGGTGCTCAAGGCCTGCGGGTCGTCGCCGCTGAGCGCCAGGATGTACTTCTCGCCCGAGCCGCCCAGGCCGACGGTTGTGCGCACGCCGGGCAGCGATTCGAGCGCCTTGCGGATGTCGGCCTCCACCACCTGCTTGCGCGGCCGGTCGCCGCGCGGATCGAGCTGGATGGTCAGCGTGGCCTTGCGTGTTTCCGGCACGCCGAAGCTGGCGAAGGGGTCGCCGCCGGCGCTGCCGCCGGCCACCGTGGTGTAGACGCTGCGCACGTGCGGCACCTTCATCAGGCGCAGCCGCACCTCTTCGGCAGTGGCGGTGGTCTGCGCCAGCGTGGAGCCGGGCGCCAGCGAGATGTAGACCTGCGTCTGCGAGTTGTCGTCGGGCGGCACGAAGCCGGTCTTGAGCAGCGGGATCATGGCCAGCGAACCGAAGAAGAAGAGGGTGGCCAGCACCATCGTCTTGAAGCGGTTGCGGATGCACCATTCGGCCATGCGCATGTAGATCGCCAGCCAGCGCGGCTCCTTTTCCTGGTGCACGATCGGCTTGAGGATGTAGGCCGCCATCATCGGCGTCAGCATGCGCGCCACCACCAGCGAGGCGAACACCGCCAGCGCCGCGGTCCAGCCGAACTGCTTGAAGAACTTGCCGGCAATGCCGCTCATGAAGGCGGTCGGCAGGAACACCGAAATCAGCGTGAAGGTGGTGGCAATCACCGCCAGCCCGATCTCGTCGGCCGCCTCCATCGCCGCCTGGTAGGGCGTCTTGCCCATGCGCAGGTGGCGCACGATGTTCTCCACCTCGACGATGGCGTCGTCGACCAGCACCCCGATCACCAGCGACAGCGCCAGCAGCGAGACGATGTTCACCGAGAAGCCCAGGTAGTGCATGCCGACGAAGGCCGGGATGGCCGACATCGGCAGCGCCACCGCCGAGACGAAGGTGGCGCGCCAGTCGCGCAGGAACAGCCACACCACCAGCACCGCCAGCAGCGCGCCTTCGTACAGCAGGTGCAGCGAGCCGTCGTATTCCTCCTGCACCGGGGCGACGAAGTTGAAGGCCTCGGTCAGCGTGATGTCGGGGTGGGCCGCGCGCAGCTCGACCAGCGCCTGCTGGATCAGCGCGCCCACTTCCACCTCGCTCTCGCCGCGGCTGCGCGCCACCTCGAAGCCGACCACCGGCTTGCCGTTGAGGTAGGCGCCCGAGCGCGGCTCGGCAATGGTGTCGCTGATGCGCGCCACCTGGTCCAGGCGGATGCTGCGCCCGTCGGACAGCGCGATCTGCAGGTCGCGCAGCTGGTCGGCGTTGGCCACCGTGGCGATGGTGCGCACCGGTTGCTCGCTGCCGCTGAGGTCGGCACGGCCGCCGGCGCTTTCGGTCTGCACCTGGCGCAACTGGCGCGAGATGTCGGCGGCGGTGGCGCCCAGCGACTGCAGGCGCTGCGGGTCGAGGTCGATGTGCACCTCGCGCGTGACGCCGCCCACGCGGTTCACCGCGCCCACGCCGCGCAGCGCCAGCAGTTTCTTGGTGACGTCGTTGTCGACGAACCAGGAGAGCTCCTGCGCGTCCATGCGGGTCGACGAGATGGTGAAGGCCAGCACCGGCTGGGCCGCCAGGTCGAGCTTGTTGACGATCGGGTCGCGCACGTCGGCCGGCAGGTCGGCGCGCACGCGCTGCACCGCCGAGCGCACGTCGTCCACCGCTTCCTGCACCGGCTTCTCCAGGCGGAATTCGACGATCAGCGTGGCGGTGCCGTCCTGCACTTTGGTCGTGATGTGCTTGAGCCCCTGCACCGTGGCGATGGAATTCTCCAGCTTGCGCGCGACGTCGTTTTCCAGCTGCGAGGGGGCGGCGCCGGGCAGCGAGGCCGACACCGTGACAGTGGGCAGGTCGATGTCCGGAAAGTTCTGGATCTTCATCGCCTTGAAGGAATACAAGCCGGCGACGGTGAGCAGCACGAACAGCATCACCGCCGGAATCGGGTTGCGGATGGACCAGGCCGAGACGTTCATGGCAGGTCTCCTTACTTGGCCAGCGCTTCGACGGCCGGCAGCCGCGGCGCATCGACCACGCGCACCAGGTCGCCGTCGTTCAGGAAGCCGGCGCCTTGCACCACCACCTGCGCGTCCGGCGGCAGCGCCGTGGTGATTTCCACGCGCTCGCCGACGCGGCGCCCGGTCTCGACCTTGAACTCCTTCACGCGGCTGTCGCCCTGCAGCAGCAGCAGGTAGTTGAAGCCGTCGCGCGGCACCACGGCCTGTTGCGGCACCGTCACCGCATTGCTGCGGCCGAGCTGGAAGTTGCCTTGCGCGAACATGCCGGCCTTGATGGCGCTGTTCTGCTGGATCGACGGCAGGTCGACATAGACCAGCGCGTTGCGCGTCTGCGGATCGACGGTGGGCGCGACCTGGCGCACCTTGCCTTCCACCTCGGCGCCGCTGGCGCCGACGATCACCGCCGGCACGCCGGGCGCAATGCGGCCGAGCTGCGCGGCGGTGACTTCGGCGCGCCATTCGAGCCGGCCCTGGCGGATCAGCTTGAACAGCTCGGTGCCGGGGTTGACCACGCTGCCGACGGTGGCGGTGCGCGACGAGATGACGCCGTTGTCCGGCGCCAGCACGCTGGTGTTGCTGCGCCGCACCTGCTGCGCGTCGAGCACGGCCTGCGCCGCTTCCACGCGCGCCTTGGCGGTCTGCGCGCTGGTCTGGTACTGGTTGATCTGCTGCTGGCTCATGGCGCCGGTCTTCTGCAGCGTGAGGGCGCGCTGCGCGTTGTTGGCGGCGTCGGCGGCATTGGCCCTGGCCTCGGCCAGCGAGGCGCGCGCCTGCGCCACGTCGGCCTGCACCGTCTCGCCCGAGAAGGTGGCCAGCACCTGGCCCTTCTTCACCACGTCGCCGACGTTCACGCGTACGTCGGCCAGCTTCAGCCCGCTGGATTCGGAGCCGATGCTGGCTTCCTGCCAGGCGGCCACGTTGCCGTTGGCCGGCAGCGTGTCGTTGAGCTCGCTGCTCTCGGGCCGGGCCACGCTGACGGTGAGCGCCGGGCGCGCGCTGGCGGTCTTCTTGTCGGCTTCGGCGGCGCCGTCGTGCGGCTGGCTGCGCGTCAGGAACCAGGCGGCACCGGCCAGCACGAGCACGACCAGCACGAGGATGAACAGGGTGGAACGCTTGAAGGTCTTCATGGCGGGAATCAGCGGGTGGCGGCGGGGGCCGCGGAAGTCGAAGGGGCGGGCGCGGCCGGTGCCTGGTGGCTGTCGGCCAGCGCCAGCGGCGCGGCGTCGGTCGGCCGTTGCCAGCCGCCGCCCATGGCGCGGTAGAGCGCGACCCAGGCCTGCGCGCGGTCGCTCGCCAGCGCCACGCGCGCGGTCTGCGAGGCGAACAGCGCGCGGCGCGCGTCTTCCAGCTCGAACAGGCTGGCCAGCCCGGTCTCGGTGCGGGCGCGCGTCGCGTCGAACGAGGCCTGGTAGTTGGTCACGGCGGTGTTGGCGTCGTTGGTGCGGGCGTCGGTGCTCTGCAGGTTGATCAGTGCTTCTTCCACCTCGCGCACCGCCTGGCGCACGTTGGCGCGGTAGGCGCTGGCGGCCTCGGTGTAGCGCGCTTTGGCCGATTCGATGTTGGCCACGCGCCGGCCGCCGTCGAAGAGCGGCAGCGTGAGCTGCAGCGGGCCGATGGTCCAGGTGTCGAGCGACTGCGAGAAGCCGGCGGTGCTCAGCTTGATGCGGCTGATGTTGCCGGTCAGCGAGAGCTTGGGGTAGCGATCGGCCTGCGCGCTGCCGACTTCGGCGCTGGCCGCGGCCACCGCCAGTTGCGCGGCGTACACGTCGGGTCGCTGCGCCAGCAGCTGGGCCGGCACGCGGTCGACCGGGGCCACCTGCGGCAGCGGCGGCTGCGCCGGGGCCTGCGCCAGCTTCTGTTCGAGCGTGGCGTCGTCCAGCCCGGTGAGCTGCACCAGCGCCTTGCGCTGCACGTCGCACAGGGCGCGCTGCTGGGTCAGGCGCGAGTTGCCTTCGGCGGCGCTGGCGCGCGCCAGCGCGGCGTCGGCCGGGGCGGTGAAGCCGGCCTCGGCCGACAGGCCGGTCAGGCGCGCGGTCTCGGTGCGCGAGCGCGTGTCGGATTCGGCCACGCGCAGCTGGCCGACGCAGGCGCGCTCGGCGAAGTAGGCATTGGCGGCCTCGGCGGCCACGGCCACGCGGGCGTCGTGCCACTTGGCCTGGGCGCTGCTTTCGCGCTGCACGGCAGCGTCGCGGCTGGCGTCGAGGCCGCCGAACAGGTCGATTTCCCAGCTCGACTGCAGGCCGGCGCTGAGCGTGGTGTAGGGCACCGCGTCGCCGCTGCCCAATGACGAGGCGCCCAGCCCCGCGCTGGCCACGTTGTTGCTGCGCTGGGCCGAGGCGACGGCGTCCAGCGTCGGCAGCATGGCGGCGCCGGCGGCAATGCGCGTGGCGCGCGCCTCGGCCACGCGGGCGGCGGCACTGGCCACGTTGGGGCTGGCCTGCTCGGCGGCCTCGACGATGTCCACCAGCAGCGGGTCGTCCATCTGGCGCCACCAGTCGGCCAGGTTGGCCTCGGAGCCGTCGTGCGGCAGCAGGCGCGGCAGCGGCGTCGTCCATTGCGCCGGCACCTCGGCCGGCGCCGCCTGCGGCGGGCGGGCCAGGCTGCAACCGGCCAGGGCCAGCGCCAGTGCGAGAGAAAGGGGCAGGCTGCACAGCGTGCCGATGCGTTGCATTGAACTCATTTCGTCTTGTGTTGACTGCGCTGCGCAGCGGTGCGCGCAGGCGGCGGGTTGCGGCGGGCGGCGGGCGCGGGCGCGCGAGGGGAAACGGTGGAAAGGTCGGAAGGCCGTGCCGACGGCTCGGCCGCGCGGCGCGCCTGCTCGGCCCCCACCAGTGCCACAGCGTAGGCGAACAGGCGCTCGGTCCATGTATCGATTTGCTGCGGTGTGTCGAGCAGGCCCGGGCGCAGCAGGCCGATCTTTTCCTGCATCACGAACAGCTGCATCGCCAGGCCGGCGATCGCCAGCGCGAGGCGATGCACGTCGTCGTCGGCGCGGCGCAGCTGCAGGTGCCGGCACAACACCTGCACCAGGGCTTCGTGCGGCACGCACACGTCGCGCTCGAACTCGCCCTGCATCTGGCCGGTCGGCTCCAGCATCTCGCGCAGGTGCAGCCGCATGCACTGGCGCACGATCGCGCCATGCTTGAGCGGCTGGGTGTAGCCGCCGAGGAAGATGCGCAGCGCGCTGTCCAGCGGCAGGCCGTCGGCGGCGAACTGCGCCACCAGGTCGCTGGCGCTGCCGCCCATCGGTTCGACGAAGCAGGCGGCGTACAGGCCGGCCTTGTCGCCGAAGTAGTAGCTGATGGCGGCGATGTTCACGCCGGCGGCCTGCGCGATGGCGCGGGTCGAGGTCTTGGCGAAACCGCCTTCGGCGAACAGGCGCAGGGCGACCAGCAGCAGGCGCTCGCGCGCCTGCGCGCCGTCGCTGCGGGAAGCGCGCGGCGGCGCAGGCGTTGCGGAAGAAGAGGGGGCAGGGCTGGAACGGGACATGGCGCGGCCCATATTGGAGCACACAAATCAATCGATTGATTGAATTGCCCTGTTGCCCTGCGTGGCATCGGTACGCCCCGGGGCCCGATGCCGGCCGTGCGGCGTGCCGCCGCCGCGCTGCTTCAGAAGCGGTGGCGCACGCCGGTCACGAACTCGGTGTAGTCGTTGGACTGGCTGCTGCCCATGCCGGCCGGCAGGGTGAAGGCGGTGCGGCCGAGCCCGCTGGCCACGCCGTCGTCGTTCTTGTAGTAGGTCAGCGCGGTGTAGACGGTGGTGCGCTTGGAGAAGCTGTAGTCCAGGCCGGCGCCCAGCGCCTGGGTCTTCGCATCCTCCACGTTGCGCGGGTCGTTCAGCACGTACTGGACCTTCACGAGGGTGGCGCCGAAGCGGTAGCCCATGCCCAGCCAGGCGCCGCTGCCGCCGAGGTCGGCACCGCTGCGGTCTTCGGTATAGAGATAGCCGCCCGTGATCTGCCAATCGGCCAGTGCGTACTTGGCGGCAGCAGTCCAGGTGCGCCGGTGCGCGTCCGGGTTGATGCTGCCACCCTGGTCATCGTCGAAGGAGAGCATGGCGTCGAAGCCGCCTGCGGTGTAGCGCGCGAAGGCATCCCACAGGCGGTTGCTGCCGGCGCCGTCGACGACTTCACCGAAGCCGCCGCCCGCACCGAAACTGAAGCCCCCCCAGGTTGGCGAGACGTAGGCCACCGAATTGTTCATCCGGGCCGGCCCGCCGTTGCCCGTGGCCGAATCGCTGGAGCCGCGCACCGGCTCGTAGCTGTCGAAGCCGCCGATGACGGCCGTGCTCGGGCCGTAGCCGGAGTTGGAGAACATGCTGAACTGGTCGGTCACGTTGTACGTGGCGCTGTACTGGCGGCCCAGTGTGAGTGCGCCCAGGCTCCGGTCGGCAATGCCCACCGTGGCCTGGCGCCCGAAGGCCAGGCCGCCCTGGCCGAGCGAGCCGTCGTCGAGGTTGATGCCCATCTCCAGCGTGAAGTTGGCGCTCAGGCCGCCGCCGAGATCCTCCGTGCCCTTGAAGCCCAGGCGCGAGCCGGACAGGCCGCCCGATTGAAGCCGGGTCATGGTGGCGTCATCCCCGTGCACGTACTGCCCGTAGATATCGGCAATACCGTAGACGGTGACCGAACTCTGGGCCTGCGCGGCACCCACTGCGCACAGCGGCATCAGGACGAAAAGCGAAGAGCGGAGGCGATTCGGCATGGCGTTCCTTTGTTGCGGTTGAAGACGCGCCGACATTAAGGGCATCGCCGCCGCACGACAAGCCTGAAATGAAACGCCCCCCGTTTGGCCGGCTCACTGCGTGTAGCCGTCCCATACCCCCCGCTGGGGGGCGCACCCAAAGGCCGGGCGAAGCCCGCTCCTCGGGTGCCCTGGCATGGCCTGCTCCGCGGCCCATGGATCCGTACCGCGCGTGGCGCTTCACGGTGCGTCGGCCGAATTCCCGGCACGCCGTCCGGGTGGGCGCTACTTGCAGATCGTGGTGGTGCCGACGGTGCGGCAGTTCTTGCCGTCCAGGCCCTGGTAGCCCTGCAGCTTGCCGGTGCGGTCGTACTGGTTGCCCAGCGCGTCGCGGCAGTTGCCGGCGGCATCGCAGCCGCGCAGCGGGGCGCGCTGGTCGCGCGGGCGCGGCGGACGGCGTGCATACGGATAGGGGTCGCCATAGGCCTCGACCACGGGGTCGTCGCCGCGATCGCTCCAGCGCGCGTCGGGCGGCTGGCCGTCGGTGTTGCCGCGCGAATCGATGATGACCGGGCCGGACGGCGCGGGCGGCTGGCGCATGGCCGCATCGGCGGTCGGCGTGGCGTGCGGCTTCGGCGCGGGCACCACCGCCGCGCCCTTGGGGCCGAGCGGCTGCACCTGGCCGTCGGCCGAACGCACCACCACCGGCGCCTCGGTCGTCACGCGGCGTGCGTTCTGCGATCCGGCCGGGCAGCGCTCGTCGGTGTAGGTGACCTGGCCGCTGGCGTCGGTGCAGCGCGTCACCTCGGCTTGCGCCGCGGCGCCGCAGAGCAGCAGGCAAGCCAGGATCAGGGGGGTGCGGGAGGTGCGCATGGGCGCGATTGTGGCGTGCTTTGGGCGGCTTGGCGTGTCCGCCGAGGGCGCTTGGCGGCGTCGTCTTCAGGCCGGCAGGCGGTTCACCTCGACCGAGACGTGCACCAGTTCCTCGTGCACGCGCAGGCGTTCGCGGAAGAAGTCCGGCGCCGCATCGTGCGCCGTCGCCAGCGCGATCAGGCAGGCGTACTTGGCCTGGCCGACGCGCCACACGTGCAGGTCGCAGATTTCGGCGGGCACCGGGCTCGCGGCGATGACCTCGCGGATTTCCGCGACCACCGGCGCGTCCATCTCGGCGTCCAGCAGCACGCGCCCGCTGTCGCGCAGCAGGCCCCAGGCCCAGTGGGCCACCAGGGCGGCGCCGACGATGCCGATCACCGGGTCGAGCCATCCCGCGCCCCACAGCTTGCCGGCGAACAGCGCCACGATGGCCAGCACCGAGGTGGCGGCATCGGCCAGCACGTGCAGGTAGGCCGCGCGCAGGTTGAGGTCGTCGTGCGTGTGGCCGTGTTGGTGGGCGTGGCCGTGTTCGTGCCCGTGCCCGTGCCCATGCGCGTGATGGCCGCGCAGCAGCCAGGCGCAGACCAGGTTCACCGCCAGCCCGAGCGCCGCGATGGCCATCGCCTGGTCGTAGGCGATGGCGGCCGGCGCGAGCAGCCGCCGGGCCGATTCCCACAGCATCAGCGCGGCCACGCCGAGCAGGAAGATCGCGCTGGTGTAGCCGCCCAGCACCTCGATCTTCCAGGTGCCGAAGGCGAAGCGCGCATCGCCCGCCAGCCGGCGCGCCGCGGCATAGGCGGCGACCGACAGGCCCAGCGCCAGGGTGTGCGAACTCATGTGCCAGCCGTCGGCCAGCAGCGCCATCGAATGGGTCAGCCAGCCGCCGGCGATCTCGGCCACCATCATCACGGCGGTCAGGGCCATGGCCCAGCGGGTGTTGCGCTCGGCAAGCGGGTTGCCGTCGTCGAACACGTGGCTATGCCGCCAGCCGGGCGCGGGCTGCTTTGCCGAGGCGTGCGCGGCGCTGGCGGAGAGGGCTTCGGGGTTCATCGAGGGTACTGTACCCCAGTATATTTTCGCTGCGTAGAATTGCCGGCATGAGCCACACCATCCAAGCCAGGAAACCGCTGCTGGCGCGCGTGCGCCGCATCCGCGGCCAGGCCGAGGCGCTGGAGCGCGCGCTGCTGGGCGAGCCGGAATGCGCCGCGCTGCTGCAGCAGATCGCGGCCCTCCGCGGCGCGGTCGATGGCCTGCTGGGCGAGGTGCTCGAAGGCCACGTGCGCGAGCACCTGGGCGACCCGGACGTGAGCGCCGCGCAGCGCCAGCAGGATCTCGAAGTGGTGCTGGCGGCGCTGCGTTCGTACCGGCGCTGAAGCCCGCGCCGGGCGGCCCGCGCGGGCGCGCTAGCATCGGCGCCATGTCCGCTGCCCCCGCTCTCCCGCTCGATCCCGACGGCATCCTGGCGCTCGCCGCGCGCTCGATGTTCCACCTGTTCTCCAGCATCAGCCAGGGCATGTTCCTGGTCGACCGCAGCGGCCGCATCGTGTGGGTCAACGAGGGCTACCAGCGCTTCTTCCCGGCGCTGGGCATCGCCTCGATCGACGCGTTCGTCGGCCGCCCGGTGGAAGAGGTGATCCAGAACACGCAGATGCGCCAGGTGCTGGAGACCGGCAAGCCGATCCTGATCGACCTGCTGACCAACAAGGCCGGCACCTTCGTCGTCAGCCGCATTCCGCTGCACGCCGAGCGCGCCGGCGGCGACGCCTCGCAACTGGGCGAGGTGATCGGCGCCATCGGCATCGTGCTGTTCGATCACCCCGAGACCACGCTGCAACCCCTGATCAGCAAGTTCGCCATGCTGCAGCGCGACCTCGACGACGCGCGGCGCGAACTGGCTTCGCAGCGCGCGCGCTCGCAACTGCAGGGCACGGGCGACGGCCAGCGCCGCGCCAAGTACAGCTTTGCCAGCTTCATCGGCGCCAGCCCGGCGGCGGTCGACGTTAAGCGCCATGCGCGCCGGGCCGCGCAATCCTCCAGCCCGGTGCTGCTGCTGGGCGAGACCGGCACCGGCAAGGAACTGCTGGCGCACGCCATCCACACCGCGTCGGCGCGCTCCGGCGGGCCCTTCGTCAGCGTCAACATCGCGGCGGTACCCGACACGCTGCTGGAGGCCGAGTTCTTCGGCTTCGCGCCCGGCGCCTTCACCGGCGCCGACCGCAAGGGGCGCGAGGGCAAGTTCAAGCTGGCCGACGGCGGCACCCTGTTCCTCGACGAGATCGGCGACATGCCGATGGGCCTGCAGGCCAAGCTGCTGCGCGCGCTGCAGGAGGGCGAGATCGAGCCGCTGGGCTCGAACAAGCTGCAGCCCTTCGATGCGCGCGTGATCGCCGCCACCTCGCGCGACCTGGCGGCGCTGGTGCGCGAAGGGCGCTTTCGCGAAGACCTGTACTACCGGCTGAACGTATTGCCATTGCGCGTGCCGCCGCTGCGCGAGCGGCGCGCCGACATTCCGGCGCTGATCGAGGTGCTGGGCGAGGACATGGCGCAGCGCAGCGGCGAGGCGCCGCCCGAGCTGGTGCCCGACGCGCTGGCGCTGCTGGCCGCGCAGCACTGGCGCGGCAACATCCGCGAGCTGCGCAACGTGCTGGAACAGCTGGCGATGCGCAGCGACGCCACCCGCATCGATGCGCAGGAGGTCAAGCGCGTGCTGGCCGAGACCGGGCTGGAGACGATTGCCGCGCCCGAGCCGGGCGAGGGCGGCGCCGCGCACGAGGGCGGCAGTGCCGACCTGCTGCGGCCGCTGGCCGCACAGGTGGCCGAGCTGGAGCGGCGCGCCATCGACGCGGCGATGGCCGCGACCGGCGGCAACAAGCTGGCCACCGCGCGCCTGCTCGGCATTTCACGCGCCACGCTGTACGACCGCATGGCCGGTTGAGCACGGCGCCGCGTGCGCCCGTGCCTGTGCTACCCGCGGGTAGAAACAGAAAAGCCCGGCGCCGTCGAGACGGGGCCGGGCCGGGCCGGGCCGGGTCGCGCCGCGCAGTGCAGCGGCGGCGAGGCTTACATGTCGAGCTTGGTGATCTTCGCGCCCGAGACCGAGACGCCGGCTTCGAGGCCGACGTTGGTGAGCACGAAGCTGACCACCGGCTGGCGCACCGACTGCGAGTCGACCGCGCCGTTGGCACCGACCTTGGCCACGGCCACGGTGGCGTCGGCGCCGGCGGTCCAGCCCTTGCTGTTCTGGAACTTGGCCAGCGCGTCCTGCGTGTTGAACAGGTAGATCACGGCCTTGGACTGGGCGCCGGCCTGGAAGCCGAGCGAGCCCTGCGTGGTGCTGTAGTAGCCCACGGTCTTGCCGGCGGTCATGAGCGAGCCCTTGCCGTATTCGGCACCGACGCCCAGGCTGGCGCCGACGACCTGCGGGAAGACCAGCACGCCAGCGGCCTTGCCCACCATCTCGCGCGAGCTGGGCACGGTGTTGTAGAGCTTGGACATGGCGGCGCTCACCTGCGCATCGATCGATGCGCGCGAGGAGGTGCCGGAGCTGTCGTTGCTCGGCGAGGTCGTGGTGCAGCCGACGAAGGCGAGGCTGCACGCGGCCATGGCGGCAGCCAGCGTAATGGAGCGGAACTTGATGGTTTGCATGCTTGTTTTCCCTCGAATGTTGCGAACACTGGACATGCCGTGCAGCGGCTGCCGAACGGTGGGGCCCGCCAGAATGCTAATGCCATGTGCGCGCCGGCGGCATGGCACTTGAGTGCAATGGGGTAATCCTCCTACAACCGTTGGCGGCCTGGCGGGCGGCCAACGGCGCTCACCCTGGAAAACCCTGAGCACGAATCAGACAAGTGTCTTCATTGCAGACATTGCGTTGGCTGGATTCCGTGCTTCTTCGCGCCCCGGGGTGAGAAAACCCATGGAAATCAACGTCTGTACGCACTGGCATGAACTGTGCAATATCCAGGCACCGCAATCAGGAGACAAAAATGAAACGTCGTCAATTCGCGACCGCCTCGGCGCTCGCCGCGCTCAGCCTGGCCGCCTTCGCCCTGCCGGCCTCGGCCGCGGACGAGATCCGCATCGCCCACGTCTACAGCAAGACCGGCGCGCTGGAAGCCTATGGCAAGCAGACCCAGGTCGGCCTGATGATGGGCCTGCAGTACGCCACCGGCGGCACCATGACGGTGGCGGGCAAGAAGATCGTCGTGATCGAGAAGGACGACCAGGGCAAGCCCGACCTGGGCAAATCGCTGCTGGCCGCGGCCTATTCCGATGACAAGGCCGACCTGGCGATCGGGCCCACGTCGTCGGGCGTGGCGCTGGCAATGCTGCCGGTGGCCGAGGAATACAAGAAGATCCTGCTGGTGGAGCCTGCCGTGGCCGACTCCATCACCGGCGACAAGTGGAACAAGTACATCTTCCGCACCGGCCGCAATTCGAGCCAGGACGCCATCAGCAACGCCGTGGCCATGGACGCGAGCGACATCTCCATTGCCATGCTGGCGCAGGACTACGCCTTCGGCCGCGACGGCGTGAAGGCTTTCAAGGATGCGCTGAAGAAAAGCAAGATCGTTCACGAGGAATACCTGCCGCCGGCCACCACCGACTTCACCGCCGGCATTGCCCGCATGGTCGACGCGCTCAAGGACAAGCCGGGCCGCAAGGTCATCGCCGTGGTCTGGGCCGGTGCCACCACGCCCTTCAACGCGCTGGCCGACGCCGACCTGAAGAAGCGCTATGGCATCGACGTGGGCACGGGCGGCAACATCCTGCCGGCCATGGCGGCCTACAAGCGCTTCCCGGGCATGGAAGGCGCGACCTACTACTACTTCGGCATTCCGAAGAATCCGGTGAACGACGCCATGGTGGCCGCGCACTACAAGGAATTCAAGGCACCGCCGGACTTCTTCACGGCCGGTGGTTTCACCGCCGCGATGGCGGTGGTGACGGCGCTCAAGAAGAGCAACGGCGACACCAAGGCCAACAAGCTGATCTCCACCATGGAAGGCATGAGCTTCGACACGCCCAAGGGCACCATGACCTTCCGCAAGGAAGACCACCAGGCGATGCAGAGCATGTACCACTTCAAGATCAAGGTGGACCCGGCCTTCCCGTGGGGCGTGCCGGAACTGGTGCACGAGATCAAGCCGGAAGAGATGCAGATTCCCATCCTGAACAAACGCGGTTGATCCGCCCCCGTGGGCCGGCAAAGCCGGTTCCATGGGTGTTCCCGAACGGGCTTCGCCTTGCTTGCCGGATTGACCGGCTTTTGATCGAACATCCCTGCCCCTTCATGGGCGGGGCACTGCATGCTTGAAACCAGAGACTTGACCATTCGCTTCGGCGGACACGTGGCGGTGAATGCCGTCAGCTGTTCCTTTGCGCCGGGCACATTGACGGCCATCGTCGGCCCGAACGGCGCCGGCAAGACGACCTTCTTCAACCTGATCTCGGGGCAGCTCAAGGCGAGCAGCGGCTCCGTGCGCCTGGACGGGCGTTCGCTCGACGGCTTGCCGCCTTCGGCGCGCACGCACGCCGGGCTGGGTCGCGCCTTTCAGCTGACCAATCTCTTTCCCAACCTGACGGTGCTGGAGAACGTGCGCCTTGCGGTGCAGGCCACGCGCGAAGGCGCGCACCGGCGCGGCCTGAACCTGTGGAGCATCTGGAGCGACCACCGCGCGCTGACCGAGCGCGCCCAGCAGATCCTGGAACAGGTTTCGCTCACGGCGCGCGCGCAGGACGCGGTGGCCGGCCTGCCGCACGGCGACCAGCGCAAGCTGGAGGTGGCGCTGCTGATCGCGCTGGAACCCAAGGTCTACATGTTCGACGAGCCCACCGCCGGCATGAACGCGGCCGAGGCGCCGGTGATCCTCGACCTGATCCGCCAGCTCAAGCGCGACCGCAGCAAGACCATCCTGCTGGTCGAGCACAAGATGGACGTGGTGCGCGAACTGGCCGACCGCATCATCGTGCTGCACAACGGCACGCTGGTGGCCGACGGCGAGCCGGCCGAGGTGATTGCCTCGCCGGTGGTGCAGGAGGCGTACCTCGGCGTCACTCCCACTCCTTCCCCCTCTGGGGGAGAAGCGCCATGAACTCCCCATTGCTCACCCTCGAAGGCGTGCACACGCACATCGGCGCCTATCACATCCTGCACGGCGTCGACCTGGCGGTGCCGGCCGGCCAACTGACCATGCTGCTGGGCCGCAACGGCGCCGGCAAGACCACCACCTTGCGCACGATCATGGGCCTGTGGCATGCCAGCAGCGGCAGCGTGCGCTTTGCCGGGCAGGACATCGCGGCGCTGCGCACGCCGCAGATCGCGCAGCAGGGCATCGCCTACGTGCCGGAGAACATGGGCATCTTCTCGGATCTGACGGTCAAGGAGAACATGCTGCTGGCCGCGCGCGGCGCGCGAAGCGCCGGCGAGATCGACGACACGCGCCTGCAGTGGATCTTCCGCCTGTTCCCGGCGGTGCAGAAATTCTGGAACCACCCGGCGGGCAAGCTCTCGGGCGGGCAAAAGCAGATGCTCGCCGTGGCGCGCGCCATCGTCGAGCCGCGGCGCCTGCTGATCATCGACGAGCCCAGCAAGGGCCTGGCGCCGGCCATCATCAACAACATGATCGATGCCTTCGCCGAACTCAAGGCGGCCGGCGCGACCATCCTCTTGGTGGAGCAGAACCTGAACTTCGCGCAGCGCCTGGGCGACACCGTGGCGGTGATGGACAACGGCCGCGTGGTGCACGCCGGGCGCATGGACGACTTTTCGCGCGACGAGGCCTTGCAGCAATCCCTTCTGGGCCTGGCGCTGTAGGGCGGGGCGGAACATGACCAACGATCTCGACTTCAAACCCCTGCTGCTGGTGCCCGTGCTGGCGCTGGTGGCGCTGCCGCTCACCGGCTCCTTCTCGACCTGGCTCACGCTCACCGTGGCCGGGCTGGCAATGGGCATGATCATCTTCGTCATCGCCTCCGGGCTGACGCTGGTGTTCGGCCTGATGGATGTGCTGAATTTCGGCCACGGCGTGTTCATCGCGCTGGGCGCCTTTGTCGCCAGCAGCGTGCTGGCCGGCATGGCCGACTGGACCGGCTCGCAAGAACTCTGGCGCAACCTGGTGGCGGTGTTCCCAGCCATGCTGGTGGCGATGCTGGTGGCCGGCGCCGTCGGCCTGGCCTTCGAGCGCTTCATCGTGCGCCCGGTGTACGGCCAGCACCTCAAGCAGATCCTCATCACCATGGGCGGCCTGATCATCGGCGAGGAGCTGATCAAGGTCATCTGGGGCCCGGCGCAGTTGCCGCTGCCGCTGCCCGAAGCCTTGCGCGGCTCGCTCTTCGTGTGGGATGCCGCCATCAGCAAGTACCGCCTGCTGGCGGTGGTGGTCGGGCTGGCGGTGTTCGCGCTGCTGGCCTGGACGCTGGCGCGCACCAAGATCGGCCTGCTCATTCGCGCCGGCGTGCAGGACCGCGAGATGGTCGAGTCGCTCGGCTACCGCATCGGCCTGCTGTTCGTCGGCGTGTTCGTGGCGGGCAGCGCGCTGGCCGGCCTGGGCGGCGCGATGTGGGGCCTGTTCCAGCAGAACCTGGTGCCGCAGATGGGCGCGCAGGTCAACGTGCTGATCTTCATCGTCATCATCATCGGCGGCCTGGGTTCCACCGGCGGTGCGCTCATCGGTGCGCTGCTGGTCGGGCTGGTGAACAACTACACCGGCTTCCTTCTGCCGGCGGCCACGCCCTTTGCCACCATCGCGCTGATGGTCGCGGTGCTGCTGTGGCGCCCGCAAGGCGTGTACCCGGTGGCGAGCAGCCGCTGAACGAGGGAGCGCACGAATCATGTTCACCCGTCTTCTCTCCAACGACCTGCCGCGCAGCCGCGTGCTGGCCTTCATCCTCGCCGCCGTCGTGCTGGCGCTGGCTTTCGCGCCCTTCCTGTTCCCGGGCGTGAAAGCGCTCAACGTCGCCGCCAAGGTGCTGGTGTTCGTGGTGCTGGTGGCCAGCTTCGACCTGCTGCTGGGCTACACCGGCATCGTCAGCTTTGCGCACACCATGTTCTTCGGCATCGGTGCTTACGGCATCGCCATTGCCACCACGCGCATGGGGCCGACCTGGGGCGCCGTCGGCGTCGGCCTGGCCGCCTCGCTCGTGTTGTCGCTGCTGCTGTCGCTGGCCATCGGCCTCTTCTCGCTGCGCGTGCGGGCGATCTTCTTCGCCATGATCACGCTGGCGGTGGCCTCGGCCTTCCAGACCCTGGCCTCGCAACTGTCGGTGTTCACCGGCGGCGAGGACGGCCTGTCCTTCAAGCTGCCGGAGATCATTTCGCCCAGCTTCGAATTTGCCGAAGAACCTTTCCTGGGCGCCTCGCTGGACGGCCGGCTGCTGTGCTACTACCTCCTGTTCGTCGTGGCGGTGGTGCTGGTGCTGGCGCTGCTGCGCGTCGTCAACTCGCCCTTCGGGCGCGTGCTGCAGGCGATTCGCGAGAACGAGTTCCGGGCCGAGGCGATCGGCTACCGCGTGGTGGTCTACCGCACCGTGTCCGCCATTCTTTCCGCGCTGTTCGCGACGCTGGCCGGCGCGATGCTGGCGATCTGGCTGCGCTACAACGGGCCCGACACCTCGCTCTCGTTCGAGATCATGGTCGACGTGCTGCTGATCGTGGTGATCGGCGGCATGGGCACGATCTACGGCGCCGTCATCGGTGCGGCGCTGTTCGTCGTGGCGCAGAGCTACCTGCAGGACCTGCTGCGCCTGGGCAGCGAAGCGGCGGCATCGTTGCCGTGGCTGGCCGCCGTGCTCTCGCCCGACCGCTGGCTGCTGTGGCTGGGCGTGCTGTTCGTCCTGTCCGTCTATTACTTCCCGACCGGCGTGGTCGGCAAACTCAGAACGAGGGCAGCGCGATGAAGCAGCCAAGCCTATCTCCCGTGTCGCACTACGCCGAGCTGGCGGGCCGCGAAATCCATTGGGTCGAGTGGGGCGCCGCCGGCGATCCGGCCGTCATCGCCTGGCACGGCCTGGCGCGCACCGGGCGCGACATGGACGAACTGGCGCAGCACCTGAGCGGCCACGGCTTTCGCGTGATCTGCCCCGACACGCTGGGGCGCGGCCTGAGCCAGTGGAGCCCGGCGCCGGCCGATGAGTACAAGCTGTCTTTCTATGCACGCATCGCCGCCGCGCTGTGCGATCACCTGCAGTTGGAACGCGTGCACTGGGTCGGCACCTCGATGGGCGGCGCCATCGGCACGGTGTGCGCCAGCGGCCTGTTCGAGCCGCGCATGAAAGGGCGCATCGCCAGCCTGGTGCTCAACGACAACGCGCCGGCGCTGGCGCCGGCGGCGATTGCGCGCATTCGCGACTACGCCGGCACGCCGCCGGTGTTCGACAGCGTGCGCGAGCTCGAGGCCTTCTTCCGCACGGTGTACCAGCCCTACGGCTGGCTCAGCGACGCGCAGTGGCGGCGCCTCACGGAAACCTCCACGCGGCGCCTGTCCGACGGGCGCGTGACGCCGCACTACGACCCGGCGATGGTGCAGCAGTTCAGCGGCACGACCGACGACTACCTGATCTGGCCGCACTACGACGCCATCGAGGTGCCGGTGATGTGCCTGCACGGCGTCGATTCCGACCTGGTGCTGCCGCCCGTCATCGACGAAATGCACCGGCGCGGCCCCGGCGCGCGCGGCGCGCTCACGGTGCTCGAAGTGGCCGGCTGCGGCCACGCGCCGGCGCTCAACGTGCCGGCGCAGCTCGATCCGATCGAGGCCTTCATGCGCGCCGCCGGGGTCTGAGCGCAGGCGCCGCGCGGCGTCCTGCAGAAATTGCGCAAGGGCACCACAATCGCCTGTTTTCCTTTTTTCTCTGGAGCATGGCGATGGCGATTTCCTTCTACGACGTTTCGGTCCCGGTGTTTCTGCGCGGCCTGCGCCAACTGGCCCATGTGCTCGACAAGGGCGTGGCCCATGCCAAGGAAAGCGGCGGCGATGCCGATGCGCTGGTCAACGCCAAGCTGGCGCCGGACATGTTCACGCTGGCCGGACAGGTGCAGTCGGCTACCGATGCCGCCAAGCTCGGCACGGCACGCATTGCCGGCCTGAGCGCGCCGGCCTTCGCCGACGACGAGACCACCTTTGCGCAACTGCAGGAGCGTGTCGCCAAGACCATCGCCTGGTTGCAGACAGTGGAGCGCAGCGCCATCGATGGCCATGAAGACCGCGCCGTGACGCTGAAGATCCGCGGCGAGGAACTGCAGATGCAGGCGCAGCCGTACCTGCTGCAGTTTTCCCTGCCCAACTTCTTCTTCCACGTGACCACCGCCTACGGCGTGCTGCGCCACAGCAGCGTGCCAGTCGGCAAGCGCGACTACCTCGGTCCGTTCTGGCAGCCGCTGGGCTGATCGCACCCGGCTCTGCGCGCGGCGATGCGTAACCGCGGGTAATCGCCGGTAACCCGAGGCGGGTGGCGTCCGAACAGGGGTGTGGACCATCGTTGGTTCGCCTCCCGGTTTGCTGCCGCCGCCGCCTTGCCCGATTTCGCCATTGCCTTCCTGGCCGGCCTGGCCACCGTGGCCGCGCCCTGCGTGCTGCCGGCGCTGCCGATCGTGCTGGGCGGTGCGCTCGGCCAGCCGCAACGCGCGCGACCGCTGTTCATCGTGGCCGGCTTCGTGTGCGCCTTTGCCGGCGTCACGCTGGCCTTTTCCCTGTTCAATCACATCGCCGGTTTCTCGCCGCAGGCGCTGCGCAACGTGGCCGTGGCGGGGCTGTTGCTGTTCGGCCTGTCGATGCTGTGGCCGGCGCCATTCGCACGCGCCTATGCGCGGGCTGGCGCGGCGCTGACAGCTTCTTCTGAACCACCGGTGCGAGCGGGCGGCCTCGGCGCCTTCCTGCTCGGCCTCTCGCTTGGCGCGGTGTGGACGCCCTGCGCCGGCCCGGCGCTGGGCGTGGTGCTGGTCACCCTGGCGACGGCACCCGACCCGCAGCGTGCCGCCGCGCTGCTGTGCGCCTACGCCCTGGGCGCCGGCCTGCCGATGCTGGCGCTGGCCTATGGCGGCCAGTGGGCCAGCCTGCGCGTGCGGGCGCTGGCGCGCCACCTGGCCACGGTGCAGCGCGTGTTCGGCGCGCTGGTGGTCGCCACCGCGCTGGCCATGTATTTCCAGTACGACGCGCAGTTCGCCGCGTGGCTGTCGCGCTTTCTTCCCGCCATCTCACAAGGACTCTGACCATGAACCCGATCGACCGCCGCCAGTTTTCCCTCGGCCTCGCCGCCAGCGCGCTGGCCTTGCCGTGGACCGCGCAGGCGGGCAATGCCGACGTGCTGCGCGACCACGGCGCAGCCCCCGATTTCACCGGCCTGGGCAACTGGTTCAACTCGGCGCCGCTCACGCTGCAGGGCTTGCGCGGCAAGGTGGTGCTGGTCGATTTCTGGACCTTCGGCTGCGTCAACTGCATCAACACCTTGCCGCACGTGGTGCGCTGGTATGACCAGTACCAGGACGAAGGCCTGGTGGTGGTGGGCATCCACACGCCGGAGTTTGCGCACGAGAAGTCGGCCGCCAACGTGCGCACCGCGCTGGGCCGCTTCGACATCCGCTACCCAGTGGCGCAGGACAACGACTTCGCCACCTGGAAGGCCTACCGCAACCAGTACTGGCCGGCCTTCTACCTGGTCGACCGCGCGGGCCGCGTGCGCCGCCAGCACTTCGGCGAAGGCGAGTACGCGCAGACCGAACAGGCCATCAAGCTGCTGCTGGCGGCGTAGCGGATGAGGACACCCGCGTTGGCCAGCCCGCCAGGTGCCGTTCGGCCAGGTCGGCCAGCGCGCCGACCCAGGGCAGGCCGTCGTTCAGGCAGGGGATGTAGTGGAATTCCTTGCCGCCGGCCTGCATGAAGGCGGCCCGGCCTTCCATCGCGATCTCTTCCAGCGTCTCCAGGCAGTCGGCCGGAAAGCCGGGGCACATCACGTCGACGCGCCCGATGCCGCTGCGCCCCAGTTCGCGCAGGGTCGGTTCGGTGTAGGGCTCCAGCCACTTCGCCTTGCCGAAGCGCGACTGGAAGGTCACGCGGTAGGCGTCCGGCTGCAGGCCGAGGCGCAGCGCCAGCAGGGCGGCGGTGCGCAGGCACTGCTGCGCGTACGGGTCGCCCAGCCGAGCGGTGCGTTCGGGCACGCCGTGAAAGCTCATCAACAAGACCTTGGCGCGGCCGTGCTGGCGCCAATGCGCCTGCACGCTTTGCGCCAGCGCGTCGATGTAGCCGGCATCGTCGTGAAAGTCGTTCACGAAACGCAGCTCGGGCAAGCGGCGCACGCCGCGCGACCAGGCGTTGACGGCGTCGATCACGCTGGCGGTGGTGGTGCCCGAATACTGCGGGTAGGCCTGCATCACCAGCACCCGCGTGGCGCCCTGCGCCTTCAGCGCGTCGAGTTGCGCGGCGATCGACGGGCTGCCGTAGCGCATTGCCTCGCGCACCGTCACGCGGTGCCCGCGCTCGCCCAGGAAACCGCGCAGCAGCAGCGCCTGGCGCGCCGTCCACAGCTTCAGCGGCGAGCCCTCCGGCATCCAGATGCTGGCGTACTTGGCGGCCGACTTGGCCGGGCGCGTGCGCAGCACGATGCCGTGCAGGATCAGCCACCACAGCGCACGCGGAATCTCCACCACCCGCGGGTCGCCGAGAAAGTCGGCCAGGTAGCGGCGCACCGCCTGGGCGGTGGGCGCGTCGGGCGTGCCCAGGTTGCACCACAGGATGGCGGTGGCGCTGTCGGCCGGGATGGCCGTGACCGCCGGCCCCGAAACGGTGGATGGCGCGCTGTGGGGCCTGTTGGGGTTGTTCGGCACGGCGGCCGGTTCGGGGCGAAAACGCATGCGATATTCTGGCCCATGACATTGCACGAGCAGACGGCCGCGCTGGACGTGAAGCGCGTCAGCGCCATCACGCTGGACCTGGACGACACCCTCTGGCCGATCTGGCCGACCATCGAACGCGCCGAGCGCGTGCTGCATGAATGGCTGCTGCGCGAAGCGCCGCGCACCGCCCAGTTGCTCATCACGCCCGGCGTGCTGCGCGAACTGCGCGAAGCCACCGAGAAGGAGCGTTCCGACCTGGCGCACGACCTCAGCGCGCTGCGCCGCGAATCGATCCGCACCGCCTTGCGCCGCGCCGGCGAAGACCCGGCGCTGGCCGAACCCGCCTTCGACACCTTCTTCGCCGAGCGCCAGCGCGTCACGCTGTACGACGACGCCTTGCCGGCGCTGCGCTGGCTGAGCGAGCGCTATCCGCTGGTGGCGATTTCCAATGGCAACGCCGACGTCGACAAGACCGGCGTCGGCCGCTGGTTTCGCAGCGCCTTCAGCGCACGTTCCTTCGGCAGCGGCAAGCCGCACGCACCGATCTTCCGCGCCGCCGCCGCATCAGTGGGCCTGCTGCCGCGCGACGTGCTGCACGTGGGCGACGATGCCTTGCTCGACGTGCAGGGCGCGCTCGACGCCGGCATGCAGGCCGCGTGGCTGGTGCGCGACGAGCGGCCGTGGGAGGGCGAGCGGCGGCCGCAGTTGATCGTGCCGAACCTGCATGCGTTGTGCGTGGCGCTGGACGGGGCGTAGCGCGAACGCCAATGGCGTCGTCTTCTCAGGAGTAGCGCCGGCAGGCCCGCTCGACTGCAGCTCAGTCCTTCCTGCTTTCCATCTCCCGGATGAGCGCTCGCGCCTCGTCCCCCTCGGGAATCGGGCGGCCGCTGTCACGCCATTGGACCGCGGCCTTGAAGCCGTTTTCCTGAGCATAGCGGCGAAACCACAGGCCTTCCGGATTGTGGCGGGTGATGCCGTCGAACACGGTCGCGAGCGACTGGCTCTGCTCCAGGCCCATGTTCAGCATCACCTGGTTCACGACCAGCTTGTGCATGGCCAGGTGGCTGCGCGGCACTCCCGCAATGCGCTCGGCCAGCTTCATGGTGGCGGCCTCGAGTTCGTCCACGGGCACGGCCAGGTTGGCCAGGCCCCATTGGGCCGCAGTGCGTCCGTCGATCACGTCGCCCGTGAACATCATCTGCCGTGAACTTCTCTGCCCATGAGGACTACCATCGTCCGATGGAACAGCACCTCACGCCCCTGGCGGGCCATGGTCAGCCGCGATCGAACACGGCCCGCACCGCCATCGCCGATGTCCGGGATCAAACCCCTGCGGAAGAGTTGCTCAACGCGTTGAGCCACGGCGCAGGGGTGCTGCTGGCCATCGCGTCGCTGCCGATACTGGTCTACAGCGCATCGCAAGCGGGCGACGCCGCAAGGGTGGTGGGCGCCAGCCTTTTTGCAGGGACGATGATCGTGCTGTATCTCGTCTCCACCCTTTATCACGCCCTGCCGCTGGGCAGGGCCAAGGCTTTCTTCAATCGGCTGGACCATGCGGCGATCTACCTGTTCATCGCCGGCAGCTACATGCCCTTCGTGCTCGGCGTGTTGCGCGGGCCGACGGGCTGGACGCTGTTCGGCGCCGTGTGGTGTGCGGCCGCGCTGGGTGTGGCGGCCAAGCTGTTCAATCGCTTGCGTCACCCGTTGTGGTCGACCGGGCTGTACGTTGCCATGGGCTGGATGGCGGTGATTGCAGCCGTTCCGTTGTACCGGCACATGCCTGCGGATGGCCTGATCTGGCTCGTGCTGGGCGGCGTGGCGTACACGGCAGGTGCGGTGGTTTTCCTGTTCGATTCCCGGCTGCGCTTCGCGCACTTCGTCTGGCACCTGTTCGTGCTGGCCGGCAGCATCTGCCACTTCTTTGCAGCGCTCGCCTCTGCTTGAGGTGCGGCGGCGGCGCCTTTTCAGTTGCCGCCGATCGCGTGCGACAGGCTGTCGTTCAGGGTCGACAGCGTGTTCAGTCCCTTGATCATTTCCATCGAGTTGGTGCGCGCGTCGATCACCGTCAGGTTGGCGATGTGCTGGTTGTTCAGCGAGTTCTGCACGATGGTGCCCAGCGCCAGGCCGCCGGCCTGTGATTCAACGGTGTTGCCCGGCCCGTTCTGCACGATGTTGAGCGCGGCAAGCTGCGCCCCGAGCGCGCCGGCCTGGGCGGCGGTGATCTGATCCAGCTGGCCGAGGTTGAGCGTGGTCTGCGTCATCAGTTCACCGTTGATGTAGACGGCGCGCGTGATGCCGAAGCTGACCATCAGGCCCGAGCCGACGTCGAAGCCGCCGCGCAGTTCATCGAGCTGGGCGTCGGCCACGCTCATCCACACCTGGCCTTCGTTGGCACCGGCGTCGCCGGCACGCGCGGCCGGGGCCAGCGTGCTGCCCAGCGCCACCAGCAGCGTGGCGCCCAGCGCGGTGCGCAGCAGCGGTGCCATCAGAAATCCCCGGTGCCGAGTTTCGGCAGGGTGATGCGGGTGAGGTCGGCGCGGTCGACGCCGCCGGCCAGCGGCGAGCGCGGTGCCACGCGCCAGTCGGAGGCGAGGTTGAAGCGCGCCTGATCCATCCGGTTGTGGATCACGAAGAGCAGCTTGCTGAACCACTTCTGCTCGAACTCCGCGCGCGACATGGAGCGCGTGCCGCGCGCCGGATCGCCCAGCAGGATGCGATCCTCCTGCAGGCCCTTGACCACCACGAAATGGTGGTAGCCCTGGTCGTTGATGAGCACGATGGCGGGCACCCGCGCCTCGGCCAGCTTGTCCAGCGGCTGGGTGAAGCCGTCGGCCTCGAAACCGTGTGCGGCGAGGTAGCGCTTCATGTCCAGCAGCGAGAAGCCCTCGCGCCGGATCTTGGCCTGGTTGCCGTGCGCGTACATCTCGGCGAACACACTTTGCTCGTCGACCTTGTAGTTGTAGTGGTAGGTCAGCAGCGTGGCGATGGCGGCCGAGCCGCAGCTGAAGTCGTATTTCTGTTGCAGCGTGCTCTGCGCACGCGCGTCGCGCAGGCTGGTCATGGGCATGCGCAGCGCACCCGCGCCGACCGAGGGCAGGAACACGCTCTGCGCTGGCGCCGGCAGCGGCGCGGCGAGCACGGCCAGGGCAGCCAGGCCGCCCAGCGACATCAGGGACAAGCGCACGCGCGGCTCCTCAGTTCATCTGCAGGTTGAGGATCACGGCGTTCTGGATCAGCACGTTGGCGCCGCTGTTCTGGATCACCACCGGCAGCCCGCTCATGTTGGCGAAGGAGCCCGTGGAAATGCTGTTGTCGCCGGTGGCGACGTTGCGCGCGCTGTTGCCCGCGGTCACGCCGTCCAGCGTCATGTCGTTGTGCGTCTGCGCGCCGCCGCGCAGGCCCGCCAGGGTGTCCGAATCGACCACCGCGACGCCGAACGGGCTGGCGTCGGCCACTGTCGTCGAAGTTTCCGTTGATGCGTCCGTGGCCGTGGCCTCGGTGCTCGCGCCAGCGGCTTGCGGGGCGGGTGTCGCCTCCTGGGCCAGCGCCGAGAGTCCCAGCGCAGCGCAGGCCAATGCCAGCGATGCGCGCGTGGACAGATTGAAGAAGTTCATGGCGTCTCCCTCCATGTGGAAGTCAATGCGCCCCCGGCGCACGCCGCGCCCACCTTCGCAGGCGGGCGCGGCGCTGGCCGGGGAGCCGTTCGCTCAGGGCGAGCCGACCGCCAGGTTGGCCTGCACGTTCACGCTTTGCTGCACCAGCGACGAGAAGCCGCTGTTCTGGTTGGCCAGCATGATGCCGGCGGCCGACTGGCCGACGCTGGACATCGTGTTGGACATGTTGAACGTGCCGGCATCCACCGTCACCGTTCCGCCAGCACCGCCGGCACCGCCTGCGCCCGTGCCGCCCATGCCGCCAGCCGCCGTGGTGGTGCCGCCTGCGCCGCCCGTGCCCGCGCCGCCCGTGCCGTCGCCGCCATTGCCGCCGTTGCCGGCGGTGTTGTCGCCGTTGCTGGCGCTGCCGTTGGTGGCGCTGCCGTTGGTCGCGCTGCCGCCTGCGCCGCCGGTGCCTGCACCTGCGGTGCGGGTGCCGTTGGCATTGCTGCTGGCCGTGCCGCCCATGCCGCCTGCGCCGCCGGCCCCGGCTGCGCCGGATGCGCCGCCCGCGCCTGCGGTGGATGCGCCCGTGGTCGAGCTGCCGGCACCGCCGGTGCCACCTGCGCCGCTGGCCCCGCCTGCACCGGCCACGCCCGTGGCGCCGCCTGCGCCGCTGCCGCCACCGGCACCGCCGTTGCGACGGCCACCGTTGCCGCCATCGCCGGTGTTGGCGTTGCCGGAGTTGCCGCCCGCACCCGTGTCGCCGCTGCCGCCGGCAAAGCCGCCCAGCGCGCCCGACAGGCTGCCGGCGCCGCCGCCGGAGCCGCCCGAGCCGCTGCCGCCGCCAGAGCCACCGCCTGCGCCGTTGGCGCGTGCCGAGGCGCTGTCGCTGCTGCCGCCTGCGCCGCCGCCCGAGCCGCGGCCACCGTTGCCGGCGGTTGCGCTGCCGTTGCTGGCACTGCCGTTGGTGGCGTCACCGTTGGAGGCATCGCCGCCCGCTGCGCCCACGGCACCGCGGCCCACCGCGCCATTGCCGTCGCCGCCGCCGGCACCCGAGGCCGTGCCGCCGGCACCGTTGCCGCCCAGGCCGCCCCAGCCGGTTCCGCCCGAGGCGTTGCCGTTGTTGGTGGCGATGTTGCCGATGCCCTGCACGACGTTGCCGGTGACGACGCCGTTCAGGTTGCTGGTGGCCGTCGCCGTGGTGCTGTTGAAGGCGTTGCTGAAGGTCCCGGTCGAGCCGCCGCTCAGTGCGGCCGAGCGGGCCGCATTGGCATTGGCATCACCGCCGACGCTGTTGTCCGTCGGTGTGCTGGTGGAAGTGGATGTATTGATCGAGTTGTCGTTTGCATTCCGCGTATCCGTACTGGTGTTCGTTCCACCACCGCCATTGGCCGTCTGGTCGTTGTCGATAGCCAAGGCAGCACCGGAAAACACCAGCGCGAGCGCTGAGACAAGAAGTGTCTTTTTCATGAACCCTCCAAAAGGTTGAGTTGAACTAGGACATGCGACTGAACTGCGTGAACGCAAATCGCAGCGGCCCTTTGCAACTTCGGGGCCACCGAAAATGAATCCTTTTGGTTGCAGTGCGGTCTTCATTGGGAAAGCGCTGCCGGCGGCCCGTTGCGCCTTGGTCTGCGCACCTTGAAATAGGGGCTGCAACAGCGTCGCGCAGGCGTGATCTGTCACAGCGGCTGGACGGCCAAAAGCCATAGGAGGGGCTGGCGCACAGGGCGCAGCATGGCCGGCCCGCACGCCGCCGTCGGGGTCTTGGTCAAGGTGGTGTCACATGGCGGAGACATTCTTGGCGGCGCATCGCAAAGGGGAATCAATGTGAATTGGCCGCGAGGCCTTGGCTGGCAAGGCTTGCGGCCCTGGGGCCGCGGTCTACGCGAGGTGCATCACTCAAGTGACAGTTAGCTAAAACTGTCTGATTGATTACCTTTGTTTGCAAATGCATCCTTGCCACGTTTTGTAGGAAACGCTTACGCTGCCGTAGCGCTTCGTACAAATAGGTACAAGAGGGCACACATGGAGACATTCGCGTCGACGAGAACCTGGGTCTGGCTCACTTGCGCTTCGCTGGCGGCCACGCCGGCCCTGGCGCAGGCGCAGGCACAGCCCCCGGCACAGCCGCCGGCCAAGCCCCGAGCGGCCAGTGGCAGCAACACGCGGGTGGAAGCCCTGCAGCGCCAGTTGGCGGCGCAGGGCCAGCAGATCGAAGCCTTGCAGAAGCAGCTGGCCGAGCAGGGCGCGCGGGTCGAGGAATTGCAAAAGCGCGTGGGCACCGAGGAGACCCGCACGGCGGCACCGGCGCAGGCGGCCCGTCCGCCCTCGGCCATGGCGGCGGTGCAGGCGGCGCGCACCGGTTCCAGCACGGCGCCGGGGCCGGGCGCCGCGGTGGTGGCGGGCGAGCAGGGCCGTCCGGTGCAGGTCGGCGTGGCACCGCCGGCCAACGAGCCGGCGCGCCCGGTGGCGCAACTGTTCGACGAGCCCGGCATCCTGACGCCGGCCGGCCACTACGTGCTGGAGCCTTCGTTCCAGTACAGCTATTCATCGAACAACCGGGTCGCGCTGGTCGGCTACACCGTGATCCCGGCGATCCTGATCGGCCTGATCGACGTGCGCGAGGTCAAGCGCAACACCATGGTCGGCGCCTTGACCGGGCGCTGGGGCCTGACCAACAAGCTGGAGGTGGAAGCCAAGGTGCCCTATGTCGCGCGCAACGACGCCACCGTCAGCCGCGAGGTCTTTACCGGCTCGGCGCAGGACAACGTGTTCGACTCGCGCGGCAACGGCATGGGCGACATCGAACTGGCGGCGCGCTACCAGCTGTTCTCGGCGCACGACAACTGGCCCTACATGATCGGCGGGCTGCGCTTCAAGTCCCGCACCGGCACCGACCCCTTCGAGGTGACCACCGACTGCATCACGCGCTGCGTCGGCAACACCACCGGCACCGGCCTGCCGCTGGAGCTGCCCACCGGCTCGGGCTTCTATTCGCTGCAACCCAGCCTGACCTGGCTCTACCCGTCTGACCCGGCGGTGTTCTTCGGCGGCCTGAACTACACCTACAACTTCGGGCGCAGCGACGTGACGCGCCAGGTGATCAACGGCAGCGAGTTCATCGGCGACGTGAAGCCGGGCGATGTCTGGGGCATGAACTTCGGCATGGGGCTGGCACTGAACGACCGCGCCTCCTTCAGCCTGGGGGTGGAGCTTTACTCGGTCGGCCCTACGATGCAGAACGGCGCGACGGTGCGCGGCTCGGTGCGCACGCAGCTGGCGTCGATGCTGCTGGGGTATTCCTATCGACTGACCGACAAGACCTCGCTCAACGTGTCGGTGGGCGCAGGCCTGACACGCGACACGCCGGACCTGACCATGACGGTGAGGGTGCCGGTGTCGTTCTAGGCCGCAACCGCCTTCGCGCCGCAGCCCGCGCCCCTCTGGAGCGACCCTTCTTTCCTTCCTTCCCATGCCTTCGAAAAACATCCTTTGCGTCACGCTCGACGGCGACATCAGCCGCCTGGCAGCGCACCTGCGCAGCCTCGGCTGGGAGGTGACCCTGGTCAGCAGCCTGGGTGAAGCCGCGCAAGCCCAGGCGCTGCACCCGTATCACGTCGGCCTGCTGGTGGTGGGCGGCGAACTGAACGTGCCCGAGGCCACGGTGGAGGCCTGCATCGGTGCCGGCTTCGGCTGCGAGTGGGTGGCGGTGTGCGCGGCCACCGCGCTCGATTCGCCCGGCTTCCGCGACCTGGTGCTCAACTGCTTCTTCGACCACCACCTGCTGCCGCTGGACTGGGCTGACCTGGCGCAGGTGCTGGAGCACGCCAGCCAGCGCGCGCACCTGCGGCACCGCCAGCGCGTGCGCACGCAGGCGGTCGACGCCATGGGCATGGTCGGCCAGGGGCCGTCCATCGCGCGGCTGCGCGAGCAGATCCGCAAGGTGGCGGGGACCGAGGCGCCGGTGCTCATCGGCGGCGAGAGCGGCAGCGGCAAGGAACTGGCGGCGCGCGCCATCCACCAGTGTTCGCAGCGCGCCAGCGGCCCCTTCGTGGTGGTCAATTGCGGCGCCATCGCGCCCACGCTGATCCAGTCGGAACTGTTCGGCCACGAGCGCGGCGCCTTCACCGGCGCGTCCAGCGAACGGCGCGGGCTGATCGAGGCGGCCAACGGCGGCACCATCTTCCTCGACGAGATCGGTGACCTGCCGCTGGAACTGCAGATCAACCTGCTGCGCTTCCTGCAGGAAAAGACCATCGCGCGGGTCGGCGCGGTGCGCCAGGTGGCGGTCGACGTGCGCGTGGTGGCGGCCTCGCACGTGAACCTGGCCGAGGCGGTGGCGGTCGGGCAGTTCCGCGAAGACCTGTTCTATCGGCTCAACGTGCTGTCGATCGACGTGCTGCCGCTGCGCCGCCGGATGGAAGACGTGCCGGCGCTGGCCGACCATTTCTTCCAGCGCTGCATCGCCAAGAGCCGCAGCCACGCGCGCGGCTTCAGCCGCCAGGCCATGGAAGCCATGCTGGCGCACAGCTGGCCGGGCAACGTGCGCGAACTGTTCAACCGTGTGCAGCGCGCCGTGGTGATGACCGACCGGCGCCTGATCGCGCCCGCCGATCTCGGGCTGGAGGCGATCGACAGCGCCATCGGCACCGCCCTGGTGGCGGCCCGCACGGCGGCCGAGCGCGACGTGATCTGCCTCACGCTGACCCGGGTCGGGCGCAACGTGACGCATGCGGCGCGCGAACTGGGCGTCTCGCGCATGACGCTCTACCGCCTGATGGACAAGCACAGCATTCCGCTGGACGCCCAGGGCGGCAACGGCGCGCGTCAGCCGACCTCGCCGTCGCCTTCGTGGTCGGAAACCGCGTAGCCGCTGCGCACCGCGCCTTCCAGCGTGGCGGGGTAGGGCCCGTCGATGTAGTCACCGCAGGCCAGCAGGCCGGGCGCGATGCGCGGGCCGGGCCGGCGCAGGCCGGCCACGCAGGCGAAGGTGGCGCGCTTTTCCACCACGGTCTGCAGCAGCTGCAGTTCATTCGCGCCGAGCTGCGCGGCGGCCTGCTGCAGCACCTGCTGCTGCAGGCTTTCGCGCGGTGTGGCGTCGGCGCTGACGACGAAAGCCAGCAAGCCGGCCGGGCCGCCGAGCTGGCCGCGATCGAACACGAATTGCGCCGGCGCGCCGGGGCCGCTGCGCAGCGCGAGCATCGGCGCGGCCAGCGTCAGCGTGCCTTGCGCGTAGACGGTGGCGATCGGCTCGTGTTCCAGCCCTTCGGCGGCGCGCAGCCAGTCGACCATCTCGGGCGTGGTGTCGGCATCGGCACCGTCGACCAGGCGCGCCGCCTCGCCCGGTGGGCAGGCCAGCACCACCCGGTCGAAGGCTTCGCCGTCGACCTGCCAGGCGCCATCGCGCCGGGCCAGCGCTTGCACGCGGGTGCCGCTGCGCAGCTGGGCGCCGTGCTGCGCCAGCCAGCGGGCGGCGGCATCGGGCAGCAGCGCGCCGAGGTCGCAGCGCGGCAGCAGCAGGTCGGCGCCGCCGCGCCCGGCAAACAGCGCGTCGTGCAGCACGCGCAGGAAAACCTGGCCGCTGGCGCGATCCAGCGGCGTGTTGAGCGCCGAGACGCACAGCGGCGCGATCAGCTCGTCCATCACGCGCGGCGAGAGGCCGGCGCACAAATCGGCCACGGTGGTGGCCGTCGGGCAGCGAAAGCCGCGCCGGCGCCACCGCAGCGCAGTGCCCAGCAGCGCGCCCTTGTCGCGCCACGACCAGCCGCGCGCGCCCAGCACGCCGGCCAGCAGGTCGAGCGGCGCCGGCCAGCGCGGCAGCGCCAGCCCGCCACCATCGGCAAAGCGCAGCGACAGCGGCAGGCGCAGCAGCGCGGTGTCGGGCGCCACGCCGAGCTCGCGCAGCAGGCCGAGCGTGGCGCTGTAGGCGCCGATCAGGATGTGCTGGCCGTTGTCCAGCGCCAGCGGCGCGCCGCCGTGCGCGGGCGCCACCTCAACGCGCCGGGCGCGTCCGCCCAGCGTGCGGGCCGCTTCGAACAAGGTGACGCGCTGGCCGGCGCGCGTGGCGGCGACGGCGGCGGCCAGGCCGGCCCAGCCGGCGCCGACCACGGCGAGCGTGCGCGGCGCGCTCACATGCGGCCGAGCGCCTGCACGCGCCAGGCCAGCCACAGCTTGCGCAGCGGCGTCAGGCTGACGCGCTGGTGCAGCACCTGGAAGTCGTCGCGCTCGATCTCGCGCAGCAGCGTGCGGTAGATGCTGGCCATCATCAGCCCGGGTTTCTGCGCGCGCCGGTCTTCGGCCGGCAGCAGCGCCAGCGCTTCGTCGTAGACGCGCTGCGCGCGCTCGGCCTGGAAGCGCATCAGCGCGACGAAGCGCTCCGAATGCACGCGGTTGAGGATCTCGTGCGCCTTCACGTCGAACTGCTGCAGTTCGTTCACCGGCAGGTAGATGCGCCCGCGCAGGGCGTCCTCGCCGACGTCGCGGATGACGTTGGTCAGTTGCAGCGCCAGGCCGAGCTTGTGGGCGTAGGCCGTGGTCTGCGCCGACTGCTGGCCGAAGATGCGCGCCGCCACTTCGCCGACGATGCCGGCCACCAGGTGGCAGTAGCGCTGCAGGCCGGGAAAGTCGAGGTAGCGCGTCTGGTCCAGGTCCATCTGGCAGCCGTCGATGATCTCGTGCAGGTGCCGCGCCTCGATGCCGTAGGCGGCCGCGTGCGGCATCAGCGCCTGCATCACCGGGTGCTGCGGCTGGCCGGCGAAGGCCTGCGCCACCTCGGTTCGCCACCAGGCCAACTTGGTGGCGGCCACGCCGGGGTCGCTCACCTCGTCGACCACGTCGTCGACTTCGCGGCAGAAGGCGTAGAAGGCCGTGATCGCCGCGCGCCGCGGCTTGGGCAGGAAGAGGAAGGCGTAGTAGAAGCTGCTGCCCGACGCGGCGGCCTTGTCTTGTACGTATTGTTCTGGGGTCATCGCAAAGGGGAATTCAACGCGCCGATTGTCTCCGCATCCGCAAGGCCCGCCAGGCCAGCCGCGGTGCGTCGGCGCGCGTGATGGTCGGGCGCCCGGTCAAGCTGTCGAAGCCCTGCGCCGCGATCTTGTCGAGGATGCGCAGGCCCCCTTGCACCACCAGCCGCAATTCCCAGCCGGCGCGCCCGGGCAGCGCGTGCACCAGCGGTGCGCCGCTGTGCATCAGCTCGCGCGCCCAGGCCACCTCGCGCGCCACCAGCGCCAGCGCGGCGCGCGACGGGCGGGCCGGGCCGAGCGGGCGCCAGGCGCTGAAGTCGTCGCGCATCAGGCCGTGCGCGGCGCAGTCGGTCAGCGGCAGGTAGAAGCGCCCGCGCGGCAGGTCGACGCTCAGGTCCTGCCAGAAGTTGATCAGTTGCAGGGCGCTGCAGATCGCATCGCTGCGGCGCAGCGCGGCGGCGTCGGTCACGCCGTACAGGTGCAGCAGCAGGCGCCCGACCGGGTTGGCCGAGCGGGCGCAGTAGTCGAGCAGCTCGGCGCGGTCGGCGTAGCTGCTGTGCTGGCGCGTGACCTCGATGTCCTGCATGAAGGCCGACAGCAGGTCGGCCAGCAAGGGTTCGGGCAGGGCGAATTCGCGCAGCGCGCGCGCCAGCGGGCCGAACACCTCCGGCCAGGCGCCGCCACCCGCTTCGCCGCGCGCCGCGGCCGTCAGTTCGCCGCGGTAGGCCTGCAATTGCGCGAGGCGTTGCGCCGGCGCCGCATCGCCTTCGTCGGCGATGTCGTCCGCGGTGCGGGCGAAGGCGTAGATGGCGGCGATGGGCGGGCGCAGGCGCGGCGGGCACAGCCAGGAGGCGACCGGGAAGTTTTCGTAGTGCGTGGGCGGTGGCGCGGCGGGCAGGGGGGTATTCACGGGCATGGACGGTGGAGTCACGCCGCGCATTGTCGGGCAGGCACGTGGCGCGGGGGCATCGGCGCGGCCGGCGGGCCGGCGCCGGCCTGCGTCGCCATTGACAGTGATTCACGTATACCCTAGATTACTAACCCATCGGTCATTAATGACCCCTCGTCCCGTTGAACCAGAGGTCCCATGACCGCGTTGCCCACCCCTTCTCTTCCCCGCGCCGCGCGCTCTGCGGCGCGCCTGTGCGCGCTGGCGGCCGTGGCCCTGCTGGCCGCCTGCTCGCGGCCGGCACCGCCGCCCGAGCCGCTGCGCGCGGTGAAGGTCGTGGCCGTCGGCATCGGCAGCTACGACACGGCCAGCGAGTTCTCGGCCGAGGTCAAGGCGCGGGTCGAATCGCGCCTGGGCTTTCGGGTGGCCGGCAAGATCACCCAGCGCCAGGCGGACCTGGGCCAGCACGTGAAGGCCGGCCAGGTGCTGGCCCAGCTCGATCCGCAGGACTACCGGCTGGCGGCCGATGCGGCGCGGGCGCAGGTGGCGGCAGCGCTGACCAGCCGCGACCTGGCGCAAGCCGACCTGAAGCGCTACCGCGAACTGCAGGCGCAGAACTTCATCAGCGGCGCCGAACTGGAGCGCCGCGAAAGCACCTTCAAGTCGGCGCAGGCGCAGTACCAGCAGGCGCAGGCGCAACTCACTTCGCAAGGCAACCAGGCCGGCTACACCACGCTGGAGGCCGACGTCTCGGGCGTGGTGACGGCGATCGAGGCCGAGCCGGGCCAGGTGGTGTCGGCCGGCACGCCGGTGGTGCGCATTGCGCAGGACGGCGCGCGCGACGCCGTGTTTGCGGTGCCGGAAGACCGCGCCGGGCTGATTCCGGTCGGCTCGCCGGTGACGGTGCGCGGCTGGGCCGGCGGGCCGGAGCTGGCCGGCACGGTGCGTGAGGTGGCGGCCAGCGCGGACAGCGTGACGCGCACCTTCACCATCAAGGTGGCGATCGATCCGGCCACTGCGCCGCCGTTGGGCGCCACGGTGTATGCGCGGCCGCAGGCGCTGTCGCAGGTTGGCGCGCCCGTGATCAAGCTGCCGACCAGCGCGCTGCGCCAGGAAGGGCAGGGCTCGGCGGTGTGGGTGCTGGACCCCGCCAGCATGACGGTCCGGTCGCAGCCGGTGCAGGTGGCCACGGCCGACGGCAACCTGGCGGTGATCGCGCAGGGCCTGGCGCCCGGCATGCTGGTGGTGGCGGCGGGGGTGCACGTGCTCTCGCCCGGGCAGAAGGTGACGATCTATTCCGATCCCTCGGCACCGAAGCTGCCGACCACGGCCGCGCGCTGAGGACGCCCCGATGACCGACCCCAAGCAGCAGGCCGACGCACCCGGCGCCGGCGGATTCAACCTGTCGAAATGGGCGCTGGAGCACGCCGCCCTGACGCGCTACCTGATGGTGGTGCTGATGGTGCTAGGCTTTGCCGCCTACTTCCAGCTGGGCCAGAACGAGGACCCGCCCTTCACCTTCCGTGCGATGGTGGTGCGCACCTACTGGCCCGGCGCCACCGCGCAGCAGGTGGCCGAGCAGGTGACCGACAAGCTCGAGCGCACGCTGCAGGAAGTGCCGTACGCCGACAAGATCCGCAGCTACTCCAAGCCGGGCGAGTCGCAGATCATCTTCCAGATCAAGGATTCGTCGAACCCCGCCGACGTGCCCAACGTCTGGTACACGGTGCGCAAGAAGATCGCCGACATGCGCCAGACGCTGCCCGGCGGCATCCAGGGGCCGTACTTCAACGACGACTTCGGCGATGTCTATGGCGTGATCTACGCGCTGGAGAGCGAGGGCTTCAGCGACGCCGAGGTGAAGCACGTGGCCGACGACGTGCGCCAGCAACTGCTGCGCGTGCCGGACGTGGCCAAGGTCGACCAGTTCGGCGTGCAGGACCAGAAGGTCTACATCGAGGTCTCGCAGAAGCGCCTGGCGCAGCTGGGCCTGGATTTCAATGGCGTGCTCAGCCAGCTCGGCGCGCAGAACGCGGTGGAAAGCGCCGGCACCATCCAGTCGCCGCAGGACAGCGTGCAGGTGCGCGTGGGCGGCCAGTTCACCGACGTCGAACAGCTGCGCGCGATGCCGATCCGCGGCAGCTCGGGCAACCAGCTGCGCCTGGGCGATATCGCCGAGGTGCATCGCGGCTACATCGATCCGCCCAGCGTGAAGGTGCGCTTCCAGGGCCACGAGGTGGTGGCGCTGGGCGTCTCCATGACCAAGGGCGGCGACATCATCGGGCTGGGCAAGGCGCTGCGCGCGCAGGTCGCCGAGATCCAGCAGCGCCTGCCCGCCGGCATGCGGCTGGCGCAGGTGCAGGACCAGCCGGCGGCGGTGTCGACCTCGGTCAATGAATTCGTGCAGGTGCTGATCGAGGCCATTGCCATCGTGCTGGCGGTGAGCTTCATCTCGCTGGGCCTGCACAAGGGCGGGCGCTTGGGCTGGTATGTCGACGTGCGGCCCGGCCTGGTGGTGGCGATTACCATTCCGCTGGTGCTGTCGGTGACCTTCCTGGCGATGAACTACTGGGGCATCGGGCTGCACAAGGTCTCGCTCGGCTCGCTCATCATCGCGCTCGGCCTGCTGGTGGACGACGCGATCATTGCGGTCGAGATGATGGTGCGCAAGATGGAGGAGGGCTACGACAAGACGCGCGCCGCCACCTTCGCCTACGACGTCACGGCCAAGCCGATGCTGACCGGCACGCTGATCACCGCCGCCGGCTTCCTGCCGATCGGGCTGGCCAAGTCGCAGACCGGCGAATACACCTACGCGATCTTCGCGGTGACGGTGATCGCGCTGGTGCTGTCGTGGATCGTCTCGGTGTACTTCGTGCCTTATCTGGGCACGCTGCTGCTCAAGGTGAAGCCGCACGACCCCGATGCACCACCGCATGAACTGTTCGACACGGCCTTCTACAACACCTTCCGGCGCTGCGTGAGCTGGTGCGTGGCGCACCGCTGGCTGACGATTGCCGCCACGGTCGCGATCTTTGCGCTCGGCCTGGTCGGCATGGGAAAGGTGCAGCAGCAGTTCTTCCCGGATTCGAGCCGCAACGAAATCCTGGTCGACGCCTGGTTCCCGGAAGGCACGTCGTTCGCGGCCAACGAAGACGCCACTCAACGGCTCGAGAAACGCCTGCTGGCGATGGACGGCGTGGCCAGCGTCACGACCTGGGTCGGCTCCGGCGTGCCGCGCTTCTACCTGCCGCTGGACCAGGTGTTTCCGCAGACCAACGTCTCGCAGCTGATCGTGCTGGCCCAGAACGAGCATGAGCGCGAGCGCATCCGGCTGGCCGCGCCGGCGATCCTGGCCACCGAGTTTCCCGAGATTCGCGGGCGCGTGAAGCTGCTGCCCAACGGCCCGCCGGTGCAATACCCGGTGCAGTTCCGCGTGATGGGCGACGACCCGGCGCAACTGCGCGCCAACGCCGACGAGGTGAAGGAGGTGCTGCGCGCCAACGCCAACATGCGCGGCGTGAACGACAACTGGAACGAGTCGGTCAAGGTGATCCGCCTGGACGTCGACCAGGCCAAGGCGCGCGCGCTGGGCATCACCAGCCAGGCCATTGCGCAGGCGTCCCGCACCATGTTCAGCGGCACCACCGTCGGCCAGTACCGCGAACAGGATGACCTGATCGACATCGTGCTGCGCCAGACCCCCAACGAGCGCGAGGCGATCTCCGACATCGGCAACGCCTATGTGCCGACCGCTTCGGGCCGCGCCATTCCGCTGGCGCAGATCGCGCGCCCCAGCTTCAGCTGGGAGCCGGGCGTGATGTGGCGCGAGAACCGCGAATACGCGATCACCGTGCAGGGCGACATCGTCGAGGGCCTGCAGGGCGCGACGGTGACCGACCAGCTGCTGCCCAAGCTGCGCGAAATCGAGGCCGGCTGGCGTGCCAAGGGCCTGGCCGGCTACCGCATCGAGGTGGCCGGTGCGGTGGAAGAAAGCAGCAAGGGCTCGAGCTCCATCGTGGCGGGCGTGCCGATCATGCTGTTCCTGGTCTTCACGCTGCTGATGCTGCAGCTGCACAGCTTCAGCCGCGCGCTGCTGGTGTTTCTCACCGGCCCGCTGGGCATCGCCGGCGTGTCGGCGGCCCTGCTGGTGTCGGGGCGGCCGTTCGGCTTCGTGGCGCTGCTGGGCGTGATCGCGCTGATGGGCATGATCCAGCGCAACTCGGTGATCCTGATCGACCAGATCGAGCTCGACCGCGCCAACGGCGTGCCGGCCTGGGACGCGATCGTCGAGTCGGCGGTGCGCCGCCTGCGCCCGATCGTGCTGACCGCCGCGGCCGCCGTGCTGGCCATGATTCCGCTCTCGCGCAGCGTGTTCTGGGGGCCGATGGCGGTCGCCATCATGGGTGGGCTGGTGGTGGCCACGGTGCTGACTTTGCTGGCCTTGCCGGCCATGTATGCGGCCTGGTTTCGCGTCAAACGTGAAAAGTAGCCGGGCGGCAAAAAGAATGGCCCGCGAAGCAGATTAAAATAGCGGGTTGCCGATTTCAGCGGGCGGCCTCACGGTCTCAGTGAGGCCGCCCGCAACTCGAAAGTGCAGGCGGCCGCGGGGAACCGCAGGACAACTGCAAGCTGCGCGGGTGGCGAAATTGGTAGACGCACCAGGTTTAGGTCCTGACGTTCGCAAGAACGTGCCGGTTCGAGTCCGGCCCCGCGCACCAGCACAAGACCCTCACAAGGAACACTCAAATGACCGTGAACGTTGAAACTCTCGAGAAGCTCGAACGCAAGATCACGCTGACCCTGCCGGTCGGCGTCATCCAGTCCGAAGTCGATTCGCGCCTGAAGAAGCTCGCGCGCACCGTGAAGATGGACGGTTTCCGTCCCGGCAAGGTGCCGATGAACGTCGTCGCCCAGCGCTACGGTTATTCCGTTCACTACGAAGTGATGAACGACAAGGTCGGCGAGGCCTTCTCGCAAGCCGCCAACGAAGCCAAGCTGCGTGTGGCCGGCCAGCCGCGCATCACGGAAAAGGAAGAATCACCCGAAGGCTCGCTGGCTTTCGACGCGGTCTTCGAAGTGTTCCCCGAAGTCAAGATCAACGACCTGGCGGCCGCTGAAGTCGAGAAGATCAAGGCCGACGTCACCGACGAAGCCATCGACAAGACGATCGACATCCTGCGCAAGCAGCGCCGCACCTTCGCCCAGCGCCCGGCCGACGCCGCTGCGCAGGACAACGACCGCGTGACGGTCGACTTCGAAGGCAAGATCGACGGCGAGACCTTTCAGGGCGGCAAGGCCGACGACTTCCAGTTCATCGTCGGCGAAGGCCAGATGCTCAAGGAATTCGAGGACGCCGTGCGCGGCCTGAAGTCCGGCGACAGCCGCACCTTCCCGCTGAGCTTCCCCGAGGACTACCACGGCAAGGACGTGGCCGGCAAGCAAGCCGACTTCATGGTCACCGTAAAGAAGATCGAAGCCTCGAACCTGCCTGAAGTGAACGAGGCGCTGGCCAAGTCGCTGGGCATTGCCGACGCCACGGTCGAAGGCCTGCGCGCCGACATCAAGAAGAACCTCGAGCGCGAAGTCAAGTTCCGCGTGCTGGCCCGCAACAAGACGGCCGTGATGGATGCCCTGATCGCCAACGCCGAACTCGACCTGCCCAAGTCCAGCGTGCAGGCCGAGATCGACCGCATGATCGAAGGCGCCCGCGCCGAGCTCAAGCAGCGCGGCATCAAGGACGCCGACAAGGCGCCGATTCCGGCCGAAGTGTTCCAGCCGCAAGCCGAGCGCCGCGTGCGCCTGGGCCTGGTGGTGGCCGAGCTGGTGCGTGCCAACGAACTGCAGGCCAAGCCCGAGCAGATCAAGGCGCACATCGACGAACTGGCTTCGAGCTACGAAAAGCCGGCCGACGTGGTGCGCTGGTACTTCAGCGACAACCGCCGCCTGGCCGACGTCGAAGCAGTGGTGATCGAGAACAACGTGACCGATTTCGTGCTTGGCAAGGCCAAGATCAACGAGAAGTCGGTCAGTTTCGACGAACTGATGGCCCAGCAACAGGCCTGATCGGTTTTTCCGTCACGCGTATGGGGCTTGTGCTTTCGCGCACGAGCCCCATTTCGTTTGGGTACAGTACCTATCTCTCTGGAGAGCAAACATGAGCGCACAGGAAATCACGGGCCTCGGCATGGTGCCGATGGTCATCGAGCAGTCCGGCCGCGGCGAGCGGTCCTATGACATCTATTCGCGCCTGCTGAAAGAGCGGGTGATCTTCCTGGTCGGCGAGGTCAACGACCAGACCGCCAACCTGGTGGTGGCGCAGCTGCTGTTCCTGGAAAGCGAGAACCCGGACAAGGACATCTCGTTCTACATCAACTCGCCCGGCGGCAGCGTCAGCGCGGGCATGGCGATCTACGACACCATGCAGTTCATCAAGCCGGACGTGTCGACCCTGTGCATCGGCTTTGCCGCCAGCATGGGCGCCTTCCTGCTGGCCGCGGGTGAGAAGGGCAAGCGCTTCTCGCTGCCCAACTCCAAGATCATGATCCACCAGGTGCTGGGCGGCGCACGCGGCCAGGCCACCGACATCGAAATCCATGCGCGCGACATCCTGCGCACCAAGGACCAGATGAACCGCATCCTGGCCGAGCGCACAGGCCAGCCGCTGGAAAAGGTGAAGGCCGATACCGAGCGCGACTACTTCCTGACGGCCGACGAAGCCAAGGATTACGGCCTGGTCGACCAGGTGATCGCCAAGCGCGGTTGATTTGTCCTAGCACGCGGAAGCGGCGGCGTTTTCCACACGGAGAACGCCGTTTTTGTTTCGCTATGATTGTGAAATTCCAGTTGAGAGGCACCGCCCATGGCCGATAAAAAAGGCTCCACCAGCGAAAAGACGCTTTATTGCTCGTTCTGCGGCAAGAGCCAGCACGAGGTGAAGAAGCTCATCGCCGGGCCTTCGGTCTTCATTTGCGACGAGTGCATCGATCTTTGCAACGAGATCATCCGCGACGAACTGCCCGCGGGCGATGAAGCCCGCGAAGGCAAGAGCGACCTGCCGACGCCGCTGGAGATCAAGACCAACCTCGACAACTACGTGATCGGCCAGGAAGCGGCCAAGCGCATGCTGTCGGTGGCGGTCTACAACCACTACAAGCGCCTGCGCCACAAGGAAAAGGCCAAGGGCGACGACGTCGAGCTCAGCAAGAGCAACATCCTGCTGATCGGCCCGACCGGCTCGGGCAAGACGCTGCTGGCGCAGACGCTGGCGCGCCAGCTCGACGTGCCTTTCGTGATGGCCGATGCCACCACGCTGACCGAGGCCGGCTATGTCGGCGAAGACGTCGAGAACATCATCCAGAAGCTGCTGCAAAGCTGCAACTACGAAGTCGAGCGCGCCCAGCGCGGCATCGTCTACATCGACGAGATCGACAAGATCTCGCGCAAGTCGGACAACCCGTCGATCACCCGCGACGTGTCGGGCGAGGGCGTGCAGCAGGCGCTGCTCAAGCTGATCGAAGGCACCATGGCCAGCGTGCCGCCGCAGGGCGGGCGCAAGCACCCGAACCAGGATTTCCTGCAGATCGACACGACCAACATCCTGTTCATCTGTGGCGGCGCCTTTGCCGGCCTGGAGAAGGTGATCGAGAACCGCACCGAGGCCTCGGGCATCGGCTTTGGCGCGGCGGTGCGCAGCAAGGCGCAGCGCAGCCTGACCGAGGTGTTCCGCGAGGTGGAGCCGGAAGACCTGATCAAGTTCGGCCTGATTCCCGAACTGGTGGGCCGCATGCCGGTGGTCGCTTCGCTGGCCGAATTGAGCGAGGACGCGCTGGTGCGCATCCTGACCGAGCCGAAGAACGCGGTGGTCAAGCAGTTCGTCAAGCTGCTGCAGATGGAAGGCGTGGAGCTGGAAATCCGGCCGACGGCGCTGACGGCGATCGCCCGCAAGGCGCTGGCCCGCAAGACCGGTGCGCGCGGCCTGCGCTCGATCCTCGAGCAATCGCTGATCGACACCATGTTCGAGCTGCCCAACGCCAGCAATGTGGAAAAGGTGGTGGTCGAGGAGTCGACCATCGACGAGAGCAAACCGCCGCTGCTGGTGTACCGCGAAGCGGCGAAGAAGGCCTGAAGATCGAGACCAATCCCGGTCTTTCCCGCCGCCATATGACGTGCGGGCTTGAAATCCGCGAGATGCATGCCATCTTTGCCTGAACAATTACCGAGGATTCCCATGTCCGGTCATACCCCCCTGCCTTCCGACCCACTCGACCTGCCGCTGCTTCCGCTGCGCGACGTGGTGGTGTTCCCCCACATGGTCATTCCGCTGTTCGTGGGGCGACCCAAGAGCATCAAGGCGCTGGAACTGGCAATGGAGGCCGAGCGCCGCATCATGCTGGTGGCCCAGAAGGCCGCCGCGAAAGACGAACCCGCCGTCGACGACATGTTCGAAGTGGGCTGCGTCTCGACCATCCTGCAGATGCTCAAGCTGCCCGACGGCACCGTGAAGGTGCTGGTCGAGGGCCAGCAGCGTGCGCGCGTCAACCGCATCGACGACAGCGAGACCCATTTCTCCGCCAACGTGACCCCGGTCGCCGCGGCCGAAGGTGCGGCCCTCAAGGGCACCGAGGTCGAGGCCCTGCGCCGCGCCGTGATGCAGCAGTTCGACCAGTACGTCAAGCTGAACAAGAAGATCCCGCCGGAGATCCTCACCTCGATCTCCAGCATCGACGACCCGGGCCGCCTGGCCGACACCATTGCCGCGCACCTGCCGCTCAAGCTGGACAACAAGCAGGCGGTGCTCGACCTGGACGACATCAAGGCGCGCCTGGAAAACCTGTTCGGCCAGCTCGAGCGCGAAGTCGACATCCTGAACGTCGACAAGAAGATCCGTGGCCGCGTGAAGCGCCAGATGGAGAAGAACCAGCGCGACTTCTACCTCAACGAGCAGGTCAAGGCGATCCAGAAGGAGCTGGGCGAAGGCGAAGACGGCGCCGACCTCGAGGAGATCGAGAAGAAGATCATCGCCGCCAAGATGCCCAAGGACGCGCGCAAGAAGGCCGACGCCGAGCTCAAGAAGCTCAAGCTGATGTCGCCGATGTCGGCCGAAGCGACCGTGGTGCGCAACTACATCGACGTGCTGGTCGGGCTGCCGTGGAGCAAGAAGACCAAGATCAAGCACGACCTGGCCAACGCCGAGGCGGTGCTCAACGAAGACCATTACGGCCTGGACAAGGTCAAGGACCGCATCCTCGAATACCTTGCCGTGCAACAGCGCGTGGACAAGGTCAAGGCGCCCATCCTGTGCCTGGTCGGCCCACCCGGCGTGGGCAAGACCTCGCTCGGCCAGTCGGTGGCCAAGGCCACCGGGCGCAAGTACGTGCGCATGGCGCTGGGCGGCATGCGCGACGAGGCCGAAATCCGCGGGCACCGCCGCACCTACATCGGCGCGCTGCCGGGCAAGGTGCTGCAGAGCCTGAACAAGGTCGGCACGCGCAATCCGCTGTTCCTGCTCGACGAGATCGACAAGCTGGGCACCGATTTCCGCGGTGACCCGTCGAGCGCGCTGCTGGAAGTGCTCGACCCCGAGCAGAACCACACCTTCGGCGACCACTACGTCGAGGTCGACTTCGACCTGTCGGACGTGATGTTCGTGGCCACCTCGAACTCGATGAACATCCCGCCGGCGCTGCTCGACCGGATGGAAGTCATCCGCCTGTCGGGCTACACCGAGGACGAGAAGACCAACATCGCCATCAAGTACCTGCTGCCCAAGCAGATGGGCAACAACGGCGTGAAGGATGAGGAGCTGCTGGTCACCGAGGAAGCGGTGCGCGACATCGTGCGCTACTACACCCGCGAAGCCGGCGTGCGTTCGCTCGAGCGCGAGCTCTCCAAGATCTGCCGCAAGGTGGTCAAGGGCTTGCTGCTCAAGAAATTCACGCCGCAGGTGGTGGTGAACGGCGAGAACCTCAACGAATTCCTGGGCGTGCGCAAGTTCAGCTTCGGCCTGGCCGAAAAGCAGAACCAGGTCGGCCAGGTGGTCGGCCTCGCCTGGACCGAGGTCGGCGGCGACCTGCTGACCATCGAAGCCGTGACCATGCCCGGCAAGGGCGTGATCGCGCGCACCGGTTCGCTGGGCGACGTGATGAAGGAATCGGTGGAAGCCGCGCGCACCGTGGTGCGCAGCCGTGCGCACCGCCTGGGCATCAAGGACGAGATGTTCGAGAAGCGCGACATCCACATCCACGTGCCCGACGGCGCCACGCCCAAGGACGGCCCGAGCGCCGGCGCGGCCATGACCACCGCCTTCGTGTCGGCCCTCACCGGCATCCCGGTGCGCAGCGATGTCGCCATGACCGGCGAGATCACCCTGCGCGGCGAGGTGACGGCCATTGGCGGCCTGAAGGAAAAGCTGCTGGCGGCGCTGCGCGGCGGCATCAAGACGGTGATGATTCCCGAGGAGAACGCCAAGGACCTGCAGGAGATCCCCGAGAACGTGAAGAACGGGCTGGAGATCATTCCGGTCAAGTGGATCGACAAGGTGCTGGAGATCGCGCTGGAGAAGCAGCCGGTGCCGTTGTCCGATGAAGAGGTGGCCGAGTCGGCCGCGGCCATGGCGGCGCTGGAGAAGAAGCGCGCCGGCCAGCCCGGCGAAGGCTCGATCAAGCACTGAAGTTTTTCAGGAGCCTTGCGATAGTCCTAAAAAATGGGCTATAATTTGAGGCTCGAAACGCGGGAATAGCTCAGTTGGTAGAGCGCAACCTTGCCAAGGTTGAGGTCGAGAGTTCGAGACTCTTTTCCCGCTCCATATTCGAAAAGGGAAGCTTGTGTGGCTTCCCTTTTTTTTGACGGCCAGACCAGGTCGGCGAAAGAACATTGGCGCGATAGCAAAGCGGTTATGCAACGGATTGCAAATCCGTGTAGCCCGGTTCGACTCCGGGTCGCGCCTCCACCCAGACATACAGCCCCTCCAACGTAGTTGTCGGGGCTGTTTTGTTTTGGGGTATCTTTGACGGCATCAGGCCCTCGCCCGGATGGTGAAATTGGTAGACACATCGGACTTAAAATCCGCCGCCTCCCTCATCGGGGCGTACCGGTTCGACCCCGGTTCCGGGCACCACTAACGACAACGGAGCAAGTCATGCCTCGCTACAACGCTCCATTCGAGATCCATGTGCACGGTGATGTGCCGCTGCGCTCGGATGTCAACCTCGAACAGATCCAGGAAGCACTCAAACCCATCTGGCAGTACGCCGGCGCCAAGTCGCTGGCCGATGGTGCTGCCAGTTCCTACGAAGAAGAGCCCGGCATCCGCTTCGAGCAGAAGGAGCACATGCTCCAGATGTGCTGGACCGTCGCCGGCGACGAGGACTTCCGCCACGCGCTCGACGAGATGTGCATGGCCATCAACGAGCTGGCCGAGCAGGGCGCGGCCATCGAAGTCACCTTCTACGACACCGACTACGACGAAGAAGAGGGCGGCGAGGAAGACGAGTCGCGCGACGACTTCGTGATGCTCTTCGTCGGCCCCAATCCGGCCGCCATCATGCAGGTGCAGCGCGACCTGCTGGTCGAAGACGTGGTCAACCTGATGGAGCGCCATTTCGAGGGCGCCGAACTGGGCGGCGTGGTGGCCGAGATCGACAAGCTGTTCGGCGAGCGTTTCGACGCGCTGGTCAATTCGCTGGAAATCGGCAAGCGCCCGCGCGGCGGCACCGGTGGCAGCGGCCCCGGCAGCCACGGCGGCGGCCGCCGCCCGCGCCACCTGCACTGAGCTTGCCGAGGGCGACGCGCGTCGCCCTCGGCTATCCTTCGCGGCGTTTCACAGGAGACGCTCTTGGCGCTTTTTCCCCAATCGGCCCTGCGGCCCGGCGTTCGCAAACGCGAAGTGTTCGGCTGGGCCATGTACGACTTTGCCAATTCGGGCTACACCACCGTCGTACTCACCGCGGTGTTCGCCGCCTATTTCGTCAGCGGCATCGCCAAGGGCGCTGCGTGGGGCGCCTTTGCCTGGACCAGCGCGCTGAGCCTGTCCTACGCGATCGTGATGCTCAGCATGCCGGCGCTGGGCGCCTGGGCCGATCTGCACGCGGCCAAGAAGCGCCTGCTGATGCTGGCCACCGCCGGCTGCGTGGTCGGCACCGCCGCGCTGGCGCTCACGCCGCGCTTCGAGGGCGCCACCGGCGTGGCCGTGGCGATGGCGCTGATCGTGCTGTCCAACACCTTCTATTCCTACGGCGAGTCGCTCACCGGCGCCTTCCTGCCCGAACTGGCCACGCACGATGGCATGGGCAAGGTCAGCGGCTGGGGCTGGGGCTTTGGCTACATCGGCGGCATGCTGGCGCTGGGCTTGTCACTGGCCTACGTGCTGTGGGCGCAGGCGCAGGGCCTGCCGGCCTCGAACTTCGTGCCGGTGACGATGCTGATCACCGCCGTGCTGTACGGCGCGGCGGCGCTGGTGACCTTTGCCATGCTGCCCGAGCGGGCCACGCCGCGCGAACGCAGCGGCGAGCAGATCAGCGCGCTCCAGCAGCTGCGCGCCACCTTCCAGTCGGCGCGCGCCTACCGCGACTTCATCTGGCTGCTGGCCTGCACCGTGAGCTACCAGGGCGGCGTGGCGGTGGCGATCACGCTGGCGGCGATCTACGCGGAGCAGGTGATCGGCTTCCAGCCGCACGAGACCATGATGCTGATCTTCGTGCTGAACCTCGCAGCCGCTGGCGGTGCCTTCGGCTTTGGCTACGTGCAGGACCGCATCGGCCACAAGATCGCGCTGTCGGGCACGCTGCTGGCCTGGATCGCGGTCTGCCTGATCGCCGCCTCGGTGAGCAGCAAGGGCGGCTTCTGGGTCGCGGCGACCATTGCCGGGCTGGCGATGGGGTCGAGCCAGAGCGCCGGGCGTGCCATGGTGGGCGTGCTGGCGCCGGCCGACCAGCTGGCCGAGTTCTTCGGCCTGTGGAGCTTCGCGACGCGGCTGGCCGGCATCGTCGGTCCGCTGGGCTACGGCGCCGTGACCTGGATGACCGGCGGCAACCAGCGCATTGCCATCCTCACCACTTCAGTGCTGTTCGTCGGCGGCCTGCTGCTGCTGCTGCCGATCGACATGCGGCGCGGCCGCGCGGCGGCGCATGGTGCCGACGTCGCGGGCGCGGCCGGCCGGGAGCGTCTGCAGCCGGCCGGCTGACCGCGCGCGTCCCTACTCGCCGGCGTAGAAGCTGCCGGCCTGCAGCGGCCACGCCGCCTTGGTCTGCACGCTCCAGTTGGCCGGGTTCTTCACCCGCGCGGCGAAGGCCGCGAGGTCGCTGCGGTCGAGCGAACCGGTGTAGAGCGCGTCGGTGCTGGTGCCGGGCGAGGGCGCAAAGGTCATGGCCGTGCCGGCGCTGTCGAGCGAGGCCGGGATGGAGCCTGCCGGGCCGCCCAGCGTGAGGCTGGCCAGGTAGGTGCCGACCGCGCTGATCTCGCCGGCGCTGCCGTCCCCGAGCCCGGCCACCGTGCCGCCGGCGATCGCGTAGATGGTTTCGGTCTTGCCGATGCCGCCGCCGGCGCCCTGCGTCACGCCCTTGCTGGCCAGCGGGTTGCCGTCGCTGTCCGGCTGGATCGTGACGATGCTGCCGGCCGGCAAGTCGGTGCTGGCCGACCAGACATAGGCGCTTTCGCCGCCGATGCCGGCGAAATCGGCGTCGCTGCCGGTGCCGCGATCGCGGTCGGTGAAGAGGATCTGGGTGCCCGCGTTGACCGCCTTGAGGAGGGTGAAGGCAAAGGCATCGGTGGTATCGGCGTTGCCCGCCATGAACAGCACATCGCCGACCGCCAGCGGGGTGGGCGTGGCGGTGATGAAGTGCAGCGTGGTGGCGTCGGCAATGCCGGCAAAGGCGTTGCCTTGCGTGTCGGTGATGGCGTCGCCGTCGATCGTCAGGTAGTAGCCGGTGCCGGTCTGCAGCGGCTGGCTCGGCGTGAGCGTGATGACGTTGAAGGCGAGCTGGCGTTGCGGGCTGGCGGCGGAGAATCGCTCCACTTCGCTGCCGTCGGCCGTGTGCAGGACCAGGCTGCCGGCACCCAGGCGCAGCCCTTCGTTGAAGGCCAGCGTGAGCGCGCTGCGCGCCAGGGCCGGTGCACCGTCGGCGGATGGCGTGGCGCTCTTGAGCACCGGGCCGGCGGTGTCGATGCGCGGTGCGCCGAGCGTCATCGAGAAGCCGAGGAATTTCTGCTGCGCCGCAGGCAGGTCCTTCGAGGCCTCGGTCTGCCCGGGCCAGAGGGTGTCGCCATTGTCCAGCAGCAGTTGCACGCGGGTGCCTGCCGCCACCGCGCCGGGCACGCCGACCACCGATTCGAAGCTGCCGCCCGACGGGGCGCGCAGGCTTTCCAGGTCGTTGTCGAATTCGACCGGCGCGTGCAGCGCGTTGCCGTCCCACGCGAACAACGCGAAGTTGCGGTCCACCGCGTCGCTGGCGGGCCCGGCCGGGCCGGCGGTGATGAGGTAGTGGCCGTCGGTGCCCTTGTCGATGGAGCGGATGCCGCGCCCGCCGAGATCGAGTTCGATCGGATCGCCGAATTCCGCCTGCGTCGACGTGCCCGCCAGCAGCGCGGCGTAGTTGCGCAGCGGCACGATGAGCGCGCGGGTGCGCGTCGACGTGCTGGTCTGCGGCGCACGGAAGCCCAGCCACAGCGCGCTGTCGCCGGGCGCGCTGGTCATGCCCTCGATCGAGAAGCCGTTGACCTGCTCGGGCAGCACGCCGGCGCCGGCCGACACGGCAAAGCCAAAGTGGTCGATACCCAGCCCGTGGCCGTTGCCATGGTCCCAGGCGACCAGTTGCGCCTCCAGGCCGGCGAAGTCGCCGACGTAGTCGAAGGTGGTGGCCGTGCCGGTGCCGGCCAGCTTGACGGCGAACAGGTGCGAGCGGTCGGGCGCCTGGCTGCCATCCTTCTTGTTGCTGTTCGAGCCGCTCAGGTAGAGCGTCTCGCCGATGCGCACGCCGGCCTCGAGATCGAGCTCCTTGGCCAGCTTCGGGCCGTTGTCGCTGTAGCGCCATTCCAGCACCGCGGCGCCGCCGGCGCGTGGATAGACGCGCAGCACGTTGGCCTCGTCGTCGGCGACGAGCATGAAGTCGTCGGGCAGGGCGAAAGCGGTCGAGGCGTCGGACGAACCGGCTGCGGTGTCGGGGTTCGGGGTGAATTCCTGGTGGGCGACCGAGGTGTCCGGCGTGCCCGGGTCGTCCGGAGTGGTGCCCGGATCGGTGTGGCCGCCGCCCGCCTCCGGCTGTTGCACCGCAGGCGGGTTGTTGCCCGCGGCGGGCACGGCGCTGGCATCGCTGCCACCGCCGCACGCGCTCAGGCCGAGCGCCATGGCGCTGGCCAGCAGGAAGGAGCGAAGCCACTTGGGGTTGCGCAGATCGTCGGTCATTGGAGGAGGTCGGGAGTTGGCAAACCCGACATCCTCGTGACAAGTTGTGACGTCGCCGTGACGTCGACTTCGCGCCTTCAGGCGCCTTCAGGCGCCTTTGCGGCGGCGCATGCGCTCAGCGCGGCGCATTGCCGGCGTCCTGCTCGCCGGCCACCGCGCGGTAGCGCTCGCCATCGAAGTGCAGCAGGGCACGGCTGAATTCCGGTGTTGCCGCCTGGCTCAGGCACTGGCCGTCTTCCATGACGGCGCGGCTGCGGGTGGTGGTGGTGTCGATGCCGATGTCGCGCAGGCCGTGGTGCGAGCTCGCCTCGACGTTCAGGTTGCTGCGCAGCGTATCGAAGCGCCCTTCACAGACCGCCTGCCACTCGCCGCGGTCATACGAGACCTCCTGGTCGGCCAGCACCTGCTCGAGCGTGTCGCCCCGCCGCGCATAGAGCGAGAGCGTCTCGCTGGCGACCGGCCGCGCGGGCCAGTCGTCGCGGTAGAGCACGCGCACGCCGAAGGCGCGCAACTGCGGCGCCAGCGCGTAGTGCGTGGTGTCGATGCGGATGTCCTCGATGCGCACGTGGTCCTGGCGCAGCGCATAGCGCTTGTACCAATGGGCCAGCACCACCGCGCGCTCGGTGTTGCCGTTGGTGGGCTCCTGCAGCAGCAGCACGTCGACGTCGTAGTCGATCACGCCGGGCAGCGTGCCGGCGCGCGGCATCGGCAGCACCACCACCACGCCGCGCGGAATGCCGCGCCAGGCGCGGCAGGCGGTCAGGCCGTGGTCGAGCATGCGGTCCGGGTGCAGCTTGGCCTGCATGCGCTCGGCCAGGCCGCTGTCGCAGGCCGCGTGGGCAGCCAGGGGGAACTGCGCCAGCAGGCACAGGGCGAACGCTGCGCCGGCGCCGCGCAGTGTCATGCGCGCAGGCCCGTCTCGGGCAGCCAGCGCGCGGCGGCGGCGCGCAAGGTGGCGGGGTCGGCGCTGCTGAGCCACACCACGTCGTCGCCTGCGGTGAACGAAGAAGCGGGCCGTTCGGCAGCCAGCTCGCCGGCGGCGGCCAGCAGGCGCCGTGTCTGCAAGGCCACCGGCGGCCCGGTCTCGACCAGTTGCACGCCGGCGCCGACATGCCGGCGCAGCACCTCGGTCACCAGCGGGTAGTGCGTGCAACCGAGCACCAGCGTGTCGACCTCGCCCGGCTGTTCGCCGAAACGGCCGACGGCTTGCAGGTAGCGCGCCACCAGCGTCTCCACCGCGTCGTCGTCGCCCTGCTCGATGGCATGCGCCAGGCCGTCGCAAGGGACGAGAGAAAAGTGCCCGCGCTCGCCCAGCGCGGCGCTCAATGCACCGAACTTGGCGCTGGCCAGCGTGCTGCGCGTGGCGATCACGCCGATGTGGCCGGTGCGGGTGGCGGCCACGGCGGGCTTGAGGGCCGGCTCCACGCCGACCACCGGCAAGCCGGGGTAGCGCGCGCGCAGCAGATGGATGGCGGCGGCGGTGGCGGTGTTGCACGCCACCACCAGCGCCTTGGCGCCGTGTTCGTGCACCAGGGTGTGGGCGATGGCGGCGGTGCGCGCCATCACGTGGGCTTCGTCGCGCTCGCCGTAGGGCGCGTGGCCGCTGTCGGCGAAGTAGACGAAGCGTTCGTGCGGCAGTTCGGCGCGCAGCGCGCGCAGCACGCTCAGGCCGCCGATGCCGCTGTCGAACACGCCGATCGGACGGGCGCCGCGTGCGCCGGCCGCATCGGCAGCAGGCGAAGCGGTGGCGACCGGCGGCACGGCGGCGGACACGACGGCGACAGGATCAGGCCGTTTCCAGCGCGATGCCCTTGAATTCGCCGCTGGCGATGCGCTTGGACCACTCGGCCGGGCCGGTGATGTGGGCGCTGATGCCGCCGGCGTCCACCGCCACCGTCACCGGCATGTCGACCACGTCGAATTCGTAGATCGCTTCCATGCCGAGGTCTTCGAAGCCGACCACCTTGGCGGTCTTGATGGCCTTGCTCACCAGGTACGCGGCGCCGCCCACGGCCATGAGGTACGCGCTCTTGTGCTTCTGGATCGCCTCGATGGCGACCGGGCCGCGCTCGGCCTTGCCGATCATGGCGATCAGGCCGGTCTGCGCCAGCATCATCTCGGTGAAGCCGTCCATGCGGGTGGCGGTGGTCGGGCCGGCGGGGCCCACGGCCTCGTCGCCCACCGGATCGACCGGGCCGACGTAGTAGATGACGCGGTTGGTGAAGTCCACCGGCAGCTTCTCACCCTTGGCCAGCATGCCCTGGATGCGCTTGTGCGCGGCGTCGCGGCCGGTGAGCATCTTGCCGTTGAGCAGCAGCGTGTCGCCCGGCTTCCAGCTGGCGACGATTTCCGGCGTGAGCGTGTCCAGGTCGACGCGCTTGCTCTTGTTGTAGTCGGGTGCCCAGTCGATCTTGGGCCACAGGTCGAGCGAAGGCGCCTCGAGGTAGCTCGGGCCCGAGCCGTCGAGCACGAAGTGGGCGTGGCGCGTGGCGGCGCAGTTGGGGATGAGCGCGACCGGCTTGCTGGCGGCGTGCGTCGGGTACATCTGGATCTTGATGTCCAGCACGGTCGACAGGCCGCCCAGGCCCTGCGCGCCGATGCCCAGCGCATTGACCTTTTCATACAGCTCGATGCGCAGCGCCTCGACCTTGCTCAGCTCGGCGCCCGAGGCCTTCTTGGCCTGCAACTCGTGCATGTCCAGGTCGTCCATCAGGCTTTGCTTGGCCATCAGCACGGCCTTCTCGGCGGTGCCGCCGATGCCGATGCCCAGCATGCCCGGCGGGCACCAGCCGGCGCCCATGGTCGGCACGGTCTTGAGCACCCAGTCGACCACGCTGTCGCCCGGGTTGAGCATGGCCATCTTGCTCTTGTTCTCGCTGCCGCCGCCCTTGGCGGCGACGGTCACGTCGAGCGTGTTGCCCGGCACGATCTCGGTGAAGATCACGGCCGGCGTGTTGTCCTTGGTGTTCTTGCGCTCGAACTGCGGGTCGGCCACGACCGAGGCGCGCAGCGTGTTGTCGGGGTGGTTGTAGGCGCGGCGCACGCCTTCGTTGATGGCGTCGTCCAGGCTGCCGGTGAAGCCTTCCCAGCGCACGTCCATGCCCACCTTGAGGAACACGTTGACGATGCCGGTGTCCTGGCAGATCGGGCGCTGGCCGGTGGCGCTCATCTTGCTGTTGGTGAGGATCTGCGCCATCGCGTCCTTGGCCGCCGGGCTCTGCTCGCGCTCGTAGGCCTTGGCCAAGTGGGCGATGTAGTCGGTGGGGTGGTAGTAGCTGATGTACTGCAGCGCGGCGGCGACCGATTCGATCAGGTCGGCCTGCTGGATGGTGGTGGTCATGGCAATTCGTTCCGTGGGTTGACGCTCGGGCGTGCGAGCCGTTCTTGTGGGCGCCGTGGACTGGTGGGTGTTCCGGGGCCCGGCACGGCCCCCATTTTGCCAGCCGCGCCGCCCACGCAGGGCCGGCCACGAAAAAGCCGCTGTGCGGGGAACAGCGGCTTGGGTGGCAGCCGGCAGCGCCGGCGCGTGCGGGCTCAGTGCTCGCCGGCGGCCGCCATGGCCTGCGCGATCCAGCCGTCGAAGGTCTGCTGGTGCGCCTTGATCCAGCTGTCGGTGTGGCGCTCGATGTCGCGCTGGCTGTTCTGGCCCTCGTGCATGAAGTGGTTCTGGATGCTGATGTCGTTCAAGGGCAGCTTCATGATCTCGAACAGCTTGCCGGCGGCCGGGTTCTTTTCCACGAACACCTTGTTGGCCACGATGTACTCGTTGTTGAGCGGAAAGCCGTAGTTCCTGCCGTTGGCCTGCTTGGTATCGGTGCCGGCCTGCACGCCGGGCATGGCCGAGAACGGCACTTCCAGCCACACCGAGTCCTTGCCCGGGCGAATCACGTTGGTGAGCCAGTAGGGCGTCCACCCGTAATACAGCACCGGCTTGCCGGACTTGAAGCGGGCCACCGTGTCGGCGATCAGCGCCGCGTAGTTGCCCTGGACGTAGGTCACGGTGTCGCGCAGCTTGAAGGTGCTGAGCTGATGCTCGACCACCGCCTCGCCGCCCCAGCCCGGGCTCGGGCCGACCAGGTCGGCCTTGCCATCGCCGGTGGAGTCGAACAGCCGGGCCAGCTTGGGGTCGGTGAGCTGGCCGAGGTTGGTGATGTGGTACTGGTCGGCGGTCTTCTTGTCGATCAGGTAGCCCTGTACCGCGCCGGACGAGTATTCACCCTTGCGCGAGAGCTTGGCGTCGCCGCCGGCGCTCTTGTAGAACTCGGCGTGGTGCGGATTCCAGTGGTTGGCGATGAAGGTGGCGTCGCCATTGGCCACGGCAACGTGCGCCACCGGGTAGTCGACCTCCTTGATGGATTGCACCTCGTAGCCGAGCTTCTCCAGCGCGCGCACCACCAGCAGGGTCTGGAACGATTCTTCCACCAGCGAACTCAGGGGCTGCACCTTGATGCCCTTGCCGGGCAGCTCGGCAGCGCTGGCGTGCGAGGCCAGGCCCAGGGCCAGCAGCCCTCCCGCGAGCAGGGTGCGGTTGAATTCTCGGGCGTTCATCATGCGGTTCCTAAATGTATTTTGTGACTGATGCATTCATTGAAACATAACCATTGGTCATGAGTGACGCAGCGTTTTGGTCGGGTACACGCAGGGCGGCCGCCGCCGATCCGCTCAAACCAGCCCGCGTTCGGCCATCGACAGCGCCTGGCCCTGGCTCACGATGACGTGGTCGAGCACGCGCACGTCGACCAGTGCCAGCGCGGCCTTGAGCGACTGGGTCAGCAGCTCGTCGGCGCGCGAGGCTTCGGTGCAGCCGCTCGGGTGGTTGTGTGCCAGCACCACGGCGGCGGCGTGCAGCTGCAGCGCCCGTGTCACCACTTCACGCGGGTAGACGCTGGCCTGCGTCAGCGTGCCGCGAAACATCTCCTCCAGGGCGAGCAGGCGGTGCTGCACGTCGAGGAACAGCACCGCGAACACTTCGTGCGTCTGCGCCGCGAGGTGCAGCTGCACATAGCGTTTCACGGCATCGGGCGACTCGAACACCGTGCGCTCGCGCAGTTGCTGTGCCAGGGCGCGGCGCGCCAGTTCGAGCACCGCGCTCAACTCGGCGCGCTTGGCGCTGCCGCCCAGGCCCTTGACGGCCTTGAGCTGTTCGAGATTCGTGTGCAGCAGCCCGGCGACGCCGCCGAAGCGATCGAGCAGTTCCTGCGCCAGCTGCAGCACGTTCTTGCCGGCCACGCCGGTGCGCAGCAGCAGGGCCAGCAACTCGGCGTCGGACAGCGCGCCGGCGCCGCGCGCGATCATCTTCTCGCGCGGACGCGATTCAGCCGGCAAGTCCTTGAAAGACATTGTTTTTCGGGCTCCTGGGCCCACTCCCTAAAATACGAGGCTCAGTTTATCGGGACATCCCACCTTGCCAGCGCCTATCCACGCCGTCGTTTCCGCCGGCTCCTTTCTCACGCTGCACTACCGGCTTGCCGGCCCTGCGGGCGACATCATCAACACCTTTGCCGACAAGCCGGCCACGCTGTCGCTGGGCACGGGCGAGCTGTCGCCCGCCATGGAGCAGTGCCTGATCGGACTGGAAGAGGGCGCCCACACCACCTTCGAGCTGCCCGCCGGCGAGGCCTTCGGCGAGCGCAACCCCGACATGCAGCAATGGGTGGCGCGCAAGCTGCTCCAGCAGATGGGCGACCCCGACGAGCAGTACGCCACCGGCGACGTGGTGCAATTCCCCACGCCGGACGGCAGCGGCAGCTATGCCGGCGCCGTGATCGACGCCAACGACAGCGCCGTGCTGTTTGATTTCAACCACCCCTTGGCCGGCCAGCGCGTGACCTTCGAGGTGCAGCTGATCGGGGTGCTGTGAGCATGAACGCAGCAAGCAAGCCGGGCACGGTCAATGAGATCGTGCTGGCCGAGCCGCGCGGTTTCTGCGCCGGCGTCGATCGCGCGATCGAGATCGTCGAGCGCGCCATCGCCAAGTTCGGCGCGCCGATCTACGTGCGCCACGAGATCGTGCACAACACCTATGTCGTGAGCGAGCTGAAGGCCAAGGGCGCGATCTTCATCGAGGACCTGGCCGAGGTGCCGCAAGGCGCCACGCTGGTGTTCAGCGCGCACGGCGTCAGCAAGGCGGTGCAGGAGGAAGCCAAGGCGCGCGGCTTCGAGGTCTTCGACGCCACCTGTCCGCTGGTGAGCAAGGTGCATGTCGAAGTCGCCAAGCTGGCCCGCGAGGGCTACGAATTCCTGATGATCGGCCACAAGGGCCACCCGGAAGTCGAAGGCACGATGGGGCAGCTGAGCAGCGGCATCCACCTGGTGGAAGACGTGGCCGACGTGGCCACCGTGCAGCTCGGGCAGACCGACAAGCTGGCGGTGGTGACGCAGACCACGCTGTCGGTCGACGACGCCGCCGAGATCGCCCAGGCCATCCGCACCCGCTTTCCCAAGGTGCGCGAACCCAAGCAGCAGGACATCTGCTATGCCACGCAGAACCGCCAGGACGCGGTGAAGCTGCTGAGCCCGCAGGTGGAGCTGGTGATCGTGGTCGGCAGCCCGACCAGTTCCAACAGCAACCGCCTGCGCGAGCTGGCGCAGCGCCTGGGCACCGAGGCCTACATGGTCGATTCGGCGGAGGAACTCCAGGCCGAATGGTTCGAGGGCAAGACGCGCGTCGGCCTGACGGCTGGCGCTTCCGCGCCCGAGGTGCTGGTGGCCGCGGTGATCGAGCGCGTGCGCGCGCTCGGCGCGGTCTCGGTGCGCAAGATGGACGGCATCGAGGAAACCGTGAAATTCCCACTGCCCAAGGGGCTCAAGCTGGACGAAGTGGCACTGCCGAGGCACATCTCGTGAGCGGCGCAACGCCTGTATTGGCCGACTGGCATGCCGAGATCGAAGCCGCGGCGGAACGCGCCGAAGCCGGCGCCCCCGGTTTCGTCCGCCAGACACCGCTTTGGAAACTGCACGCCAGCGCGCTCGGCCTGAGCGGCGATTACGAGCTCTGGCTGAAGCTCGAGCACCTGCAGACCAGCGGCAGCTTCAAGGCGCGCGGCATGCTCAACCGCTTGCTCGCCAACCCGATTCCCGCCAGCGGCGTGATCGTCGCTTCCGGCGGCAATGCCGGCATTGCCACGGCCGCCGCAGCGCGCGCGCTGGGCGTGCCGTGCGAGGTCTTCGTGCCGAGCATCTCGCCTGAAGCCAAACAGGCCCGGCTGCGCGCACTCGGCGCGCAGGTGGTGGTGGGCGGTGCGGCCTATGCCGACGCACTGGCCGCCTGCCTGGCACGCCAGGCCGAGAGCGGTGCGCTGCTGACCCATGCCTACGACCAGCCCGAAGTGGTGGCCGGCGCCGGCACGCTCGGCCGCGAGATCGAGGCGCAGGGCGGCCTGCCGGATTCGGTGCTGGTCAGCGTCGGCGGCGGCGGCCTCATCGGCGGGCTGGCGGCCTGGTTCGAGCGGCGCGCCCGCGTGGTTGCGCTGGAACCCGAACTGGCGCCCAGCCTGTTCGCTGCCCGCGCCGCGGGCGAGCCGGTCGACGTGGCCGTCTCCGGCGTGGCAGCGGATTCGCTCGGCGCCAAGCGCATCGGCGCGCTGGCATGGTCGATCACGCAGGCCCATGTCGGTGACGCGCTGCTGCTGTCTGACGAGGTCATCCGCAGCGCCCAGCGCTGGCTGTGGAGCGAGCTGCGCCTGGTGGTGGAAGCCGCTGCCGCGCTGCCGCTTGCGGCGCTGCAATCGGGCGCCTACGTGCCGCGCCAGGGCGAGCGCGTCTGCCTTATCGTGTGCGGCGCCAACACCGACCCGGCGGCGCTGGCCTGAAGGGGCGGCCGGCGGGCCGTGCGCCCACATAAAATCGGGCCATGCTCGATATCACACTGTTACGCAAGGACCTCGCCGCCGCCGTGGCGGGCCTTGAAAAGCGCAAGTCGCCCCAGCCCTACCTCGACGTGGCGGCCTTCAGCGCGCTGGAGGCCGAACGCAAGCAATTGCAGACCCGCACCGAGGACCTGCAGGCCCGCCGCAATGCCTTGAACAAGCAGATCGGCCCGCTCAAGGCCAAGGGCGAATCGACCGATGCGCTCATGACGGAGGTGAACGCGCTCAAGGCCGAGCAGGAATCCTCGGCCACGCGGCTCGACCTGATCCAGCCGGAACTGCAGGCCCTGCTGCTGGCCGTGCCCAACCTGCCGCACGCCAGCGTGCCGGTGGGCAGCGACGAGACCGGCAACGTGGAAATGCGCCGCTGGAGCCCGCAGGGCGGTGCCGGTGCCTCGGCCACGCCGCTGGGCTTCACCGCGAAAGACCATGTCGACCTGGGCGCCCCGCTGGGCCTGGATTTCGAGACCGGCGCCAAGCTGGCCGGCTCGCGCTTTACGGTGATGAAGGGGCCGATCGCTCGCCTGCACCGCGCGCTCGCGCAGTTCATGCTCGACATCCAGACCGAGCAGCACGGCTACACCGAGTGCTACGTGCCCTACATCGTCAATGGCGAGACGCTGCGCGGCACCGGCCAGCTGCCCAAGTTCGAGGGTGACCTGTTCGCCGCCAAGAAGGGCGGCCAGGAAGGCGAGGCGGTGCCCGACATGGCCGCGCTCTACCTGATCCCGACCAGCGAAGTGCCGCTGACCAATTTCATGCGCGACGAGGTGGTGCCCGAGGCCACGCTGCCGATCCGCCTCACCGCGCACACGCCGTGCTTCCGCTCCGAAGCCGGCAGCGCCGGGCGCGACACGCGCGGCATGATCCGCCAGCACCAGTTCGACAAGGTCGAGATGGTGCAGATCACCCATCCCGAGAAAAGCTACGAAGCCCTCGAAGCCATGACCGGCCACGCCGAAGCCGTGCTGCAGGCGCTGGAACTGCCGTACCGCGTGGTGCTGCTGTGCAGCGGCGACATGGGCTTTGGCGCCACCAAGACCTACGACCTCGAAGTCTGGCTGCCGGCGCAGGACACCTACCGCGAAATCAGCTCGATCTCCAATTGCGAAGCCTTCCAGGCGCGCCGCCTGCAGGCGCGCTTCAAGAATGCGACCGGCAAGAACGAACTGGTGCACACGCTCAACGGCTCCGGCCTGGCCGTGGGCCGCACGCTGGTGGCGGTGCTGGAGAACCACCAGAACGAAGACGGCTCGATCCGCGTGCCGAAGGCGCTGCAACCTTATTTGGGTGGCCGCGAGGTGCTGCGCGCCGGATAACTGAAAAAAGCCCGCTATAATCGCGGGCTCGACACATACCGGAGCGGTGGCAGAGTGGTCGAATGTACCTGACTCGAAATCAGGCGTGGGTTCATAGCCCACCGAGGGTTCGAATCCCTCCCGCTCCTCCAGGAAAGCAAGAGCCCTCCCTCGCGGAGGGCTTTTTGCTTTTCAGGCCGCGTTGCTTCAGAGCTCGCTGAAGGTCGTGTCGCCCGAGTGCGGCCGTGCCAGCCATTCGGAAATCCACAGTTCGACGCGCCCGTGCACGCGCGCCTGCGCCGCAGCGCGGTCGGTGCCGTAGCGCGTGAGCAGCATGCGGCAGCGCAGGGTATCGCCCTCCCAGAGTTCGGCTTCGCCGCCGAATTCGCCATCGGCATCGGGTTGCAGCTTGAGATGAAAGGTCCAGCCGGAGGGCAGGGCGGGGCAGTGTTCCGCTTGGTGTTCTGATGTCACATTCTTCCTCGGGCCTGAGGGGCCGCGAGGTAGAGGATAAGTCACCACGCGGCAGCGCTGCAGCGACGGCCTGCGCGGCGCCTGCGGCACCAGGGGTCAAGCCTGGTCGTAGGCCCTCTGCAGCGCGGCCGAATCGAGCTTGACCATCTGGAGCATGGCCTGCATGACGCGGTTGGCCCGGTGCTTGTCGGAGTCCTGCAGCAGCGTTCCCAGCAGCGTGGGCACCACCTGCCAGGAGACGCCGAACTTGTCCTGCAGCCAGCCGCATTGCTGCGGGCGGCCGCCTTCGGACAGGCGCGCCCAGTAGTGGTCGAGTTGCTGCTGCGTATCGCAGGCGATGAAGAAGGAAGTGGCCGGGCTGAACTGGAACATCGGCCCGCCGTTGAGGGCCATGAAGGGCTGGCCCATCAGCTGGAAATTCATCGACAGCACGCTGCCCTTCGGGCCGGGGCCGGCATCGCCGTAGCGCATGACGTCGGTCACCTCGGCGTCGTCGAAGATGTCGAGCCAGAAGGTGATGGCTTCTTCTGCGTTGTTGTCGAACCAGAGGCAGGGCGTGATGGCGGACATGGCGCGGACTCCTTGGGGGTTGCAGCGGTGTCGATCGGTTGCGGAAGGTCGGCCCCGCGCGCTCAGCGCCGGGCCTCGGTGGCGAGGAACTGCGCCAGCTTGTCGAAGGTGGGCACCCAGCCGCCTTCGTGGTTGTCGCGCGCCTGCTGGTCGACGAATTGCGCGTGCAGGAAGGCCATGCGGGTGCCGCCGCCCTCTGCATGCAGGCTCAGGCTGACCTGCGACTCGCGCTCGGGCGTGCTGTGCCAGGCCCAGCTGAAGACCAGGCGGCGCGGCGGCTCGACCACGCGGTAGACGCCGCCGACGGCATGCACCACGCCGTCCTGCGTGCGAAAGGCGATGTCGAAGCGGCCGCCGACGCGCACGTCGAGCTCGGCGCGCAGCACCGACTGCGTGTCGCCCGGGCCGAACCAGATGCTCAGGGCTTGCGGGTCGGTCCAGGCCCGCCAGACTTTTTCGGGCGCGACCGGGTAGTGGCGCTCGAGTTGGAGGCTGGGGCTTTCCCGCGTGGGGGCGACGGCGGATTCGACGGACTTTTGCATTCGGCTGACTCCTCTTGCTGTTGCAGATAGGCGCCCAGCGCATCGAAGCGCTCGGACCAGAACTGGCGATAGCGCGACAACCACACCGCGGCCTCCTGCAGCGGCGCGGCGTTGAGGTCGCAGCGCACCACCCGCCCGCTTTTCTCGCGCTGGACCAGGCCAGCCGCTTCCAGCACCCGCAGATGCTTCATGAAGCCGGTGAGCGACATGCCATGCGGCTCGGCCAGCGCCGAGACGCTCGAGGGGCCTTGCCCCAGCGCCACCAGCACCTGGCGGCGCGTGCCGTCGGCCAGGGCGGCGAACACGCGGTCAAGATCGATGTCTTCATTCTGAACCATTTGGTTGACTATCGGCGATGAAAAGGCGCATGTCAAGCGATGGGCACGACGCGGCGATGGCCGCACGCTGCAGCGCGGAACGTGCGCGTCTCTTGCTACAGTTCACGACATGAGCAAAGGCACCCGACATCAGCATCCGCGACCGACCAAGGCGCCCACACCCACGCCGGCGGCGCCGCCGATCGAATCCGCAGCCGGCGCGCCGGCCCTGCGTTCGCGGCGCCTGCTGCTGGCCGGGGCGGCGGTGGTGGTGTGCGGCGGCGCCGGCTACGCCGGGGTGAGCTGGCTCGCTCGGCCCGCGGCGCCCAAGGGGCCCCAGGTGCTGGCCGGCGACGGCAAGAACGGCCCGGCCGACATGGCCTGGGTGCCCGCAGGGGAGTTCCTGATGGGCAGCGACAGCAGGATGGCGCAGCCCAACGAAAAGCCGGCCCACAAGGTGCGCGTGCACGGCTTCTGGATGGACCGCCACCACGTCACCAACGCGGAGTTCCGCCGCTTCGTCGAAGCCACCGGCTACCGCACCACGGCCGAGCTCAAGCCCGATTGGGAAACGCTCAAGCCGCAACTGCCGCCGGGCACGCCCAAGCCTTCCGACGAGGTGCTGGTGGCCGGCGCGATGGTGTTCATCGGCACCCCGGCGGTGGTCGACTACAGCGACGTCACGCGCTGGTGGCGCTTCGTGCCTGGCGCCGACTGGCGCCATCCGAACGGACCGGAGAGCAACATCGAGGGCAAGGACGATCACCCGGTCGTGCAGGTCAGCTACGAAGACGCGCTGGCCTATGCCAAGTGGGCCGGCAAGCGGCTGCCGACCGAAGCGGAATGGGAGTTCGCCGCGCGCGGCGGACTGGAGCAGGCCACCTACGTCTGGGGTGAGGATTTCGCGCCCGGCGACAAGCAGATGGCCAACGTCTGGCAGGGCCAGCAGCAGCGGCGTTTTCCGGTCGTCAGCGCGAAGGCCGGCGGGGCGGTGAGCACCAGCCCGGCCGGCACCTTTCCGGCCAACGGCTATGGCCTCTACGACATGACCGGCAATGCCTGGCAGTGGGCGGCCGACTGGTACCGCGCCGACCAGTTCCGCCGCCAGGCCGAGCAGGTGCAGGCCGGCACCACGCTGGACAACCCGGCCGGGCCGCAGGACAGCTGGGACCCGACCGAGCCCGGGGTGCCGGTGAACGCGCCCAAGCGCGTGACGCGCGGCGGCTCCTTCCTGTGCAACGAGGACTTCTGCCAGAGCTATCGGCCGAGCGCGCGCCGCGGCACCGACCCCTACACCAGCATGTCGCACATCGGCTTCCGGCTGGCGATGGACGCCGAGGCATGGCAGCAGCAACAGCACAAGCAACCAGCGGCCAGCGCGGCCGGCGTTTCGCGTGTCGGTTAGCACGAAGGGTGCGTCGGCCTTCGCAGGGCTCGGCAATTCGTCCTTTGCCAGCCTGACGCCGGCGCCTGCCACTGCTGACGAGGCCGAGCCGTGGGTGCGCGGCGAGCTCATCCGCAGCCTTATGCGCGCCTCGCGCGGCTCGTATTTCCTGGCCACCGCGCTGATGCCGATGATGGTGGTGCTGTGCTGGGGCCACGTGCCGGCCTGGCAGCTCTTTCTGTGGCTGGCGCTGGGCATTGCCGCCACCCTGTGCCGCGCCTGGGGCGAGCGGGTCTACGGCATGCGCTATGCGGCGCGCGACTCGGCCGCGCAGCAGTACTTCGTGCACCGTTATCGCAACCTGTGGACCGCCAGCGCGATCGCCTGGGGCAGCTCGGTGCTGATCTTCTTCGAGCGCGCTCCGCAGGTGAACCAGTTCATGTGCTGGCTCATCGTGGCGGGCGTGGCCACCTTTCCGCTCAACGGGCTCGCGCTGCATCCGCCCCTGCTGCGCCGCTACATCAACTCGCTCTTTTTCATCATGCTGTTGTGCGTGGGCATTCGTGTCGCGCAATCCGCCTTCGAGCAACCGCAGTTCAACTACGTCTTCCTGGCGCTGCCGCTGCTGCACTGGTGGATCCTGCTGCGCGCCGGCCACCGCATCCACGAGACCGCGCGCAACAGCTTCGAGCTGCTCTATCACAACCACATCCTGATCAATTCGCTCACGCAGCAGCGGCAGGCGGCGGTGTCGGCGGTGGCCATGAAGAACCGCTTCCTGGCCAGCGCCGCGCACGACATGCGCCAGCCTGTGCTGGCGCTCTCGCTCTACGCCGACTGGCTGCGCAACGAGCCCGAGCTGGTGCAGGAGATCGCGCCGAAGATCGTGCGGGCCACGCACGCGGTGAATGCGCTGTTCGACTCGCTGTTCGACCTGGCGCGCATCGACTCGGGCCAGGTGCGCCTGCACATCGAGCAGGTCGATGTGAAGCAGCTGCTGCACGATCTGGAACTGCAGTACCGCCCGGTGGCCGAAGCCAAGGGCCTGAGTTTTCGCGTGCACACCACTTCCGGCATGGTGCTGACCGACCCGATCCGGGTGCGCCGCATGATCGGCAACCTGATCACCAACGCCATCAAGTACACGCCCGAGGGCGGCGTGCTGCTGGCCTCGCGCCATTCACGCGAAGGCCTGCGCGTGGAAGTCTGGGACACCGGCATCGGCATCGCGCGCGAGCACCTGCGCGACGTCTTCCTGGAGTTCTACAAGGTGGCCGACCACGCCGGCACATCGGACGGCTTCGGCCTCGGCCTGGCCATCGTGGCGCGCCTGTCGCACGCGCTGGGCCACCCCGTCAGCGTGCGCTCGCGCCTGGGCAAAGGCAGCGTCTTCCGCGTCGCCCTGCACGACGCCGACGAGGTACAAGCCCAATCCCGCATCTCCGGCGCCGTCGGCTAAGAGAGCTGATTCCCGTCGGGGGGGCGACTCTGTTCAAGCCACGTGCCGCGGAACCGGCTTCGCCGGGCCGCAGGCAGGGTCCCCTCCTCGGGAGGTGGCGAATTACACGGCGCGAAGCGCCGTGAAAAGCCGGGAGGCTAACTATTCGTGGACAGCAGGCCGTGATTGCGCGCGTGGTGCAGCGCCTGCGTACGGCTCTTCACACCCAGGCGGCGGAACAGGCGCCACAGGTGCACCTTCACGGTGTGCTCGCTGATCTCCAGCTGGGTGGCGATCTCGCGGTTGCTCATGCCCTTGTCGAGCATGGCGATGAGCTGGGTCTGGCGCTTCGAGAGCTTGCCGCTGGCGGCCGGGACCACTTCCTCGGTTTCGTCGTCGGCCGACAGCAGGCCGCGCAGCGCAGCGGTCAGTTCACCCGAACCGGCGGACTTCTCGATGTAGATGTCGGCGCCGGCCTCGATGCAGGCTTCTTCCATGTCCGCCGAGGGCGAGGCCGAATACACCGCCACCGGGATGCCCGGGTAGGTTTGCTTGACGGCGAGCACGCCGGACACGCCGGTGGTGTCGGGCAGCTTGAGGTCGAGGCAGAACAGATCGGGCGTGCCGTGCTGGCGCACCGCAGCGGCCAGCTTGTCCAGGCGCTCGAGTTCGACGATGTTCTCGGCAGGCCGCAGGCGGCGCAGGACCATCACGATGGCGTCGCGCATCAAGGGGTGATCGTCGATGACGTAAATGCTCATGTATGTGCTCTATGTGTTCGCGCTGGAGCGGGTCGACCCGCATTTGTGCTGGGGCGCGAAGACTCTCCTGTAGTGTGTTGTAGTTCAGCTTTCGCCGGCCGCAGCGGCCAGCGATGCCAGCGCATCGACGATGGCGTCGCGCGAGCTCGCATTGTCGAGCGGATCGAGGCGCTCCGCGAGCGAAATCAGGGCCTGTTCGGGCTGTTGTTGCAGCAATGCGATGGCTTGGGCCGCCTCGCGCGGCGATTCGAAGCCGCGGCTCTGCAGCAGGGTCTGACCCTTGTCATCCAAAAGTTTGAAGTAGAAACGCTGATCGCTCTCGCGGTACTGCTTGAAACCGGCCTTGGCCGCCTTGGCGGCCTTGGCCGGCTTGGCCTTGGCCGCAGCGGCGCCGTCCGTCAGGTTGCGCAGGCCCACCGCGTGGCGCAAGCGCGTCATGAAGGGGCGCGACAGGGCCCGCGCCTTCTCGGCGCCGGCCAGCAGGATGCGCTCGACCTGGGCCGGATCGGCGATCAGCTCGTCGTAGCGCGCGCGCAGCGGCGCCACTTCGCGGTCGATGCGCTCGAACAGCTGCTGCTTGGCGTCGCCCCAGGCAATGCCCTGCGCGTAGGCGCGGCGCATTGCTTCGGTCTCGTCGGCGGTGGCGAAGGCCTGGTAGATCTGGAACAGGGCCGAGCCCTCGGTGTCCTTGGGCTCGCCCGGTGCGCGCGAATCGGTGACGATGCCGGCGATCAGCTTCTGCAGCTGCGCGCGCGGCGTGAAGAGCGGAATCGTGTTGTCGTAGCTCTTGCTCATCTTGCGGCCGTCGAGGCCAGGCAGCAGAGCCACCGCATCGTCGATCTCGGCCTCGGGCAGGGTGAAGTGCTCGCCGTACAGGTGGTTGAAGCGTTGCGCGATGTCGCGTGTCATTTCCAGGTGCTGCGCCTGGTCGCGCCCCACCGGCACCTTGTGCGCGTTGAACATCACGATGTCGGCCGCCATCAGCACCGGGTACATGAACAGGCCGGCGCTCACATCACCGTCCGGGTCTTCGCCGCGTGCCACGTTCTTGTCGACCGCCGCCTTGTAGGCGTGCGCGCGGTTGAGCATGCCCTTGGCGCTGACGCAGGTCAGCAGCCAGGTCAGTTCGGGAATTTCCGGAATGTCCGACTGGCGGTAGAAGGTCACGCGCTCGGGGTCGAGCCCGCTGGCCAGCCAGGTGGCGGCAATCTCCAGCGTCGAGCGCTGGATGCGCGCGGGTTCGTCGCACTTGATCAGCGCGTGGTAGTCGGCCAGGAAGTAGAAGCTCTGGACGTCGTCGCGCCGGCTGGCCTGCACCGAGGGGCGCACGGAGCCGACGTAGTTGCCCAGGTGCGGCGTGCCGGTGGTGGTGATGCCGGTGAGGTAGCGGGTGATGGTGGGAGCAGGCATGGTTCTGGGGAAAACGGCTCAGCGCAGCAATGCTGCGACGGGGGTCAGGATGAAGTTGATGGCGTCGTAGCCGAAGGCCATCAGCGGGCTCAGCCACCAGGTGGACACCACGCCGGCAATGACCAGGCCCATGACGATGAAGAAGCCGAAGGGCTCGATGCGCGCCAGCAGGTCTTGCGCGCCGCCGCGCGGCAGCAGCCCGGCCAGCACGCGCCCGCCGTCCAGCGGCGGCAGCGGAAACAGGTTGAAGGCCCACATCACCAGGTTCACCAGCACGCCGCCTTGCGCCATCTTCACAAAGAAAGGCTCGCGCACGCCCAGCGCAATGATGACGAAGAAGAACAGCGCCCACAGAATGGCCTGGATGAAGTTCGAGGCCGGACCCGCCAGCGCCACCCAGATCATGTCGCGCTTGGGATGGCGCAGCCGCGAGAAATTCACCGGCACCGGCTTGGCATAGCCGAACAGGAAGGCGCCGGAGGTCGCGAAGTACAGCAGCAGCGGCATCAGGATGGTGCCAACCGGATCGATGTGCTTGAGCGGGTTGAGGGTGACCCTGCCCAGGGCGTAGGCGGTGTTGTCACCGAAATAGCGCGCCACGTAGCCGTGCGCGGCTTCGTGGATGGTGATCGCGAAGACCACCGGCAGGGCGTAGATGAGTACGGTTTGGATGAGTTTGGCGATGTCCACCGGCCGATTGTCTCAGACCGCCCGCCGCACGCCGGAGCGCGCCCCGCGGCGCCTTACAGGCCCAGCACCGACAGCGGACCGCGGCCCACCCGCACCACCAGCGGATCGCCACCCGTGCCCATCGGCGTCAGGTCGACCACGGTGGTCGACTCCATCGGGCAGGTGCCCGCGTCGATCACGCCGCCGATCTGCTTTTCGAAGCGTTCGCGGATGGTCTCGGGGTCGTTCAGGGCCTGCGTCTCGCCGGGCGGGATGAGCGTGCTGGCGAGCAGCGGTTCGCCATGCAGCGCGAGCAGCTCGCTCAGAACATGGTGGTCGGGCACGCGCAGGCCGATGGTCTTGCGCTGCGGGTGGCTGACGCGGCGCGGCACTTCCTTGGTGGCTTCGAGCAGGAAGACGTAGGGCCCCGGCGTGGCCGCCTTGAGCAGGCGGTATTGCTTGTTGTCGACGCGCGCGTAGTTGGCCAGCTCGCTCAGGTCACGGCACAACAGCGTGAGGTGGTGCCGCTCGTCGATCTGGCGGATGCGGCGCAGCTGGTCGACGGCGTTCTTGTCGTCGAGGTGGCAGGCCAGCGCATAGCTCGAATCGGTGGGCACCGCCACGATCTCGCCGCGCGCCAGCAGGGCCGCGGCCTGCTTGAGCAGGCGCAACTGGGGATTGACGGGGTGGACTTCGAAGTACTGGGCCATGTCAGTGGTGCCCGGCCGCCCGAAGGCGCTGACGCGCCCCCTCGGGGGGCAGCGATACGCGAAGCGATGAGCGTGGGGGCATGTTCATCCTAAGATTCTGCCGGTTCGATCGGAATCCGTCTCTCGCGCACGGTCAACCAGGCGCCGGCGGCGCCGCACACGGCCACCATGCCGATGCCGACCAGCGAGGTCGCATCCGGGATGCGCGAATAGACGAACCAGCCGCCCAGCATGGCGAAGGCGATCTGCGCGTAGAGATAGGGCGTCAGCGTGGAGGCGGGCGCGCGCTGGTAGGCCAGGATCAAGAGGAAGTGGCCGACGGTGCCCATCAACCCCATCAGGCACAGCAGCGCCCACCAGTGCCACGAGGGCAGGGCGGCCCAGCCGAAGGGCAGCGCCAGCGAGGCGATGAGGGTACCGACCCAGCCGGTATAGAAGTGCATGGTCAGCGAGTTCTCGGTCTGCGCCAGCTTGCTGGTGAGCAGCTGGAACCAGGCGTTGGAAGCCACCAGCCCGAGCGGCAGCAGCATCGCCCAGCTGAAGGCGGCGCCGCCGGGGCGAAGAATGAGCAGCGTGCCGAGGAAGCCGCCGCCCACCAGCGTCCAGCGCAGCGCCGAGACCTGTTCCTTGAGCATGGTGGCGGCGAACAGCGTGATCACCAGCGGCGTGATCAGCACGATCGAGGTGAACTCGGCCAGTGGCATGTAGCGCAGGCTGAGAAAGGCGAACACGCTGGAGCTGAGCAGCAGCGCGCCGCGCAGCACGTGGTATTTGGGGTGGCGGGTGCGCAGGAAGGCGGTGCCCTGCAGCGGCAGCAGCACGGCGGTGGTGGCCACCGCCTGGAAGGCATAGCGGAACCACACGCCCATGGCGATCGGCACGGCGGCGGTCGAGACCTTGGTTGCGGTGTCGAGCGTGGCGAAGCAGGCCACCGCCAGCAGCACCAGCCCGATGCCCGCGAGGATGCGTTCCGACTCGATGTCGCGCGCGCCGGCCAGGCGCGCCGGAGGGGTGCTCACTGGATGCGGTGCTCCAGCAGGTCCCACACCGGGGTGAGTTTGCCCGGCAGCGGCGGCAGCTTGCCGAGATCGCAATGGCTCTCGTCGGGGCTGTGGAAATCGCTGCCGCGCGAGGCGGCAAAGTCGAATTCGAGCGCCTTGTCGGCGTATTCGACGAACTCGGCCGGGCTGTGGCTGCCGGTCACGACCTCGATCGCACGCCCGCCGTGCGCCTTGAATTCGAGGAAGAGGGCGTATTCCTCGTTCGCCGTGAAGCGGTAGCGCCCGGGGTGGGCAATCACGGCCAGGCCGCCGGCGCTGGTGATCCAGTGCACGGCGTCCTTCAGCGAGGCCCAGCGGTGCGGCACGTAGCCGGGCTTGCCCTCGGTGAGGTATTTGCGGAACACCTCGGGCGTGTCGTGGCAGTAGCCGGCCTCGACCAGGAAACGCGCGAAATGGGTGCGCGAGATCAGCTCGGGGTTGCCGACGAATTTCAAGGCGCCTTCGTAGGCGCCGTGGATGCCCACGCGCGCCAGGTCGTCGGCCATCTCCCGGGCTCGCTTGCCGCGCCCGCCGCGGGTGTCGTACAGGCCCTGGCTGATGGCGGCGTCGTCGGCGTCGAAACCGAGGCCGACGATGTGCACCGTCTCGTTGGCGAAGGTCACCGAGATCTCGGTGCCGGTCAGGTATTTCATGCCGTTGGCGCGCGCCGCGGCGGCCGCGCGGTGCTGGCCGCCGATCTCGTCGTGGTCGGTCAGGGCCCAGAGTTCGACGCCGTTGCCGGCGGCGCGTGCCGCCAGTTCTTCCGGCGTGAGGGTGCCGTCGGAAACCACGGAGTGGCAGTGCAGGTCAGCATTCAGGATCGATGTCACGCGCGCATCTTATTCCTTCCGCCGCGGCCCGGCCGGCGGCGCCATCTCCTTCAGCGCTTGTTGCGAAACGCCAGCCACGCCGCCACCAGCGTGATGCCGAACACCAGCGCCACCACCGTCCAGAAGCCGTGCGGGTTGTCGGCCAGCGGCACGCCGCCGACGGTCATGCCGAACAGCCCCGCCAGGATGTTGATCGGCAGGGCCAGCACCGTCACCACCGTCAGCACGAACAGGCTGCGGTTGTTGTCCTCATTGACGTTGGCGGCAATCTCTTCCTGCAGCAGTTTGACGCGCTCCTCCAGCGCCTGCATGTCGCGCAGCACCACCGAGAACTCCTCGGTCGATTCGCGCAGCGCCTGGGTGTCGGCCGGCGCCATCCAGCGCGGCGGGCTCTGCAGCAGGCGGAACAGCGCCGCCGGCTCGGGCGCCAGCAGGCGTTGCAGGCGCACCAGCAGGCGCCGCAGGGCACCCAGCCGGGCGCGCTTGTGGTCGAGCCTGCCGGCCAGCAGCTCGTCTTCGATGCGGTCGATGCGCGCCGTCACGCCGCGCACCACGCTCACCAGCACGTCGGCCTGGGCGCGCAGCAGGTGCTCCAGCAGTTCGGTGCTCGAGCGCGGCGCGTCGCCGGCCCGCACCGCGGTGCGCAGCGCATCGACCGAGCGCAGCGGCTTGTTGCGCGCGGTGATCACCAGGCGCGGCCCGACGCTGAGCCACAGCGTGGCGATGTCGGAAGGCTCGAAGCCGAACTCGAAATGCACGTCGTTGATGACGGCCAGCAGGGCGTCGTCGGCGCGCTCGATGCGGGTCGAAGGCAGGCTCTCGTGCAGCGACTCGTGGAAGCCGTCGGCCAGCCCGGCATGGCGCACCAGCCAGCGTTCGGCCTGCGCGTGGCTGAGGTTGAAATGCAGCCAGAGGTAGGCCGGCGCCGGGCCCGGCGGCGCGGCCAGCCAGTCGGCCGCCTGCGCGGACGATTGCGCCTGCACCGGCTGCGCGGCCTGCGAATCGAACAGGTAGCCGCAGATCAGGCCGGATTCGTCGCCGCCGTATGAGGCGGCGGTCAGGGCGTGGAGGTCGGGCAAGGTCGCTTGTCGAGGGGCTGGAATGGCGGAGGGCGCGCAGATTCGGGCGGCAAGATGCCGAACTTAGATCACTCCGCCCCGGTGCGCCAGCCACGTCGCAGGCCGTGTTGCGGCGCCCCGCCACCGTCATCGTCAGGTCACGGGCGGCGCGCAAAATTGCGTGCTACCTGTGTCCACTCCACCTGCGAGCCCACCCATGACGCTGCCCTCCGAAATCTCCAACGACGACAAGCTGATGCAGCGCATCGCCGACGACCTCATTGACAGCTACGACGAAGAGATCGAGCTGGAGCTGGAAGACCGCCAGTTCGACGCCGACGGGGTGGCCGAGCGCGTCGACAAGGTGGCGCGCCAGGCCTATTTCCGGGAGCTGTTCCGCCTGCAGCGCGAACTGGTCAAGCTGCAGGACTGGGTGCAGAACACGCGCGAGCGCGTGGTGATCCTGTTCGAGGGGCGCGACGCCGCCGGCAAGGGCGGCGTGATCAAGCGCATCACGCAGCGGCTGAACCCGCGCGTGGTGCGCGTGGCGGCACTGCCGGCGCCGAACGACCGGGAACGCACCCAGTGGTATTTCCAGCGCTACGTGGCGCACCTGCCGGCGGCCGGCGAGATGGTGCTGTTCGACCGCAGCTGGTACAACCGCGCCGGCGTCGAGCGGGTGATGGGCTTTTGCAGCGACGACGAATACGAGGAGTTCTTCCGCAGCGTGCCGGAGTTCGAGCGCATGCTGGTGCGCTCGGGCATTCGCGTCATCAAGTACTGGTTCTCGATCACCGACGAGGAGCAGCACATGCGCTTCCTCGGGCGCATCCACGATCCGCTCAAGCAGTGGAAGCTCAGCCCGATGGACCTGGAAAGCCGGCGCCTGTGGGAGGAATACACCAAGGCCAAGGAAGTGATGCTGGAGCGCACGCACATTCCCGAGGCGCCGTGGTGGGTGGTGCAGGCGGTCGACAAGAAGAAAGCGCGCCTGAACTGCATTCACCACCTGCTGCAGCAGATGCCTTACGGCGAAGTGGAACGGCCGCCGGTGGTGCTGCCGGCCCGCGTGCGGCACGCCGACTACCTGCGCCACCCGGTGCCGGAGGAAATGGTGGTGCCGGAAATTTATTGAAGAAGGCGGACTTTTTCGCCCCGCGGCGCATCGGCGTGCGCAGGGCAGGCGCGCAAGCGGCCGGCTGGGCTTTATCGTATCTCCCAGTTACACATCGATTGGCGCCACACGCCAGCCAGGGAGAAGAAAGTCATGTCCGTCATCGCGCGCATCCGCGCCTTGCATTCCTACCAGATCATGTTGCTGGCCGTCGCACTGACGGTCGTCATCGGCCAGGGCATTGCCATGGCGATGCTCGCGCAGGGCCAGGTCGAGCGTGCCCGCGCCTTCTACGCGGAAAGGGATCGCCTGGCGAAAGCCGCGCAGGACGCGCGCGACGCCCAGGTGGCGCAGCGCAGGCTGCCGGCGTCGATGCCGGTTCGCACGGCCGCCCGCGAATTCAACGTGGCCACGCTGCAGATCGCCGCAGCGCGCTGATCGGCAGCGGCGCACGAATGGCCGGCGCTTGGCGGCGTCCGGCAGGAAGCTGCTACCGTGCCCGGACACCGGCCCAATCTCCATGACCAAGCCGAAAGCCCTGCCATGCCGCGCCGCAACCCCATCACCTCCGTTCTCGCCAAGGCCTACACGCGCAACCTGAAGGCCATGACGCGCGCGACCGTATCGGGCAGCAAGCGCCTGGCCGGCCAGGCGGCGCGGGCGGCGGCCAACGCCAGGCGGCCGCCACCCGGCCCCGGCGAGTGGATTGCCGGCGTGGCGCTCGGCCCCGCCGGCGCCCGCGCTTACCATCTCTACAAGCCGCCCGGCCTCTCGCCGCTGACCGAGAAGCTGCCGCTGGTGGTGATGCTGCACGGCTGCGCGCAGAACGGGCGCGACTTCGCCACCAGCACCCGCATGAACCGGCTGGCCGCGCGCGAGCGCTTCCTGGTGCTCTATCCGGAGCAAGACCGCATCGCCAACGCGCAAGGCTGCTGGAACTGGTTCGAACGCCGCTCCGGCAAGGCCGATGCCGAGGCCGCCACCATCATGGCGGCGGTCGACCAAGCCTGCCTGATGGTGCCGGTCGACCGCGACCGCATGGCCATCGCCGGCCTGTCCGCCGGCGCCAGCATGGCCGCGCTGGTGGCCACGCGCTACCCGATGCGTTTCAAGGCCGTGATGATGCATTCGGGCGTGGCGCCGGGCGCCGCCAAGTCGGCCAGCACGGCGCTGGGCGCGATGCAGGGCCGTCACATGCCGCCGATGCCGGTCACCGCGGTCGGCAAGGCGATGGGCGCGGCGGCCGTGTTCACCACGCTGCCGCCGCTGCTGGTGGTGCATGGCGATGCCGATGCCATCGTGGTGCCCAGCAACGCCCTCAGCAGTGCCGCGGTGTGGGCCGCCGCCACCGCCGCGCGGCCGGGTGCGACGCGCGTCACGCAGCGCGGGCGACGCCACGCGATGCGCACCACCGACTACCGGCACGGCAGCCGCACCATGGTCACGCTGTGCGAGATCGCCGGGCTCGGCCATGCGTGGAGCGGGGCGCTCGCCAGCAAGCCCTTCGGTGACCCGGCCGGGCCGGACGCCACGCGCCTGTTCTGGGCTTTCGCCCAGCGCGCGTTCCGCCGCGCCACCCAGCGGCCCTGACGACGGCGGCGCGTACGCCACCGGGCGTATTTCCGCCAGGGGGCGGCGTGCGCAGACTCTGCTCCATCGCTTTCACAACATGGAGAAGGTCTCATGCAACAACGTCGTTTCACCCTCAAGGCGCTGACTGCCAGCGTCGCCCTGGCCGCGCTGGGCGTGGCCCCTGCCTTTGCCGCCGACACCATCAAGGTCGGCATCCTGCATTCGCTGTCGGGCACGATGGCGATCTCGGAAACGGCGCTCAAGGACATGGCGCTGATGACCATCGACGAGATCAACAAGAGCGGCGGCGTGATGGGCAAGCAGCTCGAGCCGGTGATCGTCGATCCGGCTTCCAACTGGCCGTTGTTCGCGGAAAAGACCAAGCAGCTGCTTGGCCAGGACAAGGTGGCGGTGATCTTCGGCTGCTGGACCAGCGTCTCGCGCAAGTCGGTGCTGCCGGTGGTCGAGGAAATGAACGGCCTCCTGTTCTATCCCGTGCAGTACGAAGGTGAAGAGCTCTCCAAGAACGTGTTCTACACCGGCGCCGCGCCCAACCAGCAGGCCATTCCCGCGGTGGAATACCTGATGAGCAAGGCCGGCGGCGGCGCCAAGCGCTTCGTGCTGCTGGGCACCGACTACGTCTATCCGCGCACCACCAACAAGATCCTGCGCGCCTTCCTGCACAGCAAGGGCGTGAAGGATTCGGACATCGACGAGAAGTACACGCCGTTCGGCCACAGCGATTACCAGACCATCGTGGCGGACATCAAGAAGTTCTCGCAAGGCGGCAAAACCGCGGTGATCTCCACCATCAACGGCGACTCCAACGTGCCCTTCTACAAGGAGCTGGGCAACGCCGGCCTGAAGGCCAAGGACGTGCCGGTGGTGGCCTTCTCGGTCGGCGAGGAGGAGCTGCGCGGTGTCGACACCAAGCCGCTGGTGGGCCACCTGGCCGCCTGGAACTACTTCATGTCGATCAAGAACCCGAGCAACGCGGCCTGGATCAAGCAGTGGAGCGAGTACGCCAAGGCCAAGAAGCTGCCCGGCCAGATGGACAAGCCGCTGACCAACGACCCGATGGAAGCCACCTACATCGGCATGCACATGTGGAAGCAGGCCGTCGAGAAGGCCCAGAGCACCGACACCGACAAGGTGGTCGCCGCCATGGCCGGCCAGAGCTTCAAGGCACCGGATGGCTTCACCGTGAAGATGGACGAGAAGAACCACCACCTGCACAAGCCGGTGTTCATCGGCGAAGTGAAGGCCGACGGCCAGTTCAGCGTGGTGTGGAAGACGCCCGCGCCGATCAAGGCCCAGCCGTGGAGTCCGTTCATCGAAGGCAACGACAAGAAGAAAGACGAACCGGACGGCAAAACCAAGCTGTGATCCGCAGATGTTTCTTGTCGGGGCCAGCGCACATCAGGGCTGGCCCCTTTTCGTTTGTATTTTGGAAGGAATGACGATGACGTTGCGCCGAATGATTCAGGCGGCCTGTCTCGTCTTGCTGGCGGTGATGGGCAACGCGCAGGCGTTGACGGCCGATGAGGCGCGGGCCATTGCGGCGGGCGACGACGCCGAAGTGCGCATCCAGGCGCTGTACAAGGCGGTGGTCGATGCCGACGCGAAGACGGCGGCCTTCATCCAGGCGCTGGCGGATGACGCGGTGAAGTTCACCGACAAGCAGGTCTATGTCGTGAAGGGCGAGAAGGCCTTCGATCCGGTCAGCGGCGCCGAGCTGCCCTTGCCCGAGGACGCCGAGGACGTCGTCAACAACAACCAGATGCGCAGCGCGCTCGACACGGCGCAGGCTGCGCTGCAACTGGACAGCACGGACAAGGCCGTGCGCGCGCAAGCGGCGCAGGCGCTGCTGCACGGCTCCGACGAATCGCTGCTGCCACGTGTCGACAAGGCGCTGGCGGCCGAGACCGATGAAGGCGTGAAGGAAACGCTGCAGCAGGTGCACGCGGCCGCCATGCTGAACAGCACCGACGCCGCCAAGCGCATTGCCGCGGCCAAGCTGCTGGGCGACAACCGCTCGCCGACCACCAAGCTGCTCCTGAATGAGCGCCTGACGGACGAAAGCGATCCGGCCGTGAAGGCGGCGCTGGCCGAAGCGATCAAGAACATCGACGCGGCGCTGGTCTGGGGCGACCGCATCAACGCCGTCTTCAGCGGCATCAGCCTGGGCTCGGTGCTGCTGCTGGCCGCGCTCGGCCTGGCCATCACCTACGGCCTGATGGGCGTCATCAACATGGCGCACGGCGAGCTGATGATGATCGGCGCCTACGCCACCTACGTCATGCAGGGCCTGTTCCAGCGCTACCTGCCGGAGGCAGCCTTCAGCTGGTATCTGGTGGCGGCCATTCCGGCGGCCTTCCTGGCCTCGGCGCTGGTTGGCGCGGTGCTCGAGCGCGGTGTGATCCGCTTTCTCTACGGCCGTCCGCTGGAAACGCTGCTGGCCACCTGGGGCATCAGCCTGATGCTGCAGCAGCTGGTGCGCACGATCTTCGGCGCGCAGAACGTCGGCGTGGAAAACCCGAGCTGGATGAGCGGCGGCCTGCGCATGCTGAGCAACGTGGTGCTGCCGTGGAACCGCATCGGCATCATCATCTTCGCCGGCCTGGTGCTGCTGGCCATGGGCTACCTGATCAGCCGCACGCGGCTCGGCCTGTTCGTGCGCGGCGTCACGCAGAACCGGCCAATCGCCTCGTGCATGGGCGTCAATACGGCCCGCGTCGACACCTACGCCTTTGCGCTCGGTTCGGGCATTGCGGGCCTGGCCGGCTGCGCGCTCTCGCAGATCGGCAATGTCGGCCCCGACCTCGGCCAGAGCTACATCGTCGATTCGTTCATGGTGGTGGTGATGGGCGGCGTCGGCCAGCTGGCCGGCACGGTCTACGCCGCGCTCGGCCTGGGCATCCTGAACAAGTTCATCGAGGGCTGGGCCGGCGCCGTGCTGGCCAAGATCGCGGTGCTGGTGTTCATCATCATCTTCATTCAGAAGCGGCCGCAAGGCATCTTCGCCATCAAGGGACGGAGTGCCGAGGCATGAGCGGCGTCGAACTACCCAAGAAAGGCCCGCTGCTCAGCGGCAGGGGCTGGACCGCCTTCTTCGTGGCGCTGATCTGCGTCTGCGCGCTGGCGCCGGTGCTCAACATGTGGGTGCCCGAAGGCAGCGCCTTGCACATGAGCGACTACGCGGTGGCGCTGGTCGGCAAGATCATGTGCTATGCCATCTGCGCGCTGGCGATGGACCTGATCTGGGGCTACACCGGCATTCTCTCGCTCGGCCACGGCGTGTTCTTCGCGCTGGGCGGCTACATGATGGGCATGTACCTCATGCGCCAGATCGGGCGCGACGGCAACTACAAGAGCGACCTGCCGGACTTCATGGTGTTCCTCGACTGGAAGGAATTGCCGTGGCACTGGCTGCTGTCGGAGAGCTTCATCGCCACGCTGTTCCTGATCGTCGCGGTGCCGGGGTTGATCGCCTTCGTGTTCGGCTACTTTGCCTTCCGCTCGCGCATCAAGGGCGTGTACTTCTCGATCATCACGCAGGCCATGACCTTCGCCGCCATGCTGCTGTTCTTCCGCAATGAAACGGGCTTCGGCGGCAACAACGGCTTCACCGATTTCAAGCGCATCCTGGGCATTCCTATTGCCACGCAGGAAATGCGCATGACCCTGTTCGCGATCACGGGCCTCACGTTGTTGGGCTTCTTCCTGTTCGCCAAGTGGCTCATCGCCAGCAAGTTCGGCCGCGTGCTGCAGGCCATCCGCGACGCCGAGTCGCGCACCATGTTCTGCGGCTACAACCCGCTGCCCTACAAGCTCACCATCTGGGTCATCTCGGCCATGATGTGCGGCGTGGCCGGTGCGCTGTACGTGCCGCAGGTGGGCATCATCAACCCCGGCGAGATGACGCCGGCCAACTCGATCGAGATCGCCATCTGGACCGCAGTGGGCGGCCGCGCCACGCTGATCGGACCGATCATCGGCGCCTTCATCGTGAACGGTGCCAAGAGCTGGCTGACGGTGGCCGCGCCGGAGTACTGGCTGTACTTCCTGGGCGCGCTGTTCATCGGTGTCACGCTGTTCCTGCCCGATGGCGTGGTCGGCCTGGTGCGCAAGCTGCGCAGCCGCGCGACTGCGCCGCAGGACGAGGCTGCTGCGCCAACGCCAACGCCGCCGCCACTGGCCACCGGTGTGCGCGAGGCGCGCCGCGCCGTCGCTGCCGAAGACGGCATGGAGCCCGCCGCGCTGGCGCCGCTGACGCCCTTGACCGGCAGCACCAAGGGAGCCAACGCATGACGCCCGATCTGATGGACGCCGGGGCCGAGCGCATCGCCCACCACGCCGGCCGCGAGTACGTGCCGCAGACCGAATCGGGCGGCCGTGCCGCCGGCTTTGCGCGCCACGCCACCGGCGAGGTCGACGTCACGCACGGCCGCATCCTGTACCTGGAAGACGTGAGCGTGAGCTTCGATGGCTTCAAGGCCATCAACAAGCTGAGCCTGGACATCGCGCCCGGCGAACTGCGCTGCATCATCGGCCCCAATGGCGCCGGCAAGACCACGATGATGGACATCATCACCGGCAAGACGCGGCCCGACGAGGGCACGGTGTTCTTCGGCAGCACGATCGACCTGCTGCGCCACAAGGAAGCTGAGATCGCCCAGCTGGGCATCGGCCGCAAGTTCCAGAAGCCGACGGTGTTCGAGCACCTGAGCGTGTTCGAGAACCTGGAGCTGGCGCTGAAGACCGACAAGGGCGTGAAGCCGTCGATGTTCTTCAAGCTGGACTCGGCACAGAGCGACCGGCTGGCGGAGATTTTGCAAACCATTCATCTCTCGGCCAGTGTGTCGCGCATGGCGGGCAATCTCAGCCATGGGCAGAAGCAGTGGCTGGAGATCGGCATGTTGCTGATGCAGGACCCGAAGTTGCTGCTGCTGGACGAGCCGGTGGCAGGGATGACGGATGAGGAGACGGCGCGGACTGCGGAGCTGTTCCTGACGCTGAAGGGGCAGCATTCGCTGATGGTGGTGGAGCACGACATGAGCTTCATTCGCACGATTTCGGAGATCGTGACGGTGTTGTGCGATGGGGCTGTGTTGGCGCAGGGGACGCTGGATGAGGTGCAGGCGGATGAACGGGTGATCGAGGTTTATCTTGGGCGCTGACGCTTTCTTGTTGGATCGAACGGTGGGGTTCCCTGCAGAGGCGGGAGCCGGGAAGTCGCCCCGGCGGGCGAGTCACTTTCTTTGCTTCGCCAAAGAAAGTAACCAAAGAAAGGCGACCCCCGCTGTCTGTGACCCTTCGCTTCGCTACGGGCACCCTGCGGTGCTCGTGGCAGGCGGGAGCCGCAGAACTCGCTTCGCTCAGACAGCTGCGGCTCTTTTTCCGCCTGCCCCTGCGCTCCTCGGCACAGCCAGAGGGGGGCAAACGGGGCAGCTCGCCCTTTGGGCATTGCGACACCGCCGGCTCGTCCTTCGGACCTCGCCACAAACTGCAAGCGCTCCGCATATCACCGGCGAGCGCAGCGAAGCCTGTCGTGGGCCGAGCGAAGCGACGGCCCGCCCCAAGCCCCTCTGGCTGTGCCGAGGAGCGCAGCGGCAGGCGGGAAAAGCATCGCAGCTGTTTGAGCGCAGCGAGTTCTGCGATGCCCGCCTGTTGC